>Ga0207953_10005_pt1 | contig 646739 bp, 571 predicted proteins | sample AntDryMetagUQ313_FD_188091 | JGI IMG/M metagenome (GOLD analysis project Ga0207953, IMG submission 188091) | Polar desert microbial communities from Antarctic Dry Valleys - UQ313 (SPAdes) | ecosystem: Environmental > Terrestrial > Soil > Desert | place: Antarctic Dry Valleys | collected 2008-12-31
GTCGGCGGTGTCATCGGCGTACCTCGCTGCCTGCAGATAACACCGTCGCCCACATATCCCGAATCCGTGGAAGGAAGCCCAGGATGATGTCAACGGCACTACCTACTAGCTACGGATTACATGTCGTCGCACTCTCGGACGCCTGGCAGAAGGGCGCACAACAACTCGATACACAGACGCGAACCAATCTGGCCAACGACCCTCGAAACCTGCGCGCTGTCGACGGGCCCACGAACCAGAAGAAGTCGGATTCCGACGCGGCGTCGTGGCTGCCACCCAACAAGGCCTACCGCTGCCAGTACGTGACTGCTCAAGTGGAAGTCAAAGCGGCATACGGTTTGTGGGTCACCCAAGCCGAACACGACACCATCGCAGACATTCTCGCGACCTGCTGAACTCTTGCGGTGATCAGCGGCCCTTGATCAGATACCGCACAATCGCCATTCCGAGCGCGAGGCCCACTACGGTGGCGAGCGCTGCAACCAGACCGTGACCGGTCAGTGCGACGAACACACCGGTGATGACTGCGACGACGGCAATGATCCCCGCGTCCACTCTGCTTTGACCACGTTCAGGCATGGCACTCTCTCGTGCCGTCTGGTCCGTCCGCTCCCCTCGTAGCGGACGGACCCAGCGGCAATCTGTCGAAATGCGCGAACTCCGGTGGCCTCACCGGGCTGACTTTGCGGGCGGTCCTGCGAGGCCGGCACGTCCCCCGGAGCCAACTCACATCGGTTCACGAAGTCCGTACCTTCGCAGAATATACCGATTGGTAGGTAATTACCGAGGGCTAAAGTCCCTGGTCATGGACTCATGCGACGAGTGGTCGGAAACTCGAGACGAACGAGCACATCCGCGAGGCGAGCGTTAGCCGAGATAGCAGAGGTCCGTGGCCACGGCCAGAGGCCCATCTGGAATCAGAGCGGAGACGTCTATGACCCGAAAAGTGATCCGAGATCCAACGATCCGACTGACGACACTCGCTTCCAATCAGCGCAATATGCGGTGGTGAAGCGAGAATCCGTCAAGAGAATCGTGACTGTCGCCGGTTCGAGGGTGCTTTCGAACTCGAGGACATTCAATTCACCATCGCCGTCGACCTTCGCTCGGCCGTATATGCACGGCATGTCAGCTGATACGGGCCCAGACGTCGTGTAGGTTCCCGGCAACACCTCCCACGGCACGTCGAACAGTCCGTGACCAGGAATCGTTCCCGGCGCTGCTGAGGCCGCAGACGTCCCGATCATTGCCACACCGACAGCTACTGCTGCAGCGGACGCGAGCAAACTAACCTTGCGCATTTTCCCTACCTTGTTCATACCTGAACCGCAGCGGCGAGTTCGAAGGCTTGTTGATGTAAGAACCCGCGGTTCGCGCAGTTCTTCAACTAACGGTAGTAAAAGGGCACGAGTTTTGGTGAGCTACCTTTTTGTGGTTCTGGCCCGATTTCCGTGACGGAGAATCCCATTGAGAAGATCAGAGAACGCCGGCGTTGCGGCTCTCGGCATGATTCGAACCTGTCATTCCAGTATTCGATCACACACCCGTCTTCGAGCCGAAACGTCGACGCTCCCCTGCCGTTTGGGTGACTCAGCCTCCGAGTGAGCCCGTCGGCAGCTTCGAGAAGATGTCCCCGAGGCTTCCGGTTCCACCAGGAGTTTCCGGTTCCGTCGGATCCACCGGCTCGACGACGATGACACCAGGCACGGTGACGGTCACGGTCTTGTCCGCAGATTCCGAAGAACTGAACTTCTTGGTACCCAAGAACTTTGCGGTGATGCGATGCTCGCCCTGGTCGCGGAACGGCCAGACCAGTTCTGCATGGCCATTGGAATCGACTGTGGCGCTGCCGATCTTCGTGTCGCCGTCGAAGAACTCGACCGTTCCCTCACCCGGGTTCGGGTCGATACTCGCCGCAATCTTGACGTCTTCGCCCGTCAGTGCCTCCAGTGCGACAGCGACCATCGTCTCGGTCTGGTTGGTCGTGAAGACCTCGGTAGTCGAGAGGGCGTTGCGTCCTTCCCCCGCAGCAACACAATACCCAGCGGCATTGACCCACCGGGACTCACCGAAACTCATGCTCGTGTCTTTGATCTTGATGCTCGGGCTCGTCGCCCCGGCGCGCAGGTGCGTCGTCGCATTTCCCTCGTCGGACCGAGCTTCGAGTTTCAATTCGACTGCCGGCAAACGAAAGTCCGTGTTCGCCTTGACTTGCAGCCCTTCCTTGGGCTTGTTGTCGTTCGCGCTCGGACCGTCGTTGACTGTCTTGTTGCCGGCACCGGTAATTCGCAGGTACTCACCCGCCGGGTTCGCGTTTCCGTCTGCGCCCACCCGGAGCAGCACCGCAGTCTCGCCGGTCAAGTTGGACGACGAATCACCGACGAGGGAGTACGAAACCAGGGTTGCCCCTTGCGGTAGTGCGATGTCGTACTTGATACGACCGGTGTCCGAATCCGAACTACGCATGGTGCCTGGATGCAATTTCACTGTGAACTGTTCGCCGGGACGCACGGACGTGGGCGCCGTTACCTCCATGTTGTCGGAGAACGACGAATCCCAATCGGTGGCGCCGTCGACCCGGCACTTGTGTTCGAAGGAAACTGTCCGCGTCACGGTATCGGAAGCCGCTGCCACCGGCGCGGACACAGCGAGGAGTCCGGCCGCGAGTGCTGGTACGACAGCGCAAACTGCCAGAGTGCGGGGGTTCATGTGTTGCCTTTCAGAAGAACTCGGCCATTGAAAGTTCAGTGAGGTAGGACCGTGATCACTTGCCACCGAGCGAACCCGTTGGCAGCTGCGGCAGAACGGACTCGAGGCTGCCGAGACCGCCCGGAGTGCCCGGATCGGTCGGGTCGGGATCGACCGGACCTGTGGTGTCACCGGTCACCGTGAGTACGTGTGCCGCCGACGTGTACTTCGCCTCGTCTCCGGTAGCGGTGAATACTGCAGTCACGGACTTGGTACCCGCCTTACCGAAGGTGAGATCCAGGCGCGCAATACCGCGAACCACCGGCCGCGGGTCACCGACGGGTTTGCCGTCGACCATGAACTGTACTGTTCCCGTTGCGTTTTCCGGATCGACGTGAGAAGCAAAAGACACCTTGGTACCGGTCGCGGCGGTAGCCGGTCCTTCGAGCTTAGTCACGATGTCCGCGCCTGGCTCAGGATCAACGGGCCCCAGGTCCCCGTCGATCTTCGTGGATGCCAGGGCGCCGGCACCGGCATTGAGGGGGCCGGTCTCAGCGTCGCGCGGCGAGCAGGATGTGGGCGCCCAGATGGTTCCCGCGAGCCAGTGACTGACCTGAGGGAGGAAGGTCAAAAATGACTCGGGCCCGCCGAAAGTACCTGCAGCACCCGAAGTCCGGACATTGGTTTCGACTGCGCCGGACGGCCCGGCCTTTACGGTGATTCTGATCTTCGGAAAGACGATGTTGGTCTCGACTCCGGACTGAGCATTGATCGCAAGCCCGCCGTGCGCACCCGACGACGATGACGGACTGTTGCCGATCGCTTCGTTTGCGCCGGACAACCGGAGTATCGGACCGTCCGCTGCGGGAGTGCCGTCTTCGTTGACACGAATCACCGAAGCAGGTTTCCCGGCAATAACATTGCCCGGATCGGTGACCGTCGCCGAAACGAACTCCGCGTTGGTCGGAATCGGCAGATCAATCTTCAGACGCGAGATCTTCTTGACGCTTGCGCCGCTCACATCGTTCGGGATCTGGACGCTACCCGGATCCACGTCGATGTCGAAGACCTGACCTGGCGCGACTACCGTCGGAGCCGAAACCCGCACCGTAGCAGGCTTTCCGTCTGACGAAGGACCGGAGAACGCACTCGGAACTGCGCGGCACGTGACCTGGAACGTTGTCGACGTGGTTTCTGCAACGGGCGCCGCGGTTGCCGGAATCACGGCCACAGCGGTTCCACCGGCAAGGAGGCCGGTAAGGAGCGCAGCATTCAGTAGGCGTTTTGACATGATGCCCTCTCGGAACAACCTGATTGACGTTTGCCGCCAAACTGTAACGGAGCCAGCGCCCGAGTTGACCCTTTTTCAATAAACAAACACCACACAGTAGGTAAATACTTGGTAAGGGTTACTGGTCGTCACATCTGACCGCCACCGCGAGCGTTGCCCCTTTCGATCAATCTCGCGATTCGAGATCCACTGCGGGGAAACACAATTCGACAGAAATCCGCGCCGTAGTGAGAACTCCGTTCATATTCTACCCTTACAGGAGGGTAGAGTATGAGAACCTCGTCAGGACGGAATCTCATGGCAGTAACCATCGCTTCATCCACCAACGACAATTCGGTTCGGGCCGCGCTCCGGTCACCTCACCGTCTCAAAACGGAGGTTTTGGCCGGACTGGTCGTGGCGTTGGCACTGATTCCCGAGGCGATCTCGTTCTCGATCATCGCCGGCGTCGATCCGCGGGTAGGACTGTTCGCGTCGTTCACGATGGCAGTGACCATCGCCGTCGTCGGCGGACGACCCGCAATGATCTCCGCAGCTACCGGCGCCGTCGCACTGGTCGTCGCTCCACTGACGCGCGAGTACGGAATCGACTACCTGATTGCGACAGTCCTTCTGGCCGGCCTTCTCCAGATCGTGCTGAGCCTCCTGGGCGTCGCAAGGTTGATGCGCTTCATTCCGCGCAGCGTCATGGTGGGATTCGTCAACGCACTCGCCATCTTGATCTTCATCGCCCAACTCCCCCACCTGATCGATGTTCCGTGGCTCGTCTACCCACTCCTTGCAGTCGCACTTCTGATACTCGTATTCCTGCCGAAACTGACGAACTCCGTCCCGGCTCCACTGGTGGCAATCGTGCTACTGACAACCGCCACAGTCGTTTTCGCGTTCGATGTCCCCAACGTCGGCGACGAGGGCGAGCTTCCGTCGAGCCTACCGACGCTACTGTTCCCCGATGTCCCCCTGGACATGCACACACTGTCGATCATTGCGCCGTACGCATTGGCCATGGCGCTCGTCGGACTCCTCGAATCGTTGATGACGGCCAAGCTCGTCGACGACGTCACGGATACGCACTCGAACAAGACCCGAGAAGGGTGGGGCCAAGGCGTCGCGAACATCGTCACCGGCTTCTTCGGGGGCATGGGAGGGTGCGCGATGATCGGCCAGACCATGATCAACGTCAAGGTCTCCGGCGCTCGCACTCGAATCTCGACTTTCCTGGCGGGCGTGTTCTTGCTGATACTCGTCGTCGGCCTCGGCGATGTGGTGGCGTTGATTCCCATGGCCGCATTGGTGGCCGTCATGATCATGGTCTCGGTCGGCACTTTCGATTGGCACAGCATCAATCCGAAGACCCTGCGCCGCATGCCGATCGGCGAGACAGTGGTCATGTTGGTCACCGTGGTAGTCACCGTCGCGACCCACAATCTTGCCTACGGCGTGATCGTCGGAGTGATCACCGCGATGGTCATCTTCGCCCGCCGCGTCGCGCATCTCACCGAAGTGATCGACGTCGCGCATCCGGACGAGGACACCCGTGTCTATGCGGTTCGAGGCGAACTGTTCTTCGCATCCAGCAACGATCTGATCTACCAGTTCGACTACGCCGGCGACCCGAAGAACATTGTCATCGATCTGTCCGAGTCTCATGTCTGGGACGCGTCGACCGTCGCGACACTGGACGCCATCACCACCAAGTACGCGGCCAGAGGCAAGAATGTCGAGATCGTGGGGCTCGACGACGCATCGGCCGAGCGCCACCTGCGCCTGTCCGGTCGCCTGGGTGACGGTCACTGAGAGTATGGAGGCCCAGCGCGAGGAAAGTGGGAGTGATGTCTGAGCCGGAACATGCGGGCCAAGGGCCGAACATGCAGATCGGACAGGTTGCCGAACGCACCGAACTGTCGATCAAGACGATTCGTCATTACGACGAGGTCGGTCTGGTTACTCCGTCCGAGCGGAGCGCCGGAGGATTCCGCCTCTATACCGAGGCCGATGTCCAACGGCTACTGGTAATCCGACGAATGAAGCCGCTCGGATTCAGTCTCGAAGAAATGAAACAACTTCTCGATTCTCTGGCAGTGCTCGGCGACGAAGCTTCGGACGCGCCAACGCGCACCGCTGCAACCGAATTCGTCACCGACTGCCACACCCGGGCGGAAGAAAGCTGCACACACTTACGTAAGCAACTCGCCTACGCCGAAGAGCTGACGGGTTTGCTCGCCGACCACAGTCTCAACGGTGAACGGCATTCGTGATCTGCAAGCTGAACTAAGCTGAGTTGATGGCCCGATACTTCGACGTTCACCCGGAAAACCCGCAGCCGCGCGCGATCAGCCAGATCGTCGAAATGCTGCGCAACGACGCGGTCATCGCCTACCCCACCGACTCCTGCTACGCCCTGGGCGCCCGAATGGACAATCACTCGGGCACCGATCGGATCCGCGAGATCCGTCATCTGCGTTCGGACCATCACTTCACGCTGGTCTGTGCCGATTTCGCGCAGCTCGGGCACTTCGTCCACGTCACCAACTCGGCGTTCCGCGCGGTGAAAGCGGCTACGCCTGGGCAGTACACGTTCATCCTTCCCGCCACGAAGGAAGTTCCGCGTCGGCTGGCACACGCCAAGAAGAAGACCGTCGGAGTGCGTATCCCCAGCCACCCGGTAGTGCGGGCACTCTTGCAAGAGTTGGGTGAACCCATCCTCTCCAGCACCCTTCTCCTGCCCGGCGCCGAGGAACCGATGACGGACGGCTGGCAGATCAAGGAAGAACTCGACCACCAACTCGACGCCGTCATCGACTCGGGTGACTGTGGAACCGAACCCACCACAGTCGTCGACTATTCGTCCGGTGTTCCCGAAATCGTGCGGGTCGGCGCGGGAGATCCTTCTCGTTTCGAATGATCCCCCGCCCGGGCCACATCATGGAGTCGACCAGTCACGGCGTGACGATATCGAACCACAGATCGAAGTCCTCCAGCAGCGAGATGAACGTCTCCAGTTCGGACTGATCTCCCACAGCTTTTGCCGTTCCGGCCTTGATGGATTCGGTGAGCGAGGTCGTTCCCAGATACACCTCGTTGAACACGGCACGGGTCAAGGTCAGAGTCAGGGCGGCCGAAGCATCTGCCTTGTCCATGCCGTAGTTCAGCACGCCGTTGCGCACTGTGACCAGGACGTTGTCCGCGGTGTCGGACAATACGAATCGCAACGACAGGTCGACGTCGGCGGCCTTCGGGCCATCGAGGCGAACTGCCCAGAAGTCCAGCATCTGTTCGAGCGGCATCACTGCGACCACGGCCGGGCCAGTGGGGTTGTTGGACGGCATCGGCGCCAGCGGATGCCGCAATTCCATCGCTCCGACCAGGTAGAAGTTGCGCCACGTACCGTTCTCGGCTTGGTAGCCGAGTTGTTCGTACGTGTCCGCCAACAACTCTCGCGCTTTCTGATTGCTCGGATCGGCGAACACCAGATGGTTCACCAGCTCGGCCGCCCAGCGGTAGTCGCCGTCGTCGAACGCCTGCTTGCCCTTGGTCAAAAGTGCGTCCGGTCCGCCGACGGCTTCGACGTAGCGCTTGCCGTTCTCCACCGGCGGATGGGGATTGAGGTGAGCGGGAACGCCGTCGAACCAACCGAGATAGAAGGTGTAGATCGCTTTGACGTTGTGACTGAGCGAACCGTAGTACCCACGGTTGTACCACTGCTTTCCGATAGCGTCGGGTACCTCGATCTGGTCGGCAATCTCTACCGGTGTCAGTCCCTTGTTGGCAAGGCGCAACGTCTGATCGTGCAGATACTTGTACAGATCTGCCTGATCCGACATCAGCTTCAAGATCTTGTCGTTGCCCCACGTGGGCCAATGATGCTGCGCAAAGATGATTTCGACGTCGGGGAACAGTTCCAATGCCAGACGCACGTAGTGCGACCACGCTTTGGCGTCGCGAGTCTTGGCGCCGCGCAACGTGTATAGATTGTGCATCGTGTGCGTGACGTCCTCAGCTGACCCGAGCGCCTTGAAATCTGGTAAATAGAAGAGCATTTCGGATGGCGCTTCGGTTCCCGGCGCGAGCATGAACGTCACGCGCACACCGTCGATGACCTCTTCGTGCACCGGTTCGGTGATGACGTCGGTAGGCACGGCGAACGTCGAAGTGCCGTGCGAAGTGGACAGGCCGAGACCACCGGATACCTGCCCTTGTGGCCCCGGACGCAGGAACGATCCGTACATGTACATTCCGCGACGTGTCATCGCCGTGCCGGCAAGTACGTTCTCGGAAATCGCTTCCTCCGTGAAACTGTCTGGTGCGTAGACCTTTACGGCACCGGACTCGATCTCTTCGTCGGTGACAAATCCTTTGACACCGCCGAAGTGATCGCCGTGGGAGTGCGTGAAGATAATTGCCTTGACCGGAACCTTCGGGCGGTGCTGGTAGTACAACTCCAGCGCGAGAGCGGCTGTTTCCGCGGACATCAGAGTGTCACCGATGATCAACCCGGTGTCGCCCTCGATGATCGTCGTGTTCGACAAGTCCTGGCCGATCACCTGGTACAGACGATCAGCCAGCTTGAACAGTCCACCGCCCTTTCCCATCAAAGTGGCTTGGCGCCACAGACTCGGGTTGACGGTATCCGGTGCATCGCCGTCGGCGAACCCGTAGGCGTCGTACGAGAAGATGAACTGCCCTCTGTCACCTTTGACCAGTCCGCCATCGATGAGCGGTGCCACGAGACCTCGAGAAATCAGTTCGAAGTCGAAGGTGTCGCCGAAAGGAAGGTCACGGAGAACCTGGGCATTTGCCAGGCGAGTCGCTTCGGTGGCGGGCTTGGGGTCGAGTTCGGACGGTGTAGTCATCTTCTCTTACGCTCCTCGGGAACTCGCGGTGACCTGTGTCGGGATATCGGTTCATCCTCGATCCCCACGCAGCCCTCGCACATCACCCGGAAGGGATGATCAGGTGGCCCGTCCAGCAATCAACAGCGCAACGACGAACTCACGCACCAACGTCCGCTCGTCGTTCTCGTCCGCCCCCGGCACCATGAGCAGCGAGAGGATCACCCGCACGATCCAGCGTGCCCGCGACGCTGTGCCTGCTCCGAGTTCACCGAGCATCGCGACACCAAGTCCGTTGATGACGTCGGACGAATTGGCGAGTTCACCGGCAAGACTCGCATCGCCCGGGGCGAACCATGCAGCCAACGTCGGAGTGCTACGCACCGCGGACACTGCAGTGAGTATGGCCGTCTCCAGACGCTCACTCGGATCGTCGATGGTCGCTACCGATTCCGCGATCGCAGTTCCCAGCCTGCGAGCTTCGCGGTGAACGAACGCAATGTGAAGAGCCTGCCGATTCTCGAAGTACCGATACAAGGTGGCTCGGGAACATCCTGCAGCAGAGGCTATCTCCGCCATACCGACCGCGTTGACGCCTTTCTCGACGAACAATTGTGCCGCACTGTCGAGGATCTTCTCGGCTGCCGCCAAGGCGCGCCCCTCGCCGAGCCAGTCGTTGCTCATGGCCGAGTCACCGACATCGGAGCCGAGAGCGGACGGCGCACGTAGTTGCCCGGCGCGTATTGCATCGCGTCGATGTCGACATGGAAGTCGGGAATCCGGGAGAGTAACTCTTCCAACGCAACTCGAGCCTGCATCCGAGCTGCCGACGCCCCCAGACAGTGGTGGGCGCCATGGCTGAAGGTGAGGATCTTCTGCGGTCGACGCAAGACGTCCAACTCCGCCGCGTCGGGTCCGTACTTTTCGGGATCACGATTGGCCGCACCGTACATCAGCAGAACCTTACGTCCTGCCGGAATCACTTTGCCACCCAAGGCCACATCTCGCGTCGTGGTGCGTGCCAGTCCTTGGACCGGTGAGGTGAGTCGAAGCAACTCGTCGACCGCGTCGGTGATCAATGCGGGATCGTCCAGCAGGATCTGACGCTGGTCGAGGCGTTCGGTCAGCATCGCCACCGAACCACCCAGCATTCCTGTCGTGGTGTCGTTTCCACCGGCCACCATGGTGAAGGCGAAGCCCAGAATCGACAGCAAGCCGGACATGTCGCCGTCTTCACCGAGTCCAGCGGCGAGTAAGTGCGAAATCGTGTCGTCACCCGGTTCGTCCTTGCGGCGTTCGATCAGCGAAGCGAAGTACATCATCAGCTCACCGGTGGCGGCCTGCGCCGTCGTCGCTGCCGCGGCCACACCACCTGCCGAATTGGCAGCGACAATGGCTTCGGTCCAGCCGTCGAACTGGTCACGGTCCGATTCCGGCACACCCAGATAGTGTGCGACAACCATCGACGGCAACGGTTTGAAGAGCTCGACGACGATATCGCCGCTGCCACGCGCTTTCAGCGCCTCGATACGTTCGACGACAAATTCGCGAACCATCGGCTCGACCGCCGATACCTGACGCGGAGTGAAACCCTTCGACACCATGCGCCGGAACTCCGACTGCACTGGCGGATCCTGCATCACGAACGGCGGATTGTCCTGCATCCCGATCTGTTCGAGTTCACCGTAGACAGTGGTCAATCCCTTTGCCGACGAATACGTCTCGTAGTCGCGAGCGGCGTTGTAGACGTCTTCGTGACGGGTGAGCACCCAGTAGTCGTCCTGCGGCGCAGCTTCCGGCACAACGTTGTGCACCGGGTCGTTCTCGCGCAATGCGTCGTACATGGCCCAGGGCGAACGCCAGGACTCCCCGGTGGAAGGTACAAACCGTGGCGAATGTGACACAGAAGTTGTCATGACTCGACTATGAGACAAATAACCGAATGTGTCAACGTTCTACGATCAACCGTTCCCACGAGCAGCATTGAGTAACTCGCATCCACGCAGAGCACTATCGTGTGTCGGGTGATCACGGATCCGAAGAATCATCCGAACAGCGCTGACGCCGGGCGCCGCGCCGTGGTTGCGGTCCTGCTCCCCCGCGAACATCTCCCCTTCATCAGAGACTGGTGCCTGCACCACATCGAGCAAGGCTGGGAGGTTGTTCTCTACGACAACACCGGTTCCGTCGGGTCCACCCGCAAGACAAGCGCATTCAGCCTCAACCGTTGGCACGGCCGCAGCGAGGACAAGAGAGGCAACTCTTACGGCGCCTTCACCCGATCGATGTCGGACAGTGAAGTTCAGGTCGCATTCCGCAAAGAACTGCACGACCTTCCGGTGACGATCGTCGACTGGCAACCGCGCGACGCGGACGGTCGGATCGTGCACGGACAGGTAGAGGCGTACGTCGATTACGTGAGCCGGTACCGCGACACCGTCGCATGGGCAGCATTCGTCGACGCCGACGAATACCTCCAACACGCACCAGGATTGGACTGGGAGGTTCTACTTGCCGGCGTTACTCAAGCGGGTTCGCACCGCGTCGTTCTCGATGCTCTGGTCTACGAATCCAGGTGGACGCGCGACGGGCAATTGCGAGACGTCGAGGAATTGAAATGCCTTGGGCTACAGAGCCATGGTTGCAAGAACATACTGAGGCTGTCGGAGATTTTGCGAGCAGACGTCCACTGGGGATGGAAGACAAGCGAACCGGACAGCCTGGTGCGGCCCGACCGATCCCTCTTCTACTTCCGCCATTACCGCGGTTCGGAGGCGGCACTCGACTTCACTCCGCTGCCGAACTTCGGGCCCCAGGTCCACGAAGAAGGTGTGGATGTGCCGGCAAAGATCGACGTATCACAAAAATGAATGTGCCTGCAAGACACAGATATTCATCTGCAGGCAAACCTCCGGCCCGCATCCACGAAGGCAATACCTTCAGAATGCGGGCCGGGGGCCGTAAATCCGGTTCAGCGAAGCAATCAAGCCTTCGGCTGCGAGCTTCCTGCGCCACCAATTGCGCCGAGAAGACCTGCAACTGCGCCGATGCCGACGAGAACGCCGCCCAGGCCTGCAATGATCTTCTGGAAGTCGCCGAGAGTTGCGAGGTCCGTCTTGCTGCTGCCAGTGGTGAATGCCATGTCTAGCTCCTCATCATGGAATGTGTACGCGGTCCGCGCGCCCGGTATGTAACGGCGCTCACAATATACGTAAGACGACCGAAATTTGAAGCGGTGCCACTGAGTGGGACGTAACTCACATCTCATCCAGCGGGAACCCACGAGTAACAATGCGCGATTCGGACAACGCTTCGGGAACCGTTGAATGACGAGCAGGAGAACAGCAGTGGGCAAGTTGGATGGAAAAGTGGCCCTGATCACTGGCGCAGGGCAAGGCGTCGGCCAGGGAGTTGCGTTTGCGCTCGCCAAGGAGGGCGCTTCCGTCGCGGTCGCGGGCCGCACTGAGTCGAAACTCGTCGTCACATGTAACGAGATCGCCGAACGCGGAGGCCGTGCCGAACCGGTGCTCATGGATATCGCCGACGCAGATTCCATCACCGGAGCCGTGGCGCGAACGGTGAAACTGTTCGGCGGCGTCGACATTCTGATCAACAACGCCAGCCTCAACCCGCTCGGCAACGTCCTCGACCTCACTCCGGAGCGCCTTGCCGACGGATTGACGTCCGGCCCCGTCGCGACTCTGCGAACCATGCAAGCCTGTTACCCGTTCATGAAGGAGCGCGGCGGCGGGGCAATCATCAACATGGTCAGCTCCGTGGCCGTCCGCTGGGACGCTGCCGGCTACGGCGGCTACGCGGCCGTGAAGGAATCCGTCCGAGCCCTCAGTCGCGCGGCAGCATGCGAATGGGGCGTCGACGGGATCCGGGTCAACGCGGTTGCTCCCCACGCGTCGTCGCCGGGGCTGCAGCGTTGGGCAGATGCACGCCCGGAAGAGGCTGCCGCTTTTGTTGCCGGTATTCCGCTCCGCAGGATCGGAGACTGCGAGACGGACATCGGCACCGCGGTGGCTTTCCTGGTCGGCCCGGATGCCGCGTATCTGACTGGAGCAACAATTCCGCTCGACGGTGGTCAGTCACGCTGGGGCTGAGAGCTGGCGTCGTCGAAGGCAAGCACCGCCGACTTGGCTTCGGCGATCGGGCGGCGGAAAACGAAACCGACCAGAACGGATGCCAAAACCAAGGCGGCCAGAACAATGAGCCCGACCATCCACCACATGGTTTTCAGTATGCCCGAACCGACCTCCGCCGGACGCGCGCCACGGCCGCCGGAAAGCGGCGACAGCCTCGAAAAGTGCTGAACACCAGTCAAATTCCGTTTTGCCCGTTTCCTGAGCTTCTTGAGAAGCCGTGATCGATGACACATATTCGGATCCCGAACCGGAACGAGTGCGTGACTACGACGACACCTCGGTGCATCCTGGCAGGTATGGAATCCGCTGTTTCGGCCCAACTCACCGACGGAAGCACCCTCACACACCCGTGGGGCGGGACGAGCAACATCACCGATCTCGGCGGTGACGTTCACTGGATCGACTTCGGCGGTCCCAACGGAGCGCCGCCCATCGTGCTCGTTCACGGTCTGGGCGGCTCGCACCTGAACTGGGTGCGGGTGGCACCGGCGCTGGCGGCGCGCACGCGCGTGTACGCACTTGACCTCGCCGGATTCGGACTCACCTCTGCCCGTGGGCGACACACCGGCGTCGATGCCAACACAGTACTTCTGAATCGCTTTCTCGACACAGTGGTGGGTGAGCCCACCGTCCTGTTCGGCAATTCCATGGGCGGAATGGTCTCGGCAATGTCGACCCATGCCAGTCCCGAATCAGTCGCCGGCCTGGTCCTGGTGGATCCGGCGCTCCCCCTGCCCGTCCAACTTCCCGATCTGACCGTCGCCGCCCAATTCGCGCTCTACTCGATGCCGTACGTCGGTGAGCAGGTTCTCGGCTTCGGACGCCGAAAGATGTCAGACCGGCAGTTGGCCGCTCAGATGACCAGATTGTGTTTTGCCGATCCGACGCGAGCCGACCCCGCGGTCCTCGACGCGGGCGCTGCCTTGACGGCGATTCGCCGCAACGAACCTACCCAGGATGCCGAATTCCTTCAGGCAGCACGGTCACTGCTGATGACCCTCGCCCGTCCTGCCTCCTATCGAAAGACATTGCGAGAGATCACGACTCCGACGCTCCTGATGCACGGCGATCGCGATCGGCTTGTCCCGGTCGAGGCCGCACGGGCAGCCGCTGCTGCACATCCACACTGGACCACCATCATTCTCGGCGACACCGGCCACACCCCACAATTGGAGATTCCGGACGAGTTCACCCGTCATGCGCTCGCGTGGCTCGATCGCACGGGGCTGATCAGGAGCTGACACGTACCAACACTCCCCGGTGGAACGCCCTTGCCGATCGAGCAAGTGCCCCATCAACTTCGGAGTATCAAGAACGATTCGGCGGTCGTCTACGTTGGCAGGTCCGGCCCACCGGGGAACGCGAAACGGACACATACCCCAAAGCTCTCGAACCCTGGGAATGTGTCGGGGTACGCGCGTAGCGTGAGATTCAGGCCTTCCTCGGCCAAGCATTTCCGCGTCCCCTGCTTGTGTATCCGTTTCGGTTAAGGAGAGTTTTCAGATGCCCGCACGCACAGCGCTCGACGGAACACCCTGTTGGATCGACCTCACCAGCTCCGACACCGAGGTTGCCAAATCCTTCTACACCAACGTGTTCGGCTGGCAGGCTGACACAAACGACGACCCGCAGTACGGCGGCTACGCGATCTTCAGCAAAGACGGGCAGCCCATCGCCGGGCTCGGACCCCAGCAGGAGGGAAACCCCTACGGCAACGTGTGGACCACCTACATCTCCTCGACTGATGCGGCAGCGTCGGCGTCCAAGGCCCAAGCCGCGGGCGGAACGATCATGATGCCGTCGATGCAGGTCGGTCCTCAGGGCAGCATGGCGATCGTGGGCGATCCGGCCGGTGCCGTCGTCGGCATCTGGCAGGCAGATCAGCATCACGGCTTCGGTTTGGTCGGCGAGGCCGGAGCGCCGGTCTGGCACGAGACCTTGTCCAAGAACTACGCCGCGGTCCTGCCGTTCTACACCGACGTGTTCGGCTGGACTTACGAGTCGATCGGTGACAGCGACGAGTTCCGGTACTCACAGGCCAAGCAGGGTGACACCGTCGTCGCCGGTTTGATGGATGCCAGCTCGTTCCTCCCGGCAGAGGCGCCGTCGTTCTGGCAGGTGTACTTCGGGGCGGACGACACCGATGCGGCCGTCGCCAAGGTCGTCGAATTCGGCGGCAGCGTCTTGCGCGATCCCGAGGACACGCCCTTCGGTCGTCTCGCGTCGGTGGCCGATCCACTAGGTGCCAAGTTCCAGATCTCCACGATCATGGAATGAATCTCCGCGCGGAGGCCGCACCGGTCCGCGGTCTCTGCGCGCTGATCATCTGGAAAGTCCGGATTTGACCGCACAGATTTGAACACTCGCCCAGAAGGTATGCAGTTTTCTGCGTCCAACGCCTAATCTCATGGGATGCCCGCCCCCGCCCCTCTCCTCGATGTGTACTCGCAGCCGACTCTGTCGACGCTTGCGCCGTCGGTACTCGCTTCTCTCGGAGTGAGCGGCGAAGCGAACCGTCTCGATCTACAGCCCAGCAAGAAGACCGTAATTCTGCTGGTAGACGGGATGGGCGCGAACTTGCTCGCCCGCAACGCCGAACACGCACCATTCCTGAATTCACTGATCGGAACGCCCATCCGGGCAGGCTTCCCCACGACGACGGCCACCAGCATCGTCTCACTGGGGACCGGTCTGCCTTCGGGAGCGCACGGCATCACCGGCTACCAGTCCTACGTCGAAGAAGCCGATTCGGTGTTCAACTGGCTGGGTTGGCACAGCGCGGGCAAGAAGGAATCTCAGACCGACTCCATCGTCCCGGAAACCCTGCAGCCGCAGGCCACGACGTTCGATCGCGCCGCCGCAGCCGGCATCACCGTTACAACCGTCGTACCGTCGAAGTTCGACGGCAGCGGCCTCACCCGTGCCGGGATGCGCGGTGCCCAGTTCGCCGGAATCCAGGCATACGGAGACCTCCTCGCTCGCACCGTGGCGGCGTCGAAATCTGCCGACCGCACGTTCACGTACTGCTACATCAGCGAGATCGATGCACTCGGCCACGTCTACGGACCCGAGTCCGAGCCGTGGATTTTCCAACTGATGCTGGTCGATCGACTGGTCGAGCAACTCGCCGCGGCTCTCGGTCCGGACGTGAGATTGCTGGTGACGGCAGACCACGGAATGGTCGACGTGTCGGACGAGAACAAGATCGACTTCGACAACACTCCGATTCTGTCCAAAGATGTACTCGCTCTTGCCGGTGAACCTAGATGTCGTCACATCCACACCCGAGAAGGCGCTGCACAAGATGTTGCGGACCGCTGGCGCGCCGAACTGGGTGACCGCATGTGGATCGGGACGAGGTCCGAGGGCATAGTCGCAGGATTGTTCGGGCCTGCAGTGCATTCCGAGTATCACGGCCGGATCGGTGATGTCATCGCCATTGCGTCCGGGGACGTGGCCGTCGTACGTCGATCTGTCGAATCGGGACTGTCCGGACTCCGTGGTCAGCACGGCGCCCTCACTCCGGACGAACTGCTGGTACCGCTCTTGTCCTCAGGACAGCAGTAGGGTTCGCGCCCGGCGAATCTCGGGAACACCGACGACCTTGCATGCACCCAACAGGACGACGGCACCGACGGCCGCACCCGCCGACAATGAAATAACAGCAGCAAGCCTGGGCTCGGGAACTCGGTTCTGAACCGCCACCACCAAAGCGAACGCACAACCACCTGCCAGAATTGCCGCCGCCGAAATCCTTCCGACGGTGGCCTGCACGCGACGGAATCCCAACAGCCCGTATCGCTTTCGAAGAAGGATGTGGCCGAGTACCGCTCCACACACGTAGGAGAACGAGCCGGCGGCACAGACGGCCAGGACCAGCCTTTCGTCACTCGCCGACAGTGACGCAAGAAGGACGAGCGCAGTCTTGGCGACCACCATCACCAGGGCGATCAGCGCGGGAGTTCGGGTGTTGTTGTCGGCGTAGAACACTCGCAGCTGAAGCATGACCATCGCAAAGGGCACCAGCCCGAATGCACTGACCGCAACGGCCGTCCCGATCAACCGGGCACTGCTGCCGTCGACCCGGCCGAAGAAGATCAAGGTGGTCAACGAGGGACCGAACACCATGAGCGCCACAGTGACCGGAATCAGCGCCACCACAGAATACCGGGCTCCCCGGCCGAGATCGGATACGACGCCGACGTCGTCACCCGCAGCAACCGACCTGGCGATCCGCGGCATCAGCACCGTCAACAACGACACACCGAGAATGCCGTACGCCACTTGAAACAGCAGATCCGCGTGCGTGTACATCGAGTAGACGTGACGGGAGAGAGTGACCTTCATCGTCACCCACACACCGATCTGGCCGGCAACGACGTACACAAGTACCCAGCCGAGCAACGGCGCCCCGACGCGCACCGGTCGCCAGGTGTGCGGTACGACGCGCACGCGAAGGCGCCACCGAAACCCGTTGCGGTGCAGCGCTCGAGCAACGACGGCGGTTTGCGCCACGATCCCGAGCAGAGTGCCGATACCGATCACCAGAACCTGCGCGGTGGTCATCGACTCGGGAGTCAGAGCCACCGGTCCCGGGATACACAGGAAGACCGCGACCGTCACCAGAAGGACGACGTTGTTGATCACCGGTGCCCAGGCCGGCGCGCCGAACACCGATCGAACGCTGAGCACAGCCGTCATCATCGCCGTGACGCCGTAGAAGAAGATCTCCGGAAGAAGCAAGTACGCGAAGAGCGTCGTGAGCTCTCGTTGAGCCGGATCATCGATCACGGCCGAGACCAGAGGCGGCGCGCACACCACGGCCACTACCGTCACGAGCGCAAGAGCCAGCGCTCCGACGGTGAGAACGCGCTGCGTCTGCTCTCGTTCGAGCGTCCGCCCACGGCTCCGTTGCCGCGTCAGATACGGAAGCAGGACGCTGGCGAGAATCCCGCCGAGGAGGAGCTGATAGACCATGTTCGGGAAGCTGTTGGCCGCGTTGTACGCATCACTGACGAGGGCAATGCCCAGGACCGCGGCAAGGGCAAGGGTGCGGACGAAGCCGGTGATCCGACTGACCGTGCTGGCGAGCGCCACTTGCCCACCCATCTTTGCCAAGCTGCCGCCCGTCTCAGCTGAACGTTCGGACTTGCGTTCGGACTCCCCCACGTTCTCGACCATCTCGCCAGAGTGCCACATCGCAGACGTTCGACGATCCGGACGGAAACGGAAGGGCGCCCCGAACCGTGGGTTCGAGGCGCCCTTGCGAAAGGAACAATCAGGCGGATTCTGCTCCAGCCAACGGCGGCATGACGACAACCTGACCGGCGAAGGACAGGCCCGCACCGAAGGCGAGAAGCAATGCCTTGTCGCCCGGCTTGCACTGGCCGTCGCGCAGCATCTGCTCCATGGCGAGCGGGATCGAGGCCGCGGACGTGTTGCCCGTCTCGGCGATGTCGTTGGAGACGGGGAAGCCCTCGGGCAGCTTCATGCTGCGAGCGATGACCTCGTTGATGCGCTGGTTTGCCTGGTGCGGCACAAAAGCGTCGATGTCCTCGATACCGAGCCCCGACTTCTCCAGGGTGCGAGTGGCGACCTTGCCCATCTCGAAGGCAGCCCAGCGGAACACCGCGGTACCGGCCATCTTGATCCACGGCCGAGGTCCGGTCGGGTTCTTGGTGTAGTCGAGCCAGCTGGGCTCCTGAACGATGGCGTCGGACTGGCTGCCGTCCGAACCCCACTCGACCGGGCCGATTCCGACGGTATCGCTCGGGCCGACGACAACTGCCCCTGCGCCGTCACCGAAGATGAAGCGAACGCTGCGATCGGTGGGCTCGGTGGCCTCGCTCATCAACTCGACGCCGACGACGAGTACGTGATCAACCGTTCCGCCGCGAACGAGGTCGCTGGCCACCGCAAGGGCGGTACAGAAACCGGCGCAGCCTGCCGCGACGTCGAACGCCGCCGGGCCCTTGATACCGAGTTCGTGGGCGACGATGGATGCGGCCTGGGGAGTCTGCAGGTCCCACGTCGACGTCGCGATGATCACGGCGCCGATCTGCTCGGGTGCAATGCCGCTGACGTCCAGTGCTTTACGGGCCGCGCTGATCGACATCGCGAGAATGCCTTCACCCTCGCCGGAGAACCGGCGCGACTTGATACCCGATCGCGTCTGGATCCACTCGTCGGTGGAATCGATCAGCTCGCAGATCTCGTCGTTGGTCACGACTCGCTCCGGGCGGTGAACGCCGAGCCCGAGAAGGACGGACTGCCGACCTCCGGCCACACTGGCAATCGGCTTACCCATTGATCGATCTCCTCGTTGGTTTCTGGTGATGACGCGCGTTCGACATCACACGTTACGTACAGGACATAAGCCCCTGCCTCTCAGGTCACCGTTCGATCACGGCAACAACATGAGGCTGGCTCACATTACGCTTCGGTCAGGTATGTAGTCCAGATCCACGATCAGGCGCGCAAATGAGCTAGAACTGCCAAAACACGACGATGCCCGCTTTCGGAAGCCGACAGGCCGAGTTTTGCGAAGATATTTCCTATGTGCTTGCTCACAGCAGTGTCGCTGACGACCAGTTTCCTGGCGATTTCCTGATTTCCCAGCCCCTCCGCCATCAAACCGAGAACCTCGGACTCGCGTGGGGTCAGTGATCTGATCGGATCGTCGGCACGTCGACGGCTCATCAGTTGGGATACGACCTCGGGATCCATCACGGTTCCGCCGTCGACGACCCGGTTCAATGCGTCGACGAACTCGGCCACCTTGCCGACCCGTTCCTTGAGCAGGTAACCGACCCCGCCGGCACCTCCTGCCAACAATTCACCGGCGTAGCGATCCTCGACATACGCGGAAAGGACCAGGACGGGAAAGCCCGGGCGAAGCTTGCGCACCTCGATCGCCGCTCGAAGTCCCTCGTTGGTGAAAGTAGGAGGCATCCGGACGTCGAGCACCGCGGCGTCAGGAGCGGTCTCCTCGAACACCGTGAGGAACTGTTCGGCGTCGGAGACGGCAGACACCTCGAAGCCCTCTCCGCGGAGCAGCAGTGCCAGCCCCTCTCGCAGGAGAGCGTCGTCCTCGGCAATCAGAATCCGCACGGTAGTTCCACCCTCATCGTTGTCGGTCCACCCTCCGGGCTCTCCAATACTGCGGTTCCTTCGAAAGCCTCGACCCGGCGTCGGATACCCGCCACGCCGCCGCCCGGCCGTTCGTTCGCGCCGCCGTGACCGTCGTCGATCACGTCGATGAGCATCGTCTCACCCAACGAGTCGGTGGACGCCTCCGTCCTTGCAGTGACGGTGACGCTGCGCGCTCCGCTGTGCTTTGCGACGTTGGTCAAAGCCTCGGCGACGACGAAGTACGCAGCAGCCTCGACGGCGGCCGGGGCACGGCGGAGCTCCTCGATCTCGAGTACGCAGGGCACGGTGGAGCGCCCAGCAAGCGCCGAGATCGCACCCTCGAGGCCGAGTTCGTCGAGGATCGGCGGATAGATGTCGTGCACCAACGTCCGGAGTTCGCTCAACGCCTCGGTGGCCGCATCTTGGGCCCGATGCAGTTGTGGCAGAGCCTGGTCCGGGTTGATCTGCAACGATCGCTCGGCCATACCCAGCATCATCACCACGGCGACCAGTCGGTTCTGCGCGCCGTCGTGCAGATCGCGCTCGATCCGCTTGAGTTCGGCCGAATGCGCGTCGAGGGCCGCAGCGCGGCTGGCAGTCAGGGCAGTGACGCGCTTCGAGAGGTCCGAACGTGTGTCCGGTGCAAGCAAAGTCGTGGTCGACCAGCTGATCCACTTCGCCATCGCGGGGATCAACCACCACGCGATCAGGAAGTACAGGATGCCGATCAACGGCATTCCGGCAGCCCCCAGCCACGACGTCACGGGGTACGGATTGTTGACGGGTTCGCCCGCGGGCATCTGCTGCCAGTACAGCGGGACGGCAATCGCATTGAGTGCACCGAGTGGAAGAGCAATGGTCAGCATCGCCGCGACGAAAGCCCCCAGACCGTGAATCGACAACCAGGCCGCGTCGCGCCTCGTCGACTGATCGGTGAGGAATCGGCGCCAGTCCCCGAATGTCGGATTGCTTGGCATCGGTGGGTATCGCTGCAGAACAGGGCGTCCGGTGTACGCAGCCGTTCTCTTGCGAGCCAGACCCGCCCACCACCGGAGCACCCGCACGTACGACGGCAACAGCAACCAGCCGACGATCAGAATCGAGAGCGACAGCAGAATGAGACCGACCATCAGCAAGAACAGGGAGACCACGGCTGCCGCACCCTCGACGAGCACGTACACCGCAGCCCTGGTTCTCTTCTTCACTGCCCCAGCATGCCGCACCTGATGCCGCGATCCACTACAGCTGGCTACACCATTGATTCGGGACCCTGCTGGATGTCGACGAATGCCGAATCTCCATAGCGTTCTTCCCATGAAGAATCGACACTCGGTCCTCGCCCCGCCGGCCCCTGGTGCCCCGGCCGCCCGAACATCCGCCGTGCGACTCGAAGGCGTCAGCAAGGTCTACGGCAACGGCCGCGGCGCCGTGACCGCCCTCGACAACATCAGCCTCACCTTGCCGCGCAGCACCTTCACCGCCGTGATGGGCCCCTCCGGATCGGGTAAGAGCACTTTCCTGCACTGCGCGGCGGGCCTGGACCGGCCGAGCAGCGGATCGGTGTGGCTGGGCGACACCGAGATCTCACAGCTGAAGCCGAAGGCCCGCAGCATCTTCCGTCGCGATCACATAGGTTTCGTCTTCCAGGCATACAACCTGCTCGGTGCTCTCGACGTCGAGCAGAACGTCACCCTTCCGCTACTGCTCGCCGGACGACGAGCCGACAAGCAATACCTGACCTTCGTCCTCGAATCCGTCGGACTCGGATCGCACCGCAAGCGCAAACCCTCCGAACTGTCCGGTGGTCAGCAGCAACGCGTCGCCATCGCACGCGCCCTCGTCACCCACCCCGACGCACTCTTTGCCGACGAGCCGACGGGCGCCCTCGACTCCCGCAGCGCCAAGCAGGTTCTGGAGTTGTTGCGCCGGACAGCCGCCGAGTTCGATCAGACCATCGTCATGGTCACGCACGACCCGGTGGCCGCGTCGTACGCCGATCGTGTGCTGTTCCTCGCCGACGGGAAACTGGTCGGGCACATCGACCGCCCGACGCCGCAGCAGATTGCCGAGCGCATGACACACCTCGGGGACTGGTGATGATGAAGGCGCACACTTTTGCGCATCTCAAAGCGCATCGCTCCGGATTCATCGCCGTGTTCGTCTCCGTATTCTGCGCGGCTCTCCTCACGTGCGGTTTGGGTGTCCTGCTGGAATCAGGAGTGCGAGGCGGAGTCTCACCACATCTCTACGCCGGTGCAGACGCCGTGGTCAGCGCGCCTCAGGCACTCGAGGTCAAGGAGGACGCCGATCAGCCTTTTGCCGAGCGAGTTCTCCTAGACGGCGATACGGTCCGCAAACTCGATGCCCTCGATGTCACGGTGGTTCCCGACATCTCCGTCCCCGTCAGCACCGCCGAGGGCGTCGTACTCGACGCACATCCTTGGAACACAGCACAATTGGCGCCGTATTCGCTGACCGATGGTCGCGCTCCGCAGAGCCGAGACGAGGTGGTCTCGACCTCGGGCGCCGCGCTCGGCGAGCGAATCACGCTGGCTCACGGCGCGATAGCGGACGAGTACACCGTCGTCGGCACAGCTGATTCGGCTTCGGTGCCGTCACCCGACCGTCCGGCGCTCGTCTTCCTCGACGACGCAGAGGCCGAACGGTTGTGGCCGCACCAGAACTCTGTCACCGCAGTCGGATTGATCGCTCCCGAAGGCGTGGATGCTGCCGCTCTCGCCCACGACGCACTCGCCGGAACCGGTGCGGAGGTCTCGACCGGCACCGCACGCGGAGGCATCGAGTTCCTCGACGCCGGAGCTGCGCGGACTCAGTTGATCGTGCTCTGTGCCACGTTTGCAGGTCTTGCATTGATGGTCAGCATGTTCGTCGTTTCCAGCACGCTGTCGCTCTCGATCAACGCCAGGCGCCGAGAGTTCGCTCTGTTGCGGGCAATCGGGGCCACCACGCGACAAGTCCACGTCATGATCGGGCGTGAAGTGTTGCTCGTCGCGGCGACTGCGGCTGCGATCGGCGCGGTGCCCGGATTCCTACTCGCCCGATTCCTGGGTGCACAGTTTGCCGATGCAGGGGTCATGCCCACCGATTTCGCGCTGGCGTACAGCCCGCTTCCGGCGATCGCGGCTTTCCTGATCTGCGTACTCACTGCCCGCGCGGCAGCGGCGATCGCGGCACGACGACCGGCAAAGCTCGACCCCGTCGAAGCGCTTCGCGAATCCGAAAGCGGCCCGGCGAAACTGAGCCGCGGACGCATCGTCACCGGGCTGATTTTCGGTGCCGCCGGTCTCGGCGCGTGCATCCTCCCCGCTTTCCTGCCCGGCAGCGTGGCAGCCGCTGGAGCCGGTTCGAGCGCACTGTTGTTGATCTTCTCTGTCGCGCTGCTCGGCCCGTTGTTGGTGCGCGGCATCATCAAGGTGATCGGCGGTCCACTGCGCCGTAGTGGGTCGGCGTCCAAAGTTCTCGCTGCCGCCAACGCCGAATCCAATTCGAGGCGGCTCTCGTCGGCGGTTGTTCCGTTGGCTCTCGCCATCGCCCTGGGCTCGGTGCAGTTCTTCAGCCAGAGCACCGTCGCCGCCGAGGCGACCAACCAGTCGATCAAGGGCGTCACCGCCGACCTGATCGTCGGCGCGCCGGCCGGTATCGCTCCCTCGCTCCTCGACTCGATCGCATCGGTGCCCGGAGTGAGTGCGGCAAACCCGGTAGTCCGCAGTCAAGTCCTGCCGGTACCCAGCGGCGAGAAAGGCGGCTCAGCCGACAGCGCGATCGCGGCCCAGGGCATCGACGCCGCCGGCGCCGACGCAACCCTCGATCTCGCGGTGACCGAGGGCGACCTCAGCGCTCTGACCGGCGATACCGTTGCCGTCAGCGAAGACGGGGCCTTCACACTCGGAGCCGAGGTCGGCCAGCGCGTCGACCTCTATCTGGGAGACGGAACACTGGTACATCCGATGGTCGTCGCGAAATATGGTCGCGGCCTCGGATTCGGGGACGTGACCATGCCGATCGAGACTTTGCGTCAGCACTCCACCGACGCTCTGATCGACACCGTTCTGGTTGCTGCCGAACCCGGACGGTCGGCCGAAGTCCAGCAGTCGTTGCTCTCGTTCCCCTCGATCGCCGCGCTGAACCAGGACCAGTTCGGGGCCGCAGGCGAAGATCAGCGTCGCATGCAGTCGTGGGTCAGCATCCTCGCCGTCCTGGTCCTGCTCGGTTATCTGGCAGTCGCCGTCGTGAATACCTTGGTCGCCGCCACTGCGGAGCGTTCCCGCGAGTTCGCGCTCCTTCAACTGGTGGGCTCGCGGACGAGGCAGGTCCGAGCGATGATGCGTATCGAGTCGTTGATGGTGGTGGGAATCGCCGTCGTGGTCGGATCACTGATCGCCCTGCCGCCTCTGATGGGTATCGCCGTAGCGGTGTCCGGGCAGCCGATCCCGGCGATTTCACCGGCGATCTACGGTGCCATCGTCGCCGTGACCGCTGTTCTGGGATTCATCTCCATCGCGATCCCGACGCGCGCCGCCCTGCGCAAGAACCCGATGGACGGCGTCCGTAACAACTGAGTGGCACTACCGTCGTCATCTATGGATGCGGCCGCCTGGGACAAGAAGTACGAAGAAACCGAGCTCGTCTGGGGCGCTCCACCCAACGAGCTGCTGGTGGAATACGCGACGGCCCTCCCCCACGGCCAGGCACTGGACCTGGCGTGCGGGGAGGGCCGTAACGCGTTGTGGCTCGCGACCCGCGGTTGGGAGGTCACCGGGATCGACTACTCGGCCGTCGCGATCGAGAAAGCCCGCACGATCGCGGCCCGCTCACCCCGATCGGTTCTCGACCGGCTCGACTACCGGTGCGGCGACGTCACCGGCGCGGAGTACGCCTCCCGGAACGGGCAGGGATACGACTTGGCCCTGCTTCTTTACCTTCATCTGCCCGCACCACAACGCACCCTGGTTGTGAACCGTGCCATAAATTCTCTGAAACCTGATGGAATCCTCATGATTTTGGGTCACGACCGAAGCAACATCGACTACGGCGTCGGCGGCCCGAAAGATCCCGAAATCCTTTACACACCAGAGGAATTGATGCAGGAGTTCCAAGGAAGGCTCGAGTTCGAGATCGCCGGAAATCCGCACAGACACACCGAAACGGGAATCGCGGTCGACGCGCTTGTCATCGGACGCAAATCCGGTGTTGGCAATGCAAAGAACGGCTAGTAACATGTATTAAGTTACCGACGAGTAATAAACTTCGGGCGGTACTAGGAGTGCTGGACCGCACCACCTCACTGGGAGAAGCAGAAGACATGGGCCATTACAAGAGCAACGTTCGGGACCTGGAGTTCAACCTCTTCGAGGTTCTCGGACTGGAGAAGCCACTGAGCGAAGGCGCTTGGGGCGACCTGGATGCCGACACTGTCCGCAACATGCTGGCAGAGGTCGCACGCCTGGCCGAGGGACCGCTTGGCGAATCTTTCGCCGATGCGGACCGCAACCCCCCTGTCTTCGATCCCGAGACGCACACCGTTGCACTTCCGGAATCCTTCAAGAAGTCGTTCAAGGCTCTGTGGGATGCCGAGTGGTACCGCATGGGATTGAGCGAAGAGGTCGGCGGCGTGCCGGTTCCCCGCTCCGTCGTGTGGGCCATCGGTGAGCTGATCCTGGGCGCACAGCCTGCAGCACACATGTACCAGGCCGGACCCGCCTTCGCGGACGTGCTGTTCAACAACGGCACCGAAGAGCAGAAGAAGTGGGCAGCCACCATCGTCGAACGCGGATGGGGCGCCACCATGGTCCTCACCGAGCCCGACGCCGGCTCCGACGTCGGTGCCGGACGCACCAAGGCAATCAAGCAGGACGACGGCTCCTGGCACATCGAGGGCGTCAAGCGCTTCATCACCTCGGCAGACTCGGACGACCTGTTCGAGAACATCTTCCACCTCGTTCTCGCTCGCCCCGAAGGCGCCGGACCCGGCACCAAGGGCCTGAGCCTGTTCTTCGTCCCGAAGACGCACTTCAACTTCGAGACCGAAGAGTTCGGCGAGCGCAACGGCGTCTTCGTCACCAACGTCGAACACAAGATGGGCCTGAAGGTCTCCGCCACATGTGAGGTCACCTTCGGCGGCCACGGCATCCCCGCACAGGGCTGGCTGGTCGGCGAGGTCCACAACGGCATCGCCCAGATGTTCGACGTCATCGAGCACGCTCGAATGATGGTCGGCACCAAGGCAATCGCCACCCTCTCGACCGGTTACCTCAACGCTCTCGACTACGCCAAGCAGCGTGTTCAGGGCGCAGACCTGACCCAGATGACCAACAAGGCAGCACCGCGCGTGACCATCACGCACCACCCCGACGTGCGTCGCAGCCTGGCAATGCAGAAGGCATACGCCGAGGGCCTGCGCGCGGTGTACCTCTACACCGCAGCACACCAGGACGAGGTTGTCGCCCAGCTCGTCTCGGGCGCAGACAAGGACACCGCGTTCCGCGTCAACGACCTGCTGCTCCCGATCGTCAAGGGCGTCGGCTCCGAGCGTGCGTACCAGTACCTGACGGACAGCCTGCAGACCCTCGGTGGCTCCGGCTTCCTGCAGGACTACCCGATCGAGCAGTACATCCGCGACTCCAAGATCGACTCGCTGTACGAAGGCACGACGGCCATCCAGGCTCAGGACTTCTTCTTCCGCAAGATCGCTCGTGACCGCGGCGTCGCGCTCGCTCACGTTGCGGGACAGATCAAGACCTTCATCGACAGCGAAGCCGGCAACGGTCGTCTGAAGGCGGAGCGCGCACTGCTCGCCACCGCACTCGAAGACGTCCAGGCCATGGCTGCCACGCTCACCGGCTTCCTCATGGGAGCTCAGGAGCAGCCCACCGAGCTGTACAAGGTCGGCCTCGGCTCCGTCCGCTTCCTGATGTCCGTCGGCGACCTGCTCATCGGCTGGCAGCTGCTCCGCCAGTCCGAGATTGCTCTCGCAGCACTCGACAACGGCGCTTCCGACAAGGACAAGGGCTTCTACGAGGGCAAGGTCGCCATCGCGTCCTTCTTCGCCAAGAACGTCCTGCCCGAGCTCACCGCTTCACGCGAGATCATCGCGAACACCGAGAACGACATCATGGAGATCGACGAAGCAGCATTCTGATTCGTTCCTGATTCATGAAAAGTGCCGGTCCCGAGAACGTTTCGGGGCCGGCATTTTCGGTTGTCGGCACTCGGTGGTGACTGGTGTCATCTGCGCTCGATGGTCGGGCAACTGATCTGCGCGGACAGTACCGACGTCGTCGGTTGCTCGCCCGGTCGTGCCGCCGTACCCGCCAGGGAAAGCGCCACGCGCCTGCGGTCCGGAGAACTGACTATTTCGACGGACTTGTCGTCGCCACCGCCGAAGGACACGAACTGTCCGCTCTGATCCGAGAACTTCATGATCGCGGACCCGTGCTGACCTGGTTCGGGTTTCTCGTTCACGTAGACCTGCAACTGGAAATCACGTCCCGGATATTCGCCGCCGCCGTCGTACTCGTAGAAGGAACTCGTGTGCACCTCGTAGGCCCACTGACGGTGACCGGCGGGCAGCGAATCCGCCCAGTTGTGCTCGAAACACGTGACGGATCCAGGCAGCGAGACATTGGCTGCGCCGCTCCACCCACCGGACAGGGTGATGGCTCCGTATGGCGCTGCTTCGGACTCGTGCCGATCGGAGGGCAAGGGCGGCACCGTCAAGGGTCCGACATTGCGACCGGTGAACTCGAAAAGCCTTTCGCTCGACACGAACGGGGGCGACTCGCGCTCACCGGCACAGGAGACAACCGACAGGGTGGCCATGACCAGCACCGCGCACATCCCGCGTCTACGAACCGGCACCTCGACTCCCCCGTTCCGTTTCCAACAGAATACATACCGTTCGGTCTCCAAGTTGCCGGACGTGTCCGACACATCCCATTCATGGGACAGCTCGCCCGCTACCGATGTGATTGGGTGAGCACGAACGTCCACTGAACCAGCACTCGGTTCTTTCGAAGGCCGAGTAGATCAACAGACAGGTGATCATCGTGGTCGCACCAGAGCACGCACAACCCGATTACGCCCCTGACCTGGCATTGACCGCCACGGACTTGGCGCTCGACGGCCCATGGGGGCCGGTGTTCGGACCCGTCAATCTCGAGATTCGTGCGGGCGGTGTGACCATCCTCGAAGGCTCGGCCGGTTCAGGACGTACGTCCTTACTTCTGACACTCAGCGGGCGAATGAAAGCCAGTTCCGGATCACTGTCCGTCTTCGGTCGAACGCGTCCCCGAGAGATCTTCGAGATCGCCGGGATCGCCGGGTTCGAGGACATCGACGAGCTTGCCGAGTCCGTCACCGTCCGCGATCTGATCACCGAACAAATTCGCTGGGATGCTCCCTGGTACAAACTCGTCGGACGCGCCGGAGACCGCGAACTCGAAGCGGTGTGCGCTCCCGTCTTCGGCGATCATCCGTTGCCTGCGCTCGGCCGATACGTCAGCGATCTCGGGGAACTCGAGGCGACCCTGCTGCGTATCGCCGTCGCGAACACGAAGAAGCCGGCCTTGCTGGTCGTCGACGATCTCGAACAGGTGCGGCGTGACTCCGAGCGCGCATATCTCGTCGAGCGACTGGTCGAGATGGGGAGCTACCAGACCATCATCGCGTCGACCGTCAACCCGCTGCCCGACGGATCACCCATCGATGCCGTCACCCTGCTCCAAGAAGTCACCAATCCCGACCAAGAAGGGGCGAGGTAACCGCGATGCTCGCTGGAATGTCTCTCGGAACCGAACTCAAGCGGTTCTCCCGCGGCGCGATGCCCAGGATCGCACTCGTCACCATCATCTTGATGCCACTGCTGTACGGCGCGATGTACCTGTGGGCCTTCTGGAATCCGTTCGGTGAGGTCAACAAGGTCCCCGTCGCGCTGGTCAACACAGACCGCGGTGCGATGGTGCAGGGTCAGGAACTCAACGCGGGCGACGAGGTAAGCCAAGCGCTGCTCGATTCCGGTGAGCTCGATCTCCACCTGGTCTCACAGCAGGAAGCCGCTCAGGGAGTCTCGGACGGCACGTACTACTTCTCTCTCACCTTGCCTGAGAATTTCAGCGAGGCCGTGGCCTCCCCGACGACCAAGGACCCCCACAAAGCTCAGTTGCAGTTCACCTTCAACGACGTCAACAACTACCTCGGCACCATCATCGGCCAAAACGCCGCCCAGCAGGTCCTCAGTCAAGTCAGCGACAAGATCGGCGCGCAGTCCGTCGAGACGGTCCTGGTCGGATTGACCGACGCGGGTGCAGGTTTGAAGCAGGCCGCCGACGGAGCACTCCAGCTCTCGGCCGGAGTGAACACTGCCAACGCCGGAGCCGGCGAATTGGCGTCGGGCTCGAAAACGCTGGCCGACAACATGGTAACCGCACGTGACGGCGCAGCCACTCTTGCCGGCGGTACAGCGCAACTCTCGACCGGTATCAATACCGCCACGGACGGTGTCCTCGCACTGACCGACGGTTTGGGGCAGCTCGATCTCGGGGCCGTCCAACTGGGCGACGGCGCAAGCCAACTCAGTGGTGGCGTCACCCAGGTCGTCGACCAGCTGAGCGTACTCGGGAACACACAAGCAGACGTCGCACAGCTGGTCGGTCAGGCAGTGGCCAGCCTTCGACTGAACCCGGATCCCGTCAGCCAACAGATCGCCAACGCCCTCGCGCCTGCCCAGGACATGCTGCGCACTCAGGGCTTCGGCGAAGCGACCATGGGTCAACTGGGCGAACTCAAGAGCGGCGCACAACAACTCGCTTACCAACTCGACGATCCCTCGAGCACCTTCCGCGCCGGGCTCAGCGCCGCGGCCAACGGCGGCGGTGAACTCCGCAACGGCCTGGTACAGCTGCGTGACGGCGGTCAGCAAGTCAACGACGGCGCTCAAACCCTCAGCAGTGGACTGGTTCAACTCACCGACGGCAGCGTCCAACTCTCCGACGGTGCAGCCAAACTCGCCGACGGAACCGAGCAACTCCGTGCCGGGTCTGCCGAACTCGCAACCAAACTCACCGAGGGCGCCGGCCAGGTTCCCAGTTGGACCGATCAGCAGCGAACAGCAACCGCTCAAACCCTCTCCAGTCCGGTCGAGCTGCAGGAGACCTACGAGAACCGGGCAAGCACCTTCGGTACCGGTTTTGCTCCGTTCTTCCTGCCCCTCGCACTGTTCGTGGGCGGCATCATCACCTGGATGCTGCTCAAGCCGCTCCAGAACCGGCCTATCGCAAACGGACTCGGCGCGCTGCGAGTGGTCCTCGCCTCGTACTGGCCGGCCTTGCTCATCGGCATCTGCCAGGTGATCGTGATGTACCTGGTCGTGCACTTCGCCGTTGGCCTGCACCCCACGCACGCCCTCGGCACCGTCGGATTCCTGATGCTCATCACTGCCACGTATATGGCGTTGATCCAGGCGTTCAACGCCATCTTCGGAGTCTCCGTCGGACGCGTGATCACCCTGGCGTTCCTGATGCTGCAACTGGTTTCGGCCGGCGGCATCTATCCCGTGGAAACCACCGCGAAACCGTTCCAGATCATCCACCCGTTCGACCCCATGACCTACGCGGTGAACGGGCTTCGACAACTCACCGTCGGCGGCATCGACTCGAGGCTGTGGGTCTCGATCGCCGTCCTCGGCGGCCTTCTCGTCGCCTCACTCGGGGCCAGTTCACTTGCTGCACGCCGAAATCGGCAATGGACCATGGACAGGCTGCATCCGCCGATCGAAGTCTAGGTCAGGGTCTCCGGCCAAGGCTCCACGGTCAGCGCAGGCCATTCCCTGCGCCACCGTGCTGCCTTGGCCTCGTAAACCTCTCGCGGCGCCAGCACCTGGAGGGGCGGACGATCATGTTTTGAAGCTGCCTCGCACGTGATGCAGACCCTGCCAGGAACCTTTACGACAGGGTCTGCATTCGGCTATCTCAGATATCGTCGGAGCTGCCGATCAGCTCACGTCGAATATTCTATTTCGCGCTCATCGATCGAGGCTTGCCCACCCGCCGCCTTCCATTGATGCGGTCCACAACCCGACCAACGTCAGCCCGTAAAACGCTAGCGTGTTCTTGACACTTCCGGTCCAGAAATCAGACGACATGAGTTCACCCTTCTTTACGAGAGTCCGACAAGGAATTGTTGAAGCGGAAACCTAAGGGCGTAGAACGTCATGGTTGCAAGTTCAGCCAGGTCCGTGCTCATTGCGTTGAGCGACATCTAGTTTCTCCTCAGATTGAACAGGGTCACCGGGGGTAACCGAATGACAGTTGGAGCGGGATATCCATCAGATATGTAAATAACATCGGAAGCATCTGTTCTACGGTCTGCCCCAGCGACGCGGTACCTTGCTGCACGGATCCCATCAGCCCTCTCCTCCACTCGCGGACATGTCGAGCGAGATGGCGTTCAATCCATCAAGCCCGTCGCCTAACGATGTTGCAAAGGACGGGATAAATGCCCGCAGGAGGGCCATGAACTGACCTAACATTTGTTACTCCGTTTCCAGTAGGTAATTGCTCTGACTGTGGCGCGGGGCCAGGTCGGTTTATCCGGCACAACAGTGGTTGCCAAGCGAGGTTTTGGGGAAGCCCGCAACTCCTCGTGGTGCCGACAACTGTACCCAAAATTTGCAAATTAGGAACTCGTTCTAGGAATTTTTCTTGCCATAGATGGAATTCATTTAGTTAGCACTAAAGTCCTAGTACTATAGTTCGGTTCATTAAATCTTTAGGACTAGAAATTTTGCACCGAAAGCGAGATGGAACCGCTTGCAGGATCAGAAAGCCACCCGAATCACGGATTCAGGTCGCGCAGCCAACTTCCCGATCACGGCTTCACGAACACTATTCGGTGGCACAAGAATTGATTGCGAGCCAACCTTACGGCGATTGCCCATAAGCCATGACTTCGAGACGATACCGATGCCGTCCAATCCGTGCCGGACGACCGAATTACATCGAGCAGGCTGCGAGACAAAGCCGCAGAGACAGGCCTGCATTCGTCACAGCCGAAGCAGCATTCGCCATCTCCCTGGCGACACCCGCGCCCATTGTCACAATTGCCGAAACACACACCCGAACTCGCAACACGGCGTCATACGGCGAACGGGTTGGAGCACGGAGACCCGCACTCCAACCCGTCCAGGTTCTTACGATCAACCTTGCAGCCGATCGACTTACTGGTAGTAGAAGTTCACCTTCGAGGCCCTATCCGAAAAGATGAACGCATTGCCATGGAGGAGGAACTCCCCTGCATCGATGACGGCGTCCGCCCCGCCGCCCGACCACTGCCCTGTGCGAGTTGTTGTGCCGTCCAACACGGTCGGAGTGTCGGTGGACATCCTGACCTCACCACCGCTCGTCACGGTGCTAGCCATCGCCGAGTCACCCTGCATGCACCATCCACCCGCGGCATTCGTTGTGGCGGTGAAGGTCGTGATCGGAGTCGTGCTGGAGGATGAGCTGTATAGCTTGCCAGTGACCTGGGCGCCCACTACCGCTTTGGCACCAGAAGGCACGCCCGCCACGTGGGCGTCCGGGCCGACGTAGAAATTGCCACATACCTGATACGCAGAGGATGCGGAAAGAGTTACGGCGGAGCCAGCAGCGCCGACGGTGGCAGCGGATGCAATACCGGTTCCGGCGAGCACCATCGCACCGGCTGCGGTACCGAGCAGGACACCTCTGACGGAATTCTTGGCAGTCAACTTCACGAGTTCTTCCTTCGGTTGAATTGATAGACCCCAGGCGTTCAATTCATAGGCGAGAGCGCGGAGTCCTTAACGCTCCAACCCGATCTGTTCTGACCATCTCTTATCACCAACCGACCTGCTATCTTCGGGACTATCGCCAACTTCGCATTTATGGCCCTGCTCGCAGGGCTACAGCTTTCCCTAAAAGGGAATGCCCTGGTGAGAGCTCGCATTGAACAGGACCCGAAGCTCTGGTGACGTGAGTCACTGTACTCACATTTTGTCCATCCGGGAACAGGTTCTAGAAATTTTTCTTCCAACCTCGATATTTTTCTCAATGAAATTTCGAGCATCGAATGCAAAGCGTTTAAACCGACAATCCAAATAGTCGAGAAGTTTGAAAAGCCACGACAGTCGTCGAGCAGAAAATATTCCGATATATCGCACGTTGCACGAAAAGTCACATAGACAAACCACACTTTAACCGTAGAATGTTCATTTGTTAGTGATGATTGCTATTCACGTTGGAGAAACCTTATTAGCACTAAAGAATTAGACGTAAAGTATTAGAAACAATCCACCAAATATCGGAAGAGATTTTCACCATGAGGGGACCCAGACAATCATGGATGAACGTCGCAGCACACTGAAAGTTCGTGAAATTAGCGCAGACGATTCCGAAAGGCGCAAGGTCTTGCGGGGGTTCAACTACCAGAACTACAGCTGGATGCGTTGAATCCGGCCGATTGTCTCCATGCACGGACGGACGAGACAGCAGGGTCGACACGGATCGGCCACAGTTCGTGGCCGTGGCGGACGCACTGCGACCAGGGAAGACACGCCTCTCACGCCGAAATCGGCAATGGACCATGGACAGGCTGCATCCGCCGATCGAAGTCTAGGTCAGGTTCTCCGGCCAAGGCTCCACGGTCAACGCGGGCCATTCCCTGCGCCACCGTGCCGCCTTGGCCTCGTACACCTCTCTCGGCGCCAGTACCGGATTGGGGCGGACGATCATGTCGAAAAGGTCGTCGTATCCATGCGGGGCATACACGTCGACGGTGCCGTCTGATCCCTTGGTGATCCCGAAACAGCAAGTTGTGGAAGCGAAGTGGTCGATAGCGTCGCGGCAACTGGTGAACGGAACGCCGGGAATCCCGAAATGTTGCTCGTACCACAGGTGCACGCGGGCTTCGTTGCGTACTTCGACATCGGCATCGACATCGGCGAACAGTTCTGCCGCCGAACGAATCACACGGTCCTCCGCGTCGTAGCTCAGATCGCCGGCGTCGAAGTAGAAGAGGTCGTAGTCCTTGATTCCGGCGCCGAGGTCACGGCCGTCGATGTGATTCCAGACGGTTTGGAAGAGCCCACCCGCCGTCAGGTACCACTCCGGCAATCCCAGCTTCGGTGCCCGATCCACGATCGTTGCGACCACCGGATTGGCCAGGGCGATCTCGAGAAATCGTTCACGCATGCTCTTCAGCCTCTCATATGACAAGCAAACTTGACATCTAGTGACAAGTATTCTTTACTTTTTGCATGACTGGAAAGGCCGGCGACAACAACGTGCGGGAGCACCGACGCCTCGCCGGCCTCACCCAGGCGCAACTGGCCACGGCAGGTCAGGTGAGCAGACAGAGCATCGTCTCCGTCGAACGCGGCGACTATGCACCGAGTGTCTACCTGGCACTACGCCTGGCACTGGCACTGGGGACCACCGTCGAAGCGCTCTTTCCCCTACCCGAATCGGAACTCACCACAGAAATTCCAGAGGAGACGGCATGAGCACCATGATGAAGGCAATGCGGTTCGTCGGCGATCTGGACGACGACTTCTACAAGGACGAGCGTCAGCGCGACGTCTGGAACGAAGCCTCGGCGGTGGGACTCCAGAGTGTCTTCTGGGCAATATTCGTCAGCTCGGCGATTCTGCCCTGGGTCGCCGGCCGAACAGGGGCGTGGATCTCGCTCGCGCTGCTGATCGTTGCGTTGTTCGGCTCGTTGATCACGATCATCTATGCGAAGCGTCGCGACGTCGATGTGTACGTGTTGTCCACCTACGGCCGTCCTCGCGTGGTGATCAGCATCGCGCTCTACCTCGTGGCCGCTGTCGGAATCATGGCCCGTCTCGAATTCGATTCGTACGAAGAATCGTCAACCTGGGTCGGCGCGCTGGTAGGCGCCATCATCGGCGGTGGCGTCGCAATCGCAATCGTCAAACTTCACCAGCAGCGCGCCAAGCGACGCGAAGCGGCCGAAGAACTTCTCTGAATTCCGGAAGTCTGCCCAGCACAACGGAATCCATAGAGTTGGTAAAATCGTGCCAGGTCAACCGATCGCGAGTAACGTCGAAACGGTGAGCACTCGCCTCGGATACCAGATGCCCAACTTCAGCTACGGCGGTCCGGTCAAGGACCTCTTCCCCACCGTCATAGCGCAGGCCCGCGAAGCCGAAGCCGCAGGCTTCGACACTGCATTCGTGATGGATCACTTCTACCAACTCCCCGGAATCGGAGCGCCGGACGCCCCGATGCTCGAGGCCTACTCCGCGCTCTCCGCGCTGGCGACGGCCACCGAGACCATCCAGTTGTCTGCACTGGTCACGGGAAACACCTACCGCAATCCGCCCATGCTCGCCAAGACCGTCACCACCCTCGACGTGGTGAGCGGCGGTCGGGCCATCCTGGGCATCGGCGCCGGCTGGTTCGAACTCGAACACAATTCGTTCGGATACGAGTTCGGCACTTTCACCGAGCGCTTCCAGAAACTCGACGAAGCCCTGCAGATCATCGCGCCGATGCTCCGCGGTGATCGCCCCACCTTCGACGGCAAGTGGTACCACGTCGAGGACGCCATCAACGAGCCTCGCGTCCGCGACGACCTACCGATCCTGCTCGGCGGTGGCGGTGAGAAGAAAACGTTCGGCCTCGCCGCTCGCTTCGCGGATCACCTCAACATCATCTGCGACCCGTCGGAACTGCCGCGCAAGATGGAAGCACTTGCGGCACGCTGCGACGAAGCCGGTCGCGATCCCGCAACCCTCGAGACCAGCTTCCTCACGTTCATGATGATCGACGAGGACGGCGACAAGGCTCGCGCCCATCAGCGAACGTTTCTCGCGGAGCGTGGCCTCGACATCACCACGGCGCCGGAAGACGTGGTCGCCAAGGCCACCGAACGCCATTTCGTCGGCAGCCCGGACGACGTAGCCGAGCAGGTTCAGACGCGCATCCTCGACCAGGGCATCGACGGCGTCGTGATCAACCTGATCACCAACGGCGAAGAGCCAGGCATCGTCGACCTCGCGGGCCGCACCCTCGGCCCACTCGTCGGCAAGTAGTTCCCTACTCGCACTTCACGATCGGCACCGGGTCGTACTTGACGGTCCGGGTGTTCGAGGAAATCTCGGCGCCACTCGCGTGGTCGGTGATCACGCGAGTGTCGCTGACCGTGAACCCGGGCGCACCGCTCGAAGCCACACAGCCAGGCCCCTCCGGCAAGGTCACGGTGTTCGGCGACGTCGGCGACGTCCGCGGGCCGGTCGTCGACGTGACATCGACAGTTTTGGTTCCCCAGATCCGAACGGTGATGTTCGACGACGTCGCAATCGTCTCGATCATCACGCCGGTCTTCGCCGGATTACGGAACTGCAGGTCGATCGCACCATCGAAGATGGTCGCCTCACGAGCCTCGGGGTACCGCGAGATGTAGTAACTGTGCTCGGTGTGCGCGACGTCGTCCATACCTGCGAAATACGTCGCGTTGTAGAGCGTCGTCGCGAGCTGGCTGATACCGCCGCCGACAGCCTTGTCCGGGCGACCGTTGTTGATGATCCCCGACTCGATGTATCCCTGCGCCGCACCGCGCGGGCCCGTGTACTCGTTGAGCGAGAACGTATCCCCGGGCTTGATCACGGCCCCGTCGATCTCCGACGCGGCCAGGCCGATGTTCACACCAGACGCGTATTCGAAACCACCGGTAGTGAATTCGCCGATCACCTCGTTGATGCCGAGGGCCTCCGCGGCTTCGGTGGTCAACGCCGGCGGGACCGGTCCGTAAACGGCGGGCGTTGCCCGAGAAGCCGTGCTGCCCAACAGAACCGGAAGTTCCTTGACCGTGTCCGGCCAGTTGATCAGATCACCGACGACACCGGGCACAACCGACGGTTTGCCACCGGCGAAGGTGAACGACGCGTCCTTGGGTTGTACTTCCGTCGACGCCAACTGCGGAGTCAGAATCTTGATCGCAGCATCCGTGTTGTACTGCGGAGTCAGCCCACCCGAGCCGTCGGGTGTGAAGGTCAGAACCTCGCCGATCTGATCGACGCCGAGTGTCGCGACCTTGCCGTCACGGCCGTTGACCACGACGTCACCCGAGACAGCTGGAATAGCGATCTCCTGCAGCGCACGATCGACACCGGCCTGAGTGACCGTCACCGGAACCTCGTCGACCGGAAGATCGACGACGCCACCATCGGACCATTCAGCGGCGAAGGTCGAACCCGCCTGCTGCGTTTCGAGCGCCTGACCGGCAGCGGGCGAAACACCAGTCGCCTTCCCGTTCTCGAACACGACTGCACCTTCGACGGGCGCACGATCGCTGTTCGCCGCGAGCTGCGCCATCGACGCATCCAACGCACCCTGGTCGATTGCCGACACCACGGGCACCTCGCGGGAGCCGAAGAACGACGTGATGCGGGTGATCGGGTTGATGGGCTGAGCGTTCACGCCCGACAGCGTCGCCGACCAGTCGACGTCCACACCCGCAGACGCGGGAACGATCTCGGAGTCGACGCCGCCTGCATGTACCGCTACCGGTTCGACGAGCCTCGGGCCGAGTTGGGCGCGCAGCGTGGCTTCCGCGTCGGCGGGCGTGAGATCACCGATGTCCACCCCGGCGACCTGAGTGCCGCGTGGTGTCTTCCCGGACGAGGTGAAGATGTCCACTCCGTAGGCAATCGCTGCGACGGCAAAGATGGCGCCGACTGCTATCGCCGGTTTGACCCACTTGCGGGAAGACTGCGAAGCGGGCACCACCGGTTGTTGCGGCGCCGGGGGTGCAACTACCTCTGGTTCTCGGACAACAGGCTCGTACTGCTGCTGGATGGGTTCGAGTTGCTGGGTGTCGTACTGCTGCACGAACTCGGGACGCGGCGGCTTCGGGGGAACCACCACTGCCGGGGGCTCGAACTGCTCTGTCTGCTCGTCGATGGCTTCTGTCGCCGGAACCTCGTCGACTACTTCCGACGGCGGTGCGTCCTCCGCTGGGACGACAGGGATGACGGTGGTGACCTCGTTTGCCGATTCGTCGACTGTCGCTTCCGTGGAATCGCTTGCTTCTTCGTCGACAGGCCTTGGTGCTTCGGCTGGTTCAGGTTCTACTGATTCAGCCTCGACAACGGCCTCGGTGTCCTCAGGGGCCTCGGGTTCCTCGACCGACTGGGGTTCCTCGACCGACTGGGTTTCCTCGACCGACTGGGTTTCCTCGACCGACTCGGTCTCTTCGACCGCCTGAGGTTCCTCGACCGACTCGAGTTCCTGTTCTGGGAGGGACGAGTCCTCGCTGTTCGTCTTCTCGACGGACGGACCCTCTTCGTCACTCACCTGTTGGCTCCTCGCTGCATCAACCGTCGCTGCGGCGCTCACCGACAACTCAATACAGGATATCCGGACATACGAGAGCCCCGCGCTGCTGCCAGGTCGGGGGTCAGGCAGCAACACGGGGCTGTCATGAATATCGGTAGCTATTCTGCAGCGTTACACGCCTGCGCGAAAAAGTTTGCAAAGAGTTCGGGGATCCGGCCACCCCTCGTGGCCGGATCCCCGATTACGCATCCCCTCGCGACGATCACTGCAGGTGAGCGCAGTTTTCAGTCGCATGGGGAGATTGTGGAGCGGTTACCGCTCGATGATCGCCGTGACACCCTGGCCACCGGCCGCACAGATCGAGATCAGGCCGCGGCCCGAACCCTTCTCCGCGAGCATCTTTGCGAGGGAAGCCACAATACGTCCGCCGGTCGCCGCGAACGGGTGACCTGCAGCCAAGGACGATCCGTTGACATTGAGCTTGCTTCGGTCGATCGATCCCAATGCGCCGTCGAGGCCGAGGCGTTCCTTGCAGTACTCGTCCGACTCGAAGGCCTGCAGGGTTGCGAGAACCACCGAAGCGAAGGCTTCGTGGATCTCGTAGTAATCGAAGTCCTGCAAGGTCAGACCGTTGCGGGCCAGCAAACGCGGGATCGCGTACGTGGGAGCCATGAGCAACCCGTCTTTGCCGTGGACGTAGTCGACGGCAGCGGTTTCGGAATCGACGAGGTGCGCCAGAACCGGAAGATTGCGCTCGGCTGCCCACTCGTCGGTGGAGAGGAGCACTGCAGAAGCGCCGTCGGTGAGCGGCGTCGAGTTGCCTGCCGTCATCGTCGCGTCGCCGAGCTTGGTACCGAAGACGGGCTTGAGCGTCGACAGCTTCTCGACGGTCGAACCGGGACGGAGGTTGTCGTCGCGGGTCAGGCCGAGGAACGGGGTGACGAGGTCGTCGAAGAAGCCGCGGTCGTAGGCAGCTGCCATGTTCTTGTGGCTGGCAGCGGCAAGTTCGTCCTGGTCCTCGCGCTTGATGCCGAATTCCTTGGCAGTGATCGCAGCGTGGTCACCCATCGACTTGCCGGTGCGAGGCTCGCCGTTGCGCGGAATCTCCAGGCCGAGCATGCCCGCACGGACGTTGCCGAGCAGCTTGATGCGGTCGCCCGTGGACTTCGCGCGATTGAGGGAGAGCAGGAACTCGCGCGCCTGATCGTTGACGCCGATCGGGGCGTCGGACGTGGTGTCCGTGCCGCCGCCGATGCCCGAATCGATGCGGCCGGCCGAAATGGCGTCGCCGACGGCGATGATCGACTGCAGTCCCGTGCCGCACGCCTGCTGAAGGTCGTACGCCGACGTGTACGGGCTCAGCGCGCTGCCGAGAACGGACTCGCGAATGAGATTGAAATCACGGCTGTGCTTGAGCACCGCACCGCCGACGACCATGCCGAGCTTCTCGCCCTGCAGATTGAATCGGCTCACCAGACCGTCGAGCGTCGCAGTGAACATGTCCTGGTTGGACGCCTGTGCGTACGCCTTGTCCGAGCGTGCGAACGGAATGCGATTTCCGCCGACGATCGCAACCGGACGGCGCTGACCTGCAGAATTTGCAGCGGCTGCGGCCGGTGCAGTGCGCGGTGCGGCGGGCTTTGCATTTGAACGGGCTTTGCTTGTCACTTGCGTCTCCAAGGATGGTGCGATTACCTGTTGAAGACTATTCTTACTCAGTAGTAAGTTACTTGTCTATCGCCGCATTCTTTCGATTGCCCGGTGAGAGACAACCCGAAACACAACAGAAGGTAGGACCGTGGCAGCCAGCAAGGGAGCTCCCGACCTCTATTCACAGTTCCTCTCGTCCGCCCCCGGCGCATTCATCGCGTCGAAGGCCGGCCTGCCCAGGCCCGAGAACCTGCGTCGCTACAAAGCAGGGGAACCCGCACTCGCCGGACCTGTCCTCATCGGCGGCAAGGGTCGACTCGCAGAACCACTTCGCGTACTGCTCTCCGACTACCCGGCGGCTCAGGCACACGACAGCAGCTTCGGCGGACTCGTGTTCGACGCCACCGGAATCACTCAGGTCAGCGAGCTCGAGCAGCTGTTCGAGTTCTTCCAGCCCGTAATCCGCAACCTCGCACCGTCGGCTCGCGTCGTCGTTCTCGGCACGACGCCGGAAGAAACGTCGAGCGTCGACGAGCATGTCGCGCAGCGCGCTCTGGAAGGCTTCACCCGCAGCGTCGGCAAGGAGATCAAGCGCGGCTCCACCGCTCAGCTGGTCTACGTCTCCCCCAAGGCATCCACCGGACTCTCCGGCGTGGAATCGACTCTGCGCTTTCTCCTTTCGGCAAAGTCCGCCTTCGTCGACGGCCAGGTCATCGTCGTCGGCGCTGAAGATTCCGTCGCGCCCGCAAGCTGGGACAAGCCGCTCGAAGGCAAGGTTGCCGTCGTCACCGGCGCAGCCCGCGGTATCGGCGCCACCATCGCCGAGGTCCTGGCCCGCGACGGCGCGCACGTCGTCTGCGCTGACATCCCGGCCGCCGGCGAAGCGCTGTCCGAGACCGCGAACAAGGTCGGCGGCACGTCCCTGGCCCTCGACGTCACGGCAGCCGACGCAGCCGAGGTCCTCGCAGCTCACCTCCTCGAGCGTCACGGTGGAGCGGACATCATCGTCCACAACGCCGGCATCACCCGCGACAAGACCCTCGCCAACATGGACGAGGGCCGCTGGAACATGGTCATGAACGTCAATCTTCTTGCACCGCAGAAGATCACCGAGCACCTCGTCGAGAAGGGCGCCCTCAAGGAAGGCGGCCGCGTCGTCGACGTCTCCTCCATCGCCGGCATCGCGGGCAACCGCGGCCAGACCAACTACGGCACCTCCAAGGCCGGCGTCATCGGCCTCGTACACGCCGAAGCTCCCGTCCTGGCGAAGAAGAACATCACCATCAACGCCGTCGCACCGGGCTTCATCGAGACCGCCATGACCGCAGCCATCCCCTTCGCCACCCGCGAAGCCGGCCGCCGCATGAGCTCGCTCCTGCAGGGCGGCGAGACCGTCGACGTCGCCGAGACCGTCGCATACTTCGCCAGCCCGGCCTCCAATGCCGTTACGGGACAGGTCGTTCGCGTCTGCGGCCAGAGCCTCCTGGGCGCATGATGGCAACAAAGACCGTCGCGCTCACCGAGCAGCCGAAGACCCTCGACATCTACTCCCGCGCGGTACTGGGATTGTTGCCGTGGAACAAGTCCAACTCGCGCTCGGTGCCACAGCAGACCTTCACCCTCACCGGATTGAAGGTCGACACCGACAATCTGGCGGCGTACTGCCGCGTGACCGGACTGCGGTTCGGCGACACTCTGCCGATCACGTACCCCTTCACCTTGGCCTTCCCTACCGTGATGAAGCTGATGGTGTCGAAGGACTTCCCCTTCGCCGCCGTCGGCTCCGTTCACGCCGAGAACGTCATCGAATCACTGCGGCCCATCTCCGTCAGCGAACCGCTTGACCTCTCGGTGCATGCCGAGAACCTGCGTGAGCACCGCAAGGGCCTGCTGATCGACGTGATCACCGAAATTCGGGTGGGACGGGAACTGGTCTGGCGACAGACCTCGAGCTTCCTGAACCAGCAGAAGACCTCCCTGTCCGGCCAGCCCGGTCCGGAGCCCAAGGCCGACGAGGTCCCCCCGATGCCGATGAGCACCATCCGCGTCGACCAGACCACGATCAGCAAGTACGCCGCTGTCTCCGGCGACCGTAATCCGATTCACGTCTCGTCTCTGGGCGCGAAGGCTTTCGGTTTCCCGAAGACCATTGCTCACGGAATGTGGAGTGCCGCGGCAGTTCTGCGGACCGTCGAGGGGTCCGTCGCGGACAAGGTCACGTACAGCGTGCGTTTCGGCAAGCCGATTCTGCTACCGGCGACGCTGAATGCCTACGCTGATCGCACCGACGACGGCTGGGATCTGTCGCTGCGCCACCCGAAGAAGGGTTACCCGCACGTCACTGCGACGCTGCGCTGACCTGAGTTTTGTCGGGTTCCCACCCGCCCCAATTGAGCGAACGTACCTTTCGGCACCTTGGATGCGCTGAAAGGTACGTTCGCTCAGATTGGTTTGAGAGCTATTCGGACTTCTTCTTGCCCGACAGACCGCGCCACGCGAGGGATTCGAGTAGATCCGCTGCAGCATCCACTTCGATTTCCCCACCCGCGACCCGGTCCGCTACCGCCTCACCGGCGCCGACGAGCGCGATGGCAATGATCCCGTAATCGTGCGCGGCATCAGGATCCTTGGTGCTCGACTCGAGCAGATGCGCGGTCAACTCGATCAACCGATCGCGGCTGGACTGCACGGTTCCCGCAAAAGCCTGCTGCCCGACGGCCTGACGGTAGAGCACCATCCACGACTTGCGGTTTGCGCCCACGAACCCGAGGAAGCCCTCGAGAGCGGCGCGCAATTGTTCACGCGGAGTCAGGTTCGGCGCGCCGGCCGGGGCGAGGGCCTCGAGGAAGCGGAGCCCTTCACGATGAATGCACGCCGCGAACAACTCTTCCTTCGAGCCGTAGTACAGGTACAGCATCGGCTTCGAGATCTCGGCTTTGGCTGCGATGGTGTCCATCGAAGTTTCGTGAAACCCCCTGTCGGAGAACACGTCCACAGCCGCGTCGAGCATCTGCTGCTCACGCACTGCGCGTGGCAGTCGCTTGGTACCGCCGGCCATGCTTCCTCCAACCACAGGGTAAATGTCGATCTTACTCTACGGTAAGATTGCGCGTCGAATCCTGACTTCGACTCAGCAGGTCACGGCACCTTTGGCAGCGGCAACTGTGACCACGGCCTGATCGACCCGCGTCTGCGGAAGCTCACCCGACGCGACGGCCTGCTCGAGATGATCGAGAACCCGCGGAACGTCGTCGGTTGTCAGCCACAATGCCTGATCGACTCCAGCCACCAGCGCAGCCTGAACCGCGTCGGCAATATCGTATCGGTCGGTGATCGCCTGCATGCCGCTGAGGTCGTCGGTGAACACCGGGCCGGTGAACGGCGCTGCGCCGTAACCCACTCCGTCGCGAAGCAACGCAACGGCTGCGGGGCTGATGCTGGCAGGGGTACCGGGCTCGGTCAGACCGGGAACCTCGAGGTGACCCATCATGACGCCGACTCCGGTTCCCGACAGCTCACGGAAGGGAATCAGGTCCGACGCGATCAGATCCTGTAGCGGCGGCGTGGTCACCTCGCCCCGGTGCGAGTCACCCGACGCGCTGCCATGCCCGGGAAAGTGCTTGATCACCGGGAAGATTCCGGCATCGCGCATGCCCTGCGCGTACGCACCGGCGTAGGCAACCACGGTCTGGGGGTCGTCGGAGTACGAGCGGTCCCCGATCACGGAGTCGTCGGGTTGGCTGCTGACGTCGACGTCGGGGGCGTAGTTGACGGTGATCCCGAGATCCTTCAAACCGCGTCCACGCTCGAGTGCCATCTGGTACGTCTGTTCCACTGTCATGGTCTGCGCCGTTTCCCTGGCCGACGGATCGGGCCCGAGGATGTCCGCGACGCGCGAAACCCGTCCACCTTCTTCGTCGATCGTCACCATCAACGGCAACTTCGACGCCGAAGCAACCTGCGGCACTTCGCGATTGGTGAGCATCGACTGATCGGTCCAACTTCCGACGAAGATACCGCCGATCTCCTCGTTCTGCACTATCGACAACGCGTCGTCGGTCCCGGTGACGCCGACGTTGAGCAGCTGGGCAAGTTTCTGACGCAAGGACAGCGAGGCTAGAAGGTCGCTACCGCACGATGCGGCGACGGGTGCGGAGCTCGATGCCGCAGGCGTCGACGTGATCTCGGTGCTGGTGCTGGTCGGGGCGCTCGAAACCGGATCGGCGGTCCCGTTTTCGCCCGAGCATCCCGCAACCAACCCTCCGCACAATGCAATGGTCGTTGCAGCCTTCAGAAACTTGATCCGCATACCTCGACCGTAACGGACCCGGTACCCATACACTCCCTCACGGGCACATCGGGACGGTAGCCTGGAAGAGAACCGATTCCCCCGCTGACGAGGAGGTCGTGATGCCACAAGGTCTGATGCTCATCGCGTACGACGGTTCCGACAACGCCAAGCGTGCAGTCGACTATGCGGGGCGTTTCCTCTCCGCCAATCGTGCTGTTCTCGTCACTGCCTGGGAGCCCATGGTTCGCCAGGCCGCTCGCATGTCCGGCCTGTCCGGGGTGATGCAACCGGAGTGGGTTCCCGACGACGACGTCGAGGACATCGCCTACACCGACGCCAAAGTCACCCTCGCCGAGGGCGTCGCACTGGCCGAGGCCGCAGGCCTGACCGTCGAAGGCAGAAGCGCCGAGTGCCGATCCGCGATCTGGTCTGCAATCTGCGAAACCGCAGACGAATTGGACGTCGACATCATCGTGACCGGCACCCGTGGCACCACGGGTTTGCGGTCGCTACTGCAGAGCAGCGTCGCGGATCATGTTCTGCGTCACAGTCATCGGCCGGTGTTGATCGTCCCTCCGGGGAAGTGACCTTCGCGCATTCCTGATCCGTGGCCGACTAGTGTCGAAAGCACCATGGACGGTTTTGTTCTCTCGCGCCCCGATCACAGCGTGGTCACCCGCGGCGTACGACGCAGCTTCGACAGCTCCGACGCGGCCACCAACGCTCTGTCGGCAGGTACGACAAAGCTGATCGTCGGAGCGCTCCCCTTCGACCCGGCTGCCGCAACGGCGTTGTACGAACCTGCCGAGGCGACGATCGCGTCGCGGCCGTGGCAACCGCGCGATCCCCAGGCCCTGCCCACGACCCGGGTTGACCGGGAGATCCCGTCGTCGTCGGAGCATCTTCGTCGAGTGGAAAAGTTGATCGGACGCCTCCGCAGTGGAGAGATCGACAAGGTTGTCGCGGCTCGCACTGTGGAACTTCGCACGCAGACCCCGATCTCCCCAACCGCGCTCGCCGCACGCATGGCGGCGCTCAATCCCGTCGCCAACACCTTTGCCGTCGACCTCTCTGCTGCGGGAGCCGAATTCGAGGGCCACAGCCTGGTCGGCGCGACGCCCGAAGTATTGGTCAGTCGGCGCGGGCGCGTCGTGACGTGTCGCCCGTTGGCCGGGACCACCAAGCGATCCGCCGACGCCGATCAAGACCGCGAGGCAGGCGAAAGCCTTCTGCATTCGACGAAGAATCTGGCCGAGCACGCCTTCGTGACGTCGTGGATCCGCGAGGTCCTGCAACCGATGTGCAGTGATCTGTCGGTGCCGGCAACTCCCGAACTGACCAATACTCACGAGGTCTGGCACTTGGCCAGCCCGATCCGCGGCACGCTGCGAAACGACACTACTGCGCTCGACCTCGCCATCGCGCTGCATCCGACGCCCGCGCTGTGCGGAACACCCACTGACGCGGCACTGAAGGTCATCCGCGAGACCGAGGAACCTCGGCGTTTCTACGGCGGCGCCGTGGGATGGTGCGACGAGGCCGGTGACGGCGATTGGGTGGTTGCCATCCGCTGCGCCGAGATCAGTGCAGACGGCCGCAACGCCTGGGCCAGCGCGGGTGGTGGAATTGTCGCCGAATCGGATCCGCAGGACGAACTCGACGAGACATCTACGAAACTGCGCACTCTGTTGACCGCGCTTGGCGCCGAAACCCTCGACTGACCAGCACGTCACGAGGGTAATCGTCCGGATTCTCGAGTGCGGGTGATACCTTGACCCGAGCAGTTCGTACGGGCCGGTAAGTCCGTCCGACCGCGAACGACCGACTAACGACCAATTGGGAGATCCGCGATGACGAAGTTCCTTGTCCCCGGTGTGGCCAGCGCTGTCATCGGTGCCGTTCTGGGTGCCGGCGTCATCTTCGGTGTCACGGCCGCCGCGTCGGACAACACTCGTCCCGAGATCGACCGCAGCGGAAACGCAGATTCTTCCGTGCTGAACCAGGTTGAGTACGGCAGCCGCTGAGAGCGCAGGCCTCGCGAGTTCCCGTTCTTCCGCCGACGCAGCGGTGTCTTCGGTAGACACCGCCCCGTCGGCAGAGCCCCTGTCGAAGCGGTGGCTGTTCGGCGCCTCCGTCGTAGCGTTTCTTCTCACTTTTCTGCAATCGCCGGGTCTGATCACCGCTGACACCAAGTACGACCTGACGCAGAATCCGTTCGGTTTTCTCGAACGCGCGTCGCATCAGTGGAGTAGTCAGGCCCCGCTCGGCCAGGTTCAGAACCAGGCCTACGGATATTTCTTTCCGCACGGGCCGTTCTTCGCGCTCGGCGAGTTGGCGAACGTTCCGCCGTGGGTCACCCAGCGCATCTGGTGGGCGCTGCTTCTGATCGCGGGTTTCTGGGGCATCATCCGCGTTGGCGAGGCTCTCGGAATCGGCAGCCGTAGTTCGCGCGTCATCGCAGCGGTTGCCTTTGTTCTCTCTCCCCGCGTGCTGACCACTCTCGGTTCGATTTCCTCGGAAACCCTGCCGATGATGTTGGCGCCGTGGGTGTTGTTGCCGGTGGTTTTGGCCTTCGGCCCTGTGCGTGGAAAAGGGGTCCCTGGACTCCCTGACCACTCACGGGGGTTGAGGCGGTTGGCCGCACAATCCGCACTTGCCGTCGCACTCATGGGTTCGATCAACGCCGTCGCCACCGCCGCGGCCTGCCTGGTCGCGATCATCTGGTGGCTCTCGCACAAACCCAACCGAACATGGCTGACGTTCACCGCGTGGTGGGCGCTGTTCGTCGCTCTCGGCACCCTCTGGTGGATCGTGCCGCTACTTCTGCTCGGCAAGATCAGCCCACCGTTTCTCGACTACATCGAGTCCGCCGGTGTCACCACTCAGTGGGCATCGCTCGCCGAGATACTTCGCGGCACGGACAGTTGGACCCCGTTCGTCTCCCCCGAACGCATTGCCGGCGCCGTCCTGGTCACCCAACCCGCAGCAGTCGTCGCCACCGGCCTGGTTGCCGCCGCCGGCCTCGCCGGGCTCTGCATGCGGTCCATGCCTGCTCGCGGCCGGCTGACGCTCATCCTGTTCGTCGGTATCACCGGCCTGGCCGCGGGTTACGTGGGTGAACTCAGCTCGCCGGTGTCGGAGTCGGTGCGCCTGTTCCTCGACTCGGCAGGCGCGCCGCTGCGCAACGTCCACAAGCTCGAGCCGTTGGTCCGTCTGCCGCTGGTGCTCGGACTCGCACACCTGCTGGCCAAAGTGCCACTGCCGGGATCGGTTCCACTCGCCCGATGGCGCCGCGCGTTCGCCCATCCCGAGCGCGAACCGATGGTCGCACTGACCAGCCTGATCCTCGTTGCCCTCACCCTCTCGACCGCCTTGGCCTGGACGGGAAAGCTCGCTCCCCGCGGTGCGTATCCGGACGTCCCCTCGTACTGGAACGAGGCGGCGCAGTGGCTCGAGGACAACACCTCCCCCGGATCGGAAGCTGAACGTGCCCTGGTCGTCCCGGGAGCGCCCTTCGGCAGCCAGGTGTGGGGTCTGACGCGTGACGAACCGCTTCAGGCGTTGGCGAGTACGCCGTGGGCAGTACGTGACTCGGTCCCGCTGACCCCTCCCGGCGCCATCCGAGCGCTCGATTCGGTGCAACGTCTCATCGCCGACGGACGTCCGTCGGACGGCCTCGCACAGACCTTGCTGGGGCAGGGCATCCACTACCTGGTGATGCGCAACGACCTCGACGGCGAAACGTCGCGCTCGGCCAGGCCGATACTCGTGCACCAGGCGGTCGAAGGCTCGCCGGGGATCAAGCGAGTCGCCCACTTCGGTGAAGACGATAGCCCCGAACCGATCGAAGGGCTGGTCGCGGACAGCGATCTGCGTCCCGGTTACCCAGCCATCGAGATCTTCGAGGTCACCCCGCCCGACGGCACCCCGGCGGTCAGCGGCCCGTACTCCGTCGACCTGAACCAGGTTCCGCGTGTACAAGGTGGGCCGGAATCGTCTGTGCGACTTCACGAAAGCGGGCTGGTTCCGGGGACCGGGCCGATGATTCTTGCCGCCGACGCCGAAGCTGCGGGACTGCCCGTCGATTCTGTCACCGTCACCGACACACCGCGCGATCGAGAAACCGATTTCGGTCAGGTCGACAACCACAGTTCCGCCCTGCGCACCCCTGACGACGCTCGTCGTACCTACAATCTGGTGCCCGACTACCCGGTTGCGAACACGCCTCTCGTGGAAGGCCGTTGGAGCGGAGCTTCGATCACCGTCTCCAGCGCCGCCTCGGATGCCACCCAGCTGGGCGGCACTTCACCGTCGAGCAGTCCGGCATCGACGGTCGACGGCGATCCCGCCACCGGCTGGTTCAGCAACGGCATCGAGCGCGCACTGGGCCAGTGGTTGCAGATCGACTTCGACACACCGATTTCCAGTGGGTTGCTTCATCTGACCACCAGTGCCGCGGCAATCGGAGCTCCCGTCAAATGGCTCGAGGTCTCGACACCGAACGGCAGCACAGCGGTGAAGGTGGAGCGTCCCGGTGAGCCCATCACCGTCTCGATCCCGGGCGGCACCACTCCGTGGGTACGCATCACAGCGACTCACACCGAAAACGGATCGCCTGGAACACAGTTCGGCATCAGCGAACTCTCCGTCGAAGACTTCTCCGATCGCAGCGCACCGAAGACCGTACCGATCCGTTTCGACACGGTCCTGCCGAATACGCCGACGGGCGCATCCGTGAACGCCTGGAATCTGAGCCAGGAGTTCCCCGGTCGCAACGCGTGCGCGGACTCGACCGACCGCGTGCGGTGCAGCAATGCATTCATGGCGATACCGGAAGAGCCGAGCCGCTTCCAGCGCACGCTCACGGTGCCCGAAAACACAGTCGTTACACCGACACTGACTGTCCGAGCGCGTCAGGGCAACGCCCTCGAAGATCTGCTTGCCGTCCCAGGCCGAATCACGACTTCGGGTTCGAGCGACATCGGCGACACACGCGGATCTGCCTTCGCTGCCACCGACGGCGACGCACGCACCACGTGGTCGGCGCCGCAGAGCACCACAGAACCGGGCGGCCCGAAACCGACGCTGACTCTCAATCTTCCCGAGCCCACCCTGGTCACCGGCCTGGACATCACCCGGGGACTCGGCACCCTGCCGTCGCTGCCGACCAGCGTCGCGGTGAATCTCGGCAACGGGCCGCAGGTGCGAGAGCTGCCCGAACCCTCGGACGACACGCCTCGAACCAGTCGAATTACCCTCTCCCCCTTCGTCACCGACAAGATCGTCCTGAGCATCACCGATTGGGAACCGGTCCTCGATCAGACGGCGCTCGGCTTCGCCCAGGCGCAGCCCACCGGCCTCGCCGAGGTCGGCGTCATCGGTGCCGACGGAACCCCGATCGCCGGTTCGGGAGTGCAGGGCTCGGACTCATTCGACAACCGCACCGTCACCGTCACCTGTGGCGACGGCCCGACCATTTCGGTTGCCGGACAGCAATTCCCCACCTCGATCACGGCGACGGCGACGCAACTTCGGACCGGCGCACCCGTCGAGGCACGTGTGTGCGGTCTGGACGCTTCGGCGACTTTGCCGGCGGGACAGCCTGAAGTGGTCGTCGAACCAGGCCCCGCATTCTCGGTCGACAATCTCGACCTGGCGGCGGTCGGTCCTTCAGCCGCGCAGCGGAATACACCGCTCGAATCGACCACGTGGACGGCGAATCACCGCGAACTCACCGTCACGAACTCGTCCGCCGATCAGCTGATCGTCAATCCCGAGAGCACCAGCATCGGTTGGATCGCCACGGCGCCGGACGGTTCCGAGCTGACGCCGGTGGTCGTGAACGGTTGGCAGCAGGGCTGGATCGTGCCGGCAGGCACCGCGGGAACCGTCACCATCGACTTCCCCAGCGACCGTTGGTACCGCCTCGGCATATTCGGCGGGCTCGTGTTGCTGATCCCGCTGCTGTTCGCGGCTCTTGTCCCCACGCGCCGAGAGCCCAAGCCCCTCACACCACCCCGACCGTGGCGCAGCGTCGCGGCAGGATGGGTGGGCGTGCTCGCGGCGGCCACCGTCATCGGCGGCGGAGTGGGAGCGGCGATCGCAGTTGTGTGCTCGATCCTCGGACTTGCCGCGCTGCGAATCTTCGGCCCGGCTCGGACCGCACGCATTCTCGTCGGCACCGCCGGCGTGGCCGCGATGATCGGCATCACGCTGCTCTCGACCGGACCGTGGCGAGCACCGGGCGGCTATGTGGGCGACTCGTTCGCGATTCAGTTCTCGATGTTGGTGGCCTTGGTCGTGACCGGGTTGGCCGCGTTGCCCTTTGCCGGTTCACCGATATGGCGGCGCTTCTCCCAGCGCGTCACGGCGACGCGCGCCGGTTCCTCCACCAAGGCGTAACTGGCCGAGGCCACAGCGACGCTCAGGACGACCGTCAGCGCCAGGACGTAGAAGAAGCTGCCCGAGAACGGAACTATGCCGAACACGGGGAACACAGCGTTCAGTACGGCCAGGTGCCAGATGAACAGGCCGTAGGACCAGCGTCCGATTGCCAGCGCCAGCGGGCTCGCCAGGAATCGATGCTGCGATTGATCGCGCAGAACCAGTGGAGCGATCAACGAGAAGCTGATGATCGCACCGAGTGCAATCTTGATCGCGTACTGCCACGGCTCAGGCCGCACCAGACCTTCGGGCCCGGCCAGATCAGTGCACGAGAGAACGAAGGCGATAAAGGCAATGAGGGTCAGGAGTACCCGACGGTGCGCGAGGCGATGCACCCACGTCGACGGGCCCACGGCCAGCTCGGCCAGCACCATGCCAGCGCCGAACCACGGCAGGTAGCCCGGCAGCCAGTTGTCGTGGTGAATGGCGTCCGGAGTCGGGATCGGAATGAAAGCCCACGTCAGCGCCAACACTGACACCCCGAGCAGAAGCGGTAGCCGGAACCGGGCCGAGTTTCCGCGTAGTCGCACCATCAGATACGCGAACAGCGGCAGTAGTACATAGAACGCAACCTCGACCGACAGGCTCCACATCTGCGTGAGGCCCTCGGTGAGTGTCAACGGCACGAACACCTGCGCCAACCCGAGATTCGCCAGCCATACCTGGTAGCCCCCGCCGGCTCCGGGCAGGAACAGCAGGATCAGCACCACCGCCACCCAGTACGCCGGCAGGATTCGCGTTGCACGGGAGATCCAATATCGGACCGTCGGCTGCGGTTGCCCGATTCCGCGGGCCTTTGCCGCGTGGGGGCGCCACAGGAGAAATCCGGACAAGGCAAAGAACACCGCTACGGCGAGATCGAGCCGACCGAACGCGCGCCCGAACGCGCCGGACTGCGCTTCACCGGTTTGGAACGCGACATGGGTGACGAGGACACCGAGCGCCGCCAATCCACGCATACCGTCCAAAGCCGGAACGAAGCCCCGAGCCTGTGGCGGGACCGTCTGAGGGGAATTCGTGGAACTGATCATCACGGATAAGTGTGCACCCCAGGCCGATTGAGGGAAACCACCAGGGACTCACAACAAAATGCCTGGCCAATTCATGCCCTCATGCGACAAACCGGGCCGGTGGACTGTTAGTGTTCTGCCACACATGGTGTCCATCGGGGGCCCCATGCGATCTGCGCAGCTCATATTGTGCCGGTTGGGGAACCTCGAAAGACTTAACGGGTTAGGAGTCACAGCATGGCGGAACGCTCAGGGCCGAGCCGGATACTTCCTTGCATTCTGGTGGGCCTCGGTGCCTTCCTTTTGGCCATCGCCATCCTCATTCCTACCTACACGGTAGGCAAGCTGGAGAAGACGCCACTCGACCTCGAGGTGACCACCGTCGCCACAGGCACCGGTAGCGTCCTCAACTCGGCGGCCCTCCTCGGCGGAAAGGCACAGGTCGACACCAACGTGCCGATCGTCGCTCAGCGCTACGTCACCACGCAGGACCCGTCCGACGCCGACATCATCACCGTCGAAGCCGGCCAGACCGTCCGTCGTACCGACAAGCAGGGTGACACCGGACTGCTGACCGCAACCCTGGACCGCGTCACGCTCGATCGCGTCAGCTCGATGCCGACCAACGATCCGGTCGGAACCGTCCAGACGTCCAGCGACCAGCCCGCCGAAGAAGTTTCCCGCGACGGTCTGCAGTACAAGTTCCCGTTCAACACGGAACAGAAGAGCTACCCCTACTTCGACCTGAACGCTCGCGCCACGAAGGACATCGACTTCGTCGAAGAGACCGAGATCAACGGTCTGAAGGTGTACCACTTCCAGCAGACGATCGATCCCGTCGACCTGTCGAAGGTCGTCAACTCCCCCACCAACAAGCTGAGCCTGCCCGCCGACACCTGGGGCGTTCCCGGTGGCGCTACTCCGATCACGATGACGCGTTGGTACACCAACGTCCGTGACCTGTGGGTCGAGCCCAAGACCGGCGTCGTCGTCAAGGGCCAGGAGCAGTTGCACCAGTACTACGGACGCAACAAGGACTCGGTCGACGTCGAGGTTCTCAAGGTCACGCTGCCCTTCGACGAAGCAACCATCGAGTACCAGGTCCAGCAGGCACGTGACGGCATGGACAAGCTCTCGCTGTTCGGCCGCACAGTCCCGATCGTGGCAGGTGTGCTCGGCGTCATCGCGCTGATCGCCGGTATCTTCCTCGGCGTTCGCGGCGGCAAGGGCGGAACTCCGGCCCGCGCTGCACACGGCGGAACGAACCAGAATCCCAGCGGCCAGGGCTCGCCCGAGCCGGCTCCGGGTGAGCACGACTGGACCTCGGACGACACTCAGGTGATTCCGCGTCCGGATCTGCGCAAGGACTGATTCAGACAGTAAGCAGAGCGCCCCTTCCACACGGAAGGGGCGCTCTGCTGCGTTTCGGGGCTTTGTTGCCGGATCGGCGTACGGATTGGCGCAACGGGTCGTTCCCTCCGCGTGGTTGCGGGCTTAGCGTTTTCTGGAAGTCCAGACCACCCCGAACACGAGGAGCCACATGCCCGCATCAACAGTTCTGGGTTCGCACATCTGTGTCAGCGATCTGACGCGACGGAGATTTGTTGTCGGCACGGCTGCATTCTCCGGGCTGTTCGCCGCCGGTTGCGCGAGGTCCGCCGGTACCGAGGGCGATTCGGCCGGGATGCGCACGGTCACGACCTCGCTCGGAACCTATGACATTCCGGTCACCCCGAAGCGCGTCGTCGCCATCGACTCCAGACTCGACCTCGAACCAGCCGTTGCGATGGGCCTGCCGGTCATCGCGTACAGCTTCGACGCCGCCGAGCCGTGGGTTCCGGCCGATCCCACGGCACAGGTGTTCGAGGCACCGGTCAACGTCGAGGCAATTCTCGCGCTGGAACCGGACCTGATCATCTGCACCGACATCGGTGAGGCCTCCGACATGTGGCCGCTACAGCAGTTGAGCCAGACAGCGCCTGTGCTTCCGATGGACTTCACGCGCCCGTGGCGCGAGAACATCGATCAGCTGGCGAGTTGGCTGAATCGCACCGAGAACCCCGACGTCCGTCAGGTCATCGGAGCGTACGAGGACAAGGCAGCCGGATTGAAGGAACGTCACGCCCCGAGCTTGGCGAGCAAGCAGATCGTGCTGCTGAACTACGTGAATCAGAAGGTCAACGGCGTCAACCGCAAGGGCATCTCCACGCAGGTGGCCGAAGACCTCGGCGTCCAGCTCCAGTGGCCGGTCGAGGGACAGAAGGAGATCTCTACCGAAAACCTCGTGACTGCTCTCGACTCGGCCGACGGAATGATCGTCACCACCGCGCCCGGCGTGGATCCCGTCAGCGACGACCGCGCGATGTGGAACCGTATCCGCGCAGTACAAGGCGACAACGTCGTCTACACGGGTGGGAACATCAACTACGGATCCGTCTACACCGCGATGCGTACGCTCGACTACTTCGACGATCTGTTCACGCGTCTGGAGAACTGACGCCGGTGTGAGGTGCCGGCCGGGCGCGGTCGGCACTTCGCACTGCGGCGACGGACACCGCCAACGCCGTCGTCGACGCAACCACCACGGCGACGCCGATCAACTCTCCCGGCGTCTTCGCCCACACCAGCATCACCGTCGCCTCCACGGCCAGTCCTGCCCACGCCAAAAGGGCCACTCGCGTGCGTTCTGACGCGATTGCGGACAGCAAAGCACCCTGGAGTACCGCCAACGCTGCACCGTGCAGAGCGAAGGCCCACAGCATCGGAGCCACGGCGGCGTACGCGTCGCCCACGAGCATCGGCACCAGCGGGCCGGCAACCGCGGCCCCCAGAACCAGGACGGCGCCGATACCGACGAGCACCGCCAACGCCGAGCGAACCGCCTGCGCCGAGTGCGCCGGGTTCGCCATCTTCGGGTACAGCACGACGCCCACTGCCTGTGGCAGCCAGAACGCCACCTTCGTCGCGACGGCGCCGAGTGCGTAGACACCGGCGTCGTATTCGCTGAGAACGACACGGACGATCAGCAGGTCCAGCGAAGACAACGCGATCAGCGCGAGCTGAACCTGAGACGCCGCGAGCACGGAGACGACGCCGATACGCACCGGACGGTCCTCGCTCACCGAGACGGTTCGGTCGACCACTCGAACTATCGCCACCAGCAACGCAGTTCCGGCCGCGCCGGCGACCAATGCCGCGCCTGCTCCGCCACCGAAAGCCAGAACGATCACTGCCGGAAGGACTTTCATCACCCCGGCTCCGGCCAGCACGGCACTGAGAGTGCCGAACCGACCGTGACCCTGCAACAACCCCTGCTCCGTTGCCAGTAGAACCAACATGGGCGCAGTCACCAATGCCGAGAACGACGCCACGATTCCGGTGTCGAGCAGCCACGCCATCGCCGGAGCGAGCGCCACCGCGAGGACGGCGACGATCGCGGTGCATCGATACCCCAACGACCGCAACGCATCTGTGCTCTTGCCACGCACCGCCTCGCGGGCGACCACCGTCTGCAACGCCAAAGCCGGAACCGCAAGTACCAACTGGGCGGCAAGCAGACTCGCGAACTCGCCGTAGCCGACCGGACCCAACCATCGGCTGGCCAACCATGCCAACAGGTACGACGCGACATTGGCCGTCATCGATCCCACCAAAACCATGCCGACCCCGGCCGCGGCGGCGCGATCGAGTGGTTGGCGAGGCATGGCAGTAATGATGCACCACGTATCGTGCGCGTCATGACAGTGCAAGCCGGATACCGCCGTTACCTGCCTGCGGCGTACAGCCTGGCGCTGGCACTGTTGATCCTCGGACCGCTGCTCGGCCCCGGCTACCTCCTGCTGCGCGACGCCGTCAGCACGCCGCGCTCGTACTTGACCGACTCCGCCCTCGGACTCACCGACGCCGCAGCCCGCGCCGTTCCCCAGGACGCGCTGATCGCAGCGTTGAGCACCGTGATCGACGGCGGACTGGTGGTCAAGTTCATCCTGCTCGGGGCGCTCTGGCTCGCCGGTTGGGGTGCGGCGCGCATGGTCGCCGTCCTGCTGCCGACGGCCGGTCTCGGTCCACAACTGGTCGCGTCGACGGTGATGCTCTGGAACCCCTACGTGGCCGAGCGCCTGTTACAAGGACATTGGAGCCTGCTGACCGGTTATGCCGCACTGCCGTGGATCGTGTGTGCCGGAATCGGAGTTCGCCGAGCCACGCCCGGGTCCTGGTGGGCGTTGGCCGCGTCACTGGCATTCGCGGGCCTGACACCTACCGGCGCTCTACTCGCTCTGACGGCCGCACTGGTGGTAGCCACCCCCGGAGGCCGAACCTCGGCCATGCGGCGTGTCTGCGGCGCTATCGGGCTGTTCCTCGTCGCCGCCTCGCCGTGGTTGGTCGCCACCTTCGTATCCGGAGCAGCAGGCGACGGTTCCGATCCAGCGGGAGTCGCCGCCTTTGCCGCCCGAGCAGAACCGGGACTCGCGACGCTCGGCAGCCTCGCCGGGCTCGGCGGTATCTGGAACTCGGCAGCGGTACCGTCCACGCGCACAACACTCTTCGCGTTGGTCGGAACAGTTCTTCTGCTTGTCGTGGTGTTTGCCGGTGTGCCCGCTCTGTGGCGCCGACGCCGGAATCCTGTTGTCGGTGGACTCGGACTACTGGCCCTGTTCGCGGTGCTGGGTCCGACCATGGGCGCTACCCCGTGGGGTCTCGACGCCGGCCGATGGTCGGTCGAGGTGTTCACCGGCGCCGGTCTACTGCGTGACGCGCAGAAGTGGGTCGCGCTGGCCGTCCCGTTCTACGCACTTGCTGCGGCCGCCGCGGTGATGTGGGCAGGCAATCGGTTCTCCCTCCCCCGCCCGGCATTCTCGGTTGCCGCCGTCGTGGTGACGATCGTGGCACTGCCGGATCTGGTGTGGGGTGTCGGCGGCGCGTTGAAGCCCGTGCACTACCCCGGTTCCTGGACCGTGGTGGCCGAGCAACTGCGAGACGAAACCGGTGACGTTGCAGTGCTTCCCGCCGGAATGTTCCGCGCGTTCCCCTACAGCGGTGATGCGCCGGTACTCGACCCCGCACCACGCTTCCTACCCCTCGACGTGCTGCAGACCGGCCAACTGGTGGTTGCCGGTGGTGCTGTCGGTGGTGAAGGAACCCGGGCCACCCAGGTCGAGGACCTACTGCTGGCCGGCGGAAGTCCTACGCAGTTGGCCGATCTCGGAGTCGGATGGGTACTGATCGAGCGTGAGACACCAGGCCAACTCGGCAAGGCGGCAGCGACACTCGACGGATTGGAACAGGTCTTTGCCGACAACGATCTCGCGCTCTACCGGGTACCCGGAGATGTTGCCACGCAGGAAGCCTCGACCGGTGCCCGAACTGCCGTCATCGCTGCGCATCTCGCGTGGATACTGATGGGTGCGATCGCGCTGATCTCAGTCGGACTGAACCAGAACCGAATTCGACTCGCGAGGCGCGGCCAGTCCTGAGACCCACCGACCGTCCTTGTGCGCGGTCAGCACCTCGAGCACTCCGGTGCCGGTCTGCTCCCAGGAGAACTCGCCCGACCACACCCGAGCTTTCTCACCGAGCACCGTGCGGAGTTCGTGGTCGCGGAGCAGAGTGCCGGCAGCCTGCGTCAGATCGGCGATGTCGCCGGCGCCGGCGTTCTCGCCCCCGACCAGAAGGCCCGTCACTCCGTCGACGATCGAGTCGGTCAGACCCTTCGAACTGCGGTAACCGATCGTCGGAACACCGTGCTGCGCAGCCTCGATGACCGCCAGGCCCCACCCTTCCTTCCGCGAAGGCATGAGGTGGATCCACGATTGCGCCAGCAGTTCGTGTTTGCGAGCCTCGTCGACGTGGCCGTAGAACGAGACGGCGTCACCGATCCCCAACTCGGCGGCACGATCGCGCAGGTTCTGCTCCCACCAACCACCACCGATGACGTCGAGATGGATGTCCGGAAGCGTCGGACGCAGGGCTGCGACCGCTTCGAGTGCGTCCTCGATCTGCTTGTGCGGCACCAGCCGTGAGAGAACCGAGATGGTGGGACGCTCGGCCCTGGTGATCGATCCGCCCGCGTCGACGCCGACGGGGAGCCGATCGGCACCGTTACGCACCACGGCAATTCGTTCGCGCTCGACACCGAGGTCCACCAATTCTTCCGCTGAGGGAAGCGACACCGTCAGATACTGACTACGTCGATGGGTGCGCGGTGACAATCGCGATTCGACCCACCAGCCGATCCGGCCGACGAGCTTGCCTGCCACCGGCCACTGTTCGCGATGGCAGTGATGGACCAGAAGCGTGACCGGTGCACCCGCCACGGCCTTCGAGAAGAAGGGGATGCCGTTCTGGGTGTCGATCACCGCGTCGGGGCGGATGCCCTTGAGCGATCCGAAACCCAGACGTCCGGCGGCAATGGCGGCCAGAGCGCGGGGGTACACGCTGAAACGTCCACCGGCCCGGCTGATCGTGATGCCGTCTCGAACCTCCGACGCGGGCGCCCCGGGATACGACGCCGTCCGCAGCGTCACCTTGATACCGCGCTCGGCCAACTGGGATCCGACCTGCTCGAGGTAACGCTCGCTTCCACCGCCCTGGGGATGCCCGGTATCGCGCCAGCAGAGCAACAGAACCTCGCGCACGTGCGTTACTCCCTGAGTTGGTCGGTGGCCACCCCGGTTCGGGCGATCCTGCGGGATGCCCCGCCTGACCGGCCGGTAACCCTGCCGAACACCCTAACTGTTCGAGCGTCCGTATTGCCGCGCTCCTGACGGTGTTCGTGGACCGGGCGACCCAGTGGCTAAAGTTGCTACCCGTGACCAAGCCCGCAGTGACCCGCATTTTCGGCCGACGGGCAACCCTGAAACGCTCGTTCGGCCTGCTCAGCGACTTCCGCCACGAGCAGTCCGCGCCCGACATCTTCTACGGCGCGCTTGCGCGCGACTCCGTCGAATTGATCTCGGACCTGCACGAAGGTCACACCGGACGATCCCTCGACGGTCTCACTGTCCTCGACGTCGGCGGCGGTCCGGGCTATTTCGCGGAGGTCTTCCAGGCCGCAGGTGCCCGCTACATTCCCGTCGAACCCGATCCGTCGGAGATGCACGCAGCAGGTCTGACGGTGGGCGGCGCGGTGCGCGGATCCGGTTTGGCACTGCCGTTCCTGGACTCGTCCGTGGACATCTGCTTCTCCTCCAACGTGGCCGAACACGTCAGCGAGCCCTGGCTGATGGCCGAGGAAATGCTGCGCGTGACCAAGCCCGGCGGCTTGATGGTTCTCTCGTACACCCTGTGGTGGGGTCCGTTCGGCGGCCACGAAACCGGACCGTGGCACGCGCTGGGGGGCGAGTACGCAGCCAAGCGGTACCTACGCAAGACCGGACGCGAACCGAAGAACAGATTCGGGGTCTCGTTGTTCAAAGTCGGCGCCACGGACGGCTTACGCTGGGCCCGTGGAACCAGCCAGGGCACATTGCTCGCCGCGATCCCGCGCTACCACCCGTCGTGGGCGTGGTGGATGGTCCGAGTCCCCGGTCTGCGGGAGTTCCTGGTGAGCAACCTCGTCGTGGTTCTCGAAAAGCGATAGCGACATGCGCCTCGCAGTCGACATCGGTGGTACCAAGATGGCTGCCGGGGTCGTGTCCGAGGACGGCCGCGTTCCCGTGTTCGACAGCGTTCCGACGCCGCAGACCGACCCGTGGGGATCCTGTGCGGCGCTGCTCGAACGAGTCGCAGACGGCCGAGAGGTCGACGGTGTCGGCATCGCGTGCGCCGGGCCGGTGGACACCGTCGCCGGCGTCGTCGCTCCCATCAACATCACCGAGTGGGCACAGGGATTCGAGCTCGTAGCGGGCGTCCGCAGCGTCTTTCCCGATGCCGGAACCGCCCTCGCAATGGACGGAGCCGCAGCGGCATTGGCGGAGTTCCACCACGGCGCCGGACGCGGAACCCCGAACCTCCTGAGCCTGGTCGTCTCGACGGGAATCGGCGGAGGAATCGTTCTCGGCGGTGAGATTGCTCGGGGTCGCACGGGGAACGCCGGTCACATCGGCCACATCGTCGTTCCAGGATCTGCCGAACCGTGCAGCTGCGGGGGCGTCGGCTGCCTCGAGACGGTGGCAAGTGGACCGTCCGCGGTGCGATGGGCTCGTAGCCAGGGCTGGTCGGGGAACACCGGCCGTGAACTAGCCGAGGGTGCACGCAGCGGCGACGCGATCGCCGTGGACGCGCTTCACCGTGCAGGCACGGCGCTCGGTGGTGCCATCGCCTCGGCGGCTGCCCTCCTGGACGTGGACCTCGCGGTGATCGGCGGCGGTTTCGCCCAGTCGGGTACACCGCTGTGGGAACCGATGCTCGACGCGGCTGCCCGACATGCCCGTTTGTCGTTCGTCGCCGGGCTCCGGATCGTTCCCGCCGAGCTGGGTGGCGCCGGAACTCTGACCGGTGCGGGCTTGCTCGCGCTCACCGCCGTTATCTGACACGCGTTCTTCCCCGATAAATCCGCAGGGAGTCCCACTAAACGGGTGCCACCTGTTCCCAATTTCTGTAACGTGTTTTAGTGTTCTGACTCACACCGTTACGGGCATTGCACGTGACGCCTACGGGAAGGAGGTGACCGTGAGCCCAGACGCTTCCTCATCTGACGTTGCCTCGACTGCTTCTTCGACCGATGAAACCGAGCATCACGCCCAGGTCGCCCGACCAAGCGATTCCCTCCGCGACACCGAAGACCTCCGTGAGCGCCTGGAACGGTGGATGGCCGGCAAGGTGCCGAGCGGATCCACTGTGACCGTCGCCGACGTCACCTTGCCCGCAGCCAACGGCATGTCCAGCGAAACCATCCTCTTCGACGCCACCTGGGACGGCGAACATCATCCCTTGGTCGCTCGGGTGGCGCCGACGGAATCGACCATGCCGGTCTTTCCTGCCTACGACCTCGAATCCCAGTTCCGCACCATGGCTCAGGTGCGCGAGCACTCGGCAGTGCCCGTACCCGCGGTGTACTGGTCAGAATCCGACCCGGACGCGTTGGGTGCGCCGTTCTTCGTGATGGAACGCATCTCCGGCGACGTGCCACCGGACGTCATGCCGTACAACTTCGGATCGTGGGTCACCGAAGCGTCACCCGAGCAGCGAAAGACCCTGCAGCGCAGCTCGGTCGACGTCCTGGCTCAGTTGCATGCCATCGACAAACCTGGTGAGCGTTTCGACTTCCTCCGACTCCCGAATTCGGGAACGACTGCACGAGAAGCATTCACGGCGCACATCGCCGAGCAGCGCGCGTACTACGAGTGGGTGGTCTCCGACGGGATCAGATCACCGCTCATCGAACGTGCCCTCGACTGGATCGAGGAGAACAATCCCGCGGACGATTCGCCGGCAGTGCTCTGTTGGGGCGACTCGCGCATCGGCAACGTCATGTACCAGGACTTCGCGCCGGTAGCCGTACTGGACTGGGAAATGGCAACTCTCGGCCCGCGGGAGATGGATCTGGGCTGGATGGCATTCCTGCACAGGTTCTTCGAGGACATCGCCGGACTGGCGAACCTACCCGGTCTTCCCGACTTCCTTCGACTGCCGGATCTCGCGCAGACCTACGCCGAGATCACCGGCCACACCCCACACGATCTGGAGTTCTACGTTACCTATGCCGCACTGCGTCAGGCGGTCATCATGTGGCGAATCCAGGCTCGCGCCATAGCTTTCGGCCAGTCACAGCGACCCGAAGACCCCGACGACATGATCATGCACCGCGCTTCGCTCGCCGCGATGCTCGACGGTACCTACTGGGAGAGGTTGGCCTGACATGCTCTCACCGATGGACGACTATCCCGTTCACCAGATCGCCGAACCGATCCGTCACGTAGCCACCTCGGATCGAAACTTCTACGACCGCTACTACTTCAACTGCTACCCCACCGAATCCCCCGACGTGTTCCTCATCGTCGGACTCGGCCAGTACCCCAACCTCGGCGTCATGGACGCCTTCGCGGTACTGCGCCGCGGTGACGACCACATCGTTGCTCGTATGTCGAAGGCTCTGGGCGCCGACCGCACCGACACCACCGTCGGGCCTTTGCGCATCGAAGTGCTCGAAGGGCTGCAGAAGCTCCGCGTCGTCCTCGAACCGGGCAGCGAATACGATCTCTCCTTCGACATCACCTTCGATGCCACTATCCCGGCGGCGCTCGAGCCCAAGCACTTTCGCCGTCAACTCGAACGAGTCACGTTCGACACCTCACGCTTCCTGCAGACCGGAACCTGGACCGGATCGCTCACCGTCGACGGGGAGGACTTCGCGATCGACCCGAAGACGTGGCGAGGTAACCGCGACCGCTCGTGGGGTGTGCGTCCGGTCGGTGAAGCCGAACCGCAAGGCAGACGCGCCGTCGACGGAATCCAGAACTTCTTCTGGATCTACGCGGTCATGCAGTTCGACGAGTTCACGATCTCGGTGATCATGCAGGAAGACGAGCAAGGCAGGCGCATCGTCGAAGAAGCCATGCGAGTGTGGCCGGACGAAGCCAGGGACAACGAATGGCTCGGCCGACCCGAACACGAACTGACGTTCTGCCCCGACACCCGCGACGTCACCGGAGCGACCATCACCTTCCACCGGCCAGGCGGTGAAGTCCTCACCGTCGCCTGCGAACTGTTGCTGGCCAACTACATCGGAATCGGCACCGGCTACGGACTCGAACAGGACTGGCGTCACGGAATGTGGCAGGGCGAACTCGTCGTACAGGGACTGCGCCACAAGGTCCACGAGATCGAACCGTTCCAACGCATGTTCTCCCCCGTCGACAATCTCGCGTCCTTCACTCTCACCGAAGGCACGAACACCAACACCGGCACCGGCCTTTTCGAGGTAGCCGCCATCGGACCGCACGAGAAATACGGATTCACCAGTTTCACCGACACCGCACAGGCAGACGACGCGTATGCCCTCGCGGCGACCGACAACACCGAGGAATGAATTGATGACTGACTACGACAAGCTCTACATCGGTGGAGCATGGGTGGCCCCGGCCACCGACCAGGTACTCGAAGTGTTCTCTCCCGCAACGGAGGAGCGCGTCGGCAGCTGTCCCATCGCAGCACCGGCAGACATCGACGCGGCCGTGTCCGCAGCCCGCGCGGCGTTCGAGGGACCGTGGTCACGCACCACCCCCGCCGAGCGCGGCGCGATCCTCGCCAAGGCCGCCAAGCTGATCGAAGAGCGCAGCGCGGAAATCAACCAGCTCATCTCCAACGAGATGGGCCAGCCGCCCGCCATGGTCGGCATGATGCAGCAGACCCCGTCGATGGCGACGCTGGGCTACTACGCCGAGCTGGCCGACAAGTTCGCGTGGGAAGAGAAGCGCACCGGCGCATTCGGGCAGACCAAGGTGACCCGTGAGCCCGTCGGCGTCGTCGCCGCCGTGCTGGCCTGGAACGTCCCGCTGTTCCTGGCGATCAACAAGCTGGCCCCCGCGCTGCTCGCCGGCTGCACCGTACTGCTCAAGCCCGCACCCGAATCCCCTCTCTCTGTCCACGTGATCGCCGAGATCTTCACCGAGGCAGGCGTTCCCGAAGGCGTCATCTCCGTGCTCCCCGGCGGAGCCGAGACCGGCGAATACCTGGTCTCTCACGCGGGCATCGACAAGATCACGTTCACCGGATCCAGTGCCGTCGGCCGCAAGATCGGTGCCATCGCCGCACAGAACCTCAAGCGCTGCTCCCTCGAACTGGGTGGCAAGTCCGCCGCGATCATCCTCGAGGACGCCGACATCGCCGCCGGAATGCCGATGCTCGTCATGTCCGGCCTGATGAACACCGGTCAGGCCTGTGTCGCTCAGACCCGAATCCTCGCTCCCCGTTCGCGTTACGACGAGGTCATCGAGGGAATGAAGACCGCCGCAGGCTTCATGACCGTCGGCGATCCGTCCGATCCCGCAGCACAACTCGGCCCGCTGATCTCCGAGAAGCAGCGCGAGCGCGTCGAGGGTTACATCGCCAAGGGTAAGGAAGAAGGCGCGCGCGTCGTACTCGGTGGTGGACGCCCCGCCGGCCTGGACAAGGGCTGGTATGTCGAGCCGACGATCTTCGCCGACGTGGACAACTCGATGACCATCGCACGCGAGGAGATCTTCGGACCCGTTCTCTCGGTGATCCCGTACGACTCCGAGGACGAGGCCATCAAGATCGCCAACGATTCGGATTACGGCCTCGCCGGATCGGTGTGGACCACCGACATCGATCACGGACTCGAAGTTGCCGCGCAGATCCGCACGGGTACCTACGCGATCAACTGGTACGCCTTCGATCCCGGATCACCGTTCGGTGGTTACAAGAACTCCGGTATCGGTCGCGAGAACGGACCTGAGGGTCTCGAAGCCTTCTGCGAGACCAAGTCCGTACTCATGCCGCCCGGCTACGTGGGCTGACCCACCCGGGAGTTGGCACCCTTTGCTGACAGTTGGCACCCGTTCCGACCTGCCGGAACGGGTGCCAGCCCCATGAAATGGGTGCCAACTCCCAGCGAATCCACAGATCCACCCGGTACCGTCGAAAACGAATCAGTCATCTCACAAAGGACATTCATATGCTCACCAACGCCATCAACGCTTTCCTCGCACTCTGGGGCAGCGCCTCCGTCGGCAGCAGTGGATACCAGATCCCGCCGGGAACCCTTCCCTTCGGTTCCTGAGACAGGACAACAGAACCCGCTGAGCGCACTTCGCGCTCAGCGGGTTCTCTGTTTCGCCGACCTATATCTACCGGTCCAGAACGTGATCCTCCAATTGATTCTCCTGACCTGCGACCAATGCTTCAGCGTCACCGGCGTCCACATGACCGAACCAGGTGCCACCGGGGTTCGCGATCACCAACGGGCCCAGGTTGCACGGGCTCAGACAACCGGTTCCCGTCACCTTTGCCGAAGTGCCTTTGGCCGCCGCACTCATCGCCCGGTGAAGCGGTCCTGCTCCGTACGCCATACAGCGAGGGCCCTTGCACACCAACAGATGCCTATCGTGCTGCTCGATCACGGACCAAGCCGGACTGCGATACGACGCCGGACTCGCGGTGATCGGCTTTCCCGCCGAGTCGAGTTCGTCGATCAACTGCGCGGCCACCGCACCTTCGAGCGTTTCCGATTCGTGGAGCGTCACTTCCAGTTCGGCGTCGATTCGGGTTTCGCGCCAGTTCGCAACCGCCTTGCTTGTCCACGTGAGCAGGTACCGATCCCTCGGCACCGCAACTGGAATCAACACGACCTTGTCGACGTCATCGACATGGGCTCGATCGAGTTCCTCGTGAAGGCTCGGCGAGGAGACATCGAGGTACGCAACGCGAACGTCGGCGTCGGTGCCGGCCCGAACAGCGTCGAGCATCCGTCGTGCAGCCGACTCGTCCAGGCCGCTGACAGTCGGCCGTAAGACGACAATCACCCGACGCGAGCACCGGTTGTTGCTCATGCCGACGGCGCGGTTGTCCAGTCGATGCTGCTCGACGGAGCCAGCCCGAACTCTTCGATCTTCGCGCGCAACTGTTCCGCGCCGTAGATATTGGGGAACCCACTGGTGAACATGGCGAGCGGGAGTACGACGAAACGGTTCTGCTTGACTGCGTCGAGGTCACGCAGGCCTTCTCGGCTCTTGATCGCGTCGATCTTGCCCTGTACTTCGTCGGCACTCTTCTTGTAGTCCATGATCACGATGACGTCGGGTTCTGCCTTCGCGACGGTCTCCCAGCTCGCTTTGAACCAGGTGTTGTCGACGTCGGCGAACACATTGGTTCCCCCGGCGACGTCGATGATTCCGTTGGGGGCTCCGTTGCCTCCGCTGGTGTACAGATCTTCTTCACCGCTGTCGTAGATCAGCACCTTCGGCTTGTCGGCGGCATCTGGCGCGGACTCCAGACGTGCCAAACGTGAATCCAATTCGGTCAATGCCTCGGCGGCGGTGTCCTCGGTTCCGAACAGCTTTCCGTAATTGGTCACGTCCGCACGAAGGGCATCCCACGGACCCATCGTGCCGAGCGCGGAATCCGCTGCGGCACTCTGCCGACAACTATCGGAGATCACATATGCATCGATGTTGTTGCTCTGCAGCGATTCCGGCGTCACACCGGAGGCGCCCTTGAACAAGCCACTGTAGGAGCCGACCACCAGGTCCGCCTGCTTACCCAGAATCGTCTCCATCGTGATCGTTCCGTCCAGGTGTGGGACGTCGGCGATTCCGGGACCGAACATCGAGTCCATGACCGCGTCGTTGTTCGTGTTCAACACGACGGCAGCGAGACGATCCAGACCGCCGACTCGGAGAATGGTACCGATATTGGCCGCATTGCTTGTGGCAACAACCTTTTCGATCGGAAGTTGGAAAGTGCTTTCCGTTCCGCAGTTCTCCAGCGTGACCGAAGTCTTGTCCGCGGCTTCGTCGACGGGCGCGGTTGCCGAGCATCCGGACACGGCCAACAACGCTGTCGCGGCTACAACCGCACCGAACGACGCGCGGGTCTTTACGTGTATCAAAGTGCACTCTCCGAAAATGTGTGTTGTGGTTGAGAATTTCGTGATTCGAATACGAGGTGTGAACGGCCTGTCGCGGGGTTCACGAGTTCGAAAGTCTCGACGCCGAAAACAGTTGCCACCACCGAGGTGGTGAGTACGTCGGATGGATGTCCGAACGCCCTGGCCACTCCATCCGCGAGCACGAGCACCCGATCGCACACTGCCGCAGCCAAATCGAGGTCGTGCAGTGCCATGATCACCGTCCGGTCCAACGACCGGACCAGATCGAGCAGTTCGAGTTGATGCCGGATGTCGAGATGATTGGTCGGCTCGTCGAGGATGAGCACACCGGCGTCCTGCGCGAGACCTCGGGCGAGAAACACCCGCCGACGCTCACCGCCGGAAAGCGTGTCCATCGAAGAGAACCGGTGCTCGATCATTCCGACCTCGCCCAGAGCACGATCGACGACGGCATTCTCGTGCTTTCCACCGACGCTCCAGGGCTTTGCATGTGGTGTGCGGCCCAGACTCACGTACTCGTGAACCAACAAATCGGCGGGACTCTGCTCTTCCTGCGCCACAAAGGAAATGGCTTTGGCCCGCGACCGCGCGGGCATCGCGTGCACGGAGTCGCCGCCGACACGAATGTCACCGCCGGCGATCGGCCCGAGACCGGCGAGAGCACGCAAGAACGTCGACTTGCCCGATCCGTTCGGACCGACGACGCCGACTACTGCACCGGCGTCGGCCGCGATGTCGACGCCTTTGACGATGGTTCGACGGTCGATGCGGACAACTACTCCGGACGCGGTCAGCGCCAGGGCTCGGGCGCTCACGAACTGCCACCGAATCGGTAGCGCCGACGGCCGAGAAGCAGGAGAAACAGCGGGGCCCCGATCACCCCGGTCACCACGCTCAGCGGGATCTCGGTCGGCCGCAACGAGGTCCGCGCCACGACGTCGACCCACACGAGGAACGACGCGCCGATCAGCGCTGCCGCCGGCAACACCACTCGATGTCTGGCTCCGACAAGCATGCGTGTGACGTGCGGTATGACCAAGCCTACGAAGGCAATCGCGCCGGACACCGCAACCATCGTGCCGACCAACGCTGCCAGCACGCCGAACAGCACGTTTCGCAGGGTTCGGATGGGAATACCGAGCGAAGCCGCGACGTCCGGTCCGGCCGCCAGCGCGTCCAGCCAACCGTGCAGCGCGAACACCGCTGCCGTCAACAGGAACACAACGATGACCGGCGCCCACAACTTGTCCCAGGATGCCCCGGCCAAACTTCCTAGGAGCCAGAACAATACGGACTGCGCGGCCTGGGAATCATTGGTACGCAGCACCAGAAAACTCGCGATCGCCGACAGGGCGGATGCGGTAACGGTGCCGGTCAGAACCAATCGCAGTGGAGTGATACCGCCTTGCAGCGTCGCGATGGTGAAGACGAGAATCGCAGCTCCCAACGCCCCGATCATCGCGCCGAAACTGAGCGCCCACACTCCCGCGCCGGCGAACAGTCCGGTGGTGATGACGGCGGTGGCACCGACACTCGCGCCGGACGACACTCCCAGCAGGTGGGGATCGGCGAGAGCGTTACGGACGAGGGTTTGCACCACCGCGCCGGCGACGGCAAGACCAGCGCCGACGGCCAGACCGAGCAGTACCCGAGGTGCTCTGATCCCCCACACGATCGCAAGTTCGGAACGCGTGACGGGTGGGCCTCCGAAGCGCGAGTGCACCACGTCCACCACAGTGGACACGGGGAGCATCTCGGATCCGAACGCCAACGCGCACACAGCAGAGAGCACGGTGACGACCAGCAGAGCGGGCAGCACGATACCCGGACCGAGTCGTCCTCGCGGTGCACCAGCCTTCGGCGCAGGCAGGTGGGTAGGTGGAGACAGAGCTCCGCCAACAGCATTCATGGTGTGACCGATCCATCCTCGTGGCATGACACAACGTCAACGAGGGTGGTATCTGGCTACGGTCGACGCAGGGACGACCTCACAGTGGCGGGACCGCGCCGGAATTGCACCGACTTCCCATTACCTCGATGATGACGTCAGAACCATAACGGACCGCGGTCACCATTCTCGACACCGGATCAAGGTTGCGACCCGATCATCGATCTCGCGTGCCGTACGACGGCTTCCGTTCGCACTCGAAGTTCTTCGGGTGAATCCGATTCCAGCACAACCCGATGCACCTGACTGTCCACGGCAGTCACGGTCAGCCGCGACGTCAACAACGCATCCTCCGCACTGAAACCGTGGCTCTGGAGGCGCTCCGAAAAGCCGAGTACCAGTTGACGATTCATTTCTTCGACCTGCTCGATGAGCTCACGCGTACGCGGAACCTGATCGTAGAGCAGGTGAAAGAACTCTCGCGGCTTACTGTTCACTTCGACCGCGCACTCCACCAACATCCTCACGGCCTCGTCCGGGGTGAGCTCACGCTCGACGATGTCGGCAAGGCAGAGCGCAAAACTCTCCCGCGCAGCACTCACGTGACGGTTCGCCAACTCCGAGAGGATCTCGTACTTGTCGCCGAAATACTGGTAGAGCGAGCCCACCGACACCCCTGCTTCGTCAGCGATCCGGTTGGTGGTCGCTGCCATGGCTTCCGAAGCGAAAACGCGAGTAGCTGCCTCCAGGATCGCGTCGTAGGTAGCCCTCGAGCGCTGCTGGGAGGGCCTTTTCCGCCGAGTCGACACGGTCCTCCGATGCGAGTTGTCAGCCGCGACGCCGATACCGAGAATTGTGTAGGTGACCAGCGCCGATTACTGGAAGTTTATGCCCGACCGGTACACCGACCACATGCCGGCGCCGACCCCGACGTGGTGGGAGTGGAACGGCAACACCGTCCACGTCGCACGGGCCGTGGTTCCAGACGCGCCGGTTCGTGTTCTCGGCATCCACGGCGCCGGCGGCTACTCGGGCGCGTTGTGGCCGTTCGCCGGGATCGGCGTGAAACTCGGAGCCGAAGTCCTCTTCCCTGACCTTCCGCTGTACGGCGACACCGTCGTAGCCGATCCCGCCGGCGTCCGGTACGAGCAGTGGGTCGATCTCCTCTGCGATCTCGTCCGGGCCGAGAAGGCAGCCGACGATCGGCCGCTGGTGTTGTTGGGCGCCAGCGTCGGCGGTCTGCTGGCTTACGAGGTGGCCGCGCGGACCGGTCTGGCCGACGCCGTCGTCGCTACCTGTCTGCTCGATCCCTCGGATCCATCGGCCAGAGCTGCCGCGGCGCGGTTCGGCCCGATGGGTGTCTACGGCGCTCCCCTGATGCGGCGCACCGAACGACTGGTGGGCCGTATCCGCGTGCCCATCCGTTGGGTCGCCGACGTGGCGAACATGAGCAGCAACCGTGAACTCGCGACGCTGTGCGCAACCGATCCGCGCGGTGGCGGTGTTCGGGTGCCACTCGGATTCCTCAGCAGCTACTTCTCGTTCGAGCACACCGCACCCGAAGCATTTCGGACGACGCCCGTTCTGCTCACCCACCCGGCCGACGACCGATGGACGCCACCCGAACTGAGCCTGCAGTTCCTCCGCCGCATCAACGCACCCACCGAATTCGTGATGCTGGACGGGTGCGGGCACTTTCCCGTCGAAGAGCCGGGCCTGACGCAGTTCCACGACGCCGTCGCCACACTGCTGCACTCCGTCGCCGAGCGTCACCGCACGAAACCGTCGTCACCCGCCTAGCCTGAGAATCGTGAGCACCGAAACGGAAGCATCGGCCGACGAGAGCACCACGACGGTCGTACTGGCGTTTGCGGCGAACGCGCTGATCGCCGGTGCCAAGACGGCGGCCGCCATCGTCACCGGATCTGCATCGATGGTCGCAGAGGCCACCCACTCCTGGGCCGATACCGGCAACGAAGTGCTGCTGCTGATCGCGAACCGCCGCTCGAAAAGGGTTCCCGACCGAGACCAGCCACTCGGCTACGGCCGGGAGGCATACATCTGGTCGATGTTCGCCGCCCTCGGACTGTTTGCACTCGGCGCGGGTGTCTCGATCACCCACGGCATCCAGGAACTGTTCCATTCCGAACCGGCCTCCGACTTCGGTGTCGCCTACGCCGTCCTCGGCGTCTCGTTCATCCTCGAAGGCATCTCGTTCCGGCAGGCGTACAAACAACTCCGAAACGAAGCGTCCGCCGTGAACCGCGACGTCATGACCCAGGCACTCAACACATCCGACCCGACGACTCGGGCCGTGTTCGCCGAAGATGCTGCGGCACTTATCGGTTTGGTCATCGCGTTCGTCGGTGTTCTGTTGCACCAGGTCACCGGTTCACCCATCCCCGACGCCCTCGGCTCCATCTTCGTCGGCATTCTCCTCGGGGTCATCGCAATCATCCTGATAGATCGGAACCGCCGCTTCCTGGTCGGCGAAGAGGCCTCACCGACGCTGCGGGCAGCAGCCGTCGAAGCTCTCACCCAACTGCCCGAGATCAACCGAATCACGTTCCTGCGTATGGAATACCTCGGGCCGCGACAGGTCTACCTGGTGGCCAGCGTCGACCTGGTCGGTGACTACGCGGAATCCCGTGTGGCCCACACGTTGCGCGAACTCGAGCGCTCACTCGAGCAGAGCCCACGTGTCGTGCGGGCGATCCTGACCCTCTCGACCCCCGAAGAACCGTCGATCACAGTCTGAACTTCCGGCCGGGCGATAGGCTCGTCCGATGCGCGCACTGATCGTGATTCTGGCGGTTCTGGGATTTGTCGTCGGGGGAATTCCCCTGGTGGGCAGTCTGATCGACGTGATGACCAGTCCTGACGAGACCATCGTCTATCAGGGTTCCTACGTACCACTGCGCGGCGTACAGATGGCTCGGGACTACGAGTCGTCGTTGAACATCGCTTTCGACGCCCGATCGGACAATCCACGCTGGCTCGTCCTGGCCTGCTATCCCCTGATCGGAGCAGCACTGGGCGCTCTGACTGCCGTCGTACTGGGACGTCGCGGGTGGCACCTGACGCGAGCCTGAACAGACGCCGATGGCCACCCACCGTCTACACGAGGGTGGCCATCGAAGAAGGAGTGCTTCAGATGTACATCGCAGGGTCGATGTAACTGTTCGGGTCCACCAGTTTTTCCTTGGTGGTCCGTGGCCGCGCCACCGCCGGGATACCCGTCGCGATGGATTCGGCCGGAACATCTCTGGTGACAACGGCATTGGCGCCGATAGCGCTACCTTCACCGATGACGACAGGTCCGAGGATCTTGGCACCAGCGCCGACGGTTACCCGATCACCCAGCGTCGGGTGACGTTTGACCTGTTCGAGCGAGCGACCACCGAGAGTGACGCCGTGATAGAGCATCACGTCGTTACCGACCTCGGCCGTCTCCCCGATCACGACGCCCATGCCGTGGTCGATGAAGAACCGTCGACCGATGGTGGCACCGGGATGAATCTCGATGCCGGTGACGAAGCGTGTCAGCTGCGAGAGCACTCGCGCCGGGCCGCGTAGCGCAGGGACGGCCCACATGCGATGTGCAACCCGATGCGCCCAAATAGCATGCAGCCCTGAATAAACGAGCGCGTTCTCCACATTGCTGCGCGCGGCAGGATCCTGACCGCGCGCAGCCTGCAGGTCCTCGCGAATTGTCCCGAGGATACTCACAAGTCTCAGTCCCGGATGTGTTCGAACAGCGGGGTGGAGATGTAACGCTCGCCGAAGTCACACACGACAGCCACGATCAGCTTGCCGGCGTTTTCCGGACGCTTCGCCAACTCGAGTGCTGCCCAGACGATGGCGCCGGACGAGATGCCGCCCAGGATGCCTTCTTTGGTGCCGAGTGCGCGAGCGACCTCGATGGAATCGGGGAACGAGACGTCGATGATCTCGTCGTAGATCTCGCGATCGAGGACGTCGGGCACGAAGTTCGCGCCGATTCCCTGGATCTTGTGGGGGCCGGGCTGGCCACCGTTGAGGATCGGCGAGTCGATGGGCTCGACGCCCACGATCTTGACCTCGGGCTTGTACTTGCGAAGGGTGCGTCCGACGCCGGTGATGGTGCCGCCGGTGCCGATGCCGGACACGAAGATGTCGACGGCGCCGTCGGTGTCGGCCCAGACCTCTTCGCCCGTCGTTGCCTCGTGGATGGCCGGGTTGGCCGGGTTCGCGAACTGGCTGGCCGAGACGGCGTTCTCGGTCTGCTCGACGATTTCCTTGGCCTTGGCGACCGCACCGGCCATGCCCTCGGATCCCGGGGTCAGCACGATCTCGGCGCCGTAAGCACGCAGCATCACGCGACGCTCGGTGGACATGGTCTCGGGCATGGTCAGGATGACCTTGTAGCCGCGAGCAGCACCGACCATGGCGAGTGCGATACCCGTGTTACCGCTGGTTCCCTCGACGATCGTGCCACCGGGCTTGAGTGCTCCGGACTTCTCGGCGGCGTCGATGATCGCCACGCCGATCCGGTCCTTGACGCTGTTGGCCGGGTTGTAGAACTCGAGCTTGACGGCAACCTGTGCGTCCAGGCCCTCGGTCAGACGGTTGAGCCGCACGATCGGGGTGCGCCCGACCAATTCGGTCACGTTGTTGTAGATCCCGCTCATATCTGGTCCTCCTGAGGATCGAGTGTGTCGACCCGCTCGCTGATCACTGCTTTACGGCTGAACTGCTTAACGGCTACAGGCAAGGGCATACAGACGACCGATGCCGCATCGGTTCATCAAATTGAACCAATGCGGCATCAGGCCACTACATACGGGGGCGGTTTATCAGGCCAACCGCTGCTTCAGAGCTTCGAACTCGTCGCGAATGCCGGTCGGCAGCTTCTCGCCGACGAAGTCGAACCACTCTTCGATGAGCGGGATCTCGGCCTTCCACTCGTCGATGTTGACCGCGAGAGCCTCGGTGATGTCGGCGTCCGACACGTCCAGGCCTTCGATGTCGAGTGCCGATCCGGTGGGAACGACGCCGATCGGGGTGTCGATACCGGCAGCCTTGTGCTCGATACGCTCGACGATCCACTTCAGGACGCGAGAGTTCTCGCCGAAGCCTGGCCACAGGAAGCGTCCGTCGTCGCCGCGGCGGAACCAGTTGACGTAGAAGACCTTGGGGAGCTTGGACGCGTCGGCCGACTTGCCGAGGTCGATCCAGTGCTGGAAGTAGTCACCGACGTTGTAGCCGAGGAACGGCAGCATTGCCATCGGATCGCGGCGAACCGTACCGACCTGGCCTTCGGCTGCTGCGGTCTGCTCGGAGCCGACCGTTGCACCCATGAAGACGCCGTGCTGCCAGTCGCGAGCCTCGGTGACCAGCGGAACCGTCGTCTTGCGGCGTCCGCCGAACAGGATTGCCGAGATCGGCACGCCCTTCGGGTCGTCCCACTCGGGAGCCATGATCGGGCACTGCGACATCGGGGTGCAGTAACGCGAGTTGGGATGAGCCGCATGGGTGCCCGACTCGGGCGTCCACTCGTTGCCCTTCCAGTCGATCAGGTGCTGCGGGTCGCCTTCGAGGCCTTCCCACCAGACGTCACCGTCGTCAGTCAGAGCGACGTTGGTGAAGACCGTGTTGCCCTGGTCGATGGTGCGCATGGCGTTGGGGTTCGAGGACCAGTTGGTGCCGGGAGCCACGCCGAAGAAACCGAATTCCGGGTTGACGGCGTACAGCTGTCCGTCCTCACCGAAACGCATCCAGGCGATGTCGTCGCCGAGGGTCTCGGCGCGCCACCCGGGGATGGTCGGCTGGATCATCGCGAGGTTGGTCTTGCCACAAGCGGAGGGGAATGCCGCCGCGATGTAGTAGGCCTTGTCCTCGGGCGAGATGAGCTTGAGGATAAGCATGTGCTCGGCCAGCCAGCCCTCGTCGTGCGCCATTGCCGAGGCGATACGCAGCGAGTAGCACTTCTTGCCCAGGAGAGCGTTTCCGCCGTAGCCGGAACCGAAGCTCCAGATCTCACGATCCTCGGGGAAGTGGGTGATGTACTTGGTGTCGTTGCACGGCCACGCGACGTCTTCCTGGCCTTCGGCCAGCGGAGCGCCCAGCGAGTGCAGCGCCTTGACGAAGAATCCGTCGGTGCCGAGCTTGTCGAGAACCTTGCTGCCCATGCGGGTCATGACGCGCATGGAGACGACGACGTACTCGGAATCGGTGAGCTCGACGCCCAGCTTCGGGTCCTCGGCGTCGAGGGGGCCCATGCAGAACGGCACGACGTACATGGTGCGTCCACGCATGCAACCGCGGTACAGGTCACCCATGAGGGTGCGCATCTCCGCCGGGTCCATCCAGTTGTTGGTGGGACCTGCGTCGATTTCTTCCTTCGAGCAGATGTACGTACGCGATTCGACTCGCGCGACATCGGACGGATCGGAGTTGCCGAGGAAAGAGTTCGGCTTCTTCTCGTCGTTGAGGCGGGTGAAGGTTCCTGCCTCGACCAACTTCGTTGTCAGTCGGTCCCATTCTTCGTCCGAGCCGTCTGCGAAGACGACGCGATCAGGCTGGGTGAGTTCGGCAACCTCTTGCACCCATGCAAGCAGTTCCTTGTGCTGCGTGGGGGGCGTGCCGTCAGTTCCATTGAGACCGGGAATGGTCGCTGAGGTCATCAAACTCTCCTGGGGTGAGCCGGAACCGGGTTCTCGTGACACCGGATGCGAACTGCAGCGCCCCGATACCAGTCGATCCCGGTGTCCCCCTCTCGACGGGGTCCAGCCGCGTCATCCACTCACGTGGATTTCACGGACGCCGGGTGTCCTATGTATTGAGGTTAACGCTGGCTGTTCACCTGCAGGTAATCGGGTGCGGTCAGAAATGTCACAGAAACGATTCAGTTGGTGTGTTCAGGTGCCTACCCGGCGCTCAGAGCACATAAACGGAAGCTTTTCAGAGCGCTCCGGCATCGATTTTCTGCCACACGAGGGCGCCTTCGTCGTCTCGACTGCATTCCCAGGCCGAGTAGTCGCCGTCCGACTCGATCATCGTGAGGCGATCGGCGCTACCGTCGCGATCGAAATCGGACACGATCACGACGGCGTCGTCGGAGTGGACGACACGGCTGTCGACCGTTCCGTCACCGTCCAAGTCGAAGGCGTCGAAGTTCAGGTCGCCGGCATCGACCGGTCCCGACGCGGGCCCGAAGGTCTCGGGCTCGATACGCCCAGGATCGAGCGCTTCGGCTTCGTGCCCGTCGATGTGTCCGGCCGTGATCAGAAATGCGTCCATTACTCCCCCTACTGGATGGTGACCTACTGCTTCGGCAACCCCTACCGAAACCGTCCGCTCAGTATTACCAGACCCCGACGATCAGTCGTGGCCGAAATTGCGGCACTGTGGAGAACTCTGCGCTCGCGAAATGATCAGTAGGCGGTGTTCAAAACGGCGAGGTCGCGCTCGCACGACGCGAGCTGACCCGATCTGGCCGCGGCGAGCTCACGAAGTTCACCGTCGATCTCCACGATTCGAGCCTGCGCCGACGCCAACTGCTCGCGACTCTCCGCCATGATCGCCGCTCCCAGATCCGCCTCGGCCTCGAGCAGCACGCTCTGCACTCGCTGCTCCCACTGAGCGCGAACCGCCGACATCGATTCGACGATCCACGACCTGGAGTGGGCACGATCGGCCGTCAGCCCGCGAGTTCGCGCCAACCACCACGCCGCGGCGCCACCCAGAATCAACGTCACGGGGATACTTGCGAACTCCAAGGCCGGAATCATTTCCAGCGGAGTCACTGCGATACGGCCGAGGCCGAGACCCGCGGACGCGCCGACAAGAATTGTCACCCGGTCCTCGTTTCCGCGCTGACGGCCCGGCAGGCCCTCCGGAATCTGCGGGGAAGGCATGTATCCGTTCATCCCCGCAGATTCCACCGCTGCCGCCATCGCGGCGTCGAACACCCGGGTGTGATGGTCGACCTCGTGCTGCAGTCGCGTCGGCACGCTGCCCAATTCGGCTCGCGAGGCCGCATCGACCCAGGCACGTGCCCCGGCGACCGTCGCCCGGGTTGCTTCGGCGATTTGTTGTGACAGATCCCCGCGCGCTCGTTGCAGTCGGCTTCGCACCTGCACCAGGCGTTCGCCTCGCCGGCCGTCACGGTCTGCGAGCAGCTGCGATCGCTCGGCCCGCAGTTCGGCACCAGGAACACTGTCACGTAGATTCCGGATCTCCATCTCGATCATCCGGCGCGTCTGTGCGATGACTCCGGAATCCGAACCACCTGCTTCCCTCTCCCGTGCCGCCCGGCTCACGACCGCAACGAGTGACTGCTCCTGACCAGGCGCAATCGGGACCACCGGAGCCTGAGCAAAAGCGGTGCAGTGCGAAGCGAGAATCTCGGCATCACGCCGGCGCACCGCCTGCCAGTCTCGATAGACGTCGACGCGGGTCAGCGCCACCACCACCGGGGTTCCGCTCGCCGCAGCGTCGCCGAGGAGAAGGAGATCCTCGCGTCCGATCACACTGGCGGCGTCGACGACCAGAAGTACGACGTCGGCGTCCACCTCGCGTGTCACTGTCGAACAGTCATCCGAAGCATCGAACATCTGCGCGACGTCTTTCCGTCCACACCTTGGTGGACCGACAACGTAAATGCGAGTGTCACTGGATGTTTCGGCGGCGACCCGGCGACCCGGATCGGATGCCGGATTCCATCGCTGCACCACGCGCAGCACCGAATCCGGAAGTACCGAAACGCTATTCATCGGTCACCGCCGGGGCAGAGCGATCGCCTCCGAGCTGCGCCCACCGACGCACATACCCGCGTCGAATCAGTGAGACCCGTTGTTGCGGACACTGTTCCGACTCGTTCACGAGCTCGCTCCACCACCGGCTGCACGTGCCCGCGTCGTCAGCAGTCCGAGGATCGGGAGGTTCGCCTTGACGCAGGGCTCGAATTTCGGGGCTCATCATCGCCGCCGCGGCGCCGAACAACACCGCGGAGTCCGAACTCAGATACAACTCGATCTCGTCCCTGCCCGCAATGCTGCGCGAGGCAGATCGCCTCAGCGCCGGGCCGATCTGCTCGACCCGGCCCCACCACTGCGCCTCCAGAACAGGTCCGAGAGCCGCGAACAACTCTTCGACGCCGCGCCCGGTCAGTGTCTCCACCGGAACCGTGGGCACGCCGACGTTCTCCGAGATTTCCGCCGCCCGTCCCAGCGCCTCGTCCCAGCGCGGACCGAACAAGTCAGCCTTGTTCGCAGCGACGACCACACGATCGGAAACTCGAGCAATGGCTCGGCCGTCGACGTCGCGGACCGCGTCGACCACCACGTAGACAACGCAACGACGACCCAGATCGGGGTTCGACGTTCCAGGGACATCGAATGCCCTCGACTCGGTCACCACAACCGGTGCGCCGACAACTCTGCGCGAGAACCGGTCGTCGCGCCTCAGGATTCGCGCCAAAGACGACCGCCCCACCCCGGCCCGTCCGGCGACCACCAGCTCGAGCGGCGCAGTCAGCGATCCGAGCACCGAGTGAACCGCCTCGGCGGCTCCCGAATCGATCGATGTCAGCCGATATGCCAGAGCGCGCAACTGATCGATCGGCTCCACGCAGGCGTCGTCGATCGATTCTGCGGGCAACATTCGTGACCAATTACTGCATGCAAATCCTGTGTTCATCCCCACCCCACGTCCCCATCGTGTCGGTGAGATTCTGTCAGGTTCTCGGCAAGGATGGCAGGTGACACCGCCCTTTCGCCGACAGTCCGAGGTCGACGGTTTCAGGACTTTCCGTGGAAAGTCTCAACTCAAACTTCAGACCCGTCTGCGCTAAACGGGGGTCATGCGTGACAATGGGTTCGTGAACGAAGCCGATCAGCATGCACCGCAGACCCCTGACACGGGGCAGACGGACCACACCAAGGGGTCCCGTCTCCATCCGAGAGTGACCAGCTTTCGCTCTCGCCGGGGTGCGCTGACCGACGCACAGCAGCAGGCTTGGGACCGTCAGTGGCCGCTCATCGGCGCCGACGTCTCGGACACACCGCTCGACGCGAACGCCTGGTTCGGACGCGAAGCACCCCTGATCATCGAGATCGGTTCGGGTACCGGCACCGCGACGGCCGCAATGGCCAAGGCGGAACCGCACGTGAACCTGATCGCGATCGAGGTGTACCGCCCCGGGCTCGCGCAGCTTCTCCAGCAGGTCGAACGCGAAGAAATTCCCAACGTCCGCGTACTGCGCGGTGACGCGATGGACGTACTCGAGAACATGGTCGCCCCCGAGTCCCTGACGGGCGTCCGGGTGTTCTTCCCGGATCCGTGGCCCAAGGCCCGCCATCACAAGCGTCGCCTCCTGCAGGGGCCGACGTTCTCGCTGATCGCCAACCGCCTCAAGCCCGGCGGAGTGCTGCACGTGGCAACCGATCACGCCGAGTACGCCGAATGGATCGAAGAAGCCGGCAATGCCGAGCCGCTGCTGACCGCACTCGACTGGGAGTCTCCGATGACCCACGAGCGTCCGGTCACCAAGTTCGAGGACAAAGCCCATAAGGTCGGAAGTGCAATCACCGAGCTTATATGGGGGAAGATCAGAGCATGAGCGTCAGCGAACAGCTATCCGACGACGTGACGTCGTCGGAATCTCCTCTCGACTTCGGTCGTGACTCCCGCCACCCCAAGCGGGTGCTTCTGGTCTGGGACGCCCCTAACCTCGACATGGGCCTCGGCGCTATCCTCGGTGGCCGGCCTACCGCCGCCTACCGGCCACGATTCGACGCTTTGGGTCGTTGGCTGCTCTCTCGCACCGCCGAACTGTCCGCACAGAACAGCGGCACGCTCGAGCCTGAAGCGACCGTCTTCACCAACATCGCGTCCGGCAGCGCCGACGTCGTTCGTCCTTGGGTCGAAGCCTTGCGTAACGTGGGTTTCGCGGTGTTCGCCAAGCCGAAGGTCGATGAAGACAGCGATGTCGATTCGGACATGCTCGAGCACATCGCGCTCCGGTACGGCGAGGGCCTCGCCGGAATCATGGTCGCGTCCGCCGACGGCCAAGCGTTCCGCGAACCTCTCGAGGACATCGCAGCAACCGGCATCCCGGTCCAGGTTCTCGGGTTCCGTGAACACGCCAGCTGGGCTGTGTCGTCCGATATCTTGGACTTCGTCGATCTCGAGGACATCCCAGGTGTCTTCCGTGAGCCTCTGCCACGGGTAAGCCTGGACACCCTGCCCGACGAGGGCGCCTGGTTGCAGCCGTTCCGACCGCTTTCTGCCCTGCTCATCGGGCGAAAAAGTGTTGCCGAGTAGGAGTTGATCAGTGTTCGCCAGCTGGGGAAGCATCGTCTATCGAGCCCGCTTCACCGTCATCGCTGTCATGGTGGCGGGGCTCCTCGGGCTCGCTGCGTACGGCCTGAGCCTGCAGGATCATCTCAGCCAGAGCGGCTGGGACGATCCGGGGTCGGAATCGGTAGAGGCTGCCAAACTCGCTGACGGCACGTTCGGACGCAGCACGACGGGTGACGTTCTGGCGCTGTACACGGCGCCGGAGGGCAAGACCGTCGACGACCCCGAGTTCCAAGCGAAGGTCATCGACAATCTGCAGCGACTCGTCGCCGACAACCCCGACCAGATCATGAAGATCAACGGCTCGTACTTCAAGGTCGACAACGGTCTCTCGGTGGCGGCCCTGGCGGACAAGACCAAGCAACACGCGGTCACCAGCATCGCGATCGCCGGAGACAACGACACCGCTGTGTCCAACAACTTCCGCGACGTCGAGTCGCAGTTCTACATCGACGGCGTCGACGTGCAACTCGCCGGCCTGCAACCTGTCGCGAATTCGCTCAACGACACGATGGCCAACGACATCAAGCGCATGGAAATGCTCGCGATTCCTGCTGTCGGTGTCCTACTGTTCTTCGTCTTCGGTGGCGTCGTCGCTGCTGCCCTCCCGTTGATCGTCGGCGGTCTGACCGTCATCGGCGCCAACGGCATCATTCGACTGATCACCAACTTCACCGAGGTCAACGCGTTTGTTGCGCCCGTGGTCTCTCTGGTCGGTCTGGGTCTCGCGATCGACTACGGACTGTTCATCGTCAGCCGTTTCCGAGAAGAGATAGCCGAGGGGTACGACACCCCGACCGCAGTACGCCGAACGGTCATGACGGCGGGTAGAACGGTCATGTTCTCGGCGACCATGGTTGCCGTCAGCCTCGGCGGTCTGCTGTTGTTCCCGCAAGGCTTCCTCAAATCGGTGGCTTACGGCGCCATTGCTGCCGTCATGCTTGCCGCGATCTCGTCCATCACGATTCTTCCCGCGATTCTCGGCATTCTCGGCAAGCGGATCGACGCGCTGACCTTCAAGAAGCTGCGCCAGACCAAGACCAACGAGGAAATCGAGAACGGTTTCTGGGGCAAGCTCACCCGCTGGGTCATGCAGCATCCGCTCAAGGTCGCGGTCCCGATCGTCGCGGCTCTACTGCTGATGATCATTCCGCTGACGGGCATCAAGTTCGGCGGTATCAACGAGACGTACCTGCCCCCGGACAGCCCCACGCGTGTCGCGCAGGCGCAGTTCGACGAACTCTTCCCGGGCAATCGCACCGAGCCCGTTCGACTCGTCATCGAGGGAGCCGACAACACCACTCTCGGTCAGATTTCCAAGACCGCAAATGCTGCGCCGGGTCTGGTCGAGAAGTTCACCCCGGAGGTTGCGACGAAGGACGGTGTCAACGTCCTCAAGGCCGGTCTGACGGAGCGGAACGAGGCACGTCCCACCATCGACTATCTGCGGTCCGCGGACTGGCCCGAGGGCACAACTGTGCTGGTCGGCGGTACTCCGGCCATCGAGCAGGACAGCGTCGACGCATTGCTCGATCGTCTGCCGCTGATGGTCGTATCCGTCATCCTGCTGACGACCTTGCTGATGTTCTTGACGTTCGGCTCGCTCGTCCTGCCCATCAAGGCCGCATTGATGAGCGCGCTCGGACTGGGTTCGACGCTCGGAATCCTGACCTGGATCTTCATCGACGGGCACGGTTCCGGTCTCTTGAACTTCACGCCGGGACCGATCATGTCTCCCGTCCTGGTGTTGATCATCGCGATCGTCTACGGCCTGTCGACCGACTACGAAGTGTTCCTGCTCTCCCGCATGGTCGAAGCGCGCGCGCAGGGCGCGAGTACTACCGAATCCATCCGTATCGGCACGGCACATACCGGCCGGATCATCACCGCTGCCGCACTGATTCTGATCGTGGTCACCGGCGCATTCGGCCTGTCCGATCTGGTGATGATGAAATACATCTCCTACGGCATGATCTCCGCGCTGATCATCGACGCGACTCTCATCCGAATGTTCCTGGTCCCCGCGACCATGAAACTGCTCGGCGACGACTGCTGGTGGGCTCCGGCCTGGATGAAGCGGATCCAGCAGAAGATCGGGCTGGGCGAGCCGATCCTCGACAACGAGCTGGTACTCGCGAACGTCCCGCAGATCGCGCCTGTCGGTGCGATCGCCGGACCGGGTCAGCCGCGCAAGATCGAAGCGGCCTCGCGGGTCATGCCACCGCCTGCCCCGGCTGCACAGCCGGAAAGCGGACCTCGCGTTCCCGATCCTCTCACCGAGCCCATTCCGCTCAGCGAAATGGCGATCAAGGCACCCAACACGGAGGCTCCCGCCGCGGAGAAGCCGGCACCGCGACGTCGTCTCGATATCGGGAGTGCAGCCAGCGCCCCCCAGAACCTGATCGAGGCACCGGTACCCAATCCCTCGTACCGGCCGCAACCGAATGCCAGCGACAAGCGCAGAAACCCCACGCCCGCTGCGCCGGCCGAGCGTCCCATCGAGAGTTGGTTGTCGGACCTGCGGGCCCGGGAACAGACTCCCCCGGCCTCACGTCCACTGCCGGTGGTCCGGACGCCTTCGCGGACAAACGGTTCGGCGACCAACGGTGCTGCCAGCAGCAGTTCAGGCTCCAACGGCGCGAGCTGGAACGGCTCCGCAAACGGTGCTACCAACGGCTCTGCAACAAACGGTTCAGCCCCGACCTCGGTGGAGGCGACCCCCCAGTCGCCGCCTCCACCGACCGCTCCGGAGCGTCGTAACGGGGTTTTCACGGATTCGCCTTCGCCTACCAACGAGCCCCGAGTCTCGGACGCCACCCCTGACGGCGACGACAACGCCACCGGCAGGCACCGGCCTGACGACGCAGGCGCCATCAGCGTGAGCGAGCTCATCGCTCGCCAGAAGCGAAGCTGACCTGCTCCTGCTCCTGCTTGGCGAAGGCTCGTGCATAACGTGTCCCGACCAGCAGGAGCAGCAAGCCGACCACCAGGAAGGCAACGCTGCGCACCAGCCCACTGAGTGTGGCCAGGTCGAAGAGGAACAGCTTTGCCACGGCCGCACAGGTGAGAGCAAGCCCGGCCCCGAGCAAGACGCGAGCGTGCTGGCGGTTGTTCAATCCGAGCACCAGCGCTGACGTGGCGGCAAGCATCCAGACGATGGTTGCAACGCTGTGCCCGGCAACGAAACCGGTTGCACTGTCGAAAATTTCGACGCCGGATGAGACGAGCGCGCACGTCACCGCGTAGAGGACACCGAACCCTGCGCCCGCCCATAGAACCGCCGCGTTGGAATCGGCAATCAACTTCAGTCGGTGAATCGCCCAGACCAGCATCACCAGTGCACCTATCGCCGTCAGGCTCGAGAGTGCCGTGATCGCACCGAGTTGCATGGATGCGGCGCGAGCGGTCGTCAACGCCTCCGGCGGAACCGTCGTGAGGTATCCGATCGATCCGATTGCCGCAAAGGCGGTTCCGAGTGCGAAGACGAAGCGCGAACCCGCATACAGCGAGACTCCGAGGAAGATCATTCCGACCGTGAGGATCAGCGGTACGACCAGAGATTCAGTCGCCCCGGAGAAGCAGCAGAGCAACAATGCGAGGGCGCCGGTTGCGCCCAGTCCGAATCGCAGTTGCGTCGGCAAAGGCTTGGCCGCCGCTGCAGCCGAAAGAAGTAGTGCCGCAGCAATTCCGTACAGCACTGCGGATTCGGTGCGCCCGAGCACGGCTCCGACGCTCATCAGCGGAAGGGACGAGACGACAAAGGTAGCGGTGGACCACGCCCCTGCAATGCCGTCACGCGAGGGCGAACCCGTCCACTGCATAACCATCGCGCAGCCGGCCCCCACGATTGCAACCACGCCGGCACTGATCACCAATTGCACTGCACTGTTACCGGATTCGCCGAAGATGGACTCCGACGCTATCGCTGCGAGCAGTGCGAGAACCACCGGTACGGTGCGCGCCATGCCCAGGTACTTCCAGTCACGACCGAGCTGGGCGGAGAATGTCGCCGACTGGATCGCGAAGAGGAAACCGATGAGGGTCAACGATATTCCCGACGTCAACACGGGAGCCAGCAGCGCTGCTCCCAGAACGATCATGAGCGCCAGCGATTCGGAATCCCACTTCACGGCGAGGGCAACGCCGGCGGCGGCGATTCCGAAGGCAATCACCACCGCGAGCGGTGTCGTCACCCAACCGTAGAGAACGGAGGCTGCGACGACATCGAGATACATCCCTGCAAAACCTGTGGCAGCCAGGGCAATTGCCCCCACTTTGCCCCCTGGTCGTCCGTGGACCCGCACCCCGGCAAACACCAAGGCGCCGGAAAGGAGCGCACCGCCGAGCACCCGCAGCGGAGGTCCGAAGAATCCGGCCTGCGCTGCAAGTACCAGCAGCATCACGACGCCGATCAGTGTGACGGCAACACCGGCCGCGGCCAGGAGTCGACTGATGACACCGTCGCGTTGCCACCAGGGCTGGCGAGGTGCCGCAACCGGATACGTCGGCGGCTGCCACGCGGGCACGCTCTGCTGAGGAGGCATTGGTGGCACCTGCGGCACCTGTGGCGTCGGAGCTGCGGGTGCCGGAACTACCGGCATGGGCGGGGTCGCAGTAGCCGAGGCCAGCTGAGTCTGCAGGATCGACAGGTTCTGGCCCATGTGACGCAACTGCCGGCCAATGCTGTCGCACTCGGCCGAGAGGGCGGTCACCAGTCGCGGATCGACGGCGGAAGAGCTCGGTGTGGTCATGGCTTCGAGCTTGCTGCGTGGCCGAACCGATCAGATGAGTAGTACTACTCGATCAGCCTGGGGACTTCTCGTACTCAACTGAGGACACCTTCGACTGACAGCACCCTCGACTGACTGCATCATCGACTGACAGGGCACTAACGCCGAGGTGCCGCGTTCCGCAATCGTTCGGACAGAAGCCGACCCGAAGTGTGAAGCGGAGCGGGATCCTGACGCGCCCGAGCAAGGACCAGCGCGCCCTCGAGTGCGGACAGAGCGAGAATTGCCTCGGACTCGGCGTCTTCGCGGGACCAACCGTCTGCCTCGAGGCGCTGAGCCAGCAGTGCGAGCCACGAGTTGTACCCGTCCGCACAAGCACCGCGGATGACCTCGGATTCGGTTGCGGCATCCAGTGTTGCCGTAGCCAGGGCGCATCCACGTTCGTAGTCCGAATCCGACAAACGCGCAGCCAATGCGGCGGCGAATGCCGAGATCGCGGTGGCTGCATCGGGTGAGCTCTCCAACAGGTGCCGGATGAAATCGGCCATTGCCTCGCCACGTCGTCTCAGAGCCTCGCCTGCGAGTTCTTCCTTGCCGCCGGGAAAGTGAAAGTACAAGGAACCTTTGGTAGTCGCACTAGCCGAGAGAACTTCCGACACACCCGTTCCGGCGTAGCCCTTCCGCTGCAACAAATCGGCAGCGGCATCGACCAACAAATCCCTCGTAGACATACGTTCAATATACCGATCAGTACACATATCGACAACACTTGAAGTGCATAAATTGTCAAAACCTTGCATCACTAGACCGATTGGTACATGATTCGGGAATCAACAAACCGGAGCGCGGCCAACGACGCTCACGACGACGAAGGACTGAATCGATGTCACCGAATTCCCCGAACAACACCACCACGACCGTCCTCGGACCGGACGAAGACCTCGCCGGGACCCTCGCGGCCACCGGCGTCCGGATGATGGTTCGTAGCAAACAAACCGAGGGAGGTTTCTCTCTTGTACAACACCGCATCGCTCCGCATTCGATGACCTCACCGGTCCATCGCCACAGCCGGGAAGACGAGTACACGGTGGTTCAAAGTGGCCGCGTCGCAGCGATGGTCGGAGACGAGGTCGTCTACGCGGAGACCGGCGCCATGATCTTCAAACCGCGTGGCCAGTGGCACGCCGTGTGGAATCCCGACGACGCTCCAGCGCGGATTCTCGAAATCATCACGCCCGGAGGAATGGAAGACCTGTTCGAACTGATGCCGAAACTACTGGCCGAATCAGGTTCCGCCGCGGAATCGGTTGCAGCGCGGGTAGAAGCAGACTTCGGGATCGAATTCGATCTCGTTGCCACCGCCGAGATCGCACAGACACACGGTGTGGGATTCGGCATCGAAAGTCACTGACCGACTGTCAGCACCTACCGATCGAAGGAAAATTCATGCTTGTACTCACCGGAGCAGAAGACCTCAGCGCCAACTTGAACCAAGAGCTGGGCGTCAGCGACTGGCACGATGTCACCCAGGAGTCCATCGACGAGTTCGCCCGGGTCACCGGCGACGATCAGTGGATTCACGTCGATGTGGATCGCGCGAAGGAGTCGCCGTTCGGCGGAACCATCGCGCACGGCAACTACACGCTCTCACTCGGCCCCAAGTTCTCGTACGCAATGTTCTCGCTCGAAGGTTTTGCGTTTGCTCTCAACTGCGGATTCGACAAGGTCAGGTTGCCTGCTCCGCTTCCGGTCGGCTCTCGTGTCCGCATGCGCGCGACGTTGAGCAAAGTCGAACCGATCAACGGCGGTGTCCAGATCACGGTGACGCAGACGTTCGAACGAGAACACGGTGACAAGCCCGTGTGCGTCGCCGAAATGTTGACCCGCGCGTATCACTGAAAGGTCAGGAGCCGAACATCTTTCGAATCGTGGTACCGAAGGGATGCTTCGCGGTGACACTGCCGAATCGCACCTTGCCGTGCACCACCAGATGCAGCGGGCCCATCTGTGGGCCGGACCGAACCTTGTTCGACGCGCTTCCCCCGACTGCCTCGACACCGTTCATGTCCACCGTCGCCTCTTCGGGAACGATCAGTGAAATCGAGCTGGCGTAGTCGTCGATCGAGATGTTCACGACCTGCGTCTGCATCACCGCGCGCGTGAAATCGATAGTCACACTGGACATTCTGGTGTCGACCACGACAGCTGGTGGAACGATCCAGGCACCGTTCCGCGTCACCGTCGCCATTCGTCCACGGATCACGGCAGCATTTGCCGCTCCGTAAGTACCTACAACCGGAGCTCCGACGGGAGCGCGGTAAGGCGGGCTCGGGTGAACCGGCGGCGGTTGGGGTTGGTACGTCGGCGCCGGGTAGGGCTGGCCTTGGTACATCGGCTGACCCGCATTGGGATACGCGGGTGGGTCGTAGTCGGAGATCAGTGTGATGCCCGGAAGATCGGCGAGAACCGAGTTGAGCTCACCTCGTGTCTTTGCGGCCAAGGCAGTGTCCATGCGCTCGGTGAACTCACCGAGCGAGAGCATCCCTTGACCGACAGCTTTCTGCAGCAGCTCGCCGACATGCTCTCGTTCGGCATCGGATACGCGTAGATTCCTGGCCTCCATGATTTCCAGGATAAACGTTATTCGAGACCTTGTTCTATCGCGTATCGCGTGAGCTCGACGCGATTGGCCAACTGAAGCTTCCGAAGCGTTGCCTGCACATGGTTTTCGACGGTCCGGTGGCTGAGCGAGAGCCTCGTGGCGATCTGTTTTGCGCTCAGCCCCTTGGCGACAAGACGGAGCACTTCGGTCTCACGGTCGGTGAGCCGAGGCAGCTCGGGTGCGCGATCGTCGGCCGGTGCCGTCGACATCCGGCGGTACTCACCGAGCACCAATCCGGCGAGGCCGGGGGTGAAGACGGCTTGTCCGTCGAAAGTCGCTCGCACGGCCTCGAGCAGTTCCGCCACCGAAGCACTCTTGACCAGGTAACCCGACGCTCCGGCTTTGACCGCGTCGAGGACGTCGTCACGTTCGGCAGAGGCCGAAAGCACCAGTACCTTGCTCTTCGGCGAAACCTCGAGAACTGCGGTGGTGGCGTCGGCACCGTTTCCGTCCGGCAGGTTCATGTCCATCAGAACCACCGCCGGTTGCACGGCGGCGGCCCGGCGGCGCGCACTCTCGACACCCTCCGCCGTGGCGCTCACGGTGAAGCCGGCAGCTTCGAGGTCCCGGGAGACACCGTCGCGCCACATCGGGTGATCGTCGACGACCATCACCGTCACCGGATTCTCGCCATGTTCGTCAGCCGCGCTCACTTTTCCCCTTCGGAACGTTGATCTCCCATTCGGTGCCCTCCCCCGGCCCGGTTTGCAGGACTGCAGTGCCGCCGAGCACCTGCACTCGGCCGAGAATGGACTTCGATACTCCCATGCGGCCTTCGGCTTCGGCCTGCGCCAAGCGACCCTCGGGGATTCCGACGCCGTCGTCGCGGATGCTGACGATCACCTCGTCCGGCAAATCTTCGAGCAATACGTATGCCTTCGCCGCGGGCCCGGCGTGCAGCCCGACATTGGACAGAGCATTGTCGACGATGGCTGCCAGTTCGATGGCTCGATCACGCTCGATCACGACGGGGTGCGCGGGCGTCGACACCGACACTGACGTGCTTGCCTGCGTGGTCAGCAGCGGACACAGATCCACTGTCTGTCCGCCGACGTCTGCCGCGGCGCCCGAAACCTGCTCGGAGATCAGCATTCTCAAGGCGACCTCCTGCTCACCGGCCAGAGCAGCCAGTTCAGCTGCCTCGCCGCCGAGTGCCGCACCTCGCCTGCGCACCATCGCCAGCACCTGCAGAACGCCGTCGTGTACTTCGCGTGCCAAACGCTCGCGCTCTTCGGTGGCCGCCGCCAGACGGACGGCTTGCTCGAGTTGTCGATGCGAGCGCCGAGCGGTGGTGGTGGCCAAGCCCAACGCCAGGCCGACCGATACGAGCACGGGAGCCGTCGCATCGCGCCAGAGGTCCAGGTTGACCTGGTCGCGGATGATCGCGCTGGCCGCCGAGATGACAACTCCGGACGCCATACCGAGCCACGGCCCGCCGAGAATTGCCGCGGAGATGACCGCGTTGGTGGCCCACAGCGTGGTGGGCAGCGTCTGGTGATTCTGATACCACTCGTGGTCGGAGACCAGCCTCGTCGACGCCATCAGCAAGATGACGACCACCTGATCGGCGATCACCACCTGATACCGCGGCAGCTTCTTCCCGAACAAAGCACCGGATGTCCCGAGCAACAGTGCCGACACCCCAGTCCACACGGCCATCAGAGCGACGAAGAACCAGCTGAGCCGAGAGTTGGTGTAGTCGGAGGCCGAGGCGAACTGGTAGCTGATCGCGTACACCAGCGTGACGAGCCGAAATGCCTGCGCCGCCCGCCACAGCGGGGCATCAGGGTCGGTGTCGACGCCCGACGCCTCGCGAACGGTCGGCTGATAGTGCAGCCGACGACGGCGGGTGGGCTCAGTCATCGGGAGGAGTGGGGTTCACGATGCGAGGCTCGGCGCGCGGCTCGTCGGGTTCGGCGGGGAACAGTGGGGTTTCCGGATCTTCGACGTGCAGTTCGGCGTACGCGATGTCCGGGTCGTCGGCGAGGAGGGAACGAATAGCGGTATTCAGGACCGCGACGATCGGAACAGCCAAGAGCCCGCCGACGATTCCAGCGAGAACGATGCCCGTTGTAATGGCGAGAACGACTGCCAGCGGATGCAGGCGAACAGCGCGACCCAACAACAGCGGTTGCATCACGTGCGCTTCGAGCTGCATGACGCCGATGATGATGCCGAGGACGATCAGCGCCGTCAGGAAACCCTTCGTGACCAGAGCGACAAGCACCGCGAGAAAACCGGTCAGAAATGCACCGACGATCGGAATGAACGCGCCGATGAACACCAACGACGCCAGCGGCAGGGCGAGCGGCACCCCGAGGATCGCCAGGCCGGCACCGATACCGATCGCGTCGGCGGCGGCAACCGCGACCGTGGCGCGCACGTAGCCGATCAGCGACCCGAAACCTGCAGAACCGGCGATCCGTACGCGACGACGCGCGTCGGTGGGAACGATCCGGGTGACGAACTGCCAGATCTGATCGCCGCCGTAGAGGAAGAAGATGAGAGTGAACAGCGTCAGCAATGCCCCGGTGAAGATCTCGCCGATGACTGTCGCCGTGGTCAAGGCGCCGCTGGTCAGGGACTCACGATTGGATTGCACCGACTTGACGACCGAATCACCTGCCTGGCGGATCTGATCCTCGCTGAAGTGCAGCGGACCGCTGGTGAGCCAGTTCTGAATTTGCGTGACGCTGGCCGTGAACTGGTCGGTGAGCTGGGGCAACCCGTCGATGAACTGCTCGACGACAAACGTCATGATTCCCGCGACCAGTCCGATCGAGGCAAGCAGAACGACGATGACGGCTGCCGAGCGGGGAACACCCCACACCTGTAGCCGATCGACAATCGGGATCAGCAGAGCTGATGCCAGCAGAGCCAGCCCCACCGGGATGAGCACGGTTTCGAGGCGGAGTACGACGTACCCGAGAACCAACAGTCCGGCGAAGATCACAATGAGGCGCCACGACCATTCCGCAGCGATGCGCACGCCGGGATGCACCGCCCGAGCGTCGGCGGAGATGGGTTTGTTCATCCTCGATGCTCGCTCCGCACGCCCCCTGTTTGCGTTCACATCGCGAGCCTAACCGGCCCGGCCGACACAGGTGAGCGGACGAATAATCGGACGCGCGTACCAACACTTCGACCTCTGCCAGCTAAATTGAACCCTGTGCGGGCCTCATACAGAGCAATAGCGGTGACCATCCGCAGCCGGTGGCCCCTCTATATGCTCTCCATGCTCGCAGCCAATCTGATCGGCGCGGTACTGGTCTTTGCCTTCGTCCGGTACGGCGTGCCGATCCAGGAGTCCGACGCGATAGTTGCCGACCGGGTCCGCAACTTCGCGATCTTCGGCGTGTACCTGGCATTCGCCGGCGCCGTCAGCCTCACGGCGGCGGCGATGATGTTGAAGTCGGTCATTCGCTGGCGGCTGCGCGGGGGTCCACCCACGAGGTCCGAGCAGATGGCGGCACTGCACGCGCCGCTTCGCCAGGCCATCGTCCACCTGGTGCTGTGGATTCTGGGCGGCATCATCTTCGTGTTCCTGACCATCACCGAGATGCCCGGACTCGCGATCGCCGTGATCGTGACGGTCTGCATGGCCGCGACCACGACCTTCGGGTTCACCTACATGCTCGGTGAGCGCATTTTGCGTCCGGTCGCCGCCCAGGCCTTGAGCGAGGGCGAATTCGATCGGACCATGGCGCCTGGCGTCGGAACCCGGCTGGCGATGACCTGGGGTCTCGGCACGCTGATGCCCGTCGCAGGCATCATCTTGCTGTGCTCGACGCAGCTCACGACCGATCTCGAGTTCTCCCCCGACTCGCTCGCGTGGGCGATCCTGCTCATCTCGATCATGGCGATCGTGCAGGCCTTTGCGCTGTCGATGCTGACGGCTACCCAGATCTCCGATCCGATCCGCCAACTGCGACGCGCCATCGAGCGGGTGCAGCGCGGCGCCACCGACGTACGCGTCGAGGTGTTCGACGGCAGTGAGATCGGCCGGCTGCAGGTCGGCTTCAACCGCATGATGAAAGAGTCCGACGAACGTCGTCTGCTGCGTGAGCTGTTCGGTCAGCACGTCGGCGAGGACGTGGCCCGGCGCGCGCTGAAGTTCGGTACCGAGCTGGGCGGCGAAACTCGATTCGTGGCAGTTCTGTTCGTCGACATGGTCGGATCCACCGGTGCCGCGGCCGAGCGCCCGCCGGGTGAAGTGGTCGAACTGCTCAACGAGTTCTTCCGTGTGGTCGTCGACGTCATCGATCGTCACCATGGTTTTGTCAACAAGTTCATGGGTGATGCGGCACTCGCCATCTTCGGTGCACCACTCGATCGGCCCGACGCTCCGACTGCGGCCTTGGCGGCGGCTCGCGAGCTGCGGTTCAAGCTCAACGACATCACCGGCCTCGACGTCGGAATCGGTGTGAGCGCGGGGCTCGCGGTCGCCGGCAACATCGGTGCTGCCGAACGTTTCGAGTACACCGTGATCGGTGATCCGGTCAACGAGGCGTCACGGCTCACCGAGCTCGCGAAACTTCGGCCCAGCCGGGTGCTGGCGTCGACGAGCGCGTTGTACTTCGCCGACGAAGAGGAACAGGCCGAGTGGGAACTCGGCGAGCAAGTCCAACTGCGTGGGCGCCGACGACTGACGCATCTGGCGTGGCCCGAAAAGTATCCAGAGGTCGATCCGGATCAAATTGGTTAGGGTGAGTCGATGGCTCAGCCTGGAAACACCCCACGGCGACTGAGACGACCACGCTCGCCCGTGGCCGAGACCAGTCGGGCCAGAGGGCGCTTCTGGTGGTTGAAGTGGCTGCTCGGGGTGGCTCTGATCGCTCTTCTGATCGTCGAGGGAATCATCCTGTGGCCTCGTCTCAACGAGTACTGGCAAGCTCTCACCGAAATCCATTGGGGTTGGGTGGCTGCCTGTGTAGCCGCCCAGGCGGTGTCCCTCAGTGGTTACGCGTCCGTTCAGCAGCGCCTTCTCAACGCGGCAGATGTTGTCGCCGGTCACCTCAAGAACCTCTCGGTCATCTACGCCAGCACGGCGATGGCGTTGACGTTGCCTGCCGGCCAGGTCTTCTCGACAGCGTTCACGTACAAGCAGACTCGAAAGTGGGGGGCGACGCCTGTAGTCGCGTCCTGGCAGTTGGCAATGTGCGGTGTCATCGCCGCCGCGACTCTGGCACTCCTCGGTGCCACTGGCGCAGTGGCGTTCGGCACCAAAGTCAGCCCGGTGACGCTGACGATTTCGCTCGTCGGCATGGCGGCACTGTTTCTGGCGTTGCGATACGTAGCCCAGAATCCCGGCAGCATCGAACGCATCGGGCACCGAGTTCTGGCGCTGTACAATCGTTCCCGCAAAAACCCGACCGGGCGCGGTATGCACCGTTGGTCCGAAATTCTCAAGCAACTGGACTCGGTTGAACTCAGTCGGACCGACACTGCGGTTGCCTTCGGATGGTCGGCAGTTCACCGAGTTGCCGACGTCCTCTGTCTCGGTTTCGCTTGTTGGGCAGTAGGAGCCGATCCGTCCTTCGCCGGCCTGCTGATCGCGTTCACAGCGGCGAAAGCGGTGGGCAGTATTCCCCTCATGCCGGGCGGTCTCGGCTATGTCGAGCCCGTGCTCATCACAGCACTGACCATGGCGGGCTCTACCTGGGCGCAAGCCGCAGCAGCGGTATTCGTTTATCGGATAATCAGTTTCGTACTTGTCGCTCTGGTGGGATGGCTCGTCTTCCTCGTGTCATTCCGTGCAACCCACCACGAGGATCTCGAGATGGACCTCGAGTTCGAACGCCGCGAACAGCCGGGCGTCTAGCGTCGCAACGCTGCCGCCATGTCGTCGAGGTGTGCCCGGCTGATCCGTACGGCTGCCTCCGCGTCGCCGGCTTCGATGGCGTCCACCAACATTCGATGTTCGTCCGCGTCGGGCTGGCTGTGTGGATGCAGATCCAGAACCGCGATCAACTCGATCAACGCAGCCCGCAGACGCGGTACAAAGGTCTCGAAGAGTTCCGACAGCACGGGATTGTGTGCCGCGTCCACCACTGCTCGGTGGACGGCGATGTCGGCGTCGACGAACGCTGCGTCGCCAGAGTGCGCTGCGGCAGTTCTACCGTCGAGCGCTTGCCGCAGAGCCGCGACGTCAACGGCATCGCGCCGCTGCGCGGCGAGGCGAGCTGCTTCGATCTCGACCGCGTTGCGCACCTCGACGACGTGAAGGATCGCCTCGGCTTCGAGCACTCGGGGCCACTGATCCGGAGGCGTCGTACTCCGTAGGAAGACCCCGGCGCCCTGCCGCGATTCGAGCATGCCGAGGCCCGCGAGAGTCCGCACTGCTTCCCTGATAGTGGACCGCCCGATACCCAACTGCGCAGCAAGAGTGGTTTCACCTGGAAGTTTGGCGCCGACTTCCCATTCACCGCTCACGATCCGCGCGCGTAGCAACTCCGCGGCCTGGTCGGTGAGCAGCCGACGCTCGACGATCGGGGACACGTGAACTCCTCAGGTTGTCTGATAAGTAATTTCGTTCTAGTGTAGCCCGCATGGCTACAGGAGCACTCCTTCTCGACTGCCGCGGCGGGGCCTGAAAGACCGGCACCCCTCCGCGGGGTTTCGCCATGCCGGTCTCTCGACTCGACCGCAGGAGAAACCGAAGATGAGTACTACCCGCGCCAACCGCTGGAACAACCAGAAGCCGTCACCCATGCCGTCCGAGCGCTATCGCGCCGCGTGGGATCGCGTCGACATTCCGACTTTCGAGCGGACGTGGCCGTCCAATCGCACCACCGCGGCGCCCCTGTGGGTGCCCGTCGATCTGCGTGACGGCAACCAAGCCCTCGCAGAACCGATGGACCCCGAACGCAAGCGTCGAATGTTCGAACTGATGGTGGCAATCGGCTACAAGGAAATCGAGGTCGGCTACCCCTCCGCGAGTCAGACCGATTTCGATTTCGTTCGCGACCTGGTGCGCTTCGATCTCGTTCCCGACGACGTCACTATCGTCGTATTCACTGCCGCGCGTACGGATTTGATCGAACGGACATATCAATCGATCGAGGGGCTGCCTGACGCGGTCGTCCACATGTACACGGCGACTGCGCCGACGTGGAGAAACGTCGTTCTCGGCAAGGAGCGAGAAGAGTTGCACGACATGATTTTCCGCGCCGCGCAAGACGTTGCTCGTGGCGGCGAAGGCCACGACGGCTGGCGATTCGAGTTCTCACCCGAGGTCTTCAACCTCACCGAACCCGACTACATCCTGCAGGTCTGCAACAGTCTCACCGAACTCTGGGACGCCAGCCCCGATCGCCCGGTTATCCACAACCTGCCTGCCACAGTCGAAATCGCCACCCCCAACATCTATGCCGATCAGATCGAATACATGCACCAGAATCTGGCCCGACGCGATTCGGTGATCCTCTCGGTCCACCCGCACAACGACCGCGGCACCGGCGTTGCGTGCGCCGAATTGGCAGTGCTGGCCGGCGCGCAGCGCGTCGAGGGATGCCTGTTCGGCAACGGCGAGCGGACGGGCAACGTCGACCTGGTCACACTGGGGCTGAATCTGCATGCACAGGGCGTCGATCCGGAAATCGACTTCTCCGACATCGACAAGATCCGTCGAACGGTGGAGTACTGCAACAGAATTCCCGTCCACGAACGCCACCCGTACGGCGGCGATCTCGTGTACACGGCATTTTCCGGAACCCACCAGGACGCGATCAAGAAGGGCTTCGCGCATCACTACGAGAGCGCGGAGGCTGCCGGCGTCGATCCGGGATCGGCGCCTTGGGCGGTCCCTTACCTGCCGATCGACCCCGCCGACGTCGGCCGCGACTACCAGGCAGTCATTCGTGTGAACAGCCAGTCGGGCAAGGGCGGAATCGCATATCTGCTGCAGACCGAGTACGGGATCGAACTCCCCCGGCGCCTGCAGATCGACTTCGCCTCGCGGGTGCAGCTCGAAACCGACGACTCGGGCACCGAAATGACCGCCGACCAGCTGTGGAAACTGCTGCTGCGCGAGTATGGGTACAACGGAGGAGTGCGTCGGTACTCACTGGAACACACCGCCGACGGTGATCAGTTGTTCGTTGCCATCGATCGCGACGGGCGCGAGGTCACCGCCGCGGCCAGTGCGTCCGGGCCGGTCGAGGCATTGAGCAAAATCCTGACCGAACAGGGCTCAGCCGTCGAGGTCGTCTCGCTCACCCAGCATTCACTGCCCCGCAACCCGAATTCTTCCGGGAGTGCGAATTCGGCAGTCACCATTGCAGAGTGCGTGGTGAACGCCGAAGGGCGCTGGGGCATTGCGGTGCATCAGTCGGTGACAGCGTCGGCGCTTCACGCGGTCTACGCCGCAAGCACAAACACTGTGATGCAGCTCACATGATCTTGCGGAAGGATTTCCTGGGGTCCATAGTTGAAGCTACAAGAACTTGAACATTCAACTACTTATTCAGGAGCTTCCATGACCACCGCAACCTTGCCCGCATTGACCGCCGGAACCTGGGTCATCGACACCGTCCACTCCACTGTCGGATTCTCGGTTCGCCACCTCATGGTTTCCAAGGTTCGTGGAACGTTCGACGAGTTCTCCGGAACGATCACCGTTGCCGAAGACGGAACCCCCGCCGTCGAGGCCGAGATCTCCGTGGACTCCATCAACACCAAGAACGAGCAGCGCGACGGCCACATCAAGTCCGCTGACTTCTTCGACGTCGAGAAGTTCCCGAAGGCCACCTTCAAGTCCACCGCAGTGCGCTCCAAGGGCAGCGACTTCGTCCTCGCCGGCGACTTCACGCTCCACGGCGTCACCCGCGAGGTCGAGCTGAACCTCGAGTTCAACGGCGTCAACCCGGGCATGGGCCAGGGCCCCGTCGCAGGATTCGAAGCCACCACCGTCATCAACCGCAAGGACTTCGACATCTCCATCGAGATGCCCCTCGAAGGCGGCGGAGCAGTTGTCGGCGACAAGATCACGATCACCCTCGAGATCGAAGCCGGCCTCCAGGCCTAACAGCACTGTGCGCCTTTATTAACCGCCCGCGGTTAATAAAGGCGCACAGTCGTATGGTGTGAGCGTGAAGAAGTACGCACCATTCCTGCTGATCGACGCCATTCTTGTCATAATCTTCTGCGCGATAGGGCGCCGTACCCACGAAGAAGCCAATGCGCTCGCCGGTCTGGCGAAGACATCCTGGCCCTTCCTGACCGGCCTGGTGATCGGATGGGCTGCCACGTTCGCGCTCTACCGCGACAAGTTCAACGCCGTTCTCCTTGTTCCCACCGGCGTTGTCGTTTGGCTCGGCGCCGTCGTCATCGGGATGATCCTGCGAGTGTTGAGTGGCCAGGGCACCCAGTTCAGCTTCATCGTCGTCGCGACGCTGGTCCTCGGCGCGTTCCTTCTCGGTTGGCGCGCACTCGCTCCGCTGGTAGTGAAAATCCGCACCAAGTCGTAACCAAACTCCACGGCTCGGAACCACCCGAAATGCCCGAGCACGTAGGACACTTTTCGGATGAGCAACACTACGGAGCCCGTCGAACGTAGCGAGAAGGAAGACCGGGGGTTCTTCGGCCAACCCTTTGCGCTGGCGAACCTGTTCGGCGTCGAGATGTGGGAGAGGTTCTCCTTCTACGGGATGCAAGGCATCCTCATCTATTACCTGTACTACAGCGTCAGCGACGGCGGCCTCGGCATCAGCCAGGCGGCAGCGACCAGCATCGTCGGCGCGTACGGCGGCACCGTCTACCTATCGACGATTCTCGGGGCGTGGGTGGCCGACCGACTGCTCGGCTCCGAGCGCACGCTCTTCTACAGTGCTTCGCTGGTGATGGCCGGCCACATCGCACTGTCGGTTCTTCCCGGCATGTGGGGTGTCGGCGTCGGCCTCGTCATGGTCGCTTTCGGCAGCGGAGGCTTGAAGGCCAATGCGACCTCTCTGGTCGGAGATCTCTATTCCGAACAGGATGTTCGCCGCGACGCCGGATTCTCCATCTTCTACATGGGCATCAACATCGGCGGTCTTGTCGGTCCGCTGCTCACCGGAGCCGTCCAGGACGCCTGGGGATTCCACGCCGGTTTTGCTCTCGCTGCCGTCGGCATGGCGCTCGGCCTGATCCAGTACACGCTGGGCCGCAAGCATCTTCACGGAATCGGTGCCGAACCCGGCAACCCGTTGCCCGCGGACAAGCGCGCACTCTACATCGGGATCGGCATTGCCGCGATCGTCGTCGTCGCGGTCGCCTCCGTCACCGGCTTGATCACGGCGGACAACATGTCCGACGTCGTTGTCGGACTCACGATCGTCGCGTCGGTCGGTTACTTCCTCCTCATGCTCACCAGCAAGAAGGTCACCAAGGTCGAACGCAGTCGAGTCTTTGCGTTCATCCCGATGTTCATCGCGAGCGCGGCCTTCTGGTCGCTGTTTCAGCAGCAGTTCACCACCGTGCCGGTGATCTCAGACAAGCTCCTGGACCGCAATCTCTTCGGTTGGGACTTCCCGCCGACGTGGGTACAGTCGATCAATCCGGTGTTCATCATCATCTTTGCCGGTGTGTTCGCAGCGATGTGGACCAAACTCGGTGACCGTCAGCCGTCGTCGCCGATCAAGTTCGCGCTCGGTACCGGCACGATGGGTCTGGCGTTCCTGGCGTTCATCCCGATCACCGGGGGCGGACCGAACAGTGCGCCGCTCCTCGGCCTTGCCGGTGTGCTTCTGCTCTTCACCTTCGCCGAACTCTTCCTGTCCCCCGTCGGCCTTTCCCTTGCAACCAAACTCGCGCCCGAGCATTTCCACACTCAGATGGTGGCGTTGTTCTTCTTGTCCGTTGCATTGGGTTCTTCGATGGCGGGAACCTTGGCCGGTTACTTCGACATCGACGACAGTCGCCCGTTCTTCCTGATCATCGGTTTCTCGTCGATCGGAATCGGAGTGATTCTTGCTCTTGCCTCGCCGTGGATCAAGAAGCTGATGCAGGGCGTGAAGTAGACGGGCTCACTTCACCCACAACCACAGAGCCAACACGAATCCCGCTATCGCTACTGCCACACGCAGTACCGATGGCGGGATTTTCTTGACGACGGGCGGGCCACACCAACCTCCGGCCAACGCGCCGAGCGCCATCGCCAACGCGGCCACCCAATGCACCTGTCCGGAGAAGGCGAAGATGAGTGCAGCCACAAGATTGGCGATGCCGAGAAAGAAACTCTTCAGGATCGTTGCACGCCAAACCGTTTCGGAAGTGAGGATGAGCGTCGCAGCCAGGAAGATGACGCCGGCACCGGCACCGAAATAGCCGCCGTATACCGCGACGGCGAACAGTGCTGCGGAGTAGATTCCGGGGCGGTCGCCGCCGCCGGACAACTCACGAATCTTCGGTTGCAGCAGCAGCGCGAGCGAGGCGAACACGACCATCGCCGGCACAACGGATTCGAACGAACCTTCCGGTGCCAACCACAGGATGAGGGCACCGATGATGCCACCGGCCGCCGAATAGAGAGACCAGCGAACAAGTTTCGGACCGGTATCGGCAACTTCACGGGACGAGTTCGCCAACGCTCCGACGCCGACGGCCACCAACGCGACGGTATTGGTCATGTTCGCGCTGACCGGTGAGAGCCCGACGCTCAGCAGCGCCGGATACGAAACGATCGATGCAAGACCGGTGACAAAACCGACTAGACCGCTGAAGAATCCCGCTACGACGAGGAAAAGGAAATCGAGCAGGTTCACGAACCAGGAATCTACTCGCGGTGCCCGGTACTACTTGTCGGCAGGCTTGCCGAGTTCCTGGAAGAGCTTGTCCGTCATCTGCATTGCTCGATCGCCGCCGTCGGCGTCTGCGACGAACACTGCGAACGCGAAGTCTCCGCGTGATCCGTAGAACCAGCGATCGTCACCGCTCGCTGCACCGGCCGCCATCATGTCCGGGTACCCAGCCAGTCCGCCGGCGCCTCGCATGGCGTCACGCAGACGATTGTTGACGTCGCCGGGCAATGCCGTCGGCGTGACGTCGGCGGTAGCCGGTTGTCCGAAGACCATCATCGGCATCGGGGCACTGCCGCGGGCGATCGATGCCGCGAGCATCGCCATTCCGAACGGAGTTACCGTCGGTGCGCTCGCGTCGTTGGACGTCTTGTTGGCCATGACGTTGTTCATCGCCTGGTCCACGCCGGGGCGGTTCGCGGCAAGCACTGCTGTCTGCTGTTCGAGTCCCTGAATGTGGAAGCCGTTGCCGAGTCCGAGTTGCTGCCCGGTGTCGGCCAACTGTTCGGGTGACACAGATCCGGGGTCGACGCCGTTCTGCATCGACGATGCGAGACGGACCAGATCGAGGGCGCCGCCGGCCGGGCGCAACCCGGTGAAGGCGATCGGGCCCTGTTCGATGGCCTGATTGTTCTGTGCGGCAGCCAGAATGGCGCCGTCCGACGGGCGGATCGCGACGATGGCCGCAGGAGTACCTGCACTGACGACAGCTTCGATCGCGGCGAGTTGAGCGTGCGAATCGAGGGTCGCGGCGACGTCGGGGCCGGGAGGTCCCTGGAAGCCGGCTTGCTTGATCGGGAATCCGTTGGGCTCGACCAGATTGACCGCCCAGCCGGCGGTGGCGTCGCGATTGGCCTGCCACACGGTCCGCAGTGGGTCCAGCAACGGCGAGTTGATGCGACGGTCGGAGGCGATCAGCTTGGGTGTCTTGACCACGACGACACCGGGGATCGCAAAATCGCTTTCCAGGTAGGCGTAGTCGGGATCGCGGAGCAGTACGGCGGTGACGGGCTTGCCGGGGTTTGCGGCGAGGTCGGCCAACATCGACTCCGAAGTGACCAACGGTGCGACAGGTTCGAGCACCGTGGCGAGGCGACGAGTGGTGTCGACGGGGTCCGGCATGGTGGCCGGGTCAAGAGTGATCGCGTTGATGGTCTGCTCGTTCATGAGCAGGGTGCCGGTGCTGTCGACTACCTTCGGCGGCGCTGCGTCCGTGCGGGTGTACGAAACGGTGCGACCGTTGCCGAGGTCGGGGACGAGGACCGACGGGTCCCAGGACACACGCCAGCCGACCGACAGATCACGAACCTCACCCTGCGACTGGTAGCTCCAGTCCTTGCCTTCGCCGAAGTTCCAGGACGCGTCGAGTGTGAAGAGTCCGGAGTCGCTACCCAGATCCATGACCTGAGCGACGTCGAAGTCGGTGGACTTGGCGGCCAGTCCGTCGAACATCTGCTGGATCGACGGCCGCGCCGCGTTGGGGTACGACGTGAGCGCCGCGGCAGCTTCGGCGTCGTGGTTGTTGAGGGCGGTGACGAAGTCCTCCACCACCGAGGCGGCGTCGGATTTCTTCTCCCCACCGATGACACACGACGCGAGCGCCACTGTCAGAACGACAGCAGTTATCGACGCAACGACATATTTTCCACGACGGTTGTGCTGTCCTCCGGGCCCCATGCATGTAACTCTTTACTTCTGTCACACGAGTAACAAGCACGGGATGCCTACGAACGTGTCACGGTTGAGCTACGACGGTGTGATCCAACTGCAACGGAAAACAGGTTTCAGCGCAGAAAAGTGCCCGCTACCTGCACTGCAGGCGAAGAGCTGTCCGCACCCGCGATGAATACCGCAAATGCGAGGTCTCCCTTGATTCCGACAAACCACCCATGTGCCGGGCCACCCTCGGTTTCGGCCGTGCCGGTCTTGCCGAGAAGCCCCGGAATGTCCTGCAACGACGTCGCCGTACCGCCTGTGACGGTCTCGCGCATCATCACCCGCAACTGTTCGGTCACCTCCGCGGGAGCCGGTGCAACGGTCTGATCTGCCACGCCGGGCTGTCCCTTGACCAACATCGGCGCGGGTGTCGTTCCGTTGGCGATCGAGGCCGCCACGAGAGCCATCCCGAAGGGCGTGGCGGTCACCGTGCCCTGTCCGATCGCGGACTCGACGCGTTCGGCGGGGGTGTTCGCGTCAGGGACGTTGCCCGTAACCGTCGTGAGTCCGGGGGTGACGTAGTCGACGCCGAGCCCGAACTGCAGCGCCGCTTTGTGCAGAGCATCGGCGGGCAGACCGACGGCCATCCTCGCCATTGTGGTGTTGCACGACTTCGCGAACGCGGTGTGCAGCGGAACCGATCCGAGGTCGAACTCGTCGTCGTTGGGAATCTGACGGCCCTCGATGTTCTCGGTACCCGGGCACGGCAGAACGGTGTCCGGTGTAGCGACGCCGGCTTGCAGGGCCGCGGACGTCGTCACGGTCTTGAACGTCGAACCCGGTGGGTACAGGCCGGTCAGAGCGATCGGGCCCTGTGCGTCGGCGGGGGCGTTCTGGGCCACCGCCAACACCGCTCCGGTTGACGGCTGCAGCGCAACGATCGCCGCCTGTTGTGTCACCCCGGCGAGCGCATTCTCGGCCGCGAGTTGCATCGGTCGGTCGATCGTTGTCGCGATGTTCGGAGCAACCGGCCCGTCTTGGCCGGCGACGGTGGTGACGGTTCCGTTCTGCTTCACCTGCTGTACCGCCCAGCCCGCGGACTTGTCCTGCCCCTCCTGCCACAGATCGGACAACCCACTGAAAGTCGGCGACGCCAGAGTTTTGTCCACCGAGAGCAACCGAGCCTGCGGCGCCAAGCTCACTCCGGGAATCGCCGCCAACCTCTCCTCGATCGGTGCAAGATCCTCGGCCCGCAAAGTGATTGCGGTGACCGGCTTCCCACTTGCCGACGCAAGATCGCCGCTCAGCGATGCCGCCGTGATCGTCGGTGCGATGGGCGAGAGAAGGGCCGCCACGGCTGCCGTGTCCACCGGGGGCACCGCGGCGGAATCGAGATTGACCAGCGTCACCACCTGCTGCTCCATGATCGGCTGGCCCGCCGCGTCCAGCACCGACGGCGGAGCACCGGTGGTGGGTGTGTAGCGCAAGGTCGTCGAGGAGGTCAGGTCCGGAGCCAACAGCGCCGGGTCCCACTGAATCAGCCAGTTGTCCCCGCTTTTCGACGCGTTTCCCTGCGTCGAGTAGTTCCAGTCCTGACCTTCACCGAACTTCCACGCCGCATCGAGTGTGAACGTCCCCGCAGAATCACCGGACTCGGTGGCGTCGGAGACGGTGAATGTTCCCTCGTCCTTGCCCAGCCCGTCGATCAGAGCCGAAATCGCAGTCGACGCCGCCGCCGGATCGGTGGTCAGGGCTGCCGCCGCTTGCACGTCATCGGACGTGAGCGCGGAGGCGAACTCCTCTGCCACTGATTTCGGCTGGTCAGGGCCAGAACTGCAGGCAACTACCGATCCTGCGGCCAATACCCCCAGTGCCACGGCAGCCACGGGACGACGGAAAGTTCGGAAGCTCTGACGAGCGTGTGAAAGGCGCACGACTCCGATCATGCCCGAATTTGTGGCGCCAGTTCGACTATCGGTGTAATCATGTAATCAGTGCAATAAATGCACGCCACACTCCACCAGCTCTCCGAGGAGAACGCCATGAAGAACTCACAAAACTCCGGCGACCGCAGGTTCGGCCGTCCCGGAGGTTGGCAACAGGCGTCGGTTCCCGACGCGAGTGATGCGTCCGACTGGTTTGCCGGTCGACTTCCAGATGACTGGTTCACCGGAACGGCCGACGTCCAGGTCGACCGCGAAGAAATCGTCGTGATCGGTGAACTCCCGGCAGTCGACGGTGGCGAGGCCGCCGCGGACGGAAGGATCTCACGCTTTCGCGAAACCACGCGCGCCGACCGGATGCGCATCGCCGACGAGGCCGAGGCTCGCTACGGGCGCAAGGTCGCCTGGGGTGTACGTCTGGACGAAAAGACCGTCCTGTTCACACATCTCGCAGTTCCGGTGATGACACGACTACGTCAGCCCGAACGCAAGGTTCTCGACACCTTGGTGGACGCGGGAGTTGCTCGCTCCCGAGCGGACGCTCTCATGTGGACAGTCCGGTTGGCGGGCAAGCACAGCGAACAATGGCTCACCGAACTCCGCGAAGCGATGTCGAAGGTCGACGACCTCCGATCCGAGGGTCCGAAGATCTGAAGGCCAGAAAATCCGAGGGCCCGAAAATCTGAGCACCGAACACCGACGAGACCGACAGCACAGAATAATTCGATTGCACGGGACCGTTCGAGTGTTCTAACCTGGAACACGAATCATTCCCGACAGAACAGGAAACGGGCCGTTGCTCCTCTAGAGGTTCATCACGCGAAGGCACTCGCACCCATCAGCACTTGCTGAGCCGGGCGCACAGTCCAAGCACCCTCTGGAGTACTCATGACCCAATCCCATCTTTCTCTGTCGCTCTCGGATCTCACCTTCATCTGGCCGGACGGCGAATCAGTCTTTTCCCACACCAATTTTGTATTCCCCAGTGGCCGTGTCGGTCTCGTGGGACTCAACGGATCGGGAAAGTCGACTCTGCTGCGATTGATCGCAGGAGAGCTCTCACCGGAATCCGGATCCGTGACCGCTTCCGGCGAGGTCGGCTACCTCCGTCAGGACATCACACTCGATCCGAGCGTTCGGGTGGATGACATCCTCGGTATCCACGAACTCCGAAACGCTTTGCACCGCATCGAAACCGGCGACGGCTCCGAATCCGACTTTGCGCTCGTGGACAACAACTGGGATATCGAGGAGAGCGCTCTCTCCACCTTGCATCGACTCGGCCTCGAGAAGGTGGTTCCGGATACCGCAGCATTGAGCCGAACTGTCGGCACCCTCTCCGGCGGAGAGACCGTCCTACTCGGCCTGACCGCAACGCTGCTGAAGAATCCACAGGTACTTCTCCTGGACGAGCCGACCAACAACCTGGATCGCGACGCTCGATCACGAGTTCATGCTGCAGTCCAACAGTTTCCGGGAACCGTGCTGATCGTCAGCCACGACCGGGAACTGCTCGACACCGCGGAGTACACGATCGAACTACGTCGGGGGGATCTACGCGTGTTCGGCGGCAACTACTCGCACTACCAGGAGGTCGTTGCCGCTGAGCAGGAAAACGCGCTCGCCACCGTTCGCGACGCCAAGGCCGATCTGGCAAAGCAGAGCCGCGAGCTGATCGACGCTCGAACGAAACTGGACCGGCGTAAGCGCTATGGGCAGAAGATGTTCGAGAACAAGCGGATGCCGCCGATCATCGCGCAGACACGAAAACGTCAGGCCCAAGTTTCAGCGGGAAAGCTGGCCCTCAACCATATCGGGAAGGTGGACGAGGCCAAGTCTGTCCTGTCGGAGGCAGAGGAACTCCTTCGAGACGATCGCGAGATTCGTCTGGATCTGCCTGCTACAGAGGTTCATCCGGGGCAGCAGGTTGCGCGGCTCGACGAGGTGCCGTTGCAGAGCGGCCAAGTGGTATCGCTCCAGATCACCGGGCCGGAGCGGATTGCGATAGTGGGACGCAACGGAATCGGCAAGACGACGTTGCTCGATGCACTCGCCGCGTCGACTCCGTTCGTAGCCTCTCGTGCGCTCCCCCAACGTCTAGACGTGTTCGACGAGGACCTCTCGGTGGCGGACAACGTCGCGTTGGCCGCGCCACACGCGACAGCCGAGGAAATTCGCGGGCAGTTGGCACGGTTCCTTTTCCGGGGAACGGATTCCGACGTATCGGCATCCGCACTCTCCGGCGGTGAACGATTGCGTGCGGCGTTGGCCACGATCCTGCTGGCCGAACCCGCGCCCCAGCTGCTTCTTCTCGACGAGCCGACCAACAACCTGGACCTACCGAGTCTCGCCCACCTCACGCAGGCACTTTCCGATTTTCGCGGCGCCATGGTGGTGGTGAGTCACGATCTGCCGTTCCTTCGCGGCATCGGCATAACGCGATGGATCAGCATGGACGAGACTGGTATTCGAGACATCGATCCCGAGTAGGCCGACGGTTGACGCTGTCGGTGCTCGACGGTCTGGCCTACCGTGGGGCGATGTGCCTTCACCTCGACGCAACCGCCGCGCTGTCGCTCGCAGGTTGGGTTCGCGAAGAACCCACTCGATCGGCCTCTGCCCCAGTTCCGCAACCACTGGTCGGCGGTTGTGACCAACTCGTAGTGTGGGCGAGTTCGTTCTCCGTACTTGCCAGCTCCGACGACCAGGTGTGGTTTCTCTCGGCGGAGAACTATGCCGGTGGCGTTGGCGTCAGCGATGAGGCGTTTCCCTGGAATGCGTTCCGGCACGAGAGCCTGGCGGTCGCTTCCGGGCCGGCGGAGCGCGCGGCGATCAACGCCTTCTGGTCCACTCACCTCCCGGTCCTGCTGTCGGTGCGCAATGGGTACGAGTACTTGGCGCTCGCACCCGACGGTCAGGTTGTCCGTGGAGGAGAGCCGGAGTTCGAGGAGGTCACCATCGTCGCCGCTGATTTCGAGGCTCTGATTCGGGGCATAGCCGCAGGCGTCAGCACTGCAGACCCCTCCACCGATGCATTGCTTGGAACAGTGGGTACTGCCCCGCCGGGCAGTGACCGGTAGCTCTGGGGGAGGCCGAGTTGACGGCCCGACTGTTCGTGAGAGTCCACGCCATCCGTCGAATGGGACCGGACGACTACTCGAGTTCACGTGCGTAGCAACTGGCACCCATACTGGACGGGTGTTGCACGACGTGAGAAATCCGGTGGACGGTGCGCGGATCACCTATCAGATCGTGGGCGATGGCCCACCCCTGTTGATGGTGCACGGCACAGCGTTGTCGCGCTCCATCTGGCGTGGCTTCGGGTACGTCAAGGCACTTCAGGAGCAATATCGTCTGATCCTCGTCGACATGCGGGGTCACGGACGCAGTGACAAACCACACGACTCCGATTCGTATGCAATGGATCTGGTGGTCGGCGATCTCCTGGAGATCCTCGACACGGAGTCTCCGTTCGAACCGGCACACGTCCTCGGATACTCGTTCGGCGGACGCTCGGTGATGTCGCTGACAGTCGAGCACTCCGAACGGGTGCGATCGCTGACCGTCGGGGGCGGTAGCAGCCGACCGATGACGGGCGCGTTCGACGCATTGTTCTTCCCGGGCTGCATCGACGTACTCGAAAGCGGCGGTATCGAGGGATTTCTGACCGGTTGGGGCGTGAGGCGCGGCAAACCGGTGGATCCTCAGACTGCGACTGCCTTCCGAATCAATGATGCCCTCGCGCTCGCTGCCTACATGCGCCGCGCAGAGAAGGAGCACGGCATCGACGACGCCGTGCTGCAACGGATCACCACACCGGCGTTGTTGTTCGTAGGATCGAGAGATCGCGAGCGCCTGCCGGATACCGAGCATCTCGCGTCGCTGATCCCGGACAGTGCCTTGACTGTGATCGAAGGGGCTGACCACGCAAGCGCAGTCGCAGACTCCGATGCTGTACTGCGTGCGCTCATTCCGTTCCTGAGCCGACAGTAGTCCGCCTTCAACCTCTCGCTACTGCGATGTGAGCACTCTCGACTCCAACGCGGTCACCGGTGGTTGCCGCAAGTCCAAGCGCCTCAACAACTGGGCATTCGCGGCAACGACCACAGTGGATACCGACATCAGGATTGCTCCGACCTCCATCGGCAGCACGAACCCGACGGGCGCCAGTACTCCCGCAGCGAGAGGAACCGAGATCGCGTTGTATCCCGCTGCCCACCAAAGGTTCTGAACCATCTTCCGGTAGGTGGCGCGGGAGAGCTCGATGACCGAGCTCACCGAACGCGGATCATCGCTGGCCAGAACAACTCCCGCCGACGCGATCGCCACGTCGGTTCCGGCACCGATCGCGATGCCAACATCCGCCTGGGCGAGTGCCGGCGCATCGTTGACCCCGTCACCGACCATCGCCACGCGGTGGCCCGCAGCCTGAAGCCGAGATACCTGCGCTCCCTTGTCCTGCGGAAGCACTTCGGCGAAAACTTCGTCGATCCCGAGCCTGCGAGCCACCGAATGGGCCACGGCCTCCGCGTCTCCGGTGACCATGGCCACCCGCACACCGCGAGCATGGAGGGCGTCGACGGCCAATGCTGATTCCGGGCGAATCTCGTCGGCCAATGCCAATGCGCCGATTACCTTCTCGTCACGCACCACATGCAGGACGGTCGACCCGTCACTGAGCCACTCTTCGGTCCCCGGGATCGCGGTGGCCCCGACCGATCGCAGCATCCCCGGTCCGCCGACACCGACGCGTGCACCGGCGACGTCCGCAGCAACCCCGATCCCGTTGTGCGCCTGAAAGTCGGAACCCGAAGTGAATTCGAGCGACAACTCCCGCGCCGCCGCGACGACGGCGCGCCCGAGTGGATGTTCGCTGTCGAACTCGACGGCAGCCGCTGCGCTGAGAACTTCGTCGTCGGAATACCCGTCGACACCGCGTACACCGACCACTGCGGGCTCCCCCTTGGTGAGAGTGCCGGTCTTGTCGAAGAGAACGGTGTCTACGTTACGCATCGCCTCGAGGGCCATGCGGTCGGTGATCAAGATCCCAGCCCGAGCCGCCCGTTCCGTCGCGATCGAGACGACCAGTGGAATCGCCAACCCGAGCGCGTGCGGGCAGGCGATCACCAGAACGGTGATCGTCCGGGTGACTGCGCTCTCCGGGGTGCCCCAGATACTCCAGGCGATCGCGGTCAGCACTGCCGCGCCGAGTGCGTACCAGAACAGCAGAGCAGCGGCCTTGTCCGCCAACACCTGCGCGCGACTCGACGAGTTCTGGGCTTGCTCGACCAGGCGCCGGATACCGGCGAGCGCGGTGTCTTCTCCCACGGCGGTGACTCGAAGCCGAAGTGCCGAGTCGGTGGCTACCGTGCCGGCCACCACCTGATCTCCGACAGTCCGGCGGACGGTCTTCGACTCGCCCGTGATCATGGATTCGTCCATGTCGGCGCTTCCCTCGACCACCGTTCCGTCCGAGGGAGCACGGGCGCCGGGACGAACTATCACCAGGTCGCCGGTCGCCAGAGCTGCGGTGGGCACGGTTTCCACCGATTCCCCCACCACCCGTTCTGCCTCGTCGGGCAGCAAAGCGGCAAGTGAATCCAAGGCGCTCGATGTCTGACTGAGCGAACGCATCTCGATCCAGTGGCCCAACAACATGATCACGATCAGAAGCGCGAGCTCCCACCAGAAATCGAGAGTGTGATCCACCCAGTGCAGACTCGCAGCCCATGACGCGAAGAAGGCCACGGTGATCGCGAGCGCGATCAACAGCATCATTCCCGGCTGCCGAGAACGGATTTCGGCAACAGCGCCGGTGAGGAACGGCTTGCCACCCCAGAAGTACATCACCGTGCCGAGTACCGGTGAGATCCATTCCACCAGAGAGTTTTCCGGCAGTGTGTACCCGACCAGATCAGCGAACATCGCGTCTGCCGCAACGACCGGAACCGCGATGACCAGCATGACTGCAAACAACGTCCGGAACTGTGCGACGTGATCCCCGTGACCACCGTGTGCCCCATGCTCCATCTGGCCATGGCTCATCTCGCTATGGTCCATCTGGCCATGGTCCATCTGACTGTGATCCATGTGGCGGTCATCCCCTCGCGTGTGATTGCAGCACAGCACCGGTCAAGCCATCAGCCTCGAACGTATGCCCAGGTAGCCACCCGAGCAAGGTCACGCGGCCAAGGCCTCCTGTTCAACTCCCCTTCAACATCGCTTCCATCTGAGTGATTTCCGCCTGCTGACCGGCAATGATCGCTTCTGCCATCTTCTCCGCCGACGGGTCGAGCCCGTTGTCGAGTTCGGTCTGGGACATGGTGAGGGCACCCTTGTGGTGCTCGATCATCATCGTCAGCCACAACTTGTCGAACTCCGCGCCACTGGCATCGGTGAGGGCGGTCATGTCGTCGGCCGACATCATTCCCGGCATCTCGGCCATCCCGACGCCGTGTCCCGCGTGCGCCGACTCATCCATGCCCTCCATCGAACTCGACGAAGGCTCGGGGCGTCCCCACTCCGTCAACAATTCGGTCATCTGAGCCATCTCCGGGCCTTGCGCTGCCTCTATCTGCGCTGCAAGAGAGAGAAGTTCGGCATTGTCGGTTCGACCGTCGACCATCCTGGCCATGTCCAATGCCTGCGCGTGATGCGGGTACATCCCTTCGAGAAACTCGATGTCGGCGGCATTGACACCCGCAGGAATCTCCGACTGCGCTGCAACACTGGTTGTTTCGGAAGAATGGTTGATGCTCTCCCCGGAGTTGTCCGAGCATCCGGCAATCAACAGTGCTGCCGCTGCCACAACCGGAACGAACCGCGCGGCGCTCTTCCTGACCGTCAAAGACATGTTTTCACTCCCGAGAATAGATTCTGTTCGATATGCACTGCACCACAATTGATTTGACAAGAATGCTGCACATGCACAGTTGCCACGTTACCGGCGAAAATCCACCGCGAAGCCCGATAACCGGCTCGAACAGGCTTCCTTCATCGAATCTTCACAGTCGAGTGGAAACCACCACGCGCCAGCAATGCAGACACGCAGTCGACTAACCTCGGTCTGATGAGCGCCGAACTACGACCTGGCGAGGAACCGGGGCGCGTTCTTGTCGTCGACGACGAGACTGCCCTCGCCAAGGTTGTCGCCAACTATCTGACACGCGAAGGATTCACCGTGCGCCTCGCCCACGACGGGCCGAGCGCAGTACGTTCGGTGCGCGAATTCGAGCCCGCGCTGATAGTGCTCGATCTAATGCTCCCGGGCTTCGACGGCATGGAAGTCTGCCGACGAATCCGTACCTTCTCCGATGCGTACATCCTGATGCTGTCCGCCCGCGGTGAAGAGTCGGACAAGGTGACGGGTCTGGCGGCCGGCGCTGACGACTACGTGGTCAAACCCTTCGGCCCCCGCGAACTGGTTGCGCGAGTGAAAGCACTGCTCAGACGGCCACGCGCGTCGAGTTTGCTGCCAAAAGTGCTGCCGACGCCTCCCGGTCTCGACATCGACGTCCTGGCCCGCACGGTCCGTGTCGACGACACCCTGGTCGATCTCACTCCCACCGAGTTCACCCTGTTGTCCGCGCTTGCATCCCGACCCGACGCTGCCTGGAGTCGGGCCGAGATCATCACCTCGGTGTGGGGGTCGCCCTGGTTCGGGGACCAACACATCGTCGACGTCCATGTCCGTGCATTACGCCGCAAACTCGGCGACGACGCGACCGATCCTCGGTTCATCAGAACCGTCAGGGGCGTCGGATACTCCCTGAGGTCGTCATGAACGCGGTCGTCATGAACGAGGTCGTCATGAAGAAACTCGGGCTACGCGGAAAACTGCTGCTGGCGCAGCTTGTCGTCCTGTTCGTCTCCTGCCTCGCCATCGCCGCAGTCGCCATTGCCGTCGCTGCCCCGCTCTTTCACAACCACCTCATGATGGCCGGCATCGAAGACTCGAATGTCCGTACCCACACCGAAGAGGCATTCGCTCAGACCATGACCATTGCACTGTTGTGCGGGATCGCGGTCGCACTGGTGGGCGCAAGCATCGCCGCGGTCTACATCGTCCGACGCATCACGGCCCCGATCTCAACGCTGGCGGAGGCGGCTCAAAGCGTCGCAGACGGGAACTTCGACGTGACTATCGGCAGGTCCGACGTAGATGCCGATTTCACGCGTCTCGAAACTGCCTTTGCCGACATGGCGGCACGCCTTGATCATTCGGATCGGGTCCGCAAACGCCTGCTTGCCGATCTTGCCCACGAATTACGCACTCCGCTATCGACTTTGGCTGCGTACGTGGACGGCATCGAGGATGGCGTCCTCCCCACGGACAACTCTTCATGGTCGGTCATGCGCGATCAACTCGAAAGACTGCGTCGGCTCTCTTGCGATCTGGCGGACGTCTCCGCGGCCGACGAACACGCTCTCGAACTCGATCGCCGAGACGAGAAGATCGACGACATCGTTTGCAGCGCAACGGCAGCAGCGGCGCCACGTTTCGCCGATCGTGGAGTCGAATTGACGACCGCGCTACCTCCGCAACCGATCACGGCCGAGGTCGATCGCCAACGAATCGAACAGATCCTCGCCAATCTGCTCGAAAACGCGTTGCGGCACACTCCGAGCGGAGGTTCGGTGAGGGTGACACTCGCACGGGAAGGTGACCACCTCTCGGTGTCCGTCACCGACACCGGTGACGGAATTCCCGCAGACCAACTCGAATCAGTTTTCGACCGTTTCCATCGCGGTGATCGATCCGACGGTTCCGGTTTGGGGCTCACGATTGCGCGCAGCCTCGCGCTCGCACACGGCGGCGATCTGTCGGCGCTCCGAAACGAGCAACCTCTCGGCAGCACGCTGATCCTCACCTTGCCGACAGGTTTCAGGCTGCCGCTTTGAACGGATCGTGCTCGGCGATCAGCTTCTCGAGTCGAGCCTCGTCCACTCGAACCCTGACTGTGGATGCCTCCTGCTGATCACGAATCACCTTGGCCAACGTGAACGTACTGGTGACCAAGAACAGCAAGGACATTCCGAGAAATCCGCGTTGCCACGCATCGATCGGAAGATACGCAATTCCGAGGAGGGTGCCGACAAAACTGACGGCAAAGGCTATTCCGGCCTGAAGATAGAAGGCTGCAGTGGTCTTCGAGGGTGTTGTCGGTGTGCTCATGCTTCGAAGTCTGCTCGCCCATCCCGGCACTCGGATGCGTAGTCCTACTCGAGTGCGCTCGGTACTTCCCCGGCAAAAATCAGATGCCGTTACCCATCCTGGTGGATAGTCTCGGTCCGGTATCCGGAGTTGTTCCAGAACAGTCAGACGGCAGGAGTGATCGATGACCCGCAGACATATAGCCATGGTGAGCATTCCGGCACCGGGCCACGTCAATCCGAGCCTGGCGATCATCGCGCGTCTCGTCGCCGCCGGTCACCGCGTCACCTATGCCAACGACGAGTCGATGCGTGAGATCATCGAGGCGACCGGGGCCGAATTCGCACCGTACGTCTCCACGCTGCCCAGCCTCGTCCCTTCTCCCGACGGCGCCGAACCCGAGAAGAGCTGGGACGGGGATCTGATCGATCAGTTGACGATTTTCCAGGACGATTACGAGTCGATGCTGCCGCAGCTACGCCGAATCTACGAAGACGATCGCCCTGACCTCTTTCTCTACGACATCGCCGGCATTCCGGCACGAATACTGGCTCAGCAGTGGGGCGTTCCCATCATCCAGTTGTCGCCGACGTACGTTGCCTGGGACGGTTACGAAGCCGACGCCGCACCGATGTACGACGAAATTCGTTCCGATCCGAGAGGCGTCGACCTGCTCGATCGGGAGACCCGGTTCTTCCGCGCCGAAGGCGTCGAGGTCGATCCGCGTGAGTTCACCGGACGCCCACCCCGTGCAATCGTGCTGATCGCAGAATCGATGCAGCCCAACGCCGAACGCGTGAACCGCGACGTCTACACGTTCGTCGGCCCCGCACTCGAACCGAGCAGTCAACCTTGGGTGAACCCGGATCCCGAACGCAAGCTCTTGTTGATCTCGCTGGGTTCAGCATTCACCGATCATCCGGATTTCTACCGCACCTGCGTCGAGGCTTTCGGCCAGATGGACGGCTGGCACGTCGTCCTCCAGATCGGAAAGCAGGTGCAGATCTCAGATCTCGGACCATTGCCCGACAACGTCGAAATACACCGTTGGGTACCGCAGTTCGCGATTCTGCAGCAGGCCGACGCGTTCGTGACCCACGCGGGTATGGGCGGATCCAGCGAGGGACTGGTGACCGGGACACCAATGATCGCAGTGCCGCAAGCCGTCGATCAGTTCGGCAACGCCGACTCGCTCGTCGACGCCGGTGTCGCAGTACGCGTCGACAGCGCTACCGTCACGGCAGTAGAGCTTCGTGAGGCGCTGACTCTGGTGAGCGTCAACGAGTTCCGCCGACGCAGCGCGGAGTTGGCAGAAGAACTCGCAGCGGCGGGCGGTGTGTCCCGTGCCGTCGAATTGATCGAAGCCGCTCTACCCGGCAGCGGGCCCAGATAATGTCTGCTACCAGTGCCAGGCGTCGCCGCCCACGTTCTTGATGGTTCGCTGCAGCACAGTGATGGTGGTGACAAACTCCTCTTCGGTGATTCCCTGCATCCGCTCTTCCTGCAGCATCTGCTGTACCCGCGCGGCGCGATCGAACTGCTCGAAGCCCGCATCAGTCGGGCGAAGGACAGACCCGTCTTCGCGCGCCCACCCCAATTCGAGGGCAGAGTCGACGGCGTCATCGATCACGTCGGTGGATTCGTTCGGACCGATCGTCCGCAAGAGGACAGCACGCTCCACCCCTTCAGGGTGCAGCGAAAGTTGGTGCAGGACCCACCACCCCGGCTGGGTGACGCCGATCGCTTCGAGTGCTCCGCGCGTGCGCGTGCGAATCGCTTCACCGGCTCGCGCGGTCCAGAATCCGATCGGCTGGTTGGCCGGTGGCTGCATCGCTTGTTTGTTCATGCACACGACGATAAAACCTCAACGGAAGTTCAGGTCAACCACCAGCGAGGTGAAGTTCTACATATGTTGCGTGATTGCTCGGCCGATAATGCGGGCGGCGTCGGGGAACTCACCCGGGTTCGGTCCGGCGTAGTTGAGCCGCAAGAACTTTCCAGTCGGTTCTGCCGGGAACCAATCGTCACCGGCCCCGACGATGACGCCGGCCGACCGGCAGTCCTGCACCACGCGTTCGACGTTCGTGGTGTCCGGGAGCCGAAGCCAGAGGTTGAGTCCGCCTTTCGGTACGGCATCGAGGTGAGCGTCCGGCGCGTGCTCGCGCAGACTCGAGACGAGGAGGTCGCGTCTGGCCTCGAGTTGGTGACGAAGCCTGCGCAAGTGCGTTCGCCAGGCCGGTTGGGTCACGACGTCGAGCGCTACCGCTTGCAGCATCCCGCTGACGTACATCGAATCTGCCTGTGTATCAGCCAAAATCCGCTCGTACGCCGGACCCCGAGCGATCAATCCGGCAACTCGCACCGATGGGGACACGCTCTTGGTCAGCGCACGAAGGTAGACGACGTGACCGCTGTCGTCTCGTGCAGCGATGGGGCTGGGATCTGCGGTGATTCCGAAGTCGAGCGCCGAACTGTCCTCGATGAGGAATGCGCCGTGCCGACGGACGGTGTCGAGAACCTTGTCAGCCAACGACGGCGACCACAGCGCTCCCGTCGGACTCGCGAAGCTCGGTTGTGCGTAGAACGCACGGGCACCGGTCTGTTCGAATGCACGCGAAAGCTCTTCAGGATCAGGACCGTTGGCGCCGCTGGAAATCGGAATGACCGTGACTCCAGCCTGCGCGGCGGCCAGGATCGCTCCCCAGTAGGTCGGCGATTCCATGAGCAACGGACGCCCCTCCCCCACCAACGCGCGAAAGGACGTCGCAAGCCCACCCTGGCTGCCGGGAAGTACAACCACGTCGTTCGGCCCCGGCGGAGTGATCCCGGCAGGAGTGGCGGAACCCAATTCGGAGGCAAACCAGGACTGCAGTTCCGGAAGCCCGGCAGCGAGGGGCCGATTGAACACGGCGTCGGTTCGCGTCGCCCTGGTGAAGGCTGCACGAACCAGACCTTCCGGCAACAGCTCTCGGGCCGGATAGCCGGAATGCAGCGCGATCACGTCGTTGGAGGTGGACTGCAGCGCCATGGGCAGCTGCAGACGATAGTTCGGCGATCCAAGCGCCGCTGTCTGCCACCCGTAGTCGTTGGGTCGCACGACGCGCGCCGCGCGCACGAAGGTCCCCACACCGGGACGAGCCTCCACAACCCCCTGAGATACCAGTGTTCGCAGCGCCTTCTGCACGGTGACCGGACTCGCCCCGTGCAGGCTGACGAGCGACCGAGTGGACGGAAGCTTCGCGCCTGGAGGAGCCGTCGCGATCCACTCACGCAAGGCTGCGACAATCCTCGAACTGCTATCATTGGACATGTCGAATCATAGTAGCGCTACTCCTCTTTCGCCGCTAGCGCTATCGCGAATCAATGTCCGTTTCCAGACCGAACCCTGAGGCGCCCTTCTCATCTGAAACACAACTCGCCCACCCGAACCGGAGAGGTACGTAACCGCGTGAACACACCCATCGATCAGGCCCGCAAGCTCGAGAATGTCAGGTACGACATCAGAGGGCGAATTCTCGACAAGACCGAAGAACTCGAGGATCAGGGACACACGATCCTGCGACTCAACGTCGGCAATCCGGCCCCCTTCGGGTTCGAAGCTCCGGACGAAATCATGATGGCCATGATCCGCAATCTCCCTACCGCGCAGGGATATTGCGATTCTCGCGGACTGTATTCGGCGCGCACTGCGGTGGTCCAGTACTACCAGACGCGGGGTATCACCGACGTCACCGTCGACGAGATCTATCTCGGAAACGGTGTGTCCGAACTGATCACCCTGACGATGCAGGCCCTCTGCAATCCAGAGGACGAGATCCTGATTCCCGCTCCCGACTATCCCTTGTGGACGGCTTCGGTTTCACTTGCCGGCGGCACGCCCGTCCACTACCTCACCGATGAAAGCCAAGGCTGGGCACCGGACTTCGACGATCTGGAAGCTCGGATCACGCCGCGCACCCGAGGGATTGTCGTCATCAATCCCAACAATCCGACGGGCGCCGTCTACTCGACGGAGGTGCTGCAACGCTTCGTGGATCTAGCGCGCAAACACGATCTGATGCTCTTCGCCGACGAGATCTACGAAAAGATCGTCTACGACGGCCGATCCATGACAAACCTTGCGACGATGACCGGGCGAGACGTTCTGTGTCTGACGTATTCGGGACTGTCCAAGGCCTACCGCGTGTGCGGATTCCGAGCCGGATGGCTGGCCATCACCGGACCACTCGAGCGGGCGTCGAGCTTCATCGAAGGCATCAAATTGCTGGCCAACATGCGAATGTGTGCCAACGTGCCGGCGCAGCACGCTATCCAGACTGCACTCGGCGGACGCCAGTCCATCGAGGACCTGTTGCTCCCACAAGGTCGGCTGACGGCCCAGCGCGATCTCGCACACACCACGCTCAACAGCATCGACGGGATCAGTTGCCAACAGGCCGACGGGGCGCTGTACCTGTTCCCCAAGCTCGACGTCGACAAGTTCGGCATCGTCGACGACGAGAGGTTCGTTCTCGATCTACTGGAATCGGAGAAGATTCTTGTCAGCCACGGTCGCGCGTTCAATTGGATCGAACCCGATCACTTCCGGTTGGTGACTCTCCCCAACACCGACGATCTCTCGACGGCACTCGAGCGACTCGGCAACTTCCTCAGTTCCTACAGCCAGTAGCCCTGGGTACCGGGCCCACATACGACTGAACGCCGACCGGATTTCCGGTCGGCGTTCAGTGGTGAAAATCAGCAGGCGATCAGGCAGTGACGATCGCGTCGAGGGCCGAGTAGAACAAGCCCAATCCGTCGTCACTGGGACCGGTGAGAGCCTCGGTGGCGTGCTCGGGGTGCGGCATCAAACCGACGACCCGGCCGTTGGCCGAGGAGATGCCGGCGATACGACGCTGCGAGCCGTTGGGGTTCTCCTCCGAGTAACGGAAGACGACGCGGCCTTCGCCCTCGAGTTCGTCGAGAACCTTCTCGGACGCCTGGAAGCGACCTTCACCCGACTTGAGGGGGATGAGGATCTGCGCGCCGGCCTCGTATCGCGAGGACCACGCCGTGTTGTTGGCTTCGACCGTCAACCACTCGTCGCGGCAGATGAAGTGCAGACCCTGGTTACGGGTCAGGGCACCGGGCAGCAAACCTGCTTCGCAGAGGATCTGGAAACCGTTGCAGATGCCCAGGACCGGCATGCCGCCCTTGGCTGCTTCCACGACCTTGCCCATCGCGGGAGCAAAACGTGCGATCGCGCCGCAACGAAGGTAATCGCCGTACGAGAATCCGCCGGGCACGATGACCGCGTCGACACCCTTGAGGTCTGCATCGCCGTGCCAGAGTTCGACAGCTTCACCGCCGGCCAGGTTCACTGCCCGCGCCGCGTCGATGTCGTCGAGCGTGCCGGGGAAAGTGATTACTCCGATACGTGCGCTCATGCCTCGACTCGCCTGACGGTCCAATCCTCGATCACCGTGTTGGCCAGCAGGCCTTCGGCGATCTTCTCGAGTTCGGCGTCTTCGACACTGCCGTCGATCTCCAACTCGAACCGCTTGCCCTGACGGACATCGGATACTCCTGCAAAGCCCAGGCGAGACAGTGCCCCGACAATTGCCTGTCCCTGGGGGTCGAGAATCTCGGCCTTGGGCATGACTTCGACGACGACACGGGCCACGTGCTGCTCCTCGGTACTAGTGCGCGAACCCGGAGTGAAACGCTCGGGTGATGGCCAGTTTACCGGGCGGACCCGAGATGGTTCGCATCGAGTGATCGGGGCGTGACGGCCACCACCTGTGAAACCCGCCTGCGAGTCCCTTCGGGGCGGCGCATACTCGAAATCATGCGACTGACACATTTTGGCCATTCCTGTGTGCTCGTGGAGTTGAACGGCTCGAAGATCCTCTTCGATCCCGGCAACTTCTCGCACGGATTCGAAGGCATCACCGGCCTCGACGCCATCCTCGTGACACATCAACACCCCGATCACGCCGACCCTGCGCGGCTGCCCGAACTGGCCGAAGCGAATCCCGACGCCGTGCTCTACAGCGATCCGCAGACGGCTGAAAAGCTCGGTGGGCGCTGGACCGGCGTCCGGCCGGGCGACCGGTTCAGCATCGGCGACGTCGAGGTGACCGGAACGGGCGGAGAGCACGCAATCATCCATCCGGACCTACCGATGATCGACAACACCGCGTTCCTCCTCGGTGACGCCACCAACCCGGCACGGTTCATGCATCCCGGCGATTCCCTCTACGTCCCCGAACAAAAGATCGACGTTCTCGCCCTCCCCGCCGCCGCACCGTGGCTCAAGATCTCGGAAGCCATCGACTACCTCCGCGCGGTGGCGCCGCGCGTTGCGGTTCCCATTCATCAAGCGATCATCCGCGACGAGGCCGCAGGCATCTTCTACGGTCGCTACTCGGAAATGGCTGCCGACGGCACCGAGTTCCGAGTTCTCGGCGAGGAGTCGAGCGTCGAAGTCGCCTGATTCGGTTCTCACGCACTCACATCGACGATGATCCAGCCGGTGCTCGTGCCACCGGCTGCGTCGGTGAGTGTGTAGAGAATCCTGTCGGTGCCTGCCTTCGTTCCGGCTTCGAACACCACTTCGCCGTTTTCGAGCTTCACGGTGCCACCGAGAAGTGACGTCGCCCCGACGCCGGTCACTTTGATCGAATCTCCGTTGCTGTCATGATCATTCGCGACGGCGTCGACGGTGACTGTGCCGCCTGAGCGGACCCGCGCGGTGTCGAGTGCGGCGTACGGCGGGATCGGGCTTGCCGTGTACCGACCGACGTCGTCGAGTCGAGCCGAGGCAACCTCCGCCGCATCGACGATGGCAGCGAATTCGGTGCCGTCGAAGCGTGAGAGGTCGTTACCGTTCATGATGGTCGATCCCTCGGCGCCGCCGCCGTGGTAGTCGTCGGCATAGAAGTTGTGGCCCAACTCGTGGCGGAGAACGCGGCTGAAGTTGCCGTCGGACTCGGCACCGACATGCGCGTAGCTGTGGTCGAGTTCGAACTTCGAGTAGTAGGCATTTCCGCCACCGGATGCGCACACGACGGTCGCCTGATCGACACTCGACCCGACCTGATCGGACCACAGATCTTCCAACTGCTCGAGATTTTCACAACTGCTCGAGTACGGATCGCCGGCGGAATCTGCCCGCAGGACAACTCGACCGAGGACCGGCCGAATCCCGACGTCTCTGATCCAGATGGCAGCGGTGCGGGCCATTGATTCCTCGGCCCGATCCAGAGCGACGGCGGCACTGCCTGCGCCGTGCGCGGAGTACCACTCGCCACTAAGGTCCAGTCCGACCACGAACTGCTTGACCGTCTTGCCGACCCTTGCGGCCGAGGCCGGCGCAATGGCCGCGGTGGGCCACTTGGGTTTTGCGTCGATCGGCGCCGTGCTGCGACCGACCACCTCGGATCCGACGAACTCTATCGAAACACCACGATCGAAAATCACCTGCCCGCGCAGTGTTCCGGCGGAGTCGACGATGGCCGAGACGATTGCGTCCGGACGCCCTTCTACGCTGCCGATGTACGAACGGGGCGCCGGGATCACCGCGTCGGTCAGCTCTCCGTCGCTGTCTTGCACAGCCATCGAGAACTCGGATCCCCGCAGGTTCATCTTGTGAAGGCGCAGTGTGAGTTGCTCACCTTCATCGTCGACGGTTGCGGTGCGGACGCCATCGCTCGATCCGCTCGATCCGCTCGATCCGCTCGACCCGCCGTCGACACTGCCCGTCGGCAGCATGTGAACCGCGCCAGTCGGAGCGGCAGACGCGAGCGCCGGAACGAACGCAGCACAGACGACTGCGCCCACAGCCACGGCGACAAGACCCTCGGCCGACTTGGAGAACACTCTCGTGCGCATGGCGAGATCCCAATCCCATCTACTAGCGGCAGATTAACTGCACGCACTCTAGCAGTGGGAGAGCTGGCTGACCCAGCGCTCTAATTAATCGTCCGTTTTATGCGATTTTGACCCACTCTGCACTACTACCAGCAAGGAAGTGGAGAAACGCGAAGAGTCTGCCCGCTCGGACAACCCGGACAGACGACATAGTCTCGTAGCTATCAAATAGTTGCCAACTGCCGAATTCAGGCAGCGCCGAGCTCCTGAGACGGGGAGTTCCACCGATACACCTGCGAGTCGGCTTCGTGGAAGAGGGCAAGGTCGACGGCGTCGAGGACGGCCTGACGTGGGCCCTCGTTTCCCAACTGCTTGGCCGTGATCGACAATCTGACCAGTCCCCCACGTTTGGCGGCACGCCCGGCGCCGAGAACCAATGCGCGACACCACCACGGCTCGGCCTTGAAGCCTTCGCCGATCCCGAAAACCCTTCCCCGTTGCAAGGTTCCGCGGGTCAGATCATGTACTGCCCCGAGGCCTGCCATCGTGCGAAAGCCCGTCTCCGGCAACACCGACATGGCACCGGGCGATGCCACCCAGCGCGGCGGTGCGAACACCCGGGTCCGAAGGCCTGCATGCTCGAGAACGCGGTCCGCAGCGAGTAGTCGCAGTTTCGCTTCGTGCTTCGACAGAGTGGCGAACTCGGCTCGGCGACGCTTGGTTGCGGCCTGGTCGTAGCCGTGCAGAACGATGGCATCGCCGTGCTCGCGACGCTCACGCAGCCAAGCCGTCGTCACCGCGTCGTCGGCCAGTCGGTATTTGTCCTTCAGTCGCGGCGCCACCAGGAGCGACAAGCGGACACCTCGAGTGTCCATCTCGTCTGCGAATCCGGCAGCGAGATAACATGTCTCGTCTCTGATTCCGGATACCGACACGATCAGTTCTGCGGACATACTCCGATAGTGGCAGCTGTGGGTGAACAGCACACTGCCGCCGGATGATCATCCGGCGGCAGTTTTCAGCGCACCTACTGGTTCTTGGAAACCTCTAGTTCTTGGGAAGCGCAGCTTCGATCGCGGCGACAACCTCGGGTGCGTCCGGCTCGGTCCGCGGACGGAAGCGGTTGACGACGGTGCCGTCCGGTCCGATCAGGAACTTCTCGAAGTTCCACTGAATGTCTCCCGCAGCGCCTTCGGCGTCGGCCGCCTTGGTGAGCTCGGCGTACAGCGGATGCTGGTTTTCGCCGTTCACCTCGATCTTCTCGAGAAGCGGGAACGTGACGCCGTAGGTAGTGGAGCAGAACGTCTCGATCTCTTCGGCGGTACCCGGTTCCTGCCCCATGAACTGGTTGCACGGGATACCGATCACGGTCAGACCGCGATCGGCGTACTCGCTGGCCAGCTTCTCGAGCGCCGAGTACTGCGGGGTCAGTCCACACTTGGACGCGACGTTGACCACGAGGACGGCGCGGCCGTCGTATTCACCCAAAGAGGTGGGCACGCCACCGAGGGTGTTGATCGCGATGTTCTGTACTGGAGTTGTCATAGGCTCCAACTTAGCGACTCTCTCGCGCACTGCTCCTTCGCGCACTGCTAATTCGACGCTCCGAGAATGCGATCGAGGTCGTCCAGAACGGTGAGGCCGCCGAGCGGTCCGACGCCGGTTATCCAGTAGGACATGTCCACCAGATGCGGGTTCGGGAAGAATCCGGCGTTGTCTGCGACGGCCTTCGGCATCGTGCCGGCATCGGCCGGTTTCGCGGAGGTGACCAGGATGAGGTCGGCGTTGGCTCCGGAGACGAATTCCGGGGAGAGGTCGACGGAGATCGAGTTCTCCCAGTCGCGTGCGGGAATCGTGAGTCCAGCACATTCGAGAGTGCTTCCGGCAAACGACGTGGGTCCGTACAGCGTCAGAACGTCGTCGCGTGGGCGGATCAGCTGAGCGGTCTTGCCCTCGGTGCTGTGCTTGCTCGCCACTTCCTCGCAGCGTGCCGTGTAGTCACCGAGCAGTTCACCTGCCTGATCGGTCTTGTTCAACGCCTCTGCGACGAACTGGACGTTGTCCTGCCACGGATCGGTCTGAGTTGCCATGTAGACGGTCGGTGCGATGGCAGCGAGCTGCTCGTACATATCACCGTGCCGCGATTCCGTTCCGATGATCAGGTCCGGGCTCAGTGCGACGATCTTCTCGAGGTTCGGTGCCGCGACGGTTCCGACCATCTCGAGGTACGCCGGAACGCCGGTCGTCTCGCTGAGTACCGCGGTGCCCACGGGAATCACGCCGAGCGCTACCGACGTGTCGAGCTGAACCGGCTCGAGCACGACAACTCGCTGCGGATCCGTCGGTACGTCGGTAGTTCCGCGGGCGTGGGTGACCGCGTGCACGGTGTCGGCAGACTGACTGCCGGAATCGGTCTTGTCGTCACTGCCACACGCCGTTGTCGTTGCCACGATGGCGGCGAGGACAAAACCACCCAGCACGTACTTCGCCCGCGAGTTACTGCGTTTCATTCCCAACACTCCTGTTACCGACTGCTTTCGACCGTCACAGCCACGCGCATTCACCACGGCTGAGCAAAGGATTCACCATCCAATAGTCTGGTGAGCCTAACCTACGAGACTGGAGCCTCATCATGTCTTCCCTCCCCTGCCACAGCGACGGTGTCCTGGGGAAGGCATCTATGCAGTGCTTTCCGGAATTTGTCGCCAATCCGCAAACCAGTCGACGCCCTCACGCCTGTACACGGCAGTCGTCGACCGCCGGCGAACCTATGGTCGGTCGCGCCGGAATGACACATCTGTGGGTATTGATCGAGCACCCCGGCCCCTGGCCGGCGTCCGCCCCTGACGACATTCTCCCCGTCGCGCTCACCGAAAAAATCTACGCAGCGCAGGGCCGTATCCGTGTCGTGGTGATCCGGCGGACCCGCAACCGCCGAGTCCTCACCCCGACGTGCGTACTCGCCTGGACGGACGGCACACGCCAATGGATGCGGGAAGGGTCGGTCGACCGATACGAGGACCTGTCGGTACTGCCGTTCGAATCGATGGCCACCGGAGCGGAACCCGACTTCGGCCGCTCCCGCACGGAACCGCTCTTCGCAGTCTGCACACATGGAAAGAAGGATGCGTGCTGCGCGGAACTCGGCCGCCCGGTCGTGGCGGCGCTGAACGCGGCACAGATCGCAGATGTGTGGGAATGCAGTCACATCGGCGGAGATCGTTTCGCGGCCAACATGATTGCGTGGCCCGCCGCAGTCTATTTCAGCCGACTGGACGGCAACTCCGCAATCGATGCAGCCGAAAAATACCAAGCCGGAGAATTGGAGCTGCTGCACCTGCGCGGCCGGGCGGCACTGTCACAGGCCGCTCAGGCCGCCGAACACGCAGTCCGACGCGCCACCGACATCGTCGCCACGGACGCACTCGAGAGCATCAGCGAGAGTATGGACGGAGAACACACGACTGTCGATCTTCGGTTGGAGGGGAGAGACTTTCGCGTCGTCGTTCGCTCCGGTCCTCCAGGGCTGCCGTTCCGACATGATTGTGGTGCCGGAGGGACCGTCGAATGGAGCGGATGGACCGTCGAGCACGTTCGCGAGCAACCCCACTGACCACTCGATTTCGACAAGAGTGCCCGGCAGGCCATCGAACCGAGATTTGCGCTGACTGACAACACTTCGAATCAGGTCGCGATGAAGGATCGACGCCCCTGGTGTTTACAGCTTGCATTCTTCCCATGACCACCGCACTGACGCCGAATGCCGTACCCCGGTCTGCTGATCCGATCAAAAGTGAGGTCGACTACGAAACACTGGCAGAGAAATTCCGTCCGATCTTCGCGGACATCGCACAAGGCGTCGTCGAACGCGAACGCGATCACGTACTTCCCTTCCAACAGATCGACGCACTCAAGAATGCAGGCTTCGGCGCCGTTCGGGTGCCGACAACACACGGTGGATCGGGTGCGAGCATCCCGCAATTGATCCGCTTACTAGTCGAGCTGTCGAGCGCCGATTCCAATATCACCCAGGCCCTGCGCGGACATTTCGCGTTTGTCGAAGACCGACTGGTCGCCGACCCCGGCCCGGAGCGTGACATCTGGCTCCGACGCTTCGCGGAGGGACAGTTGGTCGGCAACGCATGGACCGAAATCGGCGACGTTGCATTGGGCGAAGCCAATACCAAGGTCTCGCCCGCACCCGATGCCGACCATTTCCTGGCGAACGGGGCAAAGTTCTACAGCACGGGTTCCATCTTCGCCGACTGGATCGACCTGTACTCGCAGCGCACCGACACCGGCGCATTCGTGATCGCGGCGGTCGAGGCGAGACAACCCGGTGTCACACACAGTGACGATTGGAACGGGTTCGGTCAGCAGACGACTGGCTCCGGTTCGTCCGTCTACGAGGACGCAATTGTACAGCCGGAGAACATCTTCGACTTCTCGACACGATTCAAATACCAGACCGCGTTCTACCAATTGTTCCACCTCGCCACTCTCGCCGGCATCGCCAAGGCTGCTACGATCGAGATCTCTCGTCGAGTTGCCTCTCGTACTCGAACCTTCAGTCACGGCAACGCTCCGAGATACGCGCAGGATTCGCAGATCCAGCAAGTTGTCGGCGAGGTGTCCTCTGCTGCCTTTGCAGCCGAGGCCGTTGCACTGCACGCAGCACAGTCGTCCCAATGGGCTTACGAAGCCGCATTCTCCGGCTCGCCGGAGGAAGAAAAGGCCGCCAACATCGCAGCCGAAATCGATTCGGGGCGAGGGCAAGTCGCCTCGATCGGACTCGTCGTGCCGGCCACGGCCAAGATCTTCGACGCACTCGGTGCTTCCGGAGTCAGCCGCGACCTCGATCTCGATCGATTCTGGCGCAACGCCCGCACCGTCGCCAGCCACAATCCGGTCGTCTTCAAATCCAAAGTTGTCGGCGACTACGAAATCAACAGAACCGAACCGATTTACGTGTGGGCCATCGGGACCGCACCGACCGAAAAGGATGAACAGGCATGACCGTGACCAGTGAAACCGAAGTCTTCGTCGGCGTTCCCGACACATCCGAGGGCTGGATCGACCGGGCTCGCGAGGTGAGCAACATCCTTGCCGCCGACGCACTCGCCCGCGACCGAGCCGGCGAACCACCGTTCCGAGAAGTTCAGCTGCTCAAGGACAGTGGTCTTGTGACGCTCCTGGGCCCGGTCGAGTTCGGCGGCGGCGGGCAGCGATGGGAGACCGCCTACAAGGTGGTTCGGGAGATCGCCCGCGCCGACGGCTCCATCGGACAACTGCTCGGATACCACTACCTGTGGGCATGGGCAGCCAGATTGGTCGGAACAGATCCGCAGATCTCCGCTGTCGAGGAGCTGTACACGAGCAACCGATTCTTCTTCGGCGGCGCGGTCAACCCTCGAGACACCGACCTCACCGTCGCGGACCGCGGAGACACCCTGGTGTTCAACGGTGTGAAGTCGTTTTCCACCGGCGGCCGAGTCACCGACCTCACGGTGCTCGAAGGAATCATCGACGGAACTGCGACGCATGTGTTCGCAATCGTGCCGACTGCTCAGGACGGCATAGTCTTCCGCGGTGATTGGGACAATCTCGGGCAGCGCCTCACCGATTCCGGCAGTGTCGAGATCAACGACGTCGAGGTCGACTGGGCAAGTGCGGCAGGCTTTGTCGACAAGGAATTCCAACCTCTGGTCTACAACACCCTGAACTTCCCGGCGATCGAGATCGTGTTCGCCAACTTCTACCTCGGGATCGCTCGTGGCGCACTGGACACTGCCGCCGAGTACACCCGAACCCGTACGCGTCCATGGCCGTACGGCGGTGACAACCGCGAAATCGCAACCGACGAGTGGTACCTCCGTGAGGGCTACGGCGACTTGCAATCCAAGCTGTGGGCAGCGGAGGCCTTCGTGGACCAGGTCAGCCGTGAGGCCGACGCCGTGCTCCACGACGCTCGCGAAAACCTCACCGAGCAGGCTCGCGGCGACCTCGCCGTACGCATTGCGGCCGCAAAACTTCGCGCCGCCGACGTCTCCTTGGAGATCAGCAACAAGATCTTCGAACTGACCGGTGCCCGAGCCACGTCCAACGACGTCGGCCTGGACATCTACTGGCGCAACATCCGGACGCATACCCTTCACGATCCGCTCGCGTACAAGCGCCGTGAAGTCGGTAGTCGTTTTCTGACCGGCGAGATTCCCGAACCGACCTGGTACACCTAGCCACGAACAGAAAAAGACCGTCGCACGGTTGGTGCGGCGGTCTCTTTCATCGTTACGACCAGGATCACTGATCGTAGATCGGGTTCCGCGCCTGCAGCGCAGTCAAACGTTCAGCAGAGCGGACGTTTCTAGTGATGGCTCACGAACGACTGTTTGGTGCCGGTCGGAGCCGTTTCGAGCTTGTGCTGCTCTTCTTCGTCCTCGTCGTCGAGCATCGTGGCTTCGTTGAACGGAATCTTCCCGTCGAGTACCTCGACGACGCGTTCCTTGTCGATCGTCTTGGTCCAGGCGCCGACCAGGAGAGTCGCAACCGCATTGCCCGAGAAGTTGGTGATCGCTCGCGCTTCCGACATGAAGCGGTCGATTCCGACGATGAGTCCGACGCCGTCGAGAAGCTCGGGGCGATGGCTCTGCAGTCCGCCTGCCAGCGTGGCCAGACCGGCGCCGCTGACTCCGGCAGCGCCCTTGGAGGCGATGATCATGAACACCAGCAGCGAGAGCTGTTCACCGAAACCGAGTGGCTGTCCCATGGCGTCGGCGATGAAGATCGAGGCCATCGTCAGGTAGATCGCGGTGCCGTCGAGATTGAACGAGTAGCCCGTGGGAACGACGATGCCCACCGTGGTGCGCTCGACGCCTACGTGCTCCATCTTGGCGATCAGACGCGGCAGTGCCGATTCGGAGGACGACGTGGCGAAGATGAGCAGGTACTCACGGGCCAAGTACTTGACCAGCTTGAAGATGTTGAATCCGGTGACCGCGCGCAGCAGCGTTCCGAGAACACCAAAGACGAAGATCAGGCAGGTCAGGTAGAAGCCGATCATCAGCGTGCCGAGCTGGACGACGGCGTTCAAACCGGTCTGGCCGACGACGCTGGCGATGGCACCGAAAGCACCGATCGGGGCGAGCCAGAGGATCATCGTCAGGATCTTGAACACGAGCTTCTGGATGTATCCGACGGCCTTGAGGATCGGTTCACCCGACTTGCCGAGCGACTGGATCGCGAAGCCGACCAGAAGGGCGACGAACAGAGTCTGCAGCACGCTGCCGGCTGTGAGGGAGGACAGCATCGACGTCGGAATGATGGACGCGATGAAGTCCCAGGTACCGCCCGCGCTGTGGGCCTGATCTGCAAGCTTGGCCACGGAGGCCGCATTGGGCGTGATGTTCAGGCCACTGCCCGGGTTGAGCAGGTTGCCGACGCCCAGGCCGATCGCGAGTGCGATGGTGGACATCCCGATGAAGTAGGCGAGTGCGAGGCCGCCGACCTTGCCGACCTTGGCCGCCGCTCGAACCGAGCCGATGCCGAGCACGATGGTGCAGAAGATGACCGGGCTGATCATCATCTTGATCAGGCTGACGAACAACGTGCCGAGTACACCGACGGACTTACCGAACTCGGGTGCGAGCCAACCGACGAGGATGCCTCCGATGACCGCGACGATGACGCTCATGTAGAGCCAATGCGTCTTGTCGCGCTTTGCCTTGGTGCCCTCGGGCTGTGGGGAACCGTCTACTGTCCCTGTTGCCGTGCTGCTCATGGGGTGTCCTTTGGATCGGATATCTGTGAAGTGATCGGGATCACTTCGAGTCGTGGAGAATTCTTGTTGCAAACAGGTGGGCCCGGAAGTTTGTGTTCATTACGTTCAGGAGGCGCTCGATGGTCGAACGAAAGACCGGCCGACGTATGAGCGTCGCCAGGCAGATCCTGCTCCTGCAATTGGCGTTGTTGGCGCTGGTCATCGGTGTGGGGGCCGCGCTCGCAGTTGTCGACGAACGCCGAGACAGCGACGACGCGATCCGCAGGCAGGTGAGCTCGATAGCGCAGACTCTCGCCCTGTCGGATTCGACGGCGGCAGCCCTGACGAGTCCGGACCCGACCGCGATTCTGCAACCACAGACCGAGAAGATCCGACAGGCAACCGGCGTCGATTTCATCGTGGTGATGGCGCCTGATCGCACTCGGTTCACCCACACGAGCCCGGAGCTGATCGGTCAACTCTTCACCGGGAACATCGACCGCGCACTTGCCGGCGTGACCTTCACAGAGACGTACGCCGGGTCGCTGGGGCCGTCGATCCGCGCAGTCACTCCTGTCTACGATTCCGGCGGAACCTTGGTCGGTCTGGTTTCTGCCGGTGTCACCCGCGAGCAGATCACCAAGCAGTTCGCCCAAAGTGTTCCGGTCATCCTGTTCGTTGCCGGCGGCGGTCTTCTTGCCGCCCTCCTGAGTTCACTTCTGGTGAGTCGGCGTATCCGGCGACAGACCTTGGGGATGGCGCCGGATGAACTGCGCACCATGTACGAACACCACGACGCCGTCCTGCACAGCATCGGTGAGGGTCTGGTGGTGATGGGGCGAGGCCGAAGCAGAGATGCGCGAGTGGATATCGTCAACGACGAAGCGCGTCGCCTCCTCGATCTACCGGACGGGCCCGTGCCACTTTCGTCCATCCCCGAGACCATGCGATTCGACGACGCCTCTCCCGCGAAGGATCAAGTGCACCTCACCGACAAGCGTGTGCTGGTGGTCAACCAACACCCGGTTGAGTGGGAGGGCAACAGAATTGGCACCGTGCTGACAATTCGCGATCACACCGAATTACAGAACGTACTCGGGGAATTGGATTCGGTACGCAGTTTTGCCGAGTCGCTTCGATCGCAAGCCCACGAGAGTGCAAATCGTCTGCACACGATCATCACGATGGTCGAGTTGGGCCGGAACGAAGACGCAGTAGCCTTCGCCACCAATGAATTGCGAGTGTCCCAACAGTTGATAGATCGTCTGATGAATGCGGTCCACGAACCGGCGCTCGCCGCACTGCTGCTCGGGAAAATGAGTGAAGCGACCGAACGCGGGGTCGACCTGACCATCACCGAAGACACCGCGCTCGGTCCGGTTCCTTCGCTCAATGCACGCGAGTTGGTCACGCTGGTCGGCAATCTCGTGGACAATGCTATTGACGCATCGCGCGCGAGCGAGTCTCCGTGGGTGGAAGTGACGGTAATGGAAGAGGATTCGATGATGGTTGTTGCCGTCGCCGACAGCGGCCCGGGAATGACACCCGAAGCACTCGAAAAGGCCAAGGGCCGTGGCTACTCCACAAAATCCGGCTCTCGCGGACTCGGTCTCGCACTGGTCTCTCAAGTGGTGAAACGGCACGGCGGCACGCTCACCAGCGAACCGGCGATGGGCTCCATGCTGGTGGTCCGCATCCCGCTGCGCGAGGCGGAAGCGCCGCGATGATCCGTGTACTGATAGTCGACGACGAACCGTTGATCGCGCAGGCACACCGTTCCTACGTCGAGCGAGTGCCGGAATTCGTGGTCCACGGCGTGGTTCATTCCGGGAACGCCGCCGTGCGTGCAGTTACGGCGGCCAACGCCACCGACCAGCCCATCGACCTGGTCCTGCTCGACATCGGGTTGCCCGACGCCAGCGGTCTCGACGTGGCTTCCGCCCTGGGCGGTTTGCGGCCCAGTCCGGACATCATCGCGGTTACCTCGGCGCGCGATCTGGAGGTGGTCCGAAGCGCCGTGGCTCGCGGGATCGTCCTCTATCTTCTCAAGCCGTTCACTTTCGCAGCATTCCGCGACAAGCTCGAGCGCTACCTCGAATATCGTGCAGCGCTTCCCGCTGGAGAGTCTGCGGTCAGTCAACACGACATCGACCGCGCGATGTCCGCGCTACGAACGTCCGACGATCGAGCAGCGGCACCGAAAGGCTTTGCGTCTCAAACACTCGGACTCGTCGCAGCGTCTGTCCGGGATTCTGAGGGACCCGTGACCGCTGCAGAGGTGGCAGCATCGGTCGGCGTGTCCCGGGTGACAGCCTGGCGCTACCTGGAAAAGCTGGCAGACGACGGCATGCTCACCCGGGAGACCGAGTACGGGCGCGCTGGGCGCCCTCAGGTTCGTTACCGCAGAACCTGATTGACACAGAACCTGACAGTCACCGAACCTGATTGACACAGAAGCTAGTTCGCGCCCACGGTGTCCAACACCCAGGCGAACTCGAACGCGACCTCTTTCCACTTCTCGTACCGACCGCTGACACCGCCGTGTCCGGCGCTCATCTCGGTCTTGAGAAGTAGCGGAGCATCACCGGTCTTGGTGGCGCGCAGTTTTGCGACCCACTTGGCCGGCTCCACGTACAGAACACGGGTGTCGTTGATGCTCGTGATCGCAAGAATGGCGGGATAGTCCTTGGCTTCCACGTTCTCGTACGGGCTGTACGAGCGCATGTAGTCGTAGACGTCCTTGTTGTGCAGCGGATCTCCCCATTCGTCCCACTCGATGACCGTCAACGGCAGCGACGGATCGAGAATCGACGTCAACGGGTCGACAAACGGAACGTTGGCGAGAATGCCGGCAAACAGTTCCGGAGCAAGGTTGGCGACAGCGCCCATCAGCAATCCACCTGCACTACCGCCGTCGGCAACCATCCGGTCGGCCGACGTGACACCGGTGTCGATCAAATGCTTTGCGCAAGAGACAAAATCGGTGAAGGTGTTCTTCTTGGTGAGCGTCTTGCCGTTTTCGTACCAGTGACGGCCCATCTCGCCGCCGCCGCGCACGTGTGCGACGACGAAGACGACACCGCGATCGAGCAACGACAAGCGGGCAACCGAGAACGACGGGTCGATGCTCGCCTCGTAGGAACCGTAGCCGTACAACAGCAGCGGCGCGGGACCTTCCGGCGCACCTACGCGCCTCACGATCGAGAGCGGAATGCGGGTTCCGTCGTCGGCTACTGCCCAGTCGCGACGCTGCTCGTAGTTACTCGCATCGAAGTCTCCGAGAACGGGCTGCGACTTACGCAGTGCCAGTTCACCACTGGCGACGTAGTAGTCGTACACCTGCCCGGGAGTGATGAATGAGGTGAATCCGAGCCGGATGGTGGGCTGCGCCCATTCCGGGTTGGACCCCATGCCGATGCTGAAGAGTTCTTCGTCGAAGTCGATCTCGTGGCGTTCGCCGTAGCCGTCATCCGTCAACGGCCACACGGCAACCCGAGTGAGCGCCTCGCGGCGGTAGCTCAGGACGAGGTGTCCGGCAAAGGCTTCGGCTTCTTCCAGACGAACGTCTGCGCTGTGCTCGATCAGCGTCGTCATGTTCGTCGGATCCGACACGGGAGCTTCCACCAACACGAAGTTCTCTGCCTTGATGCCGTCGACGACGTCGTTGTGGAGGATCAGGAAGCGGTCCTCTCCCCCGATCACGGCGTGCTCGGCCCCGTACTCGACGCCCTCGCGACGCGGGATGATGACGCGGAAGTCGCCTTCCGGGTTCGCCGATTCCAGCATCCAGCCTTCGCTGGTCACCTTGGAACCGACCCAGATCATCAGGTACTTCTCGCTGCGGGTGGACCCCACCGAAACCCAGTACCGTTCGTCGGGCTCGTGGAACACCGAAACATCTTGACTCTGCGGCGTTCCCAGCTTGTGACGCCACACCGTGTCCGGACGCCAGGAGTCGTCGACCGTCATGTAGAAGACGTGACTGTGGTCGATCGCCCAGGTGGCGCCAGGCGCGGTATCGGGAATCTCGTCGGCGAGCATCTCACCGGTCTCGAGGTTCTTGAACCGCAAGGTGTACCGCTCGTCGCCGACGATGTCCACCGAGTACGCGAGCAACGTGCCGTCCTCGCTGATGGAGAACGCGCCGAGCGAAAAGAACTCGTGCCCTTCGGCTTCGACGTTACCGTCCATGAGGATCTGCTCGTCGGCCAGCTCGACGCCGGGCGTCAGGTCGGGCGGAGTCCAGTCGTCTTCACCGGCGATGGGGCACCGGCACTGGACGGTGTACGACTTGCCTTCCACGCTGCGCGAGTAGTACCACCACTTACCCATGCGCGTGGGCACCGACATGTCGGTTTCCTGCGTCCGCGACTTGATCTCCTGGAAGATCTTCTCGCGCAAGGGCTCGAGCGCGGCCGTCTGCTCGTCGGTGTACGCGTTTTCGGCTTCGAGGTATGCGACTACCTCGGCGTTGTCCTTGTCCCGCAGCCACTCGTAGTCATCGACGAACGTGTGTCCGTGATGGGTACGTTCGGCGGGGACCTTCTTTGCGACCGGCGGGATCAGGCTCATGCGCTGGGACCGACCCAATCGTCGAAGGACAGACCGGAAATGCGCTCGTACGCCTCGATGTAGCGTGCCCGGGTCGCGTCGACGATCTCCTGCGGCAACGGCGGCGGTGTCGTGTCCGAGCTACGGTCCCAGCCGGATTCAGGGCTCGTGAGCCAGTCGCGCACGAACTGCTTGTCGAAACTGGGCTGCACCTTGCCCGCTTCGTAGCCTTCGAGAGGCCAGTAGCGCGACGAGTCGGGGGTGAGCACCTCGTCGGCGAGCACGAGGTTTCCAGCGGAGTCGAGACCGAATTCGAGCTTGGTGTCGGCAAGGATGATTCCGCGATCGGCTGCGAAGTTGGAGGCGCGGGCATAGACGTCGAGAGTGTCCTCGCGAAGCTGCACTGCCAGCTTCTGGCCGACCTTCTCCACTACCTGATCGAAGCTGATGTTCTCGTCGTGATCCCCGAGAGCCGCCTTGGACGCCGGGGTGAAGATCGGGTCGGGCAGACGCGAGGCCTCGACGAGGCCCTCGGGCAACGCGACGCCGCACACTGCGCCGGTGTTGTTGTAGTCGACCAAGCCGGAGCCGGTGAGGAAGCCACGAACGACGCATTCGACGGGAACCATGTCGAGGGAGCGCACCACGAGAGCGCGGCCGAGAACCTCTTCCGGGATGCGATCGTCGTCGGGCTCGCCGGCCAGGTGGTTGGTGCCACCGAGGACGTTGAAGAAGAACACGCTCATCGCGGTGAGCACGCGACCCTTGTCCGGGATCGGCGTGCTGAGCACGTGGTCGTAGGCCGAGATCCGATCACTCGCGACAAGCAGCAGATGCTCGTCGTCGATCGTGTAAAGGTCACGGACCTTGCCACCGGCCAGATGAGTGTAGGAATCAAGTGTAGGACGCACCCGGTCACCCTATCGGGCGTTCGCAGTTCGTACAGAACCCCGGTAGCCGGGACAGGTAAGCGTCCTCGCCGTTCGGAGAGCTGTCCGCCCTGCTCATCCGGATATGCAGGTGGCCCCTCGCCAGCAGGCGAGAGGCCACCGTCACAGTCGATGAACTACTGGTTTGCGGGCAGCTTCGACAGGCCCTCGTCGATCGAATCCAGCGTCAGAAGAGCCGTCTGATAGGTCGCGGCCAGCGAATGCTGGACCTGGACGACGTTGCCGGCCTTCACTGCGGGCAATTCCTTCCACAGCTCGGAATTGACCAGCTCCTGCAACTGCGGAGACATCGAGCCGTCGGCGTTGAGGCCGTAGACGATCACGTCGACATTTCCGAGATTTTCGCCGATCTTCTCGATGGATACCTGTTCGACGTGGATGTCGGCGGGGTCTGCGGGGGTGCCGGGGAACTGCAGTCCGAGTCCGTCGAAGAGATTGGTCGTGTACGAGGACGCGTACTCGCGTGAGAAGGTGCCGGCTTCCGGCTTGCAGACGTTGCACACGCCGCCGAAGGTCAACGAGCCGAGCTTGTCCTTGTACTTCGCGGCCAGTTCGGCGGTTTTGGCGTCGTAGTCGTCCTTGAACTCGCCGTAGGTGTCGGAGACATTCGCGGCATCGGCGAACTGCTCGCCCAGCACTCGCCAATCAGCAGGAACCGTCGGTCCCAGGAAGACGACGGGAGCGGCCGCCTCGAGCTGCGCCATGTCCAGCTGGCTTTCGACTCGAGCGGGAACGCCCATGATGATCAGATCGGGCTCGGCAGCGACGATTCCCTCGTAGTTGAGCTGGGAGACGTTGCCGTCGGGTGCGACCTTCGGCAGAGCTTCGTAAGCGGCCTTGGTCTTGTCGTCCATGTTGCCGAGTTCACGGGTCCACTCACATACTGCTGCCAGGTTCGCTCCCGCCTGAATCAGCGGCAGAACTGCGTATCCGCAGGCCACGATCCGTTGCGGGTCGCTCGGGATCTCGATGGATCCGTTCTGTGCCTCGAAGACACGGGTCTGCGAGCTCGCGGCTGTCGTCGACGATTCGGACGACGCCTCCTCGGAGTTGCTACAGCCGGCGACGCCGACCGCCAGCGCAGCTGCTGCGCCGATCACCACTGCGCGGCGAAACCGCGACAGACCTTGAACCCGCATGTTGAACTCCATCTGAACGCACCGGACTGCTCCGGAATTGATTTGGTGAGGCTAACCAATATCAGGGCACTGGACCTTTACACAAACACAGCTCCCGAGGAATGAACTGCGCCTCCCGAGCCGCCCACGCTCACAGCAGCACGCCTCCCACTGAGAGGGAGCAAAGCAAGATTCCTCTCGAATCAGACACGCGAACTCGCTACCTTGCCTTCGCGATACCTCATCGACTCGCCACTCTCTCCGCTCGACGAAGGGCTCACACATGTCCCGATCCACCCGTACCTGCTCACTACGGTCTGCCGCGGCCATTGCGTTGACCAGTAGCTTTCTCATCACCGGTTTCGGCGCCTCGATCGCGCAGGCCGAACCTGGCCCCTCGGCTCCGCTGTTCGGCTCGCTGGATTTCGGATCCAGCAACTTCGGCAGTTCCGAGCAGACCCCAGATGCGCCGCGGCTGACCGGGATCGACAATTTCCGCGACGTCGCAGGCACCGGCGCCGGATACTCGGGAACTTTCGGCCTGCCCGTGAACAAGGGAGTCTTCTACCGCGCGAACGCGATCACGCCCAAGGGCGATGACATGAACAATCTCGAAAAGCTGGGACTGACAAAGGTTTACGATCTGCGCACGGAACCCGAGATCGCCAGTAAGCCCGATGTCTTGCCCGACGGGGTTGCGTACGAGAACATTCCGATCCTGTCCGGGAACATCGCCGAGATGATCGCGAAGATCAAGTCCCCCGAGGACTCACGATCGATGATGCAGGACATGAACCGCGCCTTCGTCACCGGAGCGACGGAGCGAGCCGGGTTCGCGCAGTTGCTCACGGGTCTCGCGGAAACCGAAGGTGCACAGGTCTTCCACTGCACCGCAGGCAAAGACCGCACCGGCTGGACGTCGTTTCTGCTGCTGAGTATCGCCGGTGTCGACCGCTCGGTGATCATGAACGACTACTTGCTGACCAACGAGTACACAGCCGAAGGCATGAAGGCCACGCGCGCGGGCATCGCGGCGAGCCTGGGCGAACAGATGGCCGTCAACATGGAGCCCCTGTTGGGTGTCGAGGCAAGCTATCTCGATGCCGGTCTCGCCCAGTTGGACCAGACCTACGGGTCGGTCGATCGGTACCTGACCGAGGGCCTGGGTCTGAGCCCGGCGACTGTCATGACGCTCAAAGCCAAACTGCTGGGCTGAGTGGCACGGATGCCCCGGGTTCGACGAGGGATCGGACCCGGGGCACGTGTACTTCTCTGCCCGTGCCGCGGCGGATGCGCCGCAGCGTCCCGTGCGTCAGCGCGATACGGCGATCACGTTGTTTCGGTACGCCCAGATGACGATCTGCACACGGGTACGCACCTGCAGCTTCTTGCAGATGTTGCTGATGTGCGACTTCACCGTGCTCTGTTCGAGGCTGAGGGAATCTGCGATGTCGTTGTTTCCCAAGCCTTGTGACAGCAACTGCACCACATCCATCTCACGCGCACTGAGACCGTGATCCGATCCGGAGCGCGCCGTGGACATCGGTGCCGGCTTGCGCCTCGCGAACTCCACGATCAGTCTCGACGTCAATCTCGGCGAGAGCACCGAACCACCTTCGGCCACGGTCAACACTGCCGACGAGAGCTCTTCGGGATCGGCGTCTTTGAGCAAGAACCCTGCGGCACCGCTGTCGAGCGCCTCGAAAACGTACTCGTCGAGATCGAACGTGGTGATCACGATGACGCGGGTCCCGGGAAACTCGGCAAGGACCTCCCGGGTCGCAGTCAACCCGTCGCCGTGCGGCATTCGGATATCCATCAGCACGACGTCCGGACGCAGTGCACGCACCTGCTCGTACGCCTCGACTCCCGTCTTGGCATGCCCGACGACGCGAATCTCGGGGTGACCGGAGAGAAACAGCTCGAACCCCTGCCGTACCACCTGCTGGTCGTCTGCAATAAGGACATCGATCATGCGTTGATCCTCCCGTTCACCGGCACCAGTGCCTGCACAGCCCACTCACCTTCCGAATTCGGTCCGGCGTCCAGTTGACCACCCATGAGCGTCGCGCGTTCGCGCATTCCCACAATTCCGAGGTTTTGCCCGTCGGAGGCCGGGCGAGCATTCCCGAGAGTATTGACCACCCGTACCCTCACCGCACCGGCTTCTCGACTCAGACACACCTTGGACTCGCTACCCGGCGCATGGCGAAGGACGTTCGACAACGCCTCCTGCACGATGCGGTAACACGTCAACTGGACTCCGCTGTCCAGGTCGTCGAAGCGGCCGACCTTCTCCAACGAGATCGACGAGATGGTGCGCTTGCAGTCGTCCACCAACTCGTCGATGTCGGAGACCATGGGCGTCGGGAAATCGGGGTCTTCCTCACCCAGGCGAAGTATCCCCACGATCTGCCGCAAGCTGTTGAGGGCCCGCTGACCCTGCTCGATGACGCCCCCCAGAAGGGCTTGTGCTTGTTCGGGATTGCTCGAGAAGAACTTGTCGGCGGCACGAGCCTGGATGATCATGCCGGTCATGTGGTGGGCAGCGACATCGTGCAGTTCACGTGCCATGTCCTGCCGTTCGGCAACAACGGCATTCGCAATCTTGCGTTCGCGGTCCCGGTGCAGATCCGCTACTGCCTGACTGTTCTCCACTGCTTGTTTTCGCAGGCGCGCGACGATCTTTCCCATGGCTGCGACGACCAGAAAACTCGTGACGGTGTTTGCCGCCGGTTCGAGGAACAAGTGAGGCAACTCCCCCACCTGAACCTCGGCGACCGTCAGCCCGTCCCGTTCGGTGAGATACATCGCCAAGATCACGTCCATCGCCATTCCGAGGACCAGCAGTCCGACCAGGCGCATGCCTGTCACTCGGATGGACACTGCCATGATCGCGAACCAGAAAAGCGGCGTGGCCCCCAGCGATCGACTGCCGAGGAAGAGCATCAATCCGCCGGATCCTGCCAACGTCAGGAGGTAGTACGCGATCGGGTACCGCCGGCGCGCACACGCCACAACGGTCAACACCGTCAGGAAACCCATGATGCCGACGACGGTTCCCGGATCGCTCAGCACTCGATTGCTCGTCTCGGGTTCAGTCTTGAGACTGGCGAGACCGAACACCCACGGCACACTCAGCAGGCCGACGATCACGGCCGCCGTGGCCGGGTTGTTCAGGTTGAAACGTCCCCACCCTCGCGATGCCAGGGCTTGCCCCGGGGCATTCTGACCAGCCGAGTCGAACATCCACTCCCCATTCCGCATCCGATGATTGACGTTCATGGTGGCATGCGCGCACCACTTGGTCCCACGTTCGGCGAACGTGAAGGGAATGTTCGATTCCCGGCTCCTACCAAAGCACTAGTTGAAGGTGAAAGGCCTAGTACTTATGGCTCAGCTGAACTGCTCGACCAACCGGTTCACCATGTTGGTTGCGCTGTAGTAGTCGAGACGGAAGGTGTCCAGACCCACGGCATAGACGTGGTGATCACGAATTGCCGGATGCTGGGCCAACAGTGGAAGTGCCTCGACCGCCTTCACCGCACCGTCGTCGGCACTGACCAAGATCAGGGTGTTGCCCGAGATACCGTCGTAGAGGTTCTCCGCCGAGACCTGAATGATGTCCTTGCGCTTACCCATGGATTCACTGCTCTTCGCGGACTCGGGAATGTCGGCGACCGTGAAACCCATCGCCGTGAGCAACTTCGCCTGCCCCGACTCGTGCGTCCAGATGTTGGCACCGCTGCCGTCCTCGTAGTAGACCAGCGCAGTGGTCGGCTGCGGGGGAAGTGTGATCTTGGCCTTCGCGGCCTCTACTGCGCTGTCGAACTTCGCGACCGTGGCCGCCGCGTTGTCTTCGAGACCTGTCGCCTTACCCAGCACAGCGGCGACTTCCTGCCAACTACTTCCGCCGTAGTCCACCACGATTGTCGGCGCGATGGCCGTGAACTGTTCGTACAGATCGACGACGGAGTCACCTCCAGTTGCCGAGACGACGATCAGGTCCGGGTTCTGCGCCAGAACGGATTCCGCGTTCGCACCGCCCATCGGCAACACTGCGAGTCCGCGTTCTTCTGCTATGTCGCCCCACTGTGTGAACAACCCCTGCGCATCCGAGACGTCGGTGTTCGGTCCCGTCGATGCGGTAGCCACCACCGGAGCGTCGATCGACAACAGCGTGCCCGTCAGCGTCACACTGGTCGAGACGATCCTCTCCGGCTTCGACGTGATCTCCACCGGCCCCTTCGGCGTTTCCACGGTACGCGGCCAATTACCCTGCGATGCAGCTGAGTCAGCATCGGAATCGGCATCCGCAGAACTACAACCGACGAGGGCGAACCCTGCCACCAAGACTGCGGAGAGCACCTTCAGGGTGCGTGATTTTTTCATTGTGACGCCCACTGGCGGACCACTCCTCGAATTCAAAAGCCCATCAAATTAGGTTAGGCTGTGCTCATGCTAACTCAGGCGGTGACCGAATTGTCCGCTACCCTCGCAGCCTCGCCCGACATCGAGACGTCCTGGAATCGGATAGTGCAACAAGGAACGCCGATCATCGAAAGCGTTGATACACAGACTGTTCGAGTTACGTTCCTCTGGCGTCAGCCCGAGGAGACCGAGGTCGAGCGCGTTTACCTGGATGCAAATTCGCTGACCGACCATCACGCAGAACAACTCAGCGTGATGCAGCGACTCGGAGACAGTCCGGTGTGGTTCTACACCGCCGAAGTCTCGAACACCTGGCGTAGCAGTTACAGCATCATCCCAGTACCGAAGTCCGTAGTCGACGAGTTCGACTATCCGGGAGCAGGCAAGGAAGACTCGACCCGCCGCACACGCTGGTTGGGGTTGCTCGAGCACCGAATTGCCGACCCACTCAATCCGCTTTCCGCAGGTGTGGACACAAGGCGTTCCGTCGCCGAGATGCCCTTGGCGCCGGTCCAGTTCGGTTGGGATGCTCCAGTTTTCAGGAAGTCGGTACAGCTCACCTGGGCTAGTTCGACTTTGGACGTCGAGCGGCCGGTGTGGATCTACGAGACCGTGGACGACGGATTGACACCGCTCGAAGAACGGCCGCTCGTGATACTTCTCGACGGGCGTCACTGGGCCGAGGTCATGCCGGCAGGCGCCGCCTTCGATCGTGCGGTCCAGACCGGCAAACTGAAATCCTGCGTTCTGCTGGCCATCGATTCCGTTGACAATCAACGCCGTTCGCAGGAATTGCCGTGCAACCGCGACTACTGGAGTGCAGTCGTCGACGAACTGCTTCCGCAGGTGCGCGCCGTCACACCTTTCTCGTCTGATCGAACGCGAACGGTGGTCTCGGGGCAGAGCTTCGGCGGCCTGGCTTCGATGTTCGCAGCACTCGAATTCCCCGAACACTTCGCGCTGGTCGCCAGCGGGTCCGGTTCGTTCTGGTGGCCAACCGGCTTGAAGCGCGGGGAAGACGGCCCGCCGGGTGGAGACATAGCCGCACGCATCGAGCGCGACGGCGTACCGGACGGATTACGCGTTGTCCTCGAAGTAGGTAAGCACGAGTCCGACATGGTCGGGCACAGCGCAGCGGTCGCACAGGCGCTGGAGGCCGCAGGAGCGCAAGTGTCGTGTCGGATCTTCGACGGCGGCCACGACTGGTTGTGCTGGCGCAGTGTCCTTCTGGACTCCGTTGTCGAACTGATCGGCAGTCCGTGAGACAGACCACGCTCTAGGCCGGCTCGATGTCACCAAGCTTCCAAGTCCGATCGAAATACGGTTCGAGCGGTCCGTAGAAGCGGAAGTACGAGAACCAGTGCTGACCCGCAATGGTCTGAACCCAATTGGGTTCCTTCCCTACCGGAGCTGTAGGTCCGTAGTAGAGATCCACCGAACCGTCCTCGTTGACAACAAGATCGGGATCTCGCGAGCCACGGTCGCCTCGGCCCTGCTGGTTGTCGACAAGGCAGCGTGTGTCGACCGAGTAGACCGTCGCGGACCAGAACAACTTTGCCGGGACATCGGCGGGTACGTGGAGTGTGTAACTCTTTGCTCCGTCCAACCAGTGGCCCTCGGCGTCGGCGTAGCTACCCAGATATGCCTGCCCGAGTCCGGGCGTCGTACTCTTCATCGCCTCGGAGAAGGTGACCGCCTCGTAGAACCACGACGCGCGTTCGTAGAACTCGTCGTAGTTGTCCCCTCGCTGAGCTGAGTTGTCCAGGACAATCGCCAAGTCCCACTGGCGATCCGGCCAGTAGCGCGAACCGGGGAAGCGTTTGACGAACGCATTCGCCTGGGCGAACACCTCCCCCACTTCGACGGCCCGTTGCAAGATCTTTCTCACTCGATCATCCGGGGCGAAGGGCTTGCCCTTCTCAATCCCCAGCTGCCGAAGCCACGCCATCGGGAAGCGGTCGCGCTCTTCGACAGGTTCGTCCTGCACGATGTCGTGCAGGAGTTCCCAGTATCGAAGGTCTCGCGGCTGAATTCCGCTCCAGGGCTTGCCGTCCGGTGAGACCAGACGCGTCGGAGTCGGCTTCTCACGATCGGAGTACGGGTACACCCGGACGGCGTCGACCAACGCGTCCGAGCGCGCCGAGTCGGGATCGAGCGTGCGGAAGCCGAACATGATGTGCATCATCGGGGAGTGGACAACGGTGTAATCACCTGTGTCCTCGGCACTCTGACCTGGGCCGACTACCAGGGTCTTGCCACCCTTGCCTGCATCGGGGCCCATCTCACCGAGCACCGCGAATTCTCGTTGCCAGAAATCTGCGATGCCCCCGGCGGTCGGCCCTGGCGGCAATTCGATCACCAACGGCCCCGTTGCACCGAGATCGAAAAAGTTCAAGATGTACGGAGTCGTCGCGTTGGCGGTGATCAGGCCTAGTCGGTCACGATATGAGCGGTAGACGACGATATCGGAGGCAGTTGCTCCGAAGATGTTGGTATGCACGTCCATCCACTGGGCCCAGGACACGATGGGTATGGCCCACAAGTACGCCTGCACTGCTGTTTGGAAGTCGAGCTCGTCGAAGACCGTTGCGATGGTTTCGCGAGCGGGAAGCTCTCCGTCCCTCGGGACAAGTCCGGAGGAATACGTCAGTTCGATGTCGGCCATACCCAGATGGTGCTGGGAGAAACCTCGGCGCGAATCACCCACACCGGGTGAACCTCTAGTTCAGTGCGCCTCGAATGACGGCAGCCGTGCTGTCGAGGATTGTCCGATCGGGCGTGCGAGGTAGGGCGCGCAGGCCGAAGCCGTCGCCGCGATTTCGCGGAATGACATGCAGATGAACATGGAAGACTTCCTGCCCCGCAACAGCTCCGTCGGAGAGGTGCAGATTCACTCCGTCGACGGGGAGAGATCCGGTACGCATCGCCGCGGCGATCTTCTGCGCGACGGCGAAGATCCTGGCACCGTCGTCGGGATCGAGCGTGGACAATCCACTGGCGTGGCGCTTCGGCACGACCAGGAGATGGCCGGATGTGAACGGCCGAATATCCATGAAGGCAAGGACATTCGCGTCGTCGTAGACGACGCTGGCCTCGGCCTCACCGGCGATGATGGAACAGAAGATGCAGTCCATGGTCTCCGGCCCCTGTGCGCCTTTTCGGTAGTGGTGACCACCGAAAAGGCGCACGGGGCGTATCCCTTACAGAATCGGCGACGGCGCGTACGCCGCAGCTTCGGGGTTGGCGTCGACAAGTTTCTGCACCTCGGCGACAACGGCATCGACCTGAGCCGAAGCGGCACCGACAAAAGCAGCCTTGTCGGCCAGGGCCTCGTCGAGTGCAACGCGGTCGAGCGGCAAACGGTCGTCGGCGGCAAGGCGATCGAGCAGGTCGGGCTCCTTGCCCTCTTCACGCATCGCCAGCGCAACTGCGACGGCATTCTCCTTGATCGCCTCGTGTGCGGTCTCGCGTCCGACGCCGGCGCGGACGGCGGCCATGAGCACGCGCGTCGTGGCGAGGAACGGCAGATACCTGGTCAGTTCCTTCTCGATGACGGCCGGGTACGCGCCCATCTCGATCAGCACGGTCAGGAAGGTCTCGAACATGCCGTCGATCGCAAAGAACGCGTCCGGGAGCGCGACGCGGCGCACGACGGAGCAGAAGACGTCGCCCTCGTTCCACTGCGCACCCGCAAGCTCGGCTGCCATGGAGCCGTATCCGCGCAGGATCACCTGAAGTCCGTTGACTCGCTCGCACGAGCGGGTGTTCATCTTGTGCGGCATCGCCGAGCTGCCGACCTGGCCGGGCTGGAAGCCTTCGGTGACCAACTCGTGGCCGGCCATCAGGCGGATCGTGTGTGCAAACGACGACGGGCCCGCGCCGACCTGGACGAGCGCGGAGATGACGTCGTGGTCGAGGGAACGCGGGTACACCTGGCCGACGCTGGTCAACACGTGAGCGAATCCGAGGTGCTCCGCAACCTTCGCTTCGAGCTGCTCGAGCTTGGCCGCATCGCCGTCGAGGAGGTCGAGCATGTCCTGAGCGGTCCCCATCGGGCCCTTGATCCCACGAAGCGGGTACCGGTCGATCAGCTGGCGCAGACGCGTCAGTGCAACCAGCAGCTCGTCGGCGGCCGAAGCGAAACGCTTGCCCAAGGTGGTGGCCTGAGCTGCGACGTTGTGCGAGCGGCCGGCCATAACGATGGACGAGTACTCGGCAGCGCGCTCACCCAAGCGGGCGGCAACGGCGATGCCGTGGTTGTAGACATGTTCGAGAGAACGCACGATCTGCAGCTGCTCGACGTTCTCGGTGAGGTCGCGGCTGGTCATGCCCTTGTGGACCTGCTCGTGCCCGGCGAGTGCGTTGAATTCCTCGATGCGTGCCTTCACGTCGTGGCGGGTGACCCGCTCGCGGTCCGCGATGGACTCGAGGTCGACGTTGTCGATGACACGCTCGTAGTCGTCGATGGCGTCGGCCGGAATGTCGATGCCCAGCTCTGCCTGCGCACGCAACACCGCCACCCACAATTGACGCTCGAGCACGATCTTGTACTCGGGAGACCACAGAGCAACGAGCTCCGGGCTGGCGTAGCGGTTGGCAAGGACATTCGGGATGCGGCTCACGAGGCCTCAGTCTAACGGGGGCCAAGCAGTGCCGTTACCCCCGATAGAGACCGAGCTAGACCGGCGGCGCCATCACGTCGATCGATTCCAAGAGCATTCCCCTGGCCAACCCCCGTGGGTCCGGGTCGTACTCCCCCAGAGCCGTGATCATCGCACCGTCGACCATCGCGACAAGACGGCGCAATTGCCCCTCGGGAGCCGACCGGCCCGAGCGTCGAAGCGCATCGGTCAACAGGTCGTCGAGCTGGGCTCGTAGGCGCAACTGCACGTCACGAAGTGCGGGATGACGGGCACACGCGACGAATCGTTCGTAGCGCGAGATCAAACGCTCGCGGCTCTCCGGCCGCTTCTCTTCGTCTCCGAGCAGCAGCTCGACCAACAGTTCGACGGTTGATTCCGCGCCCCGCCGACGTTGGGTCACCGCAGCCACTCTGGCGCGCATCGCTTCCATGTCGGCGTTGCCGTTGAGCTCGACGGCACACGCGATCAGATCGTCGAGTGAGTCGAAGTAATAGGTCGTCGAAGCCAGTGGAAGGTCAGCTCTGGTTGCCACTGCTCGGTGACGAACGGCGTCGAACCCGCCCTCCAGCAAAAGTTCAGCAGCGGACGCCACCAGAGCTTGGCGACGTCGTTCGCCCTTGGGCGTAGCTGCAGAAGACACCACGACATCGTGCCAGCAGAGGGCACCTCCGCATGGCGAAACAGCTCGAAGACCCTGCTGTTTGTTACCCGAGCCACTTCTCGAGGCGGGCCAGTGCCTCCTGGATGTCTGCTGTCGCACCCGCGAACGAGAGTCTGACCATCCGGTTTCCGTGGACGGTGTCGAAATCGATTCCGGGTGCCAGCGCGACCCCGGTATCTGTCAGCAACCGGGCACACCACGCGGTGGCGCCCTCGTCGCCACACAGATGGCCGATGTCCGCGTAGACGTAGAACGCACCGTCGGCGGGAGCCAACTCGGTGATGCCCAGTTTCGGCAACCCGGTCAACAACAGTTCACGATTGACGGCGTACCGCTGAACGTGCCCGTCCAACTCGACCTTCGCCTCGTCCGAGAATGCCTCGACGGCGGCGTACTGAGAGATCGCGGGCGGACACACGGTCATGTTCGACGCGAGTCTCTGCAGCGGGCGCCGAAGATAGGTCGGCACCAACATCCACCCGAGTCGCCAACCCGTCATCGAGAAGTACTTGGACACCGAGCCGATCACGACGGATTCGCGTGAGGTCTCCCAGGCGCTCGACGTGTGCTGATCGCCGTATCCGATGCCGTGGTAGATCTCGTCCGAGATCAGAAGAGTTCCGTGCTGCTCGCACCACGTCGCCAATGCAGCGAGCTCCTCGGGCGAGATCACCGTGCCCGTCGGATTTGCCGGGCTCGCGACGATCAGACCGGCAGGCGGCGACGGCAAAGCCTCGAGCATTTCCACTGTCGGCTGGTATCGAGTTGCCGGCCCGCAGTCGAGTTCGACGACGTTGCAGCCGAGAGCGGCAAGGGTATTGCGGTACGCGGGATATCCGGGTCGAGCAACCACCACGGTGTCGCCCTCGTCGAACGCGGCCAGGAAGAGCAAGGTGAACGCCCCGGACGAACCGGTCGTCACCACCACGTCTTCGGCGTCGACGGCGATTCCCGATCGCTCGCTGTGGTAGCGCGCAATAGCCTCGCGTAGCTGCAGGATCCCGAAAGTCTCGGTATACCCGAGTAGTTCGGTGCCCAGAATCTCTCGCGTCGCACGTAGCACCGGTGCCGGCGCGGGCGTCGACGGTTGACCTGCCGCCAAGGTCAGGACGTCACCATGTGTCCGCTGACGTTCGGTCGCGGCCTTCCATACATCCATGACATGGAAGGTCTGGATATCTGATCGACGAGATTCTGAGCGCACACTCCGACGGTAGTCGAACCGTGGTGCGGCAAGAAACGACGACCACCCATTGTGACGATCCGACAGATTCAGGCGCTCAGCATGAGTCGATTCAACGAGACCTGGGCCACGTCCCTCGCGCAACATTGATCAACGACTTCCTTCGATCAAAAGGTGCATCAGATGAAAGCTCGCTCAGTGCCCACTGCGGCTCTGGTCACGATCGGCGTTCTCACGGTTGCCTCGTGCGGAAGCACCTCTGATCCTGGCGGCAATTCTTCCGGCGACTACGCGAAGGACGGCAGTTTCACCACGATCGTGAACACCGATCCCGGCAACCTTCATCCCCTGATCACCAATCTGACTGCCACGCAGGCGATCAACAGCTATACGAACGACTCGTTGTTGGCCATCGACCCCAAAACCCGCGCAGCGGGCTCGTATCTGGCCGAAAAATGGAGCGAGAACGGAACTTCGCTGAACTTCACCCTCAAAAAGGGGATCACGTGTGAAGACGGCACGACCTTCACTGCCCAGACAGCGGCAAACAACATCAACTGGGTCGTCGACACGACCAACGGCTCGCCGTGGTTGGGAGCATCCGTACCCGAAACTGCGGTAGCAACCGCTGATGGTGACGAGCTCACGATCAAGACAACGGAACCCGCGCCCTTCCTCCTCGAGCGCATCGGCGCTCTCAAGATGGCGTGCCAGGCAGCCCTCGACGACCCTGCCAGTGTTCGAGGCAGCAGCAACGGAACCGGACTGTTCAAGATCACCGAAGTAGTGGCCAACGATCACGTCACGCTCGAACGCCGCGACGGATACAACTGGGGGCCGAACGGCGAAACCACGTCGGACACGCTCGGAGTGCCCAAGACGGTCACGATCAAGGTCGTGACCGACGCCGCGACGACGGCGAATCTCGTCCTCACCGGAACGGTCAACGCGGCCCCGGTTGCCGGCGCGGATATCGAACGTGTGGAAGCTTCAGGCCTCGAGTCGATGACGTCCAACACCCTGAGCGGACAGTTCATCTTCAACCACAATGCGGCTCTCCCCACCAAGGACGAAGCCGTACGCACCGCACTCGTGCAAGCGATCGATCTCGACGATTACACGGACATCAACACCGGTGGCAAAGGCTCACGAGCTACGGCACTGGCAGTAGTCGATCCGCGGGCGTGTGACTTCGACAGCGTCACCGGTGTAGTTCCGAAGTTCGACATGGCCGCTGCGAAAAAGACTCTTGCGGACGCCGGTTGGAAACCCGGATCCGACGGTGTCCTGACCAAGGACGGTCAAGCGCTGCAATTGACGGTCATCTTTGCCAACTACCGCGACACCACCTCTGCAGCAGCAGAATACGCGATGAAGCAGTGGCAGGAGCTCGGCGCGAAGGTGGAGCTTCGTGGTGGTGACAACAACTTCATCATTTCCAACACATTCGCAGCGAAAGACCTCACGTCATGGTCGATCTCGATCGGACTGACCGTCCAGAGCGATACCCCCAGCATCTTCGTTCCGTACTTCGCCGGCCCCACCCCACCGTCGGGTGTCAACTTCGCATCGATCGACAATCAAAAGTACGCCGAACTGGCGGCGAAGGCCTCGGTTCTGCCCGGGCAGGAATCCTGCTCGGTGTGGAAGGAAGCGGAACAAGCACTGTTCACCTCGTCCGACGTCATTCCGGTGTCCACGTCGCCGAACTTCATGTTCTTCAACGGCGCAACGGCCCTGTATGCACCAGTTGGCGGCACCCTGGCCGGCCCTGGCATTCGCGTTCTGAAATAAGCCGGAAGACAAAGCTTTACGTCTGCATCTATTTCTCCGATTCGAAGGATCTACATGACTGACCGTCCATTTGTTCTCGACGACCTCCACCGTGTGGTCACACCCACTGAGACCTCAATCTCTCCCGACGGCACCGTGGTCGTCTTCGTTCGCTCGGAAATTGTTGCCGGAAAGGCAACTACATCGCTCTGGGCGGTGTCCCGCGATTCCCAGGCTCGCCGCCTCACCGCAGGGCCCGCCGATTCTGCCCCTCGGTTCTCTCCGGACGGAACCTCGATTGCCTTCCTGCGTAAGGTCGGCGACTCCGCGCAGCTGCACCTGATCCCGCTCGCCGGTGGCGAGGCCGAAACTCTCACCACATCAGCATCACTCCCCCTCGGCGCCGGTGCAGCAGCCTGGAGCCCGGACGGAAATGCCATCGCGTTCGCCGCTGTGGTCTCACGCTCGGACTCCGCCGATCCGAATGCTCCCATCGTCACCGACCGACTCGGATACAAGGTGGACGGTGCCGGTTGGCTCGGCACCTTCCGTCGCCACCTTCACACCGTCGATCTGGAGACGAAGGCAGTTCGACGGCTCACCGACGGTGATTGGAATGCCGACGTTCCGTCCTGGTCACCCGACGGCACGGCCCTTGCCTTCACCGCGAATCTCGAACCGGACAGCGATCTGAACCTCACGTTCAGCGCTTACCGCATCCTCGTCGACGATCTGTCGGTTCCCCCGCAGCGACTCGGTCATGCCACCGGAGTGCAGGGCTCAACACTGTGGCATCCGCAGGGAGATTCGGTCGTCGCCATCGGCACTCCCGAGGTCCGTGTCGGAACTGCAGACCTGATCCGGCTGTCCGTCCCCGGCCCAACCGAGACACCGGTCGACGTCACCCTCACAGCTCATCTCGATCGCAACGTGATGCCCGGTGCACCCGGTTACCCCGGCGGCACACCGGCACTGTCGAATACTCGCGACGAAATCGTGTTCTGCCTACGCGATCGTGGATGGACGCATCTGTACGCGGCCGACATCGAAACCGGCACCTCTCGATCCCTCGTCGCCAATCCCAACGAGGTCGTCTCGGCGCTCTCCGTTGCCCGTGACGCCCGCGTCGCCTCCGTCATCGTCACCACGCAGCAGTCCTTCGGCGAGGTCGCACTCGTCGATCTCGACAGCGGCGCGGTCACCACGCTGACGAAATTCACCGCAGAAGCACTCCCCGAGGTGACACTGTTTGCCGCCGAGGAACGCGAGTTCACCATCTCCGACGGCCGCACCGTGCATGGTTGGTTGCTGTCCGCTCCCGAAACCAGTGGTGCCGCACCCCTTCTGCTCGACATTCACGGCGGACCGCACAACGCGTGGACCGGCGTTGCAGATACCTATCACCCCGCCCACCAGGTTCTCGCCGCCCAGGGTTGGCGCATCCTGACCCTCAATCCACGTGGGTCGGACGGGTACGGCGCAGACTTCATGTACGCCGTCAACGGCGCCTGGGGTACCTCCGACCAAGCCGACTTCCTCGAGCCGATCGACGCACTTGTCGCCGAGGGACTTGTCGACGGGGACCGTCTGGCGATCACCGGGTACAGCTACGGCGGATACAGTACGTGTCACCTGACGTCCGCGACGGATCGTTTTGCCGCTGCGGTTGCCGGCGGGCTGATCTGCGATTTCAACGCCATGGCCGGAGTCTGCGATTTCGGTCCGCACCTCGCGTCACTCGCCACCGGCACGACTGTTCCCGAGAACTCCGCGGGGCTCCTGGCAGCCTCACCGCTCGCCGCCGTGAAGAACGTGGTGACCCCGACGCTGATCCTCCACGGAAAGTCGGACGAGCGGTGCCCGCTGGGTCAAGCCGAGGCCTGGTTCGCCGCACTGCGCCAGCAGCACGTACCCACCCGTCTGGTGGCGTATCCCGGTGCAAGCCACGGGTTCCTCGTCAACGGCTCGATCTCGCACCGAATCGACTACAGCACACGACTCATCGAATGGGTCAAGCGATACACCTCCGCGAAGCTGCCCAAGACCGGCCTGGCCAACGCGTCTGCCGGAGCCGACGCGTGGAAGCGTTCGCTGGACGTACTGTGTGAGCGTTACGGCGTCACCGGTGCTCAATTCGGTATTCTCACACTCGATTCCAACGGCAAGGAAATCACCCGTACGACGGTGGCTTCCGGCGTGATCAATGCAGACACCGGGGTCGAGGTATCCACCGACTCCCTGTTCCAGATCGGATCCATCACCAAGGTATGGACCGCGATGCTGGTCATGCAGCTTGTCGACGAAGGCTTGCTCGACCTGGACGCGACCGTCCGGTCGATTCTGCCCGATTTCGCACTGCAGGACGAGGAAACAGCTGCCCGCATCACGGTTCGCGCACTTCTGAACCATCGCAACGGAATCGACGGTGACCTGTTCATCGACAAGGGTCGCGGCGACGACGTCGTCGAACGCTACGTCGAGGGCCTGCGTGACTTCCGTCAGGTTCATCCACTCGAGGACGGCTTCGCGTACTCGAACTCCGCGTACGTCCTTGCAGCTCGTATCGTCGAGGTTCTTCGCGGCGGCATCTGGGACGACATCCTCAAGGAGCGGATCATCGATCCGCTCGGCCTCGCGCACACACTCACGTTGACCGGAGATACACCGAGATACTCTGTGGCAGCGGGTCATACGGGGAACTCCGTCGTGATGCCCGTCTGGCCGATCACGCGCTCGATGGGGCCCGCGGGTTGCATCACTGCCAGCATCGGAGATCTACTCACGTTCGCGGAACTCGGTCTTCTCGAAGGACAGAGCGTCGACGGCGTACGGATCGTGTCGGAAAAATCGGCCGCCGCGATGCGCACACCCGAAATCGACATCAGCGAACTGTTCCCGGACAAGTCGGGTTGGGGCTTGGGCTGGTTCCACGAAACCTGGTCGGGCGAAGAGATTTTCGGGCACGACGGCAGCACCATCGGGCAGCACGCATATCTGCGTATCTTCCCCCGCCACAATGTCGCGATCGCACTGCTGACCAGCGGCGGCAAGGCCGACGGCCTCTACCGTGATCTCTTCACCGAAGCCGCGGCCGCGTTGGTCGGACTCGAACCTCCGCAAGCCCTCGCCCCGAACCCCGCGAGTGTGGAGTCGATTCCGGATTCGGTTCTGGGAAAGTACAGCTCGGGCGGGATAGCAATCGAGTTCCGTCGTGGAGAGTCCGCTGACGAGGCCGTGATCACTGTCATCGGCGACGTAATCCCGAATCCCGAGGAAGACGAAACAGCTCCGAAGAAGCCTGCAACGGTAGCCACTCTCGTACCGTCGCAGATCCCGGGGACCTGGACCACCCGTCAACCCGGGGCCGCCGGTTGGACGACGGTACGGCCGCACCGAGACGGAGTGTACGTCGGATTCCGCTTCCTACCACGGGTTAACGCGTGACGATGACCGATACACATACGATGACGGAAACACAGAACGCCGAATCACAGAACGCCAGCGAACTCGAGGAATCAAAGATGCAAGAACAGCTTCAAGAACTCGTCGATCAGTGGAGGGTCGAGGCAAACATCCCCGGCGTCTCGGTCGGCATCGTTCACGGCGACAAGGACATCGTCGTCACCAGTGGCATCGAGAGCGTCGAAACCCAACTCCCGGTCACCGACAAGACGATGTTCATGATCGGCTCCACCACAAAGGTGTTCGCCGCAACAGCCGCGATGGCACTCGTCGAGGACGGCCTACTCGATCTCGACACCCCGTTGGTCGAGTACGTCCCCGACCTGACCTTCGCCGACGAAACAGCCACGCGCACAGTCACGATGCGTCATCTCCTCACCCACACCGGCGGATTCACCGGCGACGCCGGCTTCTCGGCAGGCTGGGGCGAAGACGCCCTGGGACGCTCGGTTTCACGGCTGAACGAACTGCGACAAGAATTCCCCGTCGGAGAAGTCTTCTCCTACAGCAACTCCGGATTCGTTCTCGCCGGACATGTCGTGGCCAAGATCAGCGGACTGACCTTCGAAGAGCTGGTCAAGCAGCGCGTGCTCGACCCCCTCGAAATGAAGAACTCGGCCTTCCTGCCCTGGGACGTGATGACCCACCGGTTCGCACTCGGTCACTACATCCGCGACGGTGTGCCGTTCGTGTCCAACGAAACCGGACTGGACCGCGGCATGATCCCTTGCGGCGGAATGTGGTCCTCGGTGCGAGACCAACTCGTCTGGGCACGTTACGCACTGTCAGGCGAACACCCCGGCGAAGGACAGCCGCTCGACGAGTCCACCCGGTTGTTGATGCAGAAGCCGCAGCGTCCCGCCGCGATGATGTTCGAAGAAGTCGGCCTGGGATGGCTGTTGACTCGGCACGGAACCACACAGGTAGTGCGGCACGGCGGAAACGTGAGCAACCTCCAGGTCTCCGAGTTCATGACAGTGCCCGAGAAGAACTTCGCCGTCACCGTGCTGACCAACGCCCTCGGCGGCGGAATCGGCAAGAAGATCGTCGACTGGTGCATGGCCAACCTCACTGAACTACCCACGCCGGCATCCCTCGACGTGGTCGAGCCCGAACCCGCTGCCGTCGACGCAGTCCTGGGCAAGTATCAGGCCGGCTCACTGACGATGACCGTCGCCCCCGGTGACGAGGGAATCGGCATCCGGATGGGCAGCGCACAGGATCTCGGTGAATACGAGGACATCGTCTGGCCGCCGGCAATCCCGATCGCCTTCCTCAACGACCGTGACTTCGCTGCGCGCGCCGACACCACCCGGGCGTTGGGACGCTTCGTCACCGACGACACCGGTCGCGCCGTGATGCTCGAATTCGGCGGCCGCACCGCCAAGCGAGTGGCCTGATCCTCTAGACGGGTGACGCGGTCCGAACAAGTGCGATCGAACTCGCCGATCTCACCGGACCGCGTCACCCGTTTGTGCGTCTGCGGGCTGCCGTTCATTGCTCGGTTCTGGCAGAACATCGACTTTGGTGCCAGTGAGAAAGGCGACCAGCGCGACGATCACGATCGTGAAGACAATGCTCACCACCGTCGGCCCGAATCCCAAGCCGCCCTCATCTCGGTCTTGGGTCAACAGGTCACCGATGGACGCTCCCAATGGACGAGTGACAACATAAGCGATCCAAAATGCAAGTACAGCATTGAGTTTCAGGCCGAAGTGCGCGGCGGCCACTACGGCGATCACGACGCCGAACAACACAGCAGACTTCGCATACCCCAGGTCCACCTGTTCGGCAATCAAGTCTCCTGCCGCCGTCCCCAGTGAAAATGTGAACAGGATGGCGAACCAGTAGAACGCTTCGCGCTTCGGCGTGCGAATACTGTGGATGGACAACGTCCGTTCACTGGCAAACCAGATCCCGAACGTAGCGGCCAGAGCAACCGCAAAGACTCCCGTACTCACTTCGAGCGGTACACCGAGATCGTCGGTCAGAATGTCGGTGATGAGCGTTCCGACTACGCTGATCAGAACTACCACCAGCCAATAAATCCACGGTACATACTGTTTCCGCGTGAACTGGATGATCAGCGCGACGACCAAGAACACCGAAGTCAACGCAGCGGTGCCGATCAGTCCGATACCTAGATCCGCGTCGAGTGAATCCGCGGCAGTCTCCCCCACCGTCGTGCCCAGAATCTTGATCAGCCAGAAGTACAGTGTGACCTCTGGGACCTTGCTCGCCATTTCACGCGTGAACGCCATGTCGGCCAGCGTGGCACCTGGTTGTTGAAGGGAAGCTGAGAACGTTCGCCGCGATTGCGCCGGAGAGTACAGACTGGACGTCATGGAGCATCTTGCCTCGTCGATTCTGCACCCGTCCCGGTGGAGCGTGCGCGCGCGGTCGACCGTGGCTTCGACACTCGTGATCGCCTTCTGCCTGGTGATCGCCGGGCTTGCACTGGTTTTCGTGCTGGCAAACTCCCTGCATCTGTCCGCGCTGAACAGCTCCGACGCTCGCGCCACGCAATTGGTCCAGCAGCTCAACGGAAAAAACCCGGCCGATCTCGACCCTTCGCTTCTGTCCACAGACAGTCAGATCGGAATCGTGCAGATCGTCGACGCCGATCACCGAATAGTCGCCCAATCACCGGGAACCGACAGCGACCTCCTGTCCGAACGTTTTCTCGGCCCTGACGAGTCGGACGCTCTCGGAAGGGTCAAGAAGTCCGACGACGAGGACTACTGGCTGATCGGGCGAGGCGCTCAGACGCCGACCGGACCAGTCACCGTCTTCGTCGGCGCCGACCGCGAACCGGTTGAAACCGTAGTGACGACCGTTGCCGTTCTGCTGGCCATAGTCGGACCCCTGGTCCTGGGGCTGGCTGCGTTTGCCACCTACCGCCTTGTCGGTTCGGCCCTCGCTCCCGTCGAACGCATCCGCGCTCGGGTAGCGTCGATTTCGAGTGGGCGTCAAGGTGAACGAGTGCCTGTCCCGTCAGGGAACGACGAGATAGCCCGACTGGCAACAACAATGAACGACATGCTTGCGCGTCTCGACGAAGGTGCGCTGGCCCAGCAACGATTTGTCAGCGATGCCTCACACGAGTTACGCAGTCCGCTGTCCACGATCACGACGGCCCTCGAACTGGCACACCGACGCCCGGATCTCCTCGACGACGCGTTGATCGAAGGCGCACTACTTCCCGAGGCGCGCCGAATGCGGCAGTTGATCGAAGACCTGTTGATTCTCGCACGCTCGGACGAAAGCGAACTCGAAAAGTTCGGCATCGTCGTCGACGTCGACCTCGATGACATCTTGTTCGACGAGCAGAAAAGGATCGACGGTATCTCCGAAGTTACGGTCGCCGCTGCCGTGGCTCCGGTTCGGGTCTCCGGAGACCCGAGAGCATTGACGCGGATGGTGCGAAACCTCGTGGACAATGCAGTGCGGCATGCGGAGACCCTCGTGTATCTCGAGTGCTCCGAAGCCGGAAACGAAGCCCACATCGTGATCGAGGACGACGGGCCCGGAATCCCTGCAGCAGAACGCGAACGAATCTTCGGACGCTTCGTCCGCCTGGACCAGCCGCGGTCGAGGCAGGGAGGCGGGTCCGGACTTGGACTCGCCATCGCGTCGGAAATAGTTGCGGCGCACCACGGAACCATTTCCGTCAGCGAGAGGGCGGGCGGTGGAAGTCGATTCGAGGTGACGATTCCGGTACCGAACGACTGAAGATCAGGCAGTGCCGACAAAGCGGTACCCGACGCCTCGGACCGTTTCGATGCTCTGAGTTCCGAACGGGAGGTCGAGCTTCTTACGAAGGTAACCGATATACACCTCGACGATGTTCTCGTCACCTTCGTAGTTGGTGTCCCAGACAGAGCGAACGATCTCGGTCTTCGTGACCACCACACCATTGTTGCGCATCAAGAATTCGAGAACGCTGTACTCCCTTGGCGTCAGGGTCAATTCGATTCCCGCTCTGCTCACCTGATGTTTGGCCGGGTCGAGGGACAGGTCTCCAACGGAGAGTATCGCCGGACGTTGTGGAGCGCCGCGACGCACCAGTGCGCGCAGCCGAGCGAGAAGCACGACAAACGAGAATGGCTTGACCAGGTAGTCGTCGGCGCCGAGATCGAATGCATCGGCCAGGTCGTATTCGCCGTCCTTTGCCGAGAGCATGAGGATCGGCGTCCAGATCTCCCGGGCGCGTAGATCCCGCACGATGTCGTACCCGTGTTTGCCCGGCAACATGATGTCGAGAACGATCACGTCGAATTCGTCACTGCACGCAGTCGCGAATCCGTCGTCACCGTTGAGTTCGACGGCGGTCACGAATCCCTCGGCCACCAATCCCCGCCGGATCGTCTCGGCCAAGCGCACTTCGTCTTCGACCACCAGTACTCGCACCACCGGCCCCGTTTCGTCGCCACGCAGTTGTTCGGATGCACCCAGTAGAGCAGACGGTAGACCCAGGGCCGAGTTCCGTTCAGCGTTTCTTCAGCTTCGGATCGTCACACTGCATTCATGCCTGCAACTGTGTCGACCGTGCGAAACGTGGTCACCGAAGTCCTGACCGAGAGCACCACCGCAGAGATCGCGGTTGCCGCAGTCGTGGTGGCCGCAGCTCTGTTCGCGTTCGGTTCGATCTACCGAGCTTCCAGCGTTCGGTCTACAGCCCTTCGCACGTGCGGACTCGTGCTTGCACTGGTGACGCTGTCGATCCAGGTGTATGGAAGCGGATGGTTGACGAGCTTCGACGGGCCGGTGACCGACTGGATGGTCGATCACCGGAGCGGCGCCCTGAACCAGATCGCGGTCGCCGTCACGGATCTCGGTAGCCCCGTCGCCACCGCGCTGCTCGGGATCACCTGCGGAGTGCTCATCTCCTGGCGAGCGCGTTCGGTCGTTCCGGGCTTGATCGTGATCGGAACGGTTGGCGCCGCGGCGGTCGCCAGCACGGTAATCAAAGCGCTCGTCGGTCGCGAACGTCCGCCGACCAACATCCAGGTGCTTCTCGAGACCGACCACTCGTTCCCGTCTGGTCACGTCACCGGGACCGCTGCACTGTTCGGCATCGTCGTCCTCGTTCTGAGCGCGCACCGCACACCCGCCGTCAAGAGACTGCTGATGCTCCTCGCCGTGACAGTCACAATCGTCGTAGCCCTGACTCGCCTGTATTTGGGAGTTCACTGGCTCACCGACGTCATCGCCGGGGCCATTCTCGCGACGCTTGCAGTCACCGTGGGCGGAGCCGTCTTCCGGTTCGTCGAAGGCCGCTCCAAGACGACCGACCGCACTTCCTCTGCCTCTCGCGATCGGGCGCTCGTATGACGCTCGCACTCACCAGCGGAATTCTGAACCCCGATACCCTGCTCTCCACGTTCGGTCTGATCGGCTTGCTTGGGGCGGTATTCATCGAAACCGGTCTTCTGTTCGGGTTTTTTCTTCCCGGCGATTCGCTCTTGTTCACAGCTGGTGTCCTCGTCGCACAGGAGCAGCCATTCGTTCCACTATGGGTTCTCCTCGTGACTATCCCCATCGTCGCTGTGGTCGGCGACCAATGCGGCTACCTTGTCGGACGCGCAGCGGGTCCTGCGGTTTTCGATCGACCTGGAGCCAAGCGACTTGGTCCCGATCAACTTGCGCGGGCAGAAGCATTCTTCGAGAAGCACGGACCTCGTACCGTCGTCCTTGCGCGATTTGTTCCCGTCATCCGAACCATCACCCCAGTAGTGGCGGGTACTTCACGGATGCCGTATCGAACCTTCCTGACATACAACGTCATCGGAGGACTCGCTTGGGGAGTTCTCGTTCCGGTACTCGGCTACATGCTCGGAGGAATCGAGTTCGTTCGCGCCCACATAGAAATCATCCTCATCGCTGTCGTCGTCGTCTCGATTCTACCCATCGCTGTGAATTACTTGCGCTCACTGCGAGTACCGACCGTCCAGGCTGAACAAATCGAGATTCCCGAGTAATTACTACCGCTGCAGTGTGCTCTGCAGAACCTTCAGCACTTCACGAGCCGCAGTCGGCCCGGTATTGAGGTAGAAGACGTCGTCGTCAACAGCGACGGCATGGTTGGCGACCACACCACGTAACTGCGCCCACAACGGCGCGTTCGTCAATGTCGCCGGGTCCCCGCCCTGCACGCCGTAGAAGATCCAGTCGGCGTCCGCCACATTCAACTCTTCTTCACTGATGTCTCGGGAAGTATCGTCGAACTGCTGCGACTGCGGACGGGTCAAGCCGGCATCCTCGGCGATACTGCCGGTGAACGAAGGAATACCGAAGATGCGCAGACGATTTCCGTTCTGGCGCGTGAACGACACCGTCGGCGGCGACGACAGGGAAGCACCGAGGGCCGCGGCATCGGTATTGAAGGTATCCAGCAGTGCCATCGCCTGCTGCGTCTTACCTACCCCGTCGGCAACCAGCAGGAAGTCCTGCTTCCAGTAGACGCCGGTTCCCTGTGTTGCCACCGTGGGCGCAATTGCCGAAAGCTGGTCGTACAGCGAATCAGCGTCCTTTCCTGCAACATTCATCAAGATCAGGTCAGGATCGAGCGTGACGATCGCTTCGAAATTCGGTGTGAAGCGTCCACCTGTGTCAACGACATCACTTAGCTGAGTACGGAATTCGGGGTACGCAGACAACAAGTACGGAGGCACCAGGTCCGCACCGTCACCACGCGTCGAACCTGCGGGCACGACACCGAGCGACAGGAGTGCATCTGCTTGCCCGGTCGAGATGACGACAACCTTTTCGGGCTGCGATTCGATCGTGGTGTCCCCTTTGAAGTGTGAGACGGTACGAGGGAACTCGCCGTCCGACTTTCCGCTCCCCATTCCAACCGGGACTTCTCGCGGAGCGACAAACGCAGAGTCCGCCGGAGCTGACGCACTGATCTCGGCATCTGTGGGCGACGCGTCCTCGCTCGAGCAGCCACTGAGAGCTGCCACCAATGTCAGTGCGCCGATCAGCATTACACTGCGTGACTTCTTTCGAAAATTCATGATCGTGTCCCGTACGTCGTGAAGCATGACAGCTTCATCTTCCGTCATGGTTAGGTGACCCTACCCTTTGAAGAACTGTAAACTATATCTGTGTCAGATACAGTTCCAGGGCGTGGATCACACGGGGTCGATCGCTACTCCGATCGCATGCCCACCGCGGAAGAAGCATCGAGATCACTCATCGCTGCGGCGTTCGAATTGCGTCGAGCGCTGCGGGAATACATGGATACGTCGGGTACCGACGCGACTCTGCCAGAGGCACAATCCGAAGTACTTCACGATGTCGCACACCATCCGGGCACTCGCATCGGGGCGGTCGCCGATCGTCTCTCCAGACGCCCGAACACCGTCAGCACGCTGGTGCGCACACTCTCCGACAAAGACCTGATCGAACGGCGACCCGATCCCACGGACGGCCGAGTGAGCACACTTTTCGTGAAGGACGAGCGAAGCGCGCGACGAGACCGTCGATCCGAACTACGCATCGGCGTTCTCGCCGAAGAATTGGCGTCCCTCGACGAGGGCGACCTCGACACATTGTCCGCTGCCATCGACATCTTCGACCGGGTCAATCGATCATTGCGAGATCACGCACCGCGGTGACGCTGCTCAGGTGACTTTCTCGCTTTTCTCGTAGACGTCGGCAAAACGCTTCATCTGCTCGGTGATGCCCGTCAGGCTGTACCCCGTACGAAGTTCGACCGACGCAACCTGACCCGAAACCACAGCCGGAAGCCTGGTGAAAGTCGGCGAATTGAGCTCCGGTGCATCCGACCAAGTCGGCGGAATCAGGAGGAGATCAGCCGGAAAGGCGCCTGGCTCTTCCCAACTCGCTGATGCCCAGAAACCGTCCTCGCTGTCGAGCTTGGCGAATTCGACGCCCATCGTTTCGAGAATACTTCCGAGCGGAGTCCATCCCGGCACCGCATAGTCAAGGCTCGACTCCAACGGAATCACATATGCAACAGAGATATTCGTTCGCGATGTGGCCAAGTCACGCACCCGGTCACCGAGCGCACTCAACTCTTCCCGTTTTGCCGCATAGACCGGCGAGGTGTCGGTGCCGCCGATACCCTGGACCAACGAACTGAAGCTGTCCAACGCCGCTTGCGCCCCGTCGGTGATCTTGACACCGGCAATGGGAGCAACCTCTTCGACGCGAACGATGTCGTCGCCCCAGATGCTGCCGAAGTTTCCACCGTTGTACGAACTCCAGATGTCGATGACCAGATCCGGGTTCACTGCCAGGAGTTTCTCGGCGCTGATGTCCGTATCGGTTTCGCTGACATGGGCAATTCCACTGAAGTCGAATGCATTCAACGTTGATTCGTCCAGCCTGGAAAAGCCGATGATGCCGACCGGCACGACGCCGTATTCGAGCAACACCGGCGCGGTGTCTGCCGTCGCCACGATGCGTTCGGGGATCTTGTCGAGCGAAATCTGCTGACCACGCGCATCGACATACGTCCACGCATCACCGTCGGACTTCGTGTCGGTCGTGGAGGTGCCACATGCTGCCAGCACCGTCGAAAGTGCCACCGCCACAGCCATGAAGATGGCCCTGCTACCGCGTTTCGAACGCGGCGCAACAAAATCGATCACTTCTGCCCCATGCTGTCGAGCGGGTCTCGGGAGAACCCCGAACCCGGAAAGTAAAGTAAGCCTCGCCTACATGGCTACGGTAGAACGGATCAGGAGATGACGCAATCGCGGAGTTTTGTCAAAGAATGTCGAAATCTGATCAACGGTCCGCAGTCTTTCGAAATGCCATCGGCGTGACACCGGTGGACTGCTTGAAGGCGGCGACAAAACTACTGGGCGTCGAGTATCCGACCTGTTCTGCCACATCGGCGACCGCAACATCTTGGCCGAGTAGGGACATCGCCACGTTCATCCGAAGCAGTACTCGCCACTGGCCGAAACTCACGCCGGTGTCCACCTTGAATCGACGAGCCAAAGTGCTGGTGCTGACGCCGATCTCGTTCGCCCAGTCCCCGAAACTGCGTGGATCCTCCGGATGGGACAACAGGTCGCGTGCAATCCGGCCGACCGGGCCCGAATCGGGGATCTTCATCGCTCCGCGCTCGTCGCCGGGAACAACGAGGTCGAAGAACACTCGCTCGGCGCGGCGCCTCGCGTCGTCCGACATCTCGCGAGCACTCAGATGCAGAAACAACTCGTAGAGTAGCGGCGTGCCGTGTACCGCAACCGGGTGATCACCGAGCGAAGGCCCCTGCCCTACAGCGCAATACACCGTCAGGAACTGCGCACCCGCGGCAACGCGCACCGAGTGTCGATGCAGTGCCGGTATCCACAGCCCTCGTCCCGGCAACAACGTCCACATCTGGGCGCCTGAGCGCACAACCACAATGCCGGAACGAGGGAACAGAATCTCGTTCGATCGGTGCGCGTGGGTTTCCCATGTCACCGGTTGATCAGCACTCGACGCACCACCCCACAGAACCAAATCTTCGGGCTCGTCGTCTAATTCGTGTTCGGATACCACCAGCTCGTCGCTCGACGGCACGCCCCACCGGAGCCAATCACCGTCGACCTCGGATTTTGTCCGCCTCACGTCTACATCCCTGGATCGACCGTCGTCTGTCCAGGTGACTGTAACCGCTGCCCACGCCGAGCAGGTGCGGCAGGAAGTTGATCCCACCGCACCTGACCCCGAGTCGCCGCCCTAGTTCATGTCGTTCGCAATGATGTTCTCGATATTCCGTTCGGCCAGAGCGGTGATGGTGACAAACGGATTGACTCCCACATTGCCCGGTACGAGGGATCCGTCCATGACGTACAGACCCGGGTACTCCGGGAGTCGACCGTAGCCGTCGGTCGCCTTGCCGAGCACACAACCGCCGAGGGGGTGGTACGTCAACTGATCGCCCCACGTCTGCGTCGGGCCGAAGAGGTCGGTCCGGTAGATCGTGCCTTCCTTCTTGTTGATCTTGTCGAAGAGCTTCTTCGCCATGTCGATCGACGGCTGGTTCTGCGAGCGCTGCCAGTTCAATCCGACTTTGCCTGTTGCCGAGTTGAATTGGAACTGAGCACGTTGCGGATTCTTGGCAATCGCCAAGTACAGGCTGACCCACAGTTCGGTACCGGCCGGGAAGGGTGCGATTTCCGCAAAGACGGGAGCGGATGTGTCGGCCCAGTTGTCGATACCCATCACGGGGATCGCGGACTGCTTCGCACCGGTGGCGTCCCACATGTGATTGGCGCGGCCCACCATCACGTTGCCGTTGTGACCCCATTCCTGTCCAACTGCACCCGGCAAATTCGCCAGCTGCCCTTGCGCTTTCATCGCGACCAGGAGCTTGCTGGTCCCGATACTGCCGGCCGCGAAGAAGACCTTGTCCGCCGTCACTGTCTTGGTGCCGACGGTATTGCCCTGCTCGTTGATCTGGTTCATCACCACTTGATAGCCACCGCCGGTCGCGGCCGGGGCAACCGAGGTCACGACGTGCAGAGCTGAAATGGTGAGCTTGCCGGTGGCGGATGCCGCAGCGAGGTACGTCTTGTCCAGAGACTTCTTTCCGGCATTGTTGCCGTAGATGACCTCACTGACCAGAGCGGACTTGGTGACCTGGCCGGCAGCTTCCTGCTTCATGTAGTTGAAGTCGTAGACATTCGGAACGAACGTTGTTGTGTAACCGGATCTCTCAGCGGTCTTTCGCCCGGTCCGCGCGAACTTGTAGTACTCGGTCGATTCGAACCAGGCCGGGTCGATGTTGTTGACTCCGAGCGCAGCGTTGGCCCGCGGGAAGTACGTCGAGTACATCTCGTTGGAATCGACCCCGGGCAGGATCTCTTCGAAGTAGTTGCGCTTGGGTGTGACGGCCATGCCGCCGTTGACCAGTGACCCGCCGCCGACCCCTCGGCCTTGGTAGACCTTGATCCCGCCGAAGTCCTCGGCGTCGAGAACGCCGACGTAGCGGCTGATGTTCTTGTCCACCGAGCCGCCGGAAAAGTGTGAAACCGGTTGAACTGTACGGTCTCTGAGCCAGAAGGACCGTCCGTCAGGAGAGAGCATCGGGCAGAAGACCTTGCCGTCGGACCCCGGAGTGGTCCACGACTTCCCCATCTCGACCATGTGCGTGTCGATACCGGCCTGCGTCAGGCGAAGTGCCGCAACGGCACCGCCGTATCCACTGCCGATCACGAGCGCGGGGACACGGTCTCCGTCGTTCAATGCTCGTCTGGGCGCAGCGGCCGCCGTGGTCCACGAGGACGAGAGTGCGGCGGCCCCCACAGCTAATCCTGTTGCTGCCAAGAAGTTTCTACGCGAGAGCGTGGAATTGGTACGTGCGTGCCGTTCGTTGGATCCAGCGCGAATGCTCAAGTGTGCCCTTCTCTTTCCGTGACCCCCGCGCTGAGATATACCGGGAGAAACCGAACGAGAAGTCCATACTCGTGGGTAACTTCGAGGAACCGTTGATTTTCCATGAAAAGGGCCGATGAACAGAAAGTTCACCGGCCCTCCGAAAGAACGAGTCAGGGAATTGAGATGCGACCTTCGACGGCGCCGAGTCCGATGTCCTTGCGGAAATGACCGCCGGGAAGCTTGACGTCGGCGATCTTTGCGTAGGCGTCGTCGCGAGCTTCGGTCAGATCCTTGCCCACTCCGACAACACTCAGCACACGCCCGCCTGCCGAGACGACGGCACCGTCTTCACGCTTCTTGGTACCGGCGTGCAGGACTCCGTCGGCGTCGGCTCCGGTGATCACGTCGCCGGTGCGTGGGGTTGACGGGTAGTTCTCCGCGGCAATCACGACCGTGACAGCGGAACCGTCGCGCCACTGCAACGGACCGACCGAATCGAGTGTTCCGGTCGAGGCCGCATTGAGTAGACCGCCCAGCGGCGTTTCGAGGAGAGCAAGCACGGCCTGAGTTTCGGGGTCACCGAACCGGCAGTTGAATTCGACGACGGCCGGGCCGTCGACACCGATCGCCAGACCGGCGTAGAGAAGGCCGGAGAAACTGCTACCGCGCGCGACCAACTCGGCAGCGACAGGCTTGACGACGTCGTCGACGATCTGCGTGACCATCTCGTCGGGCAGCCACGGCAATGGGGTGTACGCGCCCATGCCGCCGGTGTTGGGTCCGGAGTCTCCGTCGCCTACTCGCTTGTGGTCCTGAGCCGGGAGCAGCGGGATCACGGTTTCGCCGTCGACGAGGCAGAAGAGCGAAACTTCCGGACCGTCGAGGAAGGACTCGAGGAGAACCGGGTGTCCGGTCTCGAGCAGTTCTGCGGCATGATCGCGCGCGGCGAGACGATCCGTCGTGACGACTACGCCCTTACCCGCGGCCAGTCCGTCGTCCTTGACCACCCAGTTGGGACCGAAGCGGTCGAGTGCTTCGTCGAGCTTGGCCGGATTGTCGACGATCTCGCTGTGAGCGGTCTTGACGCCGGCGACAGCCATCACGTCCTTGGCGAAAGCCTTCGATCCCTCGATGCGGGCGGCGTCGGCCGAAGGCCCGAAGCAGGCGATACCTGCTGCGCGCACCGCGTCTGCGACACCGAGGACCAGCGGAACCTCGGGTCCGATGACGACGAGGTCGGCTTCGACCTTCTGGGCCAGCGCGGTAACCGCGTCACCCGAAGCGACGTCGATGGGGTGCTGCTCGGCGATTTTTGCGATCCCGGCATTGCCAGGCGCGCAGATCAGGGCCGTGACACCTGGATCGCGAGCAAGAGAGAGAAGGAGGGCATGTTCACGGGCTCCGGAGCCGATTACTAGTACGCGCACGGTGAACAGACTACGGCCTGCGATAACAGGGCTCTCGGAGTGCCACTGGCGGGGCCAAGGTCCCAGCGTTCGGCCTTTGTGCGAAATATCCGTTTCGAGATGAGATCATATGAATACCTGAATAGGTGAACAGATGTTTTCGGACACCTGTCCACCAAGGAAAGGACACCCGTGAAACTCCACAAACCAGGCGTTCTGACGCTCACCGCAACCGCCGCAATCGGCGCACTTCTGATCACGTCGTGCAGTAGCCCGACTGGCACCGACTCCTCGGGCAACAACGACGGCCTGGTCTTGGCCGACGGCTACGAGCTGGGCGGCTACAACCCGGTCGCAGGCTTCGGCGCTGCCGGTGAGGCCAAGATGTACGACGGTCTCGTCCGACTCACCGGAGGGACCGGCATGCCGGGCTTCGAGCCGTCTCTGGCCGCGGAGATGCCCACTGCCAACGCCGACGCGACGGTCTGGACGGTCAAACTCCGCGACGGGGTCACCTTCTCCGACGGGTCGACCTTCGACGCCGACGACGTGGTTGCCACGTACAAGGCGATCCTCGATCCGGCTTCCGCCTCCGAAGCGCGGTCGTCGTACGACATGATCAGCGACGTCGTGGCCGTCGACGACAGCACAGTCGAGTTTCGTCTCGCCTACTCGTATGCGCCCCTGCTGACGAAGATGCTGATCGGCATGGTTCCGTCGGAATCCCTCGCGACACCCGGACTGGCCGCCGAATCGCCGTTGAACACCGCGCCTGTCGGTACGGGTCCGTACACACTCGTCGATCTCTCACCGGATCGAGCGGTCTTCGAGGCGAACGAGAACTACTGGGACGGTGCACCGGAGATCAAGAAGCTCACTCTCCTCTACGTTCCGGACGACAACACCCGCGCCCAACGTATGGTGTCGGGCGAGATCGACGGAACCAACCTCCCTCCACTGCTTGCCAATACGTTCTCGGGCAAAGACAACATGTCGGTGACTGCCCATCAGTCAGCGGACTGGCGCGGTCTCTCACTTCCGACGAACAATCCCGTGGCAGGCGACAAAGCCGTACGGATGGCGCTCAACCTCGCCGCCGATCGCCAGTCGATGATCGACAACGTCCTGGGCGGACACGGCCGCGTCGCCGCCACTCCGATCCCCGAGGTCTACGGCGATTCGTACAACCCGAACGCAACCTTCGCCTACGACCCGGCCGAGGCCGAGCGAATTCTCACCGAAGCGGGCTGGATCGAAGGTGCCGACGGAATCCGTTCGAAAGACGGTCAGCGGGCGCAGTTCACGATCATGTACAACTCCGTCGACACCGTTCGACGTGATCTCGCTCAGGCATTTGCCTCCGATGCTCTCGCTGTCGGCATCGAGGTGGATCTCGAAGCGCTCTCCTGGGACCGCATAGACCCTCGAATCAACCAGGATTCGACGCTTCTCGGTGGTGGAGACGAACCTTTCGATCCAGACACGCAGGCGTACGACGCGCTGAACTCGAAGTACATAGCGCCCGGGGTCGGCAGCATCTACGACAACGCCAGCGACTACTCCAATCCAGCAGTCGACGCAGGCTTGGAAGTAGGACGCCGCAGCCTGGATCAGGCAACGCGTGACGCCGCGTATCGCGACGTGCAGCAGGCGTACGTCGAGGATCCCGGATTTGTCATCCTCGTATTCCTCGACCATACGTACGTTTCGAAGGATTCCGACTGGCAGATGTCCGGACCTGTACTCGAGCCACACTCACACGGTGTGACCTGGGGCCCGTGGTGGTCACTGCAGACGTGGGCCAGAGGGCAATGACAGCGGTCGACGTTCGGGTAGACGCGCGGCAATCGCTCGACCACCGTGGCAACTCCCGCCGAAAGGCCATCCTCACGATGGTCGGTCGGCGGGCGTTGTTCATCGTGCCGGTGATCGCCGTGGTGTCCGCGGGACTCTTTGCCGCCGCCGCGATCTCACCGTTCGATCCACTTGTCGGCTACCTGGGCACGCGATACATGACGACCAGCGACGCGGACAAAGCGTTGATCGCCGATCAGATGGGTTTCGACAACCCCTGGTACAGCACGTACTGGAATTGGCTCCAGGGCGTGTTCACCGGTGATCTCGGGATCTCCAGATCGTTCAATCAGCCTGTTTCCCAAGTTATCTCCGAGCGTCTGCCATGGACCCTGCTGCTGGTCGGTATCTCACTCCTCATCGCGATTCTCGCCTCGCTGACACTCGGTGTTCTCGCCGGAATCCGCAGTGGAGGATTCTTGGACAAGACCGTGTCCGGGCTGAGCGTCGTGGTCCAAGGACTTCCGCCGTTTGTCTTGTCGCTGGGTGCCATCGCGCTCTTCGCGTTGACTCTCGGCTGGCTCCCGGTCGCCGGGTTGACCGACGGGGGTGCCGATCCCACACCGGGACAGGTGATCCGGCACTTGGTGCTACCGGTGACGGTCCTCTCCATCTCGCAGATGCCGTGGCTCCTACTCGCGGTCCGAGAATCCGTCGTGGGTTCGAAAAGTGAGGGATTTGTCGCGGGCGCCGTAGCACGCGGAATCCCGACGCCGACCATCACGAAACGCCACATACTGCCGACCTCACTGGCGCCTTTCGTGAACATCGTCGGCGTGCGACTGCCCGAGCTGATAGTCGGGGCAGTGCTGGTGGAAGAGGTCTTCAGTTGGCCAGGGATCGCCGGCGCCATCGTCTCGTCAGCCCGTGACCTCGACATGGCACTGCTCGCGTTCCTCACCGTCGGTACGACATTGACGGTCATGCTCGGCTCACTGCTTGCCGACGTCCTCGTTGCAGTACTCGACCCGAGAGTGAGTACCGATGGCTGAACGACGCTTCAAGATCGCCCTCGGCGTGCTGATCCTCGTTGCGCTGTACGCGGCGTTGGTCCCATGGTTGGCCGACGTCGACGACCGAGTCACAGACTTCTCGGCGGCTCGCCTGGCTCCGTCGTTCGATCACCCCTTCGGAACGGACTCGGCGGGCCGAGATCTGTTCGTGCGCATAGCTGCAGGCATTCGAACCTCACTTCTGATCGCACTCGCCTGCGCGCTGCTCGCCACGGTGATCGGCGTCGCCGTCGGCACTACGGCCGGACTGGTCGGTGGCTGGGTGGACAGGTTCGTCATGCGCGGCACCGATGCCGTCAACGCACTCCCCCACCTGTTGCTCGGCATCGTCATCGTCGCGATGTTCCGTGGAAGCATTGCCGCCATCGTGCTTTCGATCGCACTGACCCACTGGACCCAAGTGGCCCGGATCATCCGCTCCGAGATCTTGAGTCTGCGCGAGCGTCCCTACATCGACGCCGCCATTCTCGCGGGAGCAAGTCGACGTCACGTGATCATGCGCCACCTCGTGCCGGCGACGGCGCCGCAGGCTTTGATCGCAGTCGTTCTCCTGCTGCCCCACGCCGTCTGGCACGAATCGACGTTGTCCTTCCTGGGATTCGGCCTTCCCCCGCACAAGCCCAGTCTCGGGACGCTTCTCGAAGAGGCACGCAGTTCTCTACTCCTCGGCGGTTGGTGGACGCTGGCATTCCCCGCCGCAGTTCTCGTGATCGCCACCGTCGCAGTTGCCGTCGCCGGTTCGGCCCTGCGGTCGATGCTCACACCACCTCGACCTTCGGAGTTGCGACTGTGAACCACGGCCTGCGCATCGAATCTCTCACCGTCAGGATCCCTCTACTCGGAGGATCGGTAGTTCACGCTGCGAGCGACATCGACCTCGACGTTCCAGCCGGCACGGTGACCGCACTTGTCGGGGAATCGGGGTGTGGCAAGTCGATCATCGCCACCTCGGTCATGAACATGTTGCCGCCGAATGCTTCTCGAACCGGAACGGTCACCGTCGGAACACCGGACCTCGAGATCGACGTCTTCTCCGGCACCGCGTTCCGTGGGCGGCACGTGGCTCTCGTTCCACAATCCGCCGCAACACATCTCACCCCCGTCCGGACTGCGCGATCGCAGCTACAGGAGACGATCGACGCACTCGGCAGCGATCACACTTGCGATGCCTTGGCACTTCGCGTCGGACTCGAACCGTCGGCCCTGGACTGCTACCCGCACGAACTGTCGGGCGGCATGGCGCAACGCGTGGCCATTGCCGGTGCGCTGGCCGGGAATCCGTCGGTGATCGTCGCAGACGAACCCACCGCCAACCTCGACCGCGAACTCACCGACCACGTCATGGGATTACTTCGAGAGTGCGCGGACGCCGGAGCGGCGGTCCTGCTCATCACCCATGACCTGGCATCCCTCACCCGCAGCGGTGTCGCTGATCGACTTGCCGTCATGTACGCATCACGCATCATGGAGACCGGTCCGGCCGCGCTGGTGTTCAAAGATCCGCTTCACGATTACACCCGAGACCTTCTCGGCGCCTTACCTTCCAGAGGTTTGACTCCCATGCCGGGATCGCCACCGCAACTCACCGATCTCCCCGAGGAGTGCGTCTATCACCTACGACGCCCGGAGTCGAAACAATCCGGTGGCCCGACCGAACTCGTCACATTGGGTGACCGCACGTACCGAACGCTGCGGAAGGTGGGCTGACATGAGTCTGCAAGCTCTGGGAATCACCAGCGGTTACCGTCGCAACCGGCCAGTTCTCGAGAACGTCTCGCTCGAGATTCCGTCGGGAAAGCTGATCGGCCTGACCGGGCCTTCGGGCACCGGAAAATCAACACTTGCAAGGATTCTCGCTTCGCTGGATGCACCGTGGTCAGGCGAAGTGCGGATCGACGGATCACCCGTTGTGGGTACCAAATTCTCGGTACCCGCGGCACTACGCGGCACGGTGTCCATGCTGTTTCAGTCACCTCGCGCATCGACCGACCCTCGGCAGACGCTCGCCTCGATCATCGGCCAACCCGGTGACATTGCCAGTAGGTCAATCGATGTGGCCGCGCTGGCAGCAGAAGTGGGCCTCACTCCCGATCTCTTGTCGCGCAGACCACACCAGGTGAGCGACGGCCAACTACAGCGCGCCTGCCTGGCGAGATCGCTGGCGCAACAACCGAAATACCTCATCTGTGACGAGGCGACGGCGATGCTCGACGCCGCCACGACGGCCGCGCTCATTCGGTTGATCGAGAGTCGCGCCGCCGAAACCGGCGTCGGCGTATTACTCATCAGCCATGATCGCGAATTACTCGGCGCCTGCTGCGACGTGGTCCACGACCTCGACAGTATCAGCGCTTAGCCCCTGCGAAATCGACCCTTGACCCGAACGTATGTTCGAGTATGATTTGGGCAGGGGATCGGGGGATTCAATGAGTGTCTTGTTGTCGGACGTGGTGTCTGGTTCTGCGGTGGGGTTACGCGGACGGTTGTGGCGGTTGACTGCTGCCGAGTTGCGCGCTGCTGCGGTGTCGGCGAGCGCGGAGATTCTTCGTCTCGAGGCTGTGCGGGTGGCAGTGGTCGACGAACTCTCGTTGCGCCCGGATGATCAGGTGATCGCCAGCCGCGGGGTCGGTTCGTGGTTGGCGGCCAACACGATGCTGCAGGTTCGGGACGGGAAGAAGATCGCCGCGCTGGGTGCAGCTTTGCGGCCGTTTCCGGCGGTGGCGGCTCGGTTCGATGGCGGGGGTTGCTCGTTCGATCATGCCGTGTTGATCGTGGCGTTCTGTGAATCACCGCCGAAAGGCATGCCGGAGGAGGCATTACCGAAGTGCATCGATTTGTTGTTGGCTGCTGCGTCGGGGGTGGAAGCGACGACGACGAAGGTGCGGAACGTGATCGCGACGTTGGAGAGGTTGTTCGAATCGGATGAGATTCCGCCCGCCGAGGATGTCGATCTCAACGAGTTGCGGATCGCGTCGACGTTGAACGGCCGGGTGGTGGTGCGTGGTGATTTCGACGCCCTCACCGGCGAAATGCTGCTGTCGGCCCTGTCGAATCTGACGATGCCCACCCCGGCACCCGATGGAACCCCGGATTCTCGGTCGGCGGCGAAGCGGACCGCGGACGGGTTCACGGAACTGATCCGGCGTTACCTGGACTGCGCCAAAACCGGCACCGACGGTGGTCAGCGTCCGCACGTGAACGTGCACATCAATGCTCGGGATCTGGCGGAGCACCGGGACTGCGCCGCAACACCCTCCACTGCTGATGACGGAATGGCTGTATCGGATCTCGATGTCGGGCACATGCCGTGGCTGGGGCCGCTGTCGGTGTCGCAGACCAGACTCCTTGGGTGCGATTGTTTCCTGTCCACGGTGCTGCTCGATGATCACGGCGCGCCCTTGGATGCGCAACCAGGAAAACGATTGGTCACCGCCGAACAGCGAGTGGCGTTGATCGCCCGGGACAAAGGCTGCGCGTTCCCCGGCTGCACATGTGTACCGGCCTGGACGGATGCGCACCATATCCGGCACTGGGCGAACGGTGGCCCGACGGTGATGAACAACCTGGTGCTGCTGTGCCGTTCACATCATCGGTTGATGCACCGAAAATCAGGGTTCGTCGGCAAATGGGAAATCCGAATAGGAGTCGACAACAAACCCTGGTTCATCCCGCCACCCTCGATCGACCCGCAGCAGCACCCGCGGCCGGCGAACACCACCTTCAAAACCTGAGGACGAACCTCAGGCATACAACTTCACGCCAGGTCCGCATCGGAGGAAGCACCTCCGATGCGGACCTGGCGTGCGTTCCTGTTGGTCAGCCTGCAACCGTCAAGTCGTAGAGGGTTACTCCGTCCACCGTTGTGGCGGTGAAGTTTTCGGTCACCCACGTCGAGATAGCGGTAGCGGTGCCTTCGGCGTTCATACCGCCACCCATCCCACCGCCAGCGATGAAGAAGTGAATCTTGCCCTCTGCCACGTACTGCTGGAACTGCGCGAGCGTCGGCGACGGATCGCTCCCGTTGAACCCTCCGATAGCCATGACCGGTGACTGCGTCGCAAGCTGATAACCCGATGCGCTGTTGGACCCGATTGCCGCGGCTACCCACGTGAACTGGTCGGAGTTCTCTTCGAGAGCGGACACAACAGCGGCTTCCGGCGTGCTGCCCTGCAGTAGACCACCGGCACCGCCTCCCATTGCGCCACGCGTCCCGTCGGTGGTCGGCGTGGTACCGCCCGGAACTGTTGCACCACCGGGCATCTGACCCATTCCTACAGAGGGCGTGCCCGGCATTCCGGTCCCAGCCCCGTCAGTCCGACGGTTACCGCCATCAGCCGTGCCACCGAAGCCTCCGCGGCCACCGCCGGGCCCGCCCATTCCACCTTCGACGCTCGGTCCGGCCGAAACTATGGAACCGGTATGCGGAGTGTTGATCGTGTCGATCGCGTATGCAGTCGGACCTGCCAGACCGGTGAAGATCGCTGCGAGAATCACTGCTACAGCCAATCGACCTCGCGTCACTGCCGGAATCAGCACTGCCACGGCACTGACGATGCCGACCACCAGAATGGTCCAGCGAAGCCACGGTACGAACGTAGGCGAGCGTCCGAGCAGTACCCACGCCATCGCGACGGTTGCGGCCAAGGACACCGCCAGAATGATGCGAACCCAGAGGACGTCACGATGACGCCACGCCACTACCGATCCTGAACCGATCAGCGCGGCGATCGCCGGCGCCAGCGCAACGGTGTAGTAGGCGTGGAAGATTCCCGCCATGAAACTGAAGGTCAGTCCGGTCACCAACAGCCAGAGCCCCCAGACAATGAATGACGCACGCTGTGTGTCAGCGCGGGGTGCCTTGCCTCGCAGCACGATTCCAGCCACCAGAAGTATCAGTGCAGCAGGAATCAACCAGGCGATCTGTCCGCCCTGGGCCGATTCGAACAGTCGGGTAATGCCGGTACTCCCCCACATACCACCGCCGGCCCCACCACCTGGTGCCATACCTCCCCCGGCCATACCACCTGCGACCTCGCCCATGCCGGGGAAACCGCCCGCAGCAGCGCCGGCCGCAGCATCACCAGCACCGCGCATTCCGCCGCCGCCGACGCTTCCGGTCTCGTTGCCGCTCAAGCGCCCGAGCCCGTTGTAGCCGAGCGTCAGTTCGAGAATCGAATTGTTCTGTGAACCACCGATCCACGGACGCGAGTCGGCCGGCCACAGTTCGACGATTGCCAACCACCATCCGGCGGAGACGATCAGTCCGCCCAGTGCCCCGAACAGTTGGAGTACGCGCTTACCCAGTTTCGGCGGTCCGGCGATCAGATAGGTGAGCGCCAGCGGTGGAACTACCAACATGACCTGTAATTGCTTTGTCAGGAAACCGAATCCGCAGAAGATACCGACCAACACGAGCCAGCGGGTGCGGCCGTCCTGCACGGCGCGCATCATCGCCCACACTGCTGCGATCATCAGGAGCACCAGCAGAGCATCCGGGTTGTTGAACCGGAACATCAGCGCCGCTACGGGTGTGAGCGCAAGTACCAGGCCCGCGAGGAGGCCGGCGGCCGCACCGAAATACCGTCGAACCGTTCCCCACAACAGTGCAACCGATCCGACCCCGAGGAGTGCCTGCGGCACCAACATCGCCCAGGAATTGAGTCCGAAGATGCGAACCGACAGCGACATCAACCACAGGGACATGGGCGGCTTGTCGACGGTGATCGAGTTTGCAGCGTCCGAGGAGCCGAAGAAGAAAGCCTTCCACGACACCGAACCTGCCTGTACCGCAGCGGCATAGAACGAGTTGGCCCATCCGGATGCACCCAGGCCCCAGATGTAGGCGACTCCGGTGCCCACCAACAACACTCCCAGTGCCCACGGTTCCCAGCGCACCTGACGTTGCGGTTCCGGCGCTGGCAGCGGCGCGGCGAGTGTCTCTGCAGTGGCGGTCATCGATTGGCTCCTACGGATTGTGCGGTGCGAAACACCCAGCGCAGTGCGATGAATCGACTGACTGTGGCAACAAGATTGGCGATGACGAGTACGGCAAGCTCCACGTGCTTGGAAGCATCGGGCGCCATGACGTCGAGCACGAACAACGATCCGCTGGTGAGCAGTAGACCGAACCCGAACACGAGCAGGCCCTGCATCTGGTGACGAGCGGATCCTTCCGACCCTCGGATCCCGAAGGTGAAGGCCCGGTTGGCGGCGGTGTTGAATACCGCGGTCACCAGCAATGCGACGGCGTTGGCCCACTGCGCACCCATGATCGAGTGCAGAGCGAGGTAGAGCAGCGCGTACGCGAGCGTCGAAATGACTCCCACCACGGCAAAGCGTGAGAGCTGCCCGACCATTCCTCGTGGAACTCCGGGAACCAACGGTTCACGTCCGAAACTTGCCCTGAGCTCGGCCAATGGAAGGGAACCGGTAGACAGTGCTCGCCCGACACGGACCACACCTTTGAGGTCGGCAACTGCCGTGGCAATGATGTCCACCCGACTGTCCGGGTCGTCCACCCAGTCGACAGGGACCTCGTGAATCCGCATGCCCGCTCGCTCGGCCAGCACCAGCAATTCGGTATCGAAGAACCACCCGGTGTCCTCCACCAGCGGAAGTAGTTGGCGTGCAACATCGACGCGCATGGCTTTGAATCCGCACTGGGCGTCGGAGAAGCGAGCATGCAGTGCGCTTCGGAGGATGAGGTTGTAGCTACGTGAGATGAACTCACGCTTGGGGCCGCGCACCACGCGGGACGATCGTGCCAGCCGGGAACCGATGGCGATGTCCGAGTGTCCGGAGAGCAACGGAGCAATCAACGGCATCAGGGCGTTGAGGTCGGTCGAGAGGTCGACGTCCATGTACGCGACCACGTCGGCATCGGAGTCGCTCCATACCTGCCGCAGTGCTCGACCACGACCCTTCGCATCCAGGTGGACGACCCGGACGTCGTCGAATTCTTCGGCGAGGGAACGTGCGAGTGCCAACGTGCCGTCGACACTGGCGTTGTCCGCGATGGTAATTCGTGCAGAGAATGGCACCTGCGTGCGTAAATGCCGGCGCAGGCGCCGCACGCACGTCTCGAGGCCTGCCTCTTCGTTGTATACCGGGACGACCACGTCCAGCACTACAGTCGTCGCGGAGACCTCCTCTGCGTCCGTGCTGCCCGCGGTCTGCATGGCTTCTGTCGTCATGCGTCCTAGATTTGTCGGGCCGGCTCCGACGAACCTGCGTCCAGCCTGGGAGTTTCCTGGCAACCGGACGCGGGCTAATCTCGGGGTATGCCTTCAGTCTTCAGTGCCATCATCAACGGGGATCTACCAGGACGTTTCGTGTGGGAGGACGAGGACGTCGTCGCGTTCTTGACCATCGCGCCGGTAACGCAGGGCCACGTGCTTGTGGTTCCGCGAGCCGAGGTCGATCAGTGGCAGGACGTGGATCCTGAACTCTTTGCCAAGGTCACCGCTGTTGCCCGCAACCTCGGCCAAGCCGTGCGGAAGGCGTTCGACGCGCCTCGGGCGGGTCTCCTCATCGCAGGTCTGGAAGTTCCGCATCTTCACGTTCATGTTTTCCCCGCATACGACATGGGGAACTTCGACATCAGTGGCGCCGACACCTCGCCGTCACCCGAATCTCTCGACGAGGCACAGACCAAACTCAAGTCGGCGCTACGCGACCTCGGCTTCGAGGCAACTGTCTCGACTCGTTGATCGCATACCTTCGACCGAATTTCGCTGGAAGATAACTGGACTCCCCGCCGCAGCCTCCAACGGAGGTTGCGGCGGTCGCATTTGTCGCTCCTACCGACCGTGACCTGCGATTGCACACCGAACAGTCCGTTTCGCGCTGTCGCGCGAGCACGAGATTCGCTGCTACCGTGGGTCGCTGGTCCGGGACCTAGGGCCCTAAAACTGGTTCACGTGTTAACAGTCGGAGGACAAGGGAGCAATGCAGGAACGTGCCAAGATCAGTCGCCGACAGATTCTTCAAGGTGCTGCTGATCGGTTCGAAGTCACGGGGTACGGCAGCACGAGCATGAATGACATCGTGTCCGCGGCGCAGATGACCAAGGGCGCGGTCTATTTTCACTTCTCGTCCAAAGACGAACTGGCTCAGGCGGTGATCGAAGAACAGCACCAGATCTCGATCAGTGCCTTCACCGCAGTTGCAGCCACAGGCGCACCGGCACTGGAACAGCTCGTCATGGTGTGCCACGAGATGGGCCGCCAACTCGTCGCAGAACCTATTGTTCGTGCGGGAATCCGACTTACCCTCGAGTTGGCCTCTGCCGACGGTTCGCAAGGCCCGTACGTCGCGTGGATCCGCGAGCTTCGAAAACTGGCCGAGGCCGCGAAGCTCGAAGGCGACATCCGCGACGATGTGGAGCCGGAATCGGTGGGTCGCGTAGTGATCTCGGCATTCACCGGCGTTCAACTGGTTTCGAACGTGCTCACCAGACGAAGCGATTTGAACGACCGTATCGACGAATTGTTCACCCTCCTGTTGGCAGGCGTGGTCTCCGACAAGCGACGCAGCGACGTCGCCGAACTGGTCGGATGTCGCCTCGAAACTTATGCGTCCTGATCCGGAGAACACCCCGACGCCCGGATGATTCGGCGTATCAGCACCGAACCGTGCGCCAACCTTCGTCGATTCGTACAAGACCCCCCGTCGTCGACTCACTATCGTCAGATCCACGAATAACCCAGATACATGGATACCGACGAAAGGGCTTCTCGAATGACCGAAACCGCCACGTACGTTGAGAGCGCACAGCAGGAGATCGCTGCTGTACTCGCCGAAGCGAAGACCGATGCCTACGTCCACGCACGCGACATCGATTCCGGCGAAGAGTTCGGCTACGGCGCGGACGAAGGTGTCATCCTCGCCTCCGTTTTCAAGATTCCTGTTGTGCTTCAGTACGCCCGTGAAGTAGCGGCAGGCACCCTTGATCCGACCGAGCACGCCACGGTGACCTCCGAGTTCCGCTCCGGCGGCATCGGTATCGGCGGCTGCGCCGACGACGTGACTGCAAGCTGGCGAGACCTCGCTCTGCTCATGATGAGCTTCAGCGACAACGCCGCCACGGATTTCTTGTACGAGCGTCTCGGACTCGACAACATCGTCGCAACGCTGCGCGGGCTCGGTTTGGAGAAGACCAACTTGGTCCGTGACTGCCGAGGCCTCTTCAAGACGGTCTACGACGACCTCGGCGTCGACAAGGGCACCTTGCTGGAAATGCCCCCCATCGAAATTCTTCGGACAATTTCCGTCATGGATCCCGCCCGCTCCAATTCCAGTACTCCTCGTGAGATCACAATGTTGCTGGCTGCAATCTGGAGGGACGAAGCCGGCCCCGCATCGGCTTGTGAAGAGGTCCGAACCATCATGAGCAAGCAGGTCTGGCCGCACCGCCTTTCGTCCGGTTTCCCCGACGAGGTCACTGTCGCCGCCAAGACCGGAACGCTGGGACTGGTACGAAACGAAGCCGGCGTCGTGGCGTACCCGGACGGCAAGCGTTACGCCGTCGGTGTCTTCACCAAGTCCCACGAGCTCACCCACCGCGCCCCGAAGATCGACGCCTCCATCGGAACCGTCGGCCGCATCGCTGTCGAAGCACTTCGCAACAACAGCTGATCTGAACCCACTGACAAAGAATGCGGGTCGCGCTGAGAAATCAGTGCGACCCGCATTTTTCGGCTTTCGAGCTAGCGTGGACCGCGCAGACGAAGATGCACCATCAACCGGAAGCGGACGTTGGGGTCGTCGAGATCCAACGCGGCCATACCCTTCAACTTGCTGAGACGATACCGAAAGGTGTTGGGGTGCACGTGCAATGACGCCGCGGCGTCACCGACATCACCGAACGCGTTGAGCCACGCATCGAGAGTGTCCACGAACGAGGTCGCATGAGCGGCGTCGTGGCTGGCGATCGCCTCGATCGGTCCGAGGTCCGAGAACCCTTCGGCTGCAGCTTCCGACGCGATCTCCAACAGGATGGCATCGACGTGGACGCTGCTGAAGGTGGCGACGCTGCCCGACGCTCGTCCCGCCAACAACACTTCGAGGGCATGTTCGGCGTCGCGCTTCGATCGGCTCAGCTGCGCCGGTCTGGTCACGACCCGGCCGATCCCGATGATCGTGTCGCCGGACGCTCCGGTGCGGTCCAGGAAGTCCGAGGCCACACGGAACGCCTGCAACTCGGCTTCGGCCGGGGAATGCCCTCGTACAGACAGCACCGCGTAGCCGGTTCCGTTGACCAAGGCTGCCGCCGACTGCGAGTGGACGGCGCCGAGGTGCATGGCCAGAGCGTCGGTCAGTCGCACCACGTGGGCGGCATCGTCCGGCTTCGACGATCCCTCGAAAGACCTACGACCCAAAGCCATCACGAGTGCGGGGCCGGTCCCGAGACCGAGGCGATTCATCGCGTCGACCGCACCTGACCCACCGTCGAGAAGGGTTGCGATCAGGTCTGCGCGCAGTCGGCGCTCGGCGTCAGCACCGCCGCGCAACCGCAACATCTGCAGCGCGATCAACCCGGCAGAATCGCGCAACGCACGCATACGGTCGTCGGACATCGGCTCACCGGTTGCCACCCACATGGAGCCGAGGAACTCGTCGCCGGCTCTGATGGACACGGCGATACGACCCATTTTGGTACCGAGGGTCTCGGCCGAGACCCACACCGGATCGTCGCTGCGATAGAGCCGGTCGAAGACCCCGGCCTCTTCGAGCACTCGAATGTACTGGTCAGGAACTTGCCGCTCCAGAACGGTCGCGATACGTGGACCGTCTCCTTCTTCCTGGCGGCCGGAGAAGGCGATGACCCGTGAGCTGCGGTCCTCGATCGTGATCGGCGCATCGAGAAGTGCGCTGACAGCGTTGGCGAAGGCGAACAGATCGCCGGCCGGGCCGCCTCCGCGTGAGTGGATGTGCCCGACTTCGTTTCGGGCCGAGAGCACCGAATGAAGCAGGCTTGTCAGCTGAACCCACGAGACGCCACGCGCCAAGGCCAACAGCACGACGCCCGAGGCGATGACGGATTCGCGGTCCGCATCGCTGACCTCGGTGGTCACTCGCGCGACCACCACGCGTACTCCGCGCTCGGCCAGGCCGGCCACGGACTCCGCGATACGTTCGCCTCCGGTGACGCCGACGAGCAGCACCATGGAGTCCGGTGTCGAGGGTGAGTCGTCGTCGGGGTCGTGAATGACCACCGAGGCGATCTCCTGGACCGCCTCTGGGTCGCCGACAACCGGATTCAGCACCGTAGTTCCCACGTCTTCGAGAAGCCGCACCAAACTGATGCGAGGTCGTACGGTGCCCACGTCTATCACTCCTTCGTCCGGTGAACGAAGTGTGTCATAGTGATTCGTCAAAGCCGATCCATGCCGATCCATTCGACCGACGTGGTAATTGCTTCGAGCAGGTCGGGGATCGGTTCGACGCCGATACCCGGTCCTTCCGGAACCTTCACGTAACCGTTGTCGAGTACGAACGGCTCGGTGATGTCTTCGGCGAAGTACCGGTCGGAAGCCGATGTATCGCCTGGTAGGACAAATCCGGGGAGCGCGGCAAGCGCGACGTTGGCGGCCCTGCCGATTCCGGTCTCGAGCATTCCGCCGCACCACACGGCAATTCCGTTGGCCTTGCAGACGTCGTGGATACGACGCGATTCCAGATAACCGCCCACACGTCCCGGTTTGATGTTCACCACGCTGCACGCACCGATTGCCAGCGCGTCGGCGGTGACCTTCGCGGAGGTGATCGACTCGTCGAGGCAGACCGGCGTCCGCATCATCTCGGCCAGCCTGGCGTGGCCGCGCAGTTCCTCTTCGGGAAGCGGCTGCTCGATCAGCAGGAGGTCGAAGTCGTCGAGCCGCTGGAGATGGCGGGCGTCAGCCAGGGTGTACGCGGTGTTCGCGTCGACCTGGAGGAGTACGTCGTCGCCGAACCTCTCGCGGACTGCGCGAACCGGCTCGATGTCCCAGCCCGGTTCGATCTTCAGTTTGATGCGCAGGTATCCGGCATCGAGGAACCCGCCTACCTCCTCTAGCAGCTCATCGATCGAATTCTTGATACCCACCGAAACACCCGCGGGTACGCGATCGACCACCGCGCCCAGGTACGAAGACATGCTCGTCCCGGCAGCCCGTAACTCGGCGTCGAGAAATGCGGTTTCCAGTGCCGCTTTGGCCATGGGGTGCCCGGCGAACTGTTCCATCGTCGCGCCCAGTGCGTGCACGTCGGGATCGGTGAGTTGACCCAGAGACGGAATCAGGAACTTACGAAGGACTTCGGCGGCGCCGTCCGTGTATTCGGAGCAGTAGCGAGGCTCGGACATCGCCACGCACTCGCCCCAGCCCTCCGACTCCGAGGTGACCACCTTGACGAACAACACGTCCTTGGTGGTCTCGGTGCCGAACGAGGTACGGAACGGCGCTTTCAACGGCATTGCCGCCCGGCGTAATTCAACTCCGTCGATCTTCACGATGTAACCTCCGCTGTTGTCCTGCCTGCCTGTGTTCCCGGCGCACGGTCCAGCACGTACTTTCCGGTTCTGGTAACTGCGAGAACCACTCCGTTCTCGGCGAGCACACCACCGAGAGTCTCGCGGACTGCCAGGCGCCAGTCGTTCGCCGCCGCCGGGTCCGACTTACGCAGTGTGTACACGTCATTCGGTGTAGCCACCGTGACGAATCGATTTTTGGTCGACTTCAACACGGGCAGGCCGGCTTCGGAGACGGACAGCAGTTCGCTCGCCCCCAAGGACTCGGGAGTCGGGACTTCTCCCGAACCGGCGACGACGTCGGCAACCTTGCTACTACCGATTTCCCAGTCGATCAGCAATCGGTCGCTGTCTGCGCCGCCGTTGAGACTGTCGTTCATCGGCGCGTAGAAACGCGGCAGATACTGGATCGGGAACGCACCGAGTTTCGAGACGTTGAAGTAGGCATTGCGTGCGACGAGCGGGTCGAAAGTCCACCGCACGTGGAGAATTCCCCGTTCCAGTGCCCACGCTCGCTGGAACAGTTTCAACGCGAGGCCGATGTGCCCGTTCTGCACGTTCGGGAGGATCCCCGTGATGTGTGAATGCAAAGAACGATGTTGCGGTTCCTCGAAGAATGCAACCGAGCCGCCGATCAAGTCTCCACCACGAAACGCGCCGGCGACGTAGTTACCGGAGTGTGCGAGCGCTTTCATCATGTCCCGATGGACGGGAGGGTTACCGCTCTCCGGCTGCCATACCTTCTCGAACAGACCGAATACCTGTTCCAACTCGGCATGCCCGGTGACGGTTTCGATAGTCACACATGCAAGCAGGGCGGCCTGCTCGGCCTGGCTGATTGCTTGCCGCATCCGTGAAGGCGATACACCTCCGAATGGTTGAACGGTCTTGCGTTGGACATTGTTCGGCGACGTCATAGTCACAGTCCTCCCTCCAGGATTCGAGTCACCAGACCGGCCAACAAGGTGGCGCGCGGGATCATCTGATCTATCTCTACGTGTTCTGTCGCTGCGTGGGCGCCACCGCCGACGGCACCGAGGCCGTCCAACGTGGGAGTTCCTACTGCGGCAGTGAAATTTCCGTCCGATGCACCGCCGACGGCGCAGTCGCGCAGCATCCCCAAACCGCTCTCACTGCTGACCTGGTGAGCGAGAAAGTACAGCTTCTCCGAAGACACTGATTCCAGTGGTCCACGGTTGGGGCCTCCGGACACCGAAATTCGACTTTCGGCCAGCGCCGGTGTCAGTGCACGGATCGAACGGTCGATGCGTTCCTGTTCCTTCGCCGACCACATGCGAACGTCACACCACAGTTGCGCTTGCGCTGCAACAGTATTGGTGGTCGTGCCGCCACTGATCACGGACGGAACCACCGACGTTCCCGCCACCGGGTCCGCGAGCTCCACCACGGCCTGAATCTGATGTGCGAGCTCCACTACAGCGTTCACACCTCGTTCGGGTTCCAGTCCGGCGTGTGCAGCGCGTCCCTCGATGTCGACGCAGTACAGCGACATACCCTTGCGCGCGGTCTTCACTGCGCCGTCGGCTGCGGCTTCGAGGACCAGCACCGCGTCGACCTGACGTGCTTGCTCCTCGATCAGTGCGCGCGAGGTCGGGGAGCCGATTTCCTCGTCGGAATTGAGGAGCACGACCACCCCGTCGAGCGACGGAAGCGATGCGAGCGCATGGAACAGCTGGACGATGCCGGCCTTCATGTCGAAGACTCCGGGTCCGGTGGCGATGTTGTCGGTGACAGACCAGGGCAACTCCGCGAGCGTTCCGAGCGGCCAGACGGTGTCGAAATGGCCCAGGAGCATCACCTTCGGCTCCGCGCCGAACGACCAACGCAAGTGCTGGCGCCCGTCGATGCGGATACGTTCGGGGGTGCTTCCGAGGTGGCGTTCGCCGATTTCGGCCACCACGTCCGCACATGCATCGACTGCGCCGAGATCGGAACTGGGCGACTCGGCGGTTACCAACGCCGCCAGGTCTGCCACCATTGATTTCTTGTCCACTCCGACGCTCTCCTGTCACCGACTTGCAACTTCGCAGTCAAGCTTGGTCGAAGCGACCCTGTCGGATCTTGTCCAAGACTCCTGTCCTTCGGGCTCGGATTCGTCGTGTGTCACGAACAGCTGGGTGTCATCAAGCAGGTGTGTCAGGTACCGATCTCTGTTCGGGCGGCAAACAGCTCGGGAAAGAAGCTCAACTCCAGCGCACGTTGCAGGAAGCCGGCACCACCACTCGAACCGCCGGTCCCCTTCTTCATGCCGATCACCCGCAGCACGGTCCGAAGGTGCCGGAACCGCCACAGCTGAAAGCTCTCCTCGAGGTCGACCAACTCCTCGAACGCCTCGTACGCCGTCCAGTGCTGTTCGACGTTCTCGTAGATTGCTTTGACCAGCGGAATCAGTTCGTCGTTTCGCACGTAGGGCGCGCTGACGTCTCGTTCGAGAGCCGACGCCGGAACGTCGTACCCCTGCCTGGACAGGTACCGCCAGAACTCGTCGTACAGTGTCGGCTCCCCGAGCAGGGTCTCCAACAATCGATGGGCGGACGGATCCGATTCGAACACCTTCAGCATGCCCGCGTTCTTGTTTCCGAGCACGAATTCCACGGCGCGGTACTGGTACGACTGGAACCCCGATGAGTTGCCGAGAACGCCCCTGAACTCCGCATACTCCGCCGGCGTCAGTGTCGCCAACACCGACCACTGCTCCGTCAAGGTGGCCTGAATGTGTTTGACACGTGCGATCCGCTTGAACGCGACCCGAATGTCGTCGGCAGCGATCGCTGCTCTGGCCGCCCGAATCTCGTGGAGAAACAGCTTGAGCCACAACTCGCTGGTCTGGTGCTGAATGATGAACAAGAGTTCGTCGTGGTGTTCCGGCTCGCTCACCGGGTGCTGCGAATCCAGGAGGGTATCGAGTCCGAGGTAGGCCCCGTAACTCATCTTCCCGGAAAAATCGGTGACGACGTCGTCTTCGATCTTTCGTGTGCCGTCCGTTGCCGACATCTTCGGTCTCCTTGTCAGAATTTCGCCGGGGTCTGCGGAACGATCATGGCCACCAATGCGGCAGCGCTCGTCGCTCCGACCAGGACTCCGAATGCAGCCATGTACGAGAACTGGTCCACCATCCATCCCATCACGAGCGGGGTGATGAAACCGGCGAACTGACCACAACCGTTGATCAAACCCATTCCGGAACCGAGGAATTCGGCCGGAAGTGCCCGCAACGGCATCGCGAAGATCGACATCGAACACAGACCGCTGATGCCTAGAGCCAACGTCTCGTAGAACGTGAACATCGCGACGGTGTCAGCGGTGGTCATCAGGAACAAAAGGACTGCCGACGTGGCCATACACGGAACCAGAAGGATCCTGGCCCGGTCGTGGAAGTACTTGTCCACCAACCGCCCGCCCACAATCGTGGCCAGCGCCGTGACGATGAAGGGAATTGCGGCAAAGATTCCCGTGTCGATCAGCGAGAGTCCCTTGTCGTTGAGCAGATAACTCGGCACCCAGGTCATCAGCCCGTACGCGGACATGTTGGCCAGGCAGAACAGAATCGCGAACTTCCACACCGACGCGGACTTGAACACCGCGGCGCGAGAGTGCTCGCTCGCCAGAGGTTGCAAGGCTGCCTCGGGATCTTCCGAGATTTCCGTGTCCAGCGGTGCGGGCAGCACCAACCACACCACCGTGCCGATCACTGCGCCGACGATCGCCACCAGCCAGAACGCGTCACGCCACCCCACGGCCATGAGGACCGGCGCGATGATCAGCGGTGCGATGCCGGGGCCGAGGTTGTTGGCGCCGAGCATGAAACCCATCGCGGTCGCCCTGGTTTTCGGACGCGTCCGCTCAGCCAAAGCCTTGAACGACGCCGCTGGAAAGAGCCCCTGGCTGATGCCGAACATCGCACGCATGACCATCAGCGAGACGAGACCCCACGCGAACCCTGTCAACGCTGTGAACACCGACCACAGGATCAAAGCAACGATCAACAGGGGCCTGGGTCCGAAGCGGTCGGCCAACATTCCGCCGGGGACCTGCCCGAGCATGTAGAAGATCGCGAATACCGAGACCACGCCACCCAACTGCGTACTGCTGAGCGAGAATTCGTCGCCGATCATCGGAAGCGCAAGCCCGATCATGACGCGATCCACCATGTCGATCAACCAGATGGTACTGAGCAGCCCCACCGTAACGGTGGTCGTACGACGAATCGACTTGTTGTCCATCATTTTTCGAACCGAACCGTCGCTCGCCCGCGACGGCGCTTCCACTGTGACGTGTTCCACCTTCATCAAGCCTCCCGAATTGTCTTGTGCCGCATGGACTGAAACATTGAAAAGACTGATGAAGTGTGACAGCGAACACGTCTACCGCATTGGTCCGTTTCACCAATAGCCGAAGCAACGTTTGGTCAGTCGGAACATGTTCTGCCCCAAGAGATGACAAATGCCGCCGACACACAAGGCGTCGACGGCATTTCGCGATGGAGTCGCTACTTCATCACGTGCGATTGGCGACTGCCACGATCGTCGAGACGCCTGCGGCTGCAAGCCGGGCATTGACAGTGATCAGACCGAGAATGTCGTCGACGCTGCCGAGTGTGTGCGAAATCGTACGATCCGAAATCCGTCGCGAGCCGGGAACAGCCTCGGCGAGTTCAGCTCCCGTGGTGGTGGGGTGAACGATCTCGAGGGTCCATTCGTCACGCAGCTCGACCGGCTTCAGTGTGTCGGCCTTACGCACTGCGCGCTCGGCTCCTGCTCGGATCTGCTCGCACGCCAGCGACGGCGGCAGCGAATTGGTTGCCGACCATCCATGTGCCTTCTTGACCTCGACGGTCTCGGTTGTCGGCGAGGCCGCGTCGACCAAGCCGCAGATGATGTCGTCACCCGTCACCAGGCCGACGGGAACGCCCTGGGTGGCAGCGTAGAGGGTGTTGACGTCGGTCTCCGAGACGGACTTGCCGTCGAGGCGGACGTCGGCGAACAAGCTCGAGAACGTGTGCGCCAGGACGCCGGGCCCACCGGCTGGTGCGTGATAGCCGACAAACAGAGCGACGTCGTGATCGGACGTCAGTCCCTCCGCCATGCACTGCATCTTCGGTGTTCCGAAGATCAGACGCGCCCGTGGATCCAGGTCGGCGTGAAGCAGATTGTCCATCGTTCCGTGGCTGTCGTTGACCAGGACGCTCGTCGCACCGGCGTCGAACGCACCGGCGATCGCGGCATTGGTCTCGGCGGTCATGAGCATCTGCGCACGGTGGTAGCCGCCACCGCCGCGGATCGTCTGATCGAGCGTCGCGATACCCGCGATACCCTCCATGTCCACCGAAATATAGACGTGCATTCCTGTCCTCCATCGATCTCAATCGGCTGAATTGATAACTTCGCTTTCACCTTCACACTCGAGCGCATCCGTTTCTTGTCCGCTCGAACGGTGAGTCGGCCTCCATTTGGGACGTTCACACCAGAATCCGATACCCGAGCCGTGAAACCATCGGGACATTCGCCGGGCCAGGCGGTTCGACCAACGACAGGAGTGCAGCGCTGATGCAGGTCCACGACATCGTGTTCACCGGCGGCCGTGTCGTCGATCCCGCATCGGGGACCGACGAGGTTCGGGGCATCGCGATCACCGACGGCAAGGTCTCGGCGTGGGGTCGCGACGCGATCGAAGCCCGGCAGACGATCGACGTGACCGGTCAGGTCATCTGCCCCGGATTCATCGACCTGCACAGCCACGGACAGGAAATCGCCGAGCAGCGACTTCAGGCATTGGACGGAGTCACGACGGCCCTCGAACTGGAAGCCGGCGTCATTCCTGTTGCAAAGGCATATGCCCGGGCCGGCGCCGAGGGCCGCCCGATCAACTACGGCTACGCGACGTCGTGGGCGCACGCCCGAATGATCGAACTCTCAGGGGCCGATCCCGACGGCGACATCAGAACGCTCCTGCACCATCTCGGTTCCCCGAGCTGGCAGGGCGAGCCCACCGCCTCTCAGCGCGCCCACATTCTCGAACTCCTCGAAAACGATCTGGCCGCAGGCGCTCTCGGCATCGGCGTGGTGGTCGGGTACGCGCCGAAATCCGATCCGGTGGAGTACCTACAGGTGGCGGATCTCGCGGCGCGAGCCGGTGTTCCCACCTATACCCATGCGCGCCCTCTCATCTCGGCCGATCCGTCGAGCCCGGTGGATGGTGCCGTCGAAATCGCCCGTGCAGCAGCCGAAACCGGCGCACACATGCACTACTGCCACGTCAACAGCACCTCGGGAATGCACGTCGACCACGCGCTGTCGGTGGTGGCACAGGTTCAGGCAGCCGGATCGCGCGTCACGACGGAGGCGTATCCGTACGGTTCCGGGTCGACGGCCGTCGGAGCTGCATTTCTCGATCCCGACAAGCTGCACCTGATGAATCTGACACCACGGTCGCTGACATTCGTACCCACCGGTGAACGTATCGCGGACCGCAAGCAGCTGGAACATCTTCGGGCCACCGACCCCGGCGGACTGGTGCTGGTGGAGTTCCTCGACGAGAACGACACCGTGCAGCGCGAATTCCTCGAACGGGCGATGACTTTCGATCGCGCCGCCATCGCGAGCGACGCGATGCCACTGACCTGGCCCGGCCGTTCGCCTGCCGACGCATTGCAGTGGCCACTGCCGAAGAAGGCGCTCGGCCACCCCCGCGGCGCCGGCACCTATGCACGTGCGATTCGTACGCTGTACCGCGAGCGTCGACTGCTGTCGCTGTCGGAGATCATCGCGCGCTGCTCGTTGATCCCTGCGCAGATTCTGGAGGAGTCGGTTCCCTCGATGGCGACGAAAGGCCGGATCAGCCCCGGTAGCGACGCGGACATCCTCGTTTTCGACCCCGAGCGAATCACCGACAACGCCACGTACATCGACGGCACCCGCCCCTCCACCGGTATCAGCCGCGTGCTGGTCGGCGGAGTACCCGTCGTCGAAGACGGTGTCGTGGTCCAGGAGGCGTTGCCTGGTCGCCCGGTACGCCGCTCGTAGCCGGATCTCACTCTGACCTGCATAGTTCTGACAGAAAGCCACCACACATGAACACATCGTCTGCAATCAACGGCACAATCGATGCCATGACGGATTTCGCGAACCCCCCGATCGGTTGGCAGCACAAGGCCTTCGGCACCGACCTCGAAGGTCGCGACGGTTCCGACCTCGAGCCGCTGGGGATCTCGGCACTCGACGGCAACCTCCTGCTACCCGTGATGACACTCAACCGTGCAGCGATCGCGCACAATGTCGACCTCATGGCGCAGTTCTGCTCCGACCACGATGTGGATCTGGCGCCTCACGCGAAGACCACGATGAGCCCCGAACTGGTTCGACGGCAACTCGACGCCGGGGCTTGGGCGATGACAGCCGCAACCGTTGCGCAGGCACGCATTCTGCGTGAGTTCGGTGTGGACACCATCATCATCGCCAGCCAGGTTCTCGATCCCGCCGGTATTCGGTGGATCTGCGACGCCCAGGCCACCGACCCCGATTTCTTCGTCACCACCCTCGTGGACTCGGTCGAGAGCGTCCGCCTGATGGAACAGTTGATCGCGAAAGTCTCACCGGCCAGCCGTATCCGGGTTCTCGTCGAACTCGGCTACGACAGCGGACGCGCGGGCGCTCGCACTGTCGAGCAAGCACTCGACGTCGCACGCGCAGCATCGCAGGCACCTTCGCTGATTCTCACCGGAGTCGAGGGGTTCGAGGGCATGATGCCCGGAGCCTCGGTAGCAGCCCGCCGTATCTCCGTCGATTCGTATCTCAAATCCGCGCGGGTTTTCACGGAAATCTGTATTGCCGAGAACCTGTTCGAGAACAACTCCGCGAAGGCTCCCAGGCCACTGGTCACTTTCGGCGGCAGTGCGTTTCACGATCTGGTTGTACGCGAGCTGGCCGGCCGGTGGGCACTCGACAACGGTGTACGCATCGTGCTGCGCAGCGGTTGCTATATCACCCATGATCACGGTCTCTATGCCGAAACTTCGCCGTGGGCTGACGGTCCGCGAACTCTGCAGGGAGCCGCAGAGGTCTGGGGTGTAGTGCTCTCCATACCTGAACCCGGACGGGTGATCCTGGGCTTCGGCCGCCGCGATGTCGGTTCCGACGCAGGCTTTCCCATAGTCCTGTGGCGCCGACGCGACGGATCCAACCGATCAGCGCGAGAGCTGACGATCACCGCACTCAACGACCAGCACGCGTACGTCGACGTTCCGGCTGACTTCGACGTGAAGGTCGGCGATCTGCTCGGTTGCGGAATCTCGCATCCCTGCACCACATTCGACAAGTGGTCACTGATTCCCGAGGTCGATTCGGATTACCGCGTCGTCGGTACAGTGCACACCTACTTCTGAGGGGACCGGTTGCGGTAATCCGGCGTCAGTCGTCCTTCGGGTCACGCGGCAATTCGACGCGGAACGTCGTCCCCTGCCCGAGGGAGGTCTCGACGCTGACGGTTCCGTCGTGCGCTGCAACCAACGCCGAAACGATGGACAGGCCGAGACCGGCGCCCCCGGTCTCACGGGTGCGAGAGGTGTCGGCGCGGTAGAAACGCTCGAAGATCCGCGCGGCATCCTCGTCACTCAAACCCTGACCGGTATCCGAAACCTCGACCACCGCGGAGTTCTCGGTCGTACCGACACGAACGGTGACCTGCGCATCCGGCGGCGTGTGTTTGATCGCGTTGCCCACCAGATTGGCAACTACCTGACGCAGTCTGGCCTCGTCACCATGCACTTCGGGCAGGCCTGGGCCGCCGGTCATCTGAAGTTCGACAGTTCGATCCGGTGCGATCGCTCGTGCCGCCTGTACCGAATCCGCCGCAACTGCAAGCAGATCCACAGGCTTGTTCTCGAGTGGACGCTGTTCGTCGAGTCTTGCCAGCATGAGCAGATCTTCGACCAGAAGTCCCATCCTCGACGCCTCGCCCTCGATCCGGTTCATCAGCGTTTCCGTATCAGTCATGGCGCCTTGGCGATACAACTCGGCGAACCCACGAATAGTCGTCAAGGGTGTGCGCAACTCGTGGCTCGCGTCGCCGACAAACCTACGCATCTTCTCCTCGGAACGCCGGGCCGATTCCTCCGAAGCCTCGGTCGCGGCAAATGCGTGCTGAATCTGCGCGAGCATTCCGTTGAGCGCCACGGACAGTCGACCGACCTCGGTGCGGTCATCGCGCTCCGGAACACGTCGATGAAGGTCGCCGGCGGCAATGGCAGCGGCAGTTTCCTCCACTTCGACAAGCGGACGGAGGCTCCGACGAACCACGAAATACGCTGCGCCGCCGAGGATCAGCAGGACAACCAGGCCGATGCCGAGTTGCAGGCCGACCAAGTCGTCGACGGTCTGCTCGTTATCCGTCAGTCGCACACCGATAGTCGTGGTCGTGCCGTCGCGGACCGTCGTGAGAACCCGCCAGTTCACGTCCGAACCGTCGCTCGATCCGACGGTGATCGGACCGTTGGTGGAATCTTTCGACAGGTCGGGTTCGGTCGTCGTCGACTTGTCGTTCAGGATGATCACCCGTCCGTCCGGGGTCACGGTCCGAACGAAGAAGGGGCTGGGTGGGCGGGTGCCCGGGCCGACGTCACTGGGCGGCTGCAGATCTCTGCTGTGCGGCTTTGCCCAACCGTCGACCGCTTCGTACAGCGTTTTGTCGGTTCGCTGGGTCAGTGAATTCTCGAGAGCAGAAGTGACCGCTACACCCGACGCCAACAGACCCAGCGCGGCCAACACCAGCAAGGCCGCAACCAGGGTGAAGCGCAGCGGCAGTGAATGGAGACGGAAACGACCCCGCTTCGGAAGCTGATCGTTTTCCGCGGCGGCGATCATTGCCGCGGTTCACGCATCACGTAGCCGACCCCACGCAATGTGTGAATCAGCGGTGTCTCCCCCGTGTCCACCTTGCGCCGCAGGTAGGAAACGTAGGACTCGACAACTCCGACCTCCCCACCGAAGTCGTAATTCCAGACGTGGTCGAGAATCCGCGGTTTGCTGAGAACCGTCCCGGCGTTGACCATGAAGTATCGGAGCAGTGTGAACTCGGTGGGCGAGAGTGCAACCAACTCGCCCTTCTTCCAGACCTCGCGGGTGTCGTCGTCGAGTTCGATGTCGGCGAACTTCACCCGCGGCGACTGCTCCGGCGCGACACCGCGACCGGCGCGGCGCAGGATGACCCGCAACCGCGTCACGACTTCTTCGAGGCTGAACGGCTTGGTCACGTAGTCGTCCGCGCCGAGGGTCAGGCCGCTGATCTTGTCGTCGAGCGAATCCTTCGCCGTCAGAAACAGGACCGGCGCGTCCACACCGTCGGCGCGCAGGCGTCGAAGCAGACCGAAGCCGTCCATCCCGGGCATCATGACGTCGAGAACGATCGCGTCGGGACGGAATGTCCGTGCGACGTCCAGGCCTTGGGCGCCGCTCGAAGCAGTTGCCACCTCGAAACCCTGGAATCGGAGGCTCACGGAGAGCAACTCCACGATGGTGGGTTCGTCGTCGACAACGAGGATGCGGGCTTCGGGGGTCTTGTCGGTCACGAGAACCATCTTCTCCCCTGCCACTGGATTCCCGCTGTATGTTCCCTGGGAGCTTCCTGTGAACGGCCGAGTGCATGTGATGGACTAGGTACAGGTGAAAAGCCGGGTGCAGCTGAAAAGCTGTGGTGCAGGCCCACGAACCGGAAGGATGCGGCATGTCACTACCCCCACTGTGGAACATGGAGTGCTTGACCTGGCGTATTCCTCTGTTCACCAACAACTCCGATACCGGCGGGGATCCCGGCTTCGCGCCACCGGAGTCTTGGGCACAGGCCCTCGCAGGTGTTGCCCAAGATCTGCGTTGCCTGCGATTCGGACCTGAAGTTGTTGTCGACCGTTTGATCTGGGAATTTTCGATCAACAGCGACTACAACGTCACGATCGGCTGGCAAGGCACACGTGACATCAGCGGATTCAGCTACTTCAACGCACTGTCGATGGAGACTGCATTCGCGGACGCTGCGGTGTGGGTCGCCGACGCAGTTCAGACAAATTTGGCCGGCTACGACTTCGTTCAGTGGCCGAGTCGAGGACGCCATCTGCTGGTTCCTCGACTTCGGGACGGGGAACCGGTGTGGATTGATCCGCACGGCGATGTGACGATAAGTCGTATAGGCGAGTTGTGCAAAAATTCGACGAATTATGCAGCAACGTAGCCCAGTTCAAATCGCTCAGCTCTACGATCCTGTGGCGTCCGCGCTGGTCGGCGGTGTGGTGGCCGCGTACGCAGTGGCCGAGTCCCGAGTTGACGACTTCTCCTTCTCCGACGCCGGCGTTATCTCGGTGGTGATCACGCCGCAGTGGGCGGGAGCAACTGCCGCGGTGGTTGCGGCCGTCGGCGTAGCGCTACTGCATCGCTGGGGACGTGGCGGTCTCGCGAGTGTCTTCGCTGTAGTCGGCGCCCTCGCCATCGCGCTACCTGCATTCGTCCCCGTCTCCGCCCAGATTTCGGTGACTCTGAACGCAATCGGAGCAGGCGCTTTCCTCGCGGCAGCGGCATTTCCGACGAAGGGTCACCGCGGAGCACAAACCGCTCTCGGACTCGGCGTAACCACGACGACCCTGTACTTCGGCGCAGCGGACTTGTGGCGCGATCGCGTCCCCAGGTGGTCGCTCACACTTCCGGGCGATTCCTACCCCGTGCCGTCCACGGTTCCCGTCTGGATTCTGCTCGCCGCAACTCTTCTCGTGGGTGGAGTCGCCGCACTCTCACGACCGAATCAGGAGCCGGGCGACATCGACGCACGCCTGGTGAAGCTGGGAGTTGTTCTGCCCCTGGTATTCACGGCTCTCTATGTGTGGTTGGGCTCGACGACATCACCTGGGTCATGGGTGATCGCGGTGGTATTGGCGGTTGCCGTTACCGTCGCACTGGCTTGGCGGTTGCCGCCACACGACGGTCGTTTCGTACTCGTCGGAATGGCAGTCAGCGCGGTTTCGGTCAGCTCGATTTCCTTTCCATCCGACTGGACCTGGGCGATGCCCGCGGGAGCTGCTGCCCTGGCGTTGGGCGTCGTCGTCGGCTGGAGAAGACCGATGCCGCAACTCGGGCTGGGACTCCTTGCCGTGACTGCACTCTCGGGATTGCTGGATGCCGCCCCGACCACGGTTGCCTACGTCCTCGTCCTCCCGCTTGCGCTGGGACTGGCCGTCACGTCATGCATGCCTGTTGCCGTCGGAGCAGTCTCGAGCGGGGCGATGTTGCCCGTCGCTTTCACGTTGTTCTCGGTTTCACCGACCTTCTTGGACCCGGGCTCGCGGGAATTCGGGTGGTCTACCGGTGTGCTCGTCGAACACGGACCGGCCGCCGTGAACACGCCGATTCCTCTGACTGTTCTCGCTGCGACGGCGACGATCGTGGTGGCCGTGTCGACCATCCATCTGAAGCGGGTTCGAACGGCGGTGGTGACCTAAATCGCCAGCTGATCGGGTCGGAACGCAGAATTCTGTTGCTATGGTTGGGTGGTCAACGACGACATCCGGACGAGCGCACCGTACCCGGCCAGCGAAAAGACGGTGCCTTGGGAGTTGTTCACCATGGCATGGATCGTGCTCGTCATTTCCGGACTTTTCGAAGCTGTCTGGGCTACCGCACTCGGTAAGTCCGACGGATTCAGCAAGATGTCGCCCACCATCGTCTTCGTCCTCGGCCTGATCGTCAGTATGGCCGGCCTCGCGTATGCAATGCGTACCCTTCCCATCGGGACTTCCTACGCGATCTGGGTCGGCATCGGCGCCGCCCTGACTGTGGGATATGCGATGATCACCGGCGCGGAGTCCACGTCGATCGTCAAGATACTGCTGATCCTGGGCATCGTCGGCTGTGTCGTCGGTCTGAAGGTCCTTCACTGACCGGCGATCCTGGTGAGTGTTTGTGTGTTACCGGTTACAGTTAACGCATGAAACTGCTGGAGATGCTCACGCTTCCCCTACGCGCGGGCATTGCAGCCGCAGAGATCAGTTTGGGAATCGCCGAGCTGACGGTCACGACAGTTCGTATCGCCGTCGGTAATACCGGCGCCGTGACGGCGGGTGCTGCCGGCTTGGCAAGCCCCCGCGGACCCATGCAGATGATCCAGCAGTTGTCATCGCTCACCGCTGACGATCGGCCCATCGGGCAGGCCTTGGCCCCCGGTGGGCCACTCGATCGACTTCTCTCTCCCGGCGGCCCGGTCGACAAACTGACTGCACCCGACGGCACTCTCGAACGACTGCTCGCTCCCGGCGGACCACTCGAAAGACTTCTTGCCCCCGGCGGACCGCTGGATAGGGTGCTCGCCGAGAACGGCGCATTGGAACGCTTGCTCGCGCCGGACGGTCTCCTCGACCGAATGATGGCGGAGGACGGTCCGCTTGAACGCCTGACAGCGCAAGACGGTGCCGTCGAACGCCTGACTGCCAAGGACGGTGTCATCGATCGCGCACTGGCCGAGAACGGCATCCTCGAAACACTCCTGGCAGAGAACGGCGCCTTCGAACGGCTCATCGCCGAAGGCGGCCCGCTTGACCAGATCGTTGCACTGTCCGACACCTTGACTTCCCTCGCTCCCAACCTCGAGCGGATGAGCGCGAGCATCGAGGTCCTTCAGGAAACCGTCGGAATCCTCAGCGCTGCAGTGGGTCCACTCGGAGAACTTGCCGGCAAACTTCCCAATCGGTGGCTCAAGAGCAAGAGCGACCGCCCAGGGCCGGACCTTCCGATCGAATCGGCATAACAAACCGTTACTCGCCGATTACGCGGTCAGTTGTTGATCACGATGTTGAGGTTGATGATGATTCCGCCGAAAGTCAGGATCGTGTTGGCCAGGCCAACGGTCATTCCACTGTTCAGAGCCGCGATCAGTCCGTTCATCGTCGTATCCCCTTCACTGTCTACGGGTTACGCGTACAAGATTGTGCGCTGGCGCTGACAATAGGCCAAGTTCGTGACCTGCGCGCCATTGCGGAGAAAACTTGTACCCCGGTCGCAGTTTCCACGTTAACTGTTGCAGGACAACATAATTCCAAGATCGGCGCACTACCCGCTAACGGCCGAATCAAACATCACGATTGGGCATACGCAGACCACTTCACATAACCGTCCGCCCCATCAGACACTTGTCCACCGAAACAGAGTGCACAACAGTTAGTCCGGTGCAACAATGAGACGAATCGGACATGCCTGCGACGTGATGGGGAAGGGTGGTTGAGACAATGACGGCGCCGCGCATCGCCAGAGGACACCGCGGCCCCACCGGGGGCCGAAATTCCGCGTCGCAGGACAGCCTGGACGCCGCCTCGGACGCCCTGCAATCGCTGTACGCCCACCTCGATCCACATGCCCAGGCCGAGCAATTTCTCGAACAAGTCTGCAGGCATGCCGTCGATCTCATCGCCGACGCCGACATGGCCGGAATTACCATCGGCGGTTCGGATACGACATTCCGAACCGTAGCCGCCACCCACCAGCTTGTTCGTACCGTCGACTCGATCCAATTCCGGCTGGACTACGGACCGAGTGTGACGTCGTCACGCACGGGAACGGTTGTCCGCGCACATGCCAGCGAAGCCCACAGCCGGTGGCCTCAATTCGCAAGCGCGGCAAAGGCAGTCGGCGCCGTCAGCTTCTTGTCCATGCCACTGCCTGGCCGGGAACGCCCGCTCGGAACCCTCAATCTCTACAGCCACGACCTCCGAGGTTTCACCGGCGCCGACGTGGCATTGCTCCAACTGTTCGCCGTGACCTCGGCCTACGCGCTGCACAGCTCGCAGCGCCTCGACATCGCCAGAAAGCACGCGATGGACCTCGAGCGAGCACTCGAATCGCGAGGCGTCATCGAACAGGCCAAGGGCATCATCATGGGCACCCACCACGTCGACGCCGACCGAGCCTTCCGCATTCTCATCCAGGACTCGCAGCGCAGCAACGTCAAACTGCGAGTGATCGCCCAGCAGTACATCGACGGCGCGATCGACCCGCGCCAGGCTACGAACAAGCCCGAGACCAACTGAACCGGACGCCTATCGGCACCTCAGCAAATACAGAGGCACTCACCACATTGGTGAGTGCCTCTTCTTTCGGAGCCTCCTGTCGGGATTGAACCGACGACCTTTCGCTTACAAGGCGAGTGCTCTACCACTGAGCTAAGGAGGCGAAGACCGACGCGTTGCCGCGACTGACTTTGCGGAGCCATCATATCCAAGCCGTCACGGTGGCCGCGCGCGGGTCACGTTAGATAGCGTGGGCCCCATGCGCAACTCCCACTCCGCCCCCTGATGGCGAAATTAACCGAAGTACTCACACGCCTGACGGGAAACCGGCAAGCCACCGTCGACACGGTCACGTCGGCTCCCGCACCGCTTCAACCGATCGACCTCACAGACGACGCCGTCGTCGCAGAGGTCCTGGACCTCGCGGTTCGGGTGGGCGAAGTCCTCCTCGCATCCGGAACCGCGGCCATGGACACCGCTGAGCAGGTGCAGTTCATCGCCGCCACGTACGGCCTTGCCCAGTGTGACGTCGACGTCACTTACAACTCGATTGTGCTCTCTGCCTATCGCGGCCCGACGCGACCGCCGGCGAGCACGATGCGCATCGTGCACTACCGCTCGATGGACTTCACGCGGCTGGCGGCCGTCGACCGTCTGACACGTCGTATCCGCCGTGAGGCGATCACACCGGACCAAGCGCACGACGCGCTCACAGCCATCACGACGGCGCCGCACCCGTACAACCGGTGGACCGCGACCATGGCCTGGGCGGCGATGGCGGCTTCGGTCTCCGTCCTGCTCGGCGGCGGGTTCCTCGTTGCCACAGTCGCGTTTCTGACGACGATGGTCATCGATCGAGTCAACCGCGTACTGAACCGGTTCGGCCTGCCGTTCTTCTTCCAGCAGGTTGTCGGTGGTCTCATCGCCGCTGCGCCTGCCGCCACGCTCTATACATTTCAGGACCAGCTGGGGATCAGTATCCGGCCGTCGTTGGTCATCGCGGCCGGAGTGGTCGTTCTACTGTCCGGGCTGTCGTTGGTGGGCTCGGTCCAGGACGCGATCATGGGTGCACCCATTACAGCTGTCGCGCGATTCTTCGAAGTGGTGATGATGACGGGCGGCATCATCGCGGGCGTCGCAATCTCGTTGCGAATGACCGGGATGTTGGGTTCGACGCTTCCACCGATCAATGTGGAAGTCTCCACCATCACGCAGTTGCCGATCCTCATGCTCTCCGGTGCGTGTGCGTCGGTGTTCTACGCGCTCGCCTGCTACGCCGAGCGGCGTGCACTCACCGCGGCGTTCCTGGGCGGTGCGGCAGGCAGTGGTGTGTCGATCTTCGTGCAGACACTCGACGTCGGTCCCGTGATCGCCGCCGCAATCGCCGCAACCGTGGTCGGTCTTGCCGGTGGTCTGATGGCTCGCCGCGCACTGACGCCTCCGCTGGTTGTCGCGGTCGCAGGCATCACTCCGCTGCTCCCCGGTCTGTCGCTGTACCGAGGCCTGTACGCGCTGCTCAACGACCAGGTACTGATCGGATTGACTGCCTTGCTGTCGGCCTTCGGCATCGGCTGCGCCCTGGCCGCGGGCGTCACGCTCGGCGAATGGGGAGCGCGCACGCTGCGTCGTCCACGGATTCTGATGCGCGTGGACTCGCTACGTCGCCCGATGGTCCGCAAGCGCAGGCGTCGAGTTCCCGTCACCGAGAAGTAGGCGTCGTTCAAGCAGAAAGAGCTGGGCACCTGACGGTGCCCAGCTCCTTTCTGTTCACTCGGGGGTTCCGAGCGGTGAGAGAATCAGCTCTCGACTGCGTGCTTTCCACCGGCAGCCTGATCGGCTTCCATGGCCTCACGCAGGCTCTTCGGACGCATGTCGGTCCAGTTGGCCTCGACGTATTCGAGGCACGCCTTGCGGCTGTCTTCACCGAACACCACTCGCCAGCCGGCGGGGACCTCGGAAAACGTGGGCCACAGCGAGTGCTGGTCCTCGTCGTTCACCAGCACGTAGAAGCGGCCGTCTTCGTCATCGAAAGGGTTAGTGCTCATCTCGCCTCACTCGTTACGTACGTGTCTTGTGCGCCCAGACTAGCAAGCGCACCAGTTCGGTTCTGGTGGCTCAGCACCGACGCCAGAATCTCCCCCGCCCGCACTGCCACGTTCGACAGCAGCGACGACGTCAATCCGTGAGTCTGTTCTGTCCCACCCTGCAGATAGATACCGCCTGTCACGTCCTCCGTTACAGCCAGTCGATAATCCCGACTGACGTTACGCGGAACGGACGAATCCGGCACGAGTTCACCCAACAAATCGTCCAGAGGTGCCGGGGTGAAACCCGTGGCCAGAATGAGTGCGTCGCACGCCAGCGTGTCGGTCAAGCCGTCGAGATTGCTACGGACAGCCAGTTCGATGCCGGATTCGGTCTCCACGGCACTCGTGATCTCCGAGGCCCGACGCATGAACAGTCGCCTCGGCCCACGAACCATCTCCTGATACTCGGTGGCATACAGCTTGTTGATCAGTTCGATGTCGACGACCGAGTAATTGGTACTGCGGTGCAAATCGAGAAGTCGGCGTCGTTCCGCGGCGTCTGCACCGTGCAGCTGATCGACGGCTTCGGGATCGAAGATGCGGTTCGCGTACGGGCTGTCGTCTGCCGGGCTGTAGCCGTAGCGGGCAAAAACACTGTGAACTTCGGCGTTCGGGTAGTTCGCGTGCAGGTAGTCGACGATCTCCGCGGCACTCTGGCCGGCGCCGAGAACGACGAACCGGTTGTGTACGGGCTCCGGCATTGCTTCGAGATGGAAGAGGAACTGGTGATTGTGGAAGCACCGGGACGAAGGCGTCGCCCACTCCGGGATCCGCTCTTTCAGTCCGGCTCCGACAACGATGTTGCGCGCGATCACCGTTTCGCCGTCGGCGGTGCGAACCGCAAAGCGATCGACAACGCCGTCGGAGTTCTTGATTCCCTCGACCCCGTCGACGGTTGTACCGAACTGCACGTCCGCGTCGACTCGTCGAGCTGCCCAGCACAGGTAGTCGTTGAATTCGTGGCGCGTGGGGAAGAAGGTCTGGTGGTTGACGAAGTCGACCAGTCGACCCTGCTCGAACAGATACGAGAAGAAGCTGTATCCGCTCTGTGGATTCCGGAACGTCACCAGGTCCTTCGGAAACGCGATCTGCATGGTGGCACCGTCGAGCAGCATCCCGGGATGCCACGCGAACTGAGACTGCTTTTCGAAGAACCGCGCGTTCACCCGATCAACGGCCGCACAATTTGCATTGTGTTCTTCGACAGCAATGGCCAACGCGAGGTTGGCCGGACCGAACCCGACGCCGACGATGTCGACAATGGCAGGTTCGGCGCTGGAGTCTCTTGGTGATTCACTCATTACAGGTAGTCCATCCCCGACGGAACGACCTGGTACGGCCGCCAATCGATGTCCCGAAGTAAGTAGCAAAGGCTACCCTTAATGAGGTGAGGGTATCAACACTGTGAGCCCCCGTATAGCGGTCGACCCCACGGAGCGATGCGACGTATGTCATAGTTTCGCCCCCTCGCTCGCGTCATCCCCTTCGGCGGCGACTGCAGCCTCGATCACGTCGACCAACTGACCTGCCCATACGCGGACTGCACCCACATCGACGCGGTCGGCACGGAACCCGAGAGTTGCAAAGACAGGCCCATCGCCCACCGGCTCGTAAAAACTCAACGTCACATCCGCATGGGGCACTCCCACCGGAATCGGTACGAGAGAACCGAAGTCGCCGAGCCCGTCCAAATCCGCCTGCTGGTGATGGATCACCATCACCTGAGGTCTCATGGACGCCGGATTACCCAGCGCCTGCTCGACATACACATATGAGACGTCCTGATTGCTCAGCGCTTCCAGATTGTTTTCCCGGATGCGAGCCAGCAATTCTGCAAACGTCGGACTACCGGACGTATCCGTGCGCAGGAGAACAACATTGAAGAACGATCCGATCATCGGTTCGAGACGGGGATCCGACCTGCCCGCAACCAATGAACCGATGGGAAGATCAGTACCCGCGCCGGCCTTCGTGAGAACGCTGGCCAGTGCGGCCTGCAGGACCATGAACATACTCGTGCCGGTGCGCGCAGCCAGGGCGTCGATTCCGGCGTGCAGACCCGCGTCGATGTCGACGGCGATCACGTCACCTCGAGGCTCCGAGTCACCTTCCGGCAACGGAAGATTCACACTGGTCGGTATTCCGTCGAGCGCATCCCGCCAATATGCAAGTTGCTTCGACGCACGGCTGTCGACGTCTCGGGGGTCTCCCAACAGCTCGTCCGACCACACGGTGTAATCGGCGTACGTCAATGCAAGCTCGTCCCAAACCGGTTGATCTCCCTGCGACCGGGCTGCATAAGCAGAGACCAGATCTCCCAACAGCGGCACTACGGACCACTCGTCGACGGCGATGTAGTGCATGACGAGAAGCAGTGTCCTAGAGCCGTCTTCACCGAGCACCAGATGAACCCGCAACGGTGATTGCTCACGCAGATCCATCGGAAGTTGAGCCAGTTCGAACACCACTCGACCCACATCGCCGGCGCCGACATCGACCACATCGACAGTCGGACGCACCGATTCTCTTGCCACGACGACGCCGTCGACCTCGACGAAGGTGGTCCGCAGGGGTTCGTGCCGCGAAGTCACATCGTCCAAGGCGTGCCCGAGAATCTCCGGATCGATCTTCGATTTCAGGGTCAGCGCCAGAGCGTGGCTTGCTTGCGGTTGCGCGCCGGACGCGCGGAACAACTCCCATTGACGACGTTGCGGCGCAGACAGACCCATCGTCTCGGGACGTTTCACCGCCGGCGCCAGGATCGGACGCCCACCTTCCGAACGCGCGACGACGGCCGCCAACTCCGCAACACTCGGCGCGTCGAATACGTCTCGAATACTGACGTCCACGCCGAACGCTTCACGAATGCGACCGACCAGTTTCATCGAAGCCATCGAATGGCCGCCGAGTTCGAAGAAACTGTCGTGGACTCCGACACTCGGGAGTTGCAGGATTTCCGCGAATGCAGCCGCAACCGTGGACTCCACTGCCGTGCGAGGAGCAACATCACCCGCCAGCTCCGACCAGTCCGGAGTGGGCAACGACTTGCGGTCGAGCTTTCCGTTCGGCGTCAACGGCAGCGGACCGTCAAGGGCGACAACCATGGTCGGAACCATGTAGTCGGGCAACGACACTGCCGCGAGGTTCCGCACTGCCGTCGTGTCGACGACGACACCGGGTTCCGGTGACACGTAACCGACCAGGCGCGTGATTTCGCCCTGCCGATCCGCGACGACCGTTGCCTGCTTCACCGAAGGATGGGCACTGAGAGCTCCGATGATTTCGCCCAACTCGATTCGGAAACCGCGGATCTTGACCTGATCGTCGACGCGGCCGAGGAAGTCGATGTTCCCGTCAGTGCGCCACCGCGCGCGGTCCCCGGTGCGATACATGCGATCGCCCGCGGTGAAGGGATCGGCGATGAATCTCTGCGCCGTCAGATCGAATCGGCCCAGATAGCCTCTCGCCAGGCCGCGTCCCGCGATGTACAGCTCGCCGGATACTCCCGGCGGAACCGGACGCAGTTGATCGTCGAGCACGTACGCCTGTTCGTTGGGGTCAGGGATTCCGATGGGCACGGGACCGTTCCAACCGGGCTCTGCCTGCCACAGTGTGTTGTTCACCGTGGCTTCGGTGAGTCCGTACGCGGCAAGCAAATTCAGCCGCTCCGCCCATCGCCCGATCAGCTCCGGTGGCACCGTCTCGGTTCCGACCAACACGGTGCAGCCCTGCGGCACTTCACATCCTGCCGGCAGAGCGGCCAGCAACGAGGGAGGGATGATCGCGTGGGTGACACGATTGCTCGTCATGAAATCGGTCAGCGCCGGACCGGCAACTCGTGCATTCTGCGGCACGATCACCAGGGTGCTGCTCGTGCACAGTGCCATCGCCAGCTCGAATACCGCGACGTCGAAGCCGACCGAAGCGAACTGCATCACCACCGAACCCGGTACCAGTCGCATCCGAACCTCGGCTGTGGCAACAAGACTCGGAATACCGTCGTGGGAGAGGACGGCTCCCTTCGGCTTGCCGGTCGATCCCGAGGTGTAGATGACATAGGCAGCGTGGCTGACGCCAACTGGTGGCCGGGGAGTTTCGACGATCACTGCCTCGTCCAGTTCCGCACGGATCAGCGGATCGTCCAGGAGGATTCGCTCGACGCCGACCACATCCTCGATCCGCGAGCTTTCCTCCGCAGTGGACAGAAGTACCGAGGCGCGGGAATCGGTGAGCATGTATGTGATGCGCTCGCTCGGGTGACTCAAATCCAGGGGTAGATACGCGGCCCCCAGCTTGAGCACGGCGAGGACCGACGCGACCATTTCCACCGAGCGCGGGACGGCAAGCCCCACCACGTCTTCGACCGACACTCCGCGGCGATACAGCACGCCGGCGATCCGATCACACTGCTCGGAGAGTTCGCGGTACGTGGCCTGCCCCGCCTCGTCGCGCACCGCAATCGCCTCGGGCGTAGCAGCGACCCCACGCGCGAAAGCGTCGTAGAACGTCTCTTCCGGCACGTCGACGGCGGTGTCGTTGAACGAGGTGACAACTTGCTCGAGTTCGCCTGGCAAGAAGATGTCGATGTCGCCGATCTCGATGTCGGCCGATTCCACGACTGCCGCGATCACCGATTCCAATCGGTTCGAAATTCGCTGTGCTGTTTCGCGATCGAAGAGGTCGCTGCCGTATTCGAGTCGGACGTCGATGCAGCCTTCGTCGCCGAGGTACTCGGTGAAGTTGAACACCAGATCGAACTTGGCTGTGTACTCCTCGAGTTCGAACGGATCCCCTCCCATCTCCTCCCGGCTGTGATAGCCGACCATGACCTGGAACAGCGGATTACGTGCCAAAGTACGCGACGGATTGAGGCGCTCCACCACCGTTTCGAAGGGAACGTCAGCGTTGGCGAAGGCCTCGAGATCTCCCTCGCGAACGCGATCCACCAACTCCCGGAACGTCGGGTTACCCGACGTATCCGTGCGCAGCACAATCGTATTGACGAAGAAGCCGACCAGTTCGTCGAGTCCCTGCTCACTACGTCCGGCGACGGGAGCGCCGAGGGGAAGGTCCTCACCCGCTCCGAGCGCAGTCAGCAACGCCGCCGACGCCGCGTGCAGAACCATGAACATCGAACTCTGGCTCTCGCGCGCCAGATCTCGCAGTGCAGCAGTTGTCTCCACGCCCAACCGTGTCACCACTGCACCACCGGAGAAACTCGGTCTGGCCGGTCGACTCCGGTCGGCGGGAAGCAGCAGTTCTTCGGGGGCTCCGTCCAAACTCTGGGCCCAGAAGTCCAACTGCGTGCTCAGGATGCTCGACGGATCGTCAGGGCTGCCCAACAATTCCCGTTGCCACAGAGTGTAATCCGCGTACTGAACCGGAAGCGGTTCGAAAATTGGATCTTCGCCCTGGATCCGAGAGGAGTATGCCGACATCAGATCGCGCAGGAATGGCCGATCGGACCATTCGTCCGTAGTGATGTGATGCAGGACGATCACGACCACTACGGCACCGTCCACCTCGGCACCGTCCACCCGGATCAGACGTGCGCGGATCGGAATCTCGTCAGACAGGTCGAACGGACGACCCACTGCCACGGCAATTTCACCGGCGACACCGGATTCGTCTCGATGAACTGTCTCGACCGGAATCGTCGCCGATTCGAGAATTATCTGCTCCGGCGATCCGTCCACCAACCGGAACACCGTACGCAGGGATTCGTGTCGTTCCACGACGTCGCCGAGCGCCGCGGCGAAGACGTCCGCGTCCAGTGCGCCGTCCAAACGGAGCACGATCGGGAAATTGTAGGCCGCGGAGTTCTCCTCCATCTGTCCGATCAGCCACAATCGCTGTTGAGCGGCAGAAAGAGGAAGGTGGTCCGGCCGCGGCTTCGCTACCAGCACCGGTCGCGTCGATCCCTGCTCGGCCACAATACGTTCCGCAAGTTCCGCCACCGTCGGCGCTTCGAAGAGATCACGCATGGTCAGACTGTTCGGAATGGCGATCCGAGCTCGACTGATCAGCTTGGTGGCCAGAAGCGAGTGCCCACCGAGGTCGAAGAAGTTGTCGTCGACCCCGATATCGCCCACATCGAGTACGTCGGAGAAGAGGTCGCAGAGGACCTCTTCCGTGTGGTTACGCGGTGCGATCGACTCCCCACTCCGCTCCCCCAGCACCGAATCAGCGGTGGGCAGTGCCTTGACGTCGAGCTTGCCGTTGACGGTCATCGGTAGCGTCTCCACCTCGATCACCACGGCCGGAACCATGTAGTCGGGTAGGAGAACTCGCGCCTGCGCGCGGTAGTCGTGCCCGGCGCCGAGTCGCACGGGCGTCACGTAGCCGACGAGCCTCTTGACTCCACCTGCCCCGACGTCGACCACCACTGCCGCTTGCCGCACATGTTCGTCGGATTCGAGAACGGAGACGATTTCGCTCGGCTCGATGCGGTGACCTCTGATCTTCACCTGATCGTCGGTGCGGCCGAGGAAGTCCAGGTTGCCGTCACCGCGTCGCCGCACGAGATCCCCGGTGCGGTACATACGTTCTCCGGTCCCAGCCGGATCTGCGACGAAGCGCTCGGACGTGAGCGCGAAGCGTCCGAGGTAGCCGCGAGCCAAACCGGCTCCGGCAATGTACAGTTCGCCGGCAACTCCATCGGGGACCGGGCGCAGCCAGCCGTCGAGAATATGCGCGGCCGTGTTCCAGATCGGTTTGCCGACGGTCGGGGTGTCACTGTCGGACGTTCCGCCACCGAGCGTGTTGATCGTGTATTCCGTCGGACCGTAGAGGTTGTAGCCCACGGTTCCCTCGGTGTCGCGCAGCCTGTTCCACACCGAATCCGGAACGGCTTCACCGCCGAGCAGGACCAACGGAGGGCGGTGGTGTCCCACACCGTCGTCGAGAAGCCCGCTGTCGATCAGGTGCGTCGCGTAGGTCGGTGTCACGTTGACGACGTCGATGTCCAGTGCGTCGCAGTATGCAACGAGTGCCTCGGCATCACGACGCAGATCTTCGTCGCAAATGTGCACCTCGTGGCCTTCCACGAGCCACAGAAGTTCCTCCCACGACATGTCGAAGGCGAAGGACACGGTGTGCGCGATCCGCAGGCGCCGGCCCGCCGCGGCGATCACGGGTTCGAAAATCGCCTCGCGGTGGTTGAACTGCATGTTCGTCAAGCCGCGGTAACCGGTGACCACGCCCTTGGGCTTGCCGGTCGAACCGGAGGTGTAGATGACGTACGCGGGGTGGTCGAGTCGATGCGGTGCCCCCGGGGCGAATGCTCCGAGTTCCGACGCGGAGAGTGCCCGCGCCGAGATCGTCAGTCTCCTTGCTGCTGTATCAGGTTCGTCGATCACGATAGTGCGGACGTCCGCACCTTCGAACCTCGGTGAGGCCGAAACGGTTGTCAGCAACACGACAGGATCCGCGTCGTCGATCATCACGGCCAACCGTTCGGCCGGATGGTCGAGTTCGAGGGGTAGGTAGGCAGCACCCGTGCGCAATACCGCGAAGAGCGCGACGACCATGTCCACCGAACGTGGTAGGCCAAGAGCGACAATCTTTTCCGGGCCGGCGCCGCAATTGATCAGCAACCGCGCCATCCGGTTGATCTCGCCGTCGAGATCGGCGTAGGTCATCCGGCGCTTCCCGAACACGAGTGCCGTGTCGTTCGGTTGCGCCGACGCGACTTCTTCGAACAGGTCGGCAATGGTGCGCTCCGGCAACTCCCGGATCTGCGTCTGCTGCGCTACTGCGGGAACCGGAGACGTAACAACCGATCCCGCCATGTCCTGCGACCAACTCTGCAGCAGGTCGACGAAGTGACGCAGTAGGTCCTCGGCCCGGCGCGCGGTCACCAGATGCGGATGGAACTCGAACTTGACGTTGACGGTGGCACCCGGTGTGACCACGACGGTCAGCGGATAGTGCGTGTGATCGATACTGTCGCTTCCACTCACGTCGTGAGCGGCGTTGAGCGCGTGGACTTGCCTCTCGTCCACGAAGTTCTGCAGGACCATCAGCACGTCGAAGAGTTGACGATGCTCGGAAACACGCTGGATCGATGCCAAACCGAGGTAGTCGAAAGGCATCAGCGAAAGTCGATCCGCCTGTGTCCGACGAAGAAGTTCCTCGACGCTCTCGTTCGGATCCAGTTGCAGCCGAACGGGAACGGTGTTGAGGAACATTCCCACCACGGTGTCGATTCCCGGTACCTCCGGTGGCCGTCCGGCAACCGTGGAGCCGAAGACGACGTCCTGTCGACCGGTGGCCGACGCCAGCACGAGGGCCAGCGCTGCATTCAGTACCGTGTTGAACGTGACGCCGGACGCGGCAGCGCGCTCACGCAACGCACGCGAAAGCGTTTCCGACAGAACCGCATCGCGGCGATCCGGAAGCTGAACTTCGACACCGGGCATCGGCTCGGCAACAAGCGTCGGCTCCTCGAGTCCTGCGAGCGCTCCGCGCCACCCCTCGTCGGCGGCTGCACCGTCGCGATCGGCCAACCAGGCGAGGTATGTCTCGAACGACCCCTCGGGTTCGCCGAATGCGCTGTCGTCGCCGCCGGTATCGTAAAGCGCCAGAAGCTGACTGACGACAAGGCCGTTGGACCAGCCGTCCCACAGCAGGAACTGCCTGTTGATCACCAGACGATCCTGGCCGCCAGGCAGATGCAGCACACTCATACGCCACAGCGGCGGCGCGGTCAGGTCGAATGGCGTCACTCGGTCTTGGGCGGCGACGGCCTCGGCACGCTCACGAGCAACCGAGTCGTCGAGTTCACGGAGATCGTGGACGACGACCGGAACATCGAGTCCAGCGCTGAAGAACTGCACCGGCTCGTTCAGCCCTTCGCTCACGAAACCCGCTCGCAACGTGGGATTTCGTCGTTGAAGTGTCCGGGCGGCCGCAGCCAACCTGTCGACATCGAGGGTGTGCCCGAAGTCCATCGAGAACTGTGCCGTGTAGATGTCCCCACCACTGCTGCTGTCGCTGCTGCCCGCGTAGCCGGCTTGGAAGTACAGGCCTTCCTGCAACGGTGAGAGTGGGAGGATGCTGCTGACACCTGCCGGACTCGCATCGGCTATCGCGTCGATCTCGGTCTGACTCAGGTCGAGCAACGTCACATCGGACGGGGTCAGAATGGGAGGCCCGGCGTGACGCGCGGCCGCAGCCGCCAGATCGCCGAGGGCCGAAACCCAGCCGTCGGAGAGTGACTGCGCGTCCTCCTCGGACAAATCTTCACTTGCCCAGGCAAACTCGGCGCGGAGCCCCGAATCCACGCTGACGACATTCACGATCAGTCGGTACGGGCCTCCCATGTCTGCGTCGGGATCGGTGGACAAGGCTTCGGATTCCGCTGCCAAGGACCATGCTGTCGATCCAGCTGTCGTCGTACGTCCGAGATAGTTGAACAGGATCTGAGATTCGGAGCGCCCCGCCAATGTCGATGCCGTGCGGGCATTCACGTATCGCAGCATCCCGTAGCCGATACCGCCGTCCGGAGCCGCCCGCAGGCTCTCCTTCACCTCGCGTAGCGTGTCCACCGGGTCGATTCCGCCGTGCAGTCGCATCGGGGCAATCGTGGTGAACCAGCCGACTGTTCGCGACAGATCGATGCCCGCCACCAACTCCTCCCGGCCGTGCCTTTCCAGATCGACCAGCAATTCGTGCTCACTGCGGCCGGTGGAGCGGCGCCAGCGATCGACGGACATCGTCAGCGCTGCCAACAGAACATCCGTTCCCTCGGCACCCACCATTGCCGCAACCGATCCAAGTGCTGCCTCGGAGATTGCTCCGTCCACCGTGACCGTGCGCCTCGAGCCTCCGGATACGACGGCATCGCCCGCGGCGTCGGGGATCAACTGCGCGCCCGGAGCGGTCACGGTCAGCCAGTGATCGAGTTCGGCGAATCGATGAGCACTGTATGCGTGTTCGGCCACCGTACGGGAGAAGGTACGCAGCGAAGTTCCGACGGCATCCAGTGCGGCGGGCTCTCCGGCTTCGACTGCCACCCAGGCCATCGCGAGATCCTCGAGCACGGTTCCCCAGGAAACCCCGTCCACGACCAGGTGGTGCGCGACTATCGCGAGTCTGCCCAGACTCTCAGCGCCGCAATCGAACCAGACCACCGAGACCATCCGCCCTGCAGACGGATCCAATCGACTGGTCGCAGTTTCAGAGTGCTCAGTGACGAGTCTTCGCAACTCGGAGTCATCCAGTCCCCGAGCATCAACGCGTTCGACCAGGTTCGCTGCCCGGACACTACCGGGTTCCTCGATCCGCGCCGACCACATCCCGCGGTCATGTCGGATCAAGGTTTGGCGAAGTCCGTCGTGGTGATCGAGCACGGCCTGCAATGCGCCGGTGATCGAACCGAGAGATGTTGCCGGAGAGTGGATCAGAACTGCCTGGTTGAAGCGGTCGGTACCACCCGTCCATTCGGACAAGCGGTGAACCACCGGCAGCGGAACCAGCTCACCCACGCCGATGTCGGCCGTGACGGTGGCATCCGAGGTGGCGACATCACCCACCGCTGCAGCGATCGCAGCGGGAGTGCGCAATTCGAAGATCTGACGCGGGGTCAGCACTACCGAATCACGACGAGCCAGGTTGACCAGTCGGATCGCCAGGATACTGTCGCCGCCGAGAGTGAAGAAATCGTCGCGCACCCCGACACGGGGCAGTCCGAGAACCGTCGCGAAATGCCCGGCGAGGAGGTCTGCAACGCCCGAGGAAACCACTCCCGTCAAGTCGCCCACCTGTGCCGCAAAATCCGGTGCAGGTAGTGCTTTTCGGTCGAGCTTGCCACTCGGGCTCAGCGGCAGCGACTCGAGCCGCACGAAGGCACTTGGCACCATGAACTCCGGTAGCACTGACAACAACTGAGCTCGAACCGCAACATCATCAGCATCTCCGACCAGGTAGGCGACCACCTGTGTGCGGTTGCTCGGACCGTCGGTTCGGACGATCACGGCACTTGCCGTGACTCCGGGGCACAGCGCCAATTGCGCTTCGATTTCGCCGAGTTCGATTCGGAATCCACGAACCTTCACCTGCTCGTCGGCACGGCCGAGGTACTCGAGAACGCCGTCGGCATTCCACCGCACGATGTCACCGGTCCGGTACATCCGCGAGCCGCCGTCGCTGTACGGATTCGCCACGAATCGTTCGGAGGTCAATCCCCCACGTCCGTGGTAACCACGCGCCAGTTGTGGCCCTGCCAGATAGAGCTCACCGGTGGCACCGGCCGGGACGTTCTGCAGGTAGGGATCGAGAACCAACAGGCCGGTGTTGGCGGCAGGTGCGCCGATCGGGACGCTGACGGCGTCTGCCGGAGTTTCCTGCACCGACGGCTGCCAACTGACGTCGACGGCGGCCTCGGTGGGGCCGTAGAGGTTGTCCACCAGAGTATTCGGCAGGATCTCGGAGACCTTGCGCGCAACGTGAACGGGCAGTGCCTCGCCGCTGCAGTTGACGATCTCGAGCGAAGAGCACAGTGCTGCTTTCGGCTCCGCGAGAAACACGTCGAGCATCGACGGAACAAAATGCACTCGGGTCACGGAATGTTCGACGATGACGTCGGCCAGATAGCCAGGGTCCTTGTGCCCGTCCGGCTCGGCCATCACGAGAGTTGCCCCCACCAGGAACGGCCAGAAGAATTCGGGAACGGAGACGTCGAAGCTCGACGGGGTCTTCTGCAGCATCCGGTCGGAGACGTCCATCGGACGTATCTGCTGTGCCCAGAGCAATCGGTTGACCACACCCTCGTGGTTGACCACAACGCCTTTGGGGCGACCGGTCGAACCCGAAGTGTAGATCATGTACGCGGCATCCGCGGGCGATCCTGGGACACTCAGCGGATCGGCGGGGAACCGCGCCGACTCCGATACCGTCACCCGCGGAACCGAACCCGAATCGAGTGAAGAGTCTTCCGACACCACGACACACACAGGATCGGCGTCACCCAGCATGTACGTCAGCCGCTCCGCCGGGTAGCCGGTGTCGAGGGGAACGTATGCTCCCCCGGCCTTTCCGATGCCGAGTATCGCGACCATCAGATCAAGAGAGCGAGGCAAGGCAACCGCTACCAACGATTCGCGTCCGACGCCACGTTCGCGCAGCAGATGCGCAAAACGATCAGCGCGAGAGTGAAGTTCGGCGTAGGTCAACGACTCTTCACGGAAGATCACTGCGGTGGCTTCGGGCGAACGCCCGGCTTGATCCTTCAGCAGCTCGGTCAGCGTTGCGCGCGGCCGATCCAAGGCCGTGCCGACGCTCCCCGGCTGTGCGGGTGCCAGCGCGATCCGGCCGATGACCTGATCGAGATCGCGCGAGAGCTCGGTGAGTACGACTGCGAGAGTTTCGGCCAGCGACGCAGCGGCGTCGCCGTCCACCTGAGCAGCGTCGTACTTGAGCTCCAACGCCAATCGATCGCCGGGGACGACGATCAGGGTCAGCGGGTAGGCCGGTCGCTCGTCGAATCGAATTCCCGTCAGTCGCACCGAGTTCGTCCGATCAGCGATTGCCGTGTCACCGAGTGGATAGTTCTCGAACACGACGAGTGATTCGAAGTCCTGCTCCAGTCCGCCGGTCCGTCGCAGTTCGGGTAACCCCAGGTATTGATGGTCGAGTAGTTCCGATTGTTCCCTCTGCCAACGGGAAAGCGCTTGCGCGGCTGTCTCTGCCGGATCGAACCGCAACCGAGCCGGCACGGTGTTGATGAACAAGCCCACCATGGACTCGATGCCGGGCAGGTCTCCACCGCGTCCCGATACGGTCGATCCGAACAGCACGTCTGTTCGGCCGGTCATTCGGCCGAGCACCAGCCCCCAGGCGCCGTGCACGAGCGTACTCAGCGTCAGGCCATGGGAGCGTCCGTTGATCGCCAGTGCGCGAGTATCACTGTCGGACAGCTCGACTCGGGTGGCACAGACGCCGCTGCTGCCCGCGCTCGGCGCGGGAAGTTCGACCGCGGGCCCGGGAGAGTTCAGCGCTTCTCTCCACACCGCTGCCGAGGCCTCGTGATCGTGGCGGGCCAACCATTCGAGATAGCTGCGGTACGGCGCCGGAGTCGGGAGCACCGCGCCGGAGTCGCCAACGCTGTACGACGCCATCAGCTCCCGCAGCATCACCGGAACCGACCATCCGTCTGCGACCGCATGGTGAATCGACTGCAGCAGAAGGTACTTCTCCGAAGAGGCACGGACAAGCGTGTAACGGACGAGCGGCGGTTGCGCCAGGTCGAACCCGCGCGCGCGGTCGGCGGAAAGCAGTTCATCGACATCGGCGCCGGCCACCTCGACTACCGCCATCTCCACGACAGCGCTCGGGTGCACCACCTGCACGACCCGGCCGTCACCCAGGACCGAGAATCCGGTGCGCAGCGCCTCATGCCGATCGACGACGGATTGCAGCGCGCGGTGCAGCGCCGCACTGTCCACGGCTCCGGTCAGTTCCACAACCTGTTGCACGACATACTGATCGGCCCCCGGATCGGCAAACGCCGAATGGAAGTAGATCCCTTCCTGCAGCGGAGTGAGTGGGAGAATCTCTTCAGCCTTCGGTAACCCGTCCACGTCTGCCTGAGCGAGCGCCACCAGAGGGTAGTCCGAGGGTGTGGCTCCGCCGAGGGCTGCGAGCCCGGACACGGCCTCGAGCGAGTCCAGCCACAACCGCGCAAACCTGTCGATGTCGCTACGCAGGAAGATGTTCGACGCCCAGGTCAGGGTGGCTCGCAGGCGTGGTCCACCGGCGGCGTCCTCGGCTACGACGTCGACAGACAACGCGTGACCCATCGGCATGGACGGATCGGCAGCACCGTCCATCGACACCGGGAACCAGTCCCCCTCCGCTGCGGCAGTGCGTCCCAGATAGTTGAGCACCACCTCCGGCGCTGCGAAACTACGCAACTGATCCGAGCCGCCGAGGTATCGCAATGCTCCGTACCCGAAGCCGGCGTTCGGGACCCGTCGAAGTTGCTCCTTGACGCTCTTGAGAACCCCCGCCAACTCGCCGCTCGCATCGAGATCGGGAGCGGCTGTACCGATCTCGAGCGCCACCGGAAACACTGTGGTGAACCATCCGACGGTACGAGTCAGGTCGACGTGCGCATCGCCGTCACCGCGAACGATGTCTTCGTCGCGTCCGTGCCCCTCCAGGTCGATCGTCACCGATCCGGCACCGCTCCAACGGGTCAGCGCCACGGCAAGTGCGGTGACCAGCACTTCGCTCACATCGGCTCCGAACGCCCGTGGGACACTGCCCAACAGCTGATCTGCAAGTTCTGGAGGTAGGGTGATCGACCGCGCCGCAGCGGTGCGCGCGAGGTCAACTGCCGGGTCGAGTGCCCGACGGCCGAGAGATGCCCGTTGTGCGGACGTCACCGAGTCCCAGAACTCGATTTCCGAGTCCAGTCGCCCGGCTCCGACCGCCTCCGAGACGAGTTCGGCGTACCTTCGCACCGACGTGCCGACCGGAGCGAGTGCGGGTTCGTCGCCATTCATCGCTGCGATGCCGGCGCGCGCGAGGTCCTCGAGGATGATGCGCCACGAGACGCCGTCGACCACCGCGTGGTGGATGACCAGCAACAGCCGTCCGGGACCGGTCACAGGGCGGAACAGAACAGCGCTGACCATCGTGCCGTCGGCTGGATTCAGACGGCCGACAGCTCGCTCGGTCTCGGCGACGATCAACGGTCCGCATTCTTCGAGCGGTGCCGGTGTTGCACGGGTCTCGAAGACCACAGCCACTTCGTTTGTCTCCGGGACGAGCAGTCTTCCTTCGGGCGTCAACGTCGCACGAAGTGCATCGTGGCGCGCCACCAGGGCGTCGAGCGCCGCCTGGACATGCTCGGACGTAATGGCTGACGGCGTCTGAATCAGCGCTCGCTGGTGGAAGGTTCGTACTGCGTCCGACACTCCGAGAACCCTGGCGGCAATCGGCGTCGTGGCTACGTGGCCGATCGGTTGGTCCGCGTGGTCGACGATCTCAGCCACTCGGGAGGACTGGGCACGCGCCATAGCCTCGGCGGTGCGCAGTTGGAACACCTCGCGAGGACTGATCGACAAACCGGCAGCACGAGCCGCGGTCACGAGTGAGATCGCGACGATGCTGTCGCCGCCCAGTGCAAAGAAGTCGTCGGTAACGCCGACCGAATCGAGGCCGACTGCCGACGCGATCAACGTGCAGAACTGTTGTTCGACTTCGTTTCTCGCAGCGACATGTGCACTCAGTTCGGCGAGATCGGGCTCGGGTAGCGCGCGACGGTCGAGTTTGCCGTTTGCCGTGAGCGGAAACTTGTCGAGGACGGTGACGGTGGTCGGGACCATGTAGTCGGGCAGCTTGCTCGCAGCCCACTCGCGAAGCTCACGTGAGTCGATCGCGAGGTTCGTCCCCGACGCTGCGCTCACGTAGGCGGCGAGATACTTTGCACCTGTTGGTGCTTGGCGCACCAGAACTGCCACGTGACGAACTGCGGGGTGCGAAATCACGGCGGCTTCGACATCCTCGAGTTCCAGGCGCATGCCGCGGATCTTCACCTGATTGTCCGTGCGTCCGAGGAAGTCGAGGGTGCCGTCGGCGGTCCATCTGGCCAAGTCACCGGTGCGATACATGCGGGATCCGGCCAGATCACCTGAGACGAAGGGATCCGCGACAAAACGAGATGCGGTCAGTGCCGAAGCACCCACGTATCCGCGTCCCAGCAGGAAGCCCGCGGCGTAGAGTTCGCCGCCGGTGCCGATCGGAACCGGCTGCAGGTCGCCGTCCAACACGTACAGACGAGTGTTGGGGTTCGGGCGACCGATGGATGTGGCGATTCGTTCCGCGTCCTCGCGGTAGATCACATGGGAGACACCGATGGTCGCTTCGGCCGGGCCGTAGCCGTGATACAGCGTCGTGGACAGTTGGGCACGGAACCGGTCGAAGAGTTCAGGCGTGAGAACCTCACCGCCGCACCACACGTGCTTCAACGAATCGAGCTGATCGGTCCCGTTCGCCAGATCCAGAAGGATGTCGAGCATCGACGAGACCAGGTAGACGAAAGTGACCGATTCTCCGGCGATCAGGTCGAGCAGGTATTGCGGGTCGCGTTCCCCCTCGGGCTTCGCGATCACCAATCGACCGCCGGAGACGAGTGGGAGCAGGATCTCGTTGATCGAGATGTCGAACGAGAGTGGGGCTTTGAACAGTGAGGCATCGCCGGACCCGAACCCGAGAATCCGCTCCCGCTGCCACAGCAACCTTGCGCAGATTGCCTCGTGGCGGATCATGGCGCCCTTCGGACGTCCGGTCGAACCGGACGTGAAGATGACGTATGCGAGTTGGGCACCGTGACTACGAATGTCGGAGGTCATTGTCTCGGATAGGTCCGAGGGCCCGTCCTCGTACGCCCACGCGGAGAGATCGACCGGAACGGAGTCGTCTACACCGTCCGAGGTGAGCACCAGTGTGGCGCCCGCGTCGGCAAGTACCGATTCGCGGCGTTCGGCAGGCCATGACGGATCCAGCGGCACGAAGGCACCACCGGCACACATGACGGCCAACAACCCCACCACCATCTCGGCGGATCTCGGAAGGCCGATCGCCACAACGGTTTCGGGTGCGACACCGCGCGAGATCAAATGCGCGGCGAGCTGCGATACCCGACTTTCGAGCTCGCCGTAGGTCAGCCGGATATCGCCGTCGACCACGGCGACGGCGCCCCGATCGGCAGAGAAGCTGCTGCGCAACAAATCCGGCACCGTCGTCACGGGTTGCGGTTCTGCGGTGTCGTTCCACCCGTGGAGCACGAGTTCACGCTCCGCGAGCGACATGGGGTCGAGTGCCGAGATCGGAAGCTGCGGCTCGGCTACGAATCGATCGAGGAACTGTTCGATTCTCGCGGTGTGATCGGCCAACTCCCTGTCGAATCCGGCCGGGGCGCGGACGTCGATCTCGATCGGCTCCCCGTCCTGACCACCGCGCACACTCAGATCCAGGTCACTGACTCGACCGGTTACCGAATTACGCACGCGCACCGGGCATCCGCCGAAGGTGAGTGTGTGTTCGAACATCATCGAGTTGATGCCGGGGCCGAAGACCTGACGGTCGGGATCGATCGCCCGAATGTCGCGAGCAAGATCCTCACCTCGGTACCGCCCGTGCTTGAGAATCGAGACCAGGGCGGTGTCGAGACGAGTTGCCAACTGGCCGATGCTTTCCGAGCGTTCTACCCGAATACTCAGCGGCAAAATCGTCGACGCCATCGAAGGAGTGCGACGCATGTCGCGCCCCACCCGAGCGGCCATCGGTACCGAGACGACAACGTCGTGCTGTCCCGTGGTTCGTGCGATGTACGCGATCAGCGCAGCCATGGGGAGACGAGTTCGTCGAATCCCGGCGTCGGCCGCATAGCGATAGAGCTGTGCCGCGCGATCAGCGTCGAGCGTGAGCATCGCTGAGATCGGCGGCAGCGAATCATCCACCTGCCCATGCAGAATCCGCGTCGCTTCCGGTCCGGATTCAACGCGCTCGGCCCAGTACTGACGGTCGGTCTGGAATCGCGGAGAGTTCCGGTAATCCAGATCGGCTGCAACCACGGCGTCGAGTGACCACTGCGGCGCGGCAGTCCCGAGATTCGGATCGTCGTATCGCTCGGCGACGTCGGCGACGATGAGCGAGATGCCGTACCCGTCGATCACGCTGTGGTGATAGCGCTGATACCAGATGACTCGGTCGTCAGCGGTCAGCAGAAGCACCTGGCGGAACAGCAGATCGTCCGGACCGAAGACCCGAGCCATGTCGGTGTCCATCCACGACTGCGCAGTCGAATCGGGATCCGCCTCGGCCCGAAGGTCGAGAATTTCCACGTCCCAGCGCGCATCCGGAATCGGCACCTGGATCAGCTGGTTGTCGGCATCGACCTCGAAGTGCACGAACAGCGCTTCGACGCGTCCGACGCTGGCCTCGATCGCCGCTGCCGCGCGCTCGATGTCGATCGTGCCGTCGACCTCGACGACAAGTCCGATGTTGTAGACCGGACTGCTCGGATCGACGTTCTGAGCAACCCACACCTCACGCTGAGCGGCCGTCGCCGGGAGCGCTGCGTCCAGATCGGCACCGCCCGATACCGCCGGGTGAGCTACCTGAGAGTGGTCAGACATCAAGAATCCGATCATCGTCGTTCATGCTCATCGAACGACGAACACCCTCGCAAGTTTAGGGTAGGCTACCCAGGAACGTGAAGGTGCGCTCCCGCCCTGGTCAGACCTGTTCCCACGGACCGAATTCGAGCAAAACGTCAATTGCCGTCTTACCGTCCTGCGGCCGAACGACATGTTCGAGGGCATAGACCCTCGATCCCTCCGCAGCGCGAGCGAGATCGGAAATACCGGGCAGAATGGTCGGTTCGGGTGGACCGCCCACACCACGATGGAAGTTCTCGATGGAATGCCCCAAATAGAGGACCCGTCCGCCGGGCGTCAGCCACTCCCCGACGCGCTTCAAGGTTGCGGCCAGATGGTCGACCTCGAGGTGAAGAAAGCTGACCAACACCAGGTCGACCAGCCCTTCCGGCTGCCACTCGGTCGCGTCGCCGACCTGCCAGTCGACAGCCTTGTCCCCGTCACTCGCCCGTGCCAGATCGATCGCCACCGACGAGTAGTCGACCGCAGTCACCGACCAACCTTGCCCAGCCATCCACCGCGCGTGACGGCCGTCGCCGCAGGCCAGATCGATCGCGGTGCCCGGTCTCAGATCGGAAATTCTTGTTGCGACGGTTCCCGCCGGGTCGACTCCCCATGGCTCCGTCACCGCTCGGTATCGCTCGTCCCAGTCGCGTGCGTCCATGATTGCTCTCCCATATCCGTTTCACCGTTTCAGATCGGACGGTGCCCCCAGCAGCATAGAGAACCCTCGAATGTGACAGATCGATACCCCTGGGGGTATACAGGTGACGGACAGGAATACCCCCACCCGTATCAGGAGTGAAGATGTCAGCGACCAGAACAGTCACCGCGGACCCACCCACCCGAGCCGACGGCATACTTGCGCGTCTCGGTCGATCGATGGCGACTCACACCCGCCTCGTCGTCGGCGTCTGGTTGATCGCGTTGATCGCACTCGGCGCCGCAGCACCCAGCGTCTTCACCTCTCTGGCCGGCGCGGGTTGGCAGGCAAACGGATCCGAATCCGTGCAAGTTCGCGAGTTGGCCGAGCAGCATTTCGGTGGAAATTCCTCCGCCGCAGTACAGGTGGTCGTTCACTCGGATTCTCTACCCATCACGGATCCGTCGATGCAGCAAACCCTGGCCGCGGCAACGGAAATCTTTTCCGCGGACCCTCGCTTCGGCGAAGTGATCGCCCCGCAGCCCGGTATGACCATCAGCCCGGACGGACATACCGGCATCATGGTCGCGGGCGCCAACGCGAGTACCGACGAGATGGTCAGCGCGGTAGACGAACTCGGCAAGAAGCTCACGGGCTTGTCCACCGACACGATCGAGGTGTACCCGACGGGTGCGTCGGCGTTGTGGAGCGATTTCAACAAGGCCAATCACGAAGCCATGATCAAAGCCGAAATGATGTCGTGGCCCGTCACTCTCGCGATCATGGTGTTGGCCTTCGGCTCCCTGGTTGCCGCGGGTCTACCACTACTGCTGACGCTTGCGGGCCTGGTCGCTTCGGCGGGCGGGCTTGTAATCCTCAACGAGATCACGCCGATTTCCGTGTGGGCCATGAACTTCGCGATGATGTTCGCTCTCGCGCTGGGCATCGACTACGCACTCTTCCTCGTCGCCAGGTTCCGGGATGCATTGCGAGCCGATCCGGATCCAAGGGCCGCCGTGGCTCAAACCATGGACACCGCCGGCAAGGCTGTGGTCCTTTCCGGCCTCACAGTTCTGGTCAGTTTGTCTGCGGTTCTCATCGTTCCAGCCCCGGCCGTACGCACGATGGCTGTCGGAATCATGCTCGCTGTGATCTTCGTTCTCGCCGCAACACTCACCCTGTTGCCTGCCGTGCTCGGCAGGATCGGCGCGAAGGTCAACGGCGGTTCTCTACCGTATGCAAAGCGCCAGCAGCACCGCTCCCCGATGTTCGCAGGTTGGGCATCATTGCTGCACAAGCACCCGTGGCCATTCGGCTTCGGCGCCTTACTCATCCTGATCGCACTCGTTGTTCCGGTCTTCGGACTGAAGGTGGCAATGCCCTCCATCGCCGTGGTTCCCGAGGACGCCCCGGTTCGCCAGGGCTATGAACTGGTGCAGCAGCAATTCGGGGACGGCGCCCCGGGGATGTTGCAGATCGTCACGTCCGCCGACGATGCAGCCGACACCTCACGTATTGCCATGAGCGTTGACGGCGTGGCCATGGTCACCCCAGCGCAACAAGCTGCCGACGGGTCCGATCTTGTTATGCTGCAAGCAGTTCCCACCGTCGACCCGTCAGATCCTGCGATGGAAACCATCCTTGCCGACCTTCGGTCGCAACTGCCGGAATCGGCGCTCGTCGGCGGCGCTCCGGCCGAAAATCTCGACCTTCAGCAGGCACTCGACGACTACCTTCCCATCGTCGTGGTCGTGATTCTGACGCTCGGATTCCTGTTGCTGCTGATCGCCCTCCAGGCGCCTTTGATCGCCTTGATCGGCACGCTGGTCAGCCTGCTGTCCACTGGGGCCGCATTCGGAATCGCGAAGCTGATCTTCCAGGACGGTCACGGAGCAGGCCTACTCGGCTTCACCCCCCAGGGTTTCCTCAACGGGTGGGGTCCGGTCTTCTTCTTCGCCATGATCTTTGCGATCGCGATGGACTACACCGTATTCCTGCTTTCGAGTGCCAAGGAGCACTACGAACGCACAGGCGACCCCGCGATCGCACACATCGACGGCCTCGCGCATTCGGGTCGGGTCATTGCGGCGGCAGCAGCGGTGATGGTTGCGGTCTTCTTCACTTTTGCGCTCGCAGATCCCTTGCCACCCAAGGAAATGGGCATCATTCTCGGCGTAGCTGTCCTCCTGGACGCAGTGCTCGTCCGCTTGGTGCTGCTGCCCGTTCTCCTACGCCTCACCGGCCGGGCAGCCTGGTGGGCGCCGGCATGGCTGCGTCGCGTCCTGCCGAACATCAGCTTCTCGCATGGCTGATCGTGTACCCGACATCACTGTCCTACTGATACCCCCAGGGGTATGATGGGGACAAGAGAAATCAAAGCCGGCGACAGTGACAGCCCACGACGAGGAGTGCGCAATGACAACACCCACAGAACCGATAGCGATCGCAACCAAGGTCACCGGAACCTTCGACGACGTCGTCACCCGCACGCGTGGCGCTCTCGCCGAGCAGGGCTTCGGCATCCTGACCGAGATCGACATGCAGGCAACACTCAAGGCGAAGCTGGACGAGGACATGGAAAAGTACCTGATCCTGGGTGCCTGTAACCCGCCGTTGGCCCATCGGGCAGTTTCGGTGGATCGTCAGATCGGCCTCCTGCTGCCGTGCAACGTCGTCGTCCGCGAAGATACGACTACCGAGAATTCGTTCTTCGTCGAAGCGATGAACCCTGCTCTCATGGTTCAGGTTTCCGGCGAACCCGGCCTCGAGTCCGTGGCAGCCGACGCAGCCGTCAAGTTGCGCGCGGCCGTCGACTCGCTGATCTGACACCGCAGTCGGATCAAACACTGAATCAAGCAGTGACATGCCCCCAGGGGTACCCTTGACCGCAGCACGAACACTCGAGAAGGGGCCACCATGACCGGCGACGAAGAGAGCATTGCGCTCGTATTGAACAGACTGCGTCGTGCCCACGGCCAACTTGCCGGGGTCATCTCGATGATCGAGAACGGCCGCGACTGCAAGGACGTCGTCACGCAACTCGCCGCCGTGTCCAAGGCGCTGGACCGAGCAGGGTTCAAGATCGTCGCTTCCGGGCTGCGTGAATGCCTGAGCGGTGACAGCGCGGAAGGTCAGGAACCGATGACCGAGGCCGAACTCGAGAAGCTGTTCCTGGCACTGGCCTGAAACATGAGAAGGGCCTGACCTGCAGTTAGCAGGTCAGGCCCTTTCTCGCGTGCGGAAAACTACTTCGCCAGGAAGTCGATCAGCACCTTGTTCACGGCCTCCGGACGCTCGAGGTAGCCGTAGTGCCCGGCGTCGGGAATCTCTTCGTACGACGCCGTCGCGATGCAGTCCGCCACCTCGCGGGAGAGGTAGGGCGGGATCATGCGGTCGTCGGCGAAAGCGACGGACAGGCACGGGCGCATGATCGACTTGTACGCACCCCGTCGATCGAAGGCGCGGTCCATACCGAGCTGTGCGCGAACACCCGGTGACGTTGCGCCGCCGGTGAACTCGAAGATATCCATCCAGTCGCGCGCCGAGTGATCGTCTGCCAGCGTGGCCGGCGAAAGGTTCATCACCGCGGTCACTGCGGCACGGTACTTGGCCGGCAGAGCGACGCCACTGTCGAACAACTGGCGCTCGCCCTCGGTCAGGACCTGCTGGAAATGATCCATCCGGGCGTGGCCGGCGAGGAACACTGCTTTGCGAACCAGATCGGGCCTGGCGAGCGTCAGTTCCTGCGCCACCCGGGCGCCCATCGAGGTGCCGATGACATGGGCCGGACCGCCACCGAGGTGCTCGATCAGTCCGGCGGTGTCGGCGACCATGTCGGGCATCGTGATGCCGCCGAGGCTCTCGCCGGACGGTGCGATTCCGCGGTTGTCGAAGGTGCAGACTCGGTAGCCGGCGGCCACCAGCGCCGGGGTCTGGTGCAGATCCCAGACGCGGCCGGGGCTGCCGGTCCCCATGATGAGCACCACCAGATCTCCATCACCCTTGACCTGGTAATTGATGGGGATTCCGTTGATTGTGGCGACCGTCATGTCAGCCTTCCTCCTCGTACGTGTGATCAACAATTTTGGTTGGATAGCCTAAGCTGATGGGCGGTCGTGTGACCGCAACCCCAGCCCATGCTCGTCCAGGAGGACCCCCGTTGAGAGTCGCTACGCTCGGATACCAAACCTGGGGCCACCGTACCCTGCAGGCCTTGATCGACTCCGATCACGAGGTCGTGCTGGCAATCACACACCCGAAGAGCGAACACGTCTACGAACAGATGTGGGCGGACTCGGTTGCAGATCTGGCGGCCGAGAACGGTGTACCCGTTCACGTGGCGAACAAGCCTGACGACGCCTTCAAAGCCGCGCTGGCCGAAGCAGCTCCCGACATCATCGTCGCCAACAACTGGCGTACCTGGTTGCCTGCGGAGGTCTTCGACGCACCCAAGTACGGCACCCTCAACATCCACGATTCGCTGCTGCCCAAGTACACGGGATTCTCCCCGCTCATCTGGGCTCTGATCAACGGCGAAGAAGAAGTCGGGCTCACGGCGCACCTGATGGACGAGGAACTCGATGCGGGCGACATCGTGCTGCAGCGTTCGACGACGGTCGGCCCGACCGACACCGTCACCGATCTGTTCCACCGCACGATCGACATGATCGGCCCCATCACACTCGACGCCCTGGATCTGATCGCGTCCGGCCGTACCGACTGGACGCCGCAGGACCGATCGCAGGCCACGTTCTTCCACAAGCGCGCACCGCAGGACAGCCACGTCGACTGGTCCTGGCCCGCCGAGGTCATCGAGCGTTTCGTCCGGGCACAGTCCGATCCGTACCCCAACGCTTTCGCCGAGTTCAAGGGCCAGCGCATCCGCATCCTGAAGGCGTCCGTCTCACGCGGGCACTACGGCGGAACCCCCGGCCGAGTGTTCATCCAGGAAGACGACGGCATGGTGATCGTCGCGGGCCCCGACGCGTGGTCGGGCAAGAACAAGGGACTGCGGATCGAGCGCGTCCGACTCGACGACGGCAGCGAGTACACCGCCGCCGAGTTCTTCCCCCACGGCGGCGGGTACCTCACCTGATCGCCGGATCAGACCCCCTCAGTACAAAACCCAGTACAAACCCCTCAGTCGCGACCTTCCCAGGCCGCCCACAGTTGTGCGTAACGCCCGCCCGCGGACACCAGTTCGCGGTGCGGGCCTTCTTCTACGATCTGTCCGTGTTCGAGCACGATCACTCGGTCGGCGCCCGCAGCCTGCGTAAGCCGGTGTGCGACAACCAGAGTGGTGCGGCCCTCCGTAGCGGCGTCGGCAGTCGCTTCCAGTTCCCGCGCTCCGGCGCTGCCCGCCTCCGCTGTTGCCTCGTCCAGTACGGCGACGGCGGGATCGGCCAACACCAGTCTCGCCAAAGCCAACTGCTGCGCCTGCGCCGCTGTCATCTCGTGTCCGCCTTCGCCGACGACGGTCAGCATTCCCTCGTCGAGAGCCTCCACCCACTCGTACGCGCCGACCGTCCGCAGTGCCGCGGCAACGTCCTCGTCCGAGGATTCGGGAGCCGCCAATCTCAGATCCTCGATCAGGGGTCCGGCAAAGACATGGACCTCCTGACTCACGATCGCGATGTGGCGTCGTAGGTCGTCGAGGTCGGCAAGCGGGACACCGCCGATCGACACCCGGCCCGACGTCGGAGTGATCGAACCGGCAGCGATCGCCGCGAGCGTCGTCTTTCCGGCTCCGGTCGAACCGACGAGCGCCACGCGCTCCCCCGCTCGCAGTGTGAGGCTCACTCCGTGGAGAACCTCATGACCACCGTCGTAGCTGTGCCGAATGTCATCCAGACGCAGCGAACCGTCGGCCGGAACGGAACCTGCATCCGTCGAAGGCTCCGTTTCCTCGATCTCGACGACGCCGACCAGTCGCGCGAGGCTTGCGCCGGCCGACTGCACTTCGTCGAAGGTGTAGAGCAGTGAGCCGATCGGGTTGAACAGGCGATGGAACAGCAGGGCAGCAGTCGTCGTCTGGCCGACTGTCACGACGTCCTCACGGACCAGCAGGAATCCGACGACGAGAATCATGGACAGGCCCACGAATTCGGCGCGGTTACCTCGACCGGCGAACCTCGTGAACAGGCCGAACACTCCGACTGCCAGATCGCGCGCTTTTGCCGACGCCGCATCGATCTGCCCGAGGTGTTCCTTCTCGAGGCTGTACGCGCGGACCGTCTTCGCACCCTGGAGACTGCTGATCAGCGCTTGTGAACGAGCGCCCATCGCTACCCGCTCGGCTGCGTAAACAGGAGCCGAGCGTGGCAGGTACCACTTGAGCGCCAGCGCGTACATCGGCAGCGCGACCATTCCGGCCAGACCGAGTCGCCAGTCGAGTCCGAGCATGGTCACCATGCTCAGAGCCACGAGCAGAACCGCCGCGATCATGCCGGGAACCACGTCGGACACGGCCTTGGCGATCACCGACACGTCGTCGCCGACACGCGAGAGTAGATCGCCCTTACCGACCTTCTCGACGGTCTGGATCGGCAGTCGCAGTGCCCGGTCCACGGTCCGCTCTCGCAGATCCGCCAGGATCGTCTCACCGAGCCGCTTGATCAGATAGGCAGCCACACCGGTGAACACACCGCCCACGATTGCGGCAGCGGCGATGATCACGACCACCCCGACGATCGTCGACGTGGGCGCGTTGTCCCGGACCCGGTCGACCAGGACGCCGAAGACGTAAATCGGCACCAAGGCCATCGCCGACGCCGAAGCCGCGACGATCAGGACCAGCAGGCTCTGCATCCGGTGTTCGGTCAGCGCCGCCCGCAACCACTTCCAGGTCTGGCGACCACTCGCGATCGGCAACAACTCGCGCTCTGTCACCTTCTCTGCGTTCTCCCCGGCCGGCATTTCGGTTGTCGTGTCCGTGGCCGTCACCGCAGCACCGCTCCTCGGTAGTTCGCGTCGCCGCGAGAGAGTTCGGAATGTGTGCCGATCGAGGCGATCACTCCGTCGTTCAACACGATCACCCGATCCGTCACGGCCAGCAAGGCGGGGCTGCTGGTGATCAATACCGTCGTGTGGATGCCACCGGCACCCTCGTGCCGCAGTTGTGCGATTCCTTCGGCGATCGATGCCTCGGTAACCGCGTCCACCGCCGTCGTCGGATCGTGCAGGACCATCACGGGTGCCTGTGCCACCAAGGCGCGCGCGAGGGCGACGCGTTGCCGCTGGCCTCCCGACAAACTGGCGCCCCGATCGGTCACTTCGAGGTCGAGACCGTCCGGATGTGCGTCGACGACATCCGCCGCTGCCGACGCCACCAGAGCACTCTGGATGTCGAGAGCAGCGGCATCACCGGCGCCCGCGGTGACGTTCGACGCAAGCGACCCGGAGAACAGATCGGTGATGTGCGGCTCCACCAACACCGTCCGACGTGCCAATCGCAAGTCCATGTCGGACAGGCTGATTCCGCCAACCCTCACCACTCCGCGATACGCGTCCTGCGCCAGCTGACCGGACAGGACCGCGACAAGAGCGTCGGCGTCCTGCGGCTGGTAAGCCACGACGCCCAGCAGTTCTCCGGCAGGCAGATGCAGGTCGATGCCCTTGAGTGACTTGTACTCGACTCTGTCGAGAGTCAGGTCGGTGCCTTCGAGTTCGGTCTGCGAACCCGCGCCACGCAGTGGCTCCGCGTCCAAGACCAGTGCCAGTCGATCCGACGACGCTCGCGCCACCGCGAAGTATCCGGGAATGGACGCAAGCAATCCGAGCGGTTCGATGATGAACTGCGCAAGCCCCACCACGGTGATCAGTTCACCGACCGTGATCCGGCCCTGCAAAGCGAAGTATCCGGCGAAGCCCGCAACACCGACTGCGAGCAACGCACTGACGGTCGCGGCAACGCCGGTGTAGATACCGGTCGCCTTGGCCGTGCCGATCGTCGACGCGAGCGCCTGACGGCTGACTGTGCGATAGCGAGCCGACGCGGTCTTCTCACCACCGATACCGCGCAGTGGACGCAATCCGCTGACCAGATCCGTAGCCATCGCCGACGCCCGAGCGATCGACGCCTGCTGACCGGTGGCCCTCGACGTGATGAGAGGCGCCGCCAACTGCAGCAGACCGAGAATGACCGGCGTTCCGATCAGAACGGCCAGCCCCAGCCAGAGGTCGATCCACACCAACGCCACCGCCGACGCCACCGCAGCTGTCAGGGCCGCAGCGGCGCGCGGGACGATGTCCGCGATCCACGAAGTCTGCTCGGCATCGGATGTCGAGACTGTCAGCAATTCACCCGAACGCAGATCGGTGCGCACCCCACGCGGATCGAGGACGCGGTGCGCCACCTCGAGCCGGAGGCGATGAGCCTCCTGCTGCATCGCGGTGACGATGAAGCGTGCGCCGAAGCGCCAGGCGGCCGTCAGAACGAGAAAGAGAGCCGCGAGACCGACGATGGAGACGATCAGGGCCGTGGTGTCCGAAGTCTCCACCGCACGGTCGATGATCACACCGATGGAGATCGGCACCGCCGTCTCGGTCAGTTGGTGCAGACAGACCAGAACCGTGCCGATGGCGAGCGGGCCACGGTTACGGACGAGGACACGTCGCAAAATCGCAGCACCGCTGTGATTGCCACTATCCGGCTCGTCCGAGTCGACGGTCACACTCGAGGGGGTCGAACTCATGGAACTCCAAGCATCGATGGAAGCGATAAAGTTGAGTACAGAGATAAGTAAGTCGACCCTAATACATGAGCAACTAGCGTCGACACGCCCAGTTCTCATAGAGTCGCGAGTAAGAACCATTGCTTGCGCCGTGCAGGCAAGCACGAGAGGAACATGATGGCTGAGAACACGACCGTCGAAACCGAGATCGCGGACGAGGACCTCGAGCCCGTAGCGGACGAAACTGCTCGTCAGGCACAGCGCGTCGTCGCTGCCTACGCGGAAGATGCCGACGAGTGCAGGATGCTGCTCTCGATGCTCGGTATCTCCCCCGCCGCCAAGCTCGACTGAATCTTTCCCTCACCGACCGAGAAGGAACCACGTGCCTGTCAGTCCGGATTCGACCAGTTCAACCCTTTCTGACAGCGCACCTGCTTCTTCGACCGGTGAAGCCGTGTCCGGTCAGGCTGAGTTCGTTGTCGTAGCGAACCGCCTGCCCGTCGACTTGGAACGGCTTCCCGACGGCACCACCCGCTGGAAGCGAAGCCCCGGCGGACTGGTCACCGCTCTCGAGCCGATCCTGCGCAGCAATCAGGGCGCGTGGGTGGGCTGGGCGGGGGTGGCGGACGCCGAGCTCGACCCCATCGTCGAAGACGGACTCGAGCTCTACCCCGTGCCGCTGAGCGCCGAGGAGATCAACGAGTACTACGAGGGATTCTCCAACGCCACCCTCTGGCCGCTCTATCACGACGTCATCGTCAAACCCGAGTACCACCGCGAATGGTGGAACGCCTACGTCGAGGTGAACCGGCGATTCGCCGAAGCCACCTCCAAGGCAGCGGCACAGGGCGCGACAGTCTGGATCCAGGACTACCAGCTGCAGTTGGTACCGAAGATGCTGCGGATGCTGCGCCCCGACCTGACCATCGGCTTCTTCCTGCACATTCCGTTTCCCCCGGTCGAGCTGTTCATGCAGATGCCGTGGCGCACCGAGATCGTCGAAGGCCTCCTCGGCGCCGACCTCATCGGCTTCCACCTTCCGGGTGGCGCACAGAACTTCCTGTACCTGGCCAGACGCCTTGCCGGGCAACAGACTTCACGTGGAACCGTCGGCGTCCGCTCCAAACTCGGTGTGGTGCAAGTAGGTTTCCGTAGCGTCCGCGTCGGCGCCTTCCCTATCTCCATCGACTCCGGCAAGCTCGACGAGCTCTCGCGCACCAAGGCAATTCGAGACCGCGCCAAGCAGATTCGCAAAGAACTCGGAAACCCCAAGCACATCATGCTGGGCGTCGACCGCCTCGACTACACCAAAGGCATCGACGTCAGGCTCGCTGCGCTCCACGAACTTCTCATGGAGAAGCGCATCGATCCCGCCGACACCGTCATGGTGCAGTTGGCGACCCCGAGCCGCGAACGCGTCGAAAGCTACGTACAGATGCGCGGAGACATCGAGCAGAAGGTCTCCCGGATCAACGGCGAGTTCAGCGAAGTCGGCCGCCCCGTCGTCCATTACATCCATCGGCCGATCCCACGCGACGAACTGGTCGCGTTCTTCGTCGCCGCCGATCTCATGCTCGTCACGCCGCTGCGTGACGGCATGAACCTCGTCGCGAAGGAATACGTCGCCTGCCGCAGTGATCTGGGTGGTGCATTGCTGCTCAGCGAATTCACCGGTGCCGCAGCAGAACTCCGCCAGGCATTCCTGTGCAATCCTCACGACCTCGACGACGTCAAGGATTCGATGGAGAAGGCCCTCAATCAACCGCGCGAGGACGGCCGGCGCCACATGCGTGCGCTACGTCGTCAGGTCCTGACGCACGACGTCGACCGCTGGGCGCGCTCGTTCCTCGACGCGCTCGCACACGGCGGTGCCGCAGGCCCGGCGCTGATCGCCCCGGCCGAAGCACAAGACCACTGAGGACAGTGCACAAAGGCTGGGGCCGCGGAGAGTGAATCTCCGCGGCCCCAGCCTCTTTCGTACCCGGCTCCAGCCTTCGTGTGTTTGATCAGAAGGGTTGGACGTTGTTCACGAGCCAACGTCCGTCCTGCTTCTCCAGACTCATCTTCACGCGACTGCCACTGGCAACGGCTTCGGGCGATTCCGAAGACGTGGTGATCTGATTGAGGAACAGCATCGTCGTCGCGCTGTCCGCCTCCGCGTCGAGAACCGCGGCGCCCTGGACGACGACCTGAACGGTCAGCGACTTTTCCTTGGCTCCCGGAATGATCACCGATTCGATCAGGTTGGTGAACGTGCCTTGAAAATCGCCCGTCAAACCGTCTGTGGCTGCATGCAACTGCTGGTCGACGTTGTTGTAGTCGTACTGGAACATCGCTACCGCCTGATCGGAAGAGGCCTGTGCCACTTCGCCTCTGGTCTGATCGATCGCTGCGGTGTCACGCGTTCCGTCCGGACCGAAGTAGAGATACGCCGACACTGCCGCCAACGCGATGGCCACTGCACTGATGACGCACAGGATGATGGCGAGCGGTGAGGCGCGCTTCGGCTTCGGCGAAACTTGCTTGGACGTCTCGGGGTTCACTTCTGGGGTCATGGCACAAACTCCACATTCGAGGCAAGCAACTGCCCGTCGACGTCGCACATGGTGATTCGGAGTCGGTAGTTGCGTTCAGCGGGCGCTTCGTCGCCGTTCTTCTGCATCGCACGCACCGCGACCAATGAAGTCCCGCAATCGCCGTCGGATTTCTCGAACCCGGCTTCGAGCACCTCGCCGTCGGTCTGAACTCCGGCCTGCCCGAGGACGTTGACAAACGAATCCTTGCGTCCGTCGAACTGCGACTTGAACTCGTCGGTGGTGCCGGCGAGGAACTTGTCGAGGTCAGCAGCCGCTGTATCCGCGTGCAGTGTCGTCAGATTCAGTGCGGTGGTCCGGGCACCGGCCACGTAGCGGGCTCGGTCCTCGTCGGCATTGGACGCCTTGTTCCGGTCGACGAGAAGAAACACCGTCAGGGCCGCAAGAGCAACAGCGATCACCGAAGCAACGGCGATCCCGACTACCAGCCCGGCCTTGGGCTTCGAACGAACAGGGGTGTCCACAGCAGTTTCTGCGGGGGTTTCGGCGGTACCGGTCGGCTCAGCCTCGGTCGTGACCTGATCACCGCTGACGACCTTCTCAGGTGGAGTATCGGGCTTGCCCAAAGCAACTGGCGCCGCCGCCTTCTGCTCAGCTGGCTTCTGCTCGGCCGCCTTCTGCTCGGCTGGCTTCTGTTCGGCCGACTTCTTTTCGGTGGGCACTACTACCGCGGCAGCGTCTGCATCCGCACCCGTGGGTCCGGCGCTGCGGGACGCGCGACGGCGCACCCGCTGCCCGGCCTGTGGATCTTCGTCTGTCATCAACCCTGCTGACCCTTCATGAACTGTTCGAGACTGACGTCGCCGCCACCGAGGTTCGGTTGCGAGTACGTCCTTCCGTCCGGCCCGATGTACGTGCCTGTAATCGGATCGTACCGACGAGCCGAGACCGAAGGCGTCGACGTGTACGAGCTCGGGGTCGCGGTAATCGGTTCCGGAGGCCCGGATTGCGGGTTCGTGCCCATCGGTACGTAGCCGGAACGGCACTGTTCGACCGTCGGCGCACGACGTCCCGGATACTCCTCGCAGGGAAGGTTTCTCGCGCCGCGCACGGCGATCGGCGAATCCTGGGCAACCTGGCAGAAGAGATCCGACGGCGTCTCGATCGGTGATTCGTCCTTCGGACTGCGCCACTGCTCTGCAGGGAGGAATCCTGTAGTGCACGGCGGCGGGTCGTTGACCTCCATGTGGAAGTCCACCAGTGCACCATCCGCAGCCGGGCCGGAGCCTGCCACCGTGACCAGCGCTGCGGCCAGCGGCGGATAGATGACCAGAATCTGCTCGATCGCGTTGTTGTAGATCACGCCGACCTGTCCGACGGACACGAGGTTCGCCAGAAGAATCGGCAATGTCGGCTGCATGTCTTGCAGAAGAGCATTCGCCTCCGCCGCTGCCGCCGGCCCCTTCTGGATGACGGCACGCAGATCAGGGTCGCTGGCTCGGAGCTGATCGGTGAACGTCACCAGATTGCTTGTCCAGGAACGGATGGCGTCGCTGCTGACCACCTGGGTGTCCAGGAGTGGACCGGCCTGCTCGATCAGGGTCTTGGTCGCGTCGGAGTTGTTGTTCGCCTCCTCGACGAACAGCCGAGCCGAGTCGATCAGCTTCTGCAGATCCGGGCCGGCACCGTTGAACGCCTTGAAGGATTCGTCGATGACGGTCTTGAGCTTGGTGTCGGAAATGCTCTGCAGCAACACATCTGCCTGATCGAGCATCGCGCCGACATCCTGCGGAATGCTGGTTCGGTCTTCGGGAATCACCGATCCGTTTTCCAGATGCCCGTCGACCACGATCGCTCCGGAGCTGTCGGTGTGCGGAATCAGATCGACGAACTGCTCGCCGATCGCCGACACACTCTTGACCGCAGCGTCGACGTCCGAGGGCACCTTGACGCCGCTCTCGAGAGACAGACGCGCATTCACGCCCGTTTCCGACAACTCCACCGCGTTCACGACGCCGATGGTCTGACCGCGGTAGGTGACGTTCGAGTTCTTGTACAGCCCACCGGTGGCGGGCAATTCGACGGTGACGTCGTATCGGCCGATACCGACCATAGCGGGAACACGCACGTACTGAGTGGCCATCACTATCAAACCGACGACCGTCAAGACGGCGAAGATGATGAGCTGGATGCGGACGAACTTTGTGAGCATCATGGTGCCGGTGCCCCCTGAGGAAGTCCTGGAATGTTGATCGGCGGAAGTCCCGGAATCTGAATGGTATTCGGATCCGCTGCCGGGGCCTGTCCTGCGGGAGCCTGTCCGGCGGGAGCTTGTGCCGGCGGTGCGGCAGGCTTGAGCGGATCGCTCAACGGGTTGCCTGTCTGTCCGGCGAGCCCGGCCTGCTTACCCAACACACCTTCCGGGCCGGAGAGTGTTCCGGCCAACGGAGTTCCCGTCAGGAAGTTCGCGTCGAGTCGGGGCAGCGAGATGTCGATGGTCATCGCCAGGTTGGCATAGTCACCGCGGATGACGTTGTCGATTCCGTTCTGTGGGAACGGGAACGTCAAGAGGACTCCGAGAACCTGAGTGAGAGCGTTACCGGAATCCGCCAAGGCCTTCAGAGTCGGCGAAAGAGCCCGAACGTTGGTCGCGAAATCGTCGCCGCTCTCCTGGATGACACGGCTCGCCACCTCGCTGAGACCACCGAGGGAGGTCAACGCGTTGGTTATGTCCTGACGCTGAGCGACAAGAATCTCGAGTGCCGGCGGAATACCTTCGAGCGCTTTGTTCAAGGTGTCGTGCTGTGCCTGGACGGTCGAGGACAGTCGATCGAGTCCTTCCATCGCCGAAACGATGTCGCCTCGTTGCTTGTCCAGACTTCCGACCAGCTGATCGAGCTGAGGCAGGAGGTCTCGAACGGAATCTTCACGCCCACCGAGAGCGGCGTTGAGTTCCTTCGTGATGTCCTGAACCTGAGCGAGACCGCCGCCGTTCAGTACCACCGACAGCGACGACAGCGTCTGTTCCGTCGTCGGGTAAGCGCCCGCCCGCTCGATCGGAATCAGGTCACCGGCTTCGAGTCGGCCCTCGGGCTCCTCCCCTACCGGCGGCGCCAACTCGATGTGCTGAGAGCCGAGCAAGCTGGTCTGACCGATTTTTGCCGTCGCGTTGGCCGGCAACTGAACCTCGGGATTCAGCGACACCGTCACCAGAGCGTGCCAGCCTTGAACCTCGATGTTCGAAACGCTTCCCACTGCCACGTCATCCACCCGGACGGGCGAATTCTGCGACAGCGTAGTCACGTTCGGCATCTCGATCTGAACCTCGTATGCGCCTTCGCCCCGGCCTTGAGTGCCTGGCATCGGCACCGAGTTGAGACCGTTCCATTCACAACCGCTGGCGCCGAGTGCCACTGCCGTGGCCAACACGGCAACCGTGGTCTTCCGAGCTACCCGCATCAGTTCCCTCCGCCCATGTTGAAGAGTTCGGCGAGATCCTTGGGAACACTCGTCATGGGAGCACCCGACATCGGTCCTGCGACGGTTTCCGGCTGATTCTGACTTGCCGCTTCCAATCCCGGTTCGGTGTAGACGATCTGATCCGGGAAAGCCTGCACGCCCGCGACCGGGTTGAACAGGAATCCGGGGTAGTTGCCGATCATCGTGCTGAGCACCGGCCCGAGGTACTGCTTACACAGGTCGGCACTGTTCTGGGAGTTACCACTCTCGATACCTTCGATGGAACCACAGATCCACTGGATCGGATTCTTGAAGTTACTCAGTGCAATTGCGCCGGTCATACTGCCCTGAGCCGGCTTGTAGATCTGATAGAAGTTGGCAAGCGACGTCGGTCCGGAGTGCAGAACCTGCTCGATCTCCGGGCGCTTGTCAGTCAGTACCTGAGTGGCATCGGCGAGACGCGCAACCGATTCGCTCAGTCCCTCGCTGTTGTCCTTGACGAACCGCTGGACGTCGCCGACGGCCAGGTCGAGATCACTGAGGGCGGTACCCAACTCGTCGGAGCTGCTTGCGAGAACGCTTGTCACCGAAGCGAGGTGACCGCTGAACTGCACGATCTGCTCGTTACTCGAGGACAACGCAGTGACAAATGCCTGCAGGTTCCGAATGGTGGAGAACAAATCGGTCCGGCCTTCGGACAGCGTGTGCATCGTGGCCGAGAGTTCGCGCAGCGTCGACCGAATCGACTCACCGTTACCGTCGAGGTTCGTTCCCACGGTGTCGATGAATCGACCGAGGGAACCCTGATCGTCCAGACCCTCCGGTCCGAGTGCGTCCGACAGTTTGGTCAGTTCGGTCTTGATCTCGTCCCACTCCACCGGAACGGCGGTGCGCTCGATCGGGATCTCGCCGCCGTTGGGCATCTGTTCCCCGCCGGAGTACACGGGGGTCAATTGCACGAAGCGTGCGGACACGAGGCTTTGAGCAACGATGAGCGCCTTGGCATCTGCCGGAACGTCGACGCTCGAATCGATCTTCATCTCGACGTAGGTGTCCCGATCACGCGGTTCGATCTTGGTCACCTTGCCGACGTTGACACCGAGCACTCGCACGACATCGCCCTCGTAGAGACCGGTGGTCGAGACGAAGTGCGCGGAGATCTTGGTCTTGCCCAGGCCAGGGATGAAGAGGTAGGCCGCACCGGCGACGAGCAGCGCGACCAGCACACCCGCTCCGATCAGCACCCACTTCTTGCGTGGGTTGGTGGAGCCCTGTGGATCCTGTGAAGTCATGGTCTCGGTCATTCTCCCGGCCCCCTGATCGTCGGTGGAATACCGGGGAAGAAGTCTTCCAGGTCGCCCGGAACCTGCTCGGGCGCGACGCTGGTGTCCACCAGGGTCTTCCACCAGTTGCTCGGCAGAATGTTGATGATGAAGGCGTCGAAGAACGGGCCGCTGGCCACGGTCTCACCGAGCGCGGTGATGTACGGTCCGAGTCCGTCGAGCGCTCCCGCGATGTTGTCCTTGTTCTGCTGGAGAACCTCGGCGACCGAATTCAGCTTCTCGAGGGTCGGCCCCATCTGAGCCTCGTTCTCCTGCACCAGCGCTGACAGTTGACGTGAGACTGCGCCGGTGTTGACGATCAGTTCGCTGATCGCGTCACGCCGCAAGCTCAGTTCGGCAAACAGCTTGTTGCCGTCGACCAGCAACGAATCGATCTGACCGCTTCTGTCGGAGAGGATCTTGGTGACATCTTCGGCCCGCGAGAGCAATTGGAGCAGGCTCTCGTCGCGTGAGTTGATGCTCTGCGAAAGCCGCGTCATTCCGTCCAACGCGGTGCGCAGTTCGGGCGGAGTATCGGCCAGCGTGTCCGAGATCGCGTTGAGCGAATCGTTGATCTGTTCCGTGTCGAGTTCGGACACCGTTGTCCCGAGGTCACCCAGAGCGTCGTTGAGCGAGTACGGGGAGTTGGTGCGTTCGACCGGAATCGGCGTGTCCGTCCGCAACAGTCCGGATCCTTCCGGCCGTACCGCCAACGACTTTCGCCCGAGAACCGTGTTGGTCTTGATATCAGCCGCTGTCTGCTCGCCCAGGGCGACACCGTCCTGAACGGTGAAGGTGACCAACACCTTCTGGTCGTCGAGTTCGACGTCGCTGACCTTGCCGACCTTCACGCCGGCCATGGTCACGTCGTCGCCGGTGACCAGGCCGCCGGCATCTTGGAAGTACGCCGAGTAGCGAATGCCACCGTTGATGAACTGGAGTTGATCGTATTGAAGCGCGGCACCGACGGTTGCCACCGCCAGGACGAGACCGATGACACCGATCTGTACCGGATTACGTTCACGGGTTGGGGTCATGAGACTTTTGCGCACCTTCCCGTGTCCTGAACTGCCGTGGGCAAGATGATCGTCGTCCCGTCGGGTCCGGAGAACTTGAAAGTGTTGGCGCACAGATAGAACTGGAAGAACGCTCCGTACGTGCCCACTCGGATCAGCTTCCGGTAGTCGGACGGCAGACGATCGAGAGCGGTGTTGATGTCGTCCTTGCCCAGGTCCAGCTGCGTCATCGTTCGGTTGGTCTCCCCGATCAGCGTCTGGATGTCCGGACGTGTCGCCTGCAGCAACGACGCGAGATCTCCCGTGGCACCGGCGATCTCGGTGATCGAATTACCGATCGGGCCACTGTCCTTCGCCAATCCACTGACCAACTGCTGGAGCTGATCGATCGTGGTGGAGAACTGATCGCCCTTGTCGTTGATGGTGCCGAGTACGTCGTTGAGATTGGTGATGACGTCCCCGATCAGCTGGTCTCGGTCCGCCAACGTGCTGGTGAACGAACTGGTGTTTCCCAGCAACGAAACCAGCGTTCCGCCCTGGCCCTGGAGTACCTGCAGCAGGGCCCCGGAGAGGTCGTTGACCTGCTGCGGGTCGAGCGAACGAAGCAGCGGCTTGAATCCGCCGAGCAGCAGATCCAGATCGAGAGCGGGCGACGTCTGATCGACCGGAATGGATCCTCCCGACGGAAGCGTCTCGGTGGAACCGGCGCCCTCGAGCAGTTCCATGTAGCGATCGCCCACCAGGTTCTCGTAGCGCACAGTCGCTTTGGTGCTCTTCATCAGCGAGTACTTGGTGTCGACGTCGAACTCGACCTCGGCCTGGTTGGAGTCACCGATGGACACTCCGGTGACCGACCCGACCGGAACACCGGCGATGCGGACCTTGTCGCCGGACTTGAGTCCCGAGACGTCCGAGAAGGTGGCGTGAAATCCGTTGCTGCTGCTGAAGCGCACCTGACTGAAGACGATCGCCAGTCCGGCGAAGATGACCGCCATGACGACGGTGAAAATCAGCAGCTTGACCGTGGTCGGTCTCATCACTTCCCGTCTTCCTGCTCGTAGGAGTCACCGAAGAGATACTGGAAAATGGTCGGCACGGTAACGCGCAGTTCGGTGTTGGGAACGAAGGGCACGTTGCCGGTGTTGGTGACTGCGAACGGTGCATGCCCGTCGACCTTCGGATCGAATTCGGGCAGACCATAACAATTGGGTCCGCCGGAGGCCGCGACCTTGGGGAGAGATTGCGGATTCTGGTACGCCTCGGCGCCGTACATGAAGCTCGCACTCAGCATCAGCGCCGCTTTGTCCCCGGTGCCTGCCAGTGGCTCGAACTTGATCCGACCGTCGTTCAACCCGACGATGAAGCACGTCAGACCCGACGAGTACTTGTCGAGCAGGGTCGTCGTCGCGGTCAGAGTGTCGAGGGCGGTGGTCAGGTTCTGCTCGTTGTCGGTCAACAACGCGTTGCCGGTGTCCGCGAGGCCGGTGACGTTGAGCAACAGCAAGTCGAGGTTTGCCTGCTCGGCCACGATCGATCCGCTTGTCGCGGTGGCATTGTCGAGGATGCGCATCAGATCCGGTGCCACGTCGGCGTACAGATTGGTGACATCGGCGGCGCCGACCAAGTCTTCCTGGAGCTGCGGTAGAACCGGATTCATCTTCTTCAGATAGGTGTCACCGAGCTCGAGAACCTCACCCAGCGACTCGCCGCGCCCGTTGAGTGCGGTGGAGATCGCGCCGAGTGTGGCGTTGAGCTTTTCCGGTTCGATCTTCGCGAGCACGTCCGAAAGATGTTCGAAGACACTGTTGAACTCGACGGTGACGCTGTCCGAAGCGATGACAGCACCCTCCTGGATCGGTTGGGTCGACGAATCGTCGGGAATCACGATGTTGACGTACTTCGCACCGAACACCGTGGTGGTCTTGATCTCCACCCGGGCGTTCGACGGAATCTTCGACATCTGGCCCGGATCCATCGCCAACTTCAGGTTTGCCTGGTCCCCGACGAGTGAGATCGACTCGACGCGGCCGACCTGCACTCCGCGCAACTTCACCTTGGCATTGGGTTCCATGACGAGGCCGGCACGCGTGGACGTCACGGTGATGGGCGTGCTCTTGGTGAACCCACCCGAGAACATGGTGAGAGCAACGGCGACGATCGCCACGAGTCCGAGGACCAGGCCGGCTGCGGCCAACTTCTTGTGCCATCTGGGTACGGTCATCGCTTGCCCGCCTATCCCGACAGGTTGAAGTTGCCGGACCCGCCGTAGATGGCGAGTGAGATGAGCAGGGTGACCGTGACGACCGCGATCAACGAGGCGCGCACTGCGTTACCCACCGCGACACCGACGCCGACCGGGCCACCGGTTGCGTTGAAGCCGTAGTAGGTGTGGATGAGCATGACGGCCAGCGCCATGACTATCGCCTGGGCGAACGACCACAGTATGTCCGTGGGTATCAGGAAGGTCGTGAAGTAGTGGTCGTACACGCCGCCGGACTGGTTGTAGAGGAACACCGTCGCAAAGCGGCTGGCGACGAACGACGCGATCACCGCCAGTGAGTACAGCGGGATGATCGCGATCATGCCGGCCATGACGCGGGTGCTGACCAGATACGGAATCGACGGGATCGCCATCGTCTCCAGCGCGTCGATCTCTTCGGAGACGCGCATCGCACCGAGCTGCGCGGTGGAGCCGGCGCCGATGGTCGCGGCGAGGCCGATTCCGGCGATGACCGGCGCTGCGATGCGAACGTTGATGAAGGCGGCGAAGAAGCCCGTCAGTGCTTCGACGCCGATGTTGCCCAGCGAGCTGTAGCCCTGAACGGCGATGGTGCCACCGGTGAACAGTGTCAGGAATCCGACGATCACGACGGTGCCACCGATGACGGCGAGCGCACCGGTGCCCATGCTGATCTCGGCGATCAGTCGCAGAGTTTCACGTGGATAGCGCATCAGCGCCTTGGGAGCGTGACCGAGAGCCTTCGCGAAGAACAGCGCTTGATCACCGATGCTGTCGATACTGCGAGAGATCGAACCGATCTGTCGACGTGTGCGCGGGAAGCGTCCCGCTGCGGCCAACGCCATCAGATCTCCTCCCGTCTGTCGTTTGTCGTTCTGTCCACTTCGATCTCTCCGACTGCCGTGGGCCTCATCCGGCCGTCAACTTGATACCGATGGTCGTGATGAGCACGTTGACGACGAAGAGCGCCATGAACGCGAACACGACGGTCTGGTTGACCGCGTCACCGACGCTCTTGGCGCCGCCTTTGACGTTGAGTCCGAGGTAGGCCGCAACCAGGCCGGCGATCATGCCGAACAGCCCTGCTTTGACCATGGAGAGCATGAGCTCACCGAATCCGGTGAGCAGTGTGATGCCGTTGACGAACGCGCCGGGGTTCACGTCCTGGATGAACACGGAGAAGACGAAACCGCCGAGGATGCCGATGGTGCAGACCAGTCCGTTGAGGAGCAGCGCCACACCTGTCGACGCGAGCACTCGGGGAACGACCAACCGGTGGATGGGATTGATCCCGAGCACCTTCATGGCGTCGATCTCTTCGCGGATGGTTCGGGCCGAAAGATCCGCGCAGATGGCGGTTGCGCCGGCGCCGGCGACGATCAGCACGGTGACGATGGGGCCGACCTGCGTGACGGTGCCGAGGGCAGCTCCGGCACCACTGAGGTCGGCTGCACCGATCTCGCGCAAGAGAATGTTGATGGTGAAGCTGACCAGCACAGTGAACGGGATTGCGACCAGCACCGTCGGCACCATCGAGACTCGGGCCACGAACCAGGCCTGATCGATGAACTCTTGCCGCTGGAAAGGGCGGGAGAAGACTGCCCTCAAGGTTTGGGCGGACATCTGAAAGAAGCCACCGACCGCTCGTAATGGCACCTCGACGAGGTCTACCATTCGCCCTCCTCGTCCTTGGTTGCCGCAGTACTGTCTGTTCTCATAGTCCAGCCCCCGACAGCTTGTGACTCAGGTCATATTAACTAGAACGTGTTCACCTGTCAAAAACAAGTGTCCAACTCTAAGGAGTAGCCTCACGGCGCCGATCCGAAACCGGAAGATCGGAGACATGGGAAGCATCCCTTTTCGATGCGATTTTCGCCGAAATATCCTGGAAATTAATACTTTTGAATGATCGGCGCCTTTCGGCGCCAGGTTCGAAATTCAGCCATGCGAGAGCCTTGACTGGGCACGCCGATCGAATATCGCATCGTTCGCAGGAATGCAAAATTGGAACACAGTCCAGTTTTTTCGAGACCGTTGGTCTCGTTACAGAACGCAGGCAAACTGCCGCGCCCACCGACTCGTGAACACGCTATTTCTACCAGGAAGTGGACACGTAGACCGTCTGAGTGTGAACAACGGTTCTACGTGTCGCGCACCCGAGAATCAGCGCCGTCGATCAGCCCAACGCGCGCAGGGCCGCCGATGCCGAGAACATCTTTGCCGGGTCACGGTCAGCGAAGTATTCACCCATCACCGCGGACAGCGTTTCCGGCGACCAAGAATCTCCCTCGGCGTCGAACCGCTGCTCGACGACGGGCGCCGCCATCAGCGCAACCATCGGTCCGTACACCACGAATACCTGACCGTTGACGGCGTCGGCCGCCGGTGACGCCAGGTACGAGACGAGCGATGCCACATGCTCGGGCGAGAGCGGATCGATGCCGTCGGCCGGCGCGTCACCGAACACACCTTCGGTCATCGACGTCCGTGCCCGCGGGCAGATCGCGTTGGCCCGAACGCCGTAGCGCGAGAGCCCACGTGCGGCCGACAACGTCAGCGCCGTGATTCCGGCTTTTGCAGCGCCGTAGTTGGGCTGCCCTTCCGGTCCGAGAAGGCCCGCCTCCGAAGAAGTGTTGACGATGCGCCCGTACACCGGCGCCCCGGCTTCCTTGGATTTCGCCCGCCAGTAGGCAGCGGCGTTGCGGCACAGGAGGAAATGGCCGCGAAGATGAACTTCGAGTACCAGATCCCAGTCTTCGTCGGACATGTTGAACAGCATCCGGTCGCGTACGACGCCGGCATTGTTGACGACGATGTCGACACTGCCGAACTGCCCCTGCGCTGCTTCCATCAGTGCGTCGGCGGTAGAACGCTCACCGACGTTGCCTGCCACGAATTCGACTTTGGCGCCGAGACCGCGGATCTCCTCGAGCGTTGCTTCGACGGCCTCGTTCGGGGCCAGATCGTTGACGACCAACGACGCACCGGCCTTCGCCAGACCGATGGCCTCGAACTTTCCGAGCCCCGATCCGGCACCGGTCACGATGGCGACCTTGCCTTCGAGACTGGTTTCTGGGCTGTTCACAGCATTCATCGAAGCGCTCTCCCGGTTCTCTGCGGTCGTGTGTCGAGTTACCCGGCTCGATTGCCGTGACCCACGAGTTCGCAACTTTAGAACGTGTTCTTGTTTTGGGCAACCATCGTCACGGATGTTCGGTCAGTGCCGCGCGCGGGCACTGAGCGATCGCGGAACGGACATCCTCCCAGCGATCCTCCGGTGGGCGCACAGAACTGATCACGAGCTCCTCGTTGTCGTCGAGGTCGAAAATATCGGGCGCGATCCCGACGCACACACCGTTTGCCTCGCAACGGTCCAGATCAACCCTGACCTCCATGGCGATTCCTCTTCTCTACTCACAACTGCTCACACGAACACGGATACGAAACGAGTGCCGCAAGGCTGTGCCGCACACCGTTCCTGGCGATAACACTAGAACCTGTTTCAGTCGTGTGCAATGATTCGAAAAAGTACCGAGAACGGACGTCGAACGATCCGCCGGAGACGGCGAGGGCGCCCCTTGTCGCCGATGAACGCATCGATAGAACCTGTGTCAATCGAATGGTTGACGCTTTGATTCGTATCTCTATGGAGAGGTAACCATGCACATCACCTACACCCCTGAGCAGCAACAGCTCCAGGAGGAGTTGCGTGCCTACTTCGCACAACTGATGACTCCCGAGCGGCGTGAAGCGCTCGCCGCCACGACGGGTGAGTACGGCGAAGGCAATGTGTACCGCGAAGTCGTCGCGCAGATGGGCCAGGACGGCTGGCTCACGCTGGGTTGGCCGAAAGAGTACGGCGGACAGGAACGCTCCGCGATGGACCAGCTGATCTTCACCGACGAAGCTGCCATCGCCGGTGCGCCGGTGCCGTTCCTGACGATCAATTCGGTAGCGCCGACAATCATGCATTTCGGTACGGACGAGCAGAAGGCCTTCTTCCTGCCCAAGATCTCTCGCGGTGAGCTCCACTTCGCGATCGGCTACTCCGAGCCCGAGGCCGGCACCGACCTGGCCTCTCTGCGCACGTCGGCGGTCCGTGACGGTGACGATTACGTCATCAACGGGCAGAAGATGTGGACCAGCCTGATCCAGTACGCCGACTACGTGTGGTTGGCGTGCCGCACCGATCCGGAAGCCAAGAAGCACAAGGGAATCAGCATGCTGATCGTCCCCACCACGGCAGAAGGCTTCTCCTACACACCGGTTCACACCATGGCCGGCCCCGACACCAGCGCCACCTACTACCAGGACGTACGGGTCCCGGCGTCGTCGATCGTGGGTCAGGAACACGGCGGCTGGGCACTGATCACCAATCAGCTCAACCACGAGCGCGTTGCCCTCACCTCGGCCGGACCGATTCTGACCGCGCAGCGTGAGGTCCGTGAGTGGGCACAGAACACCAAGCTGCCCGACGGCCGACGCATGATCGACCAGGAATGGGTGCAGATCAATCTGGCTCGCGTGCATGCCAAAGCCGAGTACCTGAAGTTGATGAACTGGGAAATCGCCTCCGCAACCGATCACGCTCCCGGCCCCGAAGCTGCGTCCGCCAACAAGGTGTTCGGTACCGAATTCGCCACCGAGGCTTACCGCTTGCTGATGGAAATCCTCGGATCCTCCGCCACGATCAGGCAGAACTCCCCCGGCGCCCTTCTGCGCGGCCGCATCGAACGTATGCATCGTTCTTCGCTGATCCTGACGTTCGGCGGCGGTACCAACGAAGTGCAACGCGACATCATCGGAATGACAGCTCTGCGGCTTCCCGCATCGAAGCGATAAGGACCCACGATCATGGAATTCACCCTTACCGAGGCCCAGCAGGACCTGTCCGGCCTGACACGATCCGTAGTCACCGAACTGGTCACCAACGATCGCCTTCGTGAACTCGACGCCGCGGAAGACCGCTTCGACGCCATCTTGTGGAACGCTCTGGCCTCGGCCGGCGTCCTCGGTGCGGCCCTTCCGGAGTCGGTCGGCGGAGACGGATTCGGGGTCCTCGAGCAGTGCAGCATCCTGGCCGAACTCGGACGCGGTGTTGCAGCCGTTCCGTTCCTGACGTCCATCGTCGGATCCGCCGCAGCGATAGCGGAATTCGGCTCGGACAAGCAGCGAGACGAATGGGCGAGCGCCGCCGCCGCCGGCGAGAAGATACTCACCGCGGCCCTCGCCGAGGAATACAACGACGACCCGGCCCACCCCGTCACGCGTGCCGAGAAGACCGCCGACGGTTGGCGCATCGACGGAACAAAGATCACCGTCGACAGTGCACCGCTCGCAGATCTGTTCCTCGTCCCCGCCATCACCGAGGACGGCGTCGCGGTCTTCCTCGTCGAACCGTCGGACGCGGGCGTGAGCATTACCAGGCAATCGACCACAGATTTCTCGAGCGCGGGTCTCGTCGAATTCGATTCGGTGCAGATCCCGGCCGATCGTGTTCTCGGCTCGGTTGCCCAGGGATCGGACATCGCGGCGTGGATCGTCGAGCGAATTCAGCTCGGTTCGACCGCCTACCAGTACGGAGTGCTCGATCAAGCGTTGAAGCTGACCGCCGAATATGCCACCGAGCGTGTGCAGTTCGGTCGACCGATCGGTAGTTTCCAGGCCGTGGCCCAGCGCCTCGCAGACGGATACATCGACGTCAAGGGTGTCCGTCTGACTCTGTGGGCTGCCGCGTGGCGTCTGAGCGAAGGACTTCCTTCCGACGGCGCTGTACAGACGGCCAAGTTCTGGGCTGCAGATGCGGGACACCGTGTCGGGCACACTGCGGTTCACGTTCACGGCGGTGTCGGTCTGGACGAGGACCATCCGGTTCACCGCTACTTCCTCGCGGCCAAGCATCACGAGTTCCTGCTCGGCAACGCAACGGATCAGCTTCGCGCGCTCGGCAAGGTACTTGCCGCAGTCCCTGCCTGAGTGCGTCCCACCGAGTGGAAATCCATGACCTGGTCCGAGACGAATCGATGATGATGCAGCTATGAGTCAGAGCCCCACTGTTTCCGATCTACTCCTCGGAGTCAGCGAGATCGACGACCGCGGTCTCCGTTTCGAGGACCAGGTCATCACCTGGCGCGAGCACGTTCAAGGCTCGTTCGATCGAGCAGCGCTGCTGGACACGCTGCTCGATCGAACGCGCCCCAGGCATTTCGGACTTCTGATGGAGAACGTCCCCGAGTTCTCGCTGCTGCTCGGAGCGGCATCGTTCTCGGGTTCGGTCGCCGCCGGGCTGAACACGACCAGGCGCGGCCCGGCATTGGCGCGAGACATTGCCCTCTCCGACTGCCAGGTCATCTTCACCGAGAACAACCAGGCACATCTACTCGACGACGTCGATCTCGGCGACGTCCGGGTGATCAACGTGGATTCTCCGGCCTGGGCGGAATTGTTGGCGCCCTTCGCCGATACGCCGGCCTACGCATCGACGGCGCAGCCCGACGATCTGTTGATGCTCATCTTCACTTCCGGAACCAGCGGTGATCCCAAAGCGGTTCGGTGCACGCACCACAAGTTGGCCTCTCCCGGGGTCATGCTTGCCGATCGTTTCGGGCTCGGCGCCGACGACGTCGTCTACATGGCGATGCCCATGTTCCATTCCAACGCGATGATGGCGGCGTGGACGGTCGCGCTGCACGCTCGTGCGGGAATTGCCATGCGACGCAAGTTCTCCGCTTCGGGTTTTCTACCCGACGTTCACAAGTACGGAATCACGTACTCCAACTACGTCGGAAAGCCGTTGTCCTTCATCGCTTCCACCCCCGAGGTGCCGAACGAGCGGGACAACACCTTGAAGATCATGTACGGCAACGAGGGTTCGGCGCCCGCCGTCGCCACCTTCGTCCGGCGCTTCGACGCTCGCGTCATCGACGGGTTCGGTTCCACCGAGGGCGGCATTTCGATCTCCGCGGCACCGGTTCCCCGGCCAGGCGCCCTCGGACTGCTCCCGGACGGCGTCAAGATCCTCGATCCCGAGACCGGAGCGCCATGCCCGCCTGCAGTCTTCGATGCCGACGGCCGGATCACCAACGCCGACGAGGCAACTGGTGAACTGGTCAATGTCACCGGCCCAGGCACGTTCGCCGGGTACTACAAGAACCCGGACGCCGACGCCGAGCGAATGCGCAACGGCCAGTACTGGAGTGGCGATCTGGCGTACACCGACGTCGACGGTTACGTCTATTTCGCGGGACGCAGTTCCGGTTGGCTGCGAGTGGACGGCGAGAACATCGGTGCCGCACCCATCGAACGCTCCCTGGTCGGTTACCCGGGCTTCGCGCAGGTGTCCGTGTACGCGGTCCCCGACAGCGACGTCGGCGACCGCGTCATGGCGTCGGTGATTCCGGTCGGCGATGTCGACAACTTCGACCCGGCAGCCGTAGCCGAATACATCGATTCCCGGCCGGAACTCGGGCCGAAGCAGAAGCCGACCTTGATCCGAGTGTGCAGTGAGTTCCCGAGAACGGCGACCTTCAAGGTGGTCACTCGAACGCAGAGCGCCGAACGCTGGAACACCTCCGATCCGGTGTGGATCCGACGGCGTGGAGAATCCGACTTCCAATTACTCACTCCCGAAATGGCACTCGGCCTCGAGAAGACGCGAGAGCCCGTCTAGCCCGATATCTCAGTAGTGCTGAGCAAGCGGTTTGTGCGCAGACACCGTTTTGTAGAACTCGGTGAGCCGAAGCTGTGATGCCGCTGCATCGTCGATCACCACCGTCGCGTGTGGATGCAGTTGGAGGACCGATGCCGGGCACACCGCGGCCAGCGGCCCCTCGACGGCAGCGGCAATCGCAGCGGCCTTGTGCTCGCCGGTCGCGATCATCACCAGATGCTTTGCTTCGCAGATAGTTCCGAGGCCCTGGGTGATCACGTGCCGTGGTACGTCGTCCGGACTCTCGAAGAATCGGGCGTTGTCGGTTCGAGTCTGTTCCGTCAGCGTCTTGACCCGGGTCCTCGAATTCAGCGAGGACGTCGGTTCGTTGAAACCGATGTGACCGTTGCCGCCGATGCCCAGAAGTTGTACGTCCACCGGACCATTCGACGCAATCGCCCGGTCGTAGGCTGCCGCGGCGGCAAATGGATCCGACGCGGTTCCGTCGGGGCTGAATACCCTTGCCGCGTCCAGGTCCAGGTGATTCACCAGCTCCGTTCGGATAACCTGGGCATACGACTCAGGGTGGCCTTCCGGCAGGCCGACGTATTCGTCCAACAGGAACGCCTGCACGCCGGCAAAACTCAACCCTTCCTCGCGGTGACGGCGCGCGAGTTCGCGGTACACCGAGAGCGGTGAAGATCCTGTCGCCAGGCCCAAAGTCCGTGCACCTGAATGCACCGCGTGTTCGAAGATGTCGGCAACAACGGTGCCGGCCGCCTCCGCACTGTCGACAATGACAATTTCCATCGGTTGATTCCTCAGCTTTCGGTGTAGTTCATGAGCCAGTTCCCAGCGGCCATGACGGCGCGGGTTTCGAGTTCTGGACCGGTGACGATCAGATCGGCGCGGCAACCCGGCACGAGATCGCCGACCATTCCGGCCAGCCCCATCAGCGAAGCAGGCGTTGCCGTCGCTGCGATGACAGCCGAAAGCAGATCGACGCCGGCGTGATTGACAGCCCGGCGGACTATGTCCATCAACCGACTCGTCCCGCCGGCAATGGCCGTGTCCCCCTGGCCGGCCAGCCGCGCCACGCCACCGACCACGTCGACGTCGAGAGGTCCGAGTGGGTAGCGCCCGTCGGGCATTCCCGCCGCAGCCATCGCGTCGGAGACCAACGCGATCTGATGCGGACCGACCAGATCGAACACCGTCGCCACCGTCTCGTCGGCGAGATGTACTCCGTCCCCGATCAACTCGACCACCATCTGTCCTTTCGCGGCCGCGGCAAGACACGCCGCCACTGCGCCGGGAGCGCGATGATGCATCGGAGCCATACCGTTGAACAGGTGAGTGGCACTGAGCGGTGCATGCGCCGAGTGTGCGATCGAACGTGTCGCAATCGGGTTGGACGCATCGGTGTGTCCGATACTCACGACGGCCCGGTGACGCTCCAGCAATGAGGCAAGTTCGCCGAAGTGTGCTGTCTCCGGAGCGATCGTCATCGAGCGGATGTGCCCGCGGCCGGCTTCGAGCAGCGACTCGAGCAGAGCCGGGTCGCCGTCGAGAATGCTGTCGGGATCCTGGGCGCCACAACGGAGTACCGACAGGAATGGACCTTCCAGGTGAATTCCGGCCAGCGTGCCCTCGTCCACCAGTCCTGCCAGGAGCTCGATGCGACTGCGCAGGATCTGCGGCGGCGCGGAGACGAGCGAGCCGATCACCGAGGTCGTGCCGTTCGTCCGGTGGTGATCGGCAGCCACGGTGGATCCGAACTCGTCTGCCTCGGGGAAACCGAATCCGCCGGCGCCGTGGCAGTGAACGTCCACCAACCCCGGGATGATCGTTGTCCCCGCAGCTGCCCGTTCGGGTAACGGGTCGGTTCGCTGCGACGCGGGCCCGGCCCACACCACACGATCACCGGAAATCTCGACGACACCGTCCGGAAGCAGTTGCCCACCGGTCACCAGTTGTCCACGAAGAATTTGTCCACGATGCATCACGACATCACCTGCGGTACAACGGGAACTTCGGTATCCGCGATCGACAACTCACGGAGCACGGCGTCCGCGAGCACGTAGTGCCCTTGTTCGTTCGGATGGAATGCGTCAGCCAGGAGAGCCGGCGGTGGACCATCGGGAGAATGGGCCGTCCACTGCGCGTAGTGGTCGACGAACACAACGCGCGTCGAGGCGGCAACCTGCCGCACGACCTCGACGTACTGAACCAATCCCGCTCTGGTGGGCGCATTCTCGACGTCGATCGGTGGCGGCGTCTGCAGGATCGGCACCGCACCGATCGCTCGCGTCCGGAAAATCATGTCCGAGAGGTCGTCTCGAAACCGCTCCAGTTCTTCTTCGCCATCCAATGCGTCATTCGTACCGAGCATGATCAACACCACCGAGGGTTCGAACACTTCGATGCGGTGCGCGAAACCCGCACGCACATCGGAGGATCGATTGCCGCTCACCCCGGTGTTGACAAGGACGTGGTTGAACAAGGAAAGTTCACCACGGACGCGCTCGGCGCAGTGTTCGACGTAACTTCGATGACCGTCGGTGTGCGTCAATCCTTGAGTGATGCTGTCGCCGGTGAAGACCCACCGTATCGGCGTCGAGGAGTCGCCGAGCAAAGTCTCCAGCCGAATCCGTTCAGCGGTCCTGGATTTCAGAGCCTTCGACGTCGGGGTCACACCCTCGACCTTTCGGCGCCCGATACTGCCGCTGCGAACTTCGACGTGATGAACGCCGGATCCGTGATTGCGGTTCCGACAACCACCGAGTCTGCACCCAGGGCGATGGCGCGTGCCGCATCCTCCGGGCTGTGGTATCGCCCCTCGGCAATGAGGACTGCATCTGGAAGTGCCTGCCGCAGTTCCGAGATCAGCTCCAGGTCCGGGCCGGCCAGCCGTCGGCTGTTCTCGGTGTATCCCGCCAGTGTGCTGGAGATGATGTCGGCGCCCGACGCGGCGGCAGCGACGCCGTCCTCGAGTGTTCCACAGTCGGCCATGACGAGGCCGCCGCGATCATGGACCGCGTCGACGGTGTCGGCAAAGGTCAGCCCGTCCGGACGAGGTCGCAGCGTGGCGTCGGCAGCCACGATCTGCGCACCCGAATCCACGACTTCGAGGGCTGATTCCCTTGTCGGCGTGATGAACACGCCCTCCGAGCCGATCTTCGTCAAACCGATCACCGGTACCTTCACTGCCGACACGACTGCTGCGACATCCGGGGTTCCGCCCACACCGCCGCAGCGGATAGCCACCGCTCCCCCGTCGACCGCAGCGCGGGCCATCCTCTCGATGGTCCCGGTGTCGCGCAGGGCATGGCCGTGTCCGGCCTGACAGGACACGATCAGCTTCCCGCTGATGATCGTGAGCAATTCTTCGACAGTCACGGTGTTACCTCGATTCGTGTTGCGGCGGCCAGGAGCGCAGCGCCGACGAGCGGCGCATCGGTCCCCAAACGGGCAGGAAGAATGGCGGTTTCGGCAATGGGGCCCATCGCTTCCACCCGGAAAGCGGACGTCAGCGGAGACAGGAGGTCGGCTCCGATCTGGGCTGCGCCGCCGCCGATGACGATCACCTCGGGATCGAATGCAGTCGCGATGCCGGCCAGGACGCGGCCCAGCAGAGTACCGGCGTCGGAGACCACGGCACGGGCGATCGGATCGCCCGAGTGCATGAGCGCCACCACTGCCTGTAACGGTTGAGTGGGCACACCCGCCCGCGCTGCGTACTCGGCTGCCATCGCCGGGCCAGACGCGACTGCCTCGAGGTGATCGGTTCTGCCGCAACCGCAACCTATCGCCCCGGAGACCGGAACCAACAGATGCGCGAGCTCGCCGGCTGTTCCGTGGGCACCGTGGTACAGCTGACCGCCCACGGTCAACGCGCCACCGATTCCGGTACCGATCGAGACGAACAGTGCAGAGGTTCGACCGCGACCGGCGCCGATCATGTTCTCGCCGTGAGCCATCGCGCGCACGTCGTTGTCCACCGTCACTGGTAGGCCTGAGTGTGCCTCGAGTTCTCCGCGAACCTCGGCGCCACTCCATCCAGACAGAATGTCGGAGGCGAAGACGACGCGGCCACGCACCCGATCGATGATTCCCGGTGCACCGACTCCGATTCCGGCTACCGTGTGATTCGCCCTCAGACGGTCGATCAACGCGGTAGCGGTCCCGAGAACGGCTTCCCTACCCGCCGTCGGTGTTGCCGCACGAACGGTGTCGATCACGTCTCCGTCGGACGTCACCACCGCGGCAGCCACTTTGGTGCCGCCGATGTCGATACCGATCCATCGCTTCTGCCCAGATGTCATGTCAGAGGAGCCCGGCCTGTTCCAGAACGACCTTGATCGTTGCGGTCTCGGACTCGTCGAGCGAGAGCATCGGCGCGCACATCGTGTTGCCGGTGATGACGCCGCGCAGGGCCAGAGCCGTCTTGAACGCGCCCAGACCCGCGGCACCGGCACTGACGCGACCCGGTGTCGGCGCCTCGACGATGGAGAACAGATCGGTGAGTCGATCCTGCTCGGCCTTCGCTGCGGCCCAGTCTCCTGCCTGCGCAGCGCGCCACAGTCGTACGTAGCCGTGCGGGTCCACGTTGGCCAGGCCGGGCACTGCGCCCGAAGCACCCATCAGCAGGCATCCGTCGACGACTACCTCGTGCCCGGTGAAGACGGCGAAGTTTTCGAGCCCGGCCGACTGACGGAGCAACATACGGAAACTGACGTCGTCGCCGCTCGAATCCTTCACGCCGGCGATGACTCCCTCGCGACCGAGCTCGACCAGCATTGCCGGGCTGAGCTTGCTGTGGACACGAACCGGGACGTCGTAGGCGAACAACGGAAGATCCACTGCGGCGTGGATGGAGCGGAAATGCGTTGCCGTCTCGGCTGCATCGGTGATCGCGTAGAACGGCGCCGTCGCGACGATGGCATCCGCACCAGCCTCGCGCGCCTGCTCGGCGACGGCGATGACCCGGTTGGTGGTCATGTCGTTCACTCCGACGAGGACCGGTACCTGGCCACCGACGTGACCGATGGCCGTCTGCACCACCTGGGCGCGCTGAGCGTCGGTGAGGTAACCGACCTCACCCGAGGAACCGAGGACGAACAAGCCGTCGACTCCGGCTTCGATCTGCAGTGAGAGCAGGCGTTCGAGCGACGTGGTGTCGACCTCGCCCTCGAGCGTCAGTGGTGTGACGATCGGCGGGACGATTCCGCTGAAGGTGGTGGTTTCCGTGCTCATGGGGTCTCCATATGTTGGTTGTCGGATTGAGTTGTGGGTGCGGCTGTCAGGGAGAAACGGAGACCGGCTGACCGCTCGAGGCGGACAGATAGGCAGCATCGATCACGCGCATCGACGCGCGGGCGTCTGCCACGGTGTAGTCGGGTTCGGTCCGTGTGGGAAGTCGATCGAGCACGTGAGAGAGAAAGCTCGACACCGCGTTGTCCGAACCGAAGCCGCCGATGGGTAGTGCGGTCACGTCTCCCGAGGCCGCGAAGTGGGTCACCGCGGGTTTGTCGTCGTCGGAACTCGCGTATCCGTGGGATCCGAGGACGCGAACCGTCGCGGTATTCGCGCCGAAACCCGGTGCTGCGGGGATTCTTCCGACGGTCACCGTCGCGGTGACGCCGTTTTCCAGGGCGAGCGAGATCAACGCCGTGTCTTCGACTCCGAACTGCTGGTGGGCCCCGCCGTAGAGTGTGCTCGTCTCGGCGTACACCTCGGTGACGTCCAGGCCGGTGAGGTATCGGAGGTAGTCGGCGGCGTAACCGGCGAAGTTCACTACTTCTCCCCCGCCGGAAAGCGCGGGATCCACCACCAGTTCGGGACGCTCGACAGACGTCGCGAAATGTGTTCCGCTTGCGAGGAACTCGATGTCGACGTGGCGCGGCAGTCCGAGATTTCCGGCGTCGATCCATCGGCGCAGTCGCCGGAGCGCAGGTGAATGAGTGCGGTTCACCACCGTGCAGATTCGCCCGTTCGACCGTGCGGCTTGCTGAACCGCCGCGGCCTCCGCCTCGTCGACGCCCACCGGCTTGTCCACCAGGACGTCGAGTCCGGCGTTCAATGCGGCAATCGCAAGCCGCGCATGCCTGGTCGGCTCACTGCAGATGATCGCCAGGTCAATCCGTTCGGGGTCGAGCAACTCGCCGAGTTCGTCGATCCACTCGATGTCTGCGGCCTTTGCCATCGCGATCCCGTCCTCACGAATCCAATCGGGGACCGAGGATTCGTCGGAGGCCCCGACCAGGCTCACTCGAGGATCGGATCGCAACAGGTCCGCATAGGAGCCGGCATGCCTGACGCCGCTGACAAATCCGACGCGGATCGAACCGGTGCCGGTCATTGGTTTTCTCCGATCGAGACAGCGCGGCCGGTGTCGAGCGATTGCTGGGCAGCGATGGCAGTCGCGAGAGCTGCACGCACCTGCCAGTTCTCGACTATCGGGCTCGCGGAACCGTCGAGAGTGGCGATCCAGTGACGCATCTGATGCGACATCGCGTCCTCGATCGACGACGGCGGCGCGTTGGTCGTGTCCGTCATCAGTCCCGGGTCGTCGCCGGTGTCGTGCGCGAGCGTGCCGGAAGTCCCCGACACCACGATCCGACGCACCATCTTTCCCGATTGTGGTAGCGCGTAGGCCAATTCGATCAGAGCCAGCGATCCGTCCTCGAAGCGAACGGTCAGATGGAAGCTGTCGTGCACGGGCATCCCCGCCGCGAAGGTGGGGAAACTACGAGCGAACACACGGGTCGGACGACGACCGATCAGCCACGTCACCAGATCGAGTGCGTGGGTTCCGTTGTGAACGGGGTGACCACCCGAACGTTCCTTGTCGTGTTGCCAGCCTCGCCAGCCCCCTGGCCAGACATGGCCGGTGTACCAACTGAGATGGATCAACCGGGGGTCGCCGATGGCACCTTGTGCAACCGAGTTTCCGATCGAGGTGATCGACGGCTGGAATCGTACGGTCTGTCCGACCATCAGTGAGGTGCCGTTACCTTCGGTGGCCTCGACCATCGCGTCGAAGTCCGCGACTGTCAGCGCGGCCGGCTTCTCCACGTGCACATGCTTTCCCGCGCGGCCCGCGGCTATCGTCACGGGTGCGTGGTCGGGAGTGGCCCCGACGACGTTGACCGCCTGCACGCTCGGGTCGGCGAGAATCTTCGCCAGATCGGTACTGGCCTTCGCGCCCGGCGCCAACGCCGCAACCGATGCGGCCCGGTCCAAGTCACTGCCGAATACGTAGGCGACTTCGACCGACGGGATGCGCGCCAAGGCGCTGACGTGGTCCCGCGCGATTCCGCCGCTACCTATGACGGCTACACGCACCGTCACTTGGCACTTCCCGAGAGCGCTGCCGGTTCGCCGCCACCGAGTCGCACCTGTTCGGCGACGACGAGTGCGCGTTCACGTGCGTACGTCAACGGCGAGTCGGGATCAGCCTTGCCGTCGAGAACTGCTGCCATCTCGTCGATTTCGTGACGAATCGCAGCCTGCATCCACAGCGAGGATCCTCCGTTACCCGAGTTGTACTTCTGCGTCCTGCTCGCAGCGTCGATCAACGATTGGTTCTCGGCGTCGACGTCGAAGATCGGCCACGACTCTACGACCTGTCCCCCGCGCAGTCGGCTGACCCGGCCGGTGTGGAAGTCCGCGTGGACCGAACCTTCGGTGGCATCGACGGTCAGCTGCCACGACGAAGTGTGTGAACGCGTCGAGATGGTGTGTCTGCCGATCGCGCCGCCGGCGAACGACACCACTGTGTTGCGGAAGCCGTCGTCCGCGGTGGCGATGCTCGACACGGCAGTCACCTCGCCGCCGAGCCAGCACATCAGGTCCAGTTCGTGAATTTCGTGAGTCAGTTCTCCACCCGTTCGGCTCTTGTCGAGCTTCCACCACTGTGGATCTGCGCCGTCGGTGTCGATCCAGCGTGAGCGAGACGATTCGATCGCAGCGACCTCGCCGAGCTCCCCCGACGCCAGCAGGTCCGCCAGACGTCGTACACCCGGCATCATCCGCATGATGTGCCCGACCATCAACGGCGAACCGCTCGCGTCGGCGCTCGCGATCATGTTCTGCGCATCGACCAGTTCGACGGCGAGTGGCTTCTCGACAAAAACTGCCGTGCCGTGTTCGAGCGCCGCGATGGCAGGTTCGGCGTGCGCGTGATTGGGCGTCGCGACGACAACGAGGGCCAACTCCGGGTGAGCGGCCACCGCGTCGTGATCGTCTGTCGGGGTTGCCGAGAACTCTGCGGCGACGTCCTTGGCCCGCTCGAAGTCACGGTCGCACAGCATCGTCAGTTCGAAACGTGGATGGGCAGCCAGCTCGCGAGCGAGGGAACTACCGAAGAATCCGCAACCGACCACACCGACTTTGTATCGGGTCATGAAGTCTCCAAAGATTGGATGAGGGATGTCCTATGTTATACGGCCAGCGTCATCGCTCGTCAATTCGACGCCGGTAACACAGTCTTCATCTATGCAGGTGAGCGCACTATTTTCGGCTCGAAACCGGCAAAACGTCGAAGTTCGGCGCCGCCAGTTCCGAAGATTCTCTAGACGCTTTCTGATCCACAATGTAAGTTACGCAACATCGGACGTCGAACATAGGACATCCCCTATCCACTCCCTTGATGTCCCGCTCCCCGCCTTGGAGGCCGCCTTGAAGAACGAACGACCGCTGAGCTCCGCGTTCACCCGCCGAGACCTGTTCCGGTACACCGGGCTACTGGGAGCTGCAGCAGGTATCACCGCGACTCTCGCGGCCTGTGGCGGCGGGCCGTCGTCGACCTCGGTTGTCGGCGGTTCCGCGAGCACCGGCGATCTGACCACCGCCATCGGATACGGCAACGACCAGAGCTTCGACCCGATGCAGACTGCATCCGGTTTCCTCATGGCAGCGGTCAACCACGTCTACGAGGGACTGCTCGAAAACGATCCAGGCACCGGTGAGACGTATGCGGCGCTCGCACAGGCCGTCCCGACCGACGCCACCGCCTCGAGCTGGACCATGAAAATCCGCGAGGGAGCAACCTGGCACGACGGCACTCCGGTCACCTCGGACGACGTCGTCTTCACCTTCGATCGCATCCTCGATCCACAGCTGAACGTACTGATCCGCTCCTTCTTCTCCTCCTGGCTGCAGTCCGTCACCAAGGTCGACGACCAAACGGTGACCCTGAACTTCAACTACCCGTTCAGCGCTGCCGCACAGCGTCTCTCGATCGCCAAGATCATGCCCAAGCACGTCTTCGACGGCCACTGGGACGAGGCCAAGTCCGGAGCGCTGGTCGTCGGTTCCGGTCCGTACAAGCTCAAGAGCCACACCCCCAAGAGCAATACAGCTTTCGAGGCCTTCGAGGCGTACAACGGGCCGCGTCCGGCCAACTTCGCGACCATGAACTGGCTCTCCATCGTCGACACCTCCTCACGCATCGCGCGCGTCTCGGGCAACAATGCCGGTGCACAACTCGCCGACAACATCCCCGTCGCCAACGTCCCCACTCTGACCTCCGGTGGGCGCACCGTCGAGGGCAACCCGGGCATGAACCTCATGTACCTGCTCTTCGACACCACTCAGGCACCGTTCGACGACGTTCGTGTTCGCCAGGCGATGTTCTACGCGATCAACACCCCGAAGATGATCGAGATCGCCCTCGGCGGCAAGGCAGCACCGGCCACGAGCTACCTGTACGAGCGCAACCCCGACTACGCGCGAGCGTCCACCGTCTACTCGTACGATCCGGACAAGGCCCGCTCACTCCTTGCTGCCGCCGGCGTCAGTGGCCTCGACCTGACACTGCTCTCCACCAACGTCAGCTGGCTGGGCGACTGCTTGCCGACCATCAAAGAGTCTTGGGACGCAGTCGGATTCAACACGACGCTCGAACCGCAGGACACCAGCGCCATGGTGAGCAAGCTCAACAGCGGCCAGAAGTTCCAGATCGCCGCCGGTACGTCCAACCCGCAGGCATTCGGCAGCGACGTCGACCTTCTCGTCCGCTACACGTACAGCAAGGGCGGCTTGTGGACGAAGACCTACGCCAAGTGGGACGACACCCCCGAAGCGCAGAAGATCTACGCCACCATGGACGAAGCCACCCGAGAGACCGACCCGGCAAAGCGCAGCACCCTCGTGCAGTCGTACCTGAACCAGATCGCCGAAAATGCTGTCTACTACCCGGTTCTCCATCAGGAGCTCCTGACTGCGTGGGATCCGAAGAAGATCGCCGACGTCACTCCGCTGCCGTACCCCGGCGTCAACCTGCTTCAGGCGAAGCCGGCCTGATACCCGCCCGCTCGGCCGTTTCCCACAACTGAGAGATCCCCCGATGGCAAGAGTCCTCCCCATGCTGATCAGGCGATTACTGATACTGATCCCCCTGATCCTCGGCATCATCGCGTTCGTCTTCATCGTGATGCAGTTCGCGCCCACCGATCCCGCAACCGCGGCGTTCAACGGTGGCAACCCGACTGCGGAACAGCTGCAGCAGTTCAAGGAAGAGAACGGACTGCTCGATCCGCTTCCGCTGCAATACGTTCACTTCGTGACCGATCTGGTCAGCGGCAACATGGGTGACAGTCTGATTTCCGGTACCCCGGTGTTGGATTCGATCTCCACCGCTCTGCCACTGACCATTCAGCTCACGGTTCTCGGACTGGTGATCGCCATCGTGCTCTCGCTGATCTTCGGCGTCACCAGCGCACTGTTCCGCGATCGCTGGCCGGATCAGGTCATCCGAGTGATCTCCCTCGGTGGTGTGGCGGCACCGTCATTCTGGTTGGCACTGCTGATGATTCAGTATCTGGCTGTTCAACTCGGATGGTTCCCTACCGGTGGCTACGTCAATCCGAGCGACTCCGTCAGCGACTGGCTCTGGTACATGGCGCTCCCGGCGCTGTCCCTGTCACTGCCCGTCGCAGCACAACTCACGCGCATCATCCGCACGTCGATGGTCGAGGAGTTGGACAAGGACTACGTCCGGACCGCGATCGGCAGCGGCCTGCCCTATCACGTGGTGATCGGACGGAATGTGTTGCGTAACGCGCTGATCAACCCGCTCACCGTCCTGGGCCTCCGTGTCGGTTACCTCCTCGGTGGCGCTGTGGTCATCGAGCAGATCTTCGGCCTGCCCGGCATGGGTCAGCTCATGATCAACGGCGTCACCAACGGTGACCCCGCAGTCGTTCAGGGAGTTGTCATCGTCATCGCGGTCGGCTTCGTCGTCGTCAACCTCGCCGTCGACATCCTCTACCTGCTCGTCAATCCACGACTTCGGAGCGCAGCATGATGAGAAGAAAACTCACCGAGAAGCTTTCGCGACCCGGCATCACCTTTTCTCGCTTCCCCCTCTCGGCCTGGCTGTCGATGGCGGTTCTCGCGATCATCGTGCTCGCCTGCCTCTTCGCGCCGCTGATCACGCAGTACACCCCGCTCGAACAGGCGGTGGGTACCGCGGGCCCCAGCGCCGACCACTGGTTCGGTCAGGACAGTCTCGGTCGAGATCTGTTCAGCCGCTTGCTCTACGGCGGACGCTGGTCGCTGACCATCGGTCTCGGTTCCACCTTCCTCGCACTGTGCGCCGGCGCTCTCATCGGATCGGTGGCCGCAACGAGCCGAAAAGGCGTCGACGAGACCATCATGCGTGTGCTCGACGTGGTCATGGCGTTCCCGGGCATCGCGCTCGCTGCCGTACTCGTCGCAGCCTTCGGTGGTTCGATTCCAGTTCTGATCGTCACTATCGCGTTCCTCTACACACCGATGGTGGCTCGCGTCGTTCGCGCGAACGTTCTCGCTCAGTACGGCGAGGACTACGTCGCGGCCGAAAAGGTTATCGGCGCAAGAACTTCACACATCGTCGTCAAGCACGTCGTAGCCAACTGTGCTGCGCCCGTTCTCGTCTTCTGCACTGTCATGGTCGCCGACGCCATCGTGCTCGAGGCCAGCCTGTCGTTCATCGGCGCCGGTGTGCGTCCCCCGGATCCGTCGTGGGGATCGGTGATCGCCGACGGCAAGAACATGGTGCTTCTCGGTGGTTGGTGGGCAACGGTGTTCCCCGGCCTGCTCATTCTGCTGACGGTGCTCTCCCTCAACGTGCTCGCCGAGGGCCTGACGGACGCGATGGCAGATCCGAGTCTGAAGAAGACCAAGAAGACGCCCTCCGCGCTCCAAGCAGCGCAGACCGCTGCAGCGGAGGAGACCTCCAACGAACTCATTCTGGAGGACGAAGCCGCATCGGTCACCGACACTCCGGAGTTGATAGACGACTTCGCCGATCCGAGCGTCGTGAAAGATGTTCTCGAGCCGGCCGCCGAGCCGACTCCTCTCGAAACGCACCTGAAGATCCTGGCGGAAACCGAGCGGTCCCGCTCCGATCGTCTTGTGTACGAGGGCGATGCCGCGCCACTCCTCGAGGTCCGCAATCTCACGATCCGGTTCCCGGAACGCTACGGAGACACCGCGATCGTCGACAACGTGAGCTTCACCGTCCGCCCGAACGAGACGATGGCACTCGTCGGCGAGTCCGGTTGCGGAAAATCGCTCACGTCGCTGGCGATCATGGGTCTGCTACCCAAGACGGCAGTGGTGACCGGCGAGATCCTGTTCGACGGAGTCAACGTCCTCGAGCTGAACAACCGAGAGCGAAACAAGCTGCGCGGGCACGACATGGCCATGATCTACCAGGACGCGCTGAGTTCACTGAATCCGGCGATGCTGATCCGCGCGCAGTTCAAGCAGCTCACCAAGCGCGGCGGTACCCGCACAGCCGAGGAACTGCTCGAACTCGTCGGACTCGATCCGGTGCGCACTCTCTCCAGCTACCCACACGAGCTTTCCGGTGGTCAGCGTCAGCGCGTTCTGATCGCCATGTCGCTCACCCGCAGTCCGCGGTTGATCGTCGCGGACGAGCCCACCACCGCTCTCGACGTCACCGTCCAGGCCCAGGTCGTGGACTTGCTCAACGATCTTCGGGAAAAGCTGGGGTTTGCCATGGTTTTCGTGAGCCACGATCTTGCACTCGTTGCTTCACTCGCTCACAAGATCACGGTGATGTACGCCGGTCAGGTCGTCGAGTCGGCGCCCACGAGTGATCTGCTCGTCGATCCCCGCCACGAATACACCCAGGGCCTTCTCGGTGCCGTTCTCTCGATCGAGGACGAAGCGCCGCGACTGCATCAGATTCAGGGAACTGTTCCCTCGCCCGGAAACTTCGCGCCGGGTGACCGTTTCGCCGAGCGTTCCACTCGCCCGGACTCCGACCCCCTCCGCAAGCCGGAGATGGTCCGGGTCGACGGGACCGAGCATTGGTTCGCCAGCCAGTCCGCGACTCCCGTACGTACAGAATCGGAATTGGAGAGCGTGCGATGACTACAGCTGAAGCACCCATCCTGGAACTGAAGAACATTCACGTCGTCCACAAGACCCGTTCGGGATCACTGTTCAAACCGGGCACGGTTCACGCGGTCAACGATGTCAGTATCGACGTACGACGAGGGACGACGATCGGCATCGTGGGCGAGTCGGGTTGTGGCAAGTCCACTCTGGCCAAAGTCATGGTCGGACTGCAGAAGCCGACGTCGGGCGACGTGGTCTTTCGCGGCCGAAGCGCTCTGACCCGGTCGGCCGGCGTGCGCAAGGAGTTCGGCCGAGCGATCTCGATCGTCTTCCAGGATCCGGCTACCGCGCTCAATCCCCGAATGACGGTGGCCGACATCCTCACCGATCCACTCGACGTCCACGGCATCGGCAACCGCGCGAGCCGAACCGCCCGAGTTCGCGAGCTGGTCGGTTTGGTCGGACTCCCCCAATCTGCGCTCGAAGTCATCCCGAGCCAGATCTCCGGCGGTCAGCGGCAACGTGTCGCGATCGCGCGTGCACTCGCGCTCGAACCTGACGTCATCGTGGCCGACGAGCCGACGTCGGCGCTCGACGTCTCGGTGCGAGCGCAGATCCTGAATCTGCTCAGCGACATCAAGGCTCGGTTGGGGCTCGGCATGGTGTTCATCTCGCACGACATACAGACGGTGCGGTACGTCTCCGACACCATCGTCGTCATGAACGCCGGGCGGATCGTCGAGCAGGGAACGGCCCAGGAAGTATTCGACAGCCCGTCCGATGCGTACACGGCCAAACTGCTGGGTGCGGCGCCCAGCCTCCTGCAACGCACCGTTGACGTGGGTTGACCAATGGAGCGGATGACCGGACATAGGATGAAGGACGTTCGTATCAGAAAAGGGGAATCGATGTCTGTCCGGAGTGGCACACAGGGCGCTCGTTTCAGCGCGCAAAACCGCATGCGCGCACTTCAGACGGACATCATGAACTTGATCCTCGAACGCAGGCTCTCCCCCGGCGACCCGATGCCCACCGAGGCCGAACTGTCCGAGGAATTGGGTATCGGCCGAAACACGCTCCGGGAGGCGCTCAAGGTTCTGCAGGCCTTGGGCGTCGTCGAGATCCGTCACGGCTTCGGAATGTTCGTCGCCCCTAGCAACTTCGACGCTCTCGCCGACGGCCTGACCTTCCGTGGCCGGTTGTCCTTGCAGGGCACCGGGCACGAGGCGATGGAACTGGTCGACATTCGTCAGGCACTCGAGACCGGACTGATCGGTGCGGCGATGGCCGAGATGACGTCGGCCGACCACGCCGACCTCGACGAACTCGTCACCGGCATGGAGGTCCGTGCCGCTGCCGGGAAGAACTTCTCCGACATCGACGCTACCTTCCACTCCCGCCTGTACTCCCCTCTCGACAACCAGGTCCTCGGTCAGTTGATGGACGTCTTCTGGCAGGTGTACAGCGAGATACAGCAGGCCATCGGGCATTCGGATACGCCACTGATCGACATCGCGTCGAAGCACCGTGCGATTCTCGACGCGATCCGTACGGGTGATGCAGTCGAGGCGGCGCACACTCTCGATGTGCACTTCGGTGGCCTGCGCGAGCGGATCGCCAGTCTCCATGCGTCCGAAGCGCAGTAATTTCGAAACACGTGATTTTGCTCCGCTGGCTCACCATCGCGCCCGTTCTTCCGGCAAAATTACGGGTATGAAGAACCCGAACCTGACGCCTTCGCGCGTTCTCGCAGTTGTCCTCGCTGCCGCCCTGGTCATTTTCGTGATCGCACGCCGCCGCGACGACGGCGCCCTCAGCCGCGGAGAATGGTTGTCGGACACCGTCGGACCGGACGACCTCGCCGGCTGAAACGACGTGTGCCCTCGGCCGAAACTCGGCCGAGGGCACACGCACGTGTCATCTACTACTTCATCGAATCCAGTCGGGTTCGCGCGTCCTCGAACCCGGATACCAGCTCTGCCATGACCTCGGCGACCGGGCGGATCTCGTTCATCCGTCCCACGATCTGACCGACGGGCATTGCCACAACTTCCGGGTTCTCCGATGCAGCGATTCTCTGATGAGCGTCGCTGACCAGAAGGTTCTGCAGCGGCATCGGCAAGGGCGCCGGTGCTCCCGGGTTCGACCAGGCTTCCGTCCACTTGGTCTTGAGCAACCGAGCGGGCTTACCCGAGTAGATGCGCGAACGAACGGTGTCGGCCGACGTCGCGCCCAACAGTGCACGCTGAATAGCGGACGGGCCCTCGCCCGATGCACTGCCGAGTTTGTATTCGGACGTGGTGAGCCAGTACGAGCCCATCCACACTCCGGACGCACCGAGTGCAAGTGCGGCAGCCACCTGACGGCCGCTGCCGATACCCCCGGCAGCCAGCACAGCAGCTGAATCACCCAGTGCATCAACGATTTCCGGAACGAGAACCATCGACGCAATTTCGCCGGTGTGACCGCCTGCCTCGTAGCCCTGCGCGATCACGATGTCGACACCGTTCTCGACGTGACGACGCGCATGCTCGACGGCGCCGGCCAGCGCTGCTACCGGTACGCCCTTCTCGTGCGCCTGATCGATGACGTCCTTCGGCGGTGATCCCAGCGCATTCGCAATCAACGCAATCCGGTGTCCCAGAGCAACATCGACGTGTGACCGCGCCACCGAGTGAAGCCATCCCAGTACGCCGGTCGCATGCTCGACGTCGTCGGAAAGCGGCGGCACACCGAGCTCGTCGAGCGTGCGGTTGACGAAGGCGCGGTGCTCCTCCGGAATCAGCTTGTCGAGATCGACGGCGCCGCCCTCGGTCGGCACCTTGGCCGGCATGACGATGTCGACGCCGTACGGCTTACCGTCGGTGTTCTCGTCCATCCACGTCAGTGCGGCTTCGAGCTCTTCCGGGTCGTTGAACCGGACGCAACCGAGCACGCCCAGACCTCCCGCGCGGCTGATCGCGGCCGCGACGTGCTCGGAAGGAGTGAATCCGAAAATCGGGTATTCGATGCCGAACTTGTCGGCGAGATCCGAACGCATCAGGCTTCCACGCTTTCGTTTGCGGACGCCACAGGAGCGCCGTTTCCGTTGTGATCATCGGCCTCGCGCGATTCCGTTTCGGCCTTCGCCCAGCGGTAGTCGGGCTTGCCTGCCGGGTTGCGCTTGATCTGGTCCACGAACCACACGCTGCGCGGAACCTTGTATCCGGCAATCTCTTTGCGTGCTGCGGTGGCGATGTCGTGCAGCGTCGGCGACGTGCCTTCGCGTACCTGGACCACTGCGGCAACGCGCTGACCGAAGCGCTCGTCGGGGATACCGACCACCAGGACGTCGAAGATGTCCGGGTGCGCCTTCAAAGCGCCCTCGACCTCTTCCGGGTACACCTTCTCGCCGCCGCTGTTGATCGACACCGAACCGCGGCCGAGCATCGTGACCGTGCCGTCGGCTTCGACCTGCGCATAGTCGCCGGGGATCGAGTAGCGAACGCCGTTGATGGTGCGGAAGGTTTCGGCCGTCTTGACCTCGTCCTTGTAGTAGCCGAGCGGGATGTTGCCCTTGCGAGCGAGCATGCCGCGCTTGCCCGATCCGGGTTCGACCTCGTTGCCGTCGTCGTCGAGAACCGTTGTGGAGGCGTCGATCTTGACCGTCGGACCGCCAGTGTGCTTCTGGCCCTTGCTCAGCACGGCGAGTCCACCGAAGCCGGTCTCGGATGCTCCGATGGAGTCCGTCAGCAGGCGGTTGGGCAACAGTTCGAGGAACTGCTCCTGGATACTCGGCGAGAAGAGTGCAGCACTGCTGGCCATCACGTAGAGCGTCGAAAGATCGTACGGCTCACCGGTCTCCGGGTTTCCGGCGATGAGTGCGTCGAGCATCGGACGGCCCATCGCGTCACCAGTGATGAAGATCAGGTTGACCTTGTGCTTGTCGATGTTCTGCCACACCTCGTGGGCGTCGAATTCCGGGTGCATCAAACAGGTTCCGCCGCCGAAGAGGCTGTGGAATACCGCCGACTGCGAACCGCCGTGAATCATCGGGGGGATCGGGTAGCGGATCATGCTCGGGTTGGCGGCGCCGACCTTCGCCATCTCGTACTCGTCCTCGACCGGAACTCCGGTGACGAAGTTGATGCCTCCGCCGAGAACACGCCACCAGTCCTCGTGACGCCACATGACGCCCTTGGGACTTCCGGTGGTGCCGCCGGTGTAGAGCATGAAGATGTCGTCGTTGCTGCGCTCTTCGAAATCACGCTCACCCGAACTCTGCGCGAGTGCGTCCTCGTAGCCGATGCCGAAAGCACTGAAGTCCAGATCGGTGCCGTCCTCGACCACGATGACGGACTTGACCTTGGGAGTGTTCGGCAGGACGTTCGCGACCTTGTCCGAGTAGCGGCGCTCGTGAATGAGGGCAACCATGTCGGAGTTGTCGAAGATGTACTGCAACTCGTTCTCGACGTACCGGTAATTGATGTTGACCATCACGGCCCGGATCTTGAAAACCGCGACCATGGCCTCGATCGCCTCGATGACGTTCCGGCAGTAGATGCCGACCTTGTCACCCGGCTGAACGCCATGTTCACGCAGGTAGTGACCGAGGCGGTTTGCTCGGTCCTCCAACTGTGCATAAGTCATCTCGCGGTTGTCCGAGACCAGCGCAACGCGGTCCGGAACGAGGTCGATTGCGTGCTCTACGAAGTCTGCGATGTTAAGGGCCACGAGTTCAAAGTAGAACGTGTTACCGTTTCTGGCAAGACCCAATTTGAGAGCCAGCTCACAGACCCGCCAGGAGCCATCAGTGTCCACTTCGACGACCGAAAAATCAGACATTTCGGAAACCGCGCCGCATTGCCTCGTGGAGAAGCGTGGCCACGTTCTCATCGTGACCATGAATCGCCCCGAGCGTAAGAACGCCATCACCGGCGAGATGATGGCGATCATGGTCGACGCCTGGGATCAGGTCGACAACGACCCCGAGATCCGTGTCGCCATCCTCACCGGTGCGGGCGGCGACTTCTGCGCCGGCGCCGACCTCAAGAACATGTCCGCCAAGCCGCCGGGAGATTCCTTCGCGGGCGGTGGCGTCGACATGTCCAAGATCGAAGGCCTCCTCAAGGGCCGTCGGTTGACCAAGCCGCTGATCGCCGCCGTCGAGGGTGCAGCCATCGCCGGCGGAACCGAAATCCTGCAGGGCACCGACATCCGCGTCGCGGGTGAGAGCGCCAAGTTCGGCGTCTCCGAAGCCAAGTGGGGGCTCTTCCCGCTCGGCGGTTCCGCAGTGCGTCTGGTGCGACAGATTCCGTACACGATCGCGGCGGACATCCTGCTCACAGGTCGTCACATCAAGGCTCCGGAGGCCAAGGAGATCGGGCTCATCGGCCACGTGGTCCCGGACGGCCAGGCCCTCGACAAGGCGCTGGAGCTCGCGGAACTGATCAGTGCCAACGGCCCCCTCGCCGTGCAGGCGATTCTCAAGACCATCCGCGACACCGAGGGCATGCACGAGGAAGAGGCCTTCCAGATCGACGCACAGCTGGGTATGAAGGTGTTCATGAGCGCCGACGCCAAGGAGGGCCCGCGGGCTTTCGGTGAGAAGCGGGCGCCCCAGTTCAAGGGTGTCTGACCCACCCCTGTCTGAGCCACCCCCGTCTGACCGACCCCGCCTGAGCCCCCTTTCCCGTCCGCTCTCGGTCCCACCCACCCCCTTTTCGAGCGAACGTACCTTTCGGCGCCTTCAGTGCGCCGAAAGGCACTTTCGCTCAGCCGGTTTCGTCCAATTTCACCCATCTCGACCTCGCGAACACCTGCGGCCGGGGACGTGACTGCGCCAATCTGTGGTGCGCACGCAGGTCCTCGATCACGCGATCAGGGTCAGTTCGCAGTGCACTGGGCACCGTCGGCAACACGATGATTCCCGCATTCTGCATACGCGTCCGACGCTCCACCGTGCGCTTGTAGTCCGTCGGCGCGGCATGCCATTCCAAGGAGTCGATGTCCCACGCGAAGGCAACCGAATCGATCCATCCGTCCGGAACTGCGATGAAGTCCCCGTTGGCATCCCGGATCTCATGGTTGAACAACATTTCCGGCAGCCCGCTCCGCTGCCACAATTTTCGCGCGTGAACCTCCGGAACCGAGTGGACGTTCGCGTTCACTTCGCGCAACACGACCCGAGGTAGCGCGGAACCCCGACTGCTACCCGCTTCGAGTTCCTTCGCAAGTTCGCGCACCGAGACATCGCCGCGCTGAACAGCCTCAGCGATGAGTGCCCGTGTGGGATCGAGCGCCTTGTACCGCCTCGCAGCGTCGAGTAACGCTCGCGGCAGCGGAGCACAGCGCAGACCGTTCCGAATCTCCGGCTCGGGCAGTCGAACAGTGCGCTCCACCGTGACGAACCCAACCGATTGAACTCGACGGTCGATGGGGATGAGCACCTGCACATCCCCCGAGTGCGTTCGATATCCGTACTCCGACATGGCTGATCGCCCCGTCAGCAGGGAATCGTCACCGCTCAACATGAGCGCAGCGATCGAGCGTTGACGTGGCGTCGGTTGACCGTTTCTGAGCAGAATGACCCCCGGCAATATGCGCTGCCACGGTCCACCTACCCGACACCGGGTGTGCACTGCGGAGTTGGACACGCCCAATCGCGCCAACTCCGCCGTTCGGATCACTCCGCTTCGACTGACGCGGTAAATCGCGTCCAGATCATCGCCCCACGTTCCTCGCCGCATGGTTGCAGCATGACTCGAGCATCAGCGCGGGCCCCGGCGGCGAACTGGGGTTTCGGTGCGCCTGTGGATAACTTTGGGCGAGCGAAAGGTACGTTCAGCGCCTCAGATGCGCTGAACGTGCCGTTCGCTCGAAAAAAGGGGGTACCGCTCGAAAAAAAAGGGGGTGCCCCGCTCAACCACCCACCGCGGCCGCGAGCTCTCGCACATGGTCGGCGTCGCGGCAGGTCACCAGCAGCATCGTGACTCCGGCTTCCTCCCAACGCTTCACGTCTGCGCGCACCTCGTCGACGTTGCCGATGATCATGGTCTCGGTGACCATCTCGTCGGGGACGACGGCAGCAGCTTCGTCCTTGCGGCCCGACATGAAGAGGCGACCGATCTCGTCGACCTCCTTCTCGTAGCCCATCCGCTTGTAGACCTGCGCGTGAAAGTTCAACTCCGGGGCGCCCATTCCGCCCACGTAGAGGGCGGTCATCGGCTTGAGAGCAGCGATGGCAGCGGCGCGATCGTCAGTCACGATGACCTGGCACGTGGCGGCCACCTCGAAGTCTTCGCGACTGCGACGGGCCCCGGCGCGCGCGAACCCTTCGTCGAGCCACTTGTTGTACATCGGGGCCAGGCGCGGGGTGTAGTAGATCGCCAGCCAGCCGTCGGCGATTTCACCGGCGAGCGCGACGTTCTTCGGCCCTTCGGCGCCGAGCCAGATCGGGATGTCCGCACGCAGCGGGTGCGTAATGGGCTTGAGCGGCTTGCCAAGTCCCGAACTGCCCGGTCCCGCATACGGCAGAGGGTAGTGGGGACCGGGACTGGTGACGGGCGCTTCACGGGCGAGGACCTGGCGCACGATCGAGACGTATTCGCGGGTGCGCGCGAGCGGCTTCTCGAACGGCTGGCCGTACCAACCTTCGACGACCTGCGGGCCGGAAACGCCGAGCCCGAGGATCGTTCGCCCACCGTTGAGGTGATCGAGAGTGAGCGCGTGCATGGCACAGCTGGTCGGTGTTCGCGCCGAAATCTGTACGACGGAAGTACCGAGCCGAACCGTCTCGGTGCGCGATCCCCACCAGGCGAGCGGGGTGAAAGCGTCCGAGCCCCACGACTCCGCCGCGAAGACCGCGTCGAATCCGGCGCCTTCCGCGGCCTCGATCAGTTCCGGGGCGTTTGCCGGCGGCTGCGCGCCCCAGTATCCGAGTTGCAACCCAAGCTTCATCGCAGGCCTCCACATTGCCGGTGATCAGAAGTGACTCTTGCCACAATCTCTAGAACCTGTTCTACTCGATCTTGTGACCATCGGAAAGAGCGGGGTGGCCGACAAGCCCCTGAGCGCACCATTGAATCTCCATTTCGACTACACCAGATCGACGGGACCGACCATCGGCGCGTTCGTGACTGCCCTGCGTGATCGCAAGGTGATCGGCGCACGTGGGTCGAACGGTCGTGTCTTCGTGCCGCCACCGGAATTCGATCCGGACACGGCCGAACCACTGACCGACTTCGTCGGAGTCTCCGACGGCGGAACGGTCGTGAGTTGGACGTGGATGCCCGAACCCATCGAGGGTCAACCCCTGACGAAGCCTTTCGCGTGGGCCCTGATCAAGCTCGACGGCGCGGACACGTCCATGCTCCACGCAGTCGACGTCGACTCCCCCGACGACATCAGCACCGGCCTGCGGGTTCGTGCTCGCTGGGCGTCGGAGCGGATCGGGCAGATCAAGGACATCGAGTGCTTCGAACCAGGTGAGAGCGAAAATGGAATCGCGACAGTCGATTCCAGCCCCGATCCTGTCACCATGATCACGACGCCTGTCGATCTGCACTTCATGCATTCCGCTTCGGCCGAGGAGAGTTTCTACCTCCGCGGTCTCGCAGAAGGCAAGCTCATCGGTGGTCGCAGCGGACCCGAAGACAAGATCTACATCCCACCGCGCGGCGCGAATCCCACCAACGGGAAGCCGACGAGCGAGCAGATCGAACTGCCGGACAAGGGAATTGTCACCACCTTCTGCATCGTCAACGTCCCGTTCCTCGGGCAGCGAATCAAACCGCCCTACGTGGCCGCCTACGTGCTTCTCGACGGGGCTGACATTCCGTTCCTGCACTTGATTCTCGAATGTGATGCCGCGGACGTACGCATGGGCATGCGCGTCGAAGCCAAGTGGAAGCCTCGCGAAGAGTGGGGTTACACCCTCGAGAACATCGAATACTTCCGGCCGACAGGTGAACCCGACGCCGAGTACTCCACCTTCCAACACCACCTGTGAGGCTCCTGAAATGACTTCTGCAGACATCGCAGTCGTGGGCTTTGCTCAGGCACCCCACGTCCGCGAAACCAACGGCACCACCAACGGCGTCGAGATGCTCGTCCCGTGCTTCCAGCAGCTCTACAGCGATCTGGGAATCACCAAGTCAGACATCGGCTTCTGGTGCTCCGGATCTTCCGACTACCTGGCCGGACGAGCGTTCTCCTTCATCTCGGCCATCGACTCCATCGGAGCGGTCCCGCCGATCAACGAATCTCACGTCGAGATGGACGCTGCGTGGGCCTTCTACGAAGCGTGGATCAAGATCTTGACCGGTGAGGTCGAGACCGCGCTGGTGTACGGCTTCGGCAAATCCTCCGCCGGGCACCTGCGCAAGATCCTGTCCATGCAGCTCGATCCGTACCTCGTCACTCCGCTGTGGCCCGATTCGGTCTCGATCGCCGCACTTCAAGCCCGGCTCGGACTCGACGCGGGTAAGTGGACACAAGAGGACATGGCGGAGGTTGCCGCTCGTAGCCGTCGTCACGCGCTGAGCAATCCGAAGGCTCAGCTCGCGGGTGAGGTCGACATCGAGGCCCTTCTCGCCAGCCCGTTCCTCGCAGATCCGTTGCGCGCACACGATTGTGCGCCCATCACCGACGGCGCGGCAGCAATCGTCCTGGCCTCGGGTAACCGCGCCCGCGATCTCTGCGAGCGGCCGGCGTGGATCACCGGACTCGAGCATCGCATCGACTCCCCCAACCTGGGTGCACGTGACCTGACCACCTCACCGTCCACTACGTCCGCAGCCAAGGCGGCAACGGGCGGCGAGGTCGGCAACATCGACGTCGCCGAACTGCACGCACCGTTCACTCACCAGGAATTGATCTTGAAGGAAGCGATCGGCCTGACCGACGCCACCACGATCAATCCGTCCGGCGGTCCGCTCAGCGGCAACCCACTGTTCGCCGGTGGTCTGGAACGAATCGGCCACGCCGCCACGGCAATCTTCGACGGCCAGGCGAATCGCGCTCTGGCCCATGCAACAAGCGGCCCTGTGCTGCAGCAGAATCTGGTAGCAGTCTTGGAGGGACGGAACTGATGGCCGGAACGCCTCAACTCGCGGCCGTGCTCGGCACCGGCCAAACTCACTACGTCGCAAAGCGTCACGATGTCTCGATGGCGGGCTTGGTTCGTGAAGCCATCGACGCCGCGATGCTCGACGCCAACGTCGGCTGGGACGACATCGACGCCGTCGTCATCGGAAAGGCCCCCGACTTGTTCGAGGGTTCGATGATGCCCGAACTCGCCATGTCGGATGCTCTGGGCGCAAACGGAAAGCCGTTGCTGCGTGTTCACACTGCCGGATCGGTGGGCGGTTCGACGGCTATCGTCGCCTCCAGCCTGGTCAAATCCGGTGTCCACAAGCGGGTTCTGACGGTTTCCTGGGAGAAGCAGTCCGAGTCGAACGCCATGTGGGCGCTGTCCGTACCGGTTCCGTTCAACATGCCCGTCGGCGCCGGTGCCGGTGGATACTTCGCCCCGCACGTCCGTTCGTACATTCGTCGATCGGGCGCACCGGAGCACATCGGCTACCTCGTCGCGGTGAAGGATCGGCTCAACGGCAGCCTCAATCCGTATGCGCACTTGCGGCAGCCGGACATCACTCTCGAATCGGTACAGGCATCTCAGATGCTCTGGGATCCGATCCGATACGACGAGACCTGCCCGTCCTCTGACGGCGCGTGCGCTCTGGTGATCGGCAACGAGGAAGCGGCCGCACAGGTCGAGGCCGAGGGTCGTTCGGTCGCGTGGATCCACGCGACGGCCATGCGCACCGAGCCGACCTTCTATGCCGGACGCGATCAGGTCAATCCGCAAGCCGGCCGTGACGCTGCAGCAGCACTGTGGAAGTCAGCGGGAATCACCGATCCGCTGAACGAGATCGACTGCGCCGAAATCTATGTCCCGTTCTCGTGGTTCGAGCCGATGTGGCTCGAGAACCTCGGCTTCGCGGAGGAAGGCCAGGGCTGGAAGCTGACCGAGGCAGGTGAAACCGCGATCGGCGGCAAGCTCCCGGTCAATGCCTCGGGCGGTGTTCTCTCCTCCAACCCGATCGGCGCCTCGGGCATGATCCGATTTGCCGAGTCGGCGATGCAGGTCATGCACCGCGCCGGCGATCACCAGGTAGCCGACGCGCGCAAGGCTCTCGGCCATGCCTACGGCGGTGGCTCGCAGTACTTCTCGATGTGGGTCGTCGGCTCCGAACGTCCCACCACGTAAGCAGCAGCACACACGCCGATCAGGAAGAGGCCGAAGATGAAGTACACCGTCGGGGTTGCCATGAACCCCTTGGACCAGTTAGCCGGTATCGCCAAAACTGCCGAGGAATGCGGCTTCTCGTCGATCGCTCTCCCCGATTCACTGTTCTTCATGGAAACACAGGCGGCGGATTACCCGTACACCCCGGACGGGTCTCGGATGTGGAATGCCGAGACCCCCTGGGTCGATCCGCTCATCGCCGCGGCTGCAATGGGCGCGGTGACCGAGAAGATCGAGTTCTACACCCAGGTGCTCAAGCTGGGTAGCCGCAATCCCGTCCTGCTCGCGCGCCAGGTCGGTTCGGTGGCGGCATTGACGAACAACCGTTTCGGCTTCGGCGTCGGAATCGGTTGGGCTCCGGAAGAGTTCGAGTGGTGCGGCGCTCCGTACAAGCGTCGGGGCGCACGTGTGGACGAGATGATCGACGTCCTCAAACTGATCCTCGGCGGCGGCATGGTCGAGTATCACGGTGAGTTCTTCGATTTCGATCGCCTGCAGATGAGCCCGGCCCCCACCAAGCCGGTTCCGTTCTACGTCGGCGGCCACACCGAGGTCGCACTCAAGCGTGCTGCGCGAGTCGGCGACGGTTGGACCTCGGCGATGATCAAGTTCGACGACCTGGTGGGTGTGATCGCACGACTACGCGAACTGCGCGCCGAGTACGGCCGCGAGAACGAGCCGTTCGAAATCCAGACGGTGTGCATCGACCGTTTCGGCAAGGACGGTTACGCAGAGCTCGAAGATGCCGGCGTCACGGACATCATTACCGTGCCTTGGGTTTTCGACGGAATCGGATTCGATGCCCCACTGGAGGCAAAGCAGGATTCGATGCGCAAATTCGCCGAGCAGTACATCAACTGAGGAGCCGCGATGACCGACGAACACCCCGCCCGCGTCGCGGGTAACGCTTCGCGCGCCGCAGCGAGTGGCAAGAACAAGGAAGCCTGGCTGGACCTCTTCGCCGAGGACGGTTGGGTGGAAGATCCGGTCGGGCCTTCGGGCTTCGATCCCGAAGGCAAAGGCCATCACGGGCGCGAAGCGATCTCCAAGTTCTACGACATGACGATCGCGAACGCGGACAAGCTCGAATTTCTGATCGACGATTCCCTGGTGTGCGGCAACGAGAACGTCAACATCGGCAAGATCCGAACCACCATCGGCGGCTCGATCATCGACGCCGAGGGCGTGTTCGTCTACCGGGTGAACGACGACGGCAAGATCGCGTCGCTTCGAGCATTCTGGGAAGTGGACCGTGCAATGAAGACGGCACGCAAAGCCTGAGAACCCACAGTACGAGCGCGGCCCCGGTCATCGACCGGGGCCGCGCTCGTCGTATTCGAATCAGCCTGTCGTACTTGCACCGAGAAGCTCGAAATGGTTTCCTGGTTCCCAACGTCGCGTGTCGATGACGGACTGCGTCAGGCATGGAGGCGTCGTACCGCAAGGGGTCACTCATGACCATTTCGTTCAATCACACCATCATCGCCGCAAAAGACCGACAAGAGTCTGCGTGGTTCTTCACTCACATGTTCGGCCTTCCAGGCCCGGTCGAAGCCGGCTACTTTCTCGGCGTTGAACTCGAGCACGGCGTGACGTTGGACTTCGCACAGGTGGAAGAAGGCGCCGAGGTTGCGTCTCAGCACTATGCCTTCCTCGTCTCCGAGGATGACTTCGACGGCATCTACCAGCGGATACAGGCGCTGAAACTGGATCACTGGGCCGATCCGCGCCAGTCGAGTACCGGCTTCAACACCAACGACGGTGGGCGTGGGGTCTACTTCCTCGACCCGTCGGGACATTTCCTGGAAGCCATCACCAAACCGTACGGCGGCTGAATTGGAGATTGAACTACAAACGGCGGCGCCTACGGGAGATGAGGGATCCCGCAGACGCCGCCGCAGTTCCAGGTTGCCAACAAGTGGCTCCCCGGAACGTCTACTGTAGTTCTGCGTGTTCGAGAGTGCAGAGGCAACTCCCGAAAACCTACACAGAACCTACTCGCCGGTTACCAGGTCAGTATATGTCCGGATCAGTGTTTGACCGGGCAGCCCGATGTCTTGTAATCAACCTGAAACTCTTTGATGCCGTTGAGCCAGCCCGAGCGAAGGCGTCGGGGATCCCCGAGCCTGGTGATGTCGGGTAGGTGATCGGCGATCGCATTGAAGATCAGATCGATTTCCAGACGGGCCAAGTTGGCGCCGATGCAGTAGTGCGCACCGGTGCCGCCGAATCCGAGGTGCGGATTGGGGTCACGCATGATGTCGAACTTCGTCGGGTTCTCGAAGACGTCCTCGTCGAAGTTGGCCGACGCGTACATCATCACGACGCGATCGCCCTTCTTTATCTTCTGTCCGCCGAGTTCGGTGTCTTCGAGCGCGGTGCGCTGGAAGGAAGTCACCGGGGTCGCCCAACGAACGATCTCGTCGGCCGCCGTCTTGGGGCGTTCCTTCTTGTACAGCTCCCACTGGTCGGGATTGTCGAGGAAGGCAACCATGCCGTGTGTGATGGCATTGCGAGTGGTCTCGTTACCCGCGACCGCAAGCAGGATCACGAAGAAGCCGAATTCCTCTGGGGAGAGCTCATTTCCGTCGATGTCAGCTTCGATGAGCTTGGTGACGATGTCATCGGCGGGACACTTCTTGCGCTGATCCGCCATCTGGTACGCGTATCCCAGAATCTCCATCGACGCTGCCTGCGGGTCGATGTCGAACTCGGGATCGTCGTACGACGTCATCTGGTTGGACCAGTCGAAGAGCTTCATTCGATCTTCCTGCGGCACACCGAGAAGCTCGGCGATTGCCTGCAGCGGAAGTTCGGACGCGACCTGAACCACGAAGTCACCGGCACCGCCGGCAGCCGCGGTCGTGACGATCTTTTCGGCACGCTCGGTCAGTTCCTCGCGCAGGCTGTTGATGGCGCGCGGGGTGAATCCACGAGATACCAGCTTGCGCAGCTTGGTGTGCTCCGGAGCGTCCTTGTTGATGAGAATGAATCGCTGCATCTCGACGTTCTCACGCGGGATGTCGTCGGCGAAGCGAGGAATCGCAGTGTTCTCGTGGGTCGAGAAGATGTCGCTTCGCTGCGAAACTTCCTTGACCTCTTCATGACGGGTGACCACCCAGAAGCCCTCGTCCTGGAATCCACCGATTTCCGGGGGCTGCGGATTCCACCACACGGGGGCCGTCTTCCGGAGTTCGGCGAACTCCTCGAACGGCATGCGTTCCGCGTAGATGTCGGGGTCCGTGAAGTCGATTCCCTCGGGGAATGCGGGCTGTGCCACTGATGTCTCCTGCCCTAAGCCTTTTCATCACAGGGGTGATGGGGATCCGTGATGTGTAACACGTTCTACTCTCATTGAAACACAAGCCTGCTTACTAGGAAAGGAAACGTCGGCAGGTCTTGCTTCCCGCAGAGAACCTGTTCTACTTTTTCATTACAAGGAAAGGAGCCCGCTGTGGGCACACCAGTAATCGTCGAGGCTGTCCGTACACCGATCGGCAAGCGCGGAGGTTGGCTCGCCGGTCTGCACGCCGCCGAGATCCTCGGAGCTGCACAAAAGGGAGTTCTCGACCGGTCGGGAATCGACCCGTTGCTGATCGAGCAGGTGATCGGCGGCTGCGTCACCCAGGCCGGCGCTCAGTCCAACAACATCACGCGCACGGCCTGGCTGCACGCCGGACTTCCGTGGCAGACCGGCGCAACCACCGTGGACTGCCAGTGCGGTTCGGCCCAGCAGGCGAACCATCTGATCGCCGGTCTGATCGCCACCGGCGCCATCGACGCCGGTATCGCCTGCGGCATCGAAGCCATGAGCCAGGTTCCCCTCGGCGCCAACGTCGGCGATCAGGCCGGACCGCGCCGACCCGCGACGTGGGACATCGACATGCCCAACCAATTCGAAGCTGCAGAACGCATCGCGCGTCGACGCGGACTGACCCGCGACGACGTCGAAGCCCTCGGCGTCCGCTCGCAGGCGCTGGCCAAGCAGGCTTGGGAGGAAGGACGTTTCGACCGCGAGGTTCTCGAACTCTCGGCACCCCAGGTCGACAAGGAAGGAAACCTCACGGGCGAGACCAAGGTCGTCAATCGCGATCAGGGCCTGCGCGATACGACGGCGGAGTCCCTTGCCCGACTGAAGCCCGTCCTCGAAGGCGGGATTCACACGGCCGGAACGTCTTCCCAGATCTCCGACGGCGCGGCCGCAGTCCTGCTCATGGACGAGGACAAGGCTCGCGCGCTCGGATTGAAGCCGCGAGCCCGCATCATCGCCCAGGCGCTGGTCGGCTCGGAACCGGAATTCCACCTCGACGGACCGGTGCAGGCAACCAGCCGTGTCCTGGAGAAGAGCGGAATGAAGATCGGCGATCTCGATCTGTTCGAGATCAACGAAGCATTCGCATCCGTCGCACTGTCCTGGGCTCAGGTTCACGAACCTGACTTCGACAACGTCAATGTCAACGGCGGCGCGCTCGCTCTCGGCCATCCGGTCGGCAGCACGGGATCTCGCCTGATCACCACCGCACTGCACGAACTCGAGCGTCGCAACGGCTCGACGGCTCTGATCACGATGTGCGCCGGCGGCGCACTGGCCACCGGAACCATCATCGAGCGTATCTGAGATGACTACTCCCCCAGCCAAACCCAAGGGACTCGACGCTCCGGCGACGGTCAAGATCATCAAGTGGATGTCGAAGGCGAACGTCGCGATGTATCGCGCCACCGACGGGCGGCTGGGTAGCAAGTGGCGGGTCGGCAGCGCGTTCCCTCGCGGGCTGCCGATCTGCCTGCTGACCACCACCGGTCGCAAATCCGGCGAGGAGCGGATCAGCCCGCTGCTATTCCTCGAGGACGGCGAGAACGTGATTCTGGTGGCGTCGCAAGGCGGTCTTCCGAAGAACCCGATGTGGTACCTCAACATCAAGGCAGACCCGGTGGTGACGGTGCAGATCAAGTCTCGGATCCGCTCGATGAAAGCCCGCGTCGCGACCGAGGACGAGCGTGCTCGGCTGTGGCCGAAATTGACGGCGATGTATCCGGATTTCGACAACTATCAGGCCTGGACCGACCGGGTCATTCCCGTCATCGTGTGCGAGCCACTGAAGAATTAAACGGACTGTTTACAACAAAACGTTTACATCGACCCGGGTTCGTGCCACCCTGGGTTCATGACCGATGACCAGTTCAGACCGATCGATTCCGGCCGCGAACGCGCACATCGCGAGTACGCCGGACTCTTTCGAATCAGCGAGCGCCACGGCGCGACCCCAAGCCAGCGCGCGCGGCAATCTCATCCGGAGATGCTCGAGCCCTACGGCGCGGTGCGCGTCGTGGCTCGTCTTGCGGGTGGCACCGACACACCGCAGCCGAACGAACCCGAGGTCGACGATGCCGACGTCATGGCTGCGTTGACTCTGATCCCCAAGGCCCGAGCCGAAATGGAACAGCTGGAAGCACTGTTCCTCGGGATTGCCCGCGAACGGGGCATGACCTGGCAGGACATCGCTTTCGGACTGGGACTCGGAAGCACTCAAGCCGCCCGCCAGCGCTACGAACGGCTCGTTCGCCGCACCGGAGGCTGAACGCGTGCCATAACCGGCGAGTTGGAGCACTATTGACTCGTACGGTCCGCACGGCGTTTCGACAGAGCCTCGAACACAGCAAGGAGTCGCATATATGACGACGCATATTCAAGATCAAATCCTGGACCGACGCGAGATCACCTCAGCCCTCGTGCGTGCGCTGGAGCGTCGCCACGAGGTGCTGGACGCAGTGGTCGACAGCAAGGACCACCAGGAGGCACTGACCACCGTCGCGGAACTCCTCGGCACGTCGGAAGCAAATGCCGAAGCAGTTCTGAGCCTCAAGTTCAGCGCACTGACCAAGGCAGCGCGCGATCGCATCCAGGGCGAGCTGGAGAATCTCGACGCCACTCTCGAATGGACGACGCTCGATCGTCCCGCGAGCAGCGGGCAGAACTTCACCCTGCGTCCGTTCAGCGACAGCGCAGAAGACAAGGCACTGTTCACGATTCGCTCGGCCGAGCAGCTCGGCGAAGACGGCAAGCCGTGGAGCGAGGATCGGATCGAAGCCGAGCGCGTCGGCGGTCTCGGTCGGATCGACGACGAGAGCGCTGCCTGGTTCGTCGCCGAGGACGTCTCCGGTGACGGCCCGAAGAGCGTCGGCCTGGTATTCGGCGAACTCGACGGCCAAGAGGTGAACGTGGCGATCTGGATCGCGCCGGAATCTCGCAAGAAGGGCTACGGCACCGCCTGCGTGAAACATTCGCGGCGCGAACTCGCAGCTGAGTTCCCCGGCACCGTGTTGGTGGTTCGGGCGCCCGCGTAGGCGGCACGCCGCCTGTGAGTGGTTGAGGAGTTCCTGCACTCCTTAACCACTCACGGGGCCGGAGGCCCTACGCCCCGTACACCGGCGTCGGAATCTCCGCCTTCTCCAGCAGCGTTGCCACGACGGGCCCGATCTCCTTCGGGTCCCAGCGATCTCCCTTGTCCTCGCTCGGGCCGTGACGCCAGCCCTCCGCGACGGTGATCTTTCCGCCCTCTACCTCGAACACCCGGCCCGTGACGTCCTTGGACTCGGCGCTACCGAGCCAGACGACCAGCGGCGAGATGTTCTCGGGAGCCATGGCGTCGAAGCCCTCTTCCGGAGCTGCCATCGCTTCTGCCATCGCCCCGCCCGCGCCGACAGTCATGCGTGTGCGCGCAGCAGGCGCGATCGCGTTGACACTGACTCCGTAATTCTTGAGCTCGGCGGCGGCCTGGATGGTCATCTCGGCGATGCCGGCCTTGGCCGCGGCGTAGTTGCCCTGGCCGATCGAACCTTGCAGTCCTGCACCCGAACTGGTGTTGATGATGCGTGCGTCGACGGTCTTGCCTGCCTTGGCCTCGGCGCGCCAGTAGGCAGCTGCGTGACGGAGCGGCGCGAAGTGCCCCTTGAGGTGCACGCGAATCACCGCGTCCCACTCGCCTTCGCTCATGCCGACCAGCATGCGGTCCCGCAGGAAGCCTGCGTTGTTCACGAGTACGTCCAGGCCACCGAAGGTGTCGATCGCGGTCTTGATCAGATTCTCGGCGCCCGCCCAGTCGGCGACGTCGTCTCCGTTGACCACTGCTTGGCCACCGGCGGCGATGATCTCCGCGACAACCTGCTCGGCCGGACTCTCACCGGTCGCGGAACCGTCGGCACCCGCACCGATGTCGTTGACGACGACCTTGGCGCCCTCGGCAGCAAATGCCAATGCATGCGCACGTCCGATACCGCGGCCAGCCCCGGTGATGATGACTACGCGTCCGTCGACCAATCCACTCATATTTGTCTCCTAATGCACTCTGCTCGGGCTTGTCGGCTCCGCTTGTGTGCTAACTTACCAAGCAATCGCTTGGTTTGGTACACAGACGTAAGGAATCCCGATATGGGCATCAGCACCTCCTCCGACGGAACCGGCATCACCACGGTCACCATCGACTACGCGCCGGTCAATGCAATCCCGTCCAAGGGATGGTTCGAGCTTGCCGACGCCATCCTCGACGCGGGCAAGGATCTCAACACTCACGTGGTGATCCTGCGAGCCGAGGGACGCGGATTCAACGCCGGCGTCGACATCAAGGAGATGCAGGCCACCGAGGGATTCGACGCGCTGGTCGCCGCCAACCGCGGTTGCGCCGCGGCCTTCGCTGCCGTCTACGACTGTGCTGTACCCGTCGTCGTGGCCGTCAACGGATTCTGTGTCGGCGGCGGCATCGGACTCGTCGGCAACGCGGACGTGATCGTCGCTTCCGACGACGCGATCTTCTCCCTCCCCGAGGTCGACCGCGGCGCACTCGGCGCTGCCACACACCTCTCGAGGCTGGTGCCACAGCACATGATGCGCACGCTCTACTACACCGCACAGAGCGTCGACGCACACACACTCAAGCAGTTCGGCAGCGTCTACGACGTGGTCCCGCGCGAGAAGCTCGACGAGTGCGCTCGCGAGATCGCCGCGAAGATCGCCGCCAAGGACACCCGCATCATCCGGTGCGCCAAGGAAGCCATCAACGGCATCGACCCGGTGGACGTCAAGGGCAGCTACCGCCTCGAGCAGGGCTACACCTTCGAACTCAACCTCCTCGGCGTGTCCGACGAACACCGCGACGAGTTCGTCGCCACCGGCAAGCCGCGCGAGAACGCAACCCAGAAGGAAGGCTGAGACAAACATGGCTAGCAAGCGTGACAAGACGAAGTCGCTCGACGAGGTAGTCGGCGAACTCCGCAGCGGAATGACGATCGGCTTGGGCGGCTGGGGATCTCGCCGCAAGCCGATGGCCTTCGTGCGTGCGATTCTGCGTTCGGACATCAAGGACCTGACCGTGGTCACCTACGGCGGACCGGATCTCGGACTGCTGTGCTCGGCCGGCAAGGTCAAGAAGGCGTACTACGGTTTCGTGTCCCTCGACTCCGCGCCGTTCTACGACCCGTGGTTTGCCAAGGCACGCACCGCCGGTGAGATCGAAGTCCGCGAGATGGACGAGGGCATGGTCAAGTGCGGCCTCGAAGCAGCTGCCGCTCGCCTTCCCTTCCTCCCGATCCGCGCCGGCTTGGGTTCGGACGTCCGCAACTTCTGGGGCGACGAACTCAAGACCGTCACCTCCCCGTACCCCGAGGCCGACGGCCGCTCCGAGACCTTGATCGCGATGCCTGCGCTCAACCTCGATGCGTCGTTCGTTCATCTCAATCTCGGTGACAAGCACGGCAATGCCGCGTACAACGGCGTCGACCCGTACTTCGACGACCTGTACTGCATGGCGGCCGAAAAGCGTTACGTCTCCGTCGAACGCATCGTCGAGACCGAGGAACTGGTCAAATCCGTTCCACTGCAGAACCTTCTGCTCAACCGCATGATGGTCGACGCCGTCGTCGAGACACCCAATGGTGCGCACTTCACGTTGGCCGGCGAAAGCTACGGCCGCGACGAGAAGTTCCAGCGTCACTACGCCGAGTCCGCCAAGACCCCCGAGTCGTGGCAGGCGTTCGTCGACACCTTCCTCTCCGGCAGCGAAGAGGACTACCAAGCCGCAGTAAAGAAGTTTGCCGATTCATCAAAGGCAGGGGAGCAGGCAAAATGAGCGAATCCACCGTCACCCGCGCAGAGTACGTTGTTCTCGCTTGCGCTGAAATCTTCTCCGGTGCAGGCGAAATCATGGCCAGCCCGATGTCGACGTCGTCCACCATCGGCGCTCGCCTGGCTCGACTCACCACCGAGCCCGACCTGCTGATCACCGATGGTGAAGCCCTCATTCTCGAGGACACTCCGGCCGTCGGAACGAAGGGCCCCGTCGAAGGATGGATGCCGTTCCGCAAGGTGTTCGACGTCGTCGCTTCCGGCCGCCGTCACGTAGTCATGGGCGCCAATCAGCTCGATCGCCACGGCAACCAGAACCTCTCCGCCTTCGGCCCGCTTCAGCAGCCGACGCGTCAGATGTTCGGTGTGCGCGGCGCCCCGGGTAACACCATCAACCACGCGACGAGCTACTTCGTCCCCAAGCACTCCAAGCGAGTGTTCGTCGACAAGGTCGACGTGGTGTGCGGTGTCGGCTACGACCAGATCGATCCCGAGAATCCGGCTTACAAGTACCTGAACATCCCCCGCGTCGTCACCAACCTCGGTGTCTTCGACTTCGGCGGACCGGGAAACACCTTCCGCGCGTTGAGCCTTCACCCCGGCGTCACCGCCGAAGAGGTAGCCGAGAACACCTCGTTCGAGGTTGCCGGACTCGCCGAGGCCGGTATCACCCGTGACCCCACCGCCGAAGAACTTCACCTCATCCGCGAAACCCTCGATCCGCGCAACCTCCGGGACCGTGAGGTCTCGGCATGACCCCCACCCTGAAGACCGCGCTGACCGAACTGGTCGGTGTCGAGTACCCGATCGTGCAGACGGGTATGGGCTGGGTTTCCGGTCCCGCTCTCACGTCGGCAACGGCTAACGCCGGTGGTCTCGGCATCCTGGCTTCGGCCACGATGACGTACGACGAGCTCGAGTACGCAATCAAGAAGACGAAACAGCTCACGGACAAGCCGTTCGGCGTCAACATGCGTGCCGACGCCACTGACGCCCCGCAACGCGCGGATCTGCTGATCCGTGAAGGCATCAAGGTCGCGTCGTTTGCGTTGGCTCCCAAGAAGGAACTGATCGCCAAGCTCAAGGACCACGGCATCGTCGTCGTGCCCTCGATCGGTGCCGCGAAGCACGCGGTCAAGGTTGCATCCTGGGGCGCGGACGCCGTCATCGTCCAGGGCGGCGAAGGTGGTGGCCATACCGGCGGTGTGGCCACGACATTGCTTCTCCCCTCGGTTCTCGACGCGGTCGATATTCCGGTCATCGCCGGTGGCGGATTCTTCGACGGCCGCGGGCTGGCTGCCGCATTGGCGTACGGCGCTGCCGGTGTCGCAATGGGAACGCGATTCCTTCTCACCAGCGACTCTTCGGTTCCCGATTCCGTCAAGCAGGAGTATCTCAAGCGCGGACTGACGGATACAACAGTCTCCCGCAAGGTCGACGGCATGCCTCATCGTGTGCTCAACACCGACCTGGTCAACAGCCTCGAAGGTTCCAGCTATGCAACCGGTTTGATCGCCGCGGCCAAGAATGCCACGAAGTTCAAGGCCATGACGGGCATGAAGTGGTCGACCCTCGCCAAGGACGGTCTCGCGATGAAGCGGTCGGGTGACCGCACGCTGATGCAGATCATCATGGCAGCCAACACACCGATGTTGCTCAAGGCCGGACTGGTCGAGGGCAACACGGAAGCCGGTGTTCTTGCTTCGGGTCAGGTTGTCGGCATGATCAACGATCTGCCCAGCTGCAAGGAACTGATAGAGAACATCATGGAGGACGCGGCCAAGCGTATCGACGCGCTTGCGGCTCTTCGCTGACGCAGATTCATCCGAGTGCGTCTCCCCCACTGCGCTTTACGCGGAGTCGGAGGAGGCGCACTCTGCGCATTGCCGAGCTAACCGGTCTGCTGGTGACGACCACCCGGCACCTCGAAATACTGGGAGATTGCCACCGCGGCCATCTGTACCGGTGCAACGTGTCGATCGTCGATCTTGCCTCGAACGAGTGGGCCGCTGATCGACAGACCGACTTCCGCTTCACCCAGCGCACCCACCCGCACACCGATGCAGCCGAGACCCGAAGTACACGTACCGAATACGACGCCGTACCGATGGTTGGCTATTGCGGAATGTTGCGCGACCGTCGAACGGCGGCCCGCTGCCAAGAGTGCCTTGCCGATTGCCGAGGATCGCGCCGGGATGCGAGAGCCGACGCCTGTCTGGAGGTCAGGTATCGCCTGGCTGCCGATCTTCTGAAGGTATCGCACGTTGCTTCCCTCGAGGACCCCGAGATGTACGGCCTGATTGGTGACGAGGTGCAGGTTATACAACAACGGCACCACCACCCTCTCGAACTTGTTTCGATACAACGAGATTGCCCCAAGATCGCCGAGTTTGTCGCCGATTTCGTACTCGAGGCCTTCTCTGCGAAGCCAATCCATCCTCACTAGCTTCAGAAGCATCCTGTGCACGGACGATCGCGGAATCCCGGTTCGACGGGCCACCTCGCCCAGCGTCAACCGCGGCGTGTCACGAAAGCAATCCACCACCATCGCCAACCTGTCGAGGGTTGACATAGGGATGGGCTCTTCTGTGATCGGTCCGACCGACATGGCGTCTCCGTTTCGGTGATCCGCCCGTCGAGAGGACAGCGCTGGGCGTGCTCTGCTGACTGCAAATCTGGGCCTTCACCGGACGAACCGCCAGGGTGTTTCCCACCGTGCGGGAGACAAACCTGCCTGGCCACTCCACCTGCAGCTATACCGATCACCGGTTACCCCCGTTGAACCTGGACCAACTCCTCACCACAGTGGCCAACACAGATCACTGAACAAAGGACGACGTTTTGACCACAGACGTGACGACCACAATGGACCTCGGCGAAGTCGACGAGATCCGCATGATCGACGAGGGCGCTGCGCCCGAACGTTTTGCCCGCGGATGGCACTGCCTCGGACTTGCAACGGATTTCCACGACGGGAACCCACATCCGATCGAGGCCTTCGGCACCAAGCTTGTCGTATTTGCCGACAGCCAGGGCGAATTGAAGGTCCTCGATGCCTACTGCCGTCACATGGGCGGCGACCTCAGTCAGGGCACGGTCAAGGGCGATTCAGTCACCTGCCCCTTCCACGACTGGCGTTGGGGCGGCAACGGCAAATGCACCGCGATCCCCTATGCACGCCGCGTTCCACCGCTTGCCAAAACTCGCGCCTGGACCACCCTCGAACAAGACGGACTGCTCTTCGTCTGGCATGACCCCGAAGGCAATCCGCCTCCGGCCGAAGTCGCCATACCGACAATCAAAACTCCGGACCACGAATGGACCGATTGGGTATGGAAGTCAATCGTCATCGACACCAACTGTCGAGAAATCGTCGACAACGTCGTGGACATGGCGCACTTCTTCTACGTGCACTTCTCGTTCCCCACCTATTTCAAGAACGTCTTCGAAGGACACGTCGCCATCCAGGAGCAGAGCGGTATCAACCGCGACGACATCGTGACCTGGACGGATCCCGACGTGCCGAAGCTGGTCTCGAACTTCTCGGTGGCCGCCTATCACGGACCCTCGTTCATGATCGATGATCTGGTGTACCAGTACGAAACATTCAAGGTGGATTCGGTTTTGATCAACTGCCACTATCCGGTCAGCCCGAACAAGTTTGTCCTGATGTACGGCATCACCGTCAAGAAGACCGACGACCTTCCCGCCGAAATCGCGGACCAAACCGTCGACGCGATGATCGGATACATCGGTGTCGGGTTCGAGCAGGACATCGAGATCTGGAAGAACAAGACCCGCATCGACAATCCGCTGCTCTGCACCGAGGACGGTCCGGTATACCAACTGAGGCGGTGGTATGAACAGTTCTACGTGGACGTCGCCGACGTCACGCCCGAGATGGTCGACCGTTTCGAATTCGAGATGGACACAAGCAAACCCATCGAAGTGTGGAAGCAGGAAGTCGCTGACAACATCGCACGCAGGGCCGCCGCAGGAGTAGGGCAATGACCATGGAACCGCTGGACTGCGAGCGGTGCGGAACATACGTCCTCGTGGAGAAGAACAGCTGGCATCACACGTCGACCCAGTGGCGATCAGATTCGCGCACGGCATGTTTGGAGTACCGCGACGATGCTGAACCGCCGAGAATTCGATCCGGAAGTTGTTCCGCATTGAGAAATTCCATCAATCAGGCAGCTACCGACGGACGCATAACAGTTCCCGAATGACAATCGTCCTCGCGACCTGAAGGCTCACGTCATAGCGGCGGCCAACTGCTGAGACAACGTACCTTTGTTCTCCACCTCGACGGTGTCGCAGCCCTGCCAACGCGCAGTTCTCCGAAGGAGTTCCGCCAACCGCGGCGCAGTGTCGGCGTCCGCGGTGGGTTCGGCCCACGCCGCGCGGACAAGCAGTCGACGGTTCTGACGGTCGTTCTTCAGATCGACTCGGGCGCAGATCTTGTCGTCGATCAACACCGGGAGCACGTAGTATCCGTGAACTCGCTTGTGCGCCGGAGTGTAGATCTCGATCCGGTAGTGAAAGTCGAAGAGCCGCAACGCTCGATCGCGTGCCCACACTACCGGGTCGAAGGGTGACAACAGCGCATCCGCACGGATGGACCTGGGACGCTTCGCTCGCGGATCGATCCACACCTCCCTTGCCTTGCCTCGACGCTCCCAGCCGTCGACGGACACCCGGCGCACACTGCCGGCATCTTCGAGTTCCTGCAATGCCGTTCGTGCTTCTGCGCTGGGCAGACGAAAGTAGTCGGCGATGTCGTCGAGGGTGCCGAGACCGTGTGCCTTCACACCCCGCAGCACCAGTTCGCGTATCGCCTCCGACCGCTCGACGTGTGCGTCGAGTATCTCGGGTGCAAGCATCTGCTCGGCCAGGCCGTAACGACGCTCGAAACCGGCGCGCCCCGCCGAGACCACCTCGCCCCAACGGAACAGCGTCTCCAGCCCGACCTTCACGTCGGACCACCCCCACCACGGACCGCGCCGTGTGTTCGCCTCGTGTTCGATCTCGCTCGCCGCCATCGGACCGTTGTCGCGCAACTCCTGCCGCAACCAATCGAGGAAGACACTCCGATCGGAAGCCCACCCGTCCTTGTCACTCAACGCTTTGGCGCGAAACTGGTCCATCCGCCAACGGAACAACGGCCACATGTCCACCGGCAAGAACGTTGCTTCGTGGCCCCAGTATTCGAGGTATCCCGAACCGGGGGCGAAGGCAAGCTGATCGAGTCTGGATTTGTCGTATGCGCCCAATCGCGCATAAACGGGTAGGTAGTGACTGCGTTCGAAGACATTGACCGAGTCGATCTGCAGCACCTGCAGCCGGTCCATCACGCCGACCAGATTGCGACGCGTCACCGTCGTGGGATGCGATTTGCCGAATCCCTGAGCGGCAAGCGCTATGCGACGGGCAGCTGCCAGTGACACGACTTCGCTCATAGTGGGCCAGACTACGCACACTCACCGACACGCTTCAGGCGGCCGAAGCCCGACGGCCGAACAGTACTGCCGACATGAACACCTGCAACATGGCCGCGTTCTCTGCGGCAGCGTCGAACTTCATCATGCGGCCGACATCCGGGACCAGGTTGAGCGCAGCGTGAACTACGAACTTCGCCTCTACTGCCGACAGCTCAGGACGAATCTCGCCGAGCACTCGCGCCCATTCGACCACGTAAAGCTTCTGGCGATTCTTCAGATCGCTTCGATGACTCGGCAGAAGGTTGTTCATCTCGGAGAAGTAGACCGACATCAATTCGTGCTGTGCAAACGACAACTCCACGTACATCGCCGACAGTGACCGGAGCACTTGTTCGTGCGAAGTCGCGGAGTCGAAGACCGCTGCCGTCGCCAAGTCCAAGCGATCTGCAGCTCGATAGAACACGGCGCCGAGAAGCTCTGCCTTGCTGGGAAAGTAGCGGTACATACCGGACGCGTTCAAGCCGGCGGCCGCGGCGATCTCTTCGATGCTGACGTCGTGATACCCGCGAGAGTCGAAGAGGCGCACGGCTTCCTGCAAGAGACGTTCACGTTTGTTCGTGGTCACGGTTCGAGGTAACGAGGACTGCTCCAAGCGGCTAGCGGTGATTGCACCCTCACCTTGATCTATCGCCAGACACGCGTCGAGCAGAACCTTCTCCATCGCTCGCTGGGGCAGCAACAGGTTATGGACGGTGATACTGCCGATGACGCTGAACATCGCTGCCACGACAAGGGTCTCGTCCCTCGCCGTCATCGCGGGTTCGGAGCGCGAAAGATACCGGGCTACTCGGCGATTGACCGTACTGGCTTGCGCTCGAACGGATTTCCGATCATCGGTGTCGAGAAACCGGCTCTCCCAACGATAGATTCCGGCCGTACGCCGATTGCGGATCGTCGTTCGTATCACTGCAATCAGATCTTCGCGCAACCGCTGCGCATCGGTTGCCGCAGGCGCAACCGAAACGGCATCGAGGGCACTGGCGAGCGCTCCGGTCAACTCCAGTGCCGCGTGGCGGAACATCGCGTACTTGTTCGGAAAGTGCCGATAGAGCGCCGAACCCGAAATACCGACCGCCGACGCGATGTCGTCGACACTGACAGCAGGATATCCGCGCTCACTGAACGCGATTGCCGCTGCAGCCGCGATCTGCGCCTTGCGGTCCTTCGGTCGCCTCTTGACGGAGTCGGACCTCGGCTGCCGAACAATCCCATTCGACGTCTGCGCGTCGACGAACTGATCGTTCAGGCTCACCGTGTACCCCACTCTCCAGCCCTCACGCACAAAGCACTTCGATCCGCCTGCTCATCAGACGAGAATCAGCATAAGCATGATTCTGAAAACTCGTACACCGATTTCAGCACATCGCGCGTCTAGAGTTTCATACATGCAGGTAACGCTGCCTTTGATCAGAACATACGACTCGCCCTTCGCCACCTCCCCCGTTGCTTCCACCGAGAATCTTCGTTAACAAAACGTTGCCTGTGGCCACCAGCAGTGGGTAGGGTCACCGCTCGAAGCATCCAGCCCGCATCCACGAAGCAATCCGACTGACAGATTCGGAATATTCGTAAACATACACAGGATGTCGATATGAACAGTTCCGATATCTCCACGTCAATGAAGGAAACTCGGTCAACAGGGCTGACAGTTCGACGAGAATTTCGGTTCACATAATGCTTGCTTGGACACATATATGTGTGAGATGCTTCACAGGCAGTTCGCTCGACCGCCAGCGCTCGAACAGTTCGAACTCCGTGCCGAACACTGTTGATCTGCAAAGGAATTCAATTAGATGACGTACGAGCTGCCAGCCGCGAAGGGCCCGGTGCGAGACGTAGCGTTACAGGGGGGCTATCTGATCGGATTCTCGGTTCAGGCACTCTTCGGCCTGTTCACGGCAATCCTGCGCAGACGACTCTCATTGCACGAGACGGTTACTCAGACCCTGTTCATCGGTCGCGTCAGCACCGGCCCGTCGCTGCTTCTCATGATTCCGATCGGTGTATTCATCGCCGTCTCGGTCGGTGAACTGGCCGGCCGGATCGGAGCCGGTGGATATTCCGGAGCTGTCGTAGCTTTCATCATCGTCGGTCAGGCCGCGGCGCTGGTGTGCGCGTTGATGATGGCCGGTGTCGCAGGATCGGCGATCTGCACGGATTTGGGTTCACGAAAGATCCGGGAAGAGATCGACGCGATGGAAGTGATGGGCATCGATGTGATCGAGCGCCTCGTCGCACCGAGATTGGTTGCGGCAGTGATCGTCTCCCTTGCACTGTGTTCGATGGTCACCTTCGGCGGTGTGATCGCGTGCTACCTGTACCACATCTACGTCCAGCATCTTCCGGCCGGAACGTTCATGGCAACGTTCAGTCAGTACGGGCGATCTTCCGACTTCGTCATGGCTTTGGTGAAGGCTGCGGTCTTCGGCATCGCTTCGACTTTGGTCGCCACCTTCAAAGGTCTACATGCAAAAGGTGGCCCACGCGGCGTTGCCGACGCAGTCAACGAAGCCGTGGTCATCGCGTTCGCGCTCGTCTTCATCGTGAACACAGTGTTGTCCGCGCTCTACACCGTAATCGTCCCGGCAGTCGGTGAATTCTGATGTCGCTCGTCGATCTCCGTGTTCGAGCACGTCAAGCGAGCAGACCCCTGCGAACCGCGGGCGACGGCCTCGTCTCCCTCGGTCAGCACGTCACTTTCTACGTCCGCACTATCGCATCGATCCCCTTTGCGCTCACCAAGTACCGCAAGCATGTACTCGGTCAGATCAGCGAGGTCAGCTTCGGCACGAACTCCTTGTTGTCCGGCGGCGGCACCATCGGGATCGTCTTCGCGATGTCGCTGGCCGCGGCGATGATGTTGGGCGTCGAGACCCACCGGGGCCTCGAGCTTGTCGGGATGACCTCGCTCTCCGGCATGCTGTCTGCGGTTGCCAACACCCGTGAACTGGCCCCTGTTGTCGTCGCGATCGCGTTGGCCGCCAAGGTCGGAACGGGTTTCACCGCCCAGATCGGGGCCATGCGTATCTCCGACGAAATCGACGCGCTGGACTCGATGGCGATCCGATCGATCCCCTTCCTCGCGGGTACCCGGGTGATCGCTGCCATGATCTGTGTCATCCCGATCTACATGATCGGACTCCTGGCCAGTTACCTCTCGACCCGACTGGTCGTCGTGTTCTTCAACGGCGCATCGGCAGGTACTTACGACTACTTCTTCCATCTGGCGATCTCTCCGCAGGATCTCCTGTACTCGGGTCTCAAGGCCGTGGTGTTCGCCGCTGTTGTCGCGCTGGTTCACTGCGCGTACGGCTACTACGCATCGGGCGGTCCGGCCGGCGTCGGGCAAGCGGCCGGGCGCGCGCTCCGGACTGCGATCCTCGCGATCGGAATCCTCGACGTACTGATGACTTTCGCGCTGTGGGGCCTCGTGCCCCAGATCCCGGGAATGGGGGTCTGAGCCGTGGACAGACTCACTACACGCACGAAGATCGTGTACGCCCTTCGCGGCGCGATCGCCATAGTCGTAGCCGTCGCCGCCGCCGTGACAATGGTTCTACGCGGTTCGGGAAATCTCGAGCAGAGCACCGACATCTTCGTCGCTGTTCCAGCCACAGCCGGTCTCATCAGCGGTGAAGCTCCGGTTCGGTACCACGGCGTCAACGTCGGCCGAATCGGCGAAATCGAATCAGGAACCGCCGAATCCGTTGTGCAGTTGCAGATTCAGACCGATGACGCGTCGAAGATTCCCGCTGACGTGGTGGCTCGCGTTGTTCCACGCACCTTCTTCGGCGACATCTACATGCAGCTCGTGGACAGTCCGAATGAGCAGGGCCAGACGACTCTGGCGGACGGAGACGAGATCCACATGGACGACGGTCCCGAAGCCGTTGCGCTCTACGACGTGTACACCAAGCTGGTGGGCGTCCTCACTGCGATGCAGCCCGAGAAGTTGCAGACAGCCCTGACTGCGCTGGGCCAGGCGCTCGACGGAAACGGAGCCGAGATCGGTACCACGATAGACAATCTCAGTGCCGCGTCCGGCGTACTGACACCCGCCGCACACCAATTCCTCGAATCGACACCCGAATTCAAGTCGGTCGTCGACGCGTTGGACCGTGCGACCCCCGACATTCTCGATACCTTGGCAGCCGCCACAACCGTCTCGAACGACATGGTCGCCAACAGAGCGAATCTCGAGTCCTCGATCGGCGCGGCCGCAGTCTTCGCCGCTACCGTCGACGATTTTGTCGGGGCGAACAACCGAAACATCATCACTGTGATCGATTCCGCCGGAAAGATACTCGCAACCACCGCGGCCAATCCCGGAGGACTGCGTTCCACCCTCGCCAATGCCAGTACGTTCGGCGCCGCGGGCGCTCGAGTCTTCGCCACCGGAAAGTTCGACATCACAGCAGTTGCCACGTTCGCCGAACCGCTCCCATACACGGGTGATGATTGCCCGCAGTACGGTGACTCGCGCGGAGCACAGTGTTCGGGCTCCAACCTGACGCCTGAACAACCCGTCAGTGCCCCGGTCGTGGGCGGCGTAGCCGAAGCGGCCCCCCTGCGGTACCTCGAAGATCAACTACTGGGCGGATCGCCGGAACCCTCGGATACCCCCAACCCGGCAACAACACTGATGTTGGGGCCGATGGTCAGAGGTAACGAGGTGACCGTCCCGTGAAGGTCCGTCCTGGCCAGGTAATTCGGTTGTCACTCTTCTGTCTCACCGGCGTCGCCTGCGCGTCGTTCGTGGCGAACACGTTGTCGGTCCCGGTTCGCGGAAGCACCGATTCGTACTCGTTCGAGTTCACCGACGTCGAAGGACTCAACCCGGGCAACCCGGTCACCATGTCGGGTGTGCGTATCGGCCGCGTGGACTCGGTTGCGTTCGCCGACAACGGAGGCGGGACGAGCAAGGCGATCGTCGACGTCGAAATCGAGTCGCGATATTCCCTCGAGTCGGATGTCCGTGCCGCCGTGCGCTACGGCGACATGCTCGGTGCTCGATATCTGGCACTGACGCAGGACGACAGCGCAACAACGGTATCCGCACGACAGCTCGAACCAGGTGACACGATACCGCTGGCGCAGACAACACCGCCGATCAACTTGACGGCCCTGATGAACGGGTTCAAACCGTTGTTCGCCGCGCTGCAGCCCGAGCAGGTCAACACGCTCACGCGAAGTTTTGTCGAAACCTTCAACGGCCAGGGCCAGGCAATGACCACCCTGCTCGACCAGATCGCGACCATGAGTTCCGGCCTGGTCGACCGTCAGGACGTCTTCGCGCAACTACTCACGAACATGAACACTCTTCTCACCTCCGTCGACGAGCGTCAACCCGAATTGGTCGGTCTGTTGGACGGTTTGAACGATCTGAGTACTTCCGTCGTCGGGCAGAACGATCAACTGGTCTCGCTCTTGGATCAGGGAAACCGCACTGTCTCGTCGTTGGCTCAGATCATGGCCGGGTCGAACGGTGCATTCGGTCAGACCGTGCAACAACTCGAAAGTGTCACCGGGAGTTGGATTGCGAGCACCGACGAGTTCAACAGACTTCTCGTCAACCTTCCCCAGTTCGCCGACGCCGCCAACCGGATCGGAAGTTACGGAAGTTTCATCAGCCTGTATCTGTGCAATTTCACTCTGAAGGCAGGCGACATGGAAGCCAACATCTTCGGTCCGACACACTCGCCGGTGTGCTCATGATGTTCCTGGTCAAGCTGATCGACGTGTTCGTCGGCATCATGCTCTTCCTGTTCAAAGGGGATCGCCGTCGCAGCGGTAGCGGCACCGCTCTCGCCCTGGGCAGTCTCGGAATCTTCGTTCTGGTGGTGGGACTCGGCGCCGCCTTGGGCATTCCGAAGCTCTGGTACAACGTACGCACGTCGGCATACACAGCCGAGTTAGCCAATGCCAGCGGGCTTTCCGACACCGATCCGGTTTACGTGGCCGGGGTTCCCGCGGGCCGAGTGGATTCGATCGACCTTGCCGGCGACCACGTCGTCGTCAACTTCCGCTTGGACAAGGACCAGCCTTTGGGAAACCAGAGCACGGCGACGGTCAGGCTCAAGACGGTCCTCGGCAAGCGCTACCTGGAGATCGTGCCGGCCGGAGTGGTCGACGACTCCGAGGCGCGGGTCATCCCGCTCTCCCGCACAACCGTGCCGTACAGCCTCGACGACGTCAGCAGTGATGCCACCACTGCGGCAACAGGCGTCGACCTACAGGCGATGGAGTCCATGATGAACACCCTTTCGCAGGTGATTCCCACTGATTCCGATCAGGTGGGCCGGGCTCTGGCCGGAATCAGCGGCGCCTCGGCGGCTTTCGCGCAGAACAGTGAACAGATCGACCAGATTCTCATCATGTCTCGTGAGCTGTCGGACATGGCTGCGGCACAAACCGATTCGATCGTCGGTACTGCGGCCAATGCTCAGACGATCGTTCGAACTCTTGCGATGCGCAAGGACGCACTGACTCAGCTGGTCGACAACCTGACAATCATCATCTCGAAGCTCTCCACCACTTTCGTCGATCGTCAGGACGAGTTCGGAGCCATGACCGACAACCTCGTCGCGGTCACCACCACGCTGAAGAACAACGCAGATCAGATCGACCTGCTGTTGACTCGTCTTCCTTCCGCGCTGCGTTCGGTCACCGATTCAACCGGCACCGGCAATTGGACCGACGTCAACGCGCCGGCGGCCGTGATCCCGGACAATCTGCTCTGCGCGCTCGGCATCATGGAGGGCTGCAAGTGAATACACGAAAAGCCGTCACGGCCATGCTGGTAGTGACCTTGGCGATCGCCCTGCCCGGTTGGTACATATTCGGACGAACAGATCAGTCCAAGACCGTCTACGCCGATTTCAGCTACGTCGGCGGAATCTACGAGGGAAGCAAGGTCACCGTCCTCGGAGTCGGCGTCGGGACGGTCACGTCGGTGGAACCTCGCGGAACTTCTGTTCGAGTAGCGATGTCGATGCCCGACTCCGTGGACCTGCCCGCCGACGCCTCGGCCTATGTCCTCAATCCATCGGTGATCAGCGATCGACACATCGAACTCGGCCCGGCGTACACCGGCGGAGAGACACTGAAAGACGGCGACCAGATTCCGATCGAACGTGCCCACTCCCCCATAGATTTCGACGGCTTGATGGGAAGCGTCAGCACTTTGGCCGACGCATTTGCCGGGGATGGGGGCAATCTCGGCGATCTCGTGAGCCGCGGCGCCGCCGGGTGGCAGGGCCAGGGCGATCAATTCAACACCGCAATTCGCAACCTCAGCACGGCAACCGGAGTTGTCGGCGCTCGGTCGGAAGACATCGGTGCCCTTGTCGACAATCTCAACACTTTGATGAATGCTCTGGACGCACGGCAGGTCAGCCTCGACGAACTTGTCGGCGACCTCGGCGTCCTGGGTGATCAATGGGCGAGCCAGAACATGGACATCTCACAGCCTCTGCAGGATCTGCAGGTGGTCTTCGACCAGTTGAACAGTTTCATGACAACTCACGGCGATGATGTCGGTGCCATAGCCGACAACGTGCGAGTTCTCGGTGACACTCTGGCTGCCAAAGAACCCGGCCTCGCCGAGTTCATGGACCTGGTGCCGTTGATGATGCAGAACCTCTCCCAGACAATCGGTCCTGATCAGCGCGGGCGCATTCGGCTCAACGTCTCGACTGCATTGACTCAGTTCGCGGTGGCGAAACCGCTGTGCGACACCTACAAGTTGCCGATCTGCACCGGAGCCGGGTTCACGAATCCGATTTCCTTCCCCCTCAGCACTTCTGATCCGCTCGGCATCGCCTCCGCGATTTCCGGCGGAGCCGTCCCCGGAGGTGGCAATTGACGCGGCAATCAGTTCGAATAATCGCCGGTATCGCGATCATCGGTGTGGGTTCCGCGGCCGTGTTCGCCTTCGGCGGCTGTAGCGCAGGCATTCAAGACCTACCCCTCGGTCGTTCGGCCGACGGTGACGCGTACAACGTGGCGCTGCAGCTGGCCGGCGCCGACGGCCTGGTGTTGGGAGCAGACGTCCGCAGCGGCCAGAAAGTCATCGGTCGAGTATCCGCGCTGTCAGCCGATGTCGTCGGAGCCGATGTGACTCTGAGTCTGGACGCCGCGACGCCATTGCCCGACAACGTCGAAGCTTCCGTCGAACTCCCTTCCGCACTTGGCAATCCGTTCATCAGACTCTTGGTGCCGGAAGTTCCGTCCGGCTCCACGCTCAGCGACGGAGACACAATTCCGGAGTCTCGCACCGAGATCGGTCCGCAGGTCGAAAGTGCGCTTGCCACCCTCGGCACGGTTCTGACCGGAAGCGGCATCGACCAACTCGATACCGTGGTGCGCGAGCTGAACACCGCGTTTTCCGGGCGCTCCGGTGAAGTTCGTTCTCTGACCGAGACCCTCACCTCGCTCATGGCAGAGGCAAGCAGTCACCGCAGCGAGTTCGACGAGGCCGTCGACCTCGCTGCCCGGGTCTCCTCCCAACTGGCCGGCCAACGCGTAGTTGTCGACAACTACCTCGATTCCGTTCCACAGGTGGTGTCGATTCTCGTGGGACAGAAGGATCAGATTGCGAGCCTGTTGAACTCGACCGTTCAGCTCGCCACCAACGCAAACACCATTCTCGACTCGTCTCCCAACGGCCTCGACGCGATGCTGCACGATGCGTCGACCGTTGTCGGGACTCTGGATTCGTTCAACTCGGAGATCGGCCAGACGCTGACGAACATGAACGGGTTGCTCGAAAACTTCACCGGTGCAGTGCAGGGTGACTACCTCGTTTTCGACGGCGCCCTGGATATTCCGGGAACGATCGACAAGCTCTGGAGCGGCGGTATGGCCGGTCAATCGATCGCACCAGCGGGAACTCTCACCGATCTACTTCAGGGAGGTCCGCGTTGAGTCGCCTTGCGCTTGTTCAACTTGTCCTGTTCGCTCTGATCGCTGCTGTGGTCATCCCTTTCGGGATCGTCTACGTGGTCGGCCCTCAGGGTTTCGGGGGTCAAATCCGGCTGCACGCCAACATGTCCGACGCCTTCGGACTGACCAAGGGCACGGTCGTCACGTATCGCGGCGTACAGGTGGGGAAAGTGAGTGAAGTCGAACTCGACGCAGGCACCCGCACGGCTCGGGTGGAACTCTCACTCAACGACAACACCGAGATACCTACCGACAGCGTCGCCAAGGTGACGATGGGGACCGCAGCCGGAATTCAGAATGTCGACATCTACCCCAACACAGACCACGGCCCGTATCTTAGGGACGGCGACGAGATCGCCATGCCCGCGGATCAGCAACCGGTCCAGATGAGCCAGTTGATGCTTCAGGCGTCCGGTGTCTTGGAAGGGATTGATCCACAAGCGATCAGCGACATCGGGACCGAGCTGGGGAATTCGTTCAACGGGCTCGGCCCGAGCTTGGCGACGATGATCGACAACGGTGGGACCATGTCGGCGCAGTTGAACGACCAGTCGGCCGAACTCGCTGCGCTGCTGTCGCGAACCTCCACGTTGGTGGACTCCATGGCGACACAATCGGATTCGTTCGTCCGGGGAATGGCAGCTGCCAAGAACTTCACCGAACAACTCGAATCCAACGCGCCGGTGCTGATCTACCTCACCGATCATTCGCCCGCCGCCCTGAACAGCGCTCAACAGTTGTTCGACAAGTACCACAACACTTTCGGAGCGGTCCTGGCCAATCTCGTCACTGTCGCACCGATCATCTCCGACCGCACAGACGCCCTGGAAACCGGACTTGTCACGATTCCTGAAGGTCTCGCCAAACTGGCATCCATCGTCAAAGGCGATCGCGCCGACTTTGCCTTGGTTGCGACCCAGGGGCCGGTCTGCAACTACGACACCCCTCGGCGTGAGGTCGGCGATCTGTCTCCCACCAGTCCGAGTCTGGCGATGTACTGTCCCCCCGCCGACGACCTCGTCCAACGCGGAGCACAGAATGCTCCGCGTCCGAACGACCTCGGTTTGCAGAACTCGACCGTCCCGGGCACTCCGATCGGACCGCCCGTCGTCGCAGATCCGATTCTCGTCCCGACCGGAGTCGACGCCCTGAACTACTGGAGATTGATGTTGGAAGGACTGGGAAATGGCACACGGTGACAACGCACTACTCGACGAGACAGAAGCCGAGGTGGCCGAACATCCGACTTCTCCGTCGCTACTTCACCGCCTGAAGGAGCCACGCAACGCACTGATCTCACTAATGGCGGTAGCGCTGGTCGCAGCATTGGCGGTGCTCGGATTCCAGATGTACTCGGCGAATCAGGAAGACACGCTGCGGCAGGAGGCTTTGGACACCGCACGGGATTACTCAACCATCATGTCCTCCTTCGATTATCAGAACCTCGATGTCAACAAGGACACCATCGCCTCGATGTCGACCGACGAGTTTGCCGGCACCTACCGAACGATGGTGGATTCCCTGAGGGAAGTCGTTGCCGGGGGCCAAGGCCAGGCGAGCGCGACGGCGACAGACGTCGGCATCGGATCACTGGACGATTCGTCGGCCAAGGTGCTCGTGTTCGTCGACCAACAAGCCAAGAATGTCGCAGCGCCAGAGGGAAACACACAGAAGTACCGCATGGTCGTGTCCCTGGTCCGCTCGGGCGACCGGTGGCTCGTGAGCAACGTCGAGACCAAGTAACTCACCACACGCGGAGGAAGATCCATGCCCACTCACTACCTGGATTCGGAAAAGTCCGAGTCGTCGCTTCGCACCGATCAGACACGCATCACCATCACGGCCGAGCGTAGACGGTGGGCACGTAAGCCCGCACACATCACCGACGCACTCGATTTCTGGTCGTTCGCCGGAGCCGCTGCCAACGTCATCCTGCAACTCGGTTGGCCCGAGGTGGCGTACGGCGTCATGGAGAGCAAGGTCGAATCGGGTGCTCTGACAGCGCATCCGTGGAAGCGTGCACGAACCACGACGCAGTACCTGACGGTCGCGATCCTTGGTGACGAGGAAGAGCGAAAGGCTTACCGCGAGGCCGTGAACTCGGTGCACCGACATGTGAAGTCGGATTCAAACAGCCCGGTCAAGTACAACGCCTTCAATCGCGAACTCCAATTATGGGTTGCTGCATGCCTGTTCATCGGTTTCGAAGACAGTCATCAGTTGCTGCACGGCAAGATGTCCGAAGAACAGGCGGAGTCGTTCTACAAGTCCGCGTCAACTTTGGGAACGACGCTGCAGGTCACCGAAGAGATGTGGCCGGCCACACGTGCCGACTTCGAGCGCTACTGGAACCTCGGTTGCGAACGCGTCGTCATCGACGAACGCACCAAGCAGTACCTGATCGACTTGGTCAACCTACAGATGATCGCGTGGCCGATACGCCTGGTGTTCCGAAACTTGTTGCGGTTCCTGACGGTCGGATTCCTTCCACCGATCTACCGCGACCAACTCGATCTCGAGTGGACCGAAGACGACCGCCGCCGGTTCGAACACCTCTTCATTTTCGTGTCGTTCGTCAACAGGTTCATCCCACGCTCCGTTCGTCAGGCCGGCAACACCATTCAGATGCGCGACATTCGCCGCCGGATCAAGGCGAGCAAGAATCTCGTCTGAGCCAGCGGCGCGTTATTCGTTGTCAATTCTGCTGCCCTACAGGTAAATCGGGCCGGTCGGTCGACAACAGATCACGGCTGGACATGGGTTCCAGCACGACTGAAAACCGGGTCGAAAAGCCGACAAACCGGGCTGATTGAGTGTCACATTCGCCGCATATCGACGCCGTCGAGGCACGTTTCAGGTGACTTACATCACATTTTATCTCGTTTATGTAACGCCGGGAGAGGTGGCATATCGCCATGCGACCTGGGAAAACACTCTTTGATGCATTTCTGTTGCACAAACATGTGTCGACACGCCGACCCGTGACCAATCCGTAATCATCTCTTATGGTTGGTGACAGCCCGATCAACCGGGCATTACCGAATCGCCACCGCCCGTCCCACCCCGCGGTTCGGACTCGACAACATTCCTAGTGGTGGGAGCGGAGCTGAGACGGTCACCGTCCTCCGTCGGCGGGACTCGAGAGGATTTACCGAAAATGACCAAGACCACCGTTACCCGTGCACTTGCCTCTGTCGCCGCAGCCGGAGCCCTCGCGGCCGGAGCCCTCGGACTGAGCGCAGGCACCGCATCCGCAGCCACCCACGACTGGTCGGGTGTCGCAGAATGCGAATCTTCGGGCAACTGGGCCGCCAACACCGGAAACGGCTACTACGGCGGACTCCAGTTCAGCCAGAGCACGTGGGAGGCCTACGGCGGAGCGGGCAGCGCCGCCAACGCCAGCCAGGCAGAACAGGTCCGCGTTGCTGAAAACGTCCTTGCCGGTCAGGGCGCCGGCGCGTGGCCGGTGTGCGGACAGTACCTCCGCTGACCCCAGTTCGAGTAGTGCGTCACTGCCCGGTGTTCGTCGAGAATTCGACGGGCCCCGGGCAGCGTCGCACTAGCGACCTTCATGCCCCGCCTGATCCGGCCCCTCCGCCGCTGCTGTTGAAAGACATTACGGCGGTACGTGATCCGTCGGGATGACGCGGAGCGAGCGAGGTGTACTGACTCGCCTTCCGATCACGCATCAGCCCTCGGAGAGCCATCCACAATTTTTGGGCCGCCCTCGCCAACCGGTTGTGAGAACTGACCGGCGCAGCCGTAGATGCGTACGGGATGGGGTCCTTACGCACGTAGTGCTCCATAACCCCAGCGTAGCCGTGTTTCGATGCCGAAATGTTCGTTTTCAATCGCTACCTCGCATCCCTCACGGCGACCGAACAAATCGATCCGGCGCACTCGATGGCCCATCCTTGACCAGGCGTGCAAACCGGTCGGGTAAATCGCGTGGCCCGAACACTTCTCGACCACTGTGTGACAAGAGACGGTCAACGCTCCACCACTCGAAGTGCTCGACCAGCTCGGCGGCCAGCGCTTCGCGCCCCAACGACCCACAGGGCTCGAATGCGGTCGCCACCGGCACGAGGAAGTAGTCGTTGATCGCACCACCCCAACCCGGCAATATCGCCGGATCACGGATCTCCTCATGCCACACATGGGTGGCTGCGCCGTAGTCGCGCAAGCCGATCTCCTCGTCCAATTCGCGCGCGAGCGCCTCGGACGGGGTTTCGTCTCCTTCCAAGCCTCCGCCCGGAGGACACCAGACCGTCAGCCCGCCCCCGGGCGCGATGAGTCGGTAAAGCAGAAGACGGGACTGGTCGTCAACGACCAACCCCCTGGCCGAATGCCTCAGACGCATGAGTGCCACTGTAAGTCAGCAGGTCAGGCCATAACGGCCAACTCCGGCAGTCCGGCAACCACAACCGCGAGGTTGTATCCCGACATCCGCAGTTCTCCGTTGTCCCCTGTCCTCGCGTACTCCGCATGCCCGAACGCCCGCTCGTGTTTCACTCCATCCGGGGTGATCCCCTCGGCCGTGGACAACCGATGGAACTCGGTGCGCGTCGGATCGCCACCGAAACGGCCGAACCCCGCGATACTGTCGCCTTCCGCTTTCATGACGTAGACGTGGCGGTCGGCGATACCGAGGTCCGACTCCACCTTGGCTCGCACCCCGGGTGAACCGTAGAACACCACGTCGTCGACCGCTGCGCTTGCCCCGCGTTGCAGCGCAAGAGAAGTCGCGAGGGATCCGTAGGAGTGGCCCAACGCGGTGATATGGACTCCGTCGTTGACCGACGCAGAACGAAGACCGTGAAAAAAGCTGCCCAATGCGTCGGCGGCTATGCCGGCCTTGGACGATCGACTGACGTCGAAGCTGGCCCGACCGATGTCGAACTTTCCCGGCCCGATCACCTGTGGCGCGTCGTATCCGATCCAGGCGATGGTGGCCACGCTTTCCTTTCGGCCGGCCAGTTCGAGCTGCCGCATCGCCTCGGCTCGTAATCGCGTTGCCTCGCCGACCATTCCGCGCATCGAGTCCTTGACGTTGGTGTTCAGTCCGGGAATCGTCACGGAGATGTGATCCGCTGTGTCCGGATCACCGATCGCAATTGCAGCGAAGCCGCGTTCGCCCGAGCGCATGTCCATGAGCAGTAACCGTCGATCAGGTTCGGCGCGAAACAACTCGTCGAGCGCGTCCAGATCCTCGAGTTTGCGTTCGGCGTACCACTGGCCCGCCCCGGTGTTACTCAGTCTGCCGCCGAAGAACTCGCGGTGAAGTTCTTGCGAGATTCGGACTGAATCATCTTGCAGCCGTGCTCGTTCCGATTGAATTCGATCGAGATTGGCCGGGCTGCGAATCGCAGCAGGAATGCCGTCGAGGTTGGCGATCAGGCCTGGTGCATGACGCAACATCTGACGCTGCCGATCAGGGCTGAACGCTCGCCACTCCTCCCCCACACGCACAGCTTTGTCACGGAGGTCGGTGCCGACCTGAGACCGCAGAGACAACGCATGATGAAGATCCGCGCTGACCAGCAGTGCCTCACCGATCAGTTCTCGAACTGCGACCTCGAGCAACTGGGCGTGCACGTGGAGCGGGTGACCGTCGGCGATGGGCGCAACGGCAGAGACGGTTCCATCCTGACGAATATGCAAGTCGTCGGCGACGGCCTCTTTGCGCAGCGTATCCAGCCGTCGACGGATGTCGCGAACGCGGTGAGCGACCAGAACGCCTTCCAACCCAGCAGACAGTTGATCCAAGGCTTCGACGTCCCATACGTCGATATCTGTGAGATCCACTCGGGTCAGGACGAACGAGCAGCGATCCGAGCCTGTACTTCCGGGCGACGCAACGGAGGGACGGTCTGAGGTGGCTGTCTGCGAGGCGGCAACGCACTGAGCAGGCGCGTCGTCGTTTCGGTCACCTCACGCACCGCCTGTTCGAAGGCGTCTCGGTTCGCGTCGGACACCTTGGCTATTCCGCTCACCTTACGTACGTATTGGCGAGAGGCCGCCTCGATCTCCTCCGGCGTAGCAGCGGGCTCGAGTCCACGAAGTTCAGTGATGTTTCGGCACATAATTCGACGATAACCCTGCTCACCGACGCCGTCACGGTTCGATACATCAATGTATCCAAACTGCCACGCAGATCCGGGCATCACGGTAGTTTCAGTGAAATTCCCCCAGTGACTGGAAGTAGCCACTAACTCATGGACTCTGCACTCACCTCCGTCGGCCTACCCGCCGCACTCGCCATCATCATGTTCGGCCTCGGGCTTTCCTTGACGGTCGGAGATTTTGCCCGCGTGGCAAAAGCGCCGAAAGCCGTCTCGATTGCCCTGATCTGTCAGTTGTTGTTGCTCCCGGCCGCGGCCTTCGGTCTGGTCACGTTGTTCGACCTCGACCCACTGCTCGCTGTCGGCATGATGCTCCTCGCCGCATCACCGGGCGGCACCACGGCAAACCTGTTCAGCCATCTGTTCCGCGGCGATGTCGCTCTCAATGTGACACTCACTGCGGTCAATTCGGTGATAGCGGTGGTCACCCTTCCGCTCATCACCAACTTCGCGTTGGGCTACTTCGAACCCGAGGACGCGGACGGCACCCTCGGACTGCAGTTCACGAAGGTACTTCAGGTCTTTGCCGTCGTACTGATTCCTGTCGCCCTCGGAATGTGGGTTCGATTGCGCTCGAGCGCCTTTGCCGAGCGCATGGACAAGCCCGTCCGCATCGGATCCGCGGTGGTTCTGGCACTGGTGATCGTCGGAACGGTTGTTTCCGAGCGCGAGAACATCGCGGACTATCTCGTCGACATCGGCGTCGTCGCTGCCTTGTTCTGCCTACTGAGCCTCTCGATCGGTTACGTCGTTCCCCGGATATTCGGCATCGAGGATCGTCAGGCCATCGCCAGTTCCATGGAAATCGGCATCCACAACAGCACGTTGGCGATCACCATCGCCGTCAGTCTCCTCGACAACGTGCAATTGGCAGTGCCGGCCGCGGTGTACGGCGTTCTGATGTTCCCGCTCGCTGCAGCCTTCGGCGCCGCCATCACCCGAAAGTCACGGACCATGGCCGAAATCGACTAATATCAGGCGGTTTTCGATATAGGTGATCTGGTATCGCCAACCCTACGATCGATACGGACTCAGACCGAAGGGTATCGAAAAAATGCTGACCAACACACCTACCGTGCCGGACGAACGCGTCTGGCAAGAGCTAGTCGACGCACTTACCCGTCGCCAATTCGGCATCGGAGCCGGGATGGCAGCAGTCGCAACTATTCTGTCGTCCTGCAGTTCCAGCGACGGTTCAGGTACCGATGATGACGCTCAAATGCGCACCGTCACCACGCCGTTGGGGACCTACGACATACCTACCAACCCGAAGCGGGTCTTGGCCGTCGACGCCCGAACCGACCTCGAGCTCGCCATTGCCCTGGAACTACCGGTGTTCGGATACAACATCTCGCCCGTCACCAAGTGGGTGCCCGTCGACGGCTCGGCCGAATACCTCAGCGACAAGCCCAATCTGGAGCAGATCCTCGGACTCGCACCCGATCTCATCATCTGCGTCAACGCCGACAACGAGTACTGGCCCGCTGCAAAGCTCCAAGCCATCGCTCCTGTCCTGACGACCGAATCGAAGCAGACGTGGCGGGAGAACCTGACCCGGCTCTCCGATTGGCTGGGCCGAACACCCACCATGGATCGCCTGATCACCGACTATGACGCTCTGATCACCGACATCCGCTCTCGACACGCTTCGGCGATCGCGGGCAAGACCGTCGCAAGCTTGTCCTACAGTCCGGACAAGGCCACGATCTACATCGACAGCCTGCCCGTGTCGGAGGAAACGGGTAAGAAGAATCGTCAACCCACCGACATGACGCTCGCCGATATCGGCGGAAGAACATTGAGCACAACCGGTTTCGACAATCAGGGACGACTGAGCATCGAAGAGATGGATCGTCTGCAAGGCTGCGACGCGTTCATGGTTTCTGTCACAGACAGCAGTGACACCACCTTCGATCAACTCTCGGACACCAAGTTGTGGCAACGACTTCCGGCTGTGCAGGCCGGGAACGTCGCCGTTCTGCAAGGAAGTACGTACTACGGGTCCATCTACACCAACATGTACGTGGCCAAGGGCTGGGACGATCTCTATTCGACGCTCGACTGATCAGACTTGTCCGTGGAAATGCCGGCCGCTCCCGCGCGGTCGGCATTTCACGTTTCGAGGTCGATGCCCAACGCTCCCGAGAGGGTCCGCAGACAGATCACTCTCAACTCTTCCTGCGGTATGGAAGGTTGATCGAGCCAGTCGAGGCAGACAGCTCGGACGAACGCGATCCATCCCCGAACTGCAACGGCAGCGAGCTGTCTTCTTTCGCCCTCGAATCCCAGTGCATCGAGGATTCGAATCTGCTGCTGTTCGAGTTCGCGCTCGACAATCGCCCGGATACCGGCCTCGGCCGAGAGCGTCCCGACGTTGATGGCGCGCACTCCCCTGCTGTGCGACTTCACGTACGCGAAGTAGGCGTCCAACCCGGCTGCCACCTGTTCGCGCACCGGTAGCGTCGCATCGGGTGCGGTCACCTCGAGCAGGTGCTGCGATTCGCGCTCGACGATTGCGGCGAAGAAGTCTCGCTTGGTCGGAAAATAGTGGTACATCAACCCGCGCGAGACGCCCGCAATCTCGGCGACCTCTTCGATCCACACATCCTCGTACGAGCGATCGGCAAAAAGTTGCGCGCCGATGTCGAGCAACTGCGTGCGCCGCTGCTCTCGGTCCAGGCGTTTTCGTGGTGCGACCATAGGCAAGTCAGATTACTACTTGACACCGATTCAGTAAGGCGTACTTTGCGTACTAGACATCAATTCAGTAAGCGATCTCACCCCGGGGGACACACAATGAGCGTCGACACCACTCCAGAGGCGACGACCGATGCTCGGATCCCGCATCCGGCGTGGCGCCTGCCGGTCCTCGGGGACGTTCTCGGGATCAATATCCGGACACCGCTGCAGAACTCCGTGAGCATCGGCCGCGAACTCGGCCCGATCTTCGAGAGAAATGTCCTGGGAAATCGCTTCGTCTTCGCCTCGGGCGCGGACATGGTGGCAGAACTGTCCGACGAGTCCCGGTTCGCGAAGCACCTTGCACCTGGAGTCAAAGCACTCCGCGGAATCGGCGGCGACGGCCTGTTCACGGCGTACAACCACGAACCCAACTGGGGCAAGGCGCACAATCTCCTGGCACCGGCGTTCAGCCAGACTGCGATGCGCTCGTACCACCGCACCATGCTCGACGTGGCCGGCGAGTTGGTCGACCATTGGGACAGTCGTGAAAGTGACTCCCCCATCGACGTCTCCGCAGACATGACCAAGCTGACGCTGGAGACCATCGGACGCACTGGATTCAGCTACTCGTTCGACTCCTTCGAACGTGAAGAACAGCATCCGTTCGTCAAGGCAATGGTCGGCGCACTCTCCCATTCGCAGCGCACGACGTTCCTGAAGTCGACCGCCCTCGGGAGAGTGCTCGCACGTCGCGCCGATCAACGTGACGAGGTCCGCAAGGCGTACATGGCCGAGGTTGTGGACGAAGTGATCCGTGCCCGGCGGACAAATACCGAACCGGGGCCCGAAGATCTTCTCGAACTGATGCTGCGGGCGGCACGCGAGAACGATCCCAACCGTATCGACGAACTGAACATCCGCCATCAGGTCGTGACCTTCCTCGTCGCCGGACACGAAACGACCTCCGGCGCATTGTCGTTCGCGCTGTACTACCTGTCACGAAACCCTGACGTGCTGGCCAAGGCGCAAGCCGAGGTCGACAAGGTATGGGAGGGCGAGGAGCCCGCCTTCGAGAAGATCGCGAAACTTCGATACGTACGACGCGTCCTCGACGAATCATTGCGTCTGTGGCCGACCGCTCCCGCCTACGGGCGCGCGGCGCTCGAAGACACGACGCTCGTCGGCAAGTATCCGATGAAGAAGGGCGATTGGATGCTCGTGCTCATCCCCTCACTTCATCGTGATCCGGTGTGGGGCAACGATCCCGAGGCGTTCGATCCGGATCGCTTCCTGCCCGCCAACATCAAAGCCAGGCCGGCGCACGTGTACAAGCCGTTCGGAACAGGTGAACGCGCCTGCATCGGAAGACAATTCGCTATTCACGAAGCGGTCCTCGTGTTGGGCACCATCTTGCAGAAATACACGATCGAGGCCGATCCGGACTACGAGTTGAAGGTAGCCGAACGGCTCACCCTGATGCCCGAAGGCTTCAACTTGACGGTCCGCCGACGCTGACCTCGCAAAACTGCGTCGCGCAACTCGGTTGAACAGTCCCGAATGCGGTAATCCCTGAGGTGGCAGCAGCGAGCACCGGCGCACCCTGGGAGTTCACATGACAAAGAGGCCTGCAGTGGGAATCGTCTTACTCTCGGCGGCATTGGCCACGGGAGCTTGCTCGGCAAGCGTCGGGACGCCGCAAGTGGACAAGTCCGAAGTCGCAAGTCAGATCTCCACTCAACTCGCCGAGAAGATCGGCGAGCCACCCGACGACGTGACGTGTCCGGAGAACCTCGACGCCGAAGTCGGCGCATCGATCACGTGCATCCTGACCGAGCAGGGCACCGAATACGACGTCACAGCTACCGTGACCAGCGTTGACGGTGAAAGTGCGAACTTCGACATCAAGGTCGCGGATGCGCCGAACAACTAACTGCTGTGCGCCTTTATTAACCGCCGGCGGTTAATAAAGGCGCACAGCAAGGCGTCAGAGACGCTCGATAATCGTCGCGTTCGCGGTGCCGCCACCTTCACAGATGGTCAGCAGGCCATAACGACCGCCGGTGCGCTCGAGTTCGTTGAGCAGGGTTGCCATCAGCTTGGTGCCGGTCGCGCCGAGCGGGTGACCGAGTGCGATCGCGCCGCCGTTGACGTTGACCTTGGCCGGATCTGCGCCGATCTCCTTGATCCAGGCCAGGACGACCGGGGCAAAAGCTTCGTTGATCTCGACGATGTCGATGTCCTCGATGCTCAGGCCGGCCTTCGCGAGAGCATGCTTTGTGGCCGGGATCGGCGCACTGAGCATGAAGATCGGGTCGTCGCCGCGTGCGCTGAGGTGATGAATCCGGGCGCGGGGCTTGAGGTTGTACTTCTCCACCGCTTCCGCCGACGCCAGCAGCAGCGCACTCGCACCGTCGGAGATCTGGCTGGCCACTGCCGCGGTCATGCGTCCGTCTTCGACGAGAACCTTGAGTGTCGCCATCTTCTCGAGGCTGGTCTCGCGGGGTCCTTCGTCGACGGTCGCGTCGCCCATGGCGACGATCTCGTTGTCGAAGCGACCCGCGGCGATTGCAGCCTTGGCGCGCTCATGGCTCTGCAGGGCCCACTTCTCGAGCTCTTCGCGGCTGATGTCCCACTTCTCGGCGATCATTTCGGCGCCCTTGAACTGCGAGACTTCCTGGTCACCGTAGCGCTCGGTCCAACCGACCGAACCCGAAGTCGGCGTGTCGAATCCGTACTGCTGACCGACGATCATCGCTGCCGAGATCGGAATCTGGCTCATGTTCTGAACGCCGCCGGCAACGATCAGATCCGCGGTGCCCGACAGGATGGCCTGAGCGCCGAAGTGCACTGCCTGCTGGCTCGAACCGCACTGACGGTCGACGGTCACCCCGGGAACGTGCTCCGGGAATCCCGCTGCGAGCCAGGACATACGGGCGATGTTGCCGGCCTGGCCGCCGATGGCGTCGACGCAACCGAAGATCACGTCGTCGACGTCACTGGGGTCGATACCGGTGCGCTCGACCAGTGCCTTGACGACGTGCGCACCGAGATCGATGGGGTGCACGCCGGACAGCGCGCCGCCCCTCTTGCCGATCGGTGTGCGAATGGCGTCGACGATGTAAACCTCGGACATAGCGTTAGCTCCTAGTTTCGTTGTGCAGCAATAGTTCTTGAAGTTGATTCAGCAATAGCGTCTGAAGTTGTGGCCGGATCGGAGAGCCCGTCGAGCACGATCGCGAGATATTGAGCCGCGACGGCGTGAGCCGAGAGGGATCCACCAGGGCGGTACCAGCGAACCGCGACCCACACGGTGTCGCGCATGAAGCGGAAGACCAATTCGACGTCGATGTCGGAGCGGAAGGTCCCGTCCGCGACGCCGGCTTCGAGGACGCCGACCCACAGGTCCCGGAATTCGGTGTTGCGCTCGGCCAGGTAAGCGAAGCGCTCGTTCCCGACGAGGTGCTTGACCTCGTCCTGGTAGATCGCCACAGCCGAATGTGAGGCGTCGATGGCCTCGTACGACGTCACGACCAGTGCTTCGAGCGTCGCGCGACTGTCCAACCCCGCCGCGACGATCTCGCGGTATTTTCCGAAGAGTTCGTCGAGGAACTGGTGCAGGATTTCGTCGACCATCGACTCCTTGGAATCGAAATGGTGATACAGGCTGCCGGACAGGATCCCGGCGGCGTCGGCGATGTCGCGGACGGTCGTCGCGCGCACTCCGCGATCGGCGAAGAGCCCCGCCGCGATCTCGAGCAGCTCGTCGCGGCGCCCGGACTTGCCGTTTGATTCGTCGGAATTTCGAGGTGGCGTCATGTATTCAATCCTATCCAGGGCCTTCCCCTGTGCGCGGTCAGCGAGTCCAGGGGCTCCTTAACCGCGCACGGGGACGCTAGGCCCTCTGCGAAGAAACGGAGACGATCTCGCCGGTCATGTAGGTGGAGTAATCGCTGGCGAGCATCGCGATGACCGTTGCGATCTCCCAGACCTCCGCGGCGCGGCCGTAGGCCTCACCGGAAGCCAACTGGTCGAGCAGTTCCTCACTGGTGACCTTCGCCAGGAACGCGTGACGCGCAATGGAAGGCGAGACCGCGTTGATACGGACTCCGTACTCCGCTGCTTCGATGGCGCTGCACCGAGTCAGCGCCATGACGCCGGCCTTGGCTGCGGCGTAGTGCGCCTGGGAATGCTGCGCGCGCCAACCGAGAACGGACGCGTTGTTCACCAGAACACCGCCGTGGGGAACGCTCTTGAAGTACCGCAGGGCGGCGCGCGTCGAACGGAAGGTGCTGTTGAGTGTGATGTCGAGAACGCGATCCCACTGATCGTCCGTCATGTCGACGACGGGAGTTTCACCGCCAAGGCCCGCGTTGTTGACGACGATGTCGATACGTCCCAACTTCTCGGCGGCGCCGACGAACAACGCGTCGACCTGCTCGGTGCTCGATACATCGCAGATGATCGATTCGACCTGCTGACCGGGGAATTCGGCCTTCAGCTTCTCCACCGTCTCGCCGAGTCGACGCTCGTGGAAGTCGGAGACGAGAACGTCGCCGCCCTCGAGAAGCACCCTGCGCGCAGTGGAGAAACCGATGCCGGTTCCGGCTGCGGCGGTGATGATCGCCTTCTTGCCCGCAAGCAGACCGTGGCCCGGGGTTTCCTCCGGCGCAACGGAAAGCGGGGACGCGGCTTTGGTGTCAGACATTAACGGGCCTCTCGGGGAAGACCGAGCACGCGCTCGGAAATGATGTTGCGCTGAATTTCGTTGGAGCCGCCGTAAATCGTGTCGGCGCGGGTGAAGAGGAAGAGGCGTTGCCATTCGTCGAGCTCGAGGTGCTCGGGATCGGTGATGTCCGAGGCATTGCCTTCGGAATCCGCCCACGGTGCAACCAACGACGACGCACCCTGCACGTCCATCGCCAGCTGGCCCAGATCACGATGCCAGTTGGCCCACAACAGTTTTGCGACGGACGCTTCTCCGCCACCGGTTCCGGCGTCGACCGCGTCGAGAGTGCGCATCGCGTGGGCGCGCATCACGCGCAGTCCGACCCACGCGCGGGCGATCTTTTCGCGAATGTGCGGATCCTGGTCACTGCCATTGGCTTTCGCCAGGTCGACGACGCCCTGGAGCTCGCGGGCAAATCCGATCTGCTGTCCGAGCGTGGATACACCGCGCTCGAAGGTGAGCAGCCCCATCGCGATCTTCCAGCCCTCGCCGGGTTCCCCGACCACCAGATCGGCATCGGTGACGGCGTCGTCGAAGAAGACCTCGTTGAACTCCGATGTGCCGGTGAGCTGCTGAATGGGCCGAACTGTCACACCGGGCTGATCCAACGGGACAAGCAGGAAGCTCAACCCCTGGTGACGCTTGGAGCCCACCTCGGTGCGGCAGACCACGAAGCACCACTGCGCGACGTGAGCCAGTGAGGTCCACACCTTCTGGCCGTTGATGATCCACTTGCCGTCTTCGAGGCGTGCGGTCGTGGAGACGTTCGCGAGGTCGGAACCGGCGCCGGGCTCGGAGTAGCCCTGCGACCACAGTTCACTGACCGTGTTGATGCCAGGAAGGAATCGGCGCTTCTGCTCGTCGGTGCCGTACGCGATCAGCGTCGGGCCGAGCAGCTCTTCACCGATGTGGCTGACGCGAGCGGGCGCACCGGCCTTCGCGTACTCCTGATGGAAGATGACCTGCTGGGAGATGCTTGCTCCCCGCCCGCCGAACTCCTTCGGCCACCCGAGGCACGTCCACCCCGACGCTGCGAGGTGCTTGTCCCACTCGAGTCGTTGCTCGAAGAACTCGTGCTCACTGCCGGGGCCGCCCTTACCCTTGAGCTGGGCGAATTTGCCCGTCAAGTTCTCGGCCAACCACTGCGCGACCGTGGCCGCAAACTCGTCGTCCGTCATCTGCCCGTCCGGGCTCTCGCTCTGGTCCACATATGTAAGATAACCTACCAAGCACTTGCTAGGTAGCGTGTCAGGTAGGAGTCCAGTGACCGAACAACCGAGAACCATCCCATCAGCCCTCATCCGGGCCGCCGAGGAGTTCGGTGAGCGCGCGGCTATCGCCGATGGCGACACCCGACTGACCTTCGCACAGCTATATCAGCGCGTCCGCGATTTCGCCGGCGCACTGATCAACCGTGGGGTGAAGGCAGGCGACCGCGTCGTCATCTGGGCGCCCAACACGTACCACTGGGTGATCGCCCTGCTCGGCGCTCAGTACGCCGGCGCAGCCATCATCCCGATCAACACGCGCTACACCGGCACCGAAGCACTCGACATCATCGAGCGCGTCGACGCAGCTGCCCTGGTGGTCGTCGGCACGTTCCTCAAGGCCGACCGGTACCAGCAGTTGCTCGACGCCAATCCGGACCTGAGGATCCCCACCGTCATCCAGGTACCGATCGACGGGGACGACGACCGTGACGGCGTCATCGAGTTCGAGGACTTCCTCGCGCTCGCCACCGACGCCGCCCGCACCGAAGCCGACGCGCGTGCTGCGAAGGTGCAGCCAGACGACGTCAGCGACATCCTCTTCACCTCCGGCACCACGGGACGCAGCAAGGGTGCGATCACCGCGCATCGTCAGTCCATCGCTGTCGCCAAGTCGTGGGGTGAATGCGCCGAGGTCACCGCCGACGACAACTTCCTCATCATCAGCCCGTTCTTCCACACCTTCGGATACAAGGCCGGAATCCTGGTCTGCCTGTTGAACGGTGCGACGATCGTGCCGGTGTCCGTCTTCAACATCGACGACACCCTCGCATTGGTCAGCAGCGAGAAGATCAGCATCCTGCCCGGCGCCCCGACGATCTACCAGACCATCCTCGATCATCCCCGCCGCAGCGAATACGACCTGTCCTCGCTCCGCATCGCGATCACGGGCGCAGCACCCGTGCCGGTTGCTCTCGTCGAGCGCATGCAAGCAGAGCTTTTCGACGCCGTCCTCACGGCATACGGTTTGACCGAGGCAGTGGTTGCGACCATGTGCCGCACCGACGACGACCCGGTCACCGTCTCCACCAGTTCCGGCCGCGCGACAGCCGATTTCGAGGTCAAGATCGGCGACCAGGGTGAGATCCTGCTTCGTGGACCGAACGTCATGCTCGGATACCTCGACGACCCCGAATCCACCGCCAAGGCAATCGACGCCGACGGCTGGCTGCACACCGGAGACGTCGGAACCCTCGACGAGCGTGGCTATCTCGACATCACCGACCGTCTGAAAGACATGTACGTCAGCGGCGGATTCAACGTCTACCCCGCCGAGATCGAGGGCATGTTGGCTCGCCTGCCCGGCGTCCACGAGTCTGCTGCCATCGGCATCCCCGATCACCGGATGGGAGAGGTGGGCCGCGTCTACATCGCCCAACTCGACGGTGCCGGCCTCACCGAAGAGTCGGTAATCGCCTTCCTCAAGGAGAAGATCGCAGGCTTCAAGGTGCCCCGCGAGGTGCGCTTCGTAGATCACCTGCCCCGTAACCCTTCGGGCAAGGTCCTCAAAATGGTTCTGCGCGAGGAACAATCATGACCGTTCCCTTCGAAGCCGACGTCGTGACCTACGAGGTTCGTGACTCGGTCGCCGTCGTGACCTTGAATCGACCCGACTACCGCAACGCCCAGAACTCGGTGGTCACGTACGCCCTCGACGCGGCATTCCAGCGCGCCGTCGAAGACGACGAGGTGAAGGTGATCGTCCTGGCAGGCAACGGACCTCACTTCAGTGCCGGTCACGACCTGGGAACTCCGGGACGCGACCATCACGTCGAGTACGAGAACAAGGCCACCATGTGGTGGGATCACGTCGACAAGCCAGGCGGTGACCAGCGTTTCGCCCGCGAGATGGAGGTCTACCTGGGCATGTGCCGCCGTTGGCGGGAGATCCCCAAGCCCACCATCGCGATGGTGCAAGGCGCCTGCATTGCCGGCGGGCTCATGCTCGCCTGGGTCTGCGACATGATCGTCGCGGCCGACGACGCCTTCTTCTCCGATCCCGTTGTCCGCATGGGCATCCCCGGCGTCGAATACTTCGCGCACCCGTGGATGGTCGGTTCACGATTCGCCAAGGAAATGCTCTTCACCGGCGATCGGTTCACCGCGCAACGTGCATACGAAATCGGCATGGTGAACCGCGTCGTCGCCCGCAAGCATCTCGAGAAGGAGACGTTCGAGCTCGCCGGACGTATCGCCGAGATGCCGCGCTTCGGACTGGCTTTGACCAAGAAGGCCGTCAATCAGTGCGAGGATCAGATGGGGATGCGCAACGGCATCGACTCCGTCTTCGGTCTGCATCACTTCGCTCACGCTCACAACGCCGAAGTCGGCAAAGACTCACTTGGTGGTCTCGACGCCAAAGCTATGGCTGCCAGTGCTCGCGCACCGCAGGAAGGAACAAACTAGTGGATCTCGTATTCGACGACGCCACAACCGAATTCCGTGACGAGGTTCGCTCGTTCCTGGAAGCGAATGTGCCCGCGACTCCCCTGAAGTCGATGGATACCGCCGAAGGCTTCGAAGAGCACCGTCAGTGGGAGCACACGCTCGCCGATGCCGGCTACGCCGTCGTCTCCTGGCCCAAGGAACTCGGTGGACGCGATGCGTCCCTGCTCGAGTGGGTCATCTTCGAGGAGGAGTACTACCGCTCGGGCGCGCCCGGCCGCGTCAGCCAGAACGGCATCTTCTTGTTGGCTCCCACACTGTTCGAGCATGCAAATGCCGAGCAGTTGGCTCGCATCATGCCGCGCATGGCTCGTGCCGACGACATCTGGGCCCAGGCCTGGTCCGAGCCCGAGTCCGGTTCCGACCTCGCAAGCCTGCGTTCGAGTGCGAAGAAGGTCGACGGCGGCTGGCTGCTCAACGGTCAGAAGACGTGGAGCTCACGCGCGAGTTACGCCGACTGGGGCTTCGGCTTGTTCCGCTCCGATCCGGATGCGCAGCGCCACAAGGGCATCACGTATTTCATGTTCGACCTCCGGTCGAAGGGTGTCACCGTTCGCCCGATCGATCAGCTCGACGGTGAGCCCGGCTTCGCCGAGATCTTCCTCGAAGACGTCTTCGTTCCGGACGACCCGGCCAACCCAGGTGAGTCGGGTGTGATCGGAAACGTCAACGAAGGTTGGCGGGTCGCGATGAGCACCGCGAGCAACGAGCGTGGTCTCTCGCTGCGCAGCCCCGGCCGCTTTCTCGCCACCGTCGACCGCCTGCTCGAGCTGTACAAGTCCAGCGGACGCACCGACGACAGCGCTTTGCGCAACCAGGTCGCCGACGCCTGGATCGGCGCTCGCGCTTACCAACTCAACACATTCGGCACCGTCACCCGTCTGGCCGACGGTGGACAGCTCGGCGCCGAGTCCTCGATCAACAAGGTCTTCTGGTCCGAGTGGGATATCGCCACCCACGAGACTGCTCTCGAACTTCAGGGCCCTGAAGCCGAGTTGGCCGACAACTGGATGGACGGATACCTGTTCTCCCTGTCCGGCCCGATCTACGCAGGCACCAACGAGATTCAGAAAAACGTCATCGCTGAGCGTCTGCTCGGCCTACCGAAGGCGGACCGATGAGATTCGCGCTCGACTCCTCCCACCAGGACTTCGCTGCAAGCATCGATGCGCTGCTGACCAAGTCCGACATGCCCGCCGTCATCCGTTCGTGGAACGACGGTGACACCGAGCCGGGCAAGAAGCTCTGGCAGCGCCTCGCCGAGACCGGCGTCAACGGTCTCGTCATCTCCGAAGAGCACGACGGACTCGGCGCCGACGCCGTCGACCTGGTCGTTGCGCTCGAACAGCTCGGTCGGCACGCAGTACCCGGACCGGTCGTCGAAACGATCGCCGTGGCGCCGACGCTCCTGGCTTCCGTTGCACCGGAACGTCTCTCTGCTCTCGCCGAGGGTTCGCTGGCAACCGTCGCAGCTCCCCCGCGCACACCGTTCGCGCTCGACGCCGATGCGGTGGATCTGGTTCTGCTAGCGCAGGACGGTGCCGTATCACTCGGCGTCCCTGGCGAAGCCAAGGCATCAGTGGATCTCTCCCGCAAGCTCTACGAGGTTTCCGCCGGCGAATCACTGGGCTCCGCCGACTTCTCGGCCGCCTTCGACATGGGCGCTCTTGCCACTGCCGCGCAGTTGCAGGGCCTGGGACAGACACTGCTCGAGGTCACCACCGAATACGCGAAGCAGCGCAAGCAGTTCGGCAAGGTCATCGGACAGTTCCAGGCCATGAAGCACCACCTGGCCGAGGTTGCCGTCTCCCTCGAGATGGCTCGCCCCCTGCTGCACGGCGCCGCACTGTCGGTTCGCGATCAGTCGGCCGACGCCTCGCGTGACATCTCTGCGGCCAAGGTCGCGTGCGGGGATGCTGCGTACAAGGCCGCTCGCGTCGGACTCCAGGTTCACGGCGCCATCGGCTACACGATGGAACACGATCTCTCCTTGTGGCTCACCAAGGTACGGGCGCTGCTCACCGCGTGGGGCACACCGTCCGAGCATCGCGCACGCGTCGTCGAAGCGCTGGTTGCATCATGAGCATCGACACCGAAGACCAGGCAGCATTGCGCGCATCGGTACGCGATCTCCTGAGCAAGCATTCCGACTCCGCTGCCGTCCGCGCCGCCATCACCACAGAGATCGGCTACGACGCCGCTTTGTGGAGCAAGCTGTGCGAGCAGATCGGCGTCGCCGCGTTGGCGATTCCGGAGGAGTTCGACGGCGTCGGAGCAGGTTTGGGCGAAGTACACGTGGTCCAGGAGGAATTGGGCCGCACGCTGACCCCGTCACCGATGCTGGGTTCGGCGATTCTTGCCGCACAGGCACTGCTGCTTTCCGGTGACGACGACGCATGCTCACGACTGCTGCCCGGTGTCGCGTCCGGCGAGAGCACGCTGGCCCTGTGCTGGGCAGGTGCCGCGGGTTGGAGCACCTTCGGCGTCGAGGCAACCGAAGACGCGTTGACCGGCACGGCGTCGTACGTCCTCGACGGACACGTCGCAGACACCCTGCTCGTTCTCACGGCCGACGGGTTCTACGAAGTGGATCCAGCGGCCGAAGGCGTCTCCCGCCGACGCGTCCCCACCATGGATCCGACGCGAACGCTGGCGGAGGTCACGTTCTCCGGTGTTCGTGGTCGGCCACTGGAGTGGTCCGAAGATCTGGTCGATCGGATCCGAACCGTCGTTCTGATCGCCTTGTCTGCTGAACAGGTGGGAGCGGCCGCAGCGATCGTCGAACAGACTGTGGAATACACCAAGTCGCGCAAGCAGTTCGGTCGCGCGATCGGTTCTTTCCAGGCCCTCAAGCATCGGATGGCCGACATGTACACGTTGGTCGAGACGGCGCGGTCGATGACGTACGCCGCCGTGGCGACGCAGTCGGCGGACGACGCGGCAGTGGCGAAGGTCTACTGCTCGGAAGCCTTGCAGCAGATCACCTCCGAAGCGGTTCAGTTGCACGGCGGAATCGCAATCACCTGGGAGCACGACGCTCAGCTGTACTTCAAGCGCGCACACGGCAGCGCTCAGCTTTTCGGTCAGCCGAGCACCTACCTGCCGAGCCTCGCGCAGGCAGCGGGCCTCTAGGAGACGTCGGTGCTTGTTCGCTCGGGATTGCGAGCGAACAAGCACCGTCTCGTTCGGTCTGAACCAGACTTCAGCTCTCTGCAGGAGCGACTAACCCGTTCTCGGGTATTGACAGTCCTGATGGTGAGATTTCCTGAAACTGCATGTTCCGCCTCAGTTCGATTGCTATCCGTTCCCGTGAGCTGGCCGAAAGCTGCTTTTCTATCAGCTTGTTAAGTCTCACCGGATCCGGTTCGAACCGTTCAGCTTCTTCACGCACTCGCCAAGTCGCTTTATCCCCAGGATCCGCGAAGGTGACGACCCCAATTCCGTGAGAACTGGCAACTGTGCGAACTTCTCGAAGCGGTCTCTTGAGTGCATCCGTGAGATACGTAGGGATATGGAACGCGACAACAGCGTGCGTCGAGGCCCGACGATGCGCAAGCGCTTCGTACACCGCTGTGACATTGACTTGATCGAAAGGCTTCACCTCAACGGTTGTGGCCTCCAGAAAGATTCCAGGTACGTAGTCGAATCTACGTACCGAGATTGTCACAAGATCTGAGCGTGACCACGTACCACCGGTGCTTCGCTTACCTTGATTAGCGACGTCGTCGACCGTCAGTGGCGCCACGCCGGATTTGCGGAGTGGAAGCTCCCGCAGCACATCGACCATCGGTGCGTAGAGGTTTAATTCCCGGACCCTGAACGGCACCGTCAGCGTCGTAACTGACTCGTCGTCGTCCTGGTCTCTCGTAGAAGATTCCCGAACCACGCTTCCACCCCGGCCGCCTGCTTTACGGACCAGGTTCTTGGCCACCAAAGAATTTGCAGCAGTTCGATACCGCTCTTTGCCGAAACTTGCCTTCTGCCTGAGCTTGCCGTTACCAAGGGTATCTCCGTTTGAAGAAAGCAATTCGAGCAGAAGAGCCTCGTCCAAAGTCAACTGCGGAAGCGACACTTTTTTCCCCGATTCTCGCGTTCAATGGGCCGACCTATTGCGACCGGTCTGAATGTATTCGACCAGCTGCGCCTGCGTAAGCCAGTTGCAAGTAGCAGTCACCCACTGAGCGGAACATTCCGCTGTCTCGCACCCTCCGGTAGCGCAGAATCGGTCACCAGACAGCTGTCCATCCCACAGACCGGAGTTTTCTCGTGAATCGATTCGACGACAAGCGCGTCCTCATCAGCGGCGCAGGATCCGGAATCGGCCAGGCCACCGTTGCCCGCATCCTGGCAGAAGGTGGCACCGTCGTCGCCGCCGACATTTCCGAGACCGGCCTCGAACAGACGCTGAACACCGCGAAGGACGCAGGACACTCCGATCGCCTGACCACGGTGAAGGTCGACATCTCCAGCGAAGAGTCTGTTCGCGAACAGGTCGGCGCTGCGATCAAGGCTCTGGGCGGGCTCGACGTGCTGGTCAATGCGGCGGGCATTCTGCGCTCCGCGCACACCCACGAGATGACACTCGATTTCTGGAACACCGTCATCGGGGTCAACCTCACCGGAACATTCCTCATGACGAGGGAGTCCCTGCCGGCACTGCTCGAAAGCGGAGCAGGCGTCGTGGTCAACTTCAGTTCCACATCGGCGACCTTCGCCCACCCGTACATGACGGCATATGCGGCGTCGAAGGGTGGAATCCAATCCTTCACGCACGCACTTGCACTCGAGTACAGCAAGCAGGGCCTTCGCGCCGTGGCCGTCGCACCCGGCAGCATCGCTTCGGGCATGACCTCCGATCCCGGCTTCCCGGCCGACATCGACTTCACGCTGCTCGGCAAGCTGGCCCCGGCAATCGGTGAGGGTTTCGCGCCCCCGTCCGCCGTCGCCGGCGTGATCGCGATGCTCGCTTCCGAAGACGGCTCGTTTGTCACCGGAACGGAAATCCGCATCGACGGCGGCACGCATATGTGACCACTTGCTGTGCGCCTTTATTAACCCCCGGCGGTTAATAAAGGCGCACAGCAGCGAGGCGGCATACTTATCTCGTCGCCCGGAACCGGTCCGGCGGTACGACGTGCGGTGGGGAGCCAGCGGTGAGCGAGTCAACAGGCACTACGAACCTCGAGCCCGTGCTGATCAGTCCCGTCGTCGGCGGAAAGATCCGCACCTGGTCCGAGGACGAGACCCGCTTGTGGAGCGTCGACGATCCCGCGGCGCTCGGCGCACTGTTGGGACGCGGTCTCGTAGCCCGTACGACCCTGCCGGACAACAAGTTCCGAGAGGTTGCGTTTCTGGATACCCAGACCCAGGCCCTCACTGTGCAGCCGCGCTTCGCTTCCCCTGACAGCACTGCACTTGCCGCACCGTTCAAGCTCACCGAGGCGTCGGCCCCGACGTCCGACGCTTGGGAAGATCTCGAATCGGTACTCGCGTCGGTCGCGATCTCCGCTGCTGGACGTGGCGAATTCTGGCTCGCGGAACTCGGCGGGTGGGATTCTCCGCACGAGCCGAACTGCCTCTTCACGACCGTCGACGAATCGGGACTGGCCAACGCGGTCATGGAGGCCACCCCCGCGCCCGCCGGAACCGGCGTCTGGCCGGAGGTTCCGAGCGGACAAACCGGCGTTTCCGTTTCGGCACCAGCCTCACAGGACACCATCGAGGCTGCCGGAATCTTCGCGGTATCAGCGATCGAGACGTGGGGCGTCACACCGTGGGACATCAACCTCACTTTCGGCAAACTGGTCGATTTCGCCTGATCAGCGGCGCCGACACGCGGCGGTGAGTTGTACGTCTCCCCTCAGCCGACGGCTCACGGTTCGTCACAACACGCCCGATGGCGACGACATCGGGCCCCTCGGTGGGCATACTGAGGGAACTGGGGTTACTCCCGGTCACAAATACCCGTGGATCCGCGTCGGGGCGGGTGCGGTCCGACAACACGCGAGCAGCCACAGACACTGGCGGCTCCGAAAGGTTCAATCATGGCAACCGACCAATTACAGACGGTTGTATTGCACGGCGACCAGCTCAAGTACGTCGACCAAGGCAGTGGCCCCGTTGTGGTGCTCATTCACGGCCTACTGGGCGCGCACTCCAATTGGGAGCCGCAGATCGAGACGCTCTCGCGTCATTACCGCGTGATCGCCCCTGATCTCTTCGGACATGGTGCGTCGGACAAGCCTGCCGGCGACTACTCACTCAGCGCTCACGCCGCCACTGTGCGTGACCTCCTCGAGGCCCTCGACATTCCGTCGGCCACCCTCGTCGGCCACTCCCTCGGTGGTGGGATCGCGATGCAGACACTGTATCTCTTCCCCGAGCGTGTGGAGCGGCTGTGCCTGGTAGCCAGCGGCGGACTCGGCCCCGAGGTGAGCCCACTCCTGCGTGCAGCAACTCTGCCCGGCAGCGAACTGGTACTTCCCGTCCTCGCGTCCCGGACGCTGACCGACGTGACAGACAAAGCGCTCGGACTTTTCAACAAGATCGGCCTGTTCAAGCTCGGTGCCAGCGCGAGTGAGGCCCGTAAGAGCTTTGCTTCGGTGTCGGACGCGTCGACGCGTCAGGCATTTCTGGCGACGGCACGATCGGTCATCAATTACAACGGTCAAACCGTCAATGCCACTCCGCATTTCGCCAACTTCAAGAATCTGCAGGCACTACTGGTGTGGGGTGAGGAAGACACCATCATCCCCAACGCCCACACCGAGAATGCTCGCGCCGAACTACCGCTGGGGCGGGTGGAGATCTTCAAGCGCGCCGGGCATTTCCCGCACCTTGACTATCCGGATCGCTTCGACCGTGTCTTCTCCGAATTCATGACGGACTGCGGAGTCGGTATCGGCACCGGACCCAAGGCCGTCAGCAGCTGAACTAGCTCCCCGCAACCAGCTCTTCGAGGTAGCTCGCCACCCCGTCCTCGTCGTTCGTGGGCAAAATTCGGTCGGCGAGCTCGATGACCTCGGCTCTGGCGTTGGCGGGCGCCAGAGCCGTTCCGGCCCAGGTCAGCATGGCAACGTCGTTGAAGGCGTCACCGGCCGCGGCCACTTCCGACGCGTCGATGCCGTCGATCGCGCACAACTGCGCGAGAGCGCTGGCCTTCGAGACGCCCGCCGCTGCCATTTCCATGTACGGGGCCCCGGAGTGGGTCAACTCCACACCCTCGATGCCCGCAGCGACCGCTGTTCGGTACAGGTCGGCGCTGGGAACCTCGGCATGCCGGGCCACGATCTTGACCATCGGCTCCACGTCCAGCGGCAGCGTATCGGCGAGCACCATCTCGTGCAGGTGCCGGTGATGGTCCGCGAACTCGCACAGAGCGGCATACTCCGGCTCGGCAAAGAACTGCGTGGGTCCGACGTTCGCGAACACTACGCCAGGAATCAGAGCACGAACCTGCTCCATAGCTGTTGCAGCCAAAGATGTTTCGATCGAAACGGTGTCGACGATCTCCGGAGTCCCGTCCGCCAGGTCGAGAATGACAGCTCCGTTGGCACACACAGCTTTACCGCGAAATCCGCACGAGCTCGCCAACGTGTGTACCGAATGCCTGGCCCGGGCCGTCGCCCACACAACTTCGATCCCCGCGAGCCGCGCGTTCTCCATGGCCTGCGCGGTGCGCGCCGAAATCGTTCGGTCGGAGCGCAGCAGGGTGCCGTCGAGGTCGGTTGCGAACATACGAATACGGGTCACCAGACAATGATGGCAGTCCGTTCGCAGCCCTCACCAACTACGTGACATGGGCCGTTGCTCTGTCAATTACTTGCTTGGGCCTCGAGAAGGTGCCGACGCATCTCACCGAAGACCACACCCAGCCGCTCGACATCTCGCGGGCTCAGCAGGTCGAACATGCTCTCCCGTACAGCGGCCACGTGCGCCGGGCTTGCCGACGCCAATTTCTCGGCACCCGAGTCGGTCAGCTCCGCATTAGCGCCCCTCTTGTCGTCGACACACTCGACCCGGCGCACCCACCCGGCACCGACCAGCCGATTGACGGCCCTGGTCACACCACTTCGGGTCGCCATCACAGCGTCGGCGAGCTCACTCATGCGCAGTTGCCGGCCGGGCGCTTCGGCGAGAGCGACCAGCAGTTCGAAATCGGTGAAGGAAATGTCGGAGTCTCGCACCAACTGCTGATCGAGAACACGCTGGAGCAGTCGGGTCGAGTCCAGGTAAGCCCGCCAGGCCGTTTGCTCCGAGTCGCTCAACCACCGCGTCGATTCCATGACACCAGCATATCCGAAGTAGTTGACAACGAAATCAAATGATCTATTCTCAATGTAGTTGATCAGTCAACTACCTGTTCGAAGAGAAGGTTCAACCGAGAGGCGGGCGCTATGAGCGACAACAACGCAGTGCAGTTCGAGGAACGCCGGGCCGAGATCAGGGATCGACATCTGCTCCCCGCCGACAAACGACCCGCATCGACCGCACGCGGCCTGCACCATACGGCCCTGATCAGCAGCGACGTCGAACGAACCGTGAAGTTCTATCAAGATCTCCTCGGCTTCCCTCTCACCGAGCTGATCGAGAACCGCGACTATCCCGGGTCTTCGCACTTCTTCTTCGACATCGGCAACGGGAACCTCCTGGCCTTCTTCGATTTCCCGGGACTCGACGTGGGCCCGTACCAAGAAGTACTCGGCGGCCTCCACCACATCGCGATCAGCGTCGAACCTGCCAAGTGGGCGAAGCTACGTACCAGACTGACCGAGGCCGGCGTCGAACTGATCGAGCACAGTGAGGTTTCGCTGTACTTCCGCGATCCCGACGGCGCTCGACTCGAACTGATCGCAGACCCACTCGGTGAGATGTACGGCAATCACGTCCTCTGAAAACTTGCTCTCCCCCATACCATTCGGAAGGCACACCATGACCTCCACTCTGTCTCAGCCGAACCTCGATATCCGTCGATCCGGGGATCGCTTCAAGTCCAATGCCGGCTGGCTGGACTCGAAGCACTCGTTCTCGTTCAGCAATCACTACGACCCGAAGAACACTCACCACGGTCTTCTCCTGGTCAACAACGACGACATCGTCACGCCCGGAATGGGATTCGACACCCACCCGCACCAGGACATGGAGATCGTCACCTGGGTACTGAGAGGTTCTCTCGTACATCAGGATTCGATGGGGCATTCGGGCGTCATCTACCCCGGTCTCGCCCAGCGGATGAGCGCTGGAACGGGAATCCTGCATTCGGAGAAGAACGATTCGTGGCGACTCGGTGACGTGGCGGGTGCGCATTCCGACAAGCACAGCGACCCGGTTCACTTCATCCAGATGTGGGTCGTCCCCGACGAGGCCGGAATCACGCCCGGATACGAGCAGTTGGAGATCGACGCCGAATTGCTTGCCGGTGGACTGGTTCCCGTCGCGTCGGGCATGGACGCGTACGCCGATCACTCGGCAATCCGGATCAAGAACAAGTACGCCGCGATGCACGTTGCGCGTCTGCAACCCGGACAGCCCGTGACCCTGCCCGACGCACCGTTCCTGCACGTTTTTGTCGCCGACGGTCAGGCCGCCATGGAAGGCGTCGGAGTGCTCGAACAAGGTGACGCGGTACGCGTGTCCGGCGGCGGAGGTCAGCAGCTCAGCTCCGATACCGGGGCAGAGGTCATCGTCTGGGAAATGCACGCCACCGTTTCGCAGGGATGACATGAAGCCCTTCTCGTACGACGCTTCACCGGCTCGAATCGTCTTCGGCCAAGGGATGATCGATACGATCGCCGAAGAAGTGCGGCGGCTCGGCCGTAGCCGAGTGATGGTGCTGGCAAGTCGTCGACTCGACGCGGTTGCCGCCGCCGTGACCGAATCTCTCGGCGACATGGCGGTGGTCCGCTTCGACGGCGCTGTGATGCATACTCCGATCGAAGTCACGACAGGCGCGCTGAGACTTGCCGAGAACCATCACGTCGACACGGTCGTCGCGATCGGCGGCGGTTCGGCAACCGGGTTGTCCAAGGCACTGGCACTACGAGCGGGGTTCGATCAGATCGTCGTTCCGACAACGTACGCGGGATCAGAAGTCACTCCGGTGTTGGGTGAAACAGAGAACGGACGCAAGACAACTCGCTCCTCTCCCCACATCAGACCCGAAACCGTCGTATACGATGTCGACCTCACTCTCGATCTGCCGCTGGACACCACGGTCACCAGTGCCGTCAACGCGATGGCGCATGCGGTTGAAGCGTTGTACTCCACCGAGTCCAACCCGATCACGGACTTGATGGCAATCGAGGCACTCTCCGGAATCGCCCGGGCATTGCCGATCATCGTCGGCGATCCGAGAAATGTGGAAGGCCGGGCAGATCTGCTGCAATCGGCCTGGTTGGCCGGAACCTGCTTGGGCACAGTCGGTATGGGACTTCATCACAAGTTGTGCCACACCCTCGGTGGCAGCTTCGGTTTGCCGCACGCTCCCACCCACGCCGTTGTCCTCCCACACGCGATGGCATTCAACGCGCCTGCTGTCCCGGATGTGATGTCTCGAATAGCGACTGCCTTGGGTGTATCCGACGCCGCCACCGGCGTTTTCGACCTCGTCACCTCGTGCGGCGGACCGACCTCCCTGAGAGAGGTGGGAATGAGTCACGATCAGATCGGCCGTGCAGTCGAACTCGCGAACGCCGCCGCTTATCCGAACCCGCGTGAGATCACCCCGGCAGGCCTGAGCGAACTCCTCGAGAACGCCTGGTCCGGGCGTCGACCCGCCATCAGGTGAGAACGAATCAGGCAGTACCGCCTCGCGGCCTGACATGTTCGAAGATCAGAATCGTCTCGGTCGCAGCAACCGCCGGATGCGCCGAGAGATTGTTGACGACGAAGTCACGCAACTGCGCCGAATCCGTCGTTGCGACGTGCAGCATGTAGTCGTCGACACCGGCCACGAAGTACACGTTGAGCACGGAGTCCAGCTTGGCGAAGTCGTCACCGAGCCGGTTGAGGTGCGACCGCGCGTTGGCCTGCAGTCGAACTGCGATCATCGCCTGCAGATCCATTCCTAGAGCGGCGGGGTCGATGTCCGCATGGAATCCCCTGATCACACCGTTGTCCACCAAGGCGCGCACACGTCCGAGGCATGTCGACGGCGCAATTCCCGCGATCGCGGCCAGCGCATTGTTCGGAATCCTCGCGTCTTTCGCCAGCTCTTCGAGCAGAACCCGGTCGACCTCGTCCAACTTCACGGCAGCCCGAACATGCTTCGGCGAGGCAGCCGTCTGAATACCGATTTTTGAACTTTCGCGCACCATGAATACAGCCTAGAGAATTATCTTCACTTCTCTTCACTATCTGGCGACGAAACTTCATGCTTGGCACCTGCCATTCGAAGAAACAACAGACTCAGTTCGGAGCCGTGTCATGAAGGTCGGAATCCCCCGCGAGATCAAAAACCACGAGTACCGCGTGGCCATCAGCCCAGCAGGCGTCCACGAACTGGTCGGCCGAGGACACGAAGTCGTCATCGAAACGGGTGCAGGCGTCGGCTCCTCGTTCAGTGACGAGGATTTCAAGGCCGCGGGCGCGCAGATCCTCGGATCTGCCGATCAGGTCTGGACGGACGCAGATCTACTCCTGAAGGTCAAAGAACCTATTGCAGAAGAGTATTCGCGACTCCGTAAGGATCAGGTTCTCTTCACCTACCTGCACCTGGCGGCGTCGAAGGAATGCACCGACGCGCTCCTGACGTCGAAGACCACCTCCATCGCCTACGAAACAGTTGTCGGTTCCGACGGTTCACTGCCCCTCCTCGCCCCGATGAGTGAAGTAGCCGGACGCCTGGCACCGCAGGCGGGCGCCTATCACTTGATGCGTCACGGCGGCGGACGCGGAGTGCTGATGGGCGGCGTACCCGGAGTGCGCCCCGCCAAGGTCGCGGTGATCGGTGCGGGAGTCTCCGGCAAGAACGCCATCGCCGTGGCCTACGGCATGCAGGCCGACGTCACCGTTCTCGACCTGTCGATCGCGCGCCTGCGGGAAATCGACGAGCTGTACCACGGCCAGGTCAAGACCATCACGTCCAACAGCTTCGAACTCGAACAGGCAGTACTCGACGCCGACCTGGTCATCGGCGCAGTGCTGGTCCCCGGGGCGAAGGCGCCGACTCTCGTCTCCAACAGCCTGGTGGCGCGTATGAAGCCGGGTTCTGTCCTGGTCGACATCGCCATCGACCAGGGCGGCTGCTTCGAGGATTCACACGCGACCACGCACGCCGATCCGACGTACCAGGTTCACGGTTCGGTCTTCTACTGCGTTGCGAACATGCCCGGAGCGGTCCCCCGTACGTCCACCTACGCACTCACCAACGCGACGCTTCCGTACGTCGTCGCCTTGGCCGACAAGGGGTGGAAGGACGCGGTCGCGACAGTTCCCGGCCTGGGGTCAGGTCTGAGCACACACGACGGCCTGCTCCTGTCCGACAGTGTTGCAGCGGCGCATGGGTACTCGGCTACCACTCTCTGACCCAGGCAGCTCTGACCCAGGCAGCTCTGACCCAGGCAAGGACAGCTCGAGATCGCTAGCCTTGATCCATGAGCATTCCTGACATCACGCTGAATTCCGGAACCACGATCCCGCAACTCGGCCTCGGAGTCTGGCAGGCCACCAACGACGAAACCGAGCATGCAGTACGGTTCGCACTCGACGAGGCCGGCTACCGGCACATCGACACCGCTGCCGCCTACGGAAACGAAGAGGGCGTCGGACGAGGTATCGCCAACTCGTCCGTCGCGCGAGAGGACATCTTCCTCACCACGAAGCTGTGGAATGCGGATCAGGGCTACGAGCCGGCGTTGAAGGCTTTCGACACCAGCATCGACAAGCTGGGCGTCGACTACGTCGATCTCTACCTCATTCACTGGCCTCTGCAGGACAACGACCGACTCCTCCGCACGTGGGACGCACTCGAAAAGATCGCGGAATCGGGCCGCGCCAAGGCAATCGGGGTGTGCAACTTCGAGCCGCATCATCTGCAGCTTCTCGTCGAACGCGGTGGATTGTTGCCCGCAGTCGATCAGGTGGAACTGCACCCGCATCTCACGCAGCACGCCATTCGCGACAAGGCCGCCGAGCACGGGATCAAGGTCGAATCGTGGAGCCCACTCGGCGGTACCAGTAACGCAGGTTGGGGTAAGGCGTCCAAGCCCAACACCCTGCTCACCGACCCGATCATCACACGAATCGGTGACCGCCACAGCAAGACTGCCGCGCAGGTCCTGATCCGTTGGCACCTTCAGAACGGCCTGATCGTCATCCCGAAATCCGTACACGATGCTCGAATCGCTCAGAACATCGACGTATTCGACTTCGAACTCACCGATCTCGACCTGAGCGAAATCGACACTCTCGACGACGGCACCCGCGTCGGCGCGCATCCCGATGAACTCAACATCGGTGCACCGAACTGATCAAGCCGCTCGTTTGGTGGGGCGAAGCGCATCGAATCCGTTTCGCCTCACCATCGTTCCGAGGGTCTTCCACCACGGCCGAGCCGGATCCGGCTCGCTTCCGTCGCCCATCCGGTGCAGCTGATCGGTATGCCACTGCAGGTCGAGTGCACCGTCGAGCATCGAGATGTCGGCAACCTTCCCCAACAACTTCCGCGCTCCGAACTCAACAGTCGGCACGGTCAATCGTTCCCGATCCGATTCCAGGAGAACGGTTGCCGCGTCGGGGATCGTGATCGTCGGCCGGCCGAGGCCGATCACGTCGCACGCGCCGGAAGCCAGTGCCTCGACCATCGCCGATCGCGAGCGGAAGCCGCCGGTGACCGCCAAGGGAATGTCGCCGGCAATCGCTCGGACTGTCTCGGCGTACTCGAGGAAATATGCCTCTCGATCGCGAGTGCTCTGCTTCTGCGCTTTACCCATCATGGCCGGCGATTCATAACTGCCACCGCTGATCTCGATGAGATCCACCGACTCTTCGGTCAACGCGCGCACTACTTCTCGCGACTCGTCTTCCGAGAATCCACCTCGTTGGAAATCAGCCGAGTTGAGCTTGACCGAGACCGCGAATCCCGGAGCAACGGCAGAGCGTATGCGCCGAACGATCTCGATCAGAAAGCGTCGTCGACGCTCAGGATCTCCACCCCACTCGTCCGTCCGCTGATTGGACAAGGGCGAAAGGAACTGCGCAACAAGATAACCGTGCGCTGCGTGTATCTGCACGCCCCCGAAGCCGGAGGACTCGGCGACGCGAGCGGTTTCCGCGAACTTGTCGATGATCTCGTCGATCTCAGCGGTCGAGAGTTCTCGCGGCGTCGCCATTCCCGGAATCTTCAGCGCGATCGCGCTCGGGGCGACCGGTCTACCTCTGCTGGCAATCGGGTTAGATTGCCGCCCTGGGTGGTTCAGCTGCATCCAGATCTCGGCGCCGCCGTTCTTGGCGGTCTTGGCCCAGGCAGTCAGTGCTTCGGCATCACGATCGTCGTCGACGACGACATTGCCCGGTTCGGCGATCTGCGATCGATCGACCATGACATTGCCGGTGATCAGCAAACCGAACCCGCCACTGCCCCAACGACCGTACAGCGTTTCCAAGCGAGTGGACGGTCCATGAGTGCGGTCACCCAGAGCCTCGCTGAGCGCAGCTTTCATCGTGCGATTCCGCAGGATCTGCCCGCAGGGCAAAGTCAACGATTCTCCGAGCGTGGTCATGGATGCCTCTCGTATGAAGGGAAGAAAGTCAATGGCGTGGCGCAGAACCGAAGTGCCGCTTGGTATCGCGCACGAAGCTCGAGAAGATCAGCGAGTTGACCGGTAGCCCGCCGCGCACCGCGAGCGACAGCTTCGGACGCGGCGAGAATGCAAAATTCCACTGCAGTCTCGAACCCACTGCGAGCTCGTCGACGCGGTAGTCCTCCGCGAAGGATTGGAACAGCGGAACATTGGACTGTTCGACGTAAAACGAGTGCCGACGCGTTTCGTCGTCCCAGGTGATGAACTTTTCGCGCATCTGCATCGCACCGCCGCCCACCTCCGCGATTCGGCGCGTGCCGACGCCGTAGGGGCGCGGCGAGGTGTAGTGCACTTTGGTGAGCAGCCGGCACCACGACAAAGGCTCGTCCGCGGTCAGACCAGCCCAGACGTCATCCGGTTCGGCGGTGAGGTCGATCGAGTACGTGAAGATATGCGGTGCCGTGTCGAAGAAATCGACACCGACCGGTTCGAGGTCGAACCAATGTGTCATCGCCTACTCCTGCCCAATTAGCCGTTACATGAAGTTACGGATACTTGACGACCGAAGTCAACCCCCGAAGGCTCAGCCGGACCAAGCCTCAGAACGAGAGAGCCCCTGCAGTGAAGCGATGACCTGTTCGAGCGGCTCGATACTTCGAGTCGTCTGGCACACCGCCACCGCACCTTCGACCGACGTGATCGTCAGGTTTGCCATCGATTTTGCCTGCACTGCAGGATAACCCGCAGTTTCGAGTTGCGATTCGATCAACTTCTGCCATCCCAGCATGACCTCAGCCGACACTTCCGCGACTTCCGGCTCACTGGCACGCGCCAACCCGCCGGCAATCACCGGGCAGCCGATCGCGAAGTCCGAGCGTGTGAGATTGAGTCGCCAGATGTCTCCGACCGCTTCGATCACGTCGGCCGTGGAACCGGTAGCCGCAGCCGAGCTGATCCGTCTGGTGATGATCGCACCGGCCGCGCGCACGGCTTCGACCATCAACTCGGTCTTACCGCCAGGAAAGTGGTGGTAGATCGACCCACGGGGTGCGCCGCTGTGCTTGATGACGTCGCTGAAGGACGTCGCGTCGACACCGTTGCGGCTGATCAGTTCAACCGCACTGCGAATCATGCGATCACGTGAGCTCAGCTCTGCCATGTCACAGATCCTTCGGCCGTCGGTACACCTGTCGACTCATACGCTACGTTATGTATGACGACCTACATAGTGATGGGATGAAACAATGAGTGACGAGACAACCGCGACCGTCGATCCGGCACAGATGACAGGCCTCGAACTTCTCCGCTGGATGGGAACGCAGGTCAACGACCGACCCAGCATCGGACGCCTCCTCGGCATGGAGATGCGCGAGGTCAACGAAGGATCCGTGAGCTTCGCCCTGACCCCGCGCGCCGATTTCAGCAACCCGCTCGGCACTGTGCACGGCGGCATCTGCGCAACGCTGCTCGACTCGGTCATGGGCTGCGCGGTACACACGATGCTTCCGGCCGGCGTCGGCTACACGACCCTCGAACTCAAGCTCAACTACATCCGCACTGTGCCTCTCGACGGTGACGAGCTGACAGCCCACGGCAGTGTCATTCACGTGGGCGGGCGTACCGCGACGGCAGAGGGCAAGGTCTTGGACAAGAACGGCAAGTTGGTGGCGCACGGAACTACGACGTGCATGATTTTCCGCTGAGCCGACGGAGGATGGCGAAAATGTAGCCGCGCCCGACGTGAGCAGGGTGCGAGTGCCGATGTACGATCGGCTCGTGACCCTGCTCACTGCGCACCTCTGGTGGCCCGACCGCTGACGGTCAGCCGCAACTGCGTGCTGCCCGGACCGATATCGGGTGGTCCAGCAGGCTCCTCTCAGGATCCCCGATCCGGCAAATGCCGTACGCGTCGTCGCTACGACCGCCAAGATCAGGTACCGAATCCACGAAGGAGAGTTAGTTGACCACCACCCCACTCAACCGTTCGCTCGAGCCTTTGGGCGTCTCCATCCCGTCGAAAGTGCCGACGCACTGGTACAACCTGGCGGCTGACCTCCCCGAGCCTGTTCCCCCGCACCTGCATCCGGGCACTCGTGAGCCGCTCGGCCCCGAGGACTTGGCGCCGCTGTTCCCGATGAACCTCATCGCGCAGGAAGTCGCAACCGAGCGCTACATCGAGATCCCGGAGACGGTTCGCGAGATCTACGGCATGTGGAGGCCCTCTCCCCTGTTCCGCGCGCATCGACTCGAGCGCGCTCTCGGCACACCTGCCCGCATCTACTACAAGTACGAAGGCGTGAGCCCGGTCGGTTCACACAAGCCGAATACTGCTGTCGCGCAGGCTTACTACAACGCAATCGAGGGAACCACCAAGCTCACCACCGAAACCGGTGCGGGACAGTGGGGTGCGTCGCTGTCGTTCGCGGGCGCGCTGCTCGGACTCGACGTCGAGGTATGGCAGGTTCGCTCGTCCTTCGATTCGAAGCCGTACCGACGCATCCAGATGGAGGCGTACGGCGGAATCTGTCACCCGTCGCCTTCGGACCTGACGGAAGCCGGACGCGCACTGTTGAAGTCGCATCCCGACACCACCGGCTCGCTCGGTATGGCCATCAGTGAGGCCGTCGAGGTCGCTGCGCAGGATCCGAACACGCACTACTCACTCGGTAGCGTGCTGAACCACGTCATGCTGCACCAGACCGTGATCGGTCAGGAAGCAATGGTCCAGCTCGAAGAAGCCGGCGACGCCGTCCCCGACACCGTGTTCGGTTGCGCCGGCGGCGGTTCCAACCTCGCCGGACTCACCTTCCCGTTCCTGGGACGAAACCTTCGCGAAGGCACCAAGACTCGTCTGGTCGCCTGCGAGCCGTCGGCATGCCCGTCCCTCACCCAGGGCGAGTACCGCTACGACTTCGGTGACGTCGCCGGCCTGACGCCGCTGCTCAAGATGCACACTCTGGGTAAGGATTTCGTACCGCCGGCCATCCATGCCGGTGGCCTCCGCTACCACGGCATGTCGCCGATGGTCTCGCACGCGGTCAACCTCGGACTCATGGATGCAATTGCCGTCGATCAGGACGACGCACTCCAGGCAGGTCTGATTTTCGCCCGCGCCGAAGGAATCATCCCGGCTCCGGAATCAACCCACGCGGTTGCCGGCGCTATCGCTCACGCCCGTGCCGTCACCGAACCCGAGGTGATCGTGATCGGGCTGTCCGGCAACGGTCAGTTGGATCTTCCGGCGTACTCGCCTTACGTCTGACGCCGTCGGTGTGGTGGTCTCGTGCGTACGAGGCCACCACACTTCGTCACACCGAGCACGTGGGCTCGATCTCGCGATCGACATCGTGCCGGCCGTCCGCGAAACGAACCGATCAGTTTGATCGATCGGTTACGGTCTTTCGATGCAGCTTCGGTTGAAGGAACATTGGAAACTGGTCGCACTCGGACTGGCATTGCTCGTGGCGATCGCGTTCATCGCCGTATCGGTAATCTCCGACTCCAGTGATGCGGCATGGCCGAAGCAGAAGACAGGCGGTCCGATCTTCGAGCAAGGCGTTGTCGACGTAGACCTCTCCGATCCTCCGCAACAAGCCTGGGAACTCGATGTCCGAGCGCTCACGGACAACCCCGGGGACGTGCTGCTGTCGATGCCTTCCACGCTCGATAGCTACTACGGCTACGGCAACACGTACCAAGTCGGTGACGTGCTGGTGGCCGCGACTGCTTATCCGCTTCCCAAGACCGACGAGTCTTCGTCGAGTCAGGGAGTCGGTGCCGTCACACTCGTCGGGGTGAATCCCGACGACGGAAGTCCGCTGTGGAAAACGCGAATCGGCGGAGTCATCGGCCAGTGCAGCCAACAGAACGAATCCACGATCATCGCGTGCTGGGGCGATCGACGGATGATCTTTGTCGATACCGCGACCGGAACTCTTATGTCCGACCTCGGAACCGACTTCGATCTCAATGGCGCCGTCATCACCGGAGACACCGTGTACACGTCCGGCGAAAGGATTGACGGAACGATTCGAACACGAATTCTCGCCAGCGGCAACACAACCAACTTAACGGCCAACTTCGTTCGCACCTTCGAACCAAGTGAGAAGTTCGGGGCCGTCTACACGGTCCCTCACACCGACACTGTCATTGCGATGGAACAGGGCGATGGCGGGGACCCACAGTACCGCTATCGAATCTACGATCTGGATTCCGGCGCCGAACGATTCAGATTCGAGGGTGATTCGCTTGTCCCGGCCGGGAACGGATTGTTCCTCACCAGTGTCGGCGGCAGGTCAGGTTATGCAGGAACCCAAAACCTCTTGGCTTCAAATGGATCCACGATTCGTGCGATACCGATTCCCTCGTACTCATCGTCGTCCTACCCAAGTAAGTCCTCGACGGGCCTGCCGATGTTTCTCGGCGACGGCGCCTACGACCCGAATTCCGGTGACGAACTTTGGCGCAGTTCACAAATCGTCAACACCGCGATGGCCGGGACGGGAAGCGCCATCGCCGCGGTGGTAGGAAAAACAATCCTGGTCACGTCTCCCGAGACTCGCACAATCTCGGGTCTCGACATCGAGAGTGGCCGACAGTTGTGGCAAACGCCCTGGCAAGACGCGTACTGGGTTCGCAGCGGGGTAACCGATGGCGACCACTTCGTCTTCAGCGACTACACCGGCATGCACGCGATCCGGGCTCGCGACGGAAAGATGACGTGGTCGGTTCCCCTTCCCCCAGAAGTTGATCCACGCGGAGTCGTCGTCTCGAATGCCGGCAAAAACGTGTCGTTCTCCTGGCAGAACCATTTCACCGTTTGGCGTTAGGCCGGCAACATCACCGATACCGTGTCGTACTGACCAGCCAGTTCAGCAGCAAGCAAATGGCTAGACGTGCAGCATCAATGGCCACAATCCAGTCTGGCGCGTTTGTTCAATTTCGGGGGAACGATCTCGAACAACTGCATGTATCTCCGCGACTCCAATTTCGGAAAGATCAGACCAGACCTGCAGTGAAGGGGTGCGTAAAAATCGCACCGACTCAGGTATCTGATCCAATCCAACCATAAAGGGAGCCAACGGGATGGTCGCGAAATCCCCAATTTGCAGTCGGCAACAAATAGTCCAGTTCGCGCGCAAACATCTGCGTACCGGGGGACCGAACTCAGACCAAATTCGTCGTCATTTCGGTTTGCAAAAACGCGCGTTCTTCACGCAGCTCGACACCCATCTGGACGATTCTGCACTTTCAATGCCCGAAAAAGTTGCGCTCCGCCGCATCTGCCGACAGGAGGATAGAAGGTGCCCGATCAAACGTATGTACGTCTCAGCAGGTCAAGCCAACCCACCCCGGCCGATGTACGACGCGCTTCCTTTCCCACCCCAGAACCATCATGCTTGACGATCGAAAGCCGCCAACTACGTTGAGCCGCTGGATTCTTCCGCAGTCCCCTCTTCTCGGATCGGGATCATCGGAGATCTAACAACCGCGCGACTTTCAGGCTCAAATGCAAGGCCAACCGGTCGTCGCCGTTTGCCAAGTCTGCTCGTGTTATCTCCTGAATTCGCCGCAAACGATAGTACAAGCTCCCTCGATGCACACAGAGCGCCTCTGACGTTCGCTTTACGTCACCGGCATTGTCCAAAAAGCTCTCCAGCGTCGCGAGAAGAGCCTCACTTTTCGAGTCCTCATGGCTGAGCAAGGACTGCAAACCTGAGTGAATACTGTTCTCGAGTCGATCCTCCGACAGTTCGGCCAGAAGTCCGTAGACGCCGAGATCCCGATAACGCACAACATTTCCGAGCACCTTGACGACCTGGGCCACATCTGCGGAACGTCTGGACTCTTCGTAGGATTCGCGCACGTCTGCAACCGAGGTTCGCGGTTCACCGATACCGACCCAACATTCGATGTTCTGGCGCCCACTTTCAGACAAGACTCGCTCCCGGGCTGCCACGATCAGCGAGTCCAGATGGGTTTGAGTCGAGCGTTCGGCCACCGATACGATCAACAGACTGTGGTCGGGGCGGTCGAGTTGGATTGCACTGTTCCGCGGGAGCCTCCGTCGAAGCTGATCGACGCCGACGGCAACACTCAGACGATCTCTTTCGGTCAATGTCGACCGGTCCACGGGACGAAGCAACATAGTGACCGCGACTGCTGGACCCGCAGCCATCAAGCCCTCCTCGGCCAATCTGTTTGCCGCGTCCTCGCGCAGCGACCGCTCGCCCGACAGGACGTCTCGAGTAAGTTCCCGCTCCCGACTTCGGGACAACTCGTCCAGCAACTGTTCGCGGTGGAGGATCATCGCTGCCGCATCAGCCGTGCGCCTCAAGACCTCGGCTTGATCCTCGTCAACTTCGCCCTCTGAAGTCAACAGCCAGACGAAGCCCAGCAGCGCATTACGGTACCGGATCGGCATCCCGACCCGGCCAAGGGTCAGCCCTAGTTCTTCGTTGACGGGAACAGTGAAGAGATCGAGGGCTTCACGGCCTCCACTCGCGTAAATGAAGTCTACGATCTCGCGTGAAACATTCCGCTGTAGAACGGAATTCATTCTGACTGAATCGACGGCACTGTCATGCGAGTTGTACGCGAGCAGACGAATCTGTGCATCATCGATCGCAACGGAACGGTCCAGTCGGCGCCCGGTAGTGTCCACCAAATGCTGTAGTTCTCCGACCATGGTCGAACTGTACGAGCCCCCTCTCCGGTTTGCAACATATGCCCAAATTTCTACGCCGAAATTTGAACACATGACAGTGATGCAACTAACTTTTGCACCATAGGCTCGCTTCATGCCAAGCACCCGAGACCCGTGACATCTTCACTCGGTCCGCAAACCGGCAGAAGTGGCAGCGACGAGATCTGTTGCAGCCGTGGGATTTGCGTAATGGGGAGCGAGGCCGGCCGGCACGATCTCCCTCAGACGAAGTCGCCTCCGACCCGAAATCGACAAACGACCTTCGGTCGCCAGTTCAACATCGAATCCCACCGACCTCTTTCAATGTCGAATACCTCGAATGACATCGGTGACCGTGATATCGCAAAGCCGTTGCCATTCAGCATATCCCGAGAGGAATCATCATGACCGGCACAGCAAATGCTCCTGCAGGGCATCAAACCGAGACTCCACCTGGACGTCGATCGGCGCGCCGTAGGGCCCTGATCGCCGGGGCGACAGGCAACATCGTCGAATGGTTCGATTTCACGATCTACGGCTTCACTGCCGCAGTTCTCGCGACAGTGTTCTTCCCTCCGGAGTTCGGCAGTGGCGCACTGCTTGCCACCTTCGCTCTTTACGGAGTCGCCTTCTTGGCCAGACCTGCCGGCGGCATATTCTTCGGAAGACTGGGTGACCGCCTCGGCCGACGGAGATCATTGTCCCTGGCAATTACGCTCATGGGCTGCTCGACGGCGGCAATCGGTCTCCTACCGACGTACGCTTCGATCGGTGTTGCAGCACCGCTGTTGCTGCTGCTCTGTCGCTTGGTTCAAGGATTCTCGGCCGGCGGCGAATACACCGGAGCTGCCACCTTCGTCGTCGAGCATGCGCCGTCCCATCGCCGAGGCTTGTACGCAGGGATAATCAGCTCTTCGTCATTTGTCGGCAGCATCTTGGCCACGGTCACAGTCTTGTCATTCAGCTCGGTCGGCGCTGAGCACTTCGCCGACGGAGGATGGCGTTGGCCGTTCATCATCGGAGGCGTTGTCGCCATGGTGGGCCTGTTCATGAGGCTTGCCGTCGAGGAGACTCCGGCGTTCAAGGAAATGCAAGAAAACGATTCCCTTCCAACCCGCCCACTCGCAGATCTGTTCCGCAATCACTGGCGGACTCTGCTCACGTCCTTCGTGTACTTCGCCTCGCTCGGTGTCGTTACTCATATGCTGCTCGGCTACATGCCGACATTTCTGGTTCTTTCAGCCGATGTTCCGAGCACGGTTGCACTGCTGATGACAACCGGCGCTTTGGTTCTCGCAGTACCGCTGTTCATCTTCTTCGGCGCCACAGTCGACCGAATCGGCCGGAGGCCACTCGTCAGAATCGGCATGGTGATGTCAGTTTTCGTCTCGGTGCCCAGCTACATGCTCATCGGTACCGGAAACATTTTCGCGATTGCCGTTGCACTGGCTTCTCTGGTCCTCGCGCTTTCCTTACTCGCGTCCGCTTTGCTCGTAATTCTCGAAATGATGCCGACGCATGCGCGATTCACCGGCACGGCAATCCCCTACAACATCGCATATGCACTTTTTGCAGGGACCGCTCCTCTGGTGTGCGCAGCACTGGTCAACGCCACTGGAAGCGATCTGTCGCCTGCCTTCTATGCGACCGCCATCGCTTTGATCGCGCTTCCCATTCTGTGGCGAGGGATTCCGGAAACGAAAAACTGGTCTGCCACGCAGGGCAGCCCGACGAAACATTTCTGACAACGGACGCGCCACGGCTGTGATTTTTTGCGCAGCTGTCGATAGCGTTCCGATGGCCGCCACGAGAGAGTTGAGGACGACGAACACCTCTGGACTTTCAGGTGCCAAATTCATTAAGACAGAGCCGAATCCGAGAAGTCGGGATGAAGCTCTCCAGAGGAAGTCGACGGCGTCGGAATTACCAGAACCCAAGCTTGCCGGATCGAACAGCTGTGCTTTCGATCCGGCAAAGCCATCAGTAGAAAGAGAGGCCGAAAGTGCCTACCGACAAGACCGATGCAGTTGTGGTCGGAGCTGGAGTGATCGGCAGCTCCATCGCCTACGAACTGGCCGCTCGAGGTTACGAAGTCCTGGTCATCGACAAGTCTGGTGGTCCGGGCTACGGCTCGACCAGTGCATCCAGTGCGGTTATCCGGTTCAACTACTCCACATTCGACGGTATGGCTGCGGCTTGGGAGTCGCTGCATTGCTGGCAAAACTGGAACGAGCATCTCAACGCGACAGTCGACGGCGCGCTTGCGAAGTTTCGGCAATGCGGGATGGCACTGCTCGATGTCGACGTCGCGCCCCACGCGCGCACGATCGGATTATTCGAGAAGATAGGAATCGATTACCAGCTCTGGGACGCAACGACACTCGTCGAGAAGATTCCCGGTATCGACGCCGGCAAATACTATCCTCCGAAGCCAGTCGACTCGGAGTCCTTCTTCGCAGATGCCGAAACCACGCTCGGCGCGCTGTACACACCTCAGGCGGGGTTCGTCGACGACCCGCAACTGGCTGCCGCGAATCTTGCTGCGGCAGCACGTTCGCACGGTGCGGTTTTCGCATACAACACGCGTGTAGTGGCAGTCGAGCAGTTGCCTGACGGCATCTGGCAGCTAGGGCTCGACGACGGGGAAAGTGTGAAATCCAAGATTGTCGTCAATGCCGCCGGCCCCTGGTCAGGAGCGTTCAACAAGCTGTCGAACGTCGGGGCCGACTTCAAGGTTTCGGTTCGGCCCTTGCGCCAGGAAGTTCATCACGTCACCGCACCCACTGGCTACAACGACGACGAGATCCTCGGCCCGATGATCGCCGATTTGGATCTCGGAACCTACATGCGAGCCGAACCTGGAAACGGTTTCCTTGTCGGCGGAACCGAACCGGATTGCGATCCGCTCGAGTGGATCGACGACCCTGATACCGCCAACCCGAATCGCACTGTTGCCCGGTTCGAAGCGCAGGTTTTCCGCGCCGCCAGGCGTTTCCCCACCCTGGAGGTCCCGTCACAACCGAAAGGTATTGCCGGCGTGTACGACGCAGCATCCGACTGGACCCCGATCTATGACAAGACAGACAGGCAAGGTTTCTACGTCGCCATGGGCACCAGCGGGAACCAATTCAAAAATGCGCCCATCGCTGGGCGCCTCATGTCCAGGATCATCGACCAGGTGGAAGCTGGACACGATCACGACGCTGATCCCCTGACCTATGTCGGGATGCACACCGGGCTCGAAATCGACCTCGCCGCATTCTCCCGCCTTCGGGCACCCAATGCCGAGTCGACCGGGACGGTCATGGGTTAGAAGTCTTGTCCGGCTTGGAGAATCGATAGCCGCGACAACTGAATAGACACGGCTGTGGGTGTCCACCACGTGGTGGACACCCACAGCCGACTTCTCCTTCAACGGCGTCTACGGAAAATCGCCCTAGAACGTGTCAGCGGCACATCGCCTCCGGGACGGAGAGCTAACGTGCATGGCATTTTTTCAAGTAGCTCAGGAACGATGCCTGCAGCCCGGTGACGTGCGTCCCGTGCAACAACGCGGTCGAAACATCCTGCGACCACCCATTGCCGTGCAACTGCTCCACGACAGCAAGAACGTTACGTGCCAGTCCGCGATAGATCGGAATGGGCCCTGTCAGTTCGGCTTCGTTCAGCGTGACGTGCAATTGCGGCACGACTGAGCCCACGCCACGCTCGGGCAGTGCCTCGACCAGTGTGTGGATCTGGCTGTCGGCGTTCACAACTCCGGGACTACCCGCACCGAAGGTCGCGAATGGGGGCGCGTCGCGCAGCCATGTGTAGAGGGCGAAAAGGCCTCCGTACGAGTACCCGAAGAGTCCGTGCCCGGACTCGCTGACACGTAGCTCCGACGAGTACAGGCGAGGGTGGAGTTCGTTGGTCAGGAAGTCGAGGAAGACGTCCGCGTGGGTGTCTGCCAGCTCCTCGAGGTAGGCGTCCACATACTCCTGGGTCATTGCACCCGAGTCGCGAGCAGCGGCAAGAGTGGCCGTCATTTCGTCGCCTACCGGTTCCCCGGGCGGCACGAGATCGCGGTTGCGTAGTCGTGCCCAGTTGGCAGCTTCTTCACCGGCATAACCGACGCTGACCTGGATGTACGGGGCGATCGTCAGATACGGGTCTGCCTGCGTGACGATGAGCGGGGCGGTAAGACCTACAGCCCAGTTGCCGTCCATCACGTATATCAGCGGTAAGGGATCCGTGGAGTCCGCGTAGCCGGGGGGTGTGGTCACCCAGATGCCGTAGCTGTACCCCGACTTCGCCGTTATTTCGAAGTACTCCGTGTCTGCAAAACATCCGTGCAGCATTGCGCTCATCGAACCTCTCCCTTCACTACGTGGCCGGCCTTCACGACGAGAACAGCCATGTCCGGATCGGCGAACACCTTGGCGTCGTGGAGCGGGTCTTGCTGCCAGGCGACCATGTCCGCCTGCATTCCGACGCGGATAGTTCCGACGCTTTCCCCGATACCGAGGATGTCGGCGTTGACGCTGGTGGCCGATACGAGAGCATGCATCGGCGACTCCAACTCGGCCCGCAAGCGCAACTCCTCGCCTCGACGCTGCTGGTGCGGCCCGATGAGGTCCGAGCCCAGGCCGATCCTCAGGCCTGCTGCGCGAGAGACCGCGAGTGCCGAGGCCATGCGTTGACGTACTCCGGCGGCGCGGTCTCGTATTGCAGGGTCCAGGTCCATGCTCTCGGTGTCCGTCAACTGCTCGACCACGGCGAAGGTAGGGACCAGAGCCACGTCATGCTCGCGCATCAGCTGGGCGGTCTCTTCGTCGATGTCGGTGCCGTGTTCCACGCACCGGACACCGGCTCGCACTGCGTTGCGAATGCCCGCATTGTTGTGCGCGTGCACCGTGACGTAGGTGCCCCGCGACGCTGCTTCTTCCACTGCCACGGAGATTTCCTCGACGGTGAACTGTGTGTCGGTGAGGCTGTCATGGCCTCCGACGACACCGCCGGTGACGCACAGTTTCAGAAATGTTGCGCCTCGGCGGAACGATTCGCGCACGTTGCGTCGTAGCTCGTCGGCATTACCCGACATCAAGGACAAGGCGCAGAGCCCGGGAATGTGGTGCATGTTCCACAGCTCGGTCGGCTCCCACGCGGCCCCGTAGTAGCCGTGTCCACCGGTCTGGCACTGCACAGGACCGCACGAGAGGACACGCGGACCACGCACCTTGCCGCTCGCAATAACGTCGACGACTCCGCCGTCGATGCCACCGACGTCTCGCACCGTGGTGAAGCCCGCGTCGAGGGCATCGCCCGCGGTGGCGAAGATGCCCGCAGCCAGTTCGGCTGCCGAGAGCTCAAACCCGAATTGCCTTCGGACCGGACTCGAAATACCCAGGTGCACATGAGCATCGATCAGCCCCGGAGTCAGAAGCATGCCGTCCAAGTCAACTGTCGTCGAACCCGACGGCGCCTGTCCGATCGCGGTGACAATGCCGCCACTCACGCACACGTCGACTTCGACCGGGTCGGTGCCCGATCCATCCGCGACCATGCCGCCGGCAAACCATACGTCAGTCAAAGGGACCTCCCGAGCATTGGAAACCACTCTCCTAAACACTGGTGAATTCGATATGCGGTACCGTACTCAACAGTGGTGAACCCGTCAATGGAGGTAGCGTGAGATCGCCGGTTGGGGAGGGTCGAGAGCGACTGTTGCAGGCACTGTTCGACGAGTTCGGTGAAACCGGCCCAAGCCCGAAGCTGTCGATGCGCCAAGTAGCGGAGCGACTCGGAGTGCACCACACGCTGCTGACCTATCACTTCGGATCACGACCGGGACTCCTCAGCGCCGTGCTGTCGGAAGCTCGCCGCCGTGACAACCTCGTCATCGCCGCGATGGGCAAGGATCTCGGGTTCGCGGCCCTGTGCAGGGCGATCTGGACCTTCTACTCGAACGCCGAGCACGAAGATCGAAGCCGCACCTTTTTTCACCTGGCCGGACTTGCGGTTTACGAGCACAAAGCATTTCAAGATTTCGCCGCCGACCTCGACGATTTGGCGCACCTCCTCGAAGCGGCGGCCCTCCGCGAAGGGTTCACAATGGTGGACGCAAAGCAGCAGAGCATCATCGCAACCGCATGTCTGCGAGGACTGTTGCTACAGAGGTTGCTCACCCCCGACGCCGAGGTCGACGCGGCAGCCGAGCGCTTCATCACCTCGTTGACAGCGTCCACCACGTAAACCCCTCATACACAACCGATCACCCCCGTTCGAGATCACCGGCGCGGGGGCGTTTTCCCTGGGCTCGGGCATGTTTCGGCGTGAGACGGTTCCCTGAGCCCCGGTTGAATGATGGTCGATCACCCTTTCGACATCTGTACGAGCGAAACGCCGAAAGATGCGACAAGTGAATGTATCCCGGCTCAGCAGACACACGACATCATCGACAAGTCCGATGATTCACACGAGTTTCGAAAGTCAGGATTGAATTGTGACCATTACCTTCCGTGCCGCAGAGTTGAACAGCGCAAGTGGGATCTTCCAGCAAGCACTGCTCGGCCAACCCAGTGCAGAGCCACTCGGCGGAGACATCATCACTCGTGCAGATGTCGAGTTCACCAGTGACGACGGCCGCATTCAATCCGGAGTCTGGGAGAGCGAACCGGGAAAGTCGCGGTGGGAGTTCCTCACCCGCGGCGAGATAATCACCATCGTCTCCGGCGCCATGACCGTGGAGGAGGACGACGGCGATCCCGTACATCTCGTTGCCGGTACGAGTGCAATCTTCCCAATCGGATGGAAGGGTACGTGGACGGTCACCGAGACCGTACGCAAGGTGTTCGTCGTATACAACGAATGACCGAGAGAATCCGCAACATCCGACTTTCACGGCCCGTCGTACGGACGGATCTCCCGACGCAGCCCACTTGCCCTGAGTACCTGTCGCTGCACTCCCGCCCTCACGGAATCCTCGGTGCCGATTACTCTCACATGGTTTCTGGCGCGAGTGATCGCCGTGTACAACAACTCCCGAGTCAGCAGTGACGACGCCTCGGCCGGCAACATCACCGATACGGTGTCGTACTGGCTGCCCTGGCTCCGGTGAATCGTCATCGCGTAAACCGTCTGCACCGACGAGAGTTGGCTCGGGTGAATCAGAAACGCATCACTGCCCCGCTGGAATGCGGCAATAGGCACGCCATCCTCACGCTGCACGATCACCCCGGCATCCCCGTTGTAGATCTTCGCCTCGTAGTCGTTGGCCGTCACCAACAGGGGTTGGCCCGGATACCACCGCGTCGGGTCAAGAAACTGCCCTGTTGCCGTGCCGACCCACTCCATCGCCTGCTGCGCCCACCTCCCGACACCGTACGGTCCGTCACGGTGGGCGCACAGAAGGCGGTGCGATTCCAAGCCTTTCAGCGCGCCGATCGCATCACCCACCTCGGCCGACGCCGTCACCACCTCTGAACTCGCAACGATGTCGGCGCGCAATGCGTCAACATCCTCGGGCGAATGGAAGGAGACGGCTGGATCACCGCTGCGCAGGATACGCAGAACCTCAGCGGAATCTCCCGCTCGAACTGCCCTGGCCAACGACGCGATGGTTCCGTCGAAGCGGCGCCCGCGTGAGAGTTGAATGATCCCGCCCCGCAGACGATCCTGTTCATCCGCACTCAATGCCTCTTCGGAACCAGTGGCCGTGAGATCGTCACCCACCAACTGTGTCAGCGTCGGATTTCCACTGACCTTTACCGGGCGGGCGACAAGATCAGCAAGAACAGCGCCCGCGTCGACTGAGGTCAACTGATCGGGATCGCCGACGAGCAGTAGCCGGGCATCGGGGCGAACGGCTTCGAGCAGGCGCGCCATCAACGTGAGGGAGACCATCGACGTCTCGTCGACGACGACCACATCGTAGGGAAGTCTGTTGGTCGCATTGTATTTGAAACGACTCGAACTCCCCCGCTGCCAACCGAGTAGGCGGTGCAGGGTCATGGCCGCGAGTTCTTCGGGAAGGCCAAGGCTCGCGGTCTGCTCACGTACGGACTCCTGCAGCCGTGCTGCGGCTTTACCCGTCGGTGCGGCCAGACCGATGCGAGCATTCGAACCCAATTCCTCCGACAGGAGAGCGAGAATACGTGCGACCGTATGGGTTTTGCCGGTTCCGGGCCCACCGGCGATGACGGTGGTCCACTGTGTCGCGGCGAGAGCAGCTGCTATCCGTTGACGATCCGGCGCGATGGTCGGCCCGTTCTCGTCGACGAACAGCGAATCCAGCCGCGTTCGGACCGCTTTCAGGTCGGCGGGCGGCCACGTGGACGCCCGCTCGTCGAGCACTCGCCGAATCGTCTGCTCCTGCAGAAAATATCGATCGAGGTAGAGGAGTTCACCGTCGTCCGTGTCGACCAACCGGAGCGGTCTGAGAGGTCCGGCGTTTCCGCCGATCACCAGAGGGCTCAGCCGAAGGGCGGCAACGATCTCCGACGGTTCGGGCCACGGCAACGACGTAAGTTCCTCCTCCGTCGCATTGTCGACGCTCACATCACGCATCCGTCGTAGATCGAGGCACACCGAACCTGATCGCACGGCCCGAACTGCCAACGCCGCGGCCAGCATCACTTCTTCGGAAGTTTCACCGCCCAGGCTGCACACTCTCGTCGCGACATGAACATCGGCGGCAACCAGAACCCCGGCTTCGTTGAAGATTCGCACGATCCCTATGGCGCGCTGCGCCAATTGCGCCTCGGTCATCGAATCTTCTCCCCTACTGTGTGGGACGCATCAAGACCGGCCAGCAGATCCGATAGTTCAACCGTCAGCTGAGCAGGCGGTTTCCATTCGAAGACACCGCATTCCGGCGGGCTGTCCGGGCCGAGCATCCCACGCACGAATTGATACTGCGCGCCCCCGAGATGACGGTGCGGATCGTAGTCGGGCAGGCGCCACCGCAGATACCGATGCAGTGCAACCGAATACAGCAGTGCCTGCAGCGGATAGTGCGAGCGCATCATCTCCGTCGCCATGAGTTCACGCGTGTAGTTGGCAGCCGTCAGATCGCCGCGACCGATCCGGTTGGTCTTGTAATCGACGATCACGAACGACGGGCCCGGGATCCGCAAGACCGCGTCGATACTGCCCGTCAGGAATCCGCGCATCGGTGACGTCTCGACACGGTCCAGATAGTCGGCGTACGACGCCAGAATGTCGTCGGAGGAAAGGTGGCGCCTCAACAGTTCCGACACTCCGCGGAGTGTGACACTCATCGACACCGGATCGTCGCCACCGGCCAGTGGGAGTTCGAAATCGAGTTCGGGAAGACGATCTTTCGGCGCGATCGTGGCCAAGGTTCCGAATCCCAAGGGAGTCTGCATCACCAGATACAGCGCATCCGCGAGTGCTTCGGAGTCGACCTCGGCCGCCCGAACCGAGACCGCCTCGGCGCAACGCATCCCGAGTTCCTCTCTCAGATCTGCCACAGCCGTGTCCACCACCTCGAGCACCTCATGCACCAGCGTGCCGAATGCGGCGCCCGCGGGAAGTCCGTTCATGGGTGAAGGGAACGCCTCCAGGGGCGAGGGGGTAATGCTCCCGAGGTCTACGGAATCCTCTGGCTCGTCGTCTTTTTCGGGATCCTCGACCTCGCTGCCCGTGGTCGTGACCGCGTGGTGCGCTCCGGCGGTGAGTGCCGAGTACGACGTACGACGCCACAGAGTGTCCAGGTCTCGATCGAAACGCGCCGCGGCCAGTTCGGTCACGTCCGCAGCCGCTCTGGACCATTGGACGGGCGAGGGCGGATGGGGACCAACAGGTTCCACCGAGATCACGTCGGAAGCTGCTGCCGGCCAAGTTGCGAGCCGTGCTGCGGTTGTACCGTCGTCGAGCACCTTCACTACCCGAGCAGGTTCGGCGATGCCGGGTGTACGTCCGAGCATCAACCGGTGCAGCGGCGAGCGGGAGGTCCCGTAGCTGGGTGCCCACCAGAGCACGAGTTGGCACTGCGCCCGGGTCAGCGCCACGTACAGCAGCCGCAGTTCTTCGCCCGCTTCTTCGGCCTCCGCAACAGTCTTTCTGGCGTTGTACCCCGGGCCTTCCTGCCCGCCGACGTCGAGGATGCGGCGTCCCTCCGGGTCGTGCAACAGCTGCGTCGGCGAGTTGAAGCCGCCAACGCTCTCCCAACTGAACGGGACGTAGACGATCGGGAACTCGAGCCCTTTGGTGGCATGCACCGTAGCGATTTGCACTGCGGCAGCGTCACTGTCGAGGCGACGGCTTCTGTCGGTCGCACTCCCGGACGTCGGGTCCTTGATCCGATCGGAAAGCCAGCGAACCAGTGCGCTCAACCCGAACGCTTCCTCGGTCACGACGCGACCGAGGAGTTGTGCGACGTGCCGCAGATCGGTGAAATCTCGTTCGCCGGACGGGGCCGCGAGTACACGCTTCTCCAGATTTGTTTCGGCAGAGATTCTTTCGAACACAGCCGCAAAACCGACGCGTGCAAACAACCCGGAGTAGGAGCGCAGTCGACCAGCGAGTTCCGCGACGATGTTGTCGCCGTCCTTGTCCAGTTCTTCGGAGGTGCGCCCGAAAATCGGCGAGAGGGCCGTCAACCGGACACGATCGGAGCGATGGGGCTGCTCGATCGCCTGCAACAGCCACAGCCACTGGGTCGCACTGGGTGTCGCGAAAACACTGGACCCTCCGGTCAATACGGAAGGTACACCGACGGCATCGAGAGCATCGCGGATCATCGCCACGTGCTTGTGGGTGCGCACCAACACCGCGACGTCTCCTGGTTCGACCGGGCGTGGATCACCGTCGACTGCCAAGCGGGCATCGCCGCCCAGGAGCGCGACCACGTCTGCTGCGACGTCGTCCGCGACGCGACTGCGAAGTCTGCCTACGGCCGGAAATCCCGAACGATTGAGCGGTCCGGCTCCGGTACGGGGCAGATGGCGTACACGCATCGGCACCGGGCCGAACAACCGAGACTTCTTGTGCGAAGCCTCCACCGGATGCGCGACGATGCCTTCGTTGCCGAGTGCGGCACCACCGTAGAGGTGTTCGAGTGCCGCCAACAACCCTGGGTCGCTACGCCAATTGGTGGTCAACTCCTGGTGCGCATCCGCCTGATCGACCGCATCGAGATAACTCAGGACTTCTGCCCCGCGGAACGCATAGATGGCTTGTTTGGGATCACCGACCAGGACCAGGGTGGTGTGACCGTGGAAGGCCAACCGCAGAATGTCCCACTGCAACGGATCGGTGTCCTGGAACTCGTCGATCAACACAACCTTGAACTTTTCGCGCACCCGACGACACGCGACGGGACCGTATTCCGGATCCGTCAATACACCGTGCAACAGCGTCAGCAGATCGTTGAAGTCGCGAATTCCTTTGGTCCGCTTACGTCGTTCGACCTCGACACGAGCAGCAGCCGCGAAGTGGACGCGCTGACCGGGTGCGGTCTCCTCCTCGCCGTCGGGTTCGAGAATTGCCTGACCATCGCCGACGGCGCTTCGGGCGATGGCCAGCGCGTCCTTCGTGGAGAACGGTGGAGACGAGTCCGTCCGGCTGTAGCGGCTGAGGTACAAATCCGAGACGACCTCACTGATCAGGTCGTCGACCGACTCCACAAAAGTTGTGTCCGGTTCGCGTTCCCCGGCGATGCCGAGTCCGTCGAGCATCCTCTGACAGAAACTGTGGGTGGTCGTGATGGTGCCGGCGTCGAACTCCGCGAGAGCGCGCAGGAGTCGACGACGCCGCACGCCGATCTCCTCGTCGTCAGCTGTGGCGAGGTACGCCACCAGATCATCATCCGACCGCCTCGCCGCCTCCGGGTCGACCAGAGCGGCGGACACTCCCGCGAACCTCTCCCTGGCACGCTCACGAAGTTCCTGAGTGGCGGCCCTACTGAATGTCACCAGCAGAACTTGCGATATGTCGGCGAGACCTTCGGCAACACAACGGGTCGCGAGTCCGACGATCGCGTAGGTCTTGCCAGTTCCGGCGCTCGCTTCCAACACCGTAGTGCCGGTAGGCAGTGGCCCCAATAGATCGAAGTCCACGGGTTACTCCGCTCTTTCGTTGGTCAGCAACGGATCCCACAGTCGTCGGGCGAGAACTCCGAATCGAGTCGGTTCCTCGGCCCAGACGAATTCGTCGTCCGACGGCGGATCCGCAGCCAACTCCGCCAGTGTTCGAGCTTCTCCGAAAACGTAAGCGTTGCTTGGATCGATCATCTCGCCGTACTGCCCGGTCCACTGGGTGTCCGCACCGTTTGTCGCATCGTCGACCGACTCGCCACCAAAGCGTCGGCGCGCATATTCGGCTGAAGTAGCGGCCCACATCGGCAACGGACGCTGCAGCCCCCGCTCGCGTAGGTCCACCAGTTGCTGCAGGATCTCGACCGCATTGCCTGGCGCATCGAGCACCGACCGTGCCGCTGCGATCTTTCCCCGACCCCGTCCGATCGAGACTGCATCGAGCGCACCGGGTCGTCCGTGCGCTTTCAAGGCGAGCAGGTTTATCCAGGCCGTCATCCGATGTTTAGGCGCCAGTGAGGAATACGACGCTCCCACCACTGAATTGCCGTGCACACCGGTTACCGTTCCGGTGAGACGACGCCCGTCACCGAGGTCGATGTCGACGTCGACAGCCTCGGAGTCGCCCTCGAGGTGTGGCAATGCAAGACCGGCAAGTTGGTCTACCACCCACTCGACGTTGCCCAGAACCGTGGCGCCCAGGTTGTAGGGCGGCAGAGTGCCGCGGCGCCACTCGGCCGCACGGAAATCCGCCGAGCTGCGTCCAGCCAAGCGCGAGAGAAGCATTCGGTCACCCAGAGCCCAGGTGGACAGTGGATCGAGCTCGGTTGCCAGCGAATCCGCGATGTCGTCGTCGAGTTCCGGTACCCGGACGCCGAGGCGTTGGCGCAGAAAACCACGCGCGGGATGTACCAGGAAGTTCACCAAGTCTGCGAGGTTCACTTCCTTCGGATGCACCTCGGGTAGCTCGGCCGACAAGACTGTCGGCAATTCGACCGGTGTTCCGGAGGCAGCCCTCGCACCGGCCAGCGCTGCCGTGTCGAAGCTGAACGGCTTGTTCGGCGCGAAGTTTCGATTGTCGAACGATTGCAACGGATGCCGTGTCAGCACCCCGTTCACAGCGTCCGGACCCACCGTCGCACTGAGTACGTCGAGAAGGCCACTGAGGGGGATCGCCGGTGGTCTGACGACACCGGTGACCGGATCGGCACCGGTATACAACAGAATCAGATGTTCGCCCGCAGACATCACGGCATCGAGAAGCAGTTGCCGGTCTTCACTGCGCAGATCGCGCTCCCCCACAACGGGATCACGTGACAAGATGTCGTCGCCGTCGACTCCACCGGTTCGAGGGAACACCTCGTCGTCGAGTCCGATCAGCACGACCACGCGATGCGGTACCGAACGCATCGGAACCATCGTGCACACCGTCAGTTCGCCGGTTCGGAAGTTGGCACGCGTCGGTCTGCCCGCGAGGCTGCGCGAGAGCATCGCGCGAACATCGGCCAGACGTAACACCGTCTCTCCGCCGAATTCCACAGCAGCTACCAGTTCGCGGTGGGCCCCCGCGCTCTGCCAGGAATCTGCGGGCGCTGTGTCGGTCAGCAGATCCAGGGCCCGCATCAGCACACGAAGCCATTCGGCCGGTGAATGTGGGCCGGCAAGATCGCGAAGCGAGACGGCCAGGCGATCGACGAACTCTGCGAAACGTCCAGTCAGGTCGATGTCTGTGCCGTCCACGTCATCGAGTGGTAGCGCGAGATCCAACCAGGCATTTTCCGATTCGTCCGCGCTGACCCCCAACAAGATTCGGTCCATGGCGGTGTTGAAGGTGTTCTGCGGAAATGCATCGAGGCCGAACGTGGCACGCTGCCGACTACCGATTCCCCAGCGAGCACCCGCTTCCGTCGTCCATTCCCGCAGTCTTTCCAACTCGTCGTCGCCCCACGAAAAACGTGTGCGGACAGGCTCGGTCGCGGCCAGGTCGAGAACCTCACTGGCTGTGGCCCGGCCGTCGGCCAATTCGAGGAGAGAGCCGAGAACGGCCAGGACTGGATTGGTCTGACGTAATCCGCGGTCTGCCAGCCTTACTCGAAGAAGATGCCCGGGGTGGCCATGGACGCCTTGCCCGAATGCAGCACGAACCAAGGGTGCGTACGTTTCGACGTCCGGGCACATCACGAGTACGTCGCGTGGCTGCAATGTCGGGTCGTCCTCGAACAATCGGAGCAGACATTCGCGGAGCACCTCGACCTGCCGTGCCGGCCCGTGGCAAGCGTGGACCTGAACTGTCCCATCCGGTTCCGCTGCAACGCTGGGAGCACGATCTGCGATGACGTCGGCTTTGACCGTCGCGAGGAGGGATTTCGGGCCGGCTGGTTCGGGAAGATGCACCGACTCGAACTCGGCGGCACCGAGGCTGATCTGAAGTTCACGAACGTCGCGAGCAAGACTCGACAGCAACGGATTGGCGGATATCAGCGCTGACCCGTCTTCCGAACGTCGGATCGTGCTCTCACTTCGAGGCGGTATGCGCGAGCTCATCTTGGTCCACAGCGCGGGGCTGGGATGCGGGAGCCAGATGTGCACGTCCCGATTCGCACTGAGTGCGCTCAAGATCATTCGCTGATCGACCGGCAGCCGGGTCGGCCCGAAGACCGACAGACGTTCCGGTAGGTCGACCAAGGCCGGGTCCTCGACCAGTGCGCGGCTCACTTGCCCCAGTCGCTCTGCGGGCCCCGGAACGTCGATCTTGTCCGCGACGATGCACCACAGACGTGCCTGCCATTCGAAATCCTCCGACAGCGCCAATCCGTGTCCGTCGGTCAACCGCCCGGCGGCCCAGTCGATCAGCATCTGCGGGCGTTGCGCGGCATAACTGCGGAAGAGTTCGGTGACATGTGTGGCGGAGGCAAACCGTCGACCTTCACGATGGCCTTCGAGATGTTTCGCCAGGACTCCGCACCAGGGCTCGCCGAGGGACTCGTCGATCACATCGAGAACCGTCCACACCAATCGCGTCGGCGACCATGGGTCGTCGTCAGCCGTGATTCCACTGACCGCGGCCACGGACTCCGCGACCAGGCGCGCGGGTGAAGGAAACGCGATGTTCGCAGAAATTCCGTCCACTGCTGACGGTCCGGACGTGCCTAGCTGGGAGGACAGCCGCTGATTGAGCCAACGCTCGACGCCCTTGGCCGGCACGGCAACAGTTTCCCGGGCGAATGGATCCGACAGCGGTGTACGGAGGAGCGCGGCCAACGCCGAGACCAAGGTGTCCGAACGCTCGGCCCGGTACAACTTCAGCAATCTTCGCTCCCCTCACTCCGTCCAGAGGTCCATCTCACCACGGCGCTATGACAGGAGACGCTGAACCAGCCTCACGCAGCGGTGACGCGCAGGCAACATGACCGCAACCGGACGTTCGTACTGTGCGGGAATGACCAGTCCCGTCACCACACCTCGCCCCGCTGGAACCGGTCTCGACATCTCCGGCCTCGGCAAGACCTTCGAGATGGGTCGTCGGTCGGTGACCGCGCTGACCGACGTGTCCCTTCAAACCAGCGAAGGCTCTTTCCTGTCTCTGCTCGGGCCGTCCGGATGCGGGAAGTCCACCGTTCTTCGCATCCTTGCGGGCCTCGATAATCCGACGTCGGGAACGGCCCTTGTCAACGGGCAGTCGCCCGCCGAGTTACGCAAGCGCCGCGAACTCGGAATCGCCTTCCAGGATTCGGCTTTGCTGCCGTGGCGAACAGTGGCCTCCAACATCAAACTGCCCCTTCAGGTTGCCGGCATCGATCCCGACCCCGGACTGATAGCCGACCTGATCGCTCTCGTCGGCCTCGAAGGATTCGAGAAGGCCAAGCCCGCCCAATTGTCCGGCGGTATGCGTCAGCGTGTGTCGATCGCACGATCGCTCGTGGTCAAGCCGAGTGTCCTCCTACTCGACGAACCCTTCGGCGCGCTGGACGACATGACCCGTCAACGGCTCAACATCGAATTGCTCAGGATCTGGACCGAGAAACCGGCGACCACGTTGATGGTGACTCACGGAATCGCCGAAGCCGTGTTCCTCTCCGACGTCGTTGCCGTCATGACGCCGCGGCCCGGACGCGTCCTCGAAGTCGTGCCGATCGACCTGCCGCGCCCGCGTACACCCGAGATGATGCGTACACCCGAGTTCCACGAGATCCACGACTACCTCTCCGGACTGCTCTTCGGAAAAGCAGGCGTCGCATGACAATTACCGATATCGAGAACGTCGCGACCGCGGCGGCGCAGCCATCTGTGCCGCGCCGGATCCGATTGAAGCGTCCGACGTGGTTCGGTGGTGCAGTCGGCATCTGCGGACTGATCGCTCTCTGGTGGATTCTGGCGGCGGCCGGTGTTGCGGGAGGCACGATTCCGACGCCGTGGGTGGTTGTCTCGAGGATGTTCGACGACGGTTGGTCGCTGTACGGACCCAATTTCACCGTCACGGCTTCCGGTGCGCTGCAGGGCTTTCTCTGGGGAAACCTGCTGGCGATCACGCTTGCCGTGCTTGTCGTTCTCATTCCGCCCATCGAGGGATTGGCCACACAACTGGCGATCCTGAGCTACTGCACACCGCTTTTGGCGCTTGGCCCAATCATCCTGGTCGTCTTCGGCGGCCGGACCCCCACAATCTTTCTCGCCGCAATGTACTGCTTCTTCACCACGATGGTCGGCACACTCGCAGGCCTGAGATCGGCAGACAAGACGAGCCTCGATCTCGTCGCCGCCTACGGCGGTGGGCGTTGGCAGAAGTTCACCAAAGTTCAACTTGTGAGCGCACTTCCGAGCACCTTTGCTGCCCTCAAGATTGCTGCACCTTCGGCCGTACTGGGTGCAATTCTCGGCGAGTATCTCGGCGGGGTGGACAGCGGGATCGGCGTCGCACTAACGGCCGCTCAGACGTCGTACAACGTCCCGCGAACGTGGGGAATGGCTATCGCCGCCGCCTTGCTCGCCGGTCTGGGGTACGCCGTCGTCGCAGCGATCGCCCGGCTCGTCACCCCGTGGACGAGCGCTCCGGGAGCACAGAAATGACCGCGGTACGAGGAACATTGAGATTCCTCGCCCCGATTGCCATCGCCTCGGCGCTGTTGCTTGTCATCTGGGTGGTCTTCCTCAACGCCTTCCCCCAGGTCGGCCCGCGTGTGGGAAAGACGCCGGCCGACGTCTGGGAGTACCTGTTCTCCGGCCCAAAATCCGCCGACGCTCGTTCGGGCATCATCGACAACCTGTTCATCACTCTGCGCGACGCCGGTGTCGGCTTTGCCGTCGGAATGACTGCCGCGCTCGTGGTGGCATCGATCTTCGTCGTTTCCCGCACTGTCGAACAGACTTTCATGCCCGTTGCAATGCTTCTACGATCTGTTCCTCTCGTTGCGATGACCCCGATCATCGTCCTGATATTCGGCCGCGGAATCGTGGGTGTGACGGTCATGGTTGCGATAGTGGTGTTCTTTCCGGCCCTGGTCATGATCATGGTCGGTCTGCGCGCCGCTCCAGCTCAGGCACAAGACCTCATCGCTGCGTACGGCGGGAGTCGTTGGACCGCATTGCGAATGGTGTCCGTACCGTCCGCACTTCCGGCGGTGTTCGCCGCCGCTAGGGTGTCAGTGCCCGGCGCTTTGATCGGAGCACTGATCGGCGAATGGCTCGGTAGCGGTCAAGGCTTGGGTTCGAGCATGATCAAAGCCATTCCGCGCTACCAGTACAACGAATTGTGGGCATCTATCGTGGTGATCACCGTGGTGTCGATCGTCCTCTACGCCGTGGTCGGGATCTTCGAAAGCATCGCTCTGTCTCGTTTCGGTCCTTCGGCGGGCAAGTCGTGACATCTGTTAACACGACCTCAACAAACTCTCTCTCCCAAGCAAACTGAACGAAACCGACTGGCCCTAGTGTTCCGATTCATGACGCCATTCAAGCCCGTCCGCCAGCTGGACCGCAGGGCCTTCTTCCGCTACTCCGCGCTGACCGGCATCGCAGTCGCCGGTAGTGCGTCATTGCTCGCGTGTAGCAGTGACTCCAGCAGTTCGAGTGGCGGAACCACGGACGACGGTTCCGAATTCGGAACAGTTGCAGTGCAGTTGTCCTGGATCAAGAACATCGAGTTCGCCGGCGAGTACTTCGCTCTCGACAAGGGGTACTACAAGGATGCCGGGTTCGGGAATGTCGACCTGGTGGCAGGTGGCGCAGCCGGTACCGGCGTCGAAGCCGGCTTGGACACCGGCAAGGTGTGGATCGGAATGTCCGCACCGCAGCTCACAGCCCCCGCTGTGCTCGACGGACTGGAGGCGAAGATCGTCGGGGCCACGTTCCAGAAGAATCCGTTTGCGATTGTCAGTTCCGCTGCGGCACCGATCAACTCACCGCAGGACATGATCGGCAAGAAGATCGGCGTCCAGGATTCCAATCAGCTCGTCTTCGGAGCTCTCCTGGCAGCAAACGGCCTGACCGAAAGCCAGATGACGATCGTGCCCGCGCAGTTCGATCCGAGCCCCCTGGCAAACGGCGAGGTGGACGGCTGGGTCTCCTACGTGACCAACGAGCCGATCACACTGGCCGCCAAAGGTTTCCCCAACGCCCACTTCCTCTTCGCGGACTACAACCTGCCGTTGGTCGCCGAATCGTTCACGGTTCTCCAGTCCACCATCGACAACGAGAGGGACAAACTCAAGGCATTCCTGAAGGCCGAGATCCAAGGATGGAAGGATGCGGTCGCCGATCCGGCAGAGTCGGCACGGCTTGCCGTCGAGGTCTACGGCAAGGACCAGAACCTCGAACTCGAAGAGCAGATCAAGGAAGCCACCGCACAGAATGATCTGGTGGTGTCGGCAGATACCAAAGCCAACGGGTTGTTCACGATGACACCCCAACTGATCGAACAGAACATCGCGGCACTGTCGAAAGCGGGGCTGGAGATTACGGCGGAGCAACTGTTCGACATGTCGATCCTCGAGGAGGTGTACGCGGAGAATCCGGAGCTGATCTGACTGCCGAGCGTCAGCGAACCTCCCGCGCGAGTACGCCCGAGATGAATAGCTGTACAAGGACCTCGGCCTTGTACCGGTCATCGGACCCAGCACCGATACAAAGGTTCCCGATGCCTTTGAGCACGTTGTACGCATCGACCCGCGAAGCAGTGCCAACGGACTCGAGCGCTGCCGCGAGGAGGGAGTCACATACCGGAACGAGGCGGTCGACGAAGTAGATATGCAGAGCGTCGGACCCGGCGCTGTCTCCTTGTAGTGCACCGGCGAGCCCATGCTTGGTTACCAGGAACTCCACGAACAAAGCCACCCATGCCCGCAAAGCCGCCTCGGGCGTTGCACTCTCCGCGAGCATCTGTGGGCCCGCGTCCGCACACGCCTCGACTTGGTGTCGGTATACGGCTACCACCAACTCGGGACGCGTCGGGAAGTGGCGGTAGATCGTCCCCATGCCGACGCCGGCCTTCGCCGCAATCTCCCGCACCGGAGCGTCGACTCCGGACTCCACGAACACTGCTGCCGCCGCGTCGAGCAGCGCCTGCTCGCTCCGACGTGGGCGACCGACTTGCTTGGGAGACGCGACGCGCGACTGCTCGTCCTGCGCATCAGCCATGTGCACTCCTCGCTGACTCACGACATATGTTTGCATTACGGAACAACGCTCCGTAATGTTGCGGAGCGACGCTCCGATAAACAGTATCGCAGGGTGCAGCCTCAGCAAGGAACTTGCCATGACCTCATCAATGATCGACACTCTGAACGGCATCATCGGCGCCGGCGCCCCGGTCGTCTCCGTTGCCCCCGTCGAGTTGTTCGCCCCCGATCGACCTGTCCCGCTGGAAGTACGTGTGTCTGCTCCGGCAGCAGGCACGAACCTCCCCGTTGTGGTGTTCTCCCACGGCAACGGCTGGAACCTCGATGGATACTCGCCACTCACGGCATTCTGGGCATCCCACGGATTCGTGGTGATCCAGCCGACACATCTGGACTCGCGCCGGAACGGTTTCGGGTTCGACCACCCGGTTTTCCCGACGATCTGGACCGAGAGGATCGCGGATCTCACACGCATCCTTGATCAGCTCGACACCATCGAATTTGCCGTGCCCGGGCTTGCCGGCCGCATCGACCGCAGTCGAGTTGCCGCCACTGGTCACTCCTGGGGCGGGCAAACCGCTCAGTCACTCCTCGGAGCAAGGATCTTCGACGAGGCCGGCCAGGTCGGCCAGGACATGTCCGACAGTCGCGTCACCGCGGGAATCCTTTTCGCAGCAACCGGTCTCGGCGGCGAGAACCTGCATCCGTTCGCGCAGGCGAACTTCCCGTTCATGCGCCCCTCGTTCCAGGAACTGACGACGCCGACACTCGTCGTCGCGGGCGACCACGACCAGTCCAAGATGTCCAGCCGCGGACCCGACTGGTTCACCGACGCCTACACGCACAGCCCCGGAGCCACCGACCTCCTGACCTTCTACGGTGCCGAGCACGCACTCGGTGGAATCGTCGGATACGAAGTCGCCGAGACCACTGACGAGAACCCAGAGCGGGTCGCCGCCATCCAACGGATGAGTACTGCCTACCTTCGGACCGCGTTGCGCATCGATGAGAACAGCTGGCCAGCGGCCCGGGCCGCATTCAGCGACAACGCCGACCCGATCGGCCGAGTCGACACCAAGTAATGCGGCAGTGATCCAACTTATTGGCCGAAGTTGAACCTGAGATTCGCATTTATCAAGGTGTTGAGCCGCTTTCGCATGCTGACAACCTCTGCCTCGGGCGGTATCGGATCGTCCAAGAAGAGCGTCCAACGCAGCATCGTGCTGTTTCCGACCGCCTCGATGTCGAATCGGATGACGGCGTCGGGTCGGTCCGGCCAGATCGACGACCAGATCACCAACTCCGGTTCTTCAGCCCTGACGATCTCCGGTGCGATCTCGCTCTCGAGAAGTTCCAGCCAGTGCCGGGCGGGCTGGCGGTACGGATCGATCAATGCCTCGAACATGAAGCGCGCAGGCGGCGGCTGGCTCCGGCGCCTCGTCGCGACTTGCTGCATGACACGAGCGTAACCGCCTCTCAAGGGCATACCTCTGCCTTCACCCTGCAAGATCCACGAAAACCGGGATAAATCGGACACTGTCGGAGGACACTCAGGAGCACATCCGTCTGGGAGGGCCGCTCATGCGTAAACGCCATCAGGTTCTGCTTGCAGTGTCCGCAGCGATCGGACTGTCGCTGACGCCGATCAATGCGTCGGCAACACCGAGCACGGGAGTACACGGAGAAATCCTCGGGCAGGTGACTTTCGACGGCAAGGACTACATCCTGCGCCAGATCACCATCGACCCCGGCGGTTCCACCGGTTGGCACTTCCACGACGGGACGCTCTACGCGCTGATCGCGCAGGGCACGTTGAGCCACTACCGATCCGATTGCTCCGTCGACGGGATCTACAGCGCCGGAAATACTTTGATCGAACCGAGCGGTTCAGATCATGTGCACATCGGAAACAACTCGCAGACAACACCATTGGTGCTCGAGGTCGTCTACGTCAATCCGGCGGGCAGCCCCCTCTCCGAAGATGCTGCGCCTCCTAACTGCCAACTACCCGGCTGACGGGGCAGAAGAGTTAAACCGCACCGGCATCGATTCGAGCCCGGACACGAAGTTGGCCGCACGCCGCTGCAACGGCGCGTCGGTGGCAAGTTCCATGTCCGGCAGCCTGGCGAAGAGTTGCTCGAACATGATCCGTCCCTCCAACCTGGCCAGCTGATTGCCCAGACAGAAATGAGTTCCGAAGCCGAAGGCCACGTGCGGATTCGGTGTGCGGCCGACATCGAACCGTTCGGCGTTCAGGAACACGGACTCGTCGAAATTTGCCGATTCGAAGAGCAGCAGCATCTTCTCACCTGCCTTCAGCTGCGCGCCGAAGAAATCGGTGTCACGGGTCAGGGTTCGAGCCATGTTCTTGATCGGCGAGGACCACCGCAGCATCTCCTCCATTGCCAAGGGAATGGCATCGGGATCGTCGACTAGCTCCCGGCGCTGGTCCGGATGGCGCAGTAGCTGTTCCATGCCGCCGCTGAGCACGTGCCGTGTGGTCTCGTCACCGCCGATCAGGATCAGCAGGGATTCGTTGACGATTTCCTGATCGGAGAGGGCCTCGCCGTCGACCTCACTGTGAATCAACGTGCTCACCAAATCGTCGGCCGGGTCGCTCCTCCGCTCGGCGATGGTTCGCATCATGTACGCGGTGAAATCGACGTACGCAACCATCATGGCCTGCAGTTGATCCTGGGAAGCGTTGCTTCCCAATGCCTTCACCAGATCGTCCGACCACCGCAGAAACAACGCGCGTTCCTCCGGACGGACACCCAACATGTCGCCGATGACGGCCATCGGCAGCGGTGCCGCCAGGTCTGCGACGAAGTCGGCTTCTCCTTTCTCACAGACGGCGTCGATCAGTTGATCGCAGATCTCCCGGATACGGCCGGCCTTGGCTTCGACCTTCTTACGTGTGAAACCCGCATTGACCAAGCGTCGACGTGTGAGGTGCTGCGGGTCGTCCATGTCGATCATCTGCGGCAATGGACCGGTTTCGGGGCGGATGCCACCGGCGTTGGAGAACAGTTCGGGATCCCGCTCGGCTGCGACGACGGCGTCGTAACTCGCGGCCGCGGTGATTCCGTTGGCGTCGTCTCGGTACACGGGCTCGTGATCGCGCATCCAGGCGTACGCGTCGCGCACATTGCCGAGGTCTCCGCTGTAGAAGCGTCCGTCGATCAAATCGAAGGTCGGTCTGGTAGCCATCACTCCACCTCTCGCACAACCCTTGCCTCAATAAGTAGAACCTGTTCCTATATAGCGTGGGGCGTTTTCACCGAAGCCGAATCGGAAATCCTCCAGAATCAGCACGCGAGCCCGCCGGAGCAACGACCAGGAGACACGCATGGACGACGACACCGCCTCAGCGGGCATACCCACTTTCGCCGGCACATCGATACTGGTGACCGGCGGCGGTAGTGGCATCGGCCTGGGCATCGCTCGTTCGCTCGTTGCGTCTGGCGCTCACGTCACGATCTGCGGACGCAACAAGGAGAAACTCGAAGCTGCCGCTGAATCGATCCGGCAGTCGAGTCCGGAAGGATCGGTCAGCGTCTCCCCCGCCGACGTCACGATCGAGACAGACGTCGTCGCCGCTGTCGCCGCGGCGGTGTCCGTCACCGGAAAGCTCGACGGAGTCGTGGCCTGCGCCGGCGGGAACGAAACCATCGCACCGGTCACGCAACTCGACGTCGACGCCTGGCGCCGCACCGTCGACCTCAACGTCACGGGGACCATGCTGACGATCAAGCACGGCGCGCGGGCACTGGTGGCTGGAGGCGGTGGATCCATCGTCGCGATCTCGTCGATCGCCAGCAGCAACACACATCGCTGGTTCGGCGCGTACGGAGTCTCGAAATCCGGCGTCGACCACCTGGTGCAGTTGGCAGCAGACGAACTGGGCGCCAGCAACATTCGTGTCAACGCGATCCGCCCGGGGCTGACCCGAACGGATCTGGTCGCGCTCATCCCCGACGGTGGCCCCATCCTGGACGACTACCTGGCCAACACGCCGCTCGAACGCGTCGGCGAGGTCGAGGACGTCGCCGGACTCGCTTCCTTCTTCCTCGGACCGCACTCCACCTGGATCACCGGGCAGATCATCAACGTCGACGGAGGCCAAATGCTGCGCCGCGGACCGGATTTCCGCTCGATGCTCGAACCTGTCTACGGCTCCGACGGACTCCGCGGGGTGGTGGCGCCATGAGCTACACGATTCTGGGCAAGAAGGTCGAGCTGCCCGTCGAAGTTCGCACCGTGTCTGCCTTCATGGCGTTGTACTCGGTACCCAGCACAACCGCGCAGTCGATCATCGATTACACCGGCTTGACCGTGCTCCAGTACCGTCCCGGCCGGGCGCTGTGCGGCCTGGTTTTTGTCGACTACATCGACGGGGATCTGGGGCCGTACAACGAATTCGGAGTGACGTACATGGTGCGCAGCCACACTGCGCCTCCCGAAACCTCGGTGCTGGGAGATCTACGTTCGCTCGCTGCCGGAACTGCAGGGGCACTCATTCACGAGTTGCCGGTGGACGGCGAGTTCACCAAGGCCGCCGGCCGGGAAATCTGGGGATTCCCGAAGGTGCTCGCCGAGTTCGACACCGAGCACGTCGGCTCGGTCAAGCGCGGATCGGTCTCTCGCGACGGCAAACTCATCACACAGTTGAGTGTGAAATCCGGCGTCAGCGTGCCGGGCGGCGGAGCCAACATGTCGTTGGCCGCGTACTCACATCTCGACGGCGCCACCAGGTGCACGTCGTGGGACATGGCACCGACCGGCGTCAAATCGCGCCCTGGTGGAGCCGAGGTTCAACTGGGCAGTCACCCGATGGCGGCGGAGCTTCGGAAACTGGGACTCCCCCGCCGGGCCCTGATGACCACGACCATCAAGAACCTGGCGATGACGTTCGGGGAGGCCACAACAATCTGAGTGTCGGCCGACGGCACCCCTTTCGGTCACGTGTGACTCGGGCTACACTCCTGGACGGTTGACCAACTCGCGTCAGACCGCCCGAAAGGACACTCGTGCAGATCACCCGACGCACCGTACTGGCAGGCGCTGCCGCCGCACCTGCGCTCGCCGCTCTGTCGACGAACCAGGCCGTCGCAGCTTCGCCGGCACGCACCGTTTCACCCGCACGCACCGACAAGTCGTCGGCGTCACTGCAGGTGGGCGTCGGAATTTCCGACGTGACCGGACCGGTCGCCGAAGTCGGCATGATGGGCTACTCGAGCTTCGACCAACGCGCCGAAGGACTGCACCAGCGAATGCGCGCACGCGCCTTCATCTTCGAGTCCGGCGGGTCGCGGGTCGCCTACGTGTGCGTCGACAACTGCATGATCTTCCAGTCCGTTCACGACGAGGTCCTGCGCCGACTGGCCGGGAGGTTCGGTGACATCTACACCGAACGCAACGTCATGTTGACGGCCATCCATTCACACGCGGCATGTGGCGGGGCCTCGCACAACTACGCGTACAACCTCGCAGTTCTCGGCTTCGAACTGCAGGTGTTCGAAGCCGAGGTCAACGGCATGGTCGAGGCGATCAGCGCTGCGCACGAGAACCTGGCGCCAGGCACGGTCCGTTTCGGGCGGTCCGATCTCACCGACGCCAGCGTCAACCGATCGCGAGTGGCGTTCGACCTCAACCCCGAAGAGGACAAGGCCTACTACCCCGGTGGCAACGACCACCACATGCGTGTCATGCGTATCAGTCGGGGCAGCAAGGACATCGGAGCGATCAACTGGTTCGCCACCCACTGCGCCTCGCTCACGAACGAGAACCATCTCATCTCCGGGGACAACAAGGGCGCCGCGGCGTACTTCTGGGAGCACGACGACCAGGGCGTGCGCTACCTCGACGGCGACACCAGCTTCATTGCTGCGTTTCCGCAGACCAACAGCGGCGACATGTCACCCAACCTCTTCCTCGAGCCCGGACGCGGACCGACCGAAGACGAATTCGAGAACGCACGCATCATCGGGCTGCGCCAGGTAGCGGCAGCTCGAACTGCCTTCGACGCGGCGTCCGACACCGTCACCGGTGGCGTCGACAGTCGGATCATGTACCTGGACATGGCAAATCAGGTGGTGAGCGGAAGATTCACCCCCGACGGACGCGAGCACCGCACCGCTCCGGCCGCGATCGGCGCGGCAATGAGCGCCGGAAGCGTCGAGGACGGACCGGCAATCCCGATCTTCCCCGAGGGCACCCGAAACCCCATGATCGACGCCCTGGGCGGTATGGATGCTCCTGTGCCTCAATGGCTTCAGGATGCACAGGCGCCCAAACTCGTAGTCGTTCCGGTCGGCCTGCTGCCACCGGGAGGATGGGTGCCGAACGTACTCAAGATCCAGATCCTGCGGATCGGTCAGTTCTACATCGTCGGTGGCCCTGCGGAATTCACCATCGTCTCCGGATTACGAGTGCGTCGAACCGTCGCCGAGGAGCTTGGGGTTCCCCTCGAGAACGTCATCTTCCAGGGATACGCGAACTCGTACTCGAGCTACTGCACCACACCACAGGAATACGATTCGCAGCAGTACGAGGGCGGTTCGACGATGTTCGGCCGTTACACACTGCCGGCCTATCAGCAGGGGTATGCCGCCCTTGCAGCCGCGATGCGCGACGGCACCGAACCTCCTCGCGGCCCCGCTCCGGCAGACCTGTCCGGGTTCCAACCCAGCTTCGGACCTGGCGTCGACTTCGACGAGCCCTTGCCGGGAACACAATTCGGCGATGCGACCGTCCAGCCCGGCGACAGCTCACCAGGCGGACAGGTTGCCGTCGAGTTCGTCACCGGCCACCCCAAGAACGACACTCACCGAAACGGGACCTTCTACGAGATCCAACGCAATACCGGCGGATCCTGGACACGGGTCGCCGACGACAACGACTGGTCCACCAAACTGCACTGGCGCCGGGTCGGGAGCAACGGTTCCGTCGTTCGCATCACGTGGGATGTTCCGGCCGATACTCCGGCGGGTACGTATCGAGTCCAACACTTCGGTGCGTCGAAGGCTCGGGGTAGCGGCGCGATCACGCCTTTCTCCGGGGTGACCGCCGAATTCCGCCTCACCTGACCCGCGTGAACGTATCGCTCCCCTTGTTGGACAAGGGGAGCGATACGTTCACGCGATGGGGTCAGAGCGCAGTGGACAGGTTCAGGCGGCGGTCGGGTGCAGCGAGGTGCTCGACGTCGACTGCTCTGACGCTGCCGGGCGGTCGATCTTCGCCGCGACGATCAGGACCAGCAGACCGGCGACGGTGACCGCCGCCCCCATCCAGATCGGGGAGGTGAAGCCGAGTCCCGCGGCGATGGTGATTCCGCCCAGCCATGCCCCGAGTGCGTTGCCGACGTTGAAGGCGGCGATGTTGGCACCCGATGCCATGGTCGGTGCTGCCGACGCGTAGTTCATGATCCGCATCTGCAGACCGGGAACCGTCGCAAAACCGAAGGCGCCCATGAAGAACAGCGAGATCACAGTCATGACCTTGCTCTCCGCGGTGGCGGCGAACACGATCAGAACGACGGTCAGGATCGCGAGAATCCAGACCAGCGCCTTCGTGAGCGAACGGTCGGCCGCCTTGGCGCCGAGGAAGTTGCCGACGAACAGGCCCGAGCCGAAGAGGATGAGCAGCCACGGAACGCTGGACGTCGCGAAGCCGGTGACCTCGGTGAGGGTGAAGGCGATGTAGGTGAAGGCTCCGAACATTCCGCCGTAGCCGAGGATGGTGATGATGATCGAGAGCCATACCTGCTTGTTGCGGAATGCCCCCAACTCTCCGCGCAATCCGCCACCGGTCGTGCTGGCGGGCGTCGTCGGGACGAGTGCTGCAATTCCGATCAGTGCGATGACGCCGATGACGGTGATGGCCCAGAACGTCGAGCGCCATCCGAGTTGCTGGCCCAGCAGCGTGCCGAACGGAACGCCCAGAACGTTGGCGATGGTCAGGCCCGCGAACATCATCGCGATGGCGCCGGCGCGCTTGTTGGGCGCGACCATGTCGGCGGCAACCACCGAGCCGATTCCGAAGAACGCACCGTGGCACAGCGCCGCGACGATGCGTCCGCCCATCATGACCTCGTAGGAGGGAGCGAGCGCGGACATCAGGTTGCCGATGATGAACAGCACCATGAGCGAGAGAAGGACCTTCTTGCGCTCGAAGCGGGTGACGGCAGCGGTCAGGAGGATCGCGCCGATCGCCACCGACAGTGCGTAGCCCGAGATCAGGTAGCCCGCGACGGACTCGGTGACCTCGAAATCAGCCGAGACCTCGGGCAGGAGGCCCATGATGACAAATTCGGTGAGGCCGATCCCGAACCCGCCCATAGCGAGGGCAATGAGACCCAATGGCATCTCGATGTTCCTTTCACAGATTTACGCGTAAGCCGTTAGCGGGCGTGTGCATTAGTTGCAGGCGCGCTATAAATAGTTGCACGCGCGCGCTACATGCGCAAGCTGGTAACCTGGAGTCGCAGGAAACGGACAAGGAGAATCACATGGGGATCGCCGACGACGCCGTCGAAATCCGTTCGCAAGGGTGGCGCACGCTCGCAGCACTGCACGGCGCTCTCGACACCGAACTGGAACGCGCGCTCCAGCGTGAGCACAAACTGTCCGTCGTCGAATACACCGTCCTCGACGCGTTGAGCCGCCAGGACGGCTGGCACATGCGGATGGCTCAGTTGGCTCGCGCTGCCGCACTGAGCAGCAGCGCCACGACGCGCTTGGTCAATCGACTCGAAGATCGAGGACTATTGACGCGCATCCTGTGCGCCGACGACCGTCGAGGCATCTACACCGAGCTGACGCCGGCCGGCCGCGAGCTTCTCGAAAGCGCACGGCCGACGCACGACGCCACCCTCGAGGCGGCGCTCGACGAGGCATGCAAGACACCCGAACTCGCGCCACTGGTGCGCGCCCTCCACGAGCTTCCCGTCGGCTAGAAGTCTGCCGGAAGCAGGGCACGCTCTTTGATGCCCGAGACCACCTGAGCGACAAACACACTCGCATCGACGACCACCCGCCCACCACGCGCGGGGACCAGAACGTCGACGGTGCCGCCGTGCACCTCGTTGTCCCCGATCACCGCGATGTACGGGTCACGGTGAGTGCGTGCCTCGCGGATGCGACGTGCCAACGATCCGTCAGGCGCGATCGCCACTCGAACATCGCGAGCCTCGAGATCGGCCCGCAAACGCTCGGCCTCAACCTGGTGCCGGTCGCCGACGGGCAGAATCGAGACTTGGTTGGGTGCCAGCCACGGCGGCATCCGCCCTTCGAACCTTTCGATCAAAAGCGCAGTCATGCGTTCCATCGATCCGAGCAAGCCCCGATGGATCATGACGGGGCGAGCCTTGGATCCGTCCTCAGCGGTGTACTCGAGGTCGAACCGCTCCGGTTGATTGAAGTCGAGTTGCACGGTCGAGAGTGTTTCCTCGCGGCCGTGCGCGTCTCGCACCTGGACGTCGATCTTGGGACCGTAGAACGCTGACTCCCCCTTCGCTTCCACGTACTCGATCGAGCGTGCATTCAGTGCTCCGCGAAGGTGATCCTCGGCGTCCGCCCACTGCTCGTCGGTGCCGAGATACTGCCCCTCTCCCCCTCTGATCGAGAGGCGGTACTCCCGTTCGGCAATCCCCAGAGTCGAGTAGCAGCGCTCGATCGCGTCGAGCGCGACGATCACTTCCGCTTGCACTTGTTCGCGACTACAGAAGACATGTGCGTCGTCGAGATTGATCTGTCTGACTCGACTCAATCCGCTGAGAACTCCGGAGAGTTCGCTACGGAACATCGAGCCGAGTTCACGAACGCGGAAAGGTAGCTCGCGATAACTACGACCGCGAGCGGCGAATACCTGAGCGTGATGGGGACAGTTAGTCGGACGAAGGAGAAATGACTCTCCGCCTATCTTCATTTCGGGAAACATGTCGTCCGAGAACTTGGACCAATGCCCAGATCTCTCGTACAACTCTTTCTTCGCCATAACGGGGGTATAGACACCCCGGCATCCGGATCGCGCTGCTTGTTCGGCGGCGAGCTTTTCGAGTTCGTTCCTGATGATCGCGGCACACGGAGCGACGAAACAGGAAAGCCCCGGGGCGATAACTCCCGGGGCTGAAAGGGTTCGGTCAGCAGTTGCTAAACGATGCGCCGGAAGAGAACCGGCGTCGTCGTGTTGTGCGCAATACTGACCATGTACGTGAGGTTACATCAACTTCCTACCCACCTACAGCCCGAATTGTCGGGCCTCTATGCTGACGCAACTGGGAAGGCGCAGCAGTAGCCAACGAAACACCCACGAAGAGCGAAGTTTCGGCAATCATGTCCGAACGTGAGGTTCTCGGATATGAGGAGGATGTGCGACGGTGCCGGACCACTTGCTCGAACAGTTGATCACCATTCCTTTGTTCACCGGAATCATCGGGTACATCACCAATTGGTCGGGCGTCCTGATGCTGTTTGCGCCGATCAACTTCCACGGGATCAAAGTGCCCGGCCTCAAACTGCTCTTCCCGTTCCTCCCCCGACGCGTCCAGGTGATCCCCGCGATCACCAGCGACGGCAGATTCGGTTGGCAAGGCATCGTCCCCTCGCGGGCGGAGAAGATGGCGTCGATCGCCGTCGACAAATCCCTCGCGAAAGTCGGCAGCATCGCCGATTTCTATCGCGTCCTGGACCCGGACAGCATCGCCGAGCACTTGGTGAACATTTCTCGCAGTGAAGTGCGCGGCGTGGTCACCAGAATCATGACGGCCGAGAATCCTCAGCTCTGGCACAACCTTCCGACGTCGGTGAAGGAAGCCGTCTTCCGCAAAGTGGAGGACGATCTGCCGGCCAGCGTGCGCATGATCACCGACCGCATCGAAGAGGACATCGACGAGTTCATCGACGCGAAGCTGATGGTGATCCGCTACCTCTCTTCGCACCCCAAACTGCTCAACGACATCTTCCGCACGATGGGCAACAAAGAGCTCAGGTTCATGCAGAACTTCGGCTTCTACTTCGGGTTCCCGATGGGCTTCGTGCTCGTCGGAATCCTCCATCTGGTTCCGCAGTGGTGGGTGCTTCCCATCGGTGGCGTGATCATCGGGTACATCGTGAACTACCTCGGAATCACGATGATCTTCGAACCGATCACCCCCAGCCGTTGGGTGCCGTGGCGGCAGGGACTGTTCCTGAAACGCCGCACCGAGATCATCGCCGGGTACGCAAAAACCCTCGCCGATCACGTCGTGACGCTCGAGAACATCGGCACCGAACTCCTCGAAGGTCCCCGCTCGGACCGAACGCGGCGGATGCTCGATCAGGTACTGCGCGAATCCGTCGACGACGCAGCCGGCTGGGCAAAGTCGGTGGTCAAGATGACCGTCGGTTCGCAGAGCTACAAGCGTCTGCCCGGGCTGGCCACCACCGAAGTGCTCGACCTGTACCCAAGGGTCTTCGAGGACGCGGAGTTCGCCGAGAACCAGTCGGAGAAGATTCGTGTCTTCGTCACCGACCGCATGAGCATCCTTTCACCGGAAGATTTCAGCGAACTACTACGCTCAGCCGTCAAGCAGGACGAGTGGCTGTTGTTCGTACACGGGGCCGTGCTGGGCTCGTTTGCCGGTTTCCTACACCTCGCAATATTCGGAGTATGAGCATGAGTGAGCACGACCATCGCATGATCGTCGAAGCGGAATCGTACGACTGGGCTGCGGACATCGCGCCGGTCGAATCCGTCGAAAAGCGTCTGATCCGTAGCCTTGTCGGGCTTACCGCCACGACGACGCTCACGTCGATCAAGCTGACGGGTTGGGCTTTCGGAACGGCGAAGGAGGCGACGCGGCAGATCGTTCAGGCTGCGGCCGAAGCCGCGGCAGAGGCCGCTGAATCGGCCAATGTTCAATCCGAACGTCGGGCCGAGAACTCCAACGGAGACGGCTCGCGGACCGAGAACCTACGGGCAGCAATGGCAACTCGAACCAATCGCAAGCAGAGCGTCGAGGCCACTCTCGCGGCGCTGCGGGCACGTGGCGACAGGTTGCTGGACCGTTCCGCGGACGTGACCGATCGTGACGATCTGCACCCGGCCTACGACCGGATCCTTGACGAGATCGCACCCGACGAAGCTCGAATTCTTCGGTTGCTGGCCACCTCCGGTGCGCAACCGAGCGTGGACGTACGTACGGCGCGGCCGTTCGGCGTCGGCTCGGAGATGATCGACGAGGGTCTGTCGATGATCGGAGAACTGGCGGGCTGTCGTCATCTGGACCGCATCAGCGCCTACCTGAACAACCTGCATCGGCTCGGTTTGGTGGCGTTCTCACGCGAGCCCGTCGAGGCCGACCGGTACCAGGTGGTCGAGGTACAGCCGTCGGTGATCGAGGCGGTCAAGCGAGCCGGACGATCCAACAAGATAGTGCGTCGTAGCATCCTGCTGACGCCGTTCGGTGACGACTTCTGTCATACCTGTTTTTCTCTGTAGGGCCTCCGGCCCTGTGCGCCTTTTTGGTAGTTACCGCTACCAAAAAGGCGCACAGGGGGGCTTGCCCCCTACAGCCAGGTATCTTCTGTCGTGGTCGTCAGGAACGCTTCCAGATCGTCACGCCAGGTAGCCGGAACAGTCTTGTCCGGCTCGATGCCCGTGTACTGCCCGCGATAGAAGAGCAGCGGGCGTTCGGTCTTGATCTCACTCATCGACGAAACCCGACCGAAGACAACGTAGTGATCGCCGCCGTCGTGCACTGTTTCCACCGTGCAGTCGATGTGTGCAAGGGACTTGTCGATGATCGGCGAGCCCAGAGGCGATGGCGTCCAATCGATGCCCGCGAACTTGTCCGGCTCACGTGACCCGAAACGAGCACACACCGCCTGCTGTTCCTCCGCCAACACGTTGACGGCGAACTTACCGGTCCGCTCGATTGCCGCCCACGACCGAGAACCCTTGGTGGGGCAGAACAACACCAAAGGCGGGTCGAGTGACAGGGCCGCGAAAGACTGACATGCGAACCCGACAGGCTCACCGTCGTCGACTGTCGTGATGATGGTGATACCCGTGCAGAATTGCCCGAGAACCGTGCGGAACTGGCGTGGATCGATCGCCTGCTCCGCACTCACCGACGCGTCGGGCGAACTCACGGCTTCATTCCCACCGTGAAGTCGTGACCCCACAGGCTCACGGCCGTGCTTTCCCTCGCGATCCAGTTTTCGTCCTCGACCTCTAGCCCCTCACAACCGAATTCGATGTCGAACCCGCCTGGAGTCTTCATGTAGAACGAGAGCATCTCGTCGTTGACGTGGCGACCGAGAGTCGCCGACATCTTGACCTTCTTGCGCAGTGCCCGGTCGAGGCACAGTCCGACGTCGTCGGAGTTCTCCACTTCGAGCATCAGGTGCACGATGCCCGTCGGGTTGGGCAACGGCAGGAACGCCAAGCTGTGGTGACGCGGGTTGCAGCCGAGGAACCTCAGCCACGCCGGGTCGCCGTCCGCGGGCCGGCCGACCATCTGCGGAGGCAGACGCATCGAGTCGCGAAGCTTGAATCCGAGTACGTCGCGGTAGAACCGCAGCGAAGCATCGTCGTCATCGGTGGTGAGCACGACGTGGCCGAGGCCCTGCTCGCCCGTCACGAACCTGTGCCCGTACGGGCTCACGATCCGGCGGTGTTCGAGAGCAGCTCCGTGGAACACCTCGAGGGAGTTGCCCGAGGTGTCCTCGAACGCGATCATCTCGACGACGCGACGGTCCTTGAGCTGCTCCGCCGTGCCTTCCTTGAACGGAACACCGGCTGCCGACAACCTGTCACGGATATCCTGCAGCTCAGCGGCATTCGCGGTTTCCCAACCCGAGACGAGCAGACGGTCCGTGTCGTTCGGAACGATGACAAGACGCGCCGGGAAGTCGTCCATACGCAGATACAGCGATTCCGCGTCGACGCCCTTGCCCTCGATCATTCCGAGGATCTTGAGTCCGTATTCGCGCCACGCAGCCATGTCGGTGGCCCCGATGCGCATGTACGCCAGAGATCGAATACCCATCATTTACCTCCGTCGAGCAGGAAGTCGGTTGCGAGCCGGTTGAATTCGTCGAACTTCTCGAGCTGCGCCCAGTGACCGCAACCGCCGAAGACGTGGAGCTGCGCGCGCGGGATCATCTTGAGCGCGACCAGTGCGCCGTCGAGAGGGTTGACCCGATCCTCACGGCCCCAGATCAGCAACACACGCTGACGAAGCTTGTACGCCTCGCGCCAGAGCATGCCGAGCTCGAAGTCACCGCTGGAGAAGGACTTACCCATCGCCTTGGCCGCAGCCAGCGACTCGGGAGTGCTGGCGGCAGCAAAACGTTCGTCGACGAGTTCCGGCGTGATCAGCTTCTGATCGAAGACCATGATCCGCAGGAATGCTTCGAGGTTTTCTCGGGTGGGCTGGTAGCTGAACTTTCCGAGGTTCTTGACGCCCTCGGTGGGGTCCGGCGCAAACAGGTTGACACTCAGACCGCCGGGGCCCATCAGAACGAGGCGACCCGCACGGTCCGGGTAGTCGAGCGCAAAGCGAACAGCAGCGCCACCACCGAGCGAATTGCCCAGCAGATCAACGCGACCGGTGATCTCGAGCGTGTCCAGGAGATCGTTGAGCGCCGACGCACTGTGCACGAAGTACTGCGGATGCTCCGTCGGCTTGTCGGACTGCCCGTAACCGGGCTGATCGACCGCGATGACGTGAAAGCTCTTCGCCAACACCGGAATGTTGCGGGCGAAGTTAGACCACGACGACGCGCCTGGGCCACCGCCGTGCAGCAGCACGATGGTCTTGTCGTTTCCGACGCCCGCCTCGTGGAAGTGCAGTTTCAGATCGGGGCGCACTTGCGCGAACCGTGAAGTGGACTCGTAGGTGAGGGCTTCTTCGGTGGTTGTCACTGAGCCTCCTCTAGACCATCGTGTCGGTGATCGGCAGACCGAATTCGCCGGTTCCGAACATGACGTAGGCGCGTTCGGGATCGTTGGCGGCGTGGACGCGACCAGCGTGAGCATCGCGCCAGAAACGCTGGATAGGAGTGCCGTTCTGCAGCGCCGTGGCGCCGGAGTTCTCGAAGAGCTTGTCGATCGAGGCGATCGCGCGGCCCGTGGCGCGCACCTGGTCACGTCGAGCGCGCAGCCGCAGTTCCATCGGAACCTCTTCGCCCGCAAGGATCAACGCGTACTCGTCGGCGACGTTGCCGGAGAGCTGACGCCACGCGGCGTCGATGTCGCTGGACGCCTCGGCGATGCGCACCTTGGCAAACGGATCGTCCTTCGACTTCTCGCCGGCGAACGCAGCGCGCACACGCTTGCCCTGGTGCTCGACGTGCGCTTCGTAAGCTCCGTAAGCCATTCCGACGATCGGTGCCGAGATCGTCGTGGGGTGAATGGTTCCCCACGGCATCTTGTAGACCGGCGCGGTGTTGTTCTCGAGGCCCGGGGCGGTCAGTTCGCTCATCGCCCGGAAGCTCAGAACGCGATGCTTGGGAACGAAAACATCCTTGACCACAACGGTATTGGAGCCGGTTCCACGCAGACCGACCACATTCCACACGTCGTCGATCTGGTAGTCCTCGCGAGGAATCAGGTAGCTCACGAAATCGACTGCGCGGCCGTCCTTGAACACCGGACCACCGAGAACGGCCCAGCTGGCGTGGTCACAACCCGAAGACCACGCCCACGCACCGTTGACCTTGTATCCGCCCTCGACTACTTCACCCATACCCATCGGGGCGTAAGAGGACGAGATGCGAACGTCAGTGTCGTTGCCCCACACGTCTTCCTGTGCCTGCTGAGAGAAGAGGGCGAGGTGCCAGTTGTGTACCCCGATGATCGAGGAGACCCACCCTGTGGAACCACACGCGCTGGCGATCTTCTTGACCGCGGAGTAGAACAGCACCGGATCGGCTTCGTATCCGCCCCACTGCTTCGGCTGCAGCAAGCGGAAGAAGCCTGTTTCCTGAAGAGCCTTGATGGACTCGTCGGGGATACGACGCAGATCCTCGGTCTCCTGTGCGCGCTCGCGCAGTGCCGGCAGTAGTGCGTCGAGCCTCTGCATCACCTCGTGGCTGTCATGGTTACCCACTTCGACGCTCCCGTCTTCCTCGATCGGTTGGTTCACTTACACTTGAGACTAGAACACGTTCTCTTTTCTGTCGAGACGCTGACAAAGGTCCCGTTTGTGGCCGCAATGCTGTAACAAGTGCCCCCAAAATCTGGCGGAACCGGATCGAGTTCTATAACGTGTTCTACTAACAGCTAGAAGGGATGTGAGGTCACAATGGCGCAGATTCGCGAGATCGACGTCGGAACGGTGCAAACTCGTTTCGCCCGCGGTTGGCACTGCCTGGGTCTACTGAAGACCTTCAAGGACGGCAAACCGCACGCGATCGAGGCTTTCGGTACGAAGCTCGTGGTGTTCGCCGACAGCAAGGGCGACATCAAAGTTCTCGACGGATACTGCCGTCACATGGGTGGTGACCTCACACAAGGCGAGGTCAAGGGCGATTCCATCGCCTGCCCCTTCCACGACTGGCGCTGGGGCGGCAACGGCAAGTGCACCGGCATTCCTTATGCCCGCCGCGTGCCTCCGCTCGCACGCACCCGCGCGTGGACGACCCTCGAGCAGAACGGTCAGCTCTTCGTCTGGAACGACCCCGAGGGCAATCCGCCGCCCGAAGAGATCGTGATTCCTCGTATCGAGGGTGCGTACAGCGACGAATGGACCGACTGGACCTGGAACTCCATGGTCATCGAGGGGTCCAACTGCCGCGAGATCATCGACAACGTGGTCGACATGGCGCACTTCTACTACATCCACTACGCCTTCCCGACGTACTTCAAGAACGTCTTCGAAGGTGAGATCGCCACTCAGTACCTCAACACCACGGGCCGTCCCGACATCGGAATGGCCTCCCAGTACGGCGGCGACACGCTTCTTCGCTCCGAAGCTGCGTATTACGGACCGTCGTACATGGTCAATCCCCTGTGGAACAGCTACAGCGGATACGAGGTCGAGAGTGTTCTGATCAACTGCCACTACCCGATCAGCCCGGACTCGTTCGTGCTGCAGTGGGGCGTGACGGTGAAGAAGCCGACGGGTGTCTCCGACGAGATGGCCGACAAGTTGGCCGGCAAGTTCACCGAGGGCATCAGCGAGGGATTCCTGCAAGACGTCGCGATCTGGAAGAACAAGACCAAGATCGAGAATCCCCTTCTCTGCGAAGAAGACGGCCCCGTCTACCAGCTACGACGCTGGTACGAGCAGTTCTACGTGGACAAGGCCGACGTCACCGAGAAGATGACGCAGCGCTTCGAGTTCGAGGTGGACACCACCAAGGCAAACGAAGCCTGGCACGCCGAGGTCGAGGAAAACCTCGCACGCCAGAAGGCCGAGAAGGAAGCTGCAGCAGAAGCGGCAAAGAAGGAAGCAGAGGTCTAGTCGTGAGCGCCTCGATCGGAACCGACGCACGGTGGGCTCGTTGGGCCAAGGCACCGGACTTTGCCGGGCAAACGGAACGGCTCGAGGCGATCGCGGCCCAGACGATCGAGGACAAGCACGAATACCTCGACTCGGGTCTGCAGGAAGTCGACTGCAAGGCATGCGGCGCGTGTGTACTGGTTCGCAAGAACACGTACAAACACACCAGCGTGCAGTGGACTTCCGACCCGGCGCTGCGTTGCCACACCTTCAAAGAGGCAATTGCTTCCGGGCAGTCGACGGCATTGAAAGACGGATGCCCGAAACTGCACGACAGCATCGCCGACGCGGTTAGGGACGGCACCATCACGGTGCGTGATCCCGAGGTCAGCTGACCTGATTGTGCAGAACGAGGGCCGACCCACCACGGGTCGGCCCTCGTTTTACGTTCCAGCGCCTGCGCGTCCGTCAGGCAGGCGGTCGCACCTTTCGTGCAGCCACCGCGTAGACGTCGCTCGACGTGGTGAGAGAGTTCTTTCCGCTGGCCGCCGGCACTCCCCCGCGTAGATTCACGGCCCAGTTGAGCGCACCCAGCGGTCCACACCCGCTGGCTCCGGGCGCCGCAAACACCGCATCCGAATGTGGGACTGCCGGGAACACTGCACCGGGGAACTCACCGATAGGTTCCGACGGAGGGTTTCCGGTTGTGGTCAGGTGAAGGTTGATCGGATTCGAAACCGAACCGATGTAGCAATCGTCACCGAGCAAGGGATTAGACAGTTTCAATCGAACAGGCATGGTGAGTTCCTGCTCGAGAACCTTCAGATCCGGGACTCCCACCGATTCCACCGTCGCGCTGATCTGAGTCAGTCCCAGCGGAGTATCGATCCCGAGAGCACCTCCGGGTACCGAAATCGGATTGGAATAGACCCCGTTGGACCCGTCCTGCTTGGCGACGAACGTCTCGATGAAACTGTTGTCCGGCTGGGTCGCGTATTTCACTCCGCCCGCAACCTTGAGGCTTCCGTCCGGGATCGGCACCGAAAGTGCGCCCAATTTCATGGTCCCTCCGCGAACTACGACGCTGGCGCACGTCGTCACCTCGAGATCCTCGATCGGGCACGTGCCCCAACCGTCGAAGGTCAACGGATCAACCGCTGCCGCACCGGAGGAACCGAGCGATCCGCTGCCGGAAGACCCTGACGATGATTCGTCGGCAATTGCCACACCTGCACCGGCCATGACAAATGTTGCAACTAGCGCGACTGTCGACATCACTCGAGATTTGTTGCGGCTCTTCATCTTCGAATTCCTCCACCGTTGACGGAAATTCACGAGAGCCACCCCCTGCGGATCGCACCTCGATCTACGCCCGGCACGCTACCGAGAAGTGAGACGCGGATTCACACATAACGACGATATTTCCCACCAAAGAACTACGGCGATCACGCTCGATCGAACTTCCGTCCTAGCCCGGAAACCGTATCGATCCTGTCGGCTCAGTTCGGTTCGACTGTTCCCGAACCGATGACCTGATCGAGGAACGGCCCGAACATCTCCCCCAGGTTCTCGGCGATCTGATCGGGGGTACCGAAAGACAACGTCACGTGACTGATCGCCAGACGCACTATCGTGCTGCCGAACATCTCGGCATGGATGCGGTCGACGTTCGCCCAACTTGTCATGAAGATCTCGGCCAACCTCGCGCTCGCATGTTCGAGCAGCGGAGTCCCGTCGGTGGTGACCAAACTCAGCAGGTCGTGCTGCGGCCGGGGACCGACAATGCTGACCACCATCGGATCCCGGGCACCGGCGTCGAAGAAGGCACGAAATGCAGCCGAGACCGCGCCACGCGGATCCGAATGATGCAGCGTTACTTCGCGTTCCACTTCTTCGAGAAACTCGTCGACAAACCGGATGAGGTATCCGGACGCCAATCCCTGGCGAGACGTGAACTCCTTGTACAACGTCTGCCGGCTCATACCCGCAGCTTCCGCGATATGCGCCATCGTGATGTCGTTCCACGATTTCTCGGTCAAGAGTTCGCGTGTGGCGTCGAGCGCTGACGCACGGAGGAGTTGACGAGCTGCCTCGTGGTACGGGACACGGGCACGAGCGGTGGACATATCGGGAAGATTTCCATCGCCCGTGCTCGGTGTCAAAACGGTGGACACGCAAGCCACAGAAGTCACGAGTGCACTCAGAGCACCGGTGAGGCGACAAGACCCGCCGCAAGTTCGGTCAGATCCCTGTTTGTATCGGCGAGTACGTCGGCGCTGATGTCCGGGGAGCGTTCGATAAGGGTTCGGACGGCACGAATGTCCTTCGGCCGGCCCACGCTCACAGCACCGACGATATTTCCGTCGCGCATGCAGATCGCAGTGAAGTCATAGGAGTCCAAGTCTCCTCGAACAATCACGGTGTCGTCCGCGCCTGGCCAACCCGCTACTTGAATGTTGCGGCCGAATTGGTTCGACCAACTCCAAGGGACGGATTCGAAGGGTTCTTCCTTCCCGACGATGGTCTTGGCAACTGCAACTGCGTGGTCCTGCGCAGTGTTCCAGTGCTCACCACGGTGCATGCCGCCGAGAAAACCGTTGGGCACGTTGGCCACATCGCCGATCGCGTACACATTATCGACAGACGTCCTGAGGTATCCGTCTACCGAAATCCCGTTGTCCACCGCAATACCCGCAGCAGCAGCCACATCGGTATCGGGCAAGGATCCGATTGCGACGACGGCCAACTCCGCTGTCCACTCGCGTCCGTCACGCGCACGTGCGGTGACGCCGTCGGCACCCGTCGTGAGCGTCTCGAGGTCGACTCCCGTCTGCAAGGCGACGCCCGCCGAGGCGTGCAGCGCGGCGATCTTCTCCGCTATCGACGGTGGAAGCAGCCTGGACAGGGGCACCGGTTGCGCTTCGAGAACCTGCACACTGCAACCCAAGTCGCGTGCCGTTGACGCCACCTCCGATCCGATCAAGCCACCGCCGACCACCAGTAGCGAGGATCCTTCGATCAGCTGGGATTGCAAGCGTCGCATGTCTGCGATATCCCGAAGATAGTGAACGCGCTCGGAATCTTCGTTCTCCAACCGTCGGGACCGTCCACCCGTGGCAAGAATCAGAACGTCGTAGTCGATGCTGTCACCGTCGGCTAAAAGTACTGTGCGGGAATCTGTGTCGATACTCGTGACAGTTGCGCCGATCCGAAGATCGATACCCTGCTCGGTCCAGAAAGTCGACGGCCGCAACCGAGCCCGATCGATCGACGCTTTCCCGGACAGTAGCTCCTTCGACAGCGCCGGGCGGCGGTACGGCTCCTCAGGTTCGCTGCCGATCAGGATGATGCTGCCGCCGAACCCTTCCTTGCGCAGGGCCTGCGCGGCACCGGAACCGGCGATGCCCGTGCCCACGATCACGACGGTGCGTGTGTCGGGCTCGCTGACCGCTGTCATCAGCGGTCCACCTCCACCATTTCGAAATCGACTTTGGCAGCACCACAATCAGGGCAAGACCAGTCTTCGGGAATCTCGTCCCAGCGAGTACCCGGCTCGATACCGTCGTCGGGCCAGCCGATCGCTTCGTCGTACTCGAACCCGCACTGGAGGCAGCGGAACAATTTGTAAGCAGTGGCAGTCTCGGACATCGGTTTTCCTTTCGCCTGTGAATAGTTCGATCAGGATTGCGCGACGAGCGTGAAGTCGACCTTCTCGCGGACGCCGCAGTCGGGGCAGCACCAGTCGTCCGGGATACTCGACCACGGCGTACCTGGCGGAAAGCCCTCTCGCGCAGCGCCTGTCGATTCGGTGTACGTGTAGTCGCAGATCGGGCAGATGTAGGAGTTCATGCATTCACCCCGTAGGACGCGAGGATCTTGGCGCGCTTCTTCGGCGCGATGTTGACCTGGGTGATGTCACCTCGGTAGTGCTCGAGAACGCGGTGGTCCATCACCTTGCGCCACAGGGGCGGGACTGTTGCGAGCATAATCATGCTGGCGTAGCCGCTCGGGAGCTGAGGGGCCTCTTCCATACTGCGAAGCGCCTGGTAACGACGTGTCGGATTCGCATGATGATCGCTGTGCCGCTGCAAGTGATAAAGGAAGACGTTAGTGCAGATGCGATCACTGTTCCAGCTGTGTGCCGGCGTGCATCGCTCGTACCGTCCGCTTGCGGTTTTCTGACGTAGGAGTCCGTAGTGCTCGAGGTAGTTGATCGCTTCGAGCAGCGAAAACCCGATGAACGCCTGGATCACGAGGTACGGCGCGATGCCGATCCCGAACACTGCAAGCGCGACACCGAACAGAACAACCGACATGAGCCAGGCGTTGAGCACGTCGTTCTTGATGCTCCAGTGCGTGGTGCCCAAACGCTCGAAGCGGGTCTTCTCGAGATGCCACGCCGACTTCAATCCCCCGCCGACGCTGCGCGGCCAGAAACCGTAGAGGGTCTCACCGAAGCGCGAGGTCGCCGGATCTTCCGGAGTCGACACTCGCACATGGTGGCCACGGTTGTGTTCGAGGTAGAAGTGACCGTAAGCACTTTGTGCGAGAACGATTTTGGACAACCAGCGCTCGACGCTCTCCTTCTTGTGCCCGAGTTCGTGGGCTGTGTTGATGCCGATTCCGGCCGTCACACCGATCGTCACTGCGAGTCCGATATTGGAGAGAACGCTCAAATCCCAACGCGCCCAGATGTAGCAGGACAGGAAGAAGGCCGTGTACTGCAGCGGCAGATAGGCGTAGGTGCACCACCGGTAGAAGCGGTCGTTCTCGAGTTCGTCGATCACCTCGTCGGGCGGATTCTTCCCGTCCTCACCCGCCAGGATGTCGATGACGGGAATGAGAGCAAACGCGATCAGTGGGCCGGTCCACCAGAAGACATTCCATCCGGTGGCGGTAACAAGCCCCACGGCGATGAAAGTTGCCGATGACGGAATCAGCGCCAACAGCCACAAGTAGCGTTTCCGGTCTCTCCAAGTTGCGAGCCGACCATCTGGCTCGGTGTACACCAACGCCGCCATCGAATTCTCCAGTTCTCGTTCGGATCAGTGAGTGCGTCCTGCGCGGTAATCCGCGACACGAACAACATCTATGTATAGAGAGTGGACAAATGATGGCGTTTTGTCAACGATTTTCAAGGTAAAACTTTTACAAACATGTCAATTTGTACATCTAGATGAACCCTCCGTTCGGGCTGATCGCAAATCTTCCGCCACCGCGCCACACTCGCTACAAAAGTGGAATGGGGACGTCAACGTGCGCAATATGCGCCAAACACCGAGGAACAGGCCCGCTCGTCAGCCCTCGAATATTCGAGGACGACTTCGTCGTTGTCCCCCATCGGCCCCCTCCACCACACGGACGTTCGGTTCCTGGATATGTGTTCGTCGAGACCCGTCGACACGTGTCCGGGTTGCCTTCACTATCCGAACCTGAAGCACTCGCCATCGCACACGCGGTCTGGTGCGTCTCACGTGCCCTCGACTCGGAATTGACTCCGGAATTCGTGTTCTCCGCGATCGCTGGGCTAAGCGTCCCCCACTTTCATCAGCACGTTTTCGTCAGACCTTTCGGCGCTCCGAGTTCAGTGAGTTGGAACGACGTCGATTCATGGGACGACGCGCCACGCGTCGACGAGGTCGAGCTCACGCTTCTGTGCAGGAGAATCGCGCTCGGCTTCGAAGACGAGCAATAGCGCAAAACAGTCGGTGCGCGGACGGACAGTCGGCGCGAGACGCAACCTCTCGATGTCCGATTTGCGCGAATTTCCCCAAAACGAAAGTTCGCTTACCCATACTGAAATGACCGACTGTCCCCGACGTGAGTGGGTCCTCATGGATACCGACGTATTGGTAGCGGGCGCCGGCCCGATCGGATTGACCACCGCGATCGAGCTGCGCAGACGCGGCATCTCATGTCGAATAGTCGACCCGCTCGACGAACCGCGGCAATACGCGAAAGCCGTCGGGATTCAGCCACGCACTCTCGAACTCTTCGAGAACATGGGGGTGCTCCGCCTGGCACTCGACGCCTCGACATTGATGCGCGGTCAGATCATGTACACGAACGGCGTCGAGGTCGGCCGCGTCGACCTCACCCTCCCCGACGACGTTCCTTACTGGTTTCTCTGCCTGCCTCAGTACTCGACGGAGCGCATCCTCACCGAGCGCCTCGCCGAATTGGGAACAACGGTCGAACGCGGAGTCGGCCTCACTGCATTCGAACAGTCCGACGACGCCGTCACCTGCACCCTCAGCGACGGCAGCACTGTGACAGCCCGGTACCTGGTGGGTTCCGACGGCGCGCACAGCGTGGTCCGCAAAGGGCTGGGCCTGAGCTTCGAGGGCGGCGCGTTTGCCGAGAGCTACATGCTCGGCGACGTCGAAGTCGACTGGTCGATACCCAGCGGCTACTCCGTCCGCGCCAACCACACCGCCGACGACGGAACCACCGACGACCTACTCGTCTGCATCCCACTTCCCGGACACAAGCGGTACCGCATGTCGATGCTCGTTCCGGACGAGTTGATGCCGGACGAATCGTCGAACAAAGCCGCTGTACAACACGGTTTTTCAACCGGAAAGACACCTGAACTCCATCACATCCAGGCTGTGCTCGACAGACTGTCCCCAGAACCGACAACCGCCTCGATGCTGCGATGGTCCTCGGTCTTCCGCATCAGCCACCGCATCGTCGACGCTTACAGCCGCGGACGGGTTTTTGTCGCCGGCGACGCCGCGCACATCCATCCCCCGACTGGCGCGCAGGGCATGAACACCGGGATCCAGGACGCCCACAATCTTGCGTGGAAGATAGCGCTCGCCGTCAAAGGTGTTGCGAAAGCGGATCTTCTCGAGACCTACGACGCCGAAAGGCGGCCGGTCGGTGAAGAAGTCGTCGGGATGACGGTCCGAAATGCTCGAGAAGGAATCGGTTCGGGAGAGTCCTCCATCGACACGGCAATGCGGCGCCAGGCTCAATTGTTGATCGACTACTCGGAGAGTCCGCTGAACACCGGGCGTAATTCTTCGAGTCCACACGTTCAACCGGGCGAGCGTGCACCCGATGCACGCGGAATGCGCCGAGACGGTGTGCAGTATCCAATTCGGTTGTTCGACTTGCTGTCCGGAGTCGACCACACGTTACTGCTGACTTCGGACGGATCCGCGGAGAGCATCAACAGCTTGGAGAAGGTCGCCGACGCCGCAATTCGATCAGCGCACGGCTTGCTGGACGTCTACGCGATAGTGCCACCGGGAACCGTGACCGTCGACTCGCTGGTGCCGATCATCGAGGACAACGCCTCGCAACTGTGCGCCGCGTATGGGGTCGAAGGTACGGCGGCGCTGGTCATTCGCCCCGACGGCTACCTCGGATTCCGTGGTCACCCGGAGAACGTTTCCGACTACTTCACGAAAGTATTTGCCGTCAATCAGGAATGAGCGAAGCGAACATCAACCGAATCTCGGGCGAGAGCTTCATCAACTCGACGTATCCACCCAACGGCCCGGCATCGAGGTAGGAGAACTCCATGCCGACGCCCTCTACCCGACCTTGTTGCACCACCGACATTCCGCGACGCTCGGCCTCGAGCAACGTCGCCTCGTAATCGTCGGGAACCCAAGCCAGGTGATGAACTCCGACGCCGTGAGTCTCCAGGAATTCCGTGTACAGGTTGCGTCCAGACACTGGTTGGATCAGCTCGAGCTGTTGGCTGCCCGCATATCCGATCGACACGTGCACGACATAGTCTGCGGGCTCCCCGCGAAAGGTTGTGGTCTCGGGACCAAAGGCGATGTCTGGCATACGTAGCCATCGCTCCACTCCCCACTGCCGAGTGAACTCCTGTTCGGCGGCCTCGATGTCCTCGACCACCCAGCAGATCTGGAAGATCGGTCCCGAGACCAACGGGGTCATGCCATTTTTCCGTTGTCCACCGAGTAGACGGCCCCGTGTATCGCCGAGGCGTCGTCGGAGGCAACGAAAGCCACCATCTTCGCAACGTCCTCGGCTTCCATCAAGCCACGCGGCGAGGCAACCTTCATGACGAGGTCGAAGTCGACTCCGTCGGGGAAGGTGAATCCGGTGACTTGAGGAGTCATCATGCCGCCGGGGCAGATTGCGTTGACACGCAGAGACTTTCCGGTGTACTCCATCGCCATCGCTCGGGTCAGTCCGATGAGTCCGTGCTTGGCAGCGCAGTATCCAGCCGAGTACGCCTGCCCTTCCAGCCCCGCGATCGAGGAGACGTTGACTATGTTGCCGCCCCGCTCCAGCAAGTGCGGCAGTGCTGCTCGGGAAAGGAAGAACGGTCCGTTCAGATTGACCGCAAGGTCATGTGCCCATTCGGAATCCGCAATATCCGCCGTGTGACGAAGCGAGTGCGATCCCGCCACGTTGACGAGGATGTCGATACCACCGAGCGCGTCGACACACGCTTGCACCGCCGCATCACACTGAGCAGAATCCGAGACGTCCGTCGCTGCGTAACGACGCTCACCGTCCGTGCCGACCACCTCGACCATCGACTGCCGCAGCTTTTCCTTGTCACGGGCGATACCGAAAACCTGTGCGCCCCTGCGGTGGAGGAGCTCGGTGACGGCGCGCCCCAACCCTGAGGACGCGCCGGTCACCAAGGCCACTTTTCCGGCCAGTACGTCTGCCATGGCCTAGGAAGCCGCTGCTTCGCGCTGGAGTTCCAGCGCGATGTCGATCAACTGATCTTCCTGGCCGCCGACCAACTTGCGCTTGCCTGCGCGCACCAACAGTTCCGCGGACGACACTCCGTACCGCTCGGCCTGACGCTCGGCATGCTTGAGGAAGCTCGAGTACACGCCGGCGTAGCCCATCATCAGCGCTTGACGATCGAGCAGGCATTCCTGCGGCATTGCCGGGCGCACAACATCTTCGGCTGCATCGGCGATGGCGAAGAAGTCGATACCGGTCTTGACGCCGATCTTGTCGCAGACACCGACAAACGCCTCGACCGGGGCGTTGCCGGCGCCGGCACCGAACCGACGGGTACTACCGTCGATCTGCTTGGCTCCCGCACGAACTGCCGCAATGGAATTGGCGACGCCCAGGCCCAGGTTCTCGTGGCCGTGGAAGCCGACCTGAGCGTCGTTGCCGAGTTCCTGAACCAGCGCCTCGACGCGATCGGATACCTGCTCGAGTACCAGCGCGCCGGCCGAGTCGACCACGTACACACACTGGCAACCCGCGTCGGCCATGATGCGAGCCTGCTTGGCCAGCTTCTCCGGCGGAATCGAGTGAGCCATCATGAGGAATCCGACTGTTTCGAGTCCACGCTCACGCGCGAGACCGAAGTGCTGGATGGATACGTCTGCCTCGGTGCAGTGAGTTGCGATGCGGCAGATGGACGCACCGTTGTCCTGCGCGATGACGATGTCGTCCTTGATGCCCAACCCGGGCAGCATCAGGAAGGCGATCTTCGCGTTGGTCGCCGTCTCGACTGCAGCTTTGATCAGTTCCTGCTCGGGAGTCTTCGAAAAGCCATAGTTGAAGGAGGACCCGCCGAGGCCGTCGCCGTGAGTGACCTCGATGACCGGCACTCCGGCTCCGTCGAGCGCACCGACGATGGCCCGTACTTCTTCGACGGTGAACTGATGACGCTTGTGGTGGGAGCCGTCGCGCAGCGATGTGTCGGTGACGCGGATGTCCCAGCTCGAATCGAAATGAATCATGTCGCTCATGCCTTCACACTCAGAAGCTTCTGGGCGATTTCCTCGCCCACCTTGGTGGCTGCTGCCGTCATGATGTCGAGGTTGCCCGCGTACGGCGGCAGGAAATCGCCTGCGCCTTCGACCTCGACGAACGTGGTGACCGTTGCATAGCCACCGGAAACGACGCTCGGTTTGTCGAACTGCGGTTCGTTGAGCAACCGGTAGCCGGGCACGTACTGCTGGATGTCCTTGACGACGCGGTGAATGGAGTCGGTGATCGCGGCCTGATCGGCGTCTTCGGGGATAGCGCAAAAGATGGTGTCGCGCATGATCATCGGCGGGTCTGCGGGGTTGAGGATGATGATCGCCTTGCCGCGCTGTGCGCCACCGATGGTCTCGATACCGCGGCTGGTGGTCTTGGTGAACTCGTCGATGTTCGCGCGAGTTCCCGGGCCGGCGGACAACGATGCAACGGAGGCGACGATCTCGGCGTACGCCACGTCGACGACACGCGATACCGCGTAGACGATCGGAATGGTTGCCTGCCCACCGCAGGTGATCATGTTGACGTTGGGTGCGTCCAGGTGCTCACGCAGGTTCGCGGGCGGAACCACAGCCGGGCCGACCGCGGCCGGAGTCAGGTCGACGGCACGGATACCGGCGGCCTCGTAGCGTGGTGCTGCCTCGCGGTGCACGTATGCCGACGTCGCCTCGAAGACCAGGTCCGGTTTCTCCGCCTGGTTCAGCAACCAGTCGACGCCCTCGGTGGAGGTCTCGAGTCCCATCTTGCGGGCGCGCGCCAATCCTTCACTCTCGGGATCGATTCCGATCATCCATCGCGGTTCGAGCCACTCGGAACGCTGCAGTTTGTACAACAGATCGGTACTGATGTTTCCCGATCCGACGATCGCCACACTTGCCTTGGTCATGACTACTCCTACGTGAACTGAAGAGAGACGGAACCGAGGCCGCTGAACTCGGCTCGGAAGTTGTCGCCTGGATGAGCGTCGATCGCTCGCGTGCACGAACCCGGCAGAACGATGTCGCCGGCCTTGAGCCGAACTCCGAACGTGTCGACCTTCTGCGCCAACCACGCGACGGCGGTGACCGGGTTACCGAGAACCGCATCGCTGCGCCCCTCCGCAATCCGCTCGCCGTTGCAGGTCAGCACCGCGTCGATCGCCTTGATGTCGATGTCCGACGGGCGAACTCGTTCCTTGCCGAGAATGAACCCGGCGGAGGACGCGTTGTCCGCGATGGTGTCCGAGAGGCCGATCTTCCAGTCCTTGATCCGGCTGTCGATCAACTCGATGGACGGCGCATAGGCGACAGTGGCGTCGATGACGTCTTGTTCGGTGCACCCGGCGCCCGGCAGATCTGCTCCCAGAATGAAGGCGACCTCCACCTCGACGCGCGGGAAGCAGAAGCGCGACGTGTCGACCGGACGGTTCTCGAACTCTTCCATCTCGGCGAGCAGGTGACCGTAATCTGGCTCGTCGACGCCCATCATCTGCTGCATCGCCAGTGACGAGAGTCCGACCTTGTGTCCGACCACCTTTGCGCCACCGGCAACACGACGCCTGATGTTGATGAGCTGGATCTCGTAGGCGTCGACGACGTCGATGTCCGGATACGTGGCGATCAGCGGGCTGATCGGAGCGCGATCCCGTTCCGCCGAATCAAGATGGTCGGCAAGTTCGCCGCGGATCTGCGTCGAGAGCATCGTTCAGGCCTTTCCGACTGTGGAGAATGCGGCTGCGTGCTGACCGGCTCGTCGTCCGGAGAACACGCAGTCGGCGAGCGACAAGCCGCTCACATACGAGTTGGAACAGATACCGACCGCGGTACGGCCGGCGGCATACAGACCAGGGATACCCTCCCCGGCCTCGTTTTTCACCATGCCGGACGATTCGTCGACCACCAATCCACCGAGCGTGAGCATCGGGCACGGATTCATCATGTTGGGCTTGATCGAGACGTCGTACATCGTGAACGGCGCAGACAGTATCGGCCTGACGAAGTCCGACGGTTTACCCATCGGATCAGGTTGTCCGGCAGCGGCAGCGGAGTTGTGCGCGTCGACGGTGACTTGAAGGCCGGCGACGTCTATCCCCGCTTTGCGGGCGACCTCGGCAATGGTGTTGCCACGCACTGCAGTACGCATCATTCCGGTGGTCTGTACCCGCTGGAACCACATCGACTGGTCACTTATCTGCGATTTCGCTTCGCGAACGAGTTCGGAATCTGCCAGCAGCCAACCGATTCCGCTGCTCTTCTCCGCCATCGCCTGACCGAGAGCGGCACCGTAACGGGACTCGTCGACGATTCGCGCACCGGATTCACCCACCAAAATGGAACCGAGAAAAGCACTCGGCGGGACGATGAATCGCCAGGCGGACACATTGCCGAGCTTGTCGGTGGCTCCCCCGGCTTCGACACCGAGGTTGATGCCTTTGCCGTCGTCCCCGGACGTGCCGAGCGGGATACCGCCCTTGTAGGCGGGGGCATGGGTGCGCATCATCTCGCGATTGGACACGAAGCCGCCGGCGCTCAGGATCACGCCGCCGCGCGCCTGGATGCGAATCCGCTTGGCGTGCTTCTTCTCGATCTTCGCGATGAGTGCGTCGAGAATCGTGCGCAACTGCGGTGCGTAGACGCCGGGCTTGGAGGACAGGGACCCGAGCGTCGCGTGACGGCGACGAACTCCGGCAGGTGCGTCACGCAGCGTCAGTGCTTCGACGCCGAGCACCCGGCCGTCCTCGATGATCAGCCGGTCCGCTCGCGTCTGGCCGAGCAACTGGACGCCCTTCGCCTCCGCGGACTTCGCGAGCGGGCCGTACAGCATCTTTCCCGACGTGCCACGCCCCTTGGCGCGATGACCACGCGGAGCAGGTTTTGCGATGTCACGGAACCCGCCGGCCGATTCGCTACCCGAGAAGTAGAGGTAGTGCTTGTTGCTCGGGTACGACGTCTTGTACGGACAGAGTGAGGCTTCGAACGGCACGCCGTGACTGCGCAGCCAGTCGATCGACGCCGGGCTCTCGTCGACGAACCGGCGCAGAGTCTGCGGCGTCACCGCGTCACCGACCTCGCGGTTCAGGTAGGCGAGCATGGCTTCGGGACTGTCCTCGACACCGGCTTCCTTTTGAATCACGGTGCCGCCGCCGGCGTAGTAGATTCCTCCGGAAATCGTGCTGGCACCACCACCGAGTGCTCGGTCGATTGCCAAAACCGACGAACCGGCCGCTACAGCTTCGAGCGCCGCACTGGCGCCCGCCACACCGAACCCGACCACAAGGACGTCAACCGAAGTATCCCAGGTCACACCGCACCATCCTCAATCTCACTGCAACGTGTTTCGTTATCAATGACAACGTCCGGAAATACTTCCTGGCAGAAAGCATGGACTGACACCCCCATCATTCTATAACGTGTTCTACATGAGCAAGCAGGAATACGACATCGTCGTCGTCGGCAGTGGTGCCGCAGGTATGACAGCGGCCTTGACCGCAGCCCACCAGGGCTTGAGTGTGGTCATCGTGGAGAAAGCCGCCCACTACGGCGGATCGACCGCCCGTTCCGGTGGTGGGGTCTGGATCCCCAACAACGAGGCACTTCAAGCGGACGGTGTCACCGATACACCGGAGGCCGCACGTTCCTACCTGCACAGCATCATCGGCGACGTTGTCGCTCCCGAACGCATCGACACCTATCTCGAGCGCGGTCCCGAGATGCTCTCGTTCGTGTTGAAGAACAGCCCGCTCGAGCTGCAGTGGGTTCCCGGCTACTCCGACTACTACCCGGAAGCACCCGGCGGACGCCTCGGTGGCCGCAGTGTCGAGCCCACCCCGTTCGACGGCAACAAGTTGGGCGCCGACCGCAAGAACCTCGAGCCCGACTACGTCAAGGCCCCCAAGAACTTCGTCATCACCCAGGCCGACTACAAGTGGCTCAACCTGCTGATGCGCAATCCTCGCGGACCCCTGCGCGCCATGAAGGTCGGCATGCGATTCCTCGCAGCGAAGGCCACCAAGAAGGATCTGCTGGTTCGCGGCCAGGCACTGGTCGCCGGTATTCGACTCGGACTTCAGTCCGCCGGAGTACCCATCCTGCTGAACACCCCGCTGACCTCCCTGTACACCGAAGACGGCGCAGTTCGCGGCGTCAACGTCATCGTCGACGGCGAGGAGCAGGTCATCCGCGCTCGCCACGGAGTCGTGTTGGGATCCGGCGGATTCGAGCACAACAAGGAAATGCGTGAGAAGTACCAGCGCGCACCTATCGGCACCGAATGGACCGTCGGCGCGAAGGCAAACACCGGCGACGGTATCCGCGCAGGCCAAGAAGTGGGCGCTGCAGTCGATTTCATGGACGACGCCTGGTGGGGCCCGTCCATTCCGCTGACCGGCGGACCGTGGTTCGCTCTCTCCGAGCGCACCCTCCCGGGCTGCATGATGGTCAACATGTCGGGCAAGCGCTTCGGCAACGAGGCGGCTCCGTACGTCGAGGCGACCCATGCGATGTACGGCGGTGAGTACGGTCAGGGCGAGGGCCCCGGCGAGAACATCCCGACGTGGATGATTCTCGATCAGCGCTACCGCAACCGTTACACGTTTGCCGGTATCACTCCCCGCTCCCCCTTCCCCGGCCGCTGGCTCAAGGCCGGCATCGTGGTCAAGGCGGGAACCATCGCCGAATTGGCCGAGAAGACAGGGCTTCCCGTCGCATCGCTGACCGAAACCGTCGACCGGTTCAACGGCTTCGCACGCAACGGCAAGGACGAGGACTTCGGACGCGGTGACAGTGGTTACGACGCGTACTACGGCGATCCCCGACTGAAGAACCCCAGCCTCGCCGAAATCAGCAAGGCTCCGTTCTACGCCATCAAGATGGTTCCGGGTGACCTCGGCACCAAGGGCGGAATCTGCACCGACGTCAACGGCCGAGCATTACGCGAAGACGGAAGCGTCATCGACGGCCTCTACGCGGCTGGCAACGCGAGCGCTCCGGTCATGGGCCACACCTACGCCGGACCAGGCGCGACCATCGGTCCCGCAATGACTTTCGGTTACTTGGCCGTACTCGACATCGTCGAGCGTGCGAAGAAGGCCGAGACAACCGAAGCACCTGCAGCTGAAAAGACGGCGGTCGACCATGCCAATTGATCCGAAGATCGCACTCGGCGCCGAGCTTGCGCCACAAGAGTTCTCGTGGACCCCGTCGGACGTGCAGCACTACCACTTGGCATTGGGGGCAGGTGCTCGTCCGCTTGATCCGAACGAGCTTCGATACCTCGACGACGAAAAGCCTCAGGTACTACCCACCTTTGCCACCGTCGCCGCCAACTTCCACGCCACCGAAGCACCGAAGGTGTCGTTCCCCGGCGTCGAAATCGATCTGGCGAAGGTAGTCCACGGAAGCCAGGAAGTGACTGTCCATCAGCCGATCCCGGCAAGTGGAAGTGGCCGCACCACAACTCGAATCGCCGAGATCTGGGACAAGGGCAAGGCCGCGGTGATCGTGCAGGAATCCGTCACGGTTGACGCCGAGGGCAACCCGCTGTGGACAGCTCGCTCGTCCATTTTCGCCCGCGGCGAGGGTGGTTTCGGGGGTGAACGTGGTCCGTCGGAGTCGATTACGCTTCCGGATCGCGAAGCAGATGAGACAGTGGTGACGCCTGTGCTTCCACAGCAGGCTTTGCTGTACCGGATGTGTGGTGATCGGAATCCGTTGCACTCGGATCCGCAATTCGCCTCCGCGGCAGGCTTTCCAGCGCCTATCCTGCATGGACTGTGTACTTACGGAATGGTCTGCAAGACCGCAGTGGATACCATGCTCGACGGCGACAGCAGTCGGGTAGCCGGATTTCGGGCCCGCTTTGCCGGGGTCGTATTTCCCGGCGAGAACTTGAGTATCCAGATCTGGAAAGACAATGGGCGACTCCTGATCTCAGCTTCCGTACTGGAGCGCGAAGCTCCTGCCCTGGCTGACGTAGTTCTCACTCTTGTCTGATACCAACCTGTCTGATACCCACCTGTTAGAACTCACCGTAGTTCTCGAACCCGATGGAGTAGCCCGAAGATGACGGCACAAGACGAAAAGTTCCGACTGTCCCGACGAGGTTTCATGGCCGCTGGAGCCGGCGCCGTGGCAGCGACCGCATTCGCCGGCTGGACGCCGGCCTACGCCGTCCCCGCCGGCTCTTCCGGCTCCGCGGGTGGTCCTGTCTCCACCCTCACGCCGCCACCTGCCTTCCCCGAAGGCATCGCGCTGTACCAGCAGGCATATCAGAACTGGTCCAAGGAGATCATGCTCGACGCGATCTGGACCTGTTCGCCCAAGACGCCCGAAGACGTAGTCCGCCTCGCGAACTGGGGCCATGCCAACGGCTACACCATTCGTCCCCGCGGTGCCATGCACGGCTGGACGCCGCTGACCATCGTCAACGGTGCGCCGGTCGACAAGGTCATCCTCGCCGACACCACGGTCCACCTCACCGGAGTCTCCGTCAACGCCGGTGGCAGCCCAGCCACCGTCACCGCAGGACCCGGCGCGACCCTCGACGCCATCACGACCGCACTGCAGGCACAGGGCCTCGGGTTCGCGAACCTGCCGGCGCCGGGTGTGTTGACCATTGCCGGCTGCCTCGCCGTCGACGCTCACGGCGCAGCGCTCCCCGCCGAAGGCGAAGCACACGTCCCCGGACAGACTTTCGGCTCACTCTCCAACCTCGTCACGTCCCTGACCGCAGTGGTCTGGAACGGCAGCGAGTACGCGCTGAAGACGTATGCACGTAGCGACGCGGCGATCAAGCCGCTGCTGACTCACCTCGGACGCACCTTCCTCACCTCCGTCACCTTGCAGGCCGCCCCCAATTACCGCATGCGCTGCGTCAGCCACACCGACATCGGTTGGCAGGAACTCTTCGGCGCCCGCGGAGCGTCCGGACGCACCTTCGAGAAGTTCGTCCGCGAAAACGGTCGCGCAGAAGCAATCTGGTACCCCTTCACCGAACGCCCGTGGATGAAGGTGTGGTCACTTGCCCCCACCAAGCCGCCGTTCTCGCGTGAGGTGACCGGACCGTACAACTACATCTTCTCCGACAACCTCCCGGAGCCGGTCACCGACATGATCGGCCAGATCAACTCCGGAAACCCGGGCATCGCACCAGCATTCGGGCAGATCATGTACGCCACCACCGTTGCCGGACTCGCCGCGACGTTCTCCAACGACCTGTGGGGATGGTCCAAGGACGTCCAGTTCTACATCCGGGCCACCACCCTTCGTCTGACCGAGGGCGGCGGAGCCGTCATCACCTCGCGCGCCAACATCGGCCAGGTCATCCACGACTTCACCCAGTGGTTCAACGGTCGCATGGAGTACTACCGCTCTATCGGACAGTTCCCCCTCAACGGCCCCGTCGAAATCCGTTGCTGCGGCCTCGATCAACCGTCGGATGTCGAGGTCGACTCGGCAGGCGCCCCCACCATCTCGGCCATGCGCCCGCGCCCCGACCATCCGGAATGGGACACCGCCATCTGGCTCAACGTCCTCGGCGTCCCCGGAACCCCCGGCATGTTCGCGTTCTACCGCGAAATGGAACAGTGGATGCGTAATCACTACAACAACAACGACGCCACCTTCCGCCCCGAGTGGTCCAAGGGCTGGGCGTTCGGCCCCGACAAGCCGTACACCGACACCCCGATCATCACCCAAGGCCTCCCCCAGACCTACCGCGACGGCGTCCCATCGAGCGACAACTGGGACACCGCCAACGCCGCATTCAACGCGTTGGATCCGCACAAGGTCTTCAGCAACACCTTCCTGGACCAGTTGCTGCCTTGAGGTTCAAGTACTGAGCGCACACTCTGACAACTCGACGGTCGTCGCCACTCCCCTACTTTCGGGAGTGCGGCGGCCGTCGTGCGTTGCAGTGAGTGGGATGAAGGAGTCCCCCCGCATCCCGACGAGGCAGCTGCCTCAATCGCGATCAGGATGGATCGCCTCGTGCATACTTTCCACTGCCCTGGCATGAGTTGAGAGCTCGGACCGAGCCGACCGAATCGTGGCGCTGTCGCTGCGTGCCCCCGGCTCGGACGACGACGAGTCCTCTCCGGGGTTCGGCGCGCCATCAGCTGGATGCTCGGAGGAGCCGGTGCGCTCTTCCCTCTCCGCGCGGGCGCGCAACAACGACTCGGACTTCGGGGTATTTCGCATCGGAGCATTGTCCCAGATCCATCTCCTATGACTCACATTGAGCGCTCTCACCCCCGGCGACCAGGCCGTTCCTGAATATCAATACCTAGAATGTTCGCAACAAAATATCTACAGCGGTCAGGGTAGACATTCTCGCAAGGCTGTTGTATCTTTTTTCTCGTAGCAAGGAACGAGTCAAGAGATGCGGGAGAGATGAACTACCCGCAAGCAGTACCGCAGGGCAGGGACGTGCCGGGGCCGAATTCGTGTGTGAGTGTGTAGTCGGACCCGGCACCCCCCTTCAAAGCGGCTACCGGATGTCTTGTGCGAGTCCGGAAGTTCGAAAGAATGCAGTTATGTAAGTAAGTTCAACCCCATCCGGCCCCCGGCGCTCCTCGCGCCGGGGGCCCCGTCCGTTCAGCGAAAGAAGCGAGCCATTCCGGCAGATACACCACCGGGGGACCCCTCCGGCAGATTCGACGACGAGAACTATCCTGCGTACAGCATGGGACATGCGGCCGAGATCCTCGGTGTCAGGCAAGCTTTCCTTCGTAGCCTCGATGCCGCGAAACTGCTTACCCCACAACGCTCTGAGGGCGGACATCGCCGCTACTCCCGCTACCAGCTGCGCATCGCAGCCCGCGCGCACGAACTCGTAGCCAACGGCACGGCGCTCGACGCTGCTTGCCGCATCATCATCCTCGAAGACCAACTCACCGAAGCCCGTCGCATCAACGCCGAGCTTCAGCAAGCGCAGGACCTGCGAGAGGAACCGGACGCGGCACCCGAATGAGGACTGCACTGGAACAGCAGTTGCGCCTATACGGTCGATCTGACCCCTCCTCCTTCCAACTGCGGTAAATTCGGCCAATTGGGACATTGCTCGGCGTCGGTTGCTCGATTTCCACATCGAAGGGATCGCAGGCATGACTTCCTCCCACCACCGCGCTCGGGTGCGGCTGTCTGCTCTGTCGATCGCCTTGACCGTTGCCATTGCAACCGCTGCGTGCAGTTCCGACGATGACTCCGCAACAAACACGGGCAGCGCCTCTCCCAGCACCTCGAGCAGTCGAGAATCCACCGAGATCACGGACATCGTCCGCCGCCAAGTGGCCGACTTGGGCCTCAGTGCCGCTGTGTTCGGGGTGTGGCGAGGCGACGACGAAGTTGCTCTCGGCGCCGTCGGAGAGTCCCCTGTCGGAGTTCCGGCGACAACCGACATGCAGTTGCGCGTCGGCCAACCGATGGAACCGATGCTCTCGACAGTCCTGCTGCAACTCGACGAAGAGGGAACGCTTCCCCTCGATCAACCGATCGCGAAGTGGGAACCGAACTTTCCACGCGCAGACACCATCACTCCGCGAATGCTGGCCAACAGCACGTCGGGCATCTCCGACTACGTGACCGATCCACAGTTCCTCAAACTCTTCACGGACAACCCGATGAAGGGCTGGACTTCTCGAGAGATCCTGGATCTTGCCAACTCCCGCCCGCCGTTGTTCGAACCCGGCACCAGTTGGGCGTACGCGCACAGCGACCTGACGCTGCTCGGCGACGTAATGGAGAAAGCGACTGGAAAACCGCTGGGCGAACTACTTCAGCAGCGCGTCTTCGATCCACTCGGGATGGATCACAGCAGCGTTGTACTCACGTCGCAGATGGACGAACCGATCCTGCACGGTTACACCAATGAACGTGGAGTATTCGAAGACTCCACTTTCTGGAATCCGACGGCGTTCCTGCACAGCGGAAACATGAACGCGCCTGTCGCCGACGTCGGAAAGTGGGTGCGCGCGCTGGGAACGGGAGAGTTACTCTCCGACAAGGCTTTCGAGCAGCAGATGGCGCCGACGACTGCGGGCTTGGGAAGTATGACGGTGGACAAGTTCTTTTCCTTCGGGACCGGGCACCTCGACGGCTGGCTGGTGATGAACCCGTCGTACGGCGGTTACAACGGTCTCGCGCTCTACTACCCCGACTCGAAGACGACGATCGTCGTCTACGCCACACTCGGGCCGACAACCAACGCGGACCTCAACAACGCCGTGTCGATGGGGAAGGAGATCGGAACCCTCCTCGAGCCGGATCACCCGCCGCAGGTACCGACGCCGTGACGCCCCACACACGCTGGTAGTAAACAGCGCCGGTCGGCAACTTCCTGTTTACGCACGGATTACCTCCAGGACTTATCGCCCCATCACCATTCTCTTCAGTACCGAACGAAACGCGTCGGACCGCGGGTTGTCTCGCCAGTGAACGAGAACGTAGATAGATGGGGACAGGCCCGATGAGGAAATACGCGATGTCAGTGGCATGCACGGTTGCAGTCACAGCGGGGGTGGCTCTTGTGATGTCGGTACCTGCCGGAGCGGACCCGAATGACGGTGGGTCGTGCCCGGCCGGTGCGGTATTCGCGGTCGGCGGAACGTGGGATCCGACGGGACAAACGACGCAACCCGTCACCGACCGCTACGTCGCCCAGGGTTACGCCTCCAAGCCGGTGACCTACCCCGCCAGCTTCTGGCCGCTCGGCGAACAGACGTACGACCAGAGCGTTGCCGCCGGCGCCCAGACGCTTCGCACTGAAGTCAACGCTTTCCACGCTCAGTGCCCGGGCAGCGAGATCGTCGTCACCGGATACTCACAGGGAGCGCGTATTGCCGGCGACGTGCTCGGTGACATCGCACGCGACGGATCCATTCCGCAGTCGCAAGTCGAAGGCGTCCTCTACGCCGACCCTCGTAACTCGGCCGGGGGCATCGAAACCGTAGTGCCCAATGTCGTTCCGGGAGCGACGATGTCCGGAGCACGCGGCGGATTCGGAGACATCGCAGTACAGGAAGTCTGCATCGAGGGTGACGGCATCTGCAACATGCCCAAGCCGCGTGATGCGCCCGAGGTGTTCGTGGATTCGGTCTTCGGCTACTTCACGAAGCACAACACCTACACGCCGATGATGTCCGAGCCCGCTCCGCCTGCTCCCCCGGCGCTGCCGCAGACACCGTCGGTGCCACTGCAACCGGCTGACGTCGCCACTGCGATCGTGACACGGGTCGTCGAGAACATCACTCCGTATCTGAGCGCTGCACTCGCCACCGTGCTGACGAAGTAACGCGACACCGCTTGTTCGGCTGACTGAAAGTCGACCGATTCGTACAAGTCGAGGACCACCCGCGCCGTGCACCATCGAATACATGCTCACCCTCATCGTCAGATACGGGTACGTCCCGTTCATGCTCTTGGGAATCAACGGAGCCGCAATCGCGCTGGCGGCATCCGGCGCGCCGAAATGGTCACTGGTGGCATTGATTCTCTTCGCAGTGGTCTGCTCTTTCGCGGCCGAACGGGCGCTTCCCTACGAATCTTCGTGGAATGCCCCGGGACCGGACAGGTTTCGCGACGCTGTCCATGCGTTTGTCAACGAATCCCTCATCTTGGTCAGCGTCGCGGTAATCCCGTTGATGGCCGCGGTGATTCCGTTCGACGGGCTGTGGCCGAGCGGTCTTCCGTTTGTCCTTCAGGTCGTCTTCGCAGTGTTGGTTGCCGATTTCGGCATCACCGTGGTGCATTTGATCAGCCACAAGGTTGGATGGTTGTGGCGTTTCCACGCGGTTCATCACAGCCTCGAACGGTTCTACGGTATGAACGGACTGATGAAGCACCCCGTGCATCAGACTTTCGAAACCGCCGGTGGCGTCCTGCCACTGATCCTCCTCGGGATGCCCGTTCCAGTTGCCTCGGCGCTCGCGGTTTGTGTCGCAGTCCAACTCCTGCTTCAGCATTCGAATGCCGACTACCGCATCGGCCCCCTGCGTCCGATACTCGCCCTCAACGCCGGCCACCGATTCCATCACCTGAAGTGGGCGGGAATCGGTGACGTCAATTTCGGTTTGTTCACTCTGATCTGGGATCACCTGTTCCGCACTTATTCTTTCGATCCGGAAAAGCGCTTCAGCAGTGACGATCTCGGAATGGCGGCCAAGCCCGACTACCCGGACGACTACCTCGGCCAGTTGGCCGAACCGTTCCGGAGACAGAACTGACGGACGAGGGGCGGAGATTCAGCCCGCGAGTACCCGTCGCATGACGGGCTTGGCTGCAAACGCACTGGCCAACACCAACGCGATCCCCACAGCCAGGGTGACGCCCAACTGAACCAGCGCCATCGGAGTGGTCAATACGGCTGCCCCTGCCAGTGGGAAGAGGAACAGCAGTGCAGCGCCGGCACCGGCCAGTGCCATCACCACCACGGGAGTGCGAACGTGCCGCATGCGGGCGCTGTCCATCACCTCGACAGGTGTACCGGCCAGAGTCAGACTCCGATACAGCTCACGGTTGTCGAGGATCCCGGATACCTGGGTGAGCGCAGACGAGATTGCCGCCAACGTGAATGTTGCTCCGAGAGTGAACAACACCCCGGTTCTCATGTCCGCGAACAGGAACTCCTGCCCTGGCTGCAAATCCTGCCCTTCCCCGTTGCCGATCGCGGCGAGGAGAGATGTGCCTGCGGCAACAAAGCTGGCCATCGTCACACCGCTGACCGTGCGCCACACAGCCTTCGGATTGTCCAAGACCCGACGCGCCGCAATCAGCGAAGCACCGTCTTTGGCGCATTTGAGCATGATCCGTCCAAGCAGCGAAATGACGAACGGACCGACCAACGCAACAACGCCGAAGCAGAGACCAAGGCCCACCAGGATTGCCGCGATGCTTGCCGCGGAGCCCCCGAATGCACTCCATCCCACAAGAACCCCCACCCCAGCCACCGCGAAGATCATCTTCGGTGCGGCGCTGGGATTGCCCGCCGTGACGCCCAACGGGCTCACGAACACCTGGCGCATCCCGAGCATCGACGTCAAAGCAGCCAGGATGGTCATTCCGAATACGATGCCCACCAGCGGAAGTGCGCCTACCCAAAGCTCACTCCACTCGAATGTCCGACCTTGAAATCTCAAGAGAGCTACGAGCGGCAACGCGAGGAGGTATCCCACCACACCGATCAACGCACCGGCCAAGCCCTGGATACCCGATTCCGCAGCGCACAGCGCAACGATCTGGCGAGGGGTGGATCCGATGAGTCGCAGCGAGGCAAGTCGTTCGTCGCGACGGCGCGCGCCCAAGCGGGCCGCCGCCAGGCCGAGAGTGACGGCTGGAACGATCATCAACACCGAAGCAACCCCTGCGAGTGCTAGGTACGCCTCGGCTTCGGGTTCGCTCGATCTGCCCGCAAATGCACCGTAGCCGCCGAGCACCGTCAGCAACAACGTCGTCGAGGCGGCAAAGGCCGTTACGGGAAGCGCGAAGGTACTCAAGGCCTTTCGGCCTTCACCTCGCACCGTCATCAATGCAACGCGCGCTGTGGCCTTCATGCCGCCACCTGTGTCCCGACGAGCGAACCGGCCTGCATCATCATCGTGCGATCACACCACCGAGCGACTTCGGCATCGTGAGTGACGACGACCAACGCAGAACCGATCTGTTGAGCCGAATCACGCAACACCCTCATCACTTCCCAACTCGTCTGCGCGTCGAGGGCACCGGTCGGCTCGTCTGCGAAGAGAACGGCGGGTTTGGTCACCAACGCTCGCGCAATCGCCACACGTTGCGACTGCCCACCCGACATCTGACCCGGGCGACGGTCCTGCAGACCGTCCAGTCCCAATGGCGCGAAGAAGCCGTGCGCCGTCCGCTTGGCTTCGGCGATGGACAACCCGTTGAGCACCAAGGGCAAAGCGACGTTCTCGATCGCCGGAAGCTCCGGTAACAGTTGGCCCGATTGAAAAACGAATCCGTACGACTCGCGTCGGAGGCGGCTGCGGTCGTTCTCACCGAGGTTCTCGATATGCCTGCCGCTCAGCAGGATTGCTCCCGAGTCGGGCTTGACGATTCCTGACATGCAATGCAGCAGAGTCGACTTGCCCGACCCTGAAGGACCCATGATGGCCGTAGCAGTACCGGCGCGCACTTCCAGCGATACACCTCGGAGCACTGGAACGTCGCCGTACGACTTGCCCAGCGCGTGGACCGACAGGACTGCGGGTGCTTGTGCGTTGTTCATGATTCCACCTTCTCGTGAACCCCTCGCCAGCACATCGGCCCAGCGCACGATCTTCGAACCGAGTGCGGTCCTACCGGAGGATGACCGGACCCCGAGCTCTGTCAGGGTCGTCACTATGATTTCCGACATGACCTGGTCCGGCGCCGTCCACATGGAGCCCGGAATTCTCATGTTCACCGGCGCAGTGGGATCCGCGCACATGCATTCGCATGCCGCTGTTCAGATCATGATCGTCGACGACGGGGACGTCACGGTCACGGACGGGGACGGCCACAGTGAAGTCGTGCGGTCCGTGGTCATTCCATCCGGGGCGGTCCACGCGTTATCCGCCTCCGAGGGTGCGCGGGGACGAGCGATCTACGTGGACTCCACCACGGGGATGGGCCGGCGCATCAGGCCGCCTGTATCCGAGCACGGTGGTGTGGCCGACTGGTCGGACCGTGGGCGGACCGCAGTAGCGATGACGGACCGTGGCGCTGATTCGGATCTGGAATACGCAGCGAGGCTGATCGATTCACTGTCCGAAAGTAGACAGCCGTCGAACTTAGGCGCTCTTCACCCTGCACTCGAGCATGCTCTGACGATACTGCCCGAGCGACTTTCGGGGCCGATAACGGTGACGGACACCGCCGCGCTGGTCTCCATCTCGCCCGGCCGATTGGGAAGAATCTTCAACGATCAACTGCAGATGAGTTTTTCGACCTACATTCGTTGGTTGCGGCTACGACGCGCCATGGAAGTGATGAGCAGTGGCGCAAGCCTGACAACCAGTGCCCACGAGGCCGGCTTCACCGACAGCGCCCATCTCAACCGGATCTGCCACAGCATGTTCGGACTCACGCCCAGCGCCGCGACCGGCGATCTCACCTGGAATTGACGCTGCTCTTCAACTGATGCTGCCCACCGCCGACCTCGCCAGTAGCGACAGACGACTGTAGAGGCGCGCCAACCCCGGCACGTCCCGGAGGCTGCCTGCCACTTCTTCGACGTAAGCGTCGGCGTAGATCGTCAGCCGCGCATCGACGTCATAGAGAACATCGACGACATTCGCGAAACGGCGAAGGGCAAATTCCGACGCCTCGGCGAGCACCGGCACTCCGAAGATCACCCAGTCGTCGAAGCGGGCGGCGAGCGCGAGGTAATCGGCAGCCGAGGTCGAACCAGTGCACAGCACCTCGAAGTCGAACCAGACGACACCGTCTCGAATCGCCGAGCACTCCAATGTGCGTGTGCCTATTATCAATTCGACACTTTCGCCCGAAGGCCGCGTAGTTCCCGAGCCGAGGAGGAATTCTCCTGTCGCAAAACGGTAGTCCCCGGCACCTGGCTGTCCCGCCGTCCGATAGTCGACGGAGCCACCCAACTCGATCACCTCGAGAGTCCGTTCGATCAACTCGATCGACGGAACGAACTGCTCGTGAAAAAGCGGATTGGGAAGAAGATCGGTCGGCGGAACATTGGACGTGACGACAACAGTCACGCCTTTCGCGACGATTGTGTCGAGAACCCTTGCCATGAACATGGCGTCGGCGACGTCGTCGAGGTGGAACTCGTCGAAACAGAGCACACGGATTCCATCGACGACGTGATCCAGTGCCACGCCCATCGAGCCGAGTTCATGCGCCCGAGAGTGCAGATCTGCAAAGAACCGATGAAAGTGAATGCGCCGCTTGCCGACCGGGAGCCTGTCGTAGAACTCGTCCATGAGCATCGTCTTCCCGCGGCCGACGCTACCCCAGAGATAGATCCCACCCCCGACCTCACCGCCCGAGATCCGGGCCTGCAGTGCGTCGAGGGCTTCGCGTGCCGCCAACTGCTCTTTGTCCAGTAGCATAAGACTCCTCTACGTCTGTAGAGTCGAGGCTAGTGATCGAAGGCAAATCGAGTCAATGTGACCCTCACGACGCACCATCTGCAGCATGCAACATCGACAACAAGGAACGACATGAAGCCTGATCGCAGAGCCCTCATCGCGGCATCCGCCGTCACGATCATCGCCGAGCAGGGCCCGCGTGCACTCACCCATCGGGCGGTTGATCAGTCCCTGGAACTTCCTACCGGTTCGACGTCGTACTATTTCCGCACTCGCGAGGCACTACTCGAAGCAACCGCATTGCACATCGTGCACCGGTCACGTTCGATATTCGACGAACTCCGCGAGAGGCCCAGCGATCCTGCTGCCCTGACGGCCGAGTATCTCGATGATCTTCTCTCGCACCGCAGACACGAATTGATCGCGAGATATGCACTGCTCTTGGAAACTCCCCGAGATTCGGCATTGCACCAACTCCTCGAAGACAGCCTGTTTTCACGGGAGAAGGCAAGGCCTGTCTTCGACATCGTTGGCGTTGACGATCCTGACGTCGCCGCCGCAAATTTTCTGAGCCTTCTGGAGGGCTTGATCTTCGACTACTGCCTCGGAGCGCGTAGCCGAGATCCCCGCTCCTCCGAAACCGTTCGGCAACTTCGGATCCCGATCGACATCTATCTGCGCGGAGTTGGTGCCGCCTGAAAGATGTTGGTCAGCAGAGGCTTCCGGTGCATGGCCGTTGACCAGAGAACAGCGCCGCGACAAACGGGGTACTGTCTGGAACCGAAGCCGGAACGGTTCCCAGATGATCAGTGGGATAGGTATGGAATGCAAAGTCGACACCGTTGGCAGTAAGGTCGGCCGCGAACTTCAGTGTCAGCGGTGCCGGAACATCGATGTCCGACAACCCCTGACCGATGAAGAACGGGCGGTCGTATCCTGCGGTCGGCACAGTGAGCAGGTCACGCGCAGCCTCCATGAATACTGGATTGTCCAGCGACTTCGTCAGCACCTGCCCGAGCGTGACGGTGCCGTACTTCGTGCGCGCCTCGGTGTAGCACATGTTGTTCTCGACGTCGTCGAGGATGGTCTTGCCGAGCGGGGTCAGATACGAGTCGATGTCGATGCCCGGCCGCGAAGCACGCAGTCCGTCAAGAACATTCGCGATGTAGACCGTCGTACCCTTGAGCGGAAGCGCCGGAAAAGCCGGACCACCGAGCGGTAGAAGATTCTCGATGTTCGAGGGGACGCCAGTGGCGACAGCGCCGCGGTAGTCCAACTCCGGCGCGTAAGCAGTGGCAAGCGAAGCGGTGAACATAGTCGCCTGCCCGCCCTGCGACTGCCCCATCGCAACCCATGCGCTCGACAGGTCGTCGTCGACCGCACGAGCGGCACGCACCATGTCCACAACGCTGTGTGCAGCGGAACGACCGTCGAGATACGGGTGGACACCGGGTGTTCCGAGCCCCACGTAGTCGGTGGTCACGACCGCGTATCCCTGCTCCAGCCAGTGACCCAGATGCGTCGCGGTCCGTTCGAGTGGAACACTGCTGCTCGGCGCACACTGATCCGCGACACCCACCGTCCCGTGCGCGTAGGAGATGACCGGCCAACCACCCTCGGGCGGAGCTCCCTCTGGGCGATACACCACACCGGTACTCGTCATCGGCGCATCCTCCGGGCCCGTCGACCAGTACGTCACCTTCGTTGCGCTCACGGCACCCGGGATCACCCGGTCGGGACCGAGCAACTCCTGACTCACGACAGCACCCGGAGCATCGTTCGGTTCCGCTCCGGCCGGCGCCGCAACTGTCAACGCCACCAACGCACTCGCACTCAGTCCGACGAGCGTCCTACACAGTCGCTTACTCACGTACTTCTCCTACCGATTGCGGTGACGGTGCATATGTGGTGATCGGCCCCACATCAGCTGATCGAGTTCAGACCATAGAACAGCCTTACCATTTGGTCAACCTAAATTTCCGCTCCGCATCGACCGTCGTGACACGCCTGCTCGGGTAGGGTGGCGGTGTTCGATACGTGCAGGTCCCCCGCGAGATCAGGAGGCCGAAAGGCTCTCATGTCAGCACCTGATCTCCCGACCTTCCCTGCTTCGCAGCAGAAGTCGGTGGCCGCGATCCTCCGAGCAGCAGGTTGCGTCTTCGCCGAAGACGAGGCTCGCCTACTTCTTGACACCGCACGCTCTCGCGATGAACTCGACGCGATGATCGACCGACGAGTTGCCGGCGAACCACTCGAGCCCGTCCTCGGATGGGCCGAGTTCTGCGGCTTGCGCATTCACATCGACTCCGGAGTCTTCGTCCCACGCCGGCGCACCGAGTTCCTCGCCCGGCAGGCCTGCTCACTTGTCACCCCAGGAAGCGTCGTCGTCGACATGTGTTGCGGCTCAGGAGCTGTCGGTGTTGTCCTGCAGTCGACGCTCGACCCCGTCGATTTGTACGCGGTAGACGTGGAACCGGCCGCAGTGCGGTGCGCTCGCCGAAACATCACACCGCCCGAGCGCGTACTCGAAGGCGATTTGTTCGAACCACTGCCGACGAAATTACTCGGTCGCGTGGATGTCGTCGTCGCCAATGCACCTTACGTCCCCACCGAATCGATCAGGCTGATGCCGCCCGAAGCCCGTCTTCACGAACCGCTGGTCTCGTTGGACGGCGGTACCGACGGACTGGACCTGCAGCGTCGCATCATCGCGGATGCCGCGCCGTGGCTACGACCGGGTGGCTGTCTTCTCGTCGAGACGAGTACGGAGCAGGTCGAAATGACTGTTGAAACATTCACTCGGGGAGGGTTTCTCACTCGGGTGGCAACCTACAGCGAGACCGCGTCGACCGTGGTGATCGGTCAGCGTTGAAGGCGATCGGATCCTGGCGTGGACCACTCCCGAGCGCGGGCGGCAAAGCCGTCGACAAAAAGCCCGAACGCGCGATCGACGCGGGCCCGGTCCCCGGTGGCCAGAAGATCCATCGACAGACCCCGCATTTGCGAGAGCAACAGAGTAGCGACAGAGGCAACATCGTCCTCGGGGCAACCCGCTTGTCGTAGACCGGCTTCCAGTGCCTCGATCCAATCGCCCACAAAACGGTCCAGGAACCGTCCGTAGCGGTCGCGGTCGCCGAGCGCGAGGGCGTAGATCTCGACCATCACCCGGAACCGCGGCAGGACCTCCGGCGTCGTACGTTCGGTCCACCACGCAGTCAGCACTGTCGCCGGATCGACCCCCGGTTTCATCGGCACCGCAATCGGAATGGACTCACCACGCATGTTCTCGATGACCTCGGAGAGCAGATTCTCCTTGCTCTCGAAATGGTTGAGCAACGACGCATGCGACACACCCACGGCCTTGGCGAGCTGCCTCACCGTCAACTCCCCGACACCGTTGTCGATGACGTAGCGGGTCAGCGCGTCGAGCAACTCCTCACGTCGCCCGGCGTATCTCAGGCTGCGTTTGTCGATGCGTTCGGGCTCCGGCACACATCCACCCTACCGGCCGGAATCACCAGGTCAGCGGCTGACTGCCTTCTGATACCGACGAATAGCGAACGGCACGAAGACGATCAGCAAACCGAAAGTCCACAACAACGACGCGATGACCGGATTCTGCAGCGGCCACGCATCCGGAACCGTCATCGCAGGATTGGTATTGCCGAACAATTCACGCACCGCCTGAGTAACCGCCGACACCGGATTCCATTCGGCGATCACTTTGAGCGGGCCGGGAAGATTGGTGGTCTCGACAAAAGTGTTCGCGATGAACGACAGCGGAAAGATGACGATGAAGCTCGCGTTGTTGAATACCTCCGGTGTCCGGATCCAAAGCCCGACAACAGCCATGACCCACGACAACGCGTACGCGAAGAACAGAAGCAGCGCATAACCCGCCACCGCTTCGAGGAAACTGGAGTGAATCCGCCACCCGACCAGAAGACCGGTCAACGACATGACCACCAAACTGATGACGTTGATCAACACGTCACTCGATGTTCGGCCTGTCAGCACGGCAGACGGAGCCATGGGCAGCGATCGAAATCTGTCGATGATTCCTTTCTGAATGTCTTCGACCATCCCCAAACCAGTCCAGGTCGCACCGAATATGACCGTCTGCGTGAAGATTCCGGCGATCAGGAATTCTCGATACGACGTGCCCGGGACGGAGATCGCACTGCCGAACACATACGCGAACAAGAGCACGAACATGATCGGCGACAAAGTGGTGAACACCAACAGGTCCGGAACGCGCTTGATCTTGATCAAGTTTCGCCTGGCGATGGTCAAACCGTCTTCGAGCGCCATCTGCACGGTCATTTCTGATCCTCCAGTTCAGCCTGGTGCCCGGTCAGTGTGAGGAAGACATCGTCGAGAGTGGGTCTGCGCAGGCCGACGTCGAATACGCGGATGCCTCGTGCCGACAGAAGATTCAGCGCCGCGACCAACGCGTCGGTGCCGTCGTCGACAGGAACGGTGACGCGACGGACATTCTCTTGAACCTGAATGTCCCCCACGGCAAGCGAGCGCAATTCCTCGCGGACGATGTCGAGATGTTCGACCTCGTGCACGCTCAATTCGATGCGCTCACCCCCGACCCGCGCCTTCAACTGGTCTGCAGTACCGCGCGCGATGACCGAGCCGCGGTCGATGACGGCGATCTGGTCGGCCAACCTCTCGGCTTCCTCCATGTATTGCGTCGTGAGCAACAGCGTGGTCCCCTGAGCCACCAACCCTTCGATGACGTCCCAGAGACCGAGTCGCGCCCGAGGATCGAGGCCGGTGGTCGGCTCGTCGAGAAACAACACCTGCGGCCGAGCAACCAATGCGCCGGCGAGATCGAGACGTCGCCGCATTCCGCCGGAATAGCCCTTGACCGGCCGATCTCCAGCCTCGACGAGATCGAACTGCTCGAGCAATTCACGCGCTCGGGCCTTACTGCTTCGGGCGCCGAGGTGATACAGCCTCCCGACCATGTCCAAGTTCTCATAGCCCGTCAGGTACTCGTCGACCGCGGCGTACTGACCCGAAGCACCGATCTTGGATCGCAACGCCCGCGCATCCTCGACCACGTCCAGCCCGGCAACCTTGGCGCGTCCACCGTCCGGAATGAGCAGCGTCGTGAATATCCTTACCGCAGTGGTTTTTCCGGCGCCGTTGGGGCCCAACAGAGCCATCACCGAACCCTCGCGCACTTCCAGGTCGATGCCGTCCAATGCCGTGACGTCGCCGTACTTCTTGACCAGCCCCTCGGCCACAATCGCTTCGGTCATGAGCCCTCCCGCATCGGTAATCCGTCGGTAGTCCGTTCCCCAGTGTGACCCAGGAGGCCGACACATTCCAGGAAATTTCGTCAGTTGCCCGGCTGCAATCACCTCCCTGGTTTCGCCGGTGCCTTTCGGCCACGAGGTACGGAACAGACCACACGTCCCAGTCCTGTCCAATACAGCTGATAAATTTCACCGACCTTTCGACGGATATATACAGGAAAGAAAAACCCGAAATTCTTGAACAAAGACCGCTTTCAGGTATTCATGATGAACGCGGCAGCGTTACACTCGTACAGCAAGTGACACTCGGGCCGGTGACAGTTGACTTATGGTGTCGAATCTCGAATTACAAATCAGACAGAGGCCGAAAAGAATTGAATCACCGATTCAGTGCACGCGGGGAAGACTCACACTTCGGGGGATCGAGAAAGGCTGACTGTGCCATGAGTATCAGAACTCGATACATCCGAACTCCGTGGATCCGAAAAACGGCGAAATATTCCTTCGAGACCATCTGCTTCACCCTGGCCGTGATTGTCGCGGCCGCACTGATCGCCGCGTACAACACACAACCACGCTCCGCCTCGACGTACACGCCGGCCTCGTTCTCGGCGAATCCTGAATCTGCAGCGCTGCCCTTCGACATTCCACCCAAGTCGGCACTGAACGGAAAGTTGGTTTTCGCTCACTACTTCCCGCCCTATCCGGTTTCGATCGACAATGCGAATCCGTCTGGCGATTACTATGCGACACAATATCTTACGGTCAACGGCGAGAACAACAAACACGTTCGCTACGGAGGATTCCTCCGCGATCGGCCGACACCGCGGCAACCCATCGCCGATACGCAGTGGCGCCAACGCGACCTCGAAAACGAAGTTCGTTCGGCAATCGCCGCGGGCATCGACGGATTCTCCGTCGACATCATCGCCAAGGCAACCGACACCAGTTGGTGGGGTTCCACCGTGCCCACAGCCCTGATCAAAGCGGCCGCAGCAGTCGATCCGAATTTCAAGATCATGCTCATGCCTGATATGAACGGCGCGTTCAAAAACATGACCGCAGCTCAAATGGCAGCAGAGATGAAACCGTATTCGACCATGGCATCATCGTTCAAATTGAGCGACGGACGACTAGTGATCTCGCCATTTCTTGCCGAAAACAAGACTGCGGGCTGGTGGTCGGAGTTCATCACTATTATGAAAAATTCTTACGGAATAAATGTGGCATTTGTTCCGGTTTTCCTCGACGCAGCAGCCAACCGGAATTCTTTTGCATCGATCAGCTACGGGATGTCGAATTGGGGTAACCGAAATCCGGCAGGAAATCCGCTCTCGGGATCGAACCCGAACTCTCCGATGGGGCTTGCTGCTGCCGCTCACTCCTTGGGAAAGATATGGATGCAGCCAGTCGCCTTCCAAGATGTTCGTCCGAGTCAGTCGATCTACGACGAGGCACAGAATTCACAGAATCTGCAGAACATGTGGCAGATTGCGATTGCGTCCAACAGTGAATGGGTACAGCTCGTCACCTGGAACGACTACAGCGAGGGAACGTCGTTCGCACCCAGCGCCGGTCATGGGCGCGCGTTACTCGACATGAGTTCCTACGGGCTGTACAGCTTCCGCTCCGGCGCCTCACCCGCGATTGTTCGCGACACCGCGTATCTCATCTACCGCAATCAGTCGGTCTCCGCGGTCCCCGTCAATCGCTCTGCTGCCCCTATGACACTGCGCCAATGGTCATCCCCCGCTCGCGATACCGTCGAAGTCCTTTCCTTCTTGACGGCGCCGGCGGTCGTCAAAGTGACGGTGGGAACCACGACAACCACCTGCAATGCCCCGGCCGGGATGAGCAGCTGCATCGCCCCGTTGAAAGTAGGTTCCATCAAGGCTTCTGTCGTTCGCGGCACTACCGAGGTGTCCCGGGTGAGTTCGCACGCTGCGGTAACGGCCACCCCGTACAACCAGAATCTCGAGTACCTGGTTGATTCCAGTCGAAGATAACGGTGACGACGAAGATCGGGTCAGTCCGTCGACTCACCCGATCTTCGTTGCGCCATCGGTTTCGGCTGCAATTGGTAACTCGGGCAGCGATACCGCCCCCGTCCGCTCCACCTTCACTGCCAACGTCACAGCGGCGGCCAGTGCTGATACGCCCGCTCCGATCCAGTACAAAACCGCGAACGAATGCAGGGTCGGCACAGCGCTCGCACCGATCACCACCGTTGAACTGGCCAATACCGCTGCCGCAACGGCGCTTCCGGTGGAGGTACCGACCGAACGGAGCAGGCTGTTTAATCCGTTGGCCGAGGCAGTCTGATGGATCGGCGCAGATTCGGTGATCAGAGTCGGCATGGCTGCCAGGGAAAATGCCACACCGGCCGATACCACGGCAGCGCCGATCACGATATTGACCAGCGTCGGCGTCAACAGCACACGCAAGACGTATCCGATTGCGATGATGATCGCTCCTGAGGCCAACGTGGCCTTCGCTCCCCATCGCCTCGTCACCTTCGACGACACCGGCGCCAATCCGATCATCAGGACTCCGCCCGGCATCATCGCCAGTCCGGCTTCGGCAGCCGAGAGTCCGAGACCGTCCGCCGACGCCAGGGGCAACTGAAGTTCCTGCGTTGCCGCCAACGCGCTGATGAACATGGCAAAACCGAGTAATACTGCGCAGACGTTCGAAACCAGAATCGGAGCGCGAAGGGAAGTCCGCAGATCGACCAGCGGTGCCGGCGTGTGCAGTTCCCACGGAATCCATCCACAGAGCAAGACCACGCCGGACGCGATCAGAACCAGAACCTCGGGGCTTGCCCAGCCCCATTCGGTTCCTTTCGAAACGGCCAGCAGCAGTGCAGTCATAGCGAGCGTGAGGACTGTGGCTCCCAGAAAGTCGAAGCGTCCGCGACTCTTCACAGCCGATTCCGGCACCACCAGCGGCAAGACGACTATCAGTACGACCCCGAATCCACCGGTGACCCAGAAAAGCGCGGGTAGTCCCCAGTGCGCCGAGATCACCCCAGCCATCGGCATACCGAACATGCCACCGATCCCCAACGTCGCACTCATGAGAGCTACTGCACCACTGAGCTTTTCCGGAGGAAGGACATCGCGCATGATGCTGATTCCGACGGGCAGAAGTGCCGTCGCGAACCCCTGCAACGAGCGCCCGAGGATCAGTAACCAGAAACTCTGGCTGAGCGCCGCAACCATGCAGCCGACGATCATCACGGCAAGACAGACGAGCATCATCGCGCGCTTACCGAACATGTCGGCGAGTCTGCCGATGAGAGGGGTTGCGACGGCACCGGTCAGCAACGTCGAGGTCACCAGCCAGGAAGCGGTGGAGGACGATACTCCCGATGCCGTCGCGAACGCAGGCAGGACCGGCACCACCAAGGTCTGTTGCAGCGCGACCACCACGCCGCTCAGACTCAGGACGCCGACGACCCACCCGGTCCGCGCTTTCGCGCGAACGGTCTTGTCCGTCAAGCGTTCGAGCGAGCGGCTACTCCGGCGTCGACAGGAACCACGATGCCACTCATGTGGGCACTCGCGTCGGCGGCGAGGAACAGGACTACTCGCGTGATCTCGAAGGGATCCAGCCAACCGACCGGCTGCGCATGCAGAGTCGCGTACACGGGTTCGACGTCGTCTGCCGTCGGCGATTCGAGGTCAGGCCGCATCATCGCGTACATCATGTCGTTGTGAATCATCGGCGTCGAGATGTTCCCCGGTGCAATAGCATTCACGGTCACACCCGAGTTTGCCAGTTCGAGCGACACACTCTTCGTCAAACCGATGACGCCCCATTTGGAGGCGCCGTACGCCGCCATCTGGGTGCCACCGGATCGACCCATCATCGAGGAAATCGTGATGATGCGACCGTAACCACGTTCCGCCATTCCACCTGACACGGCCGCAACGGTGTTGAACACACCGGTCAGGTTCGACGAGATGACTTCGTTCCACTGTGCCGACGTCATCGACGTGATCGGAGCGGGCACGGACACACCGGCATTCGCGACGGCGATGTCGACACGGCCGAACTCGGCTTCAGCGCGGGCAACGAGCGCGTCCATTGCGTCGCGATCAGCAGTGTCTGCCTTGACGGCAATGCACCGACGACCGGTGGCTTCCACCAAACGAACGGTTTCCTTCAGATCCTCCTCGTTTGCGAGGGGGTAGGCGACGACATCACTGTTCTCGCACCGGTCGCAGATCACGATGTCCGCGCCACGCTCCGCGAATGCGACAGCGTGGGCGCGCCCCTGACCGCGTGCGGCGCCGGTGATCAGTGCAACTTTTCCTTCGAAGCTGCCTTCGAGGCTGTTCATGCCGTCTCCTAGTTCGTCGTATGCAAGCGTGCGCTGTACTGCATGCGTACTCCGAACCCGCCCGAAAGAAACAGTCGATCCCGGACAGCGGGAATCCAGCCGGTTACTGGTAAACGGCGGTCTCGAATTCCAGGTATCCGTTGATGGATCCAGGGTCCGCGAACGGCAGAATCTGCGTTGCCCAGAACCCGCCGACGCCGGTCTGCCGGTCGATCCAGTAATAGAGGTTGGCAAGACCCGCCCAAGCCAGCGATCCGGCCGGCCTACCGGTGGGTGCCACCTCTTCATTTGTCATGAAGGAGTATGCCCATCCCTTGGGTACACCGGGGAAGAATTCCGCATCGTTGGACAGCGTCGGGAGAACTCCGGGCAACAACCCCACGTGCTGGCCTTCGAGCCCGTTCTGAACGGCTGCAGCTACCGTCTCCGGCGACAACACGCGACCGGATGTGCCCGCGCCGTCGTTGAGCCACATACGAATGAACTTCATGTAGTCGCCGACAGTGCCGTGCAAACCGTGACCACCCATGTGCACCTCGGGTTCGGCCGGAAGCTCGAATCCGATGAGCGGAGTGAGGCTTCCGTCGCTCTCACGCTGATGGATCGGCGCAAGTCGATCCTTCATCGACGGGCTCATCGTGAATGCCGTATCGGCCATCTCGAGAGGTTCGAAGATGCGCTCACGCATGACATCGCCGAGTCGATGACCTCGAATCGACTCGACGACCTGTCCGGCCCAGTCGATGTTGGTGCCGTACTCCCACTTCTCACCCGGGTCGAAGAGCAGCGGTGTCGTGAGCGCCGCTTTGCTACACGTGATCACGCTGGGCTGCCCATGTTCCTGCGAGAGCCGGTTGTACGACTCGTTGAAGAAGTCGTAGCCGAACCCTGCAGTGTGAAGGAGCAGCATGCGAGTGGTGATGTCACGCTTGGGTTCCCGAAGAACGGGGTTTCCGCCGGCGTCGAAACCGTCCAGGACCTTCAGCTCACCGATGTCGGGAACATAGGTCGCTGCAGGTGCATCGAGATCGAGCAACCCCTCCTCCACACATTGCAGGACAGCGGTACCGGTAATCGCCTTGGTGGTGGAGAAGAGCGCAAAGGTTGTATCGAGGGTCATCGGTTCGCCGTGACCGAGAGCCCGCTCACCGGCTGCACCCTCGTAGATGTTGCCTTCTCGATCCGTGATCATCGCGACGACACCCGGGACTCGGTCAGCCCGCTGAGTTGCTCGCGCCAGCACGTCGTCGAGGTGCTGCTTCGAAAGGGGCTTCCGCGCAATATCTTCGATCGTCACTGCATTTCTCCATCCGACTTGCAACTTGTCTTGTCGAACAGAATGTAACGGCGATCACATACCCGGTTCTGCCTCGAAACGGCAGGAAAACTGTCTCGTTTCGGCAGAACCGGGCAGAGCTTGGAGTCAGCTCTGGGGCGCTCCGATATTCACCAGCCAGGAAATGCCGAATTTGTCTGTACAGGCGCCGAATTCGTCGCCCCACATCTGCTTCTCGAGCGGAACGCTGACCGTACCTGTTCCCGACAACTGCTCCCAGTACCCGCGCAGCACGTCGCCGTCGTCGCCGCTGAGGCTGACCGTGATGTTGTCGCCGGGGTTGTACGGCATGCCGGGCGGAGTGTCGGCACCCATCAGGGTGTATCCCTGATCGGTTTCGAGCATTCCGTGCATGATCTTGTCGCCGCCTTCACCGGGATTGCCGAACTCACCGAACGTGCTCAGCGCCAGCGTGCCACCAAAGATTTCTTTGTAGAACTCCAACGCCTCACGGGCATTGCCGTTGAAGCTGATGTACGGATTGAGTCGAGTTGCCATGACGTACTCCTAGCTCGTGGGATTGCTGTCACGTTCGATTTCAATCCTTGCAGAACGCTCCGACACGAAACAACGGATCACGGCAGTTCATCGAGTGCGTAAAACGATCGTCATGACCGTTCAAACAACTGTCCTCAGAGTCGATTCCGGGTCTCGGAAGGCAACTCTCCGAACCGTTTCCGGTATGTGGCCGCAAACATACCCAGATTGACGTAGCCCCAGGCGTTGGCGATTTCGGAGACGGTTCTCCCGTCGGAACGCAACAGTTCGCCGCGTACACCCTCCAACCGACGCGCGCGCAATCGTTGCCCCGGCGTGGTGTCTCGGTACCGTCGAAATCCCGCAGTGAGCGCCCGGACACTGACACCCACCGCAGCCGCGATCTCCGATGCCGTCGGCACCGAGCGAGCAAACGTATCGATGTACTCCTCTGCCGATCGCACGTAGGCAGGTTCGGCGGAGGCGACGTCGACGCCGAGTTGCAGCCCGGCCTGCGTCGCCCACTCGTCGAGAAGCTGAGCCGCGATGAGTTCTTGAACCCTGGCACCCAGCCTTTCGCTCGACATCGCCTCAGGCGACTCTGCAATTGCGCGAACGACGTAGTCCATCAATGCCAGCCAACTCGAGCCCCGCCCGCCGATGGTGCACTTGTGCCGCCACAGACGGTCGTCGGGAACCGACCCGAACCATTGCATGGCGTGATCGGCGACAAGCTGATGCGGCACAGTGAGATTCAGCTGCAGATGATCTTCGTCGAATTCGACGAAGTAGTCGGTCCGGCTACAGTCGGCGACAAAGGTCTCCCCCACGGCAGTATTCACCGCAGTTCCTCCGCCGAGGGCATGTCGACCGTTGCCTCTGATAGTCGTCAGAACCAGAATGTTTCCGGCCTCAGGCGAACATTCACCGACGGAGACCGGAATCCCGTAACAGAATCTGGTGACGTCGATCTTGCCGACTGCCGCGGAGTACATGTCCGAAGCCGGCTTCAACCGACTTCCGATCGGCGTGACCGTATACGGCATGTAGATGTTGTCGGACCACTCCTTGATGCGGTCCCAGTCCCGAGAAAAGGCCTGGTGATGCTGCATAGTGGGCCGGCCGGCCGCGTCGATGAGCAAGGCATCCTCGAACATGGTTCGAGTATCGCACCAGGGCCCGGGAAGGTCACGCGAAGTGAGATGACGTGATCTCTGGCTGTACGGCGGCGGGTCGTGTTGCAGCAAAAAGCAGCGAATCCACCGCGGTCCCCCGGATCATCATGTGTGCCCTCATTCGCCCCTCCTCCTCCATTCCGATTTTGGTGAGCACCGACGCCGACGCCGAATTCTCCGGACGACACGTTGCCTGCACTCGCTGCGCTCCGAAGCGAGCAAAGGCGAATTCCAGAACCGCGCGCCCCCGCCTCCGACGCATAGCCTCGCCCTTGGAACTTCGGGTTCACGACAAAACCGAGTTCCGCCCGCCGGTGCGGGGCGGATACTTCCCACACAGCTACCGAACCGATGACCGCTCCATCGGCCTTCGACGTGATGGCCAGGGTGAACGTGCGACGTTCGACGAGCGCAGCTTCGAGTGCCGCGTCCGCCAGGAATGCCCTGGTCACCGCGGGGGTGTTCGGCCCCCAATCAACATATCTACAGACGGCAGGGTCGGACGCGTACTGATGGACGGCACCTTCATCCGCGGCAGTGAAATCTCGAAGAACAAGGCGTTCCGTAGTCAACGTGAACATCCAGCGATCCTCGAGCGAGCCCAAAAGCACCTCTTGACTCGAACGCATGTTCGAGTATGATTTGGGGAGGGGATCGGGGGATTCAATGAGTGTCTTGTTGTCGGACGTGGTGTCGGGTTCTGCGGTGGGGTTACGTGGACGCCTGTGGCAGTTGACTGCTGCCGAGTTGCGCGCTGCTGCGGTGTCGGCGAGCGCGGAGATTCTTCGTCTCGAGGCTGTGCGGGTGGCAGTGGTCGACGAACTCTCGATGCGCCCGGATGATCAGGTGATCGCCAGCCGCGGGGTCGGTTCGTGGTTGGCGGCCAACACGATGCTGCAGGTTCGGGACGGGAAGAAGATCGCCGCCCTGGGTGCAGCTTTGCGGCCGTTTCCGGCGGTGGCGGCAGGCTTCGATGATGGGGGTTGCTCGTTCGATCATGCCGTGTTGATCGTGGCGTTCTGCGAATCACCGCCGAAAGGCATGCCGGAGGAAGCACTACCGAAGTGCATCGATCTGTTGTTGGCTGCTGCGTCGGGGGTGGAAGCGACGACCACGAAGGTGCGGAACGTGATCGCGACCTTGGAGCGAGTGTTCGAATCCGATGAGATTCCGCCCGCCGAGGATACCGACCTCAACGAGCTCCGGATCGCGTCGACATTGAACGGTCGAGTGGTGGTGCGCGGCGATTTCGACGCCCTCACCGGCGAGATGTTGCTGTCGGCGTTGTCGAATCTGACGATGCCCACCCCGGCACCCGACGGAACCCCGGATTCTCGGTCGGCGGCCAAGCGGACCGCGGACGGGTTCGCCGAACTGATCCGCCGCTATCTCGATTGCGCCAAGACCGGTACCGATGGTGGTCAGCGTCCACACGTGAACGTGCACATCAATGCGCGTGATTTGGCGGAGTATCGGGACTGCGCCGCCACACCAACTGATGGTGGTGGAGTGGCTGTGTCTGATCTTGATGTCGGGCACATGCCGTGGCTGGGGCCGCTCTCGGTCTCGCAGACCAGACTCCTTGGGTGCGATTGTTTCCTGTCCACGGTGCTGCTCGATGATCACGGCGCGCCCTTGGATGCGCAACCAGGTAAACGATTGGTCACCGCCGAACAGCGAGTGGCGTTGATCGCCCGGGACAAGGGCTGCGCGTTCCCCGGCTGCACATGTGTACCGGCCTGGACGGATGCGCACCACATTAAGCACTGGGCGAACGGTGGCCCGACGGTGATGAACAACCTGGTCCTGCTGTGCCGTTCACATCATCGGTTGATGCACCGCAAAGCCGCGTTCGTCGGGAAATGGGCGATTCGGATCGGTGTCGACAACAAACCGTGGTTCATTCCGCCGCCCTCGATCGACCCGCAGCAGCACCCGCGGCCGGCGAACACCACCTTCAAAACCTGAGAGGTCAAACCTCTTTGGCGACAACAGAACACGGACCGAGCACCGCATCGAAGGAGACCTCGATGCGGTGCCAACCGGCCGTGACGCTTGATGAAGCTGTGCCCACGATAATCAGCGAGTCAGCACAAGCCCCGATGTCGGAACGCCCGTTCCCGCAGTCACCAGTACATTCTCGACGGAGTCGACCTGGTTGACCGAAGTACCGCGGATCTGCCGAACACCCTCGGCGATACCGTTCATCCCGTGAATGTATGCCTCGCCGAGCTGTCCACCATGGGTGTTGATCGGAAGCTTGCCGCCGAGTTCGATTGCGCCACCGGCGATGAAGTCCTTTGCCTCTCCCCTGCCACAGAAACCGAGTTCCTCGAGCTGCATCAGAACATAGGGCGTGAAGTGGTCGTAGAAGATCGCCGTCTGCATGTCCGACGGGCGCAGCCCACTTTGTGACCAGAGCTGATCGCCGACAAGGCCCATCTCCGGTAAGCCGGTCAAACCGTCGCGGTAATAGCTGGTCATGATGTATTGATCTGCCCCGCTGCCCTGTGCGGCCGCTGCGATAACGGCGGGGGTGTTCTTCAGATCTTTGGCTCGTTCTGGCGAGGTGACGACGATCGCGATGCCGCCGTCGGATTCCTGGCAGCAATCGAGGAGATGCAAAGGTTCAGCGATGAATCGCGAGTTCTGATGGTCCTCGAGGGTAATCGGTTTTCCGTAGAAGAACGCCTTCGGATTGGTGGCTGCATGCTTACGGTCGGCGACGGCGATTCGACCGAAGTCCTCGCTGGACGCTCCGTATACGTGCATGTATCGCTGCGCGACCATCGCGACAAAGGATGCGGGAGTACCCAATCCGTGAGGATAGGAAAAGGCGTTGTCCGTTCCCGACGAATTGACCTGCGCCACAAGGCCGGAGTTCACCTGCCCGAAACGCGCACCCGATCGCTCGTTGAACGCGCGGTAAGCGACGACGACGTCTGCGACGCCGGTGGCAACAGCCATGGCGGCCTGCTGAATCGTCGCCGCAGCGGCACCGCCTCCGTAGTGAATGCGGCTGAAGAACTTGAGGTTCGGAATCCCCACCGAACGAGCCACTGCCACTTCGGTGTTGGTGTCCATGGTGAACGAGGTAAGACCGTCGACGTCGGCGGGTGTCAGACCGGCGTCGTCCAACGCGGCTTGAACAGCCTCGGCGGCCAGTCGCAGTTCACTGCGACCGGAGTCCTTCGAGAAATCCGTGGCTCCGATTCCGACGATCGCTGCCTTGCCGGACAATGCGCTCATTCAATGTCTCCGTTTTCAATGTCTCCATTCGAGCCCGACGCCGGAAATGCCAGTGTGACCTGTGCGGTGATGTGATCTCCCAGGCTGTTCTTGCCGACCACCGCGAGCGACACGAGATCCTCGTCGTAGGAGGTCACCGTTCCGGAGAGCGTCAAGGTGTCGTAGGCGTACCAGGGGACTCCGAGGCGGAGTTTGATCGACGTGAGTACAGCCCGCGGTCCGGCCCAATCGGTCACGAATCGCTGCACCAAGCCGGTGTCGGTGAGGATGTTGACGAAAATGTCTTTCGAGCCGCGTTTCTGTGCGAGATCGCGGTCGTGGTGAACATCTTGAAAATCGCGGGTAGCGAGCGCCGCCGAGACCACAAACGTCGGGTCGCCGTAAATCGAAAGCTGCGGAAGAACCTCTCCCACAGTGATATCCGTCGTCGAAGTCATCGTCACTCCTTCACCGCAGAAACCGCAGACACCGCAGACACAGAAACCGGCTGCCAGGCGTACAGAGTCCAGGGAGTTCCCCCGGTCTCGTCGTCTCCGGGGAAGTCGAGGTAGATCGCCTCCACCTCCATTCCGATCGACACACTCGACGGATCGATACCGCGCAATTCGCCGAGCATCCGCACACCCTCGGGCAGTTCGACCAGGGCCACGACGAACGGCAACGACCGACCAGGAACCTTGGGGGCGTGGTGAACGACAAAGCTGAAGACCGTTCCCCGACCTGACGCCACCACGTAGTCGGTCTGCTCCGACTTGTGTTTCCAGATCGCGGGCACCGGCGGGTGCTGTACCGAACCGTCCGCACGCAGTTGAATACGCAACTCGTGTGCGGCGACACCGTCCCAGAAGAACTGCGTGTCGAGGGATGCTGTCGGACGCAGCATTCGAGATGCGTCCAGGTCCGCAGGCACGTCAGTGGAGGAACTCTCGCTGACTGGCGGCGCGAACTTCAAGATCCGGAACATCATCTCCGAGACCAGTTCTTCGCCGACCCGCCAGAAGCTGCGAGTAGTGAAGAACCATCCTTCACCAAGACCTGTCTTCTTGGGTCCCACAACGTCTTCCAACACCGAGGAGATGGTGACTTCTTCACCCGGCTTCAAGTAGCGGTGGTAGATCTGATCGCAGTTGGTCGCGACGACGGACGTGAATCCGGCCTCGTCGAGAATGTCCGTCATCCGTCCCAACGGATCGTCGGCTTCTCGAATTGCCCCCAGACCGCGCATCGTCCATACCTGCGCCATCGCCGGCGGTGCGACTATTCCGTCGTGTCCGGCGGCGCGGGCAGCCGATTCGTCGACGTAGATCGGGTTCTCGTCACCGATCGCCTCGACCCAGTTGCGGATCATCGGCAGGTTCACGGGGTCCCGGCCGGCGCGAGGAGCGCTTGGCCCGTCCTCTCGAACCCGCTCGGCAGCAGTGAGAATGGGATCTGACACGATTTGTTTCCTATCTCGGAACGCGAGGAAGCTTCAGGCCGGCGGTCGCAATCAATTCGCGCATCACCTCGTTGACTCCACCGCCGAAGGTGATCACCAGGTTGCGCTTGATCTGCATGTCCAACCACTCCATGAGATCAGCAGTTTCGGGATCGATCGGATTTCCGTACCGCCCGACGATCTCTTCCGCGAGTCGACCGACCCGCTGGATACGCTCGGTCGCAAACACTTTGGTTGCCGAAGCGTCGGCGATATCCACCGAATCCGAATCACTCGACGCCACTTGCCAGTTGAGCAGTTCGTTGAGGCGGTACGTCGCATGAATCTCGCCGAGCGCGCGCCGTACGTCAACGTGATCAAGCAGGTTTTCACGCTTGGCCCAATCGAAGACGTGGTCGTAAATCCCTGCGACACGACCTGCCGGACCGAGCATGACGCGCTCGTGGTTGAGCTGCGTCGTGATCAAGCGCCAGCCCTGATTCTCCTCACCCACAAGCATGTTCGCCGGAACGCGAACGTCCTCGTAGTAGGTGGCGTTGACGTGATGCGCACCGTCGCAGGTGATGATCGGGGTCCAGGTGTAGCCGGGATCTTTGGTGTCCATGATCAGGATGGAGATGCCGCGGTGCCTTGAATCGGCAGACCCTGTCCGCACGGCGAGCCACACGTAATCGGCGTCATGCCCGCCGGTGGTGAAAATCTTCTGGCCGTTGACGACGTACTCGTCACCATTTCGTGCCGCCGAAGTGCGCAGTGCTGCAAGGTCGGTGCCGGCTTCCGGTTCGGTGTAGCCGATCGCGAAGTGCACTTCACCGGCGAGGATCGCGGGCAGGAATTTCTGCTTCTGCTCCTCGCTGCCGTACTTCTGCAGGGTCGGACCGACGGTCTGCAACGTCACCGAAGGCAGTGGGACATCCGCCCGCACAGCCTCGTTGACAAAAATCTGCTGCTCGACTTCACCGAACCCACGTCCGCCGAACTCCACCGGCCAGCCGACGCCGAGCCAGCCGTCCTTGCCCATACGACGGATGACCTCGCGATAGGTAGGGCCATGCCGCTCCACGCGCATGATCTTGGCCTCTTCGGGCGAGATCAGCGTCGAGAAGTAGCGTCGAAGTTCAGCTTGCAATGCGCGCTGACTGTCGGTCAGATCGATGAACACCGGGCCCCCACGAGGTCGAGTCGCTGCGAAGCACCGCCGAGCAGGCGTGCCAGGTCTTTTGCAGTCGAGTAGTAACGATGAAGTGGATACGTGACGTCGACGCCCAGACCGCCGTGCAGGTGGTGAAGCACCTGCATCGTGGCAGGCACTTCTTGGGCGATCCAGTACGCCATGACGTCGAGGTCCGACTGGGCGTCCAGGCCCTCCGACACGCGCCAGGACGCCGACAACGCCGCGACGTGAAGGGTCCGAGAGGTGACGTACGCGTCGGCTATCTGTTGTGAGACTGCCTGGAACGTGGCGAGCGGCTTACCGAATTGCTCACGCGAGCCGACATGTGCCGCAGTGAGATCGACGGCACCGGACACCAAACCGTCTGCAACGGCTCCGATGCTTGCCGTGGCGATCCCGTACAGCGTCTGGACGGCTTCCTCGCCGGCACCGAGAAGTTCACCGACTGCCTCGTCCATCGTGACTGCGAACTCGGGACTGCCGGAAGCACTGGGGGTCGGCGTCAATGCGACGCCGGCGGCGGTCGGATCGACGAGAACGACTCCGGCGTCGGTGGGCACAAGAATTCTGTGTGCGCTCGCCGCGAAAGGCACGGCAAGCACCGTCCCGCTGACGCGATACCAGTCGCCCGACTGCTGCGCGGTGGTCGACGGCTGCGCCGGGAACTGCTGACCCGGCTCACCGAGCGCCGCGGTGAACACCCGTCCGGCGCCGACTCCGGTGAGCAATTCGTCCTGTTGAGCGTCGGTCCCCAGAGCGACTATGGGGAGTACACCGAAGCCGAGGGTTGCGAGAGCCGGAATTGGAGCAGCGGCCCGGCCGACCTCGACGAGGAGGGAACCGACGTCGGCGACGGAGAGTCCCTCGCCGCCCAGACGCTCGGGCAGGGCCAACGTGAGCAGGTCGGCATCGGCGAATGCCGCCCAGAGCGCGTCCGGCTCCAGTTCGCGGGCAAGGAGCGCGGTAGCCACCTCGGCTACCGCTTCCTGGGTTTCATCGGGAGTGAAGTCCACGCTGGCAATCCTGTCTCTGATGTAGAACGTGTTCTAGTTGTATCACCAACGTGGACATTTCTAAAGGCCTCTACTCACGCCGTCTAATCACGGGGCAGGCCCAGAATTCTCTCCGCGGCGACGGTCAACAGAATCTGCGTGGTTCCGCCGGCAATCGACAGGCATCGCGTGTTGAGGAACTCACGCGAAAGCGGGCCCTCCACCCACCCGGCAGTACCACCCAATTCCATGGCGAACTCTGCGACATTCTGACGCTGGCGCACGCCCACCAGCTTGCGGACGCTCGACGCCGGACCCGGATCCTGACCGTCCAATTGCCGCAGTGTCGTGCGCAATTCCAGCAGTGAGCCCACCATGGCGGTTCCGATCAGCCCACCGAGCTTGTCTGCCACCACAGGATCGGGGTCGCCGGCCAGCTCGAGCAATTCCTCCATCGCACCGCCGAGCGAAGAGCCCCCGCTCATCGCGACTCGCTCGTTGGCGAGGGTCGTTCGGGCCAGTTTCCAGCCTCCGCCGAGCTGGCCGACGACGCACTCGTCCGGCACGAAGACGTCGTCGAGGAAGACTTCGTTGAACAGGGCATCGCCGGTGATCTCACGCAGCGGCGAGATCCGAATCCCGGCCGTCTTCATGTCGAGAAGGAAGTACGTGATGCCCTTGTGCTTGGGAACCTCGCGATCGGTCCTGGCGAGGCAGATGGCCCAGTCAGCTTCACGCGCAAGCGAAGTCCAGACTTTCTGGCCGTTCAGCTTCCAACCGCCGTCGACCTTTTCCGCGGTCGTGCGCAGTGCCGCAAGATCCGAACCTGCGCCGGGTTCGCTGAAGAGCTGGCACCAGGTGATCTCCCCCTTGAGCGTCGGAGTCGCAAATCTTTCGATCTGCTCCGCACTGCCGTGCTCGAGGATGGTCGGCACTGCCCACCAGCCGATCACCAGATCGGGTCGGCCGATACCGACGGCCGCCAACTCTTCTTCGATCAGAATCTGTTGCGCGGCCTTGGCGCCCCGGCCGTACGGCTTGGGCCAGTGCGGCGCAAGGTAGCCCGATTCGGCCAACGCGTTGCGCTGCTCGGATTCGGGCAGCGTCACCAATTGCGCTACCTCTTCGCGAATTTCGGACCGGTCGGATTCGAGCTCACTCAAGTCGATCTGAAGGTGACGCCGTGCGCCGCCGATCGTCAATTCCACGACGCGTGCGCACCAATGAGACGATCCGCCCAGAATCTGCCGGAGCGACAGTGCTCGACGAAGGTAGAAGTGCGCCTCGTGCTCCCAGGTGAATCCGATGCCGCCGAGCACTTGAATGCAGTCCTTTGCCGTGTCGACAGCGGCATCCAGCGACACCGCGGCGGCCACTGCTGCGGCGATCGGAAGTTCGTCGCCCGACTCGGCAGCGACCGCACCATCCCAGGCGACGGCTCCGGCATTCTCTACGCGACACAGCATTTCGGCGCAGATATGTTTGATCGCCTGGAACGAGCCGATGGGCTTTCCGAATTGTTCGCGAATCTTCGCGTACTCCACCGCAGTACGCAGGCTCCACGCCGCGATTCCGGCAGCTTCGGCTGCCCCCAGTACCGCCGCTAGGTCGGAAACCGATCCTGGCGCAATGTCATCGAGGATTCGGTCGGCGTCGACCGTCACTCGGTCGAACGAGACTCGCGCCAGTGGTCGCGACTTGTCGATCGTGTCGACCGCTTCGTAGGTCACGCCTTCGCTGTCTCCGTCGACGAGAGCCCAGACGACACGCGAGCCTTCGTCTTCGGACACCACGCCCGCCGACACGAGTACCGATACGCCCGAATCGCCGCCCCAGGCGTAACCTCCTTCGCCATGAAGCTCGATGCCGCCGGACGCATTCGCCGTTGCCGCAACTGGACTTTCGTCCAATACGACGGCACACGGCAGCGCACCGTCGGCGAGCGTTTCGGACCATCGCTTGGCAGCGGGCGACGAACTACGCCCCACCACCAGAGCTGCGAGTGCAGTCGTGAGAACAGGACCCGGCACGAGTTCGATTGCCGCCTGCTCGAGCATTGCTGCGAGATCGACGATTTCGGCCCCGGCTCCGCCTACCGCTTCGGGAACGGCGACCGAAAATATCCCGAGAGACGCGAACTCGGACCATTTCTCCCGCCACGAAACTGCTGGTCCACGGCGTACCATGTCCATCGGCGTGGCCGAGCGAGCCCAGGCCTCTATCGATTCCTGGACCGCCCGCTGTTCATCGGTCGTGGCGATTGTCACAACTGGTTCCCGCCTCTCGATAAGTGACACAATTGTTTAGAACGTGTTCTAATATGACACCTGGCCAAGAGTCAAGGCGCGAAGGAATTTGTCGATGACCACAACATCCCGATCCCGCTCCAACGCGGTTGCTTCTGCAACGCTCGGGGACGACGATCTCAGCTCCAACGCGCAACGCGAACGCCGCAAGCGGATTCTCGACGCAACACTCGCCTTGGCGTCCAAGGGCGGCTACGAGGCTGTTCAGATGCGCGCCGTGGCCGAGCGTGCCGACGTCGCAGTCGGAACGCTCTATCGCTACTTCCCGTCCAAGGTTCACCTACTGGTGTCCGCCCTGGCACGCGAATTCGAGAAGATCGATTCCAAGGGCAAGATCCCGCCTGGAACCAGTCCGCTCGAGCGGATGCAGTTGATCCTCAGCCTCATCACCCGCGCGATGCAGCGCGATCCGCTCCTCACCGAAGCGATGACTCGCGCGTTCATGTTCGCCGACGCCTCCGCAGCGGCCGAGGTCGATCAGGTGGGCCAGTTGATGGACCGCCTCTTCGCACGAGCGATGACCGAAGAGGAGCCAACCGAAGAGCAGTTGGCGATCGCGCGCGTGATCTCCGATGTGTGGCTGTCCAATTTGGTGGCATGGCTCACGCGACGCTCTTCGGCTACCGATGTCGCCAATCGACTGGAATTGACGGTTGAACTGCTGCTCGGTGACGGAACTCGGAAACCCGAATAGACATCCTTTGTCGCATCTGTCATTTTTGCACTGATCGGCCGGAAACGTATCGAGCCAGGAGTCGCTGCATCACCTAGATTTGAAGAGGTGAGCGCACAAGATCTGTCCATCGAACTCCGCCGAGCGCTGTCAGGCGTGGCACGCACGCCGCGTCTGCTCGTAGCCTCCGACTACGACGGGACGATGGCACCCATCGTCGCCAACCCGGACAAGGCGTATCCCCGGGCGGAAACGGTGCGTGCGCTTCGCTCTCTCGCCAGCCTCGCGTCGACGACGGCTGCCGTGATCTCGGGCCGCGCCCTCAAGGATCTGGCTGCGCTGTCCCGACTTCCCGCCGAAGTGCAATTGGTCGGCAGCCACGGCTCCGAGTTCGACATCGGATTCGTTCACGCGATCGACGCCGACGCCAGGAAACTGCTCGACGAGATCGTCACCGAGTTGGGCCGAATCGCCGCCGACACCCCTGGGGCAACGGTGGAGAAGAAGCCCGCCAGCGTTGCACTGCACGTACGCAACACCAGTGCCGACGACGCCGAGAAGGCGCTCATCGCCGTCCGCACCGAATCGGCACTCTGGCCAGGCGTTCAGGTCACCGAGGGCAAATCGGTGGTCGAGTTGGCTGTCATCGCCACCGACAAGGGGCACGCACTCGACTTGATTCGCCATCAGGACGGCGCAACCGCTGCCGTCTTCATCGGCGACGACGTGACCGACGAAAAGGCGTTCAGCAGGCTTCAGGGGCCGGACATCGGAATCAAGGTCGGCAGCGGGGACACCGTCGCCGACTATCGCGTCGACAGCACCGAGGACGTCGCTGCCGCTCTGGCATTCCTGCTCGACGAGCGTCGTACGTGGCTTTCCGGCGCCGACGCTCCGCCCATCGAGCGACTCTCGATGCTCGCCAGTCCGCGCACCGTCGCTTTGGTGACCCCGGATGCGACGCTGACCTGGTTGTGTCACCCGGAACCGGATTCAGCGGCCGTCTTCGCACACCTTCTCGGCGGAACCGGGGCCGGCCACTTCTCGGTCGGGCCTCGACGCACAGCCTTGCCGCTGAGCCAGAAGTACATCGACAGCACGATGACAGTTCAGACCCGCTGGGCGAGCCTGTCCGTCACCGACTACCTCCCCCACGACGTCCCACAGGGACGAACCGACCTGACCCGCATCATTTCCGGTCAGGCCGACGCGATCGTCTCGTTTGCACCCCGTCCCGAGTTCGGCCAGGGTCAGGTAACGCTCGAGGTCGTCGACGAGGGCATTCGGGTCCTCGGCACCAACGAGCCGTACGTGCTCCGCTCCCCCGGTGTGCTGTGGAACATCGCCACCGACGGAAACCAGCAGACCGCCCACGCCATCGTCGAGCCGTCCAAGGGTGACGTCGTCCTCGAATTGCGCTGCGGAACAGAAGAAATCGGCCCGTCCGACGTTCCGGAGCTCGAGCGTCGAGCGACCTCGGAGGTCTACTGGTCCGATTGGGCCAAGACGCTCGAACTCCCGAAGCTGAAGCCGGACTTGATGAAACGCTCTGCACTGACCTTGCGCGGGCTGGTTCATGCCGATTCCGGTTCCATCATGGCCGCCGCCACAACATCCCTGCCGGAAGAGATCGGCGGAGTCCGCAACTGGGACTACCGCTATTGCTGGTTGCGCGACGCCGCCCTCACCGCAACAGCTCTCGTGAGCGTCGGATCCACCGACGAGGCCGAGAACTACCTGGACTGGGTCCACCGCGTGCTCGAAACACTGCCGGGACCCGAGCGCCTGCACCCCCTCTACACGCTCTACGGGACTTCGCTACCGCCAGAGGCCGTCATCGATTCACTCCCCGGATACGCCGGCTCCCGGCCGGTCCGCGTCGGAAACGCCGCGAATCAGCAGGTTCAACTGGACGTGTTCGGCCCGATCGTCGAGCTCATCGTCGAACTGGCGAATGCACGCGAAAAGGCCGGTGATCCCGATCCTTTGAGCGACCGCGACTGGGAACTGGTGTGCGCCATGGTCGAAGCAGTACAGCGGCGCTGGTTCGAACCCGATCACGGCATCTGGGAAATTCGCGACAACCCGCGCCACCACGTCTATTCCAAGGTTATGGGCTGGGTCACCGTCGACCGCGCCGTCGATCTTGCGACCCGCTTTTCTCGCGAGGCCCTGCCCGAGTGGGCGGAACTGCGTGACCAGATCGCCGACGAAGTACGACACAAAGGCTGGAAGGACGACGTCCAGTCGTACACCGCGGCCTACGACGGTACCGATCTCGACGCGGCGACTCTGCACATCGGACTGTCGGGGCTGATCGATCCGACGGATCCGCGCTTTGCTGCAACCGTCGTAGCCACCGAGGCCGAACTACGCAGCGGCTCAACGGTATACCGCTACCATCACGACGACGGCCTGCCCGGCATAGAAGGTGGATTCCATCTCTGTGCCGCCTGGCTCGTCGAGGCATACCTACTGATCGGGCAACGCCTGCAAGCAGAGGCGCTGTTCGACCAGTTGGTCGCGGCAGCGGGTCCCACCGGACTGCTCGCGGAGGAGTACGACCCCATCGCGGAACGCTCACTGGGCAACCACCCCCAGGCGTACAGCCATCTGGGATTGTTGCGCTGCGCCCAACTCCTGGCGTGAGCGCTACCCCTTGATCCGACCTGATGTTCGCCCGGCCAGTAGTTCGGTGTCGAGCATCTCGACTATCGGAACGCCGGATCCGGACGGCGACATCAGGAGCGCACCGGCGCGCCGGCCCTTCTCTTCCTGGGGCTGGCGCACCGTTGTCAGTGATTCGCGCAGCGCCTCGTCGACGCCGTCGAATCCGGTGATCGACAGTTGGCCAGGTACATCTATGCCCTGCCAGCGCGCCCAGTCCAAGGCGCCGAGAGCCAGCACGTCGGTGGTGCAGACCAGTGCGGTGATCTCGGGGTTGGTCGCGAGAGCTTCCGCCGCCGCCGAGTGCCCGGACTGCGATGTGTGGACGTACCGCTCGATCACGGTGAGTGAGAGTGGGTCCATGTCGGACGCCACCATCGCGTCGCGCACTCCTTCGATCCGCTCACGCTGGACGTGGAAGTGCGGGGACTTGAGTCGTTCCTGGCTGACCACGCCGTCCATCCGGTCGCGCCCCAGCCTCATGCAGAGCACGCCGATGTCGCGGTGGCCGAGCCCGATGAGGTAATCGGCGACCTTGCGCATGGCAGCGCGGTCGTCGATGCCCACGAGGGATGCACCGGGAATCTCGCGGGGCTGGTCGCAGACGACGATCGGAATGTGACGCTCGAGCACGGCGGCAAGATACGGGTCGTCGTCGGCCACGGAGTAGACGACAAAGCCGTCGACGCCCGCCTGCTGGACCACGGCCGCAGCATCCACCTCGTCGCGCCCGGGCCCGGCCGGGATGAGCAGCAAGCCCTGGCCCGCGTCCTCACACGATTCCGAGAGACCGGCCAGGAAGCTCATGGCGGCCGGGTCACGGAACGAATAACTGAGTGCTTCGGTGAGCAGGAGACCGACGGCGCCGGCTTTGCGAGTTCGCAAAGAGCGGGCGACCGGATCAGGTCCGGGGTATCCGCGTCGCTTGGCCGCTTGGAGCACTCGATCCCGCAGCTCGACGGAGAGCTGATCGGGTCGGTTGTACGCGTTCGAGACTGTAGTTCTCGACACATTGAGCTCGGCGGCAAGCGACGCCAAAGTGGCTTGACGGCGTGGCTGACGGGACCGGGGCATAAACGGACGTTAGCCGTAGTGCCCGCAGACGGCGCGTTGGGGCTGAACCGAAGGTGAACTACCAGCGACTATGCGCTAATGTGTAACGGTAACGGTTTCCAATAGCATTTAGCCCAGCCTTTGTTCAGGAGAAAAGCACGTGCGTTCGTCGTCGAAATTCCGCACCGCCACCGCCCTCGCGGCCGTCTCGGTCGCCGCAGCATTCGCGCTCACCGCGTGCAGCTCAACCTCCTCGAAGGACGACGGCATCACCGTCGTCGCATCGACGAACGTGTGGGGCGACGTCGCGCAGGCCGTCGCCGGCGACAAGCTGACCGTGACGTCGATCATCAACGAGCCGTCCGCGGACCCGCACTCGTTCGAGGCGACTCCCGCCGATGCCGCCAAGATCACCGACGCATCGCTCGTCGTCTACAACGGTGGCGGCTACGACCAGTTCATCACCGACGTCCTCGACGCAGGCAAGGGCGAGCAGAAGACGGTCAACGCCTACAACCTGCTCGACGGCGGCATCCACGCCGGCGAAACCGCGGGCGAATCGCATGACGGTCACACCCACGGCGCAGTCAACGAACACGTCTGGTTCGACATCCCGACCGTCGACGCCGTCGCACATTCGGTGGCCGATCAGCTGAGCGCTCTCGATCCGGACAACGGGGCGACCTACGAGGACAACGCGAAGGCATACAGCCAGAAGCTCGCCGGCGTCACAGCGATCACCGATTCCATCGCCGCTGCCCACGCAGGCGCACCGGTGGCGCAGACCGAGCCGATCGCGCACTACCTCCTGGTCGCAGCTGAACTGAAGGACGCAACTCCCGAAGAGTTCACCAGTGCCATCGAAGACGGCAACGATCCTTCACCGGCCGCAATCGCCGCAACGCGCCAACTCCTCTCGGAGAAGCAGGCCCGCGCATTGGTCTACAACATCCAGACACAGGACAAAGTGACCCAGGATATGCGCACCACCGCCGAAACCGCCGGAGTGCCCGTCGTCGAGGTTACGGAGACTCTCCCCGAGGGCCTGGACTACATTCAGTGGCAGACGCAGACCGCGGAGTCGCTCGCAAACGCCCTCTCTGCCCAGTAATTATTTGCCCCACCATTTCCGAGAAGAACCGATCGGCTTGTGACAGAAACTTCCGCGAATACTCCTGTGCCCCCTGGTAACACCGTGCCTTCTGGTAACACCGCGCCTTCAGCGGCCTCCGTGCCCGCTGTGACGCTGAAGGACGCTCGATTGTCCTTCGGCGCCCGCACATTGTGGGACGGGCTCGATCTCGAGGTACAGCCAGGTGAGTTCATCGCCGTACTCGGGCCGAACGGGTCGGGCAAGACCTCGCTCCTGAAGATTCTGCTGGGCCAACTACAACTCAGCGGCGGCAGTGCACAGATCGTCGGCACGCCGGCACGGGCCGGGAACTCACACGTCGGGTACATCCCGCAGCAGAAATCCATCGACGACGGCCTCCCGCTCCGCGGCCGCGACCTGGTCGGCCTCGGCGTCGACGGTCACCAGTGGGGTACGGGGTTACTGCGTCGGGGTCGTCGCCGCAAGATCGTCGACGACGCCATCGCACAGGTCAGCGCCCAGTCGTTCGCCGACGCTCCCATCGGTTCCATGTCCGGCGGTGAGCAGCAGCGACTGCGGATCGCACAGGCTTTGGTCGGCGACCCGCGGATCCTGCTGTGCGATGAGCCGCTGCTCAGCCTCGACCTCGCCAACCAGCACCTGGTCTCGACGCTGATCGACAAGCGTCGGCGCAGCCATGACACCGCGGTGCTGTTCGTGACGCACGAGATCAATCCGATCCTGCCGTTGGTCGATCGAGTGCTCTATCTGGTGGACGGCAAATTCCGGATCGGTACGCCGGCCGAAGTGATGACGTCCGAGGTTCTCTCGGATCTGTACAACACCGACGTCGAAGTGTTGCAGGTTCGTGGCCGCCTCGTCGTGATCGGCACCGGCGACGCCATCGACGCGCTCGGCAGCGCCGGCGGACTACGCCCGGGAGAAGGCGTTCACCATTCTGATGAGGATCACCACCAGTGAGTAACAAGTTCACCGACGCGATGTCGCGGATGTTCGACGTGTCCGCCACCGTCGACCTACTGCAGTACGACTTCGTCCAACAGGCGTTGATTGCCGGTGCCATCCTCGGATTGTTGGCCGGCATCATCGGGCCGCTGATCGTGAGCCGTCAGATGTCGTTCTCGGTGCACGGAACGAGTGAGCTGTCACTGACGGGCGCATCCGCCGCACTTCTCGTCGGTGTGGGCGTCGGCTTCGGTGCCATCGTCGGATCCGTGGTCGCGGCAGTGCTGTTCGGACTGCTCGGAGCCAAAGCGCGCGACCGAGATTCGGTGATCGGCGTGATCATGGCTTTCGGTCTCGGCCTGTCGGTGTTGTTCCTCTGGGCGTACGACGGTCGCACGGGAACCAGCTTCTCGTTGTTGGTCGGACAGATCGTGGCGCCGGGAAACAGTGGTCTCGAACTTCTGCTGCTGTGCGCGGTCATCGTGATCGGCACACTCGGATTCATCTACCGCCCTTTGCTGTTCGCAAGCACCGACCCCGAAGTTGCTGCAGCTCGCGGTGTTCCGGTTCGGGCACTGTCGATCGTGTTCGCAGTGTTGGTCGGCATCACCGCAGCACTCGGCGTACAGATCGTCGGTGCTCTGCTGGTGATGTCGCTGCTGATCACCCCCGCAGCGGCCGCCGCGTACGTCACGGCAAGCCCACTCAAGGCCACGATCCTCTCCGTCGTGTTCGCCGAACTGGCAGCCGTCGGCGGCATCCTTCTCTCGCTGGCCCCCGGCGTTCCCGTCTCGAGTTTCGTCACCTCGGTCTCGTTCGTGATCTACCTGATATGCCGACTCTTCGGATCCGCACGTCGCAAGAATGCCGGACGGATTCCGGCGCACGCCTGAACACCGAGAGCCCATACCTACCTAGAATCGAGGTATGGGCTACAGCGTTGATCTGAACAGCGACCTCGGCGAGGGCTTCGGAGCCTGGACCCTGGGCGACGACGACGCCATGCTCGAACTTGTCACCAGCGCGAACATCGCCTGCGGATTCCATGCCGGCGACCCGACAACGCTGTTGGCGACTTGCGAATCCGCCGCCGCCCGCGGCGTCCGGATCGGCGCGCAGGTGGGGTACCGAGACCTCGCCGGTTTCGGCAGACGCTTCATCGACGTCTCCCCGAAGGACCTCACCGCCGACGTCATTTATCAAATAGGGGCACTCGACGGTTTGGCTCGTGTCGCCGGATCGCGGGTCACGTACGTCAAACCCCACGGCGCGCTCTACAACGCAATAGTCCATCACCGACGGCAGGCGCGGGCCGTGGTCGCCGCCGTCGTTGCCTATGACAGTTCGCTACCTGTTCTCGGACTACCGGGTTCGGTGTTTCTGGAAGAGGCGCGCGAGGCCGGTCTCGACGTGGTCGCCGAGGCTTTTGCCGATCGTGCGTACACGGCGGAAGGCACCCTGGTCCCCCGCACCGAGTCGGGCGCCGTTCTGCAGGACCCGACACTTGTTGCAGAGCGGGTTCGGCGAATGGTCGTCGACGGCGAGTTGGACGCAGTCGACGGGAGCACGTTGAAAGTCGCTGCCGCATCGGTGTGCGTGCACGGTGACAGTCCGGCAGCCGTCGACATGGCCGTGGCAATCCGCACTCTCCTCGAATCTTCCGACGTCGAGATCACGCCGTTCACATGATCACGATCCTGCCCGCCGGTGAATCCGCAGTCCTCGTCGAGTACGACGAACTGCCGAGTGTGCTGGGCAACTTCAGGGCTCTCGACGCCAGTCGGATCCCCGGCGTGATCGACCTGATTCCCGCGGCGCGAACCATCTTGATCGAGTACGACAACACGATCACCGCGCACCAACTGGTGGAGAAATGGGTACGTGGGGCCGTACCGATCGAACTCACAGCTGACGAGAGTGGGCGGCCTGCCGTCGAGATTCCGGTCCGCTACGACGGCACCGATCTCGTAGAGGTGGGCAAGCTGACCGGCCTCGGGGTCGACGGTGTGATCGACGCTCACACGTCTGCGTCGTGGACCGTCGCGTTCATCGGTTTCGCCCCCGGCTTCGCGTATCTGACCAGCAACGAGAGAAAGCTCGAAGTTCCACGTCGATCGGACCCGCGCAGGCAGGTCCCGGCCGGTGCAGTCGGGTTGGCCGGACCGTTCTCGGGCGTCTACCCGCGTAGCTCCCCGGGCGGCTGGCAGTTGATCGGAACGACGGAACTGTCGGTGTGGGATGCCGAGCGCCGCCCGCCGGCGCTGCTTCTACCCGGCACCACAGTCACCTTTGTCCGTGCATGATTTTGGTGCAAGCATGATTTTGGTGTCTTCACCGCGCTGTTGCGGGACAATGGATTCATGGCCTGGCTCGAGGTTGTGCGTACCGGCCCGCTCGCCACAGTTCAGGACCGCGGGCGGAGAGGCTACGGCGCCCTCGGGGTCGGAAGATCCGGCGCCGTCGACATGATCTCGCATGACAGCGCCAACAGACTCGTAGGCAACACTTTTCGAGCAGCAACCATCGAAGTCACCGCTGGGGGTTTCGCTATGCGGGCCGTCGGTTCGATGACGGTGGCAGCGACAGGCGCGCGGGTGCCGCTGGCCGTCGACGGACGGCCGGCACCTGACTACGCGAGCATCCATCTGGGTAGTGGCAGCATTCTCGAATTGGGTTACAGCACAACCGGGTTGAGAACGTATATCTCTGCACGCGGTGGCGTCGACGTCCCGCAGGTACTCGGAAGCAGATCCACCGACACGCTCTCCGGACTCGGGCCGCCGCCGCTCGCCGCCGGCGATCTAGTCCTCCTCGGGGCCGAGGAAGGGACGTGGCCCACCGAAGAGTTGATTCCACCGCCGGCACCTGCACTCGGCGCGGTTCCGATCGAGATCACGCTCGGCCCCCGAAATTCCTGGTTCACCGCCGCATCCGTTCACGCGCTCCTTCGCACCACGTGGAAAGTCACCGAACACACCAACCGAGTCGGGGTCCGGCTACAGGGCCAAGGGCCTTTGCATCGCTCACGCACCGGGGAATTGCCGAGCGAAGGCGTCGTGACGGGATCCATCCAGGTGCCGCCAGGCGGCCAGCCCGTCGTGTTCCTCGCCGACCATCCCGTGACCGGCGGATACCCGGTCATCGCCGTCGTTTCCGACGCCGGGATTGCGTCGCTGGCACAGCTGCGGCCCGGCAGCACCATTACCTTCAAGGCCACTACTCGGCCGTCGTAGCGCTGATAGTCTCAGCCGCGCCAGCAATGCTGCCGGCGGCGCTCGGCCGTCGCCAAAACCTGAAGGACTGTCACACTATGAGCCCTAAGAGCAGCACACTTGCTCTCGGAATAGCGTCACTGATCACTGCTGCACTCGTCTTGTCCGGATGCAGCAGTTCGGAAAGCGGCGACGCCGTCTCCAGTGATACCAACACCAGTGAGACCACTGCTTCCGAAAGTTCTGCATCCTCGCCGTCTGCCGCTGCCGCGACGCCGACTTTGCGGGACGGAACACCGTTCATCGGTGAGCGGACGACGATCGAAACCGGCGACGACCCCGAAGCGCCGAGCATCAGCGTCAGCCTCCCGCCGAGCTGGACTCACGGCGAGAACATCCCTGCCGGCGTTACGGACGCGTTGTCCAGCAACAGCCAGGAACCCAGCGGTTTCATGCCGAACACCACGGTGACGGTCGAAAACCAGGGCACCGCAACAAAAGACGAGGTTCTTGCCGCTGCGCGTGAAACGATCGCCACTCTCGACGGGTGGACCGAGGTGAAGTACACCGAGATCGACGTCGACGGACAGCAGGGTTTCCGCCTCTCCGGAACCTGGACCGCCCCAAACCTGGACGTTCCGCTCTACGCCGTCATGACGGTCGTCGCTTACCAAGCCGACGACAACTCGCCGGTCTACCTGGTCAGCTTTGCAAACCAGTTCACCGACACGACGAACATGCAGACCTCCAACCAGGTGGAAGAAATCAACACCTCGATCGAATTCGGCTGAGCACCTGATGGTTTGAATACCCGATCTCCGAACAACCGCGGCGGGCCGAGACTACGACAGTCTCGGCCCGCCGTTTCACAACTCTCGCCTAGCTCGAACCGAACAGGCCGCTGAGGGAACCGAGGCCACCACTCAACGAGCCGAGCGATCCGATTCCGCCACCGGTTCCGGGGCCAGTGGGATCAACCGGATCAACGGGATCGACCGGGTCAACCGGATCGACCACATCCGCGGCGCGGACAGTGATGGACGGGCCCAAGTTGGCGAAATTCGCACTCGACTGGAATCCGTTGCCCATCACCGTGGCACCTACCGCCAATCCACTTCCGTACACGGTTCCCGGCGCACACGAAGCAGTAACCGTGTAGCTGGTCTTCATGGTCACCGGTTTGCTGCCGTTGTTGATCCAGCCGGCACTGGTCACCTCGAGCGTCGTGGCTGTCAGTTCCGGCGTTTCAGTGGTTTCGGTCATCGTCCCGCCAACGTGAAACTTCGTGACCTTCGCCGAGCCCGGGACAAAGGTCAAGCATGCGGCATGCGTCTCGGTGAACCTGCTGATATACCCGTCGATTCCGCTCTTCTTCGACACTGTCGTGTAGGTGATCGTGTCACCGATCTTCGGCGACGCATTGTCCACGGTGCGAGTAAATGTGTAGGCACCGGAAGTTGCTGTCTCGGCAGTCGCGACTCCCGCACCCAGCGCGCTTGCGCCCACAGCAAGAGCAATCACCCCCAAACCAGCTCCAACGGTGGACAGACTACGATTCCTGGATCCGAACTTTGCCACGAACAATCTCCACTCTGTGTGGTTCCAGGACAACCGAATTCATTGATTACTGGAACTTGTTGCAACCCGACTCTCGAAGTACGATACAGTCGACCTGGACATTCGCCCAGCTTTTCGTCGAAATAGTCGACAATCAGTTAACGGCAGGCAATCGACACCGAAAAAGTCCTCTCAATTCGGACTTTTCCGTAAATTCTGCCGAACTGACACATAGGCAAGCGTCCGATAGGTTTCAATGGTTACCGCGGCGCAACCTTTGAAGAGTCATCCCATCGCCGTCAGCGTGAACCCCTCGAACGGAGAATTTCATGTCACGTTTTTCAATGCGCAAAACACTTACCGGAATCGCAATCGCGGCACTTGCAACCAGCGGACTCGTGATGACCGCAGGCACCGCGAGCGCCGATGCCACCCACCCGTCCGCGGCAACGGTCAACTCCTCCAACGTCCGGATCACCAAGAGCATCGTGGGCGACGGCGAAGTTGCACCCGGCGGCAAAGTCACCGTGCGCACGGTCATTTCCACAACAGGCCACCCCGAGCGTTACGTCGACCAGTTCGTCGACCGCTACCCCGCCACGTTCAAGTACATCCAGGGCACGGTGACGGTCAACGCGTGGCACTTGATCGGCGGTCAGAAGACCGAATCCGTCACGCCTTCGGTTGACACCGCCGCCCGAACCGTGAATGTACCCAGCACCGGCTGGCTGATCTCACCCACCGGAAGCAAGACCGTGACGATCGAGGCGCAGTACCTCGTCGCCGACGATGCACCGATCGGTTCGTACCAGGAAATGTCGAGCTCGATCGGTATCTCGACGTTCAATACCGAGCAGAACATCAGCGGCGTCTACGCCAAGATCCGCGCCAAGAACCCCGGCGAGGCGGCCGCATCGGGCTCGGCAGATCTGGGCTTCGGCTCTTCTGACGGCGAGGGCGGAACCGGTTCGGCCGGATCCTCCATCCTCGACAACCCGGCCGGCTTCATCTCCGACATCATCAGCGGTGTCCTGGCCAACGGCAGCTGATTCACTCGCTCCGCCTGCTCCACCTGTAAACACTCCGTCGGGGAATGTGTTCGAGGGTGGCATCGAGTCTTCGGACTCGGTGCCACCCTCGATCTTTTGTGGCGATCACACTCCGTCGCGCCTGCATCAAAGAACCAAATAGGAAAGCATTACCTAAGTCATTCGCGGTATGATCCACCGATGAGTTCCACAGGATTTCCGTACTGGGCTGTGCCGGCAGGCCGGTACGTTCCGCTCCCCTTCTCGATGACGACGTCCACCATCGGGCGTGATCAGAAGCGCGCGTGGCGTGAGATCCGCCATCCCGAACACGAACTCCTCTGGGGCGCTTCCGGCGAGATGAGCGCGTACATCGACGACGTTCGTTGGCAGATACCACCGACGGTCGGCATGTGGATTCCAGCTGGAACTCCACGGCGCATCACGCTCGGCGCATCCACCGAGGCTCGTTTCACCTATTTCCGGCCCGAGTCGTTCCCCCACCCGTGGACAAAACCCGCGATCATCGGCATCGACGACGTCGTCAAGACGATGCTCATCCATCTGCACCAGCGAAATATGCCTACCGAGGCTCGCTTGCGCGCCGAATCCGTAGTCTTCGACACGCTCGCGCCCATCGAGGCGGCTGATGTCGCAGTACCGATGCCCGCCGATCCCCGGGCCCTCGCCGTCGCACGCCGCCTGATCGCCGACCCCGCCGATCAACGCGGGCTTGCCGATTGGGCCTACGTGGTAGGCGGAAGCCCCCGCACCCTGAGCCGCGTGTTCTCTCAAGGCACGGGGATGTCCTTCACCGAGTGGCGAATTCAAGTTCGCGTCCGCGCTGCGATGTCCTATCTCGCTGCGGGCGTTCCTGTTTCGACGGTAAGCCGTCGCGTCGGATACGAAACCCCCAGCGCCTTCACCAGCGTGTTCCGCAAGGTCACCGGACGCACACCGAAGAACTACTACTCGGACGCGTGCGAGTTGTCAGCCTAACTGGTCAGAACCCGTTCATCTTCGAGACCAGTTCCGCGAAAGCATATTTGACGCTCAGCGACGTGGGTGACGCCAAGGCCATGACTCGCGCCAGACCGAGCTGCTGAATCAGCCTGCCGTCCTTGACTGCCGGCAGGTCGGCAAACAACTTGTCCCCCATCAATCCGGGTAGCCCCTGACCACTCGCGTCGTTGAGCACGATCACGTCCGCGTCCAGTTCGTTGTACTGTTCGCGCGATGCAGTCACCGACCCCTGGGTGTCGCCGCACAGCTCTGCGCTTCCGGCCGACTGCTTAAGTCCGAGCTGGGACATCAGGATGACTCGGCCGTCGTCAGCGCAGTAATTGGTGAGGCCGTCGATGTTTCCCGAGAGGAAGGTCAAGGTTTTCCCGTTCAGATTGGGGGATCCGGCAGCCAGGTCGGCTATGGAATCGTCAGTTTCCTCGATCAGCTCGGCAGCCCGCTTCGGTTGGCCGAGTACTGATCCGATGGTCGACAACTGTTCCTGCCACGTGGTCGCCCATGCGGTCTCCTTGAACGGAATGGTGGGTGCGATCTGGGAAAGACGTGCATAGTCGTCTTCGGTGATTCCCGAGACCACTGCGATGATCACGTCCGGCTCCAACGCCAGGATCTGCTCGAACGGCACACCGGACGTGCTGTCGAGCAACGTGGGTTCGACATCGCCCAACAATTCTTCGTCCCACGGCAGGATGCCGTTCTCCAAGCCTGCCCCACTGAACGACTCCATGGCGACGGGTGTCTTGCCCAGTGCGAGGACCGAATCCTGGCTGTTCCAGCCGATCGTCACGATCCGCTGAGGTTCGGTCTCGATGGTGGTCGACCCGTACGCGTGATCAACGGTGACCGGCAGCGCGCCGGCCTCGGCCAACTGCGTCGTGCCCTCCGCCGCTGTTGACTCGGTGCTGCTCTGGCAGCCTGCGAGCAGGGCAATCGCGGCCAACGCAGCCACTATTCGGGTAGTGCTCTTCATCTTCTGTCAGCTCTCTTCGCAAACGTACTTTGTTTCGACCAGCCAGGTATATCGAGACCCGATCCCGGTAATGGGGTGTCGATACTCCATCTGTCCGCTGCCGCGTAGCCCTTGGCATCTGCGAGCACTTTCCGCACTCGCACCGGCTCTACCGTAGAACTGCACAACGAGTGTTCAGATCTGGGCGAGGAGTTTCACGAGTGTCAGCGCTGCCCGAAACTCGTTCCGGTCCGATGGAGATGATCCGAGTCGGATCATTCTCCTCCGGACGCGGCCCGCGACTGGTTGCAGCCGTCACCGGGCAGGCGTCGTATCAGGTAGCTCAAGCCCTCATCCCGGTGCTGATCGGCACCGTCGTCGACCGGGCAATCGGAAAGTCCGACAGCACAGCACTTCTCGTGTGGCTTGCGGTGCTGTGTGCTCTGTTCGTGGGACTCGCTCTGTCGTGGCGCATCGCAGTTCGCCTGAACACGCAGGTCTTCGTCTACGGCGAACACGACCTACGACTGAATGCTGCCAGACGAGTACTCGATGCCAGGGGGATGAAAGCTCAGCGTTCGACCGGTGAAGTTCTCACCATCTCTACCTCGGATGCCTCACACGTCTCGGGCTTCTCCTGGGTTGTCGCCGAACAGGGCTCGGCATTTGCGGGGCTCGCCGCGGCAGTGATTTCGCTTGCCTTCGTCTCGTGGCCGCTCGCACTGATCGTCGTACTCATCACCGCTGCGCAGCTCATATTCATCCACAAGATCAGCGGTCCGTTGGACGAGCGCGTGTATGCAGAGCAGAAGAAGGCAGCCGAGGCAGGCATGCTTGCAACGGATTTCACGCTGGGACTGCGGGTACTGAAGGGTTTCGGGGCTGAACCCACCGCCCTGTCGCGATACGTCAACGCGAGCCGGGAGTCGATGAAGGCAGCGATCCGGACGGTCAGAGCAATGTCCAGCCTGACCGCGCTCAATTCCGGGGTCTCCGCGTTGGTGCTGGCTTCGGTTGCGCTTGGAGCCGCGTGGATGGCGCATCAAGGCACGATCACCGTGGGCAACTTCGTCACCGTTGTCGGCTTGAGCAGAGTGATTGCCGGTCCGATGGAAACGCTGGGGTTCTTCGGTGCCGAACTCGCTGCCAAGCGAGGTTCCGCGCGCAGACTGTCCGAACTGTTGGCCGAGCCACACCTGATCGAATCGCTGGCCCCCACGGCCGCGACCGAACCTGCCAGAACTGAAGACGCCCTATTGATTTCGGCGGACAACGGAACCGTCGTCTCAGCTCGCCGCGGAGAAGTGGTGGGTGTGCGCGCTGACGATTCCGCCGACCGACTGGCACGACAACTCGCCTATCAGACCCCGCTCGCCCCCGACTCTTACTTCGTATTCGGCACCGATGCAACCGACCTCGGCCCGGACGGAGTTCGTGATCAGGTGTTCGTCTCCGCCCATGAAGGAACCGTGTTCACCGGCACCGTCTTCGACAATCTGGCTGCACCGAACGTCGACTCGTCGGCAATGACGTCATCTGCGCTCGACGACGTGTTGACGCATCTGCCCGACGGCCACCTCTCCGAGGTAGGCGAGCAAGGAAAGAAACTCTCCGGAGGTCAACGCCAACGCCTTCTCCTCGCCCGCGCTCTCCATCAACCCCAGCCGATCCTGGTCCTCCACGAACCCACCACTTCCGTGGACTCTGTCACCGAGCATCGAATTGCACACTCGCTGAGAAACTTCCCCGACAAGGCCATTCTGGTGATCACCTCGAGCCCGACCCTGCTCCATTCGTGTGACCGTGTCGTCACGATCGACCACGGCGTTCGGGAGGGAGAGTCGCTGTGACCGATACCCTTCCGGATGCATCTGCTGTTCCGGTTGTATCTGCCCTGCCGATCGCGTCGACCAAGCAGACCGTCCGCGCATTGATCGCACTGCTTCGGCCACGCAAGCGAGCGCTCGCACTCACGACCGTCGTGCTTCTCTCTGCTACGGCCTGCGGCCTGTCCACCCCGGCACTGCTCGGACTCATGGTCGATGCGGTCACGGAGGGCAAACCGTTTGCCTCACTCCTGCGTATCACCGCGTTCATGCTCGGCGCAGCGGCAGCAGGGGTTGCGCTGACCTGGTGGAGCACACAGCTTCTGGCGAACGTCGCGCAGAACGTGCTGGCCGATCTTCGTGAGGACGTGTTCGCCGCCACCCTCGCGCAGCCGTCGTCACTGGTCGAGGATGCCGGAACCGGTGATCTGATTTCCCGGGTCTCGGGCGACGTCGAAGCGGTAAACACCGTCATCGCGCGAGTACTACCCGCCACCGTGTCTGCCCTGTTCATGATTTCACTGACGCTTGTCGGTGTGGGAGTGATCGATTGGCGCTTCACCGTGGCAATCGTTGCCGTTGCGCCGATTCACTATTTCGCTCTTCGTCATTTCCTCCGACGCTCCGGACCCGTCTACCGACGCTCTCGCGCTGCGCAGGCCAGGCGGGGACAACAGCTCATCGAAACTCTCGGAGGCGCAGGCACTGTCACTGCCCTGCGGCGAACAGACGAGCACATCGACCGAATCGCCGAGACCTCCGAGCATGCCATCAGCTTCGACATGCAGGCAGTTCGCCTGCGCACCAACTTCTTCGCCCAACTCAACGGCGCCGAACTGCTCGGACTGGCCGCCGTCCTGAGCGTCGGCTACTGGCTCGTGACCACAGGCTCGGTGTCCATCGGGGCCGCTACCGCCGCCGCCCTCTACTTCCACAGTCTGTTCAGCCCCATCGCGGTATTTCTCTCGAACATCGACGAATTGCAGGATGCGGGTGCCAGCCTGGCTCGCCTGATCGGAGTCACCGCGATGCCCGGGCGGCCCACGAGCATTCCTGCCTCGGCTCGGTCCGAACCCATCGGCGTCGAGGTGGACCGGGTTTCCTACTCGTACGACAACTCCACCCCGGTGATCGATTCGATCTCGATCTCGATCGCACCGGGGGAACGAATCGCCGTCGTCGGAAGCAGCGGCGCCGGAAAGACCACGCTCGCCAAACTGATTGCCGGCATCATTCCCGTCGGGGACGGGCGAATCACCGTCGACGGCAAACTGATTGACGACCTGAGTGATGCCGAACTTCGGCACGAAGTCGTCCTCGTCAGCCAGGAAATTCACGTGTTCGTCGGGACGATCGCCGACGATCTCCGGTTGTGTGCACCAGATTCGGACGATGCGAAGATCGCCGAAGCCGTCGACACGATGAAAGCTCAATGGATTCATGAACTTCCGGACGGACTCGAGACCAGGGTCGGGGCCGGTGGGTACCAGTTGACGGCAGCGCAGGCACAGCACATAGCCCTCGTCCGACTGGCTCTGCTCGATCCTCCCGTCGTCATCCTCGACGAGGCGACTGCCGAAGCCGGAACCACCGCAGCCGGTCTACTCGATCAGGCAGCCGAGCTCGCAGTCACCGGCAGGACCGCCGTGGTGATCGCACACCGGCTGAGCCAAGCAGTCCGCGCCGATCGCATACTCGTCATGAGCGGTGGCCGCGTAGTCGAGAGCGGGACACATGACGAACTGATCGGCGCGGACGGTTCCTACGCTGCACTGTGGGAAGCCTGGTCGGTGCGGAGCTAGAACCCCGCCAGACTCACCCGAAAGCCGTTACAACTCAGCTGCTACGACGCCTGCGGGCGATGTCCGCCAGGACGACTCCGGCGGCAACCGAGGCGTTGAGCGACTCGACCGGACCGGCCATCGGAATCGACAGGATCGCGTCGCAGTTCTCGCGGACGAGGCGCGAAAGGCCCTTGCCCTCGGAACCGACCACGATCACAACGGGACCGCTGCCGTCGAAATCGTCGAGAGTGGTGTCGCCCTCGGCGTCGAGACCGACGACCTGAACACCCTTCGATGCCCAGTCCTTGAGCGTGCGGGTGAGGTTGGTTGCCCGAGCAATCGGCAAACGAGCGGCAGCGCCGGCGCTGGTACGCCAAGCGACAGCACTCACGCTCGCGCTACGACGCTCCGGAATCACGACGCCGTGTCCACCGAAAGCTGCGACCGAGCGCACGACGGCACCCAGGTTGCGGGGATCGGTGATGTTGTCCAGCGCGACGAGCAGCGGCGGCTCGGCATGCTTGCGTGCCTCCGAGAGAAGATCGTCCGGGTGCGCGTAGCGGTACGGCGGAACCTGCAGGGCGATGCCCTGGTGAAGACCGTTGGCGCTGAGGCGATCCAGATCGGTGCGGGGGACCTCGAGGATCGAGATGCCGGCATCCGCAGCGAGCTGAACGGATTCCTTCAGTCGATCGTCGCTCTCGGTGCCGACGGCGACCCACAGTGCAGTCGCCGGAACGCCGGCGCGTAGGCACTCGACCACCGGGTTGCGTCCGAGCACTGTCTCGGGACCGTCGAGAACCTTGCGGCCCGGACCCGGACGGCCACCGCGGCCCTGCTTCTCGTCGGCACGTGCGGCGCGCGCTGCACGCTTTGCCGCGGGATGCTTGGTGCGTGCCTCGGCGGGCGGCGTAGCGCCACGCCCTTCGAGACCGCGACGGTGCTTACCGCCGGAACCGGCAACCTGGCCCTTCTTGGTGCCGCCCTTACGGACTGCGCCGCGCCTGCTCGAGTTTCCAGCCATTGTTACTGCCCTGCCTTAAGGGACCATTCGGGTCCGTCGGGAGTATCGGTTACTTCGATACCCGCCTTGATGAGGCGATCGCGGACCTCGTCCGCCACCGCCCAGTTCTTTTCCGTACGTGCCTGCTGCCGACGATCGAGATCGGCCCGCACCAACACGTCCAAAGCTTCCATTGCCGTCTCGGTGTCGCCACCGGACTGCGTCCAATGCTCGTCGAGTGGGTCGACGCCCAGGATCGCGAGCATGGCCCGCACCTGGCCGGCAGCCACCCGAGCCGCGTCGAGATCACCGGCAGCGAGCGCGGAATTACCCTCGCTCGCCTTGCCGTGAATCTCGGCCAACGCGATCGGCACCGACAAGTCGTTGTCGAGAGCCGCCGCGAAACCTTCGGTCCACGTACCGAGTTCGACGCCGCCCGCACGCTTGTGTGTGCGCAGGACGAACGACTCGAGCCCCTGGTAGGACTTCGCACTTTCGTCCAACGCCTCGTCCGAGTACTCGAGATTGGAACGGTAGTGCGCACTACCGAGGTAGTACCGAAGTTCTTGCGGACGAACCTTCTTGAGCACGTTCGGCACCGAGAGAACGTTGCCCAACGACTTGGACATCTTCTCGCCACTCATCGTGACCCAGCCGTTGTGCAACCAGTACTGAGCGAAATCGTCGCCGGCGCACTTGGCCTGCGCAATTTCGTTCTCGTGGTGCGGGAAGACGAGATCGCGTCCACCACAATGGATGTCGAATGCCGCCCCGAGATAGAACTCCGCCATGGCCGAGCACTCGAGGTGCCAGCCCGGACGGCCGGGTCCCCACGGTGTCGGCCACGAGGGCTCACCGGGCTTGACGGCCTTCCAGAGGGTGAAGTCGCGAGGATCACGCTTTCCCTCGGCAGCGCTCTCGCCCTGATGAACGTCGTCGAGTTTGTGGCCGGACAGTGCGCCGTACTCGGGGTAGCTCTGCACGTCGAAGTAGACGTCACCGCCCGCCGCGTACGCGTGGCCGTTCTCGATCAGACGTTCCATCATCTCGACCATCTGCGTCACGTGGCCGGTGGCCCGTGGCTCGATGGACGGTGGCAGCACACCCAGTTGGTCGTAGGCCCACGTGAACGACCGCTCGAACGTCGCCGCCCACTCCCACCAAGGTCGACCGGCGCCGGCGGCCTTGTTGAGAATCTTGTCGTCGATGTCCGTCACGTTGCGCACGAAGGCAACGTCGTTGCCGTGCGCCAACAGCCAGCGACGCAGCACGTCGAAAGCGACGCCGCTGCGAACGTGTCCGATGTGAGGATCACCCTGAACTGTCGCCCCACACAGGTACACCGATGCATGTCCGGGGGCCAACGGAACAAAATCCCGAAGGGCCCGCGTACCGGTGTCGTATAGGCGCAGGGTCACGACCAGCGATCTTACCTGTCGTGTTCGGTTGTCATGACCAACGCGGTGGCCATGGCGGCGATCCCCTCGCCTCGACCGGTCAAGCCGAGGCCGTCCGTGGTGGTCGCGGACACAGAAACAGGCGCGCCCAGTATCTCGGAAAGCACCTTCTGCGCCTCGTCGCGACGCGGCCCGATCTTCGGTCGGTTGCCGATGACCTGCACCGCGGCGTTGCCGACGGTGAACTGGTTCACTTCGAGCAGTCGACGAACCTCGGCAAGCATTCGAGCGCCGCTCACGCCGTCCCATTCGGGCCTGCCGGTGCCGAAAACCGAACCGAGGTCACCGAGGCCCGCCGCAGAGAGCAACGCGTCACAGAGCGCGTGGACGGCGACGTCGCCGTCCGAATGGCCCGAGCACCCGTCTGCTTCCTCGAACAGCAACCCGGCCATCCAGCAAGGACGACCGACCTCGATGGGATGAACATCCGTGCCGAGACCGACGCGCATCTAATTTCCGTCCTGTGAATCCGCACTCAACGCTGTCTCCGAGCTCAGGAGCGCCCGTGCAAGGACCAGGTCGAGCGGAGTGGTGATCTTGAAGGCGAGGGCGTCGCCGGGAATCGTCTGCACCGAAACACCGAGACGCTCGACCAGAGCGGCGTCGTCGGTCGCGGCGACGTCACCGGCGTCGTACGCACTGCGCAGGACGTCGGTGGAGAATCCTTGGGGAGTTTGAACCGCACGCAACTCCGAACGCAGAGGCGTACCGGTGACTGCGCCGAGTACGTCGACCGACTTGATCGTGTCGGTAACCGGAAGTACCGGGATGACAGCGGAGCTGCCGGCTCGGAGAGTGTCGACGACGCGCGCGATCAACGCCGGCGGTGTCAATGCCCGTGCGGCATCGTGCACGAGTACAAAATCTGCGTCGACGGCAGCACTGAGGCCGGCTCGAACCGAATCGGTTCTTTCGGCACCACCGCCGACGACGTCGACGTCCGCTGCACGACCGAGGTCGGCTACGACGGATTCGACCAGTTCAGGCGGCACAATGACAACAACGCGGTCGATCGCTCCGGATTTCCGGAGTCCATCGACCGCGCGTGCAAGCATGGTGCACCCACCGAGTTCGACAAATGCCTTGGGCAATTTCTCGCCCAATCGCACTCCCCGACCTGCGGCAGGTACCAGGGCTACTACTGCCACTGTCAGCTTTGTTGTGTTGCAGTCAGGACGCGGCCGCGAGGACCTCGTCGAGAATGGTCTCTGCCTTCTCGGTGTCAGTGCCCTCGGCGAGCGCGAGCTCTCCGACGAGAATCTGACGAGCCTTGGCGAGCATGCGCTTCTCACCAGCGGAAAGTCCGCGGTCCTGTTCACGACGCCACAGGTCACGAACAACTTCTGCAACCTTGTTCACGTCACCTGAGGCAAGCTTCTCGAGATTTGCCTTGTATCGACGAGACCAGTTGGTGGGCTCTTCGGTGTGCGGTGCTCGCAGAACCTGGAAAACCTTGTCGAGGCCTTCTTGGCCGACCACGTCACGAACTCCGACGTACTCTGCGTTGTCTGCAGGAACCCGTACTGTGAGATCGCCTTGAGCGACCTTCAGAACCAGGTACTCCTTCTGCTCACCCTTGATGGTGCGGGTTTCGATAGCTTCGATCAGCGCCGCACCGTGATGGGGGTATACGACGGTGTCTCCGACCTTGAAAATCATGTGTCCCGTGCCCCTTTCGATTCCACTAGTTTAACACGTGAAAGAACCGACCACTCATCAACTGTGCAGGTCAGGGGCATCCTTGCTCGAGCGTAGGGGTTGACAGGGCTTGTTGTACGTGCATTCAACTGGTCTGGAGCACCCCTGCGTAACGGACTGAAAGCCCACGCAGACAACCGTTGTGGCGACCCGACGGCCGGCCCGCGGGACCTTATCTACTACTCTGCCTAGTGGAGTGCGAACCTGACGCCGTGGAGGACAAATCGTGACTGCTATCCGTAAGCCGACTCGTCGAGTCGCTACCGCCATTGCACTGGCTGCAGGCGCAGCCATCGCGCTGTCCGCTTGCGGTTCCGGACAGGTGAGCCAGACCGCCGTCCAGCAGGCCGCCGTGAACGGCAACAGCGCCGACCTCGGTGAGATCGCACTGCGCAACGTGCACATCGCTTACCCCTCGTCCGAGGAGTACAGCATCGAGCCGGGCGGCAACGCCGTGCTCGCGTTCACCGTCGTGAACGACAGCGCCGAGACCACGGACAAGCTCGTCAGCATCACCACCGATTACGCAGCACGCGTCATCGCAGGTGAAGAGGTAGGTGGCTTGACGATCAAGCCGCAGACGTCGCTGCAGGCCGGTCAGTTGCCCGCAGGCGAAGGCGCCGCGACCGAGGCCGAGACCCAGATCAAGAACAACGAAGAGAACGACGACGCACCCGCTGCGCTCTCTCTCGTCGTTCTGCAGGACATCAAGGCAGGCGTTCGCCCCGGCTTGACCGTCCCGATCACCTTCAAGTTCGAGAAGGCCGGATCGGTCACCGTCGACGTGCCTGTCGACGCGGGCCCGCAGCTCGAGCGCAACGAGTCGGACAAGTCACCCGACGTTGCAGAAGCTGGGCACTGAGCCTCGAATCACCAAGGCGCACAATGCGCCTCGCAGAACAACTTCAGAATCACACTAGAGGCGGGGTCCATGTCGGACCCCGCCTCTAGTCTGTCCCGGTGGCCAAAGTGAAATCGAACTACCGCTGCTCCGAATGCCAGTCGGTAGTGCCCAAGTGGGTCGGTAGATGTCCGGACTGCGATTCGTGGGGCTCGATGACCGAGGTCGCCGTAGTGGCACCCGTCGCCAGTCGCGCCGGCGCCTCACTCGCCAAAGCAGGATCAAGCGCCGTGCTGCCTACGACGCCGGCCACGCCGCTGACACAGATCGACAGCACCTCGACGCAGGCCAAACCCACGGGGATCGGCGAGTTGGACCGCGTCCTCGGCGGTGGCGTCGTACCGGGTTCGGTGGTGCTGCTCGCGGGCGAGCCCGGCGTCGGAAAATCGACGCTACTTCTCGAGGTCGTCTACCGCTGGGCGATGCGCAGCGCGGATGATCGAGCGTTGTACGTCACGGGCGAGGAGTCCGCCGGTCAGGTTCGGCTTCGGGCAGATCGCACCAACTCTGTCCACGAACGGATGTATCTGGCGGCCGAATCCGATCTCGCGACCATCCTCGGCCACATCGAGCAGGTCAAACCGACACTGGTCATCGTCGACTCGGTGCAGACCATGCTTGCTGCCGACGTCGACGGGGTCGTCGGCGGCGTGACTCAGGTCAAGGCCGTCACCAGCGCCCTGACCTCCCTGGCAAAGGCCAGTGGAATCCCGGTGCTTCTGATCGGCCACGTCACCAAGGACGGCGCCGTCGCCGGTCCGCGCTCGCTCGAGCATCTCGTGGACGTGGTTCTGCACTTCGAAGGTGACAAGCACTCCACCCTGCGCATGGTCCGCGGCGTGAAGAACAGATTCGGTGCGGCCGACGAGGTCGGATGCTTCGAGCTGAGCGAGCAGGGCATCAACGAGATCAGCGATCCGTCCGGCCTGTTCCTGCATCACCGTGAAGAAGCTGTGGAAGGCACTGCCGTCACCGTGATGATGGACGGTAAGCGACCTCTACTCGGTGAAGTTCAGGCGCTCGTCGCCGCCACGCCGCTACCGACACCTCGCCGAGCCGTCAGCGGGCTCGACACCGCCCGTGTGGCCATGGTTCTGGCCGTGTTGGAACGCCGCGTCGGAGTGTCGATCTCGAAGGCCGACGTCTACGCCGCGACCGTCGGCGGTATGCGGATGACCGAGCCGGGTGCCGATCTGGCTCTCGCCATTGCGGTCGCTTCCGCCGTGAAAGCCAAACCCGTCCCCAAGGGGCTCGTCATCCTCGGCGAGGTCGGACTCGCCGGGGAGGTTCGACGGGTTGCCGGGGTGAACCGACGGCTGATCGAAGCTGCCCGACTGGGATTCACCAGCGCCATCGTGCCGGTCGATTCCGGCCCGAACATTCCCGGCATGCGCGTCAACGAAGTGGCGAATCTGGCCGAGGCACTGGCCTACGCCGGATTGATGGGCGGCAAACAAGCCCCGTCTCGCCCCAAGCTCACGCCGGTGAAGTGATCGTCGTTCGGCCGACTACCTCGTCAGACCGACGAGGTGCCGAACGGGGACGTCGGTTCGCCGTCCACGAACTCCTTGGTCTTGGCGAAGTGTTCCGAGGTGATGGTCAGAAACAGTCCGCGGGAGGTTCCCACCACCGTGTCCGGATCCGCTGTCGGACCTTCGACGATCACCGCTTCTGCACTGGTGTAGACCTTGCGGCGTACAACACCGTCGATGCGAGCCCGGAATTCGAGCACCGATCCCAACGGGATCGGCCGGGCGAAGTCGATCTCGAGGTGCCCGGTCACCACCGGCGAGCCGAGAGCCATACATGCCATACCTTGAGCCTCGTCGAATGCCGTCGACAGAATGCCGCCGTGAATGACACCTGGACCGCCCTGATACTTCTTGGCGACCTCCAGACGACCGGTCACTTCCAGTCCGTTACCAGCCCTGAAACTCATCGCCATTCCCGCAGGCTGGTCGTCGCCGCAGCCGAAGCATTTCGACCAGTGCTGAGGCAGCTTCTCGCCGGCGGCCGGAAAGAATTCGACCGGCTCCGGGACAGTCAGGTCATCAGGCAGGGTCCAGGTACTACTCATGGATAGGTAATCTAAACGGGGATCCGTCCGGCGCAGGCATCGGACCCGACCGAAGTGACATCGACCTCAGCAGGGAGTTTCTCAATGATCAGTGCGATGGCGGACACACAGTCGTCGTCGGCATTGCGAGAGACCATCGCCAGGTTGGCGCCGGGTACCGCTTTGCGAGACGGGCTCGAACGAATTCTGCGCGGCCGTACCGGCGCGCTGATCGTCCTCGGATACGACGAGGAAATGGAAGCGCTGTGTGACGGCGGATTCAACCTCGACGTGGAGTTCGCACCGACCCGATTGCGCGAGCTGTCGAAGATGGACGGCGCGGTTGTCCTCTCGACGGACGGCACACGCATCGTGCGTGCCAACGTCCAGCTGGTTCCCGATCACAAGATTCCCACCGTCGAATCCGGCACGAGGCACCGCGCTGCCGAGCGCACGGCAATTCAGACCGGCTATCCCGTGGTCTCGGTCAGTCAGTCGATGTCGATCGTCAGTGTGTACGTCGGCGGCATTCGGCACGTCATCGACGGCTCGGCCACCATACTTTCGCGCGCCAACCAGGCCGTCGCGACGCTCGAACGATACAAAGCGCGACTCGACGAAGTGACACGGCAACTGTCGGTCGTCGAGATCGAGGATTTCGTGACTCTGCGCGACGCGTTGACCGTCGTACAGCGCCTCGAAATGGTTCGCCGCGTGTCGATCGAAATCGAACAGGATGTCCTCGAACTCGGCACCGACGGTCGCCAGTTGGCACTGCAGCTCGAAGAACTGGTCGGCGACAACGACATTGCACGTCAACTCATCGTTCGGGACTATCTTGCCGGTCCCGAACCCATCGGCACCGCGGCGATGGACAACGTCCTCGTCGCACTCGATCGCGTCACCGACGCCGATCTACTCGATCTCACGACTCTTGCGCGTGTTCTCGGTTATCCGGGCACGATCGAAGCCCTCGACACTCCGATGACTCCTCGCGGATATCGCGTGCTGATGCGTGTACCTCGATTGCAGTTCCATCAGATCCACCGGTTGGTCGGATCCTTCGGCACTCTCCAGTCGCTGCTGGCCGCTACGGCTGCCGATCTGCAGTCGGTCGAGGGCATCGGCGGGCTGTGGGCCCGTCACATCCGTGAGGGACTTTCCCGGCTCGCGGAAACGTCGATCACCGGATCCTTCAACTAGCGGGCCTGTTCAGGCTTGCCCGCGCTCATGCGATGTTGAACGGCTCCGGGGAGCTTCGCAGTGCACCGAGCTGCCCGACAACCGTGTAAGCGCCTGCGCCCACCGGATTGCGCTCGGGGTTCTGCGCGGTCGCGCACTCGGGGGTCGACGTCGTGGCCGACCAGGCGACCTTGAACGCAGCTTGCTCGCCGGGCGCGAGATTGCGTACGTCGGCTGCGGGCTGTGGGTAGCAGTCGACGTTGGACCACAACCGGGTCTTGCCGTCGATGCTGTAGACGAGCACCTGCTGAAGGCCGCCCGCCAGATCTCGATCACAGGGTGCCGAACCGATGTTGGTGATGACGATCGTGAACGACGGCTCTTCGCCGGGAGCGAAGGTCGCCTTGTCTGCGGTGGCCTTGACTGCCAGCGACGAGTCGGCGCACTGACCGGCCGGGACCGGAGCCCCGGTGGTCGACGAAGAGGAAGAAGACGAAGACGATCCCGAAGCCTGCGTGCCCGAGCCACCTGATCCACCGGCAGCGCCGCCACCCGAGCCACCGCCACCCTCCGGCGCGTTGGAACCGGAAGGGTTGGGGGTAAAGGAGACGTCCGTCGTCAGCGAGGAACTCGCAGCGGCCGAATCGGCCTCCGGGGTATCACTTCCACCGCCGAAGAGGGCGGACGCCGCCCAGATGATCAACGCCAGTGCAATGACGGCGGCACCAATGGCCAGCGCCCGGCGACGCCAGTAGATCTCGGGGGGCAGTGGTCCATTAGGTTCCAACACGGACTCAACGGTAGTTGGCGCAGGGTCCACTAACCGTCAGCTGAGGCGGCGTGTCGGTACCCATTGTCTGCTGCCAGGTACCACTGCCCCGGAAGATCTAACCCTCGACGGTCTCGACGCTCTCGCCGATGTCGCCGACCGCGCCCTGAACTCGCATGTGACCGTCGGACAACGTGTACGTGACGCCGACGATCGCGCACGCACCCTTGTCCACCTTGTCGGCGATGATCCGGGACCTCTGCATGATCAGCGAGCCGGTCTCCACGACGTGACGGCCTTCGAGTTCGTCCACGGTGGACAAGCCCTCGTTGCGGCCCATCAGGATGGACGGAGCAACACGCTCGACCACACTGCGGATGAATCCGTCGGGAACTGCGCCCTTGTCCAGGGCGTCGAGCGTTGCCTTCACGGCACCGCAACCGTCGTGCCCGAGGACGACGATGAGCGGCACGTTGAGCACGTGAACCGCGTACTCGATGGAACCGAGCACCGAATCGTCGAGCACGTGACCTGCAGTGCGCACGACGAACATGTCGCCGAGACCCTGGTCGAAGATGATCTCGGCGGCTACGCGCGAATCACCGCAACCGAACAGCACCGCTGTGGGGTGCTGCCCATCGACGAGTTTCGCGCGGTCCGCGATTCCCTGGCTGGGGTGAATGGACGCGTCGTTGACAAATCGCTCGTTGCCTTCGCGAAGGGACTTCCAAGCGGAAATGGGGCTTGATCGTGGCATTCACTCATTGTGCACCCGCCGCATTTCGGGCTCTCGCCGGGAAGGTTGCGTGGACGCAAACGAAAGTTCCGCGTCGACATTCGCGCCCGGTGATGAAGTGGCCGAAATGGAACTTACTTCAGAGTCAGTTTCCTGATACCGTCTCCGAACGTGACCTGGAGCACTTCGAGCTCCCGAGTGTGATCGAAGAAACCCGACCAGAACGATTCGGCCGGAGAGGGGGATGGCGTGAGCACCGAAGCTACGACGACCGGGAATGGAACAACCGGGGAAACAACTGCTGTCTCCCCCGCCAAGACGAACATGTTCTCGAACCTGCTCTCCGAGATCGGACTGCTCTTCACCTTCACCGTTCGCGTGTGCGTTGCGGCGTTCACATCTCTTCGACACAAGCGCCTCGCCTGGCGTGAGGCGCTCGACCAGATGTGGTTTCTCGCCAACGTCACCTCGGTCGCATCCGCTCTGGTGATGATTCCCCTCGGTGTCGGGGTAGCACTGCAGATCGGTGCGCTCGCAGATCAAATCGGCGCGGGTGCGTACAGCGGTGCCGTCGTCGCGTTCCTCATCATCGGACAGGCCGGCCCCCTGGTGTGCGCCCTGATCATCGCCGGTGTCGGCGGTTCCGCAATCTGCGCAGATTTGGGAGCGCGAACGATACGCGAGGAAATCGATGCACTCGAAGTGCTCGGTCTACCCGTGCTCGAACGCCTGGTCGTACCCCGGATGATCGCCATTGCCGTCGTCTGCCTCCTACTGAACTCGATAGTTCTCGTAATCGGTTTGGGCGCAAGCCTCTTCGTTCACGTCCTGATACTCGACGGCAACGCACAGAGTTTCCTGCGCAATCTCGTTCAATTCAGTCAACCCAGCGACTTCGTCGTCTCCGGCATCAAAGCCGTTGCCTTTGCTCTCATCTCGGGAATCGTGGCCTGCTACAAGGGCCTGACCGTCAAGCGCGGAGCTCAAGGCGTCGGCGACGCAGTCAACGAGACCGTCGTGCTCTCGTTTGTCCTCGTGTTTGTCGCCAACCTCGCAATTACTCAGTTCTACCCACTGTTCGTCTCGGTGAAAGGTGCCTATTGATGCACCTGCCCATCGCAATTCGTGCCAAGCGGGTCAGTTCGCGGACCGTCGACGGCCTGAGTCGACTCGGCGATCAGTTCACGTTCCACGCGCGTGTCATCACCTCGATTCCCGCAACCCTCAAGCGCTATTGGCGTGAAGTCGCCCGTCTCGTCGCCCAGGTGGCATTCGGTTCGGGCACCCTGCTCGCCGGAGGCGGCAGCGTCGTCGTGATCTTCGCGATCTCGTTCTTCGCCGGTTCCCAGATCGGACTCGAGGGCTACCGCGGACTCAACCTCGTCGGCCTCGCACCGCTGTCCGGCGTGATGTCCGCCATCGCGAATACTCGCGAGGTGGCACCACTCGTTGCCGCAATCACCCTGGCAGCCAAGGTCGGAACCGGATTCACCGCGCAGCTCGGAGCGATGCGGATCTCCGAGGAAATCGACGCGCTCGAAGTCATGGCGATTCCCTCGCTGCGGTACCTGGTCACCACCCGAATGATCGCGGCGCTCATCGCGGTGGTCCCGCTGTACCTGGTCGGCCTGTTTGCTTCGTACATGGCAACGGCGCTTGCGGTGATCCGGGTCAAAGGCCAGTCGGAGGGAACGTACGGCTACTACTTCAGTCTTTTCCTCTCTCCCAACGACATCTGGTTGTCCTTGATAAAAGTCATGGTGTTCGCGGTCGTCGTGACCCTCGTGCACTGCTACTACGGTTACACCGCGACGGGTGGACCCGAAGGCGTCGGACGAGCCGCCGGACGAGCGTTGCGCACCAGCATCGTCTTCCTTGCATTCACCGACGTCGCGATGACCATTGCGCTGTGGGGACTCAAACCTCACGTACCCGGGCTGACCGGATGATCGTCACGAATTCCAGCCGAATCACCCTGGCACTGCGGGGTTTACTCGCCGTGGTCATCCTGATCCTCGCCTACGTCTTCTTGTTCAGCAGAGGTACGGACTCCACCGGTTCCACACCGCAGGTCAGTGCTGTCGTCCCCGCCAGTGCCGGTGCGCTGCGAGTCGGATCCTCGGTACAGTACCGCGGCGTCGTCGTCGGCGCTGTGGCCGAGATCGAGCCGGGCACCACCGCTTCGACTGTCTCACTCGCGATCGACGAGGGAGCGTTCGAGGACATACCGTCGACAAGTCAGGTGCGACTGATGCCCCGCAACATCTTCGGTGACTTCTTCGTAGACTTGATTCAACCTGACGGACTCTCGCGTGGTCCTGCTCTCGTGCCGGGTACCGAATTGGTATCCGATCAGTCCGAAGTCGCGGTCCAGCTCTACCAATCGATCTCACGGATCTACTCGCTCGTTTCTTCCCTCGACCCCGCCGACATCAACGTCGCACTCACGGCAGTCTCGGACGCGTTGAGCGGCAAGGGAAACCAGATCGGCGAATCGCTCGATTCAGTCCACCAAGCGTTGGTCGGTGCGCAGCCCGTCATCGACGGACTCGGTGACGACCTCGACGACATAGCCACCCTCGCCGACAGTCTCTCGACGAGTGCGCCGGACATGCTCGCCGCATTCGAGAACTCCATCACCACATCCAAGACCGTCGTCGAGAAATCCGACGGGTTGGCGGGGCTTCTGCGTGCCGGCACCAGCACGGGAGCTGCTGCCACGAGTCTGATCGGTGACAATCGCGACCGCATGATCACCTTGGTCGACGACGCCGATTCCCTGACCGGCGCAATCACTTCGCGGCCGGACCACATCACCACCTTCTACAACGGCCTGCGCAATCTCACGATCAAGCTCCCGCCCGCGTTGGCGCATGGTCCGTGGCTCAGCACCGATCTACGGCTGTCCGTCACAGATCTGTATCCGTACGGAAAGACCGACTGCCCACGGTACGACGGAACACGCGGACCCAACTGTCCTGCCGCCGCGACCGCGTTCGGCGGAACCGTCGGCCCGGTCGGCAGCCCTGCCGAACAGTCCCTGATCTTGGCTCTCACCCAGGGCGGTACAGCTTTGGACACTCTCGTGGCGGGGCCGGTATTTCGCGGCACGACGGTGGTGGGCGGATGAGCGTGAAGAAATCTCTGATCAGGTTCGGACTGTTTGCTGCACTGTCGATTCTCGCCACCGTGGTTGTGGTGAGCACCCTGATCAACCCAGTCTCCGGGTCGAGTTCGCAGTACCGGGCCGTCTTCGTCAATGCCTCCGGCCTGGTCACCGGCAGCGATGTTCAGATCGCCGGGGTGCGAGTAGGGCGCGTCGACAGCGTCGAGTTGGTGAACAACCAAGCCGTCGTCGGCTTCGAACTCGAATCTGCACAACGTATTCCGTCCGACGGTCGCGCTGTGGTGAGGTACGCAGACCTGTTGGGAGCGCGAACAATTTCGATCGAACCCGGACAGGCCGAACGCGCAACAGGCAACTACCTCTCCCCCGGGGCCACAATTCCCGTGGAACAGACTCAGCCGGCGATCGACCTCACCGACATCCTCGGCGGATTCCGTCCCCTGTTCGACGCACTTGACCCCGCAGAAGTCAACGAACTTGCCGCACAGGTCGTCCAGGTATTCCAAGGACAAGGTTCCACCATCGAAAGCCTGCTGGAGCGCACTGTTGCCGTCACCGAGAACTTGACGTCCCGGGACGCGATCTTGGACCAACTACTGAACAACCTCGACCGGGTCCTTACCGTGACCACGACGAATCGACCCAACTTCGTCGAGATGATCAACACGCTCGACACACTGGTCGGCGGTTTGGCACAGGACCGCCAACAGATCTCGGCCGCAGTGGATTCCGCAGGCGCCCTGACTTCTTCACTTCAGGACTTGGTGACGCGCGTGGAACCGGACTTGGCTGGCGCGCTGACTTCGATCGATCAGTCGGCTCGCGTCGTCGTCGACAATCGTGAGTCGCTGGCGACCGGTATCACCGCTTTCGATCAACTGTTCACCCAGTTGGGGATCGCGATGAGCTACGGAAGCTGGGCGAACATCTACATCTGCAACTTCCGGCTCAGCGCGCTGGACCAATCGGTGACCCTCGGCGGCCCCGAGCGTTCGGCGGTGTGCCGATGAACTGGCTCACCGTCAAGAACCCGGTCCGCAACGGAATTATCTGCATCCTCGTCGGAGTCGGTGTGGTTCTGGCCGCACTCGTTGTCCCTCAACTGATCTTGAAGGTCAAGACCAACGAGTACCACGCCGTCTTTGCCAACGCCACCGGGTTGACGCAGGACGATCCGGTCAACGTCGCGGGAGTCCCGAGCGGGGTGGTCACCTCGTTGGCGGTCAGCGGCAACTCGGTTGAAGTCACCTTCCGACTCGACGACGGCGTCACTCTCGGCGAAGACTCCCGTGCGGACATCAAGATCTCGACTCTGCTCGGCCGACGCTCGCTCGACGTCACTCCGAACGGATCGCGCTCGTTACCCGCAGGTTCGACCATCCCCATCGAGAACACGAGCGTTCCGTTCACTCTCGACGATCTCGGTCGAGGAGCACAATCCACGTCGGAAAACCTTGATCTGCAACAACTGCGAAACATGCTGACCGTGGTGTCCGACAACTCACCGGACGATCCCGAACTCATTCGCCGCTCACTCGAGGGAATCGACGCACTCTCCGGAGTAGTCAACGACAACGACGTTGCGCTCCGTTCCCTTCTCACCGGAGCGCAGCAGACGACCGCAACACTGATCGAGCAGAAGGACACTCTGGAAACCCTTCTGGGGAATGCGGATCTGGTGATGTCCACGATCGCCGACCGGCGAGATGTGCTGAATGCGCTTGTACAAGACCTGAATCAGTTGAGCACCACACTTGCCCAGTTCCTGGGCGACAACCAGGCTTTGATCGACTCGGTCATGGGAGACATCCACGTGGTGACGGGAGTTCTGTCCGAAAACGAACAATCACTGACCACACTGCTCGACAACTTCGCCCCCAGCGTCCGCTACGTCACCAACGCGACCGGTAACGGCAACTGGCTCGACCTCAACTCGCCCTCCACCCTCATCCCGGACAACTGGTTGTGCGTCGTCGGGCTCGTTCAGGGGTGTCGATGACCACGACCGTCAAGAAACTCGCCGTGCTGGCAGCGATTGTGATCTGCGCGATCGGTGCCGTCCTGTTCGTCACGCGTGACGAACACAGACTCACTCTCACCGCCGAATTCACCTCGACCGACGCTATCTTCACCGGGAACACAGTGACGATTCTGGGAGTTCCCAGCGGGAGGGTCGAGAGCGTCACGCCGGAAGGGTCCCGGGTACGAGTGGCGCTGAGCCTGCCATCCGGAACACGTATACCCGCCGACGCGCAGGCCTGGGTCCTGTCTCCCTCGGTCATCAGTGACCGCACGATCGAACTCGGGCCCGGCTACGAGGACGGTGAGTTCCTCACCGACGGCGCGGTGATCCCTCTCGAACGCACTCACTCCCCGCTGACGTGGGACCAACTCACCGCATCGGTGAACGAATTGACGGTGGCGCTCGGCCCTGGCGCCGACGGCGGCGGGATCGGTGACCTCATCGGAGAAGGCGCCCACGCGTTGGACGGCAACGGGCAAGCATTCAACGATGCCGTTCGGTCCATCTCACAGGCCAGTTCGGTACTGGCGGGTGCAAGTCCCGACATCTCCGAACTGGTGAAGAACCTGAACACCCTCGTGCAGTTGATCGCGGACAACCAGACCAAGGTCGACTCCCTGTCGAACTCGGTGACAGTCACCGCCCGCACGTTCAGCGCCCAGCGAGAAGACATCAGCGGGGCGCTCGATTCCCTGACCACGTTGCTCGGACAGGTCTCAGCGCTACTCGCCGAACACGGCGAGGCGGTCACCGCCGATCTGGGTACGCTCGCACAGTTGGCCGGTGCAGTCGCGACCAAACAGGATCAACTGCGCGAGATCATCGAAACGGCACCAACGGGATTCGAGAACGTCGCCAACCTCGTCACCGAAGAAGGCCGAGCCAGAGCACGATTGAACGTCGCCACCGATCTCTCACAGTTCGACACGACGCGAGAACTGTGCGAGAAGATGCCGATACCGCTGTGCACAGGGCCGGGAATCGTCAATCCCATCGAATTTCCTTCGGCAGGCAGCTCCGACCTGGCACGCATCCTCGGTGGGGGCAACTGATGGCGTCGAACAAGTCCGTAGTGAGCGTTGTCGTGGCACTTGTCATCGCGGCGCCATTGACCGGCTGCAGTCTCAACTTCCAGCACCTCCCCCTCGGACGCGGTCTGCCAGGAGAGTCGTACCCGCTGAACATGGAATTCGTCGACGCGTCGTTACTTCCCGTCGGCGGTGAGGTGCGGATCGGCCAGGCAGTGGTCGGCAGAGTCATGTCGATGAGCGCGCAAACCTTTGCAGCCGTGGTACATACCGAAATCGCGTCGGACATCGAACTACCTGTCGGCACCCGCGCTCGGATCGAACTGTCGACCCCGATCGGCGATGCGTTCGTCAACCTCGAAGTTCCGGTCGATCCAGCGGGCCCCATTCTCGAACCGGGTTCCACCATCGAGCGATCGGAGACCGTGCGCGGACCCGATGTCGCACAACTGCTCGGCGCCGTCGGAACTCTGTTGAACGGCAGTGGGTTGGCGCAGGTCAAGAACATCGTCAGTGAGGCTGATCAGATTCTCGACGGCAGGGAGGAGACGATCCGCGATCTGCTTGCACGCCTTGACACTTTTCTCGGAACACTTGACGACCGAAAGGAATCGATCAATTCGGCACTGGATTCACTGAACCGGCTCAGCGCTCTGATCGGAGACGAGAGCGCCACCATCGACGAAGGCTTGCGCACACTCACACCCGCATTGGGCGTGATCGCCGACCAACGACAACCGCTCCTCGATCTACTCGACGAAACCGATCGGCTCAGTACCGCAACCAATTCCGTACTCGACCAGTCGGCCGACCAGATTTCCGAGATCACCGGACGACTGTCACCCATCCTCGACCAGTTCTCGGCAATGGGCCCGACACTGGGTGAGACGATGGCCAACCTGGACAACGCAAGAGTGCTCCTCGAGCGTGCCAGCCCAGGCGATTACGTGAACATCGACCTCGACGTCGATGTCGATGTCGAGGGCACCGTGACCGGAGTGCTCAACGAGATAATCCCGGGCGCCGCACCGCCACTGCCACCTCTGCCCGCCTCCGATCGGGAACTGCCGATCACGACACCCCTGCAAGGAGGAACGCGATGAAGAACCGAACCGTCTATTTCGAGATCGCCGCCTTTCTCCTCATCGCGGTGGTCAGCACGACGTACGTACTCCGGCAAGTCGGTGCCGGAGATCCGTTCACCGGAACCTTCTCGGTCATCGTCGAATTGGAGAACGCGGCCGGAATCGCTCCCGGTTCGGAAGTGGCCTATCGCGGAGTCACCGTCGGCGACGTCGAGTCGGTGGAGGTGGACTCTGCCCAGGACCTCGTCGTGATGACGTTGAGCATCGCCGCCGACAAACAGATCCCCAACGATTCGCATGTGGCCATCAGCCAGGACACCGCCGTTCCGGTATTGAAAGTTCAGTTGTCCTCGCAGACCGACGGCGGCCCGTATCTGGTTGAAGGTTCCGTCGTTCCGACTGAGCGCACTTCGATCCCGGTCGCGTTGGGAACCGTGATTGCGAATTTCAACGCTGCTGCCGACACCGTCGATCCGGCAGACCTGCGAACCCTCTCGCACGAACTCGGCGAGGGATTGAACGGATTGGGTCCGGATCTGCAGGCGCTCGTCGACAACTTCGACGTGCTCGCGCGCACTGTCCAATCCGATCAACCGCGTGTCAACACACTCGTCGAGAACTCGCGCTCACTGTTCACTGCGAACGAGGAAAATGTTGACGCTCTTCCCGAAGTTGCACTCACACTTCGCCAATTGACAGATCAGGTACGAAACTCCGATCCGCAACTGCGCACACTCCTCGATCGAAGCCCGAGTGTTCTCGACAATCAGATACTGCCTCTCATCGAACAGAGTCGTGAGCCGTTCAGTCTGCTGTTGGCCAATTCTCTCGTCTCCACTCAGATCGTCACTGCACGGATGCCCGCCGTCGATGCCTTGTTGGTGGTGGTGCCCAAAGGATTCGAGAAGTTCGGAAGTATCGTCAAAGACGGACGGGCACAGCTTGATCTGATCACAGCACTCGGACCGGTCTGTATCTACGACACGCCCCGGCGATCGGTACAGGACACCTCACCGACCACGCTCGACAAGAACCAACACTGCGCGGACCAGTCGGGCCGGATTCAGAATCGCGGATCGCAGAACGTCCCCACCGGAACTGGAACGATCGACGGGGTTGCTGAATACGATCCTGCCCTCGGAACGGTCGCAGCCGGTGACGGAACGTCGATTCGTCTGGGCCTCAACGGTGGTCAGAACACCGTTCTCGGTGACAACTCGTTTGCCGCACTACTAGTACAAGGAACGCAATGACCGAGACAACCGAACCCCAGACGCCCACAATCGTCGACAAGCCCAAGCGGCTTCGCAAGCAGACCGTAGCGATCGTTGCCGGCGCCCTGGTCGTGGTCGCGGCGCTCGGATGGGGCGCATTCGCGACCTGGCAGAAATCGGTCGACGAAAACGCGCGTATCAGCGCCCTGGACAGCGGACGGCAATTCGCCACTGATCTTGCGACGTACAACTTCCAGAACCTCGATCAGAATCTCTCCGTGGTCCGTGACAATTCTGTCGGCGAATTCGCCGGTCAGTACGCCCATGTGGCAGCCAACCTTCAGAATATGATCGTGCAGTATCAGGCGACCTCGTCCGCTCAGATCATTTCAGCCGGGCTGGCGAGCAGTGATCGCGACAACGCCGAGGTTCTCGTGTTCCTCGATCAGACGATCACGAACACCAACTCCCCCGATCCGAGAATCGACCGCAACCGGATGCAACTTTCTCTGGTCCGCGAGGACGGCGAGTGGAAACTGAGCAACGTGCAGTTGTTGTGACCCGGCGGTCGGGCGTCAAAGACAGCCGTGTCGGCGACTGCCGATAAAGTGGCCCCCACAAGTCGACGTCTCCTTCGTCGACCGGGAGCGCAGGTTCGAGGAGTGTGTCGGTAGCAGTGGCAGTGGAATCTTCGGTGCTGCTGAAGTGGTACTCCGAGACGGCTCGCGACCTGCCGTGGCGACGCGAGGGCGTCAGTGCCTGGCAGATCCTGATGAGCGAGATCATGCTCCAGCAGACGCCGGTGGTGCGCGTTGCGCCAATCTGGGAAGAGTGGGTCGAGCGCTGGCCGGTGCCGTCGGCGATGGCAGCGTCGAGCCAGGCAGAGGTGCTTCGCGCGTGGGGCAAACTCGGTTATCCACGACGCGCGCTGCGGTTACACGAATGCGCGGGCGTCCTGGCTGCCGAGCACGGTGACGTGGTCCCGGAAGACGTCGATACCTTGCTCTCGCTACCGGGAATCGGTTCGTACACCGCCCGCGCCGTCGCGTGTTTCGCCTACGGACAGCGAGTGCCTGTGGTGGACACCAACGTACGACGCGTAGTTGCGCGAGCCGTCCACGGCAATGCGGAACCCGGGAACCCGTCCAACACGCGAGACCTCGCCGACGTCGCGGCGCTGCTGCCGAGGACGCGTGCGCGCGCCGCCACCTACAGCGCAGCTCTCATGGAACTCGGTGCACTGATCTGCACGGCGCGGAACCCGAACTGCGAGAACTGCCCTTTGCCGAACTGCGCGTGGGTCGCTTCGGGCAAACCGGCACACACCGGACCACCCAAGAAGGTGCAGAAGTTCGCGGGCACAGATCGCCAGGTTCGTGGAAAATTGATGGCCGTTCTTCGCGAGAGTCACCGTCCGGTCGAGCGCGCGCAACTCGACATCGTCTGGCCGGCCGATCCGGGTCAGCGTGACCGTGCGTTGCATTCACTGCTGGTCGACGGACTGGTCGAGCAGACCGACGACGGCCTGTTTGCGCTGGCCGGAGAGGGTACGGCTTAGCCGACTCGCAGCGGGGTGCATTCTTCGGCTGTGGGTTCGTCGGTCTGGAGCGGTGCGACTTCCGGATCAGAACGCCGAAGTACTGCAGGAACGGCAGGCACCACTGGATCGCAAGGCGCAAGTGTCGGAATCTGTAGGGCAGCGCCGGGCGGGGGCCCGCTGGTGGAGGTCGCCGACTCGGCGCCGATGTTCGGGCTATCCGTGGACACCGCGCGCGACCCGTCTGGGGACAGCGCGATCAGCAACCCCGTCAACATGAGTAGAAGCGGCAGTACTATTGCCGCCGCCCACCGGACCCTGTTGACGGGCCGGACAGCCATGCCGCCACCGGACCGAACTTCGCTTCCGCGATCGGCCGCTACCAGCGCAGCCCCTATCGCCAGTTGGGTCCGCTCGCCGAGAAACAGGAAGCCGAGACCTGCCAGTTCAGCGGCTTCCGCGGACGGCTGCCGAGAGTCTTCCTTCACGAGCATCGCGACGAGCATCTTGGGCACAGGGTCTCGTTCGGCGACGAGGAGGTCCAATGTCGCAGCAAATGTCGAGCTGTCCGCAAGCAACTCGGCCGTGTCGTAACGATGCGCCGAGTCCACGACGCCTGCTCTCGGGTCGACGGCCGCGATCACGGTCTCACTGCCGTCCGGCCAGAACGCGAGAATCGGCGAAACACCAATGAGAGCGTCGACCGTCCGCAGGTAGGCAAGCCGTGCGTCGAGACCGTTGACCAACTCGATGTTCTCGAAAGGACTGGAGGACAACGAATCCGAGACATGTTCGCGCACGTCCGCACGCTCGCACATCACTCCGACGACGGTGGGGCACAGATTCGAGCGCAGGGCTCGACCGGTGGCGACCTCGGCCGCGGAGGCGAGTGCGCGCGCCGACGCTTGCGGAGAGGGAACAGTCCCGTCTGCACCCCAGGGGTGACGGAACTCGTCGATCGAGCCAAGAAGGGGTGTGTCCGCATCTACGAGAGCTGTTGAAATTGACTGATTTTCGAATACAACGCCCAGGCTTTCACGCACTGGATCCTCCATTGACTGCTACTGACTGTTACGAGTGTTGCCATTCCTGCGAAGCTGTATCAGAACGTCAGGCCACCGACCGCCATTGCACCTGGTTCCAGCACCACATCCACCGGCGCTCGGCCGTCGACCGTGACGCGATACGTCCCCGGTAGCAGTCCGACAAACGAGAAGTGACCCTCGAACGGTTTCACCGTCCGCGCTGTCGCGTGCCCGCATTGATCGACGCCGTCGATCACCACCGCCTCCGAGATGCCCGATGTCACCAGACCTGAGATTCGTCCATCTGCCGAGACAGCAGCCCACTGGCTTCTCTGACCACCAACAGAAATCCCGTACGGATCACACACTCCCGGGGTGGTCGCCACCCGCACCGTGACATCGCCCGACCGCACGCGAACCGCCCCCCGATCTGCGGTGACCAGTGCAGCGATCGGTAGACCGTCGGCGTCTTCCCGCTTTCCCGCAGTCATCGTCGCCGTTCGGGTGAAGTACCGGTCCGCTTCCAGATTGCCTATCAGGCAATGTAATCCGACCTCGTCGACACCCGAGCCGTCTCCGCAGTAATCAGGCACGGACGGCAGAACGAAACCTCGAGGCACCGGAAGTTGCACGACCACGTCGGAGAGCGGGTTGCCCCGGACACCGATGTCGATGACATACGTCACCGGATCACCCTCTCGGACAATGCCGTTGGACGGTCCCGAATCGAGCCCTGGACCGTCAGCGGGATCGAAGGGCGGTGCACCGTCAATCACCGTCAGCTCGACGGCGAAGGGAGGCACGAACTCTCCCTCGGCCGCCAATCGAACATCCGACTGCATCGGCAGCAAGCCGAGCGCAGCAGCGCCGACCACCAGAGCTCCGGTCACGACAACTATGCCGATACCTCGCACTCCTCGGCGCCACGCTCTCGGCCGGAGTCCGACGACAACGGCCTTCGACCGCACCTCTGACAGACGAGTTCTCACGACGCTCCTTCGATGTCTGACTCTCGGGCCTCCGACAGGCGCTCGCGGCCACATTTGGCGAATCCCGAGCTACGTTCAATAGAAGTCGCTCGAGGGACTCGAAAGCCAATGGTGACGGCGTGATTGTGTGGGTGAACTTCTCTCAGCCGGGGTGAATTCCCGGGTGAATTGCCCGGGATGGCACGCTCTGGATTCGCACCAGCTACGCTCCTCCCTGTAGATAGATGGATCGAGACAATCCGCCCAAACTCTTCAATCATTGCGGGGCGCGAAAGCAGAAAGGGTCCGCGTTGATGTTCGGGATGGACGGCCACGACTGGGCAGCTATTCCCGAAAGGCGCACCCTCGCGACGTCGATTCCCCGGCAAGCGCTCTTCGACAAACTTGACCGACGTGCCGCGCTGACCATCGTCCGTGCACCGAACGGCCACGGGAAATCGTCGTTGATCGCATCGTGGCTGCGCGCCCATTTGGCATCCGAACGAATACTCGTCTGGGTCTCGGCCCCACGGCCCTCGTCGACACTCGAAGATTTCTGGGCCGTTGTCCTCGATCGAATCCACGCTGCCGGAATCGCACTGCCCGACGTCGACGATCTCGCCGATCCTTTCACCGCTGTCGCCAAATCCCTGAACGCCCTCAGCCGCCCCGTGCTGCTCGTGCTGATCAGGCCGGATCTGATATCGGAACCAGAGTTGGACGATCAGTTGATCGAACTCCTCGCCCTCTGCCACAACCTGGACCTCGTGGTCACGCTCTCGGGCTTCGGCATGTTCTCCGAGCCGTACCTGCTCGACACGGACCACGAGGTGATAAGCGCGAGTGAGCTGTTGTTCACGAGAGCCGATACCGCCCATTTGCTCGCACAAGCTGACGTACACACGACTGACGGTGATGCCGAACAAATCACATCCCTGACAGGTGGGCTGCCAGCGCTGGTTCGTGTCGCCGTTCCCGCCGTCCAGACATCGGGTAGCCGCAACCGCGAGCAGATGATCAGGAAGAACATCGCGCAGGCGATCGACGACTACGTGAACAAATCCGTTCTCATGACCGCTGATCATGTGGAACAACTCGAGTTCCTGCTCGCGACGGCCTTTGCGCGATCGATCACCGTCGACATCGCCGCCATGCTGTTCGAGTCCCAACACCCTGAGGATGGCGAGACCGTTCATCAGATTCGCGTGCGCCTGGCGATACTGGAGACAGCCGGGTTGTTGTCACGGGTCGAGACCGAAGCCGAAGAAACCTGGGAGCTGCCTCCCGCCATTCGTCGATCGATACTCGCGCACCAAAAGCGCGCTGGAGTCGATCCGGCGCAACGTCTTTCGTTCCTCGCACACAACCGACTCGACCACGGTCATCACGCGTCGGCGCTGGACTACGCGGTCGAGGCACAGAACTGGACCCTGGCAGTAGACATCGTCGAGCAACACTGGGTGACGATGATCGTCCACAATCTGGACTCGGTTCGCTCTGCTCTCCAACGGATTCCGGCGGAAGCAGCGGACAAACACTCTGCCGTGGAGGCAGGGCGCGCACTGTTCACGATGCATCCTAGCGAGCGCTCGACGGTAGTCGACTTGCTACCCGAATCGCCGGCAGAACTGTGGGCTCTCGGCGCTGAAGCCGGCGCGAAGGACGCCTTGAGCATTGCCTGCGTTCAATCGATCATGCTCAGGATGGCAGGCGAGTACGGGCTCGCAGCAGAAACCACCAGGCGCCTGTCTCATCTCAGTCGCAGTGCGCTGGAGAACAACCCGGAAGCGGTCAGCGCACAGCTCCCTCTCATGCGACTTCAATGGGCGATCAATTTTCAATTGAGCGGCAGGTTCACAGAATCCACGATCAAGGCTCGAATGGCGTACCACGGCGCCCTGTCTCATGGAGTCGACTTCATCGCTCGTAACTCTGCGGGAAGTGCCGCCCTGAATTGGGCGCTGGCTGGTGAGCCGCGGCAGGCCACACACTGGTCCGAACTCGAACAGAAGCATCCGGACCCCGGCGGTTGGCTCGAACCTGTGGTCAAGATCGCCGGCCTGACAGCACGGGCGCTCACTGCTCTCGACACACTCGACTTCGACGACGCATGTCTCGCATTGACCGAACTCGGTCTTCCGTCCGACACCGAGGAACTGTGGGCATTCGTCGTCTATGCGCATTGCCAATTCGCCTTGACCTCCGGCGACCACACTGCGGCACTACTGTTGCTCCACAATGCGATCGAAGCACATTCCAAGCAGTACACGGCTACATCTTTCGCGCTTCCTCTGTTGCAATCCGCAGAGATCGATCTCTTGCTCGCTCTCGGACAGGGGAACAATGCCGTAGCACTGGCCAAGGAGATCATCGATCCTGCCGCCAATCCGTGGACGCTCACGTCGGTGGCGCGTTTACGTCAGCGGATCGGCCAGAACGAGGCCGCGGTGGCGCTGTGTCACCAGTTCGACTGGTCTGGCGTATCCTATCCGCGGGCACAGATGGAATCGCTTCTGGTGCAAGCGGTTGCACACTCCGAGCTGGGTGAGCCACGCCTCGCCTCTCAGGAGTGGTCCAGAGCGTGCAGCATCGCGGATCAGACCGGACTTCTACGTTCGTTCGCGACCATCGCATCGGCGGACGTCGAGAAACTCGAATCGATGGCCGAAACGAAATCGCGTGCACTCGCCGAGTTCTCGAAAAGGTCGCCTGCGGAATCATTTCCGGAATTCGTACATATCGTGGAGTTGACCGAACGCGAGCAGAAAGTCCTCTCACTCCTGGCGCTCGGCATGGGGTCGGCTGCGATGGCCGACAAACTGTACGTGTCCGTCAACACCGTCAAGACTCAACTGCGCACTCTCTACAAGAAGCTCGACGTACACAATCGAAACGAAGCGATCACGAGGGCACGCCAACTGCGCTTGCTGTAGTCCGGGGTCGGATCTGATTTCGGACTACATTCTGTAGGCATGAGCACCGATTCCTGCGTCTTCTGCAAGATCGTCGCGCTGACCGAGCCGGCGATTCTCGTTCACGAGAGCGAGACAACTCTCGCATTCCTCGATGCACGGCCGGTGAGTCGCGGACACACCCTGGTGGTCCCCAAGCGTCATGCAGAGAACCTCGATGCTCTCGAAAGTCACGAAGGCGCAGAGATGTTCCGCGTCGGCACGCTCATCGCCGGAGCTCTACGCCGCTGCGACATCGCCGCTGACGGAGTCAACTTTCTCGTCAACGACGGGCGTGCCGCGGGCCAAACCGTGTTCCACTCGCACCTGCACGTCGTCCCCCGCCATCGCGGCGACAAGGCGAAGTTCGCTGCTGGACTCCTCGCCAGGCGAGCCGTCGAGCTGGAGCAGGTGGGCGCGTCGATCCGAAGTCAGCTCACGGTCTGAAGGAATTCCGTCACCACTTCGCGATAGCGCTGCGGTTGATCGTCGTGGACCAGGTGGCCTGCATCGGCAATACGTACGTACCGAGTTCCCGGCCTCTCGGCCATCTCTCGCATCTGTCCCTCGGGGGTGATGGTGAACTCTCCCTCGATCAGCAAGGTCGGCACCTCGATCGCCTTCCACTGATCCCAGAAATGCCTCGTGCCCCACTCCTCCGAGATGTCGCGGAAGGTCGACACGTCGCCGTGCAGGTACCACCCGTCGTCGCGGCGGTCGAAAGAATCGAGAAAGTACTGGCCGGCGACGGGGCCGAAGAATTCCTTCATCGCCTCCTCGGAAGCAAACGGCTGCGGCCACGCCGAGATCATCTGCGCCCAGTCCGCAGCGGTGCGTCCACGAAAGTCCGGGGCCATGTCTTCGAGGACCAGCGCACAAACCTTTTCGGGATGCGCGGCGGCGAAGCACCACGCATGCAGAGCCCCCATCGAATGACCGATCACGATCATCGGCTCCTCGATGGACGCAACCGCCGATGTCAGGTCCTCGACGAATGCCTCGGTAGTCAGTGCCGCTGGCGCCGGCCTGCCGTGACCGGCAGCGTCGAAGGTGTAGACGTGGCCGAATTCGCGGATCCACGGCACCTGGCGACGCCACGTTCGGGAGCTGCCCATGAGGCCGTGCAACAACAGAATCGGTTGTCCCGTTCCACCTTCGTCATGCAACACGAGTGTCACGGTACGCGGTGAAGGTGCGCGGGTAATGTCGCTTGCATGGCAGTCGTGAAGATCAATGCAATCGAGGTCCCCGAGGGCGCCGGCCCCGAACTGGAGAAGCGTTTCGCAGCACGCGCTCACGCAGTCGAGAACTCCCCGGGCTTTCTCGGATTCCAACTCCTCCGCCCCACCGCCGGTGAGAGCCGCTACTTCGTGGTGACCCAATGGGAGTCCGAGCAGGCGTTCGCCGATTGGCGTGACGGCCCCGCCCGTGAAGCCCATTCCGGCGAGCGCGCGAAGCCCGTCGCTTCGGGTGCGTCGTTGCTCGAATTCGAAGTTGTCCTGGACGTCGCCGCAAAGAGCTGATCTCGAGCGATTGTGCCTGCCTTGGCGAGCACAATCGACGGTCATCTCGGCTTCACGCGTTGACACGGTGCGGGCTGTAGTGCAAAAGTTCGCATGTAAACGCGATGGTCCGACAGGAATCCGGTGAAAGCCCGGAGCGGTCGCGCCACTGTAATTCGAGGTGAAGTGCCTTTTTCGGCACGACTATTTCGACAGCCAGACACTTCGGCCATCGCATGGACCTAGGGGACGCGAAAATCCCAGGAGGCTTCGATGGCTCTCGCCTATTCTCCCGATACGTCGATCGATTCGACTCGTCTTGCTTTCCTCGCCGCTGCAGTGGTTCTGTTCGCGATGCTGGCTCTCTACCTGGTCGGATTCGACCAGGGCGCTATCTCTCGCACCGGCATGTACATGCATGAATTGATGCACGACGGTCGACACTTGATGGGCCTGCCGTGCCACTAGTCGACAATTTCACGAAGCTTCTCATTCGTGGTTTGTTGGCTGGTCTGATCGCAGGCATCCTTGCCGGCGGAGTTGCATTCGTGCTGGGTGAACCGCACGTCAACGCTGCCATTGCGATCGAAGAAGCCAACAGCGCCACCGGTGAGGTTTCCGGCGAAGCCGCTGGGCATTCGCACGGTGACGAAGAAGAACCACTGGTGAGCCGCGACGGGCAGCGCGCCGGGCTGTTCCTGGCCACAGCGCTTGCCGGACTGGCACTCGGGGCGATCTTCTCGGTCGTTGCCAATTACGCTCGACGACTCACCGGAATGTCCGGGCCGTTGTTGGCGATCGCCATCGCCGTCGGTGGTTGGCTGGCTATCGAGGCCGTCCCCTTTTTCAAGTACCCGGCCAATCCGCCGGCCGTCGGAGATCCCGACACCATCAACCAGCGCACACTGCTGTGGCTGGCCGCCGTGATTCTCGGGCTGCTGTCCGTCACCGCGGCAGCAGCGGCGGCAAAGGCAGTTTCCGGGCACGAGTTCCTCAGCGTGCGCATCGCTGCTCCGGTGGCTGCGTTCCTGGTGATCGCCACGATCGGTTACGTCTCGCTTCCCGGCATCAACGAGGTGGGCGAGGACTTCCCGGCAACTCTGCTGTGGGAGTTCCGACTTTCCTCGCTCGCTACGCAGGCGACGCTCTGGCTCGTACTCGGGTTGGCATTCGCCTTCCTTACCGAGCGCGCAACCAAGAACACCGAAGTAGCAAAGAAGTACGCCCTTCGCTGAACCTGCTGTGCGCCTTTATTAACCTCCCGCGGTTAATAAAGGCGCACAGCAGTTCTTTTTCAGCTCAGATGATGCACTTCTTGCAGTCCGTACACCGGCGTCGGGATGCCCTCGTAACGCGCCTTCAATTGCAACGCCAAGTACAGCGAGTAGTGGCGCGACTGGTGCAGATTGCCTCCGTGGAACCACAGCGCTTCCTGCTGCGTCGGCTTCCACATGTTGCGCTGCTCGCCTTCCCACGGTCCCGGATCCTTGGTGGTATTCGAGCCCAGGCCCCACACCTTGCCGACCTTGTCGGCGGTGTCCTGACCGATCAGGTCCGCCACCCAGCCGTTCATCGAGCCGTAGCCGGTCGCGTAGACCACCACGTCGGCAGGCAATTCCGTACCGTCTTCGAGAATCACGCTGTTCTCGGTCAGCTCACGAACATTGCCGTGCGCGAGCTTGATGTCTCCATTGGCAACCAGTTCGGCAGCGCCGACATCGATGTAGTAGCCCGAGCCACGGCGTAGGTACTTCATGAACAGGCCCGAACCGTCGTCGCCCCAGTCGTGCTCGAAGCCCGCCTTCTCGAGGCGATCGTAGAAATCCTTGTCGCGCTCACGGATTGCGTCGTACACCGGGATCTGGAACTCGTGCATGATCCGGTACGGCAGCGAACCGAACGTGAGGTCCGCCTTGTGCGTCGTCATGCCGGCGGCCAGTGCTCGCTCCGAGTACAGATCGCCCAAGCCCAAATCCATCAGCGAATCCGACTTCACGATGTGCGTCGAGCTGCGCTGCACCATCGTGACGTCGATGCCGTTCTCCCACAGTGCGCCGCAGATGTCGTGCGAGGAGTTGTTGGCCCCGATCACGACGACCTTCTTGCCCACGTACTGATCCGGGCCGGGGTGCTTGCTCGAGTGGTGCTGATCGCCGAGGAACTTGTCCTGCCCGGGGAACGTCGGAACGTTGGCCTTGCCGGACATACCCGTCGCCATCACCAACTGCTTGGGACGCAACGTCAGCTTCTCGCCGTTGCGGTTGACCTCGACGGTCCATTCCTGGGTCTTCTCGTCGAACGACGCAGAGGTGCAGGTCGTGGAACTCCAGTACGGAACCTCCATGACCTTGGTGTACATCTCGAGCCAGTCGCCGATCTTGTCCTTGGGCGCGAACACCGGCCAGTTGTCGGGGAACGGCATGTATGGCAGGTGGTCGTACCAAACCGGATCGTGCAGGCACAGGGACTTGTAGCGTCCGCGCCACTGATCGCCGGGTCGCTCGTGGCTGTCGATCACGATGGCCGGTACTCCGAGCTGACGCATCCGGGCGCCGAGCGCGATGCCGCCCTGGCCGCCGCCGACGATCACGACGTAAGGCTGTGTGGTGTAACCGAGTTCGCGGTCTTCGATCTCCTTCTGCTCGGCCCACGTGATGCGGTTCGGGTCTGCCCCATGCTTGGCGCCGCGCGGACGACGAGTGCCCTTACCTTCTTCGTACCCCTTCAACTCCTGCAGCGACGTCAGCAGGGTCCAACCTTCATCTCCCTTCAAACGAAGGTGCCCGTGCGCACGCCCGGTTGCAGTCTCGAACTCGATCCAGGCTGACGTGACGCCGTCGGCCTCGTCGGGCGTCTCGGTCGTCCGGAATCCCGAAGGATCGGTGTCGTCGAGTCGCGCGGAGAGCATGTCGGCGATCTGCTCGCGACCTTCGACGGTCTTGATGTTCCAGGTGAACGACACCAGGTCTCGCCAGAAGCTGTCGAGTGCGAATTTGCCTGCCACACGCTCGATGTCACGAGCCGCGAGGGCCGACTCGAAATCCGCCAGCCAGGCGTCGACGCGCTCCTGAGGTGTCACCGCCGTCAACTTCACCTCGGGGGTGACTGCGGAATCGATGGTTTGCGTCATCACTTCTCCTTGTTTGTGAATGTGACACACAGCACATCCCATAAGTGGCCCCGGTCACAAGCGTTGCAGTCTGTTGCAATCAGTGGACGCGGTGCCGGCGTCCGATACCGGTTACCCGCACCGAGGTGCGGGCAACCGACTCACCCCTCAGCAGGCTTGAATCTGCCGAGTCCCAGCGACTGAAATCCCACGACGTAGAACAGCGTCCACAACACGGCCCAATCCACGAAACCCAGTGCATTGCCGTGCAATCCGTCGACAACTGCCGGCTCGTGAAGAATGTACTCTGCCGCAAAGCGGTAATAGAACAAGAATGTGACCACCGCGAGCGCAAACGTGAGCAGCGCGCGGATCGCCAGGTTGACCCCGTCCGCAAAGCCCGTGGGCTTGTTACCGAAGGCATTGGCCCAGAAGATCATCCAGAAAGCCCAGCACACCCCGAGCTGCGCCGGGAATTGATGGATCACACCGCCCAACTCGGCAACGGCATCGCTTCCCACCAGCGCCTTCACGACCGGAAGTGCCACGAAGTACAAGCCGGTTCCGACGGCGAAGTTACCGATCGTGGCTGCGAGCGCCGTCTTACCCCCGCCGCCGAACAGTCGCCACGGCCAGTTGTCGAGCGTCTGGCCAGTCAGGATCACGACCACCACGACGCAGTAGAACCACCCGAGTACGGTGTCGACGGTCATCAACGGATCCGTGGCGGACAGCGACACGGACGGCAGACCGAACACGAAGTACAGCGCCAGCGTCGGAACGGCGACAAACGCGATCTCACACAAACCCACCAACGGCTGCTTCATCCCTAGGGAAGTCCACGGCCAATGCTGCCAGTTCAGGACCACCATCACCCAGGTCCCGAAGCCGAAGAGCACGAACAGCGCACCCGCGAAATATCCGAGGCCGCCCTCACGATCGGCCGCGAAATCCGGGTACAAACTCCCCAAGCCGTTTGCCAGGAGCCACGTCACCACGACGGCGAAGACCGCGGTCGCGACCATGATCGCCAGGCCTTTCGCCGGCTGCGGGAGTCGGTCGAAGCCGGCGAACTCGCAATTGAAGCCGATGAACACCACAAAAAGGATTGCCCAGAAAAGCGCCGCGTTGAACGGCAGAGGATAGAAACTCCAGGGACTGGTGGTCGGATCGGCGAGCAGGTACCAACTCGCAACCGCCAGCACGAGAACGATCACGAGGTTCGCAATCCCGAACCCGATCCAGCGGCGTGACGGTTGTCGGCTCGGCGTGGCCGGTTCCGTGGGTGTGTCGACTGTAGCGGTCATGTGCCCTCTCCCAGATTGTCTCGCAAGATGATTCGCGAAGTGGTGGCGCAACTATGGAACCGTCGCGCGGGGTACCGGGAGGGTTGCCGAGGGTTGCAACCGCTGTCCGATTTTCCGGAATTGCAACACGGTGCAACCCTTCCGCATTGTGGTCGCCGTCACATACAAATCACTCACCGGTTCACAACCGACTGGTTCACTGCTTACGAGGAGATCTGCATGAGCATCACGGGCAAGGTAGTACTGGTCACCGGCGCCGGCCAAGGCATCGGACGCGGAATCGCTCTCCGCCTCGCCCACGACGGCGCCGACATCGCGTTGGTCGACCTCGACCAGACCAAGCTGGATGCGGTTGCCGACGAGATCAGACGGATCGGCCGTCGTGCAACGACGTTTGTCGCCGATGTCAGCGATCGCGCGCAGGTTCACGCCGCAGTCGAACACGCGCACAGTGAGTTGAGCGGATTCGACGTCATCGTCAACAACGCGGGAATCGCTCTCGTCGGCCCGATCTCCGACGCGACGCCGGAAGAGGTCTCCAAGATCTGGAGCGTCAACGTCGACGGCGTCCTGTGGGGAATTCAAGCTGCAGCAGCAAAGTTCCAAGCTCTGGGTCAGCGCGGAAAGATCATCAACGCGTCATCCATCGCCGGTCACGACGGGTTCGCCATGTTAGGTGTTTACAGCGCAACAAAATTCGCGGTCAGGGCCCTCACTCAGGCTGCAGCCAAGGAATACGCGTCCGACGGAATCACCGTCAACGCGTACTGCCCCGGCGTCGTGGGCACCGACATGTGGGTGACGATCGACAAGAGGTTCGCCGAATTGACCGGTGCACCAGAGGGCGCCACCTACGAGAAGTTCGTCGGCGGAATTGCGCTGGGTCGAGCTGAAACCCCCGACGATGTCGCCGGTTTCGTCTCGTACCTTGCCGGGCCCGATTCCGACTACATGACCGGTCAGGCCGGTCTCATCGACGGCGGCCTCGTCTACCGCTGACCGCGGTGTCTTCACTGAAAGCGGTGCCTTCGCTGAAAACGGTATCTTCGCTGAAAAAGCGGTTGCCCGAGCCCGCGATGCCGCCCGGCGAGGATCCTCGCGACTACGCGAGGACCCTCGCCGCGGTGTACGACGCGACGATGGCCGGAGACCGCGCACCGGCCCGCCCCAGGGACGTGGTCCGCCAATCGTGGCAACGCCTGCGCGAGTTAGGTATCGACCCCGAACACAACCGGGTCGAACCGTCCATGGACGTCGCCGAACTCGATCTCCGTCGTCGTGAGTCCGGACTGTACGACGTGCTCGACGACGTGACGCGTGGACTCGAATCAGTTACCGCGAGCGGTGAGAACATCATGGTCGTCGCAGATCTTCGCGGAACTGTACTGTGGCGCAGCGGGTCCCATCGAGTACTGGACCAAGCTGCGCGTCTGGGATTTGTCGAGGGTGCGAACTGGGCCGAGGACAGCGTCGGCACCAACGCCATCGGAACGGCATTGGTGTCACGACAAGCGGTTCAGATCTTCTCGGCGGAACACTATGCGCGCAGCCATCATCCGTGGACCTGCGCGGGGGCACCCATCCGCGATCCGCGGGACGACCGTGTCATCGGCGTCGTCGACATCAGTGGTCCCGCCAAGACCGTCCACCCCACCACACTCGCTCTGGTCGACGCCGTCGCACGCCTCGCGCAATCACACCTACGCGACAAGCATCGGGACAATCTCGATCAATTGCGTTCTGTTGCAGGGCCGATGCTTGCACGTAGCGGATCACCGGCATTGGTGATCGATACTCATGGCTGGGTAGCGGCGGTCGATGCGCTACCTCATCGCTCGCGCGTGCTGCTCCCCGCGGCTTTGGCTCCCGGCAGGACGTGGTTCCCCGCTTTGGGTCTGTGCGAACTGGATCCACTTCCCGGCGGGTGGGTGGTCCGGCCGATCGCCACCGGCGAGAAAATCAGTGCGCCCACGGTGCATATCGATCTGCGCGATTCCGAGAACATGTCGGTGACCGTCACGTCGGGGTTGGGCGAATGGGCCTACTCCCCGACCCAGCGGCATGCGGAGATTCTGTTTCTCCTCGGATCCGAGAGGCGTGGACTGACCGCATCGCGGTTGGCGCAGGATCTTTTCGGTGACCCGGCCCGCACGGTGACCGCGCGGGCCGAGATGTCGCGTCTGCGCAAGAACCTTGCCGGAGTTGTTGCAGCGCAGCCGTACCGGTTCGTCGATGCAGCGCACGTCACGCTTTCCTGCCCCGACGACGGTGCACATCTGTTGCCGTTCTCGAACGCCCCGGCAGTTCGTGCCGCTCGCCTTACTCAGGCCGGTTCGGAGGCCTGAGTAAGCAACTGCAGAAACACCTCTTCGGGTTGAGCGCCGGATACTGCGACCGCACGGTTGGCGACGAAGAACGGAACGCCGCTGACCTGCAGTTGGCGGGCCATGGACAGATCTTCGCGAACAGCCTCGGCTGCGGCATCGGAGCCCAGTTGCTCGCGCACGACGTCGGCGTCGAGGCCGACGCTCACGGCCAGCTCGACCAGCACCTCACGGTCGTCGATCACCTTGCCGTCGCTGAAGTGCGCTTTGAACAGCGCTTCGAGGAGTTCGTTCTGCCGCTCACCCGCGAGATGCAGCAACCTGTGCGCATCAAAGGTGTTGGCGGCGATCACGGTGTCGAAGTCCAAGGTCAAGCCGACCTCGGCTGCCGTCGCGCTGACGTGGGCGAACATCTGACGTACCTGTTCAGGCGCCATCCCCTTCATCTCGACCAAGGCGTCGAGTTCGGTTCGTCCCTCTCCCACCGGGGTCTCCGGAGCGAGCTGGTACGAGCGCCAGATGACGTTGACGCGGTCCTTGTTCTCGAAACGATCCAGAGCCGAAAGGAACCTGGTCTTTCCGATGTAGCACCACGGACAAGCGACGTCAGACCACACTTCGATGGTCACGTCTTGGTCAATCACGATTTGATCAGTCACCGAAGGTGCAACAACGAACAGGGTCGGGATTAGTCCCGGCTCACGTCACGAGGTCACAGAATCACGTGACCAGACCACACCGGAACGCGATCAACGACGCACTCACCCGGTTGGGCACACCGAGCTTGGCGAACAACGAGGAGATATGCGTCTTGACGGTGGTCTCACCGAGGTACAGCCGCTCCGCGATGACGCTGTTGGCCGCGCCTGTCGCCAGGATTGTCAGCACTTCGCGCTCACGCTCAGTGAGCGAAGCGAGGGGAGTCAGGTCGGGTGCTTGCCGACGCGGCGCCGAGGCCACGATGGCACGTAGAGAATCGGAGCTGAACAACGAGTGGTCCGACGCCACCACCCGTACTGCCTGCTGGAACGCCTGTGGGGCCGCGTCCTTGCTCAGAAAACTGTGCGCGCCCGCCTCGACCGCCTGCACGACCATGTCGTCGACGTCGAAGGCGGTCATCGCAATGACCTTCGGCGGATTGCTCATGGTCATCAACTCTCGGGTGGCCTCCAAGCCACCGACCCGTGCCATCTTCAGATCCATCAGCACCACGTGCGGACGAAACCGAGTGACTTTGGCTGCGACCTGATCGCCGTCCTCGGCCTCGGCAACCACCACGATGTCCGGCGCTGCTTCCAGGATGTCCTTCATTCCGCGCCGAACCCAGGCGTCGTTGTCGACGATCAAAACTGTGATGCGCGAGTCAGCGTCCATAGTGCGCTCAGATTACCCAGAGCCCCCGACAGTCGGAGGGTGGGAGGGTTACGACGACCAGGGCACCCAGCAACTGACGAGGAAATCGTCCCCCAGCGCGCCTGCCTCCACCTTGCCGCCGATTTCTCTTGCCTGTTCGGCCAACCCGCGTAAGCCGGACCGCGAACCGATCGACGTCATGGGTGCAAGCTCGCTCAGCTTGTTGCGTGCGAGGATACGAATTCCGTCGTGCGGCGACCCGGTCACCGAAATGACGAGCATCTGGTCGCTCGCGTACTTCTGGACGTTGGTCAACGATTCCTGAACGACGCGATAACAGACGTGCCCCGCCAACATTCCGACATCACCCGGGAGCAACTCCGATTCGAGACGGCAGTGAATGCCCGCGGCGCGTGCACCGTTGACCAGATCGCCGATCGCGTCGATCCCCTGGTGCCCGCCGTGTTCGCGGCGATCACCGCTTCCCCTGAGCACTCCGACGATTCCCTTCAATTCGTCCAAAGCCTCGTGCGCGGTGGTTCTGATCATCGCAGCGGTGTTGACGACCTTCTCGGGATTGTCTGCCGCGCTGACCTGTAACCCACCGGCGAACAACGAAATCCGGCTCAGACTGGCCGCGATCGTGTCGTGCATGTCGCGCGCGATCCGCGTTCGTTCCTCGGTGCGAATCATCTCGTCGCGCATCACGTCTGTTTTCTCGGTGGCAAGATCCCGTACGTGCTCTGCCTCGACGAGTTCGGTTCTGGTCCGAATCAGGAGCGAGAGCGCCACGACGATGCCGACCATGACGGCTGCGACGAGCCACGGGATCCAGATGGCGACGTCGTATTGAACAACCGCCGAACCGTCCTTGGGTTTCATCGTTCCCATCGTGAGAACGGAGTACTCACGATTGCGAAAAGCGTCGTAGGTCAACGAAATTCCGCACGCGACGAAGACAGCTGCCGCAGCGGCAGCAAGCCGAGGCCCACGCGCGATCCGAGCAACGGCGAACAATGCGATGAGCGCCGCCGTCGCATCGGTGGGGAAGAACAACGGGCCGACCAGCGTAATCGCCAGAACCACCCAGGGATACTGATGGCGCCACACAAGCGATATCCCACCGGCCACGCCCAGGACGAACCCGATACCGACCAATACCGGTGGCATATTTCCCGACGCGCCTGCGATGCCCACCGTCATGAAGGAACAGAAAAGGCTGAACGCGACAGCGGCGGTAGTCCATACGCGTCGTCGCACAACGGTCCCTTTGGTGGTGATCACCGAGCAAGCGTATCCACCGCCACCGACGCCTCGAATCAGCCGAACGGGTGGACGAACCGCCAGGCTCCGACCGAAAGGATGAGGCGGACCGATCTTTCGACCGAAGCGGTGAGCAGTCCTCACATCGTTGACTTGTGCCATACCAACTCTCGAAAGGCGCACATCATGCGATCACTCCGCACTCCCCTCGCCCTCCTCGCCGTCGGCGCAGCCCTGTTCGCAACCATCGCCGCGGGCGAGACCGACGAAGCGAAGAAGGTCGACGACAACGGTTCTTCCGCCGCACCTGCGGCCGCCTTCGGAATCGGTGACGTCGTCGAACTGGGCGACTGGCGCGTCCAGGTACACGGCGTCGTCGATCCCTACGTCTCGACCAATCAGTTCATCACCGCTGATCCCGGAAACCGCTACGTCGTGGTCGACACCGAGGTCACCAACAACAGTGACAAGCCGTCGACGGTCTCGTCGATGATGTGCTTCGAACTGCAGGACTCGGCAAACAAGTCGTACAACATCACGTTCACCGACAGCAGCACGTCGAGTGTCGACGGAGAGCTCGCGCCGGGCGCTGCCAAACGAGGCGAATTGGCGTACGAGGTCCCCGAAGCCGCCACCGGTCTGCGCCTTCAGTTCAAGTGCGATCTGTTCTCGTCCGGCTCGGCAACCATCAACCTGTCGTGAACCGTCCGGGCGATCTGCTGCTGAATCCGTGGGCACTGGTCTCGGTGGCCGTCATCTTGATCAACGACCACGTACTCAAAGGGGCATTCGGGAACACGATGACGGGCAAGCTGTCCGACGTTGCCGGTGTGTTCCTGCTTCCCCTGCTTCTGCTCTCGGTTCTCGAGGTGCTCAGGCGAAGTCTGGTGGGGCGAGCAGCGATCGCCTGGTCCATCGCAGTCACGGGGATCGGCTTCGCCGCCGTGAAGGTGATATCGCCGATCGGCGACGCATACGAGTGGGTGATCGGGTTTCTCCGCCTGACCGCAGGAGGATTCCGCGGAGATCTCTTGCCGATCCTGGTCTATCGCGATCCCTCGGACCTGTGGGTGCTCCCGATCCTGTTCGCGAGCTATCTGGTCGTCACACACAACCGCACTCGGGCGCCGGAGGGGGCGCCCGAGCGCGAGATGATCAGTCCAGGGCCGCATCCAACGTGATGTCGACGCCGGTCAGCGCCTTGCTGACCGGGCAGGTTTCCTTGGCCGCCTGGGCAACCTTGGCAAAACCGTCGGCGTCGAGGCCGTCGACCTCGGCGCGAACGGTGAGCTTGATTCCGGTGAGCTTGAATCCGACCGCGTCGGGGCCGAGTGACACGTCCGCGGTGATGTCGAGGCTCTGCGGGGTCCCGCCGGCCTCGGCGATCAGGGCCGACAACTGCATCGCGTAGCAGGACGAATGCGCCGCGGCGATGAGTTCCTCGGGGCTGGTGGTTCCGCCGGCCTCCTCAGCTGCGCGCTTGGGGAACGACACGTCGAAGGTGGCGACGCCCGAGCTGGTGAGTTCCACCTGTCCCGATCCGGCCTCGAGGGTGCCGTTCCAGGCGGTGCGTGCGGTACGAGTTGGCATTGCTGTCCCTACTTCCGTCTTCACATGATTCGGTGAACGCCTTGCGATCACGAACCTACCCGCGATACGTGAAGTCACACCTACTGTTTCGGGCGGGACTACCCGAGGAGCGTCGCGGACAGCAGTTTCTCGACGCGGGCCTGCGCGGAGTTCTCCGAGGAAAAGTGCACGATTCGGCCGATGTCGAAGACCAGTCCGAGCGCCGCGTGGACGAGAAACCGCGCTTGGACGATCGACAACTCCGGATGCGCCTCGACACACAAGTGCGCCCACTCCTCGACGTTCAAACGCTGAATGTTGCGCAACTCGGTCCGTGATCGATCCGGCAAACTGCCGATCTCGGCAAAGTACACGGCCAACAGTTCGCTGGTTCCGAACGAAACCTCGACGTACATCTTCGCCAACGTCTCGACGGCCGCGAGAGGAGTCTCCGACTCAGCCAACGCCGAGCCCAACGTCATAGTCAGACGATCGGACGCACGGTGGAAGGCCGCAGCAAGAAGGTCGGCCTTGCTCGCGAAGTGCCGATACACACTCGACGCGTTGATACCCGCCGCGGCACCGATCTCCTCGATGCTCACGTCGTGGTAGCCGCGCTGATAGAACAGCAACACTGCTTCCTGAAGCAGCACTTCGCGTTTCGACGTCCGTACGAGGCCTGTTTTGCGTTCGGACGCCCCTGCCCTCGCGCCGTCCTCCTCGGCAACGGGCAATTCGACGCCGATGACGGACCAGCATGCCGCAAGAATCAGCGCTTCGATCTGCTTGGCGGACAACGCGGATCGATGACCGGTGATACTGGCGATCACACTGAGCACGGCGGGCGCGATGAGTTCTACATCCGCCGGGTCGAGTTCCGGACGAACCGCTGCCAGCGGCTCGGCGATCCGAAGATTGAGCGTGCGCATTCCCACCCGCAATTGCTCACGATCCTCGTCGACCAGATACCTGCCCTCCCATCGGTAGAGCCCTCCCCGGCGCCGATTCTCGATCGTCGCGCGGATGACACCCACCATCGTGGAGTTCAACTGCTCGCGTGGATTTTCGTTTCCGTGCACAGCTGGATCGCTGGCATCCAACAACGCCTGCGTCAGGTTGTTCACGGTGTAGACGAACAGGGCGTATTTCGTGGGGAAATGACGATAGAGGGCCGGACCGGAAATTCCGACCTTCGCTGCGATCTCGTCGATGCCCACCGCGTGGTAGCCACGTTCGCTGAATGCTTCCGCAGCAGCGGCCGCGATTTGCGCCTTCCGATTCTTCGGACGCGTCCGTGGTGCAGGGTCGCCGCCACGCACGGAGACGCGTGTCTGTCCGGGCACCTGACCCTCCACTTCCGTTGCTTTCTCTTGCACTGCCTTCGTCCGCTGCACCGCACTTCCACGGGCGCGAGTCCGAACGGATCATGTTAACCGTCGCGAAGGTCGCAATTCGCGCCCGGTACTGCTTCACCCGAAACCCTACAACGCAGTTGTAGGGGCGGACGGATTCCGGAAAAAGAGTCTTGACACCCGCTCTCTCAGCGGTGTTATGTTAGTGACGATTCGCACAACCTCGCACGTAGTCCGCTGGCGGGCTCGTTCCCTGCGGCGTGAAGTTTTCTTCGCCCGCAAGAGGGTTCGATGCCGAATGACCGACCGTAAGAAAGTAGTTGTGAGCAGATGATTCGCACTCGCTTCACCGAAATGTTCGGCGTTGACCATCCCATCGTGCAAGGGGGCATGATGTGGGTGGGACGGGCAGAACTTGTTGCGGCCACGGCAAATTCCGGCGCCCTCGGGTTCTTGACGGGCCTCACTCAACCCACACCGGAAGACCTCGTCAAGGAAATTGCTCGAACCCGCGATCTCACCGACAAGCCTTTCGGCGTCAATCTCACTATTCTGCCGTCGATCACGCCGCCGCCGTACGCCGAATACCGCCAGGCGATCATCGAATCCGGGATCAAGATCGTCGAAACCGCCGGTTCCAATCCGATCGATCATCTTCCGCATTTCAAGGACGCGGGCGTGAAGGTTATCCACAAGTGCACTGCAGTTCGACATGCGGTCAAAGCCGAGAGACTGGGCGTCGACGCCGTCAGCATCGACGGCTTCGAATGCGCCGGGCACCCAGGCGAGGACGACATACCAGGGCTCATTCTGATTCCGGCGGCCACGCAGCAACTCACGATTCCGGTGATCGCTTCAGGCGGAATCGCAGATTCACGTGGACTCGTCGCGGCGCTTGCGCTCGGAGCAGACGGCGTCAACATGGGAACTCGCTTCATGTGTACCGCGGAATCCCCTGTCGCACAATCGGTTAAAGAGCAGATTGTCGCAAACACCGAACGCGACACCAAGCTGATCTTCCGGACGCTTCACAACACCGCGCGCGTAGCCGCGAATGCGATCAGTGCCGAGGTCGTCGACATCGAAGCACGTGGCGACGCGCAGTTCAGCGACATTCAGCATCTGGTAGCCGGAGCCCGCGGACGCAAGGTCTTCGAGGACGGCGACCTCGATGCAGGCATCTGGTCCGCCGGACAGAGCCAAGGATTAATCAACGACATCCCGACCGTCGCCGACATGATCGACCGCATGGTCTCGGAGGCCGAACACCTCATCACCTCACGGCTTTCCGGATTCGTCACCGCTGTGAGCGCGGCATGACCGCCACCGCCGAGACGGGCTTTCGCTCCGAAATCACCGACGGTGTACTGCGATTGACCTTCGACCGCCCGAAGCGGATGAACGCGATCGATCTGCCCACGATGACTGCTTTCGCAGCTGCCGTCCACGACGGCGGCGCAGACCCGGCCGTTCGCACCATCGTCATCACCGGATCCGGTCGAGCGTTCTGCACCGGAGCCGACCTCGCCGCAGCGGCCGTCAACCCCGCAGACCCGAAAGTCGTCATGGATGCGGCGACGTCGCTGATTCGCGCCATCACCAGCGCCCCGGTCCCGGTGATCGCCGCGGTCAACGGCCCGGCCGCCGGCGTCGGCGTGTCCATCGCTCTAGCCGCGGACCTGACGTACGCCGCATCGAGCGCCTATTTCCTCCTCTCCTTCGTCAACATCGGCTTGATGCCCGACGGCGGCGCCAGTGCGTTGGTACCGGCAGCGATCGGACGCGCCCGAGCGGCCGAGATGGCATTGCTGGGCGAGCGAGTTTCCGCCGAGGACGCAGAGCGGTTCGGGCTCGTGTCCCGCACCGTCGCCGACGACGCGTTCGACGCACTCGTCGACTCCGTCGTCGATCGCACGTCGAAGGCTCCCCGACGCGCCCTCGAACTCACCAAGCGCGCACTCAATGCGGCGACACTGGACCGCCTCGATGCTGCGCTGGAGCTCGAAAATACCGGCCAGGCAGAACTTCTCACTGGCGAGGACTTCAAAGAAGGCGCGATGGCGATGCTGCAGAAACGCGCGCCCCACTTCAAGTAATCACTGCGAATTTTCGTTAACAAAACCACTGTACGAATCGACGGCTCACTGTAGCCTGAGTCACACAATCACCCACGCATGAGAGGAACCCATCGATGGCCTCCACCGATGCAGTCTCCGAGGCGCAGCGTTCACGCCGCACCAACTGGAACAATCAGATCGCCAGGCATGCGCAGATGATTCCCGATCGCACCGCACTGCGATTCCTGGGCGATTCCATCACCTGGAGCACCCTCGACGCACGCGTCGAGAAGCTGGCGGACGCTCTTGCCCGACGCGGCGTCAGCTTCGGCGACCGCGTGCTCATCCTGATGCTCAACCGCCCCGAATACCTCGAGGTCGTGCTCGCGACCAACGCACTGGGCGCCATCGCTGTTCCGGTGAACTTCCGTCTGACACCACCCGAGGTCGCTTATCTGGTAAACGACTCCGGCTCCAAAGTCATTGTCGCCGAAGGACCGTTGGCTCCGTTGGCCGGAGCTGCGCGAGCCGCGTCCGAGGGTATCGACATCTCCATCACCGTAGGCGCCCCCGCCGAGGGTGACAGCCTGAATTACGAGGACTTGATCAGCGAAGAGGGCGAGTCGCACGCGTTCGTCGACATCCCGGACGACACTCCTGCACTCATCATGTACACCTCGGGAACCACCGGTCGCCCCAAGGGCTCGGTGCTCTCCCACTCCAACCTGTCTTCGCAAGCATTGACCTGTATCAGGGCCTTCCACCTGTTCAATGCCGATTCCATCGGCTTCTGCGCGTCGCCCATGTTCCACATCGCAGCCCTCGGTTCCATAGCGCCGAGCCTGCAACTCGGCACGACCACGGTGATCCATCCGGTCGGCGCATTCGACCCGGGTCAACTACTCGACATCCTGGAAGCCGAGAAGGTCACCAGCTTGTTCCTCGTGCCCGTGCAATGGCAGGCCGTGTGCGCCGTACAGAAGGCGCAACCGCGAGCACTGTCGCTGAAGAACATCTCGTGGGGCGCCGCACCGTCGTCCGACACGATCCTGCGGGCAATGGCCGAAACCTTCCCGGACGCATTCAATGTCGCGGTCTTCGGTCAGACCGAGATGTCGCCCATCACTTGCGTTCTCGACGGCGAGGATGCGATTCGTAAGCTCGGATCCGTCGGTCGGGTCATCCCGACCATCTCGGCCAGGGTCGTCGACGAGAACATGGACGACGTGGCGCCTGGTGAAATCGGTGAAATCGTCTACCGCGGGCCCACGATGATGAGCGAATACTGGAACAACCCCACCGCCACCGCTGACGCCTTCCACGGTGGATGGTTCCACTCCGGCGATCTCGTTCGAGTCGACGACGAAGGCTTCGTCTACGTCGTGGATCGCAAGAAGGACATGATCATCTCCGGCGGAGAGAACATCTACTGCGCGGAGGTGGAAAACGTCCTCTACGAACACGAATTGATCGTCGAAGCGGCCGTCGTCGGCCGCCCCGACGCCAAGTGGGGCGAGGTGCCCGTAGCGATCGTCGCGATGGCGCCAGGTTCAGCCGTGGACCTGACCATCGAGGAGCTGAGCAGCTTCCTCAACGATCGTCTCGCGCGCTACAAGCACCCGAAGGACATCGTCGTCGTGGAAGCACTGCCGCGCAATGCAAGCGGCAAGGTCGTCAAGGGTGAACTGCGAGAGAAGGTTCGAGCGGTCGACGCAGTCTCCTGACTTCACACGCAAACGGGCGGCACCTCCAGCGAGGTGCCGCCCGTTTGTGTGTGCCCGTCAAGCACTCGGCGAATGCAACTTCCGATGCAGTTCTCGCACCAGCGGAACCAACTCCGGCACCGGGCCTTCGACCGGGACGTTCGGCGCAACCTCGTTGACGGACAGAGACTTCACCGGCGCCGGGGACACACCCCACTCCGCGAGCCAGTCGCCGAGTTGAGCCGAAGAGCAGATGTAGACGATACGTCCGAGGCCCACCCACGCGTGCGCGGCCGAACACATCGCGCAGTGCTCTCCCGAAGTGAACACCGTTGCCGTCGAACGCTCGTCCGGCGTCAGATACTGAGCCGCCCACCGAGCCAGCTCGAACTCGGGGTGGCGAGTGTTGTCGCCGCCCGCGATCCGGTTTCGATCCTCCGCCAGAAATGTTCCGTCGGCCGCTGCCAGGACGGAACCGAAAGGTTCGTCGCCCGCATCCAATGCTTCCGTTGCCAATTCGACGCAACGACGCAGGTGACCCAGTTCGATGTCGTTCATGTGTACGCCCTCTCCCGTGATACACGAAACGGGCGGCACCGGTGAGGTGCCGCCCGTTCGTTACCTACTCTGCTGTACTACTCTGCTGCGCTTTCGCTTTCGCCGGCCTTGGTCAGCTCGATCGGCGGTGCGTCCGGCACGTCGATCGGCTTCTTGGTAGGCGTGAACGTGAACTTCGCGTCCTCGCCCGAGCCTTCGCCGTCCCAGTTCTCGACGTCGACGAGCACGATGTGGCCGGGTCCGATCTCTCCGAAGAGGATCTTCTCGGACATCTGGTCCTCGATCTCGCGCTGGATGGTGCGACGCAGCGGTCGTGCACCCAGTACCGGATCGAATCCGCGCTTGGCCAGAAGCGACTTGGCCTTGTCGGTGACCTCCATGGCCATGTCCTTGTTCTTGAGTGCCGCCTCGACGCGAGCGAGCATCAGGTCGACCATCTGAACGATCTGCTCGTTCGTGAGCTGATGGAAGACGACGATGTCGTCGATACGGTTCAAGAACTCGGGACGGAAGTGCTTCTTCAGCTCGTCGTGAACCTTGAGCTTCATGCGCTCGTAGTTCGACTCCGTGCCCGTTCCCGAGCTGAAGCCCAGGCCGACTGCCTTGGAGATGTCAGACGTACCGAGGTTGGACGTGAAGATCAGCACCGTGTTCTTGAAGTCGACGGTACGTCCCTGACCGTCGGTGAGACGGCCGTCCTCGAGCACCTGCAGGAGGGTGTTGTAGATCTCCTGGTGTGCCTTCTCGATCTCGTCGAACAGGACAACGCTGAACGGCTTGCGGCGCACCTTCTCGGTGAGCTGGCCACCCTCTTCGTATCCGACGTACCCGGGAGGGGCACCGAACAGACGTGAAGCGGTGAAGCGGTCGTGGAACTCGCCCATGTCGATCTGGATCAGAGCGTCGTCGTCGCCGAACAGGAAGTTGGCGAGCGACTTCGCGAGCTCCGTCTTACCGACACCGGACGGGCCGGCGAAGATGAACGAGCCCGAGGGACGCTTGGGATCCTTCAGACCTGCACGCGTACGACGGATCGCCTTCGAGACGGACTTGACCGCCTCTTCCTGGCCGATGATCCGCTTGTGCAGTTCCTCTTCCATGCGGAGCAGACGAGTGGTCTCCTCCTCGGTGAGCTTGAAGACGGGGATACCGGTCCAGTTGCCCAGAACCTCGGCGATCTGCTCGTCGTCGACCTCGGCAATGACGTCCAGGTCGCCCGCACGCCACTGCTTCTCACGCTCAGCGCGCTGAGCAACGAGGGTCTTCTCCTTGTCACGCAGGTTCGCAGCCTTCTCGAAGTCCTGCGCGTCGATCGCGGACTCCTTCTCGCGACGCGCGTCGGCGATGCGATCGTCGAATTCGCGCAGGTCCGGCGGTGCAGTCATCCGACGGATGCGCATTCGCGCGCCCGCCTCGTCGATGAGGTCGATCGCCTTGTCCGGCAAGAAGCGGTCGTTGATGTAGCGGTCGGCCAGCGTCGCCGCTGCCACGAGAGCACCGTCCGTGATGGAGACACGGTGGTGAGCCTCGTAGCGGTCACGAAGACCCTTGAGGATCTCGATGGTGTGCTCGACGGTCGGCTCGCCCACCTGAACGGGCTGGAAACGACGCTCGAGGGCAGCATCCTTCTCGATGTACTTGCGGTACTCGTCGAGCGTGGTGGCACCGATGGTCTGCAGCTCACCGCGAGCAAGCTTGGGCTTGAGGATGGAGGCCGCGTCGATAGCGCCCTCGGCCGCGCCCGCACCCACGAGGGTGTGCAGCTCGTCGATGAACAGGATGATGTCGCCGCGGGTGTTGATCTCCTTGAGAACCTTCTTCAGGCGCTCTTCGAAGTCACCGCGGTAACGGCTGCCGGCCACGAGCGACCCGAGGTCGAGCGTGTACAGCTGCTTGTCCTTGAGGGTCTCGGGGACCTCACCGTTGACGATTGCCTGAGCCAGGCCCTCGACCACAGCGGTCTTACCGACACCGGGTTCACCGATGAGAACCGGGTTGTTCTTGGTACGACGCGAGAGAACCTGCATGACACGCTCGATTTCCTTCGAGCGGCCGATGACCGGGTCCAGCTTGCCTTCGAGGGCAGCTTGCGTCAGGTTGCGACCGAACTGGTCGAGCACGAGCGAGGTGGACGGCGTGCCGGCCTCTCCGCGGGTGCCACCGGTTTCGGTGGGCTCCTTGCCCTGGTAGCCCGACAGCAGCTGGATGACCTGCTGGCGGACGCGGTTGAGATCGGCACCGAGCTTGACCAGAACCTGGGCTGCTACGCCCTCACCCTCACGGATGAGACCGAGCAGGATGTGCTCCGTACCGATGTAGTTGTGTCCGAGCTGCAGCGCTTCGCGCAGACTCAGCTCGAGGACTTTCTTGGCGCGCGGTGTGAAGGGGATGTGACCGGACGGAGCCTGCTGGCCCTGGCCGATGATCTCCTCGACCTGGCTGCGGACTCCCTCGAGGGAGATACCCAACGACTCCAACGACTTGGCTGCGACACCTTCGCCCTCGTGAATGAGGCCGAGAAGGATGTGCTCCGTGCCGATGTAGTTGTGGTTGAGCATCCTGGCTTCTTCTTGAGCCAGGACAACAACGCGCCGCGCGCGATCGGTGAACCTCTCGAACATCGCTCTCCCTCACACTCTCCGGCGGGCAGGTTCGAGACCGGATGTCTCGTCCCTGGTCGCCGCGTTTCGCTCCGGCACTACAGACTGATCGCCTCGCCGGTCAGCGGACTGACGTCCACGAATCGACAAAGGTTGCACGACCCCACTTATTACTCTAGAGGGCGCGAAGTCCACCTGCTGCTCCTCCACCCGATTGGCGGCGGAAGCCGGACTGCTTACCGTTCACAACGTCGCAGCTGAGGGAATCGTTTCCCGGTTCCTGTACGCCTGAAGCGAACAGCGATTTTCGACGCCTGATCAGCCGAATATCGGGAGTACCCGAGCGCACGGCACCTCACGCGGATTCGACGGATCCAGCGCGTTGAGCGTCAGAGTCGCCGTTCGCTGCGACGCCACCAGCGCGATGTGATCCGACAGGTCCTGCTCGCAACCGTCCTGAACAACTATGTTCGACGCGTTCGACGCGGCCAGTATTCCGCTGCTGTACGGAACGACCACTTGATCGAATCGAGTCACGATGTTGGTGTACTCGACGTCATCGGAGTAGACGCCCGCGTCGCGCAGTTCGGTGACGAAGCTGGCGTTGTCGAAATCCGGTCCCCCGACGCCTTCCGGCGGGCCGACCTCCGAGCCGTCCCACAACGGAGCGATGGAGACGATCTTGGAAACGTGCGTGTCACCGCCGAGGAACTTGGCGTAGTAGGCACTGACCGTCGTCCCCTGAGAGTGTCCGATCAGGTCGACCTTCGAGGCACCCGTCGCAGAGAGAACGTCGTCGACGAAGTCCGACAGTTGCCCTGCGCTGTCTCCGAGTGGTGCGAGACCGCCGGCTGCGGAAATCGGCCACGGCTGGTCCGTTCGATTCCCGAAGGTGAGCGCAAAAACGCAGTATCCCTCGTTGGCTAGTACGGGTGCGAGTACGCCCCAATTGGTCTGACGGTTGGCCGCCGTCCCGTGCACCAGGACGACTGGATCAGGATGAGCAGCGGAAGGCGTGCACGAGAAGTCGTTGGTGCCAGGGGCCGATCCGCCCGGGCTGGTCGCTTCGAGGGCGATTCCACTGAGGAAACCGGACGGAACGGGAAGAGGTTCGTTCGCCGACGCAAGAGACGGCGCGGACACGGCCACGGCTCCCGCCACAGCGAGAGCGCCCACGCATGTTCGAATCCCCACCGAAGGCCTCCGCATAGTGATCAACCCACGACGGGCAATACCGAGTTGCACGGTACCGGCCGCTGATGCGCGGGGTCGAGTGCATTGAGAGCAAAAGTCGCGGCGCGCAGCGATGCCGCGATGGCGAGGTGATCGGAGATGTCTTGCTCACAACCGTCCTGGACGACGATGTTGGTGGCGTTCGGCCCAGGCTCCAGCCCATTTGTATACGGCAGCACCAGTTCGTCGTAGCGGGTCGTGATGTTCGTGTAGTGAACACCCGGCGCGTAAACGCCTCCCGCACGGAGATTTTCGATGAACTCCGAGCCTGCCCCCATGTTCAGACATGCCTTGCAGATCGGGAATCCGGCCTGCGCTGCCTCGGATACCCCGAGTTCGCGAAGGCTGCGGCCGACACTTGCCTGCTCGTTTCCGAGCGTTCCCTTCCACAGCGACGCCACCGAGACGATGTTGTCCACTTTGTCGGCACCACCGAGGAACTTCGCGTAGTACCCGTTGATGATGGTGCCCTGGGAATGTCCGATCAGATCTACCGATGTAGCACCCGTGGCATCAAGTACTTGATCGACAAAATTCGACAATTGCGCTGCGCTGGAAGGAATTTCCTGCATTCCACCGATTGCCGACAACGGCCACGGCTGCTCGGGGAAGTTGCCGTATGTCAGCGCGAAGACGCAGTAGCCCTCGTTGGCGAGCAACGGCGCATAGGTGGCCCAGTTGGTCTGCCTGTTTCCACCCGTTCCGTGAACGAGCACAACCGGATTGGGATGTTCGGCAGTCGGTTTACACGAAAAGTCATTGGATCCAGGAGCTGAACCGCCAGGATTTCCCAACTCCTGAGGAACACCGGCAAGGAAGGCATTGGGCACGGGCAACGGGGCCTGAGCCGAAGCCACGGAGGTGAACCCGACGAGCATCAGAGCGGCAAGAACCACGCCCCCGAACAACCTGTTTCTGTGCACGACCGACTCCTCTACGAGAGATGCGAACCGTGCAGACGCTAACAAACTAGAACGCGTTATCAATCCGTTTCGGCAAAATGCGCCCGAATCCATTCGCGATCCATTTCAGACGGCCTTTTCGTAGGCTCGGCGCACCTCGGTGGAAATACGACCGCGGGCCGAAATCTCGAAGCCTGCACCCTTGGCCCATTCGCGGATGGCGGCACTCTGATCGCGGTCCGCAACGGGACGGGATTTGGTCACCGCTCCGTTGACTGATTTGGCGGAATTCGACTTTCTCGCATGAGGAATCCACTTTTTCAGTGCATCGCGCAGTTCCGCGGCGTGGGCGGCGGTGAGATCGATTTCGTAAGCAACTCCGTCGACGGAAAACTCCACAGTTTCGTCGGCGGGCGATTTTTTGTCCAGATCGTCAACCATCGTGACAACAACCTTTTTCACCACGACCATTCCTCCCCAGATCCTTCGATAAGCAGCGACAATAGCACCTGGACAAACGTCCTGTCTCGGCTCGTCAGGATGATTGGGACTGATCTCCGCCGGGTATGCCAGTCGACTTGTCTTGCGACAAAGACAGTGCCGATACATTCTTTGCGGCGCATCGGGGGATGCATCCAGACGGGGGAATCATGACAGACGACGGCTCGAGAAAAGACCTCTACCGAGCGCAATCTTCGCCTCCAAGAACGGCACTCTCGCCAGTATCGCTTACGGCGGACCCACGAATTTCACCATCTCCGGACGCCCTGCGATCCGGTACACCCCAACCGTCACAAATATCCCGGCGGACAACGAATGCGATCCGCCCTCAGCACAATTCGATGTCGTCACCACACCCGGATACTCCACAGCCGAGGTCATGGTCTTCCTTGTCCAGTCGGATCGGGGACTACCTGACGCACTCAACCAGGGCACGATCGACCAAATCATCGCAACAATTCGAGAGTCCGAAACTCGGGCGACCGCGCATGGATGAATCCTTTGCCGCAGGCGAATGTCGTTGGGAACTATCGAATACCTTGGGAGCGCCTCAACTGAAAAAGGTTCGGCCGCAACATGTGCGGCCGAACCTTGATCGAAGTAAAGCTAGCGAGCGGACGGACGGACGATCGGGAAGAGGATCGTCTCGCGAATACCGAGACCAGTCAAAGCCATCAGCAGTCGATCGATTCCCATGCCGGTGCCGGTGGTCGGCGGCATGCCCTGTTCCATCGCGGCGAGGAACTCCTCGTCCAGCACCATCGCTTCGTCGTCGCCTGCCGACGCGAGGCGCGCCTGGTCGACAAAGCGCTCACGCTGGATGACCGGGTCGACAAGTTCGGAGTAGCCGGTCGCCAACTCGAATCCGCGGATGTACAGGTCCCACTTCTCGGTGACACCCTTCTTGCTGCGGTGATCACGGGTCAGGGGCGATGTCTCGACCGGGAAGTCACGGACGAACGTCGGCACGTACAGCTGATCGCCGCACTGGTGTTCCCACAACTCCTCGACGAGCTTGCCGTGGCCGTAGCCCTTGTCCTTGGGAACCTCGAGGCCGACCTTCTCCGCCAGAGCGAGAAGCTCGTCGACCGTTGTATCCGGCGTGACCTCGGTGCCGATGGCAGCCGACAGCGACGGGTACATCTCGAGAACCTGCCACTCGCCACTGACGTCGTACTCGGAACCGTCGGCGAGGGTGAGGACCTGCGTGCCGAATGCTTCCTGCGCAACTTCCTGGACGAGTTCACGAATCATCTTCGCGGAATCGTCGTACGTGCCGTAGGCCTCGTACGTCTCGAGCATCGCGAACTCGGGCGAGTGAGTGGAGTCGACGCCCTCGTTGCGGAAGTTGCGGTTGATCTCGAAGACCTTCTCGATACCGCCGACGACGCAACGCTTGAGGAACAGTTCCGGCGCGATACGCAGGTACAGGTCGATGTCGAGGGCGTTCGAATGCGTGACGAACGGGCGAGCTGCCGCGCCGCCGTGCAGCGTCTGCAGCATCGGCGTCTCGACCTCGAGGAAGCCGCGGCTCTCGAGTGCATTGCGCAGCGCACGGACAACAGCGACGCGCTTGCGGGCGTTATCGCGAGCCTCGGGGCGAACGATCAGATCCGCGTAGCGCTGACGCACCCGGGACTCTTCGCTCATTTCCTTGTGAGCAACCGGCAGGGGGCGCAGCGACTTGGACGCGATCTGCCACGCGTCGGCCATCACGCTGAGCTCGCCGCGACGGGAGCTGATGACCTCACCGTGGATGAAGACGAAGTCGCCGAGGTCGACGTCGGACTTCCAGGCAGCCAGTGCCTCTTCGCCGACGCCGGCGAGGCTGATCATGGCCTGCAGCTGGGTACCGTCGCCTTCCTGCAGAGTCGCGAAGCACAACTTGCCGGTGTTGCGCATGAAGATGACGCGGCCGACGACGCCGACCAGCACACCAGTCGCCGTGTCCGGCTCGAGTTCCGGGTACTCCGCGCGGATCTGCGCGAGCGTGTGGGTGCGATCGACCGAAACCGGGTACGCCTCCTGCCCCTGCGCGAGGATCCGTTCACGCTTCTCGCGCCGGATACGGAGCTGCTCGGGGGTGTCGTCGACTGGCTGGGCTTCTACATCACTCACGGGGTACAAGACTACTGGGCCGTGTCCACCGCGTTTGTTGCTGGTAGCACCGCGGCCACCGCGAGCACGATTCCCGACAGCAGGTACAGCCCGACCCGAACGTGATTCCACATAGTCCTACCCGCCTCGTACGACGCCCATGCGGCCGCGTCGGTAGTGCTGACCGAGGCAAACGCGCCGTTGCGAGGGACGTGGTAGATCGCGGTCACCGCGAAGGACGCGAGCACCCCGACGCAACCGAGGACAGCAAGGACCCAGCCGTCCGGTCTGGAGATCGCTGCCCAGATTCCAGCGGCGATCGCGGTGAGCGCCGATCCGACCAGCGGCAGCATCAACGCACTACGCGGCGCTTCGACGTTGATCGCCTGCATCGACGTGATCGCGGTATGTGCATCGACCGACCGCAGAGCGGGCATCACGAAGGACGAGAAGGCAAACAACGCACCACCGGCGACGAGCGCGCCGAGCGCAGTCACCCCGAGCAGCAGCTCCAAGAAAATCTCGGATTTCTTCACGACCAGACCCCCGTTCGGGCAGCCTCGGCGGCAAAAGTGGTGAAATCTCGAGCGGGTCGTTCCAGGACCTCTTCGACGACACCGGTCACACTTTGATTTCGTCCGTCGAGAACCTCGGCAAACAGGTACCTGAGTAACTCCACGACGTCACTCGGGACGCCGACCTCCGCCATGCCGTCGGAAAACTGTTTGAGTCCAATTCTTTCGAATGTCACGAGACGACCCGACGCCGTCGAAATCGCATCCACCGCCGCCGCGAAGGTGAGCAACTCCGGACCTGTCACCTCGAGAACTCGGCCGAGGAGGTCGGTTCGAGTCAATGCGGCCACCGCCACGTCGGCGAGATCGTCGACGTCGATGAACGGCTCCCCCACCTCACCGACCGGAAGTGCCAGGTGGCCTTCCCGAATCGGATCGAGTAGGTACCCCTCACTGAAGTTCTGGGCAAACCAACTGGCCCGCACCACAGCCCATTCCAGACCGCTGTCGGCGAGAACCTGCTCGGCTTTCTGCGCCGCCGGTTCACCGCGCCCGGACAGGAGCACCATGCGACGAACCCCTTCGCGGTACGCAAGCTCCGCGAACTCCTCGATGTGGGTGCTCGATTCCGGAACAGCCAGATCTGGCGCATACGTCACATATGCCACGTCGACGCCGGACACTGCTGGCTGCCACGTCGTCTGATCGTTCCAGTCGAAACGCGCCCCGGATGTTCTCGATGCGATTCGGGTACGGATTCCCACCGCCGTCAGCCTCTGCGCAACGCGCGCACCGGTCTTGCCGGTACCACCGATCACTACTGCCGATTGAATGTCGCTTGTTGTCGTCATGCACTCATTCGACCGCGGAGCGTCAATACGATCCATAGCCGAAGGTCGCAAAAACATACGCCAGCGTCTACGGTCGAAGCATGGATGCATTGTCGATGATGCTGGCCGGATCGCGGGCGGAGGGCGCTTTTCTACTGCGCTCGCTGCTCGATCCACCGTGGTCATTACGTATCGAGGACCACGCACCGATCACCGTGCTGGTTCTGGTTCGAGGCAGCGCGGTCGTCGTCTCCGACACCGGACAGACAGAAGATCTCGAGGCCGGCGACGTTGCACTGTTGCGCGGCCCCGATCCGTATACGGTCGCCGATCACCCGGACACACCAGTCCACGTACTGATCGACGAGGCACAAAACTGCGCTGCGGTCGACGGATCACCACTCGAGGACATGTCAGTTCACGGCATTCGCACCTGGGGCAACTCGACCAGTGGTCAGACCGTCATGCTCACGGGCACATACCGTTTGGACTCCTATGTCAGCCGTCAGATCCTCGACAGCCTGACACCCGTCGCGGTAGTACGACGCAGCATCGAAACCGCGCCGATGACAAACCTTCTGGAACAACAGATCGCCGCCGACGGGCCAGGGCAGGAAGTGTTGCTGGACAGGCTCCTGGACCTTGTCCTGATATCGGCGGTCCGTACGTGGTTCGCCGAGAACCCGAATCGATCACCGCGATGGATCAAGGCCTACGAGGATCCCGTCATCGGGCATGCCTTGCGGCTCATACACAATCGGCCGGAACACCCCTGGACGGTCGCGAGCCTGGCCCAGGAGTCCGGCAGTTCACGAGCAGCCTTCGCGCACCGGTTCACCAGCCTCATGGGGATCGGACCCGTCGGCTATCTGACCGAGTGGCGACTGTCCGTGGCGGCGGATCTACTCGCAGACCCGGCACGAACGGTGTCGTCGATCGCGCGAGAAGTGGGCTACTCGAGCCCCTTTGCCCTCACAACCGCGTTCACCCGTCATCACGGAATGAGCCCGAAGATGTACCGCCAGACCCGCTGTGCGCCTTTATTAACCGCCCGCGGTTAATAAAGGCGCACAGCAAATACCTCAATGAGCCGAAACCGCCGCCAACTCGCGGGAGCAATGACGCACTCCGCTGAGCGCACCGAGCAGGCCGGCGGCCTTGATCGCCTGGTATCCACCCACGAGATCGGTGGCCTTGTGCAGACCCAACTGCTGCAACGACGCTGCGGCCAGGCTCGAGGTGTAACCCTCGGAGCAGACGATCACCCACTCGACGTCGTGGTCGGTGGCCAACGCGAGGTGTGCGCTGCTGGTGGGGTCGAGGCGCCATTCGAGCACGTTCCGCTCGATCGCGAGTGCGCCGGGAAGAGTTCCCTCGATGGCGCGCTGCGCCTGCGGGCGAATGTCGACGAAGATCGCGCCGCGGTGGAAGGCTTCGGTGAGCTGGAAGACGTACATACGATCGATCTGTGCGCGAGCGTCGTCGAGCATTTGGTCGATGGTCATTTGGTGCCCCCCTCGGGCAGGTCGGTCAGCTCGGTACGGGTGCGGCGAAGTGTCCGGTGATCCGTCACTTCGTAGAAGGACATTGCCGTCAGCGGCGGCGAGTACGCGTGAACGCTCAGAGTCGGTGCATCAGAGCTGATTTCGATCGGAGCACCGGGAGCATCCGTCGAACGCACGACATCGTGAACCCAGCCGAGCGGGAACGAAGCCTGGTCGCCGGCGTCGAGCTGGCGTTCCACCAGGGCGTCACCGGCCCAACGGAATTCGGTGAGCGAACCACTGAGGACGGTCAAGGCGCCGAACGAGCCTGCGTGGTCGTGCAATTCGGTGTTGCGTTCGGGTACCCAACTGATGAGCCACACATCGACGTCGTCGTCCGCGTGCAAGCGGGTGGACCAACGGTCGAGCGTCGGGAAGGTGTCGGGGATGAGGTGGTCGAAACGGCCGTCGAGCACGCCGTTTGCTCCCTCGTCGGTCAGACGCAGCAGATCGGCCGGGCGAAGGCGGGTAGGCAACGACGCACCACTCGGACGGCGTCCGGACGCCCCACGATTAGCGCTACGACCTGCGGAAACAGCACGATCAGCAGCGAGAGTCGGGGTCAAAACAGAGAGATCTGCAGAATATGTGGATAGCACGAGCTAGCTCCAAGGAATGTGAATTGGTCAAGGCAGCGGTCAGCCTCGACAACACTCCTGAGCACCCATGCAGCGATTCACGAGCACCATTGTGGCATAACTTTTGCAATCGCGAAACCGCTGGAACGAAACCATCGATCAGGCGACGGGTCGTCGACCGGATCCACGACGCGCCTGATTGCGCTCGAAGACCAACCTCAACCCCTCGAGAGTGAGGTCCCGTTCGAGGTGATCGATGGTGTCGGATTCGGGAATGATCAGCGGTGCGCTGTCCCCGGTCGCGATCACGGAGACGTCGTCACCACCGAACTCCGGTAGTTCGTCGCGGACGCGGTTGACCAATCCATCGACGAGGCCTGCAAAGCCGAATACCGCACCGGACTGCATGCATTCGACGGTATTCTTGCCGACAACCGAACGCGGGCGCACCAATTCGACCTTGCGCAGCGCAGCGGACTGCGACGCCAAGGCATCGGTCGAGATCTCGAGTCCGGGCGCGATGCAGCCGCCCAGAAACTCACCCTTGGCGGAAACGACGTCGACACAGGTCGACGTACCGAAGTCCACGACAATGCATGGCCCCTCGTAAAGATGGTGAGCGGCAAGGCTGTTGACGATCCGGTCGGCTCCCACCTCTTTGGGGTTGTCCACCAGCAGTGGCACACCGGTGCGAATACCCGGTTCGACCACCACATGGGGAACGTGACCCCAGTACCGCTCGAGCATCACACGGATTTCACGCAAGACGGACGGCACTGTCGACAGCGCCGCAACGCCGGTGATCTGATCGACATGAGAACCCAACAGCCCACGGAAGGTCAACGCCAACTCGTCGGCAGTCATCCGAGGATCGGTTCGCATTCGCCAGTCCTGCAACAGCTTCGAATACTCACCAGTCCCGGAGAACAGACCGAGAACGATGTTGGTGTTCCGGACGTCGACCGTGAGCAGCATGGATTACACCAGGCTGGATTCGCGCGAGGCCTCGAGCGTCGACAGCATGCGTGGGGTGATCAGACCCGAACCCTCCGGCGCGTGAGCCGGGTCTGAACCGAGTTCGATCTGCTTGTTGTCGGCATCGACGAAGACTACGCGCGGGGAGTACTCCTTGACTTCCTGCTCGTTCATCACGCCGTAGGCGATGAGGATGACCAGGTCGCCTGGCTTGACCAGATGCGCTGCCGCACCGTTGATTCCGATGACACCAGTTCCGCGCTCGCCGGCAATGACGTACGTCTCGAGACGCGCACCGTTGTCGATGTCGACGATGCACACCTGTTCGCCTTCGAGGAGGTCTGCGGCGTCCATCAGATCCTGGTCGACGGTGACGGAGCCGACGTAATGCAGGTCGGCGTGAGTCACGGTGGCGCGGTGGATCTTCGACTTCATCATCGTGCGAAACATATCCAGGTCCTTACTCGTGAAAAGTGCTCAGTGAGACAGCAGGTCGTCGATGGCGTCGGCGGATGGGTCGGTGTCACGCTCGAGGAAGCCGGTTCCCACCGCGACACCGACGTTGTCGATCAAACGGGTGGTTCCGAGCTTGGCGGCCACCAACAGTCGACCGTCACCTCGCTCGGGCGCGGGGCCCAGATCGACGCCCCGAACCTCGAGGTAGTCGACCTCGATTTCCGGAACAGCTGCCAGAACAGCGCGTGCGGTTTCCAGGATTGCTTCCGCTCCCCCAGCCGCCGCGTGTGCACCGGCGATCAGAGCGGCGGACAGCGCGACCGCTGCCGCGCGCTGGTTCTCGTCGAGGTAGCGATTGCGAGAGGACAACGCGAGACCGTCGAACTCGCGAACCGTCGGAACTCCGATGATCTGTACATCGAAGTTGAGATCCCACACCATCTGACGGATGAGCGTCAGCTGCTGGTAGTCCTTCTCACCGAAGTACGCGTGATTGGGTGCCGCGATCTGCAGCAACTTCGCCACTACCGTCAGCATTCCCGCGAAGTGAGTGGGGCGCGCTCCGCCTTCGAGTTCGCTACCCAACGGGCCCGGCACGACGGTGGTGCGCTGGCCCCGCGGGTACATCGTCTTGGCGCTCGGCGCGAACACCAATTCGACGCCCTCGGCGCGCAACAGGTCGAGATCCGCATCGAGAGTGCGCGGGTACGCGTCCAGGTCTTCACCGGCACCGAACTGGAGCGGGTTCACGAAGATGGAAACGATCACGACGGCACCGGTGACCTTGGCCTGACGAACCAGTTCGATGTGGCCGGCATGCAGCGCACCCATCGTCGGAACGAGCGCCACCTGACGCCCGACACCTCGCAGCGCCCGCGAGACGCGCCGAAGCTTGTCCGGATCGTGGTGCACCGTCAGTTCGCCGCGCTTGTATCCGCCCTGCAGATCACTCACGACGGTCACCTCCCGTTTCAGTCAAGATGTCGAACAATTCGGTGGGGGCGCCCACCCGCTGGGCCGATCGCAAGGACATCGCCCGATAGCCGGCAGCGAGCTCCGGATCCAGGTCTGTCAGTACGCGCAAATGTGTGTCGACGGCAGCAGCGTCGCCGCGTGCAACCGGGCCGGTCAACGCCGAGGGACCGCGTCGTAGCGCGTTGTCCAAGGCTGCCGACAGCAGCGGCTGCAGGACACGCTCGGCCACTCCACCCGGATCGCCGTCGACCAACTGCTGACCGAGCAGCTCGTCACCTTGCAACGACGCTCGCAGGGCCTCGACGGCGTCGACCACGAGCGTGACCAGGTGATTACTGCCGTGAGCCAGTGCGGCGTGGTAGAGCGCGCGGTTCTCCTCGCGCACTCGGACGGGCTCGCCGCCGATCTCGAGGACCAGTGACTGCGCGATCGCGTAACCGATGTCGTCGGCAGCGGTGATTCCGAAGCATGCCGACGACAGCCGTGCGGTGTCCTCGTCGTGACCGGTGAACGTCATCGCCGGATGGATAGCCAGGGGTAGTGCGCCCAGTTCGGTGAGTGGAGTCAGGATCGCGATCCCGTTGGCACCGGACGTATGGGCGACGAGCGTGCCCGGCTTGACGGCATGGGTGGCCGCCAGACCTCGAACAAGATCCGCAAGCTGATCGTCAGGAACGGCGAGAATCAGCAACTCGGAACGAGCTGCGACGTCGGCAGCCGGAAGAATTTCGGTATCGGGAAGCCGCTTCACAGCGCGGGCAACCGAGGCGCTGGAGACGGCGGAGCAAGCGCTGACAACATGACCGGCTCGCTCCAATGCGGCACCGACAGCTGTTCCGACCCGGCCTGCTGAGACAATTCCTACCGTCAATCGCGCAGGTGCAGGTCCATTAGTGATCCCGAAGGAAGTCACCGGATTCCTCTCGTTCGTTCCAGTCCCGCTCGGCGGGTACCAGACGTTCTGCGTCCGAGGATATCCTTCGCCCGAACCGTCATGCCATGGCCGGGCGAGTGATCTGCGACTCAGTCCTCTCGGCGACGGCGTCGACCGGAGCCTTCGGACGGGTTGTTCGAACTCAGATTCGCCATGATTTCGGCGACGGTCAATCCGTTGGAATGAGCACCACTGGCGGCATCTTCCGGAGCAGCACGGCGACGACGTCGCGGCTCCGCGTCAGGCTCCGCAGCGGATTCGGGTTCAGCTTCCGCGACAGCTTCGGGAACAACCGCGGGAACAACCTCGGGCACCTCTTCGACGACAGCGTCTTCGATCACGGCATCTTCGATGTTCGGGGCCTGGGCGGGAGCCTTGACTTCAGGCTCGACCGGCGCGACCGGCTCCGAATCCTTCTTCACCGGAACGTCTTTCACCGTTCGTGTCGGCGAGGAACTCACCGGAGAACTCGGTGCTTGGTTCCCGCTCTGGGGCTTCTGCGTCTCTTGTGGCTTCTGCGTCTCTCGAGACTTCTGGGTCGGGATGACGCGCGGCGCCACGAAGCTGCTGTCACGCCACGACGTCTCCGCGAACACGACGGTTGTCTCAGCAGTCACCGGATCGTCGTTGGGCGAAGCCAAGCCGCCGACGTTCGGTGCCGGTTGGCTGGGCCCGCTCTGGCCGGCGCCGGGAACGTACAACCCCGACGGTGCCGGCTGGTACGCGCCGTACGAACTACCGCCAAGTTCCGGCACTCGCGTCGAATCGGTCTTGAGCGCGGTCTGTTCGGGCAGCAGCCCACCTTCGAACAGTGCTTCGAGGTTTCGGCGCAGCGCCACCAATTCGGCGCGCAACCCGGCCAGCTCCTCCGCGTCCGCGGTCACCTCACGTCGCACGCGACCTTCGACGCTCAGTTCGTACTCGCGTCGAGCAGAAATTTCACGTTCGAGCTGCAGTTCGTACACGGTCTGCAGATCGGCAACCTTGGCTTTGTCCAGTGCCGACTCACGCCGATACTTGGTCATGGCGATAGCGCCGAGGGTGGCTGCCCACAGAGCGACGACCAGACCCACCCGAAGAAGCTGAACGCTGTTACTGAAAATCAGAAACAGCGAAGCAATGACAGCAAGTGCCAGAAGAGCAGCAATGATCATCTGGCTCGCGCTGCGCTTGCTTCGGCGCGCAGACTTCGATCGACCAGAATTTGTCATGGTTGCCAGGGTACTTGCCGAGACCGGGGTCGCCACGTACCTCGGTGGGTGATTTGCCGACCAGGCTGTCAGTGCGCAGGCTCGTCAGGTGTATCTTCCGGCGTCTTGCAACAATGTTCGAGCCACAGAGCTGCCGCTACCAGCGCAATTGCGGCGCCCAACCCCACCCACGCGCCCGGCGTGTCGGAGGCTGCAGCCTGCAGAACCGAGCGCTGTGGGATGAGATACACCAGCACTCCGACCCAGACACCGACGGTAGCTGAACCGACCAAAGCGGATGCTTTGGCCAATGCCAGCGCTCGGGCGGCGGTGATCGGATGAAGCTGTCTGAGCCCGTCGCCGACCTGCCGGTTCTTGACGCGTGAACGAATGACAAAAGCGAAGACGGCCTCGGCAACGGCCACGAAGTACAGCGACGCTCCCGCATAAACAGGGATGGGCGGCATCGAACCGTAGAACACGCGAATCAGAATCCAGGTGGCCACGGCCGCCACTGCGGCGAGTACCGCGAGTTCACTGATCCGGGTCGGCTTCAAACCCTTGTCGTTTTCGGTCACCGCGCAAGCACCACATCGGTAGTGCGGACACCTTCGCGCTCAGTGCGATCGAGGCCGTCGAGAATTTGTGCCACCGGCAACTTCTGGCCGTCGACGATCAGCGTCGCGTCAGGCTCGACGTCCAGCCAGGGAACGAGAACGAATGCCCGAAGATGCGCGCGCGGATGCGGAAGTGTGAGCACGGGATCGGAACTGACGACGCCTTCGCAGTCGACTACGTCCACGTCCAGGCTCCGCGGCCCCCACCGCTGTTCGCGCACCCGGTCTGCGGCTTCCTCGAGAGCTTGCGAGCGGCGAAGCCATTCAGCGGCATCGGCTTCGGGATCGTCGACCACCACCACCGCGTTGTAGAAATCCTGCTGCTCGACGCCACCCCACGGCGCGGTCGAATAGACCGGTGAGACAGCAACGACGGCGCTGCCCAACCCGTCGACAACGGACTGCAGGTGAGCCACGCTGTCGCCGATGTTGGAACCGATCGACAGAACAGCGCGCGTCATGCCGATCGGGTCCGATGTGCGACGACGGCGACGTCCGCAAAAACCAGCGGAATCGGTGCCGACGGTTTGTGGACAACAACCTCGACGCTCTCGACTCGCGAATCTTTCATGACGTCGTCGGCGATCTCCGCGGCGACGGTCTCGATGAGATCGCGCGACGGGCCGGCGACTATCGCTGCGGCGGCTTCCGCCAACTCGCCGTAGTGCAGGGTCTGCGTCAGGTCGTCCGACGCCGCGGCGGGAGCCAAGTCCATCCATACGGTGATGTCGATGAAGAAGTCCTGACCGTCACGCTTCTCGTGGTCGAACACTCCGTGATTGCCGCGAACCTTCAGTCCGCGCAATTCGATTCGGTCCCCCATGTCAGGCCCTTTCTCGTCCACGGTTCCAGGCGTCGACCACGGCAATGGCGTCGAGCGAAGCTTGTGCGTCGTGCACCCGAACTCCCCAGGCGCCTTCGCGCGCTGCAAGGGCGGAGACCACGGCCGTCGCAGTCTCGCGGCCACCAGGTGGACGCGGATTGCCGTCGGGATCGCTGAGCAGAGACCCCAGGAACCGCTTGCGGGAAGCACCGACCAGTACCGGGAATCCGGTCGCGTTGAACTCGGGTAGTGCACGCAACAGTGCCCAGTTGTGGTCGGCGTTCTTCGCGAACCCGAGGCCGGGGTCGAGGATGATCGACGACGAATCGACCCCTGCCTTCAACGCCAGATCGACCTGCGACAGCAGTTCGTCACGGACGTCGCGGACCACGTCGTCGTAGTGATCGGCGCTGCCACGATGGACGTAGTCGCCGGCCGAGCGCCAATGCATGAGGATCCAGGGCACTCCGGCCTCGGCCACAACGGACGCCATGTCGGGGTCTGCGCGACCGCCCGATACGTCGTTGACGATGCCTGCGCCCGCTTCGATCGCGGCGGCGGCGACGGAAGCACGCATCGTGTCGACGCTGACGCGAATTCCGGCTGCCACGAGTTCTTCGATCACCGGGGCAATTCGGTCCGCCTCGAGTTTCGGATCGACACGGGTGGCTCCGGGACGCGTCGACTCGCCGCCGACGTCGACGATGTCGACGCCGATGCGTTGCAGTTCGAGTCCGCGAGCGATCGCCGCGTCACGATCGAGAAATTGACCACCGTCGGAAAACGAATCGGCGGTGACGTTCAGAATCCCCATCACGACCATCCGGGCCGGATCGCTGCCTGCAACGGGAGCCGCGGACATCTTGCTCACTTACGCAGGATGAGGTCCAGCGCTTCGGACCGCGAGGCCGCGCTGGATTGCAGGAGCCCACGAACCGCAGACGTGGTCGTGCTGGCTCCGGGCTTGCGGATACCGCGCATCGCCATGCACAGATGCTCGGCTTCGATGACGACGATGGCTCCACGCGGGTCGAGCTTGCGCATCAAAGCATCCGCGATCTGACTGGTCAGGCGTTCTTGCACCTGCGGACGCTTGGCGTACAGGTCGACGACGCGCGCGAGCTTCGACAAACCGGTGACCTTGCCCGACTTTCCCGGGATGTAGCCAACGTGAGCAACACCGTGGAAGGACACCAGGTGGTGCTCGCACGTCGAGAACATCGGAATGTCTCGCACGAGCACCAATTCCTGGTGACCCTCGTCGAAAGTCGTGTTCAACGCGTCGTCGGGCTCGGAGTACAGGCCCGCGAAGATCTCCTTGTACGAGCGCGCCACCCGGGCCGGCGTATCGAGCAGGCCTGGGCGCTCCGGATCTTCACCGACCGCGATCAACAATTCCCGTACGGCAGCCTCTGCCCGCGCCTGATCGAACGGGCGGCCCGTTCCGAGCGACACCAGTTCACTGGCCACATCATTCACCGACAACCGAACTCTCCTCGAGAATTGTTCACAGGTCCCCCGCCGCAGAGCCTAGTGGCGCAAGGTCAGCGAGATCCGTCCGGTCCGTCCCAGCGAACGGTGCTCGGTCCCTCGTCCTCAGCCGAATGATGCGGCGGAGGAGTTTGCGGCTGTTCCGGTGCGGGGCTCTGCCACTGGTTTTCACCCGACGGGTTTCCCCGGTTCGGATCGGCGAAGGGTCCACTGTCCGGGTACTGCACCGGGTAATCGGGCTGCGCGGGGTAACGGCGGCCGGGATGCGGCTGCTCCGGGTACGCCTGCTGCCCCGGGTGCGGCTGGCCGTACTGCCCCTGATCGGGCTGGGGCTGACCGTGTTGGGGCTGACCGTACTGGCCCTGCGACTGGTTCGGCGGGGTCGGATTCTGTCCACCGGTGTACCCACCCGACTGCTGTCCGGGGTACGTCGGCGACGGGTTCTCACGCGGAGGCCAACCCGGTGCCGACCATCCGGCGGGCGCTCCGTAGTCGGGTGTTCCCGGTTGCGGAGTCTGCTGCGGAGCACTCGGCTGCGGGTACGAAGGCTGTGCGTAGCCGTTCGAGGGCCCCTGGTTGCCGTTGTTGGGGAGACCACCGTTGTTGGGGACACCGCCGTTGGGGGCACCGCTGTTGGGTGCGCCTGCCTTGACGAGAACAGGTGCGGCAGCGGGCTCCGGCCAGGTTTCGCCGCGCTCGATCGCGAGTTCGCGAGGAGTCTTCACCGGCGGACGATCCGAAGGCGTGCGCCCACCGAAATCGTTGAAAGCCGTGATGCGCGGACGCTTTTCGACGCCGGCAAGGATCTTCTCGAGGTCCTTGCGAGTCAACGTCTCACGCTCGAGCAGTTCGGTAGCGATGAGGTCGAGCGCATCGCGGTACTCGTTGAGGATTGCCCACGCTTCGGTGTGCGCTGCCTCGATGAGGTTGCGCACCTCTTCGTCGATTTCACGGGCGATCTCGTGTGAGTAGTCGGACTGAACGCCCATCGAACGGCCGAGGAACGGATCCCCGCCCTCCTGTCCGTAGCGAACCGCGCCGAGCTTGGCACTCATGCCGTATTCGGTGACCATCGCGCGGGCGATCTTGGTCGCCATGTCGATATCGGACGACGCTCCGGTGGTGGGCTCGTGGAACACCAACTCCTCGGCGGCGCGTCCACCCATTGCCATGACGAGACGAGCGATCATCTCCGAACGCGTCATCAAACCCTTGTCGTCCTCGGGCACGGTCATCGCGTGGCCACCCGTGCGACCGCGAGCGAGGATCGTGACCTTGTAGACCGGCTCGATGTCAGGCATTGCCCAAGCAGCCAGCGTGTGACCGCCCTCGTGGTACGCCGTGATCTTCTTCTCGTGCTCGCTGATGATGCGACTCTTACGCCGCGGTCCACCGACAACACGATCCACCGATTCCTCGAGCGAGGCTTCGGTGATGACGGTTCCGTTTTCGCGTGCGGTGAGCAGCGCAGCCTCGTTGATGACGTTGGCGAGATCAGCACCCGACATTCCGACGGTCCGCTTGGCGAGACCTTCGAGGTCGGCGTTGGGATCGATCGGCTTGCCCTGCGAGTGCACTCGCAGGATCGCACGGCGACCGGCGAGGTCGGGGGCGCCGACCGGAATCTGGCGATCGAAGCGTCCCGGACGCAGCAGTGCGGGGTCGAGGATGTCGGGGCGGTTGGTTGCGGCGATCAAGATGATGCCGGTGCGATCACCGAAGCCGTCCATCTCGACGAGCAGCTGGTTGAGCGTCTGCTCGCGCTCGTCGTGTCCGCCGCCCAGTCCTGCGCCGCGCTGACGACCGACTGCGTCGATCTCGTCGACGAAGATGATGCAGGGGCTGTTCTGCTTGGCCTGCTCGAACATGTCGCGAACACGCGAAGCACCGACACCGACGAACATCTCGACGAAGTCCGAACCGGAGATGGTGAAGAACGGGACGCCGGCTTCGCCTGCGACAGCGCGAGCGAGCAGCGTCTTACCGGTTCCGGGAGGGCCGTACAGCAGGACACCGCGCGGAATCTTGGCGCCGAGCGCCTGGTAGCGAGCCGGGTTCTGCAGGAAGTCCTTGATCTCGTACAGCTCTTCGACAGCCTCGTCCGCACCGGCGACGTCGGCGAACGTGGTTTTCGGCATGTCCTTGGTGAGCTGCTTGGCCTTCGACTTACCGAATCCCATGACTCCGCCGCGACCACCGCCGCCCTGCATCCGGTTCATGACGAAGAAGAAGATGCCGAACAGAATGATCATCGGCAGCACGAACAGAAGGATCGACGTCAGCCAGCTCTCCTGAGTGACCGTCGTGTTGAACTTGTCCGCACCGGCGCCTTCGACCTTGTCGAAGATCTGCTCCGACGCACTCGCGGGGTACTTCGCCAGGATCTGCGTCTTACCGTCGGTGGCGTCGTTGCCGTTCTTGAGCCACAGACGAACCTGCTGCTCACGGTCGTCGATCTGCGCCGACTCAACGTTCTTGGCGTCGAGTTGGGAGATCGCGACCGAGGTGTCGACGGTCTTGAAGTCGCGGGTGTCGTTGCTGAAGTAGCTGAAGGCATAGATCACCAACAGCACGACGGCTACGAGTAGCACGTTACGGAACACAGTCTTACGGTTCATACAGGTCGGCCGATGTGGCCGGTCCTTTCGAGAGTGCGGGTCTGCCAGGTCGCCTTCCGGCTGCCAACCGGACACCTGCAGGTTACCGCGATCGGCCCCATCGATGCCCGCCAGCGGCCGTGCCGCTTGGTTGGAACGGTCGTCACTGTGTTCAACGTGCGCATTGCCGATCAGGTTCCCGGGCTACGTCGCAGCACAGTTTCCTGTGAGCGAACATGCTCATAGTGGTTATCGTGCGCTTTTCCGACGCTTGTCCGTCGTTATTCGTCAGGCCGTGTCGGAGAGGATTCCCGCAACAGCGTCAGCGGCGCCCGATTGGTCACCGTCGATGATCCGGTGGGCGAGCTGATCGAGTCGCGCAGACAGTCGCGCCGAGGACTCGGGCACGTCCGCCTGCTGGGCGATGGTGTCGTCGAGATCAGCCAATAAGCCGCCACCGGCCAGGTGCCTGACGCAGCGCCACGTCTCGGCGAAGTTTCTCGCGGTCCCGTCGTCGGTCAACATCGCGACCCGAAGCGCAGCGTTGGGATTCGACGCCGCCGCCCGAGCCAGGCCGGCCATGATCGCTTCCCTGGCGGCAGTCAGTTCGTCGACGGTTCGGTCTTGCAACCGCACTCCCGAATCCGCAGACCTACCCGCGTCGGGCGTCGGAGCTTCGCGAATCACCGCTCCGTTACCGTGCTGAATTTCGACTCTGCCCCGAATCTCGAGGGCCACGAGCGCTTGAGCCAGCGACGCGCGACTCACGCCGAGTTCGGCAGCCAGGCTGCGTTCGGGAGGAAGCCGATCGCCGGGCGAAAGGCCTTGAGCCTCGATGAAATTCGAAATGTGCTCGGCCAACTGCTCGTACAGACGCGGACGCTTCAATCGTCCGGGCAGGCCCGAGCGCGAGCCGGGCGATGACGTCGAATTCATGCCTCGGAGTGTACTTGACAAATGGAGCAGTGGCAGAGAGGCTAGGCCAATTCCAAGTGATGCAGACCACAAGCTGGTCGCGAACGGATTGAGAGTTCGATGGCAAATGTCATAGCCCTGTCAGTACTTGTCCTGGTGTTCGTCATATCCACCGTGAGGTCGGTGAACATGGGTGCGCTTGCCCTGGTGGCTGCCTTCGTCGTCGGAACACTGGTCTTCACCGTCGATACCAGCGAGATCCTCGACGGCTTCCCGGCCAGCCTCTTCGTCATCCTGGTCGGCGTCACCTATCTGTTCGCGCTGGCCAGAAACAACGGCACGGTCGACTGGATCATTCACGCGGCCGTTCGGGCGGTCAGAGGACGAGTGGCTCTCGTGCCGTGGGCGATGTTCGCGGTGTGCGCGGCCGTCACCGCCATGGGCGCGGTCAGTCCCGCTGCCGTCGCCATCATCGCGCCCGTGGCAATGGGCTTCGCCACCCGCTACCGAATCCACCCCATGCTGATGGGCTTCATGGTCGTCCAGGGCGCAACGGCGGGCAGCTTCTCCCCCATCGGAATCTTCGGTGTCATCACCAACGACGTCATGCGCCAGAACGGCCTCCCGTCGAGCCCGGCCTTGCTGTTCGTCTCGACCTTCGCGGCCGCGGCCGTTGTTGCTGCCATCGCGTACGTCTCGTTCGGCGGTCGCGCACTGATTGCGCGCGGCGCCTCCGAGCGCGTGCTCGTCAACGCAGTCGGCAACGCGTCTGGCGGTGGCGACACCATCACCGGTTCGGGTTCCGGTGACAGCTCGAAGGGTGGCGGCAAGTCCTCCGGTGGGACCGCTCCGCACGAGGGAGCACTCAATCTCGAGCGCCGACTCACCCTGCTCGGACTGGCGTCACTTGCACTCGGCGCCTTGGTCTTCGACCTTGACGTCGGCTTCACCGCACTGACTGTCGCGGTACTTCTCACCCTGATCTTCCCGGCCTCCGCCCGCGGCGCCGTCGACAAGATCAGCTGGGGCACCGTGCTCCTCATCGGCGGAATTGTCACGTACGTCGCTCTTCTGCAGAACCAGAACACCGTCCAGTGGCTCGGGGATTCGGTTGCACACGTCGGCATTCCACTTCTCGCAGCCTTCTTGATCTGCCTGATCGGCGCGATCGTATCGGCGTTTGCATCCACCACCGGAATCCTGGGAGCACTTATCCCCTTGGCTATTCCCTTCCTCATGACCGGTCAGGTCAATGCAACCGGTCTGGTCATCGCGCTGGCAATCTCCTCGTCTCTGGTCGATTGCAGTCCGTTCTCGACCAATGGCGCTCTGGTGGTGGCGAACGCCGCTCCGGAAGAACGCGACGTGGTGTTCGGGCTGACGATGCGGTGGGGCATGACCATCATGGTGGTGACGCCGATTCTCGCCTGGCTGCTGTTCGTTGTTCCCTGGTCCGTCTGAATCTTCACTCAAAGAAAGGGAACTCGCGATGAACAGCGAATCCACACTTCTGCGCTCCCTCGACCCCCGCATCTTCGACGATCACGGAGCGGCGGTCAGTTTCGGCGAAGGCGCAACCCTCTCTCGCGCCGACTTGTTTGCCGCCGCCACCGCGGTCGCCGATCGAATCCATGGTGCACAGCGAGTGGCAGTACAAGCCGCCGCCCGCCTCGAGACAGTGGTCGCCGTCGCCGGCGCGCTGATCGCCGGTGCTGCCGTGGTCCCGATCCCACCGGACTCCGGCCCGCTCGAACGTCAGCACATCATCGCCGATTCCCAGGCCGAACTGATACTCGGAGACGGACCGTCGGATTCGAGTATCCCGTTGATTCCCATCGATATTCACGCGCGATCTGCGACGTCCTATCCCGAACCGAGCGCGGCAGCTACCGCACTGATCATGTACACCTCGGGAACCACCGGAGCTCCGAAAGGCGTTGTCCTCTCGCGAGCATCGATCGCAGCGGATCTCGACGCGCTCGCTCATGTGTGGAATTGGACGCCAGAGGACACACTCGTCCACGGACTGCCCCTCTTCCACGTCCACGGGTTGATTCTCGGCGTGTTGGGCGCCTTGCGCGTGGGTTCACCACTGATTCATACCTTCAGACCAACTCCGGATTCGTATGCCGCAGCGGGTGGCTCGTTGTACTTCGGTGTTCCGACCGTCTGGTCACGCGTGTGCGGTGATCCCTCGGCGGCAGCAGCATTGCGATCCGCGCGCTTGCTCGTGTCCGGAAGTGCACCACTTCCGGTTCCATTGTTCGAGCGGATGAAATCGCTGACCGGGTTGGCGCCCGTCGAGCGCTACGGAATGAGTGAAACCCTCATCACCGTCAGCACGACGCACGACGGCGAACGTCGCCCGGGTTGGGTCGGGCACGCCGTTCCGGGAGTCAGGACGAGGTTGCGCGGCGAGAACGGCCAATTGTCGGCGCACGACGGAGAGCAGCTTGGGCAACTGGAAGTTGCGGGCGCCGTTCTCTTCGACGAGTACCTCGGGAACCCCTCGAAGACAGCGGAATCCATGACCGAAGACGGCTGGTTCCGCACCGGCGACATCGCGGTGATCGACGACAGCGGATTCCACCGCATCGTAGGTCGCGAGTCGGTCGACATGATCAAGTCCGGTGGATACCGCATCGGTGCCGGCGAGGTGGAACAGGCACTTCTGGCATACCCCGGCGTTCGCGAGGCCGCCGTCGTCGGTATGCCGGACGACGATCTCGGCCAGCGCATAGTCGCCTTCATCGTCGGCGACGTAGCCGACTGCGCTGTGGTTTCGGACTTCGTCGCCGAATCACTGTCGATCCACAAGCGCCCACGCCAGGTTTGTCTGGTGGACAGCTTGCCCCGCAACGCTATGGGCAAAGTCCAGAAGAAGCTGCTGACGACCTAGGCGGTTGGATCAACGGTCGATCCAAAATTATTGGAGCGACCGGTACTTGACCGCTAATGCGAAGTCCGAGTCCTCGATACCTGCCGGGGCAGCCAAGATATCAGCCGAATGGCTTTCCAACACAATTGCTTTGATCGAATCAGAACTCACCTGCGGCTCGACAACCGGTAGGCCTCGCGAGGCAACCGCAGTGGAAGCAGCGATAAGCATCTTGGTTGCTTCCTTCTGCTGCCACGGCGTCAGTGGACGGGTGGTCACCATATCGATTGCGAACGTGGGAATCGGCTCGGCGCACACCGATCTGCCCTCGTCGACTGGTATTCGGCTCGGCCGATTCAAGGCGATTACGGTCCAAGGCTCACCGGTCAAGAAGTCTTCGGGTAGCTCATGCGCCTTCGCCGCCATCAAAGACACCTGCGCAGAGACGGATGAACCTCGAAACCACCCCCTCCCGACTGTGACGAGCCCTCGGCCTCCGAGATGACGAACCGCAGGCAAGAACTTCGCACTTGTCTGCGGAGTCAGCTGCCCGATGCGATGGCCGTCGACACGGACCTCGACCACCTTCTTTTCCGTCCTCGCAGTGCTCACGTCTAATTCATGCAAAGTGACGAGCAATTCCAGCTCGCCCTCCGGCTCTACAAAATTCCGAAGCACGTCGAAATGGTCGTCGACTTTGGTGACCTGGACAGAGGCGCCAGACGGTAGCAGCGTGTACGGGATCTCAGGTGGTTCGTTGCCTGGTATCAATAGATGCGGTTCACTGAGCTGAATCTCCACGGAGACAGACAACTCCACTGGAGTTCCTGGCGTGTCGTCCCAAGAGTTGCGGTCGTAAGCACGGATCGATGCCGGCACTGTAGGCACCAACCCGCGCTTGATCAGCTCCGCCAAGCGACTGTGGAACAGGATCGCCCGCTCTCGCGCCAAGTAGCCGATCAAATAGTTCGATGCCCTGACCGAGACTGCATAGCGATCATGCGGATTGCCGGGTTCCGGGATGAGTTCCACCGTTCTACGGACGGATGTACCTCCAGGGTCGAAGTCGGAACCCAAAGTCGACCTGATCGCATCGGTATAGGCATGAACACCGACGACTTCCTCGTTGCACCAGTCTCCGCGCCCTCCCCAAAGCGGATATGGACGCCACTGCCCACCAACGTCACTCATTTTCGTTCTACTCCTGTATTTGGTGAGATATGGAGCGCCTGCCTCCGAAAGACCAATTTGTCAACCTATTTCAGGAAGCAACGCACTAGGCTTTCCAGTCCACACCACGACTAAGTTGTCTCTTGCTCGAGTTGCAGCCACATACAGCAGCGACCTCTCCCTTTGAAGCGCGTCGTCACGCTCCCCCTCCGGGAGGGAATCCACCACATAGGACCGTGGAATCGAGTTCTCTCCCACTCCAACGAGAACAACCTTCGCGAACTCCATACCCTTTGCCCGGTGCATCGTCATCACCTGAGGAGTTCCCTTGGCACCTGATGAATTCCGGTCGACGAATGTTGCAGACGTCTCACGTTCACCCAGTGCGCGCGGAAGTGCTTGTCCCTCTTTCTTTGTGGGGACAAGCAAACCGATGGATTCTGCATCCGTGCCAGCCGCTGTCCAACTCTTCACGAGCTTGGCAACGACGTCATATTGCTCGGTGAGGTTCGATACCGAAATCTGTTGGGGTTTAGGCCCACTGCGAGCGGATCGGTACCCCTCGGAAGTCTCCGGCAGATCACCCAGATCGGTGAATTCTGCGCCAGAGAGAATCCCGAGGGCGTAGTGCAAGTTCTGTTCGGTCGTTCGGTAATTGAGCGTCAGGCGACGCGAGCGCCCCACAATGTTGATGCCGTACCGTCCTAGAACAACCCGTTGGCCGTATATCCGCTGATGAGTGTCCTCCGCAAAGAACAGATCATTCTTACCTTCAGATGCGAGGGCTCGAAGGAGCTGAAAACGGCTCGGGCTCAAGTCCTGAGATTCATCCACGAGCACGTGATCGGCGAGTGCCGACGATCCGTCACGCAGCACTGCTGCAGCGATGGCAGCTTTCTCGTCGAAGTCAGTCGAACCTGACGCCGCTCCAGATGCTCGGTAGCCGGCGATGACGTCCCACACCGCGTTTCGCTTCGACCGATTGAGTGACACCCCCCGTCCAGAGCGCTTCACGCGCAAGTACTCCTCGCGCGTCGTGACAGAGTTCGGCAGAACTACCAAGCTGTACTCCGCTTCGAAGAACGAGTCCACTTTCAACTCATTCGGCAGATCGGCTCCGTAAGCACCGATCGCCTGTTTCCATGCATCGAAACCCTGATTCTTGAACACTTGCACGGTTCGAGGACCGAGAACTGTTGCAACTGCGCCGTTTACATCAGCACCTCCGCCAAGCTGACCTTCGTATTTGTGCAGGACGCGCGAAGCGATGGCGTCGACGCCGGCAATATATACACCTGGTTTTCCCATGTCGGCCGCGAGTGTCACGGTGGAATCAAGCTGACGAAATTGCGCCCGTAGGCTCTCTGCGAGGGTGGCGCCGTAGGTTGTGAGGATGATTCGCGCCGTAGGGTTCTTGCGATGAAGCTCGCGTGCGCGATGGAGAAGGACGACCGTCTTGCCGGTTCCTGCACCGCCAGTCAGACGGAAGGGACCGTTGATGTCTTTCAACGCATACGCACGCTGTTCCGGATGGAGAAAGATGCGCCATGCGGCGAAATCCGGACGCTCGATAGCTTCGCGAAGCTCGTCGTTGTCCTCGATGAACGCGAATTCCATTCGCGCCGCAGGATGCCGGAGGGCCCTGAGCAGTTTGTCGTCCTCGGTACCGTCATCGGATTCGACAGTATCGAGCGCGTACTTCTCCTTGACATCTGCCAATGACGTTCCCGTGAAGATGTCGACGAGAGCAGTGCCTTGCCACGTTGCCGGCGCCGTCTCCGCGTACTCGAGCAATGCATCAGGATCGTTGATGTCCAGAGCACCCGTGGCAAACTCGAGGTCCAGTCCCAGCTCCGTCAAATCTTCAGCTGTGAACTCACGCCGGCGTAAGGATTGTTCAATCGACGGCGTACGGTTTTCGGAAACTGCAACCGGCGCTGAGTAAACCGGCGCTGGAGCTGCATTTTCGACCGGCAGTAGCTCAGCGATACCGTTACGCGGATTGACGGCCATCCTTTGTGTCTGAGCAATCTTGATTGCCTCGTCGTGCGGGTAGGTACCGATGAATACGTACGATGCGTCCTGGCCGCTGCCTTGAACTTTGAACAGAACCGCACGATTGGAGAGGTCCACCCTTCCCGTCCGGGCACGCGGATCAGCCGAGTTGTTGATCGGCTCAATGTGCAGGCTCTTGTTGTCGTCGTTGGCCGACAGCTTCGCCAAAAACGCATAGGTTGCCTTGTGGAGACTCCCATCGATCTTGTCCAGTCCACGTCCGATGACAATCTGAGGCATCTACTCGCCTTTCACTGAATCAATAGTCACAGAAGGCGTCTGTGCAAGACCCTCTGCTTGGACAAGCTCGATTACCTTTTTCGCATCCACTGGGCACAGCGTCCATCCTGCCGCCGACAACCCCTCGCGATCCTCAGCAGCAAGACCCAGATCGACAGCGATTCGCAGTGAAGGCCAGGATATTTCGAGAGGCACCCCTGCGACCTCCTCACCGACCTCCGGAATTGGGAGATCAGACGCGGCCAATCCGGTAACCAGCGACTGAGCCGCCTGAACCACCTCGTCGTACACCTCACGCCAAGGCCCGGTCAGTGTCACAGATTCACTTGGGCCCCCCGTGACAGTCGAGGCGGGCGACCCCAGATTCATCGATGAAGACGCCAGGTGCCGGCGCGTAGTCACGACCGCAGGAAGCGGACGCAACTCGAGCAGGTTGGACCAGCGAAGCCATTCCCTCCACAAATCGCGTGTCTCCATGGACAACGCAGAATCGTCGTCGTCGATGACGACGGCTATCTCTGCATCGTTGGGCGACTTTCCTGCGGGAACCCGCACCGCGATCGCGAATCCACGGTCTCGCCACGTGATCGTGTCCCCATTCGGATCCGCGAAAACACCACCGTCGATCAGCCGTCCCGCGAGCACCGCAGGTGCCGCACCGCCGGTCTGAGTTGCCGAGGCACTCATTCCCATGATCGCCAGGACCGGGAGCCAATGTGCAAGGTTCCGCCGCGACTGCGCTTGCGGGCTCTGCATCCACGCAAGCAGTAAATCAATGGCGGTGGCGAATACGAGGTCGACAGAACTCTTGGCAAGCTGATCACCTGCCATCTGCAGCAACCCCGGGACGCGCTCGGCGGCCAAGATCGGTGACGTCGATGGCTTACCCTCGAGATCTTGATGCGTCACGGCGACGACTTGGTAGCCACCGTCACGTAAGTTACGTCGTTTCTCCGCATCGTCCGCAAGCCGATTTTTCGAAGGACTGGCATGGAATTGCCATCCGTCGGTGAAGATCGCGGTCGGAGGAACACCCGGCGTCGCTGACGTCAGAACGAAGTCCGGCTTGCTTCCCAGGATATTTTCCTGAGGCCTCAAACTCCATCTGTTGGATGATCCAAGCGCCACGTCCCACGCGACGCCTCTGTCGGTCGGTTTCTCGACGATCGTTGCACCAAGCGCCCGGAGGCGCTCGGCAAACACGACCCGGAAGCGCCGTTCGAGGTTCGACTCCAGATCGACCATAGGCGGTTCATCCGAAGTTATGCTCCACGGCATCGCATCCGGAATCGGACTGTTGTCGTCCGTTGACACCTCCCGGCCGAGCAACAGCGACCGCAGGTGACGTGCAGCAGCACTCCGCGACGTGAATTTGACCTCGGTGAACGACGCGAACGGTAGCAGACACTTTTCGCAGGCAAGCTTCCCTTCGTGCTGGCATTCGCACGATACGACGACAGCGTGCGCCCTTCTCAGCACGTCCCAAATGGTACTGGGATCGGAAAGATCAGCGAGGTACCCCGTACCTCCGGGGACGATGTCGTGCAGCAGCAGACCGGGTCGGTTTTCGCCGTTCACGGCAGGATCGACCACAGCCACGATCTGCAGATGGTCCGGATCTCCGCCGATTCGTTCACGCAGCCCAAGTAGCAGCGCCGCGGACAGGGATGGAACTGCAAAGGAATCGCCCCACGTCACCGATGGCGGCAACCGCAAAACCAGTCCTTCGGTGGTCAATGACCGCGCCAATGCAATCGAGAGCGTCGACTCTTCCAATGCCTTGCGATACGAACACCAGGGACGGTGTTCACTCGGCGAGTTGCGCCGCGTGTCCGTGTCGAGCTTTCCGCATTCCGAGCACACCCGAAACATTGCAGACTCGATCTCGCCGCCCGCGAGAATCCGCGACGACCCACCGCTACGGCTGCCTCCGGTATTGATCCATCGGATCGTCATCGAACGACGATGTGTCGCTCCGAAGCCGAGTCCTTCGACGAACCAACGGCGGGTAAAGGAGGTCGGGTCGATATCCGCAGCAGTAATGATCGTGAACGGGTTACGGATTCGTTCTTCTTTGCCGTCGTCGATAGCCGCTTCTTCACGTCGAACGACGGCCGACACACTCGAGAGTTCTACGACGGGGAGGCGCTGGCCGATATCCGCAATTGCTGCTGTTCCACAACGCGGACATGTCGCCGGAGGCTGCGCACCGTCCCCCAGGTCGGCGATGAAACCGCAAGCGGGACAGCAAGCCCACTCGTGCACAGCGTCACCCTCGGCGCCGAGGTCGACGGCGTCGATGGCAATAGCGAATCCACTTGCGTAGAAGGTGGATCCGGGTGCGAAGTCGCGTAGGGCCTGGGCGGATCCTCGGGTGAGCTCGAACTCGGTGTGTTCGAATTCCTGAGTCTCAGGATGTATCCAGTTGACGGAGACCGAGAGGGTCACCGAATCGTCGAGCAACGTGTAGTTGGGAAAAAGCCCGAACGCTTCCAGCGCACTGATCCAGTATTCGGACCGCAGGGACGCGAGTTGCGTGCCGACCAGTCGCTGGGCGGCGAGAGCGGTACGGTACGCAACTTTGTCATCATCTGTGGCCACTGTGCTCTGCGCTGCTGCATGAAGTTGTGGAACAACCGCGTCCACTGCCTTCTTTCGGTGCTGCAGCGTCTCGATGCGTTGGTTCCATTCCATCGACGCGCTATGGCACCGGGACGCCAATTCGCTACTCTCGGGCCCACTCTGAGGTGTGGCGAAGTCGCGCAGTCGCTCGACTACCTCGCCGTCCAGCGATTGAAAACCGGCCACGAACTCGTCCACGTAGAGCGTCGAGTGTGATTCGGCATCGGATATGAGAGTGCCCAAGTAGGTTTTCGGTCCGGTCGACCCGAGTGCATCAGGGGTGGTTCTCGGATGTGGCACATTCTTCAGGCGTGCCAATCGATCGGCGACCGAAGCGATGAACTGCCGACGAAGAATCTCTTCGGCATCCAGATACGTTGCCGGCGGTCGGACTGCGCCGTTGATCGTCGCGTCCGGATTGGCAAAGCGTGGCAGTTGATCGCCACGTGCGGTCACATATGCCAAGGCAAGCGCATTACCAGTCAGTCGACCTGCACGGCCGACTCGCTGTAGATACGACGCGACGGAGCGCGGGAGCGATGACAGCATCACTGCCGACAGATCACCGATATCGATGCCCATCTCCAGTGTCGGAGTCGCGACAAGTACATTCGGCGCGTTTGGCGGCGGATTGGTTTCTTTGAACTGTGACTCGTACTCCAAACGCTTTTCGTCGGGCAACAGCGACGTGTGCTCACGCGCGACAACTCGACGAATGTCGGTAACGGTGTACATCTGTCGATAGAAGTTGTCATCGATACGCCGGCGTTCAAGGGTGCCTGCACAAGCCGCAATCAGGCACGGACCACCAACAAGTTGATCAACGGTGTCGTGGCCGCTGATGATCGAATCTCCGCAGTTGCTACACCCCAGCGAGACCGTCTTGTCGGAAATCTCACTATCGGAGATCGGACGAGCGACAACCGAATCCGGCGTCAAATGGAAGGTTCGAGTTCCACTACCGCCTGCTAACTCGCCTACGACATCGCGATGCCTTAGACGCTCGAACAGCAGTCGACTGAGGACTGCACCCTCGGCTGGACTGACGGCAAGAGCTTTTGCCGTCCAGCTTGCGTACCAACCGCGGGCAGACGCTACTGGCTCGAAGTCGCTGTCGCGACGGTTGACCGTGCCGAGTACGGGGAAGCCCGGTGCGGAGTTCCCGCGGCCAAAACCTGGCATTCCTTGACTTCGTTTGCGGCCTCCGGTGATCCACCACCGGTTGCCGTCGTCGGTCCGAAACTTCTCGAACCAATCGTGTGCGATCGCGCCTCGGATTCGCATGTGCTCCAAGGTTCCTCGGACCCAACGAACCAACTGTGCATCGGTGTACGTGTCCAATGCCAGTTGCACGTCCTGCCCGTCGAGCACGTCTCGTGCACAGAGCAGCAACACCGAAGGCGAGACATCGACCTCGGCAAGGGCCGTCCCCGTACGCGTTAATGTTCGACCGACGCCGGCACGTAAACCGAATTCCATCGCTATATCGAGTTGAAGTCGCTTGGTGACAAAACCACTCAACGTCGCCGAAGCTCGACTCAGGCGCGCGGTACTCCAAAACTTCGAGAAGTCGTCCCGATCGGCGAGTTCAGGAGGCAGGAGTCGGTAGCGCTTGGCACGGTCGTTGCCCGCCATGGTGATCATCTTGTGGGCGAGAGCGTCGAGGTTGGTGTCGCCGTCCTCGAGTGCCTGACGGATCAACGTTCGTAGCGTGAGAGCCCTGGATCGCGCCTGAACGAAACCGGCGCGATGTGCCGCGTCCTGAACACTGTCAGTGAAGACCAGCGCACGCTTCTCTCGCGGATCAAGGCCGGGGGTGCCGAACAGTGTCGAGAGCGATACCGACAGCATCGTCGCGATCGCGGAACCGAGAAAGCGGATTCCGTCACGTTGACGGCAAGACGGGCATACATCTCGAATCGAATCCTCACCGGCGGTGTCGCCGACGTTGACCAACACAGGCACGGCGCCACCCTCGGCAACAACCGATTCGGCAGGCCGTTGTCGAGTGATGCGACGATCGTCGACTACCAGCCATGAAAGCTCGGACGCAGAAGCAGGTTTCGACGGAGCACTCGAGTCCGATGTCGAGTCGACCGCGGTCTCCCCTTCTACCGGCGCATGGATAAGAGCCCGGAAGCGGTCATCGTCAGCGAGCTTGCGACGCCGGATTGTAGAGTCGTCGACATCGAGATCCGTGCCGGTAGGTGCGAGTAGAATCCCCCAACCGGATCGATTGCAGTGCCGGCAGTAGAGCGCGGGAAGGTACGGAGCCGCGAGTGAATCGTCATGAAAATCGTCGCTGAGCAGTAGACCGTCGTCGCCCCAGGCGAACTGGGGCGCCCCCGATGCTGCCCGATCCAGCCGGGTCAGCTCCCGAACCCAGAGATGAACGTCCACCGATGGTGCGGTGCGTCCTGAAACTGCACGCACGTGGCTGAGAGTCGTGACCACCGCTCGTAGGGCCTGGGCTCTGATGTTTGGGTCGATACGCTCGAGGTCTGACGCGAGAGACTCGTCTGTGCCTGCAAACAACTCAGGATCAGACAAACTGAGAATGGGTACTGCTGATTCGCAGCGTTCGAGAATTCGATGAAATACTGGGTGCGCTCGAATCAAATCGAGGCTGAGACCATCAATCTCGTTGTCTTCGAATCCGTTCGGCACCGTGTAGAGCGACCGAAGCGCAGCCCGCGCTACGTCGACAGGATCAGTCGCGCTGGAAGCAGATGCGAGCTCTCGAAGTCGTTTCTCGTCAATTTGTGCAACGGTGATCCCGGTTTCATCGATTCGCGAGGCAGCGCCATCTGACCACTCCTGCAGCGATTCTCGAGATTCGGTGACCACCGATTCTGCCGTGAATTCGTCACCGAAGACCGTGCGGGCAAAATCGAGCATGGTCGAGGAGTCATTGCCGTCTCCCAGAGTCGCCGACGTCGCGATCGGCGTGACGCGTCCTAGTGGGCGGGCGCGGTCTTCGTCGGAGATGCCGGTGTCGCCATCTACCCAGTAACTCTTGAGAGTCATTCCGAGGCGGCGCAACAGCATTGATACGTCGGTGCCTTGAGCACCATCGTAAGTGTGAAATTCGTCGAGAACCAGATATTGAAGACTGTGAGCACTCTGTCGCCACAGTTCTGCATCAGCCGGGCGGAGCAGCAGTTGGTCAAGCATTTTGTAGTTGGTCAGCAGGATGTCCGGTGCGACGCTTCGGATTACGTCCCGGTCGCGGATCAGTCCGTCGGGGCCGACGGTCGTCCGGGTTGCACCAGCTTCACCGGTGTAGAGCGCGGCCGTGATTCCGCCGAGCTCCTTGTGCTCGGTGATCAAACCGGCGAGGCGCTGCGCCTGATCATTTGCCAGCGCGTTCATCGGGTAAAGAATGATCGCCTTGGTGCCGGTGACTCCCTGGCGTTTAGCACGCAGAACGTGATCGAGAATTGGGTAGAGGAATGCTTCGGTTTTTCCCGAACCGGTACCCGTCGTAACGAGAGTGGGCAGCGGCCGCGACTTCTCGGGACCCAGATTTGCGCTACTGAGCCGCTCGAACGCGGCGGCCTGATGGCCGTACGGCGTGAACCCCTCATACCATTCCAAGGAGTCTCGCCAGCCGTCTTCGGCAGGCCGAAATGGCATGCGCAGCCGCAGATATGGTCCGCGAAACATCCCGGTTGAGGGATGTTCGAGAAACGCATCCAATTCACGTCGTGCATCGGGGTCCGCAAGTGCAAAAGTGGTGCCGAGGTAGTCGAGCAGGCTGGCAGTGATGCGCTCGGCCTGCGAGAGCGGCAGGAGTTCAGAGGCCATCAGTTGGCACCCACTGCCGTGCCGCCCGTAATGCCAAGTCGGCGTTCGAATTCCGCATATGCCTCGCGCATGTCCGCTTCGCGGTCCAGGAACTGGAACGGCAATTCGTAGGTGTACGTGTTGCCGGCCGGGTTAGTGGCGGTGCGTTCTTCCTCGCTGATCGCGTCGCCCTTCCTGCGCCAGACGCTGAGCACTTCATTAGGCACGAGTCGACCATTGATGTCGTAGAGGTACGTTTTGCGGTCGTATCCATAGAGAACCGGGAATTGTGTGCGGTAAATAGTGCACAATTCGTCCGCTGTCAGACCGAGTCCCAGGGCGACGAGCGCATCGATCTCAACTAAAGCCTGGCGACGATCAGCAGCAATGCGCAACGGGGTTTCAATCGTCCACTCGGAACCTACGTCGCCCAAGGGCTTCCTCCGCGAGTGTACAAAGCCGCCGGTCCATGAGTCCGTGCCCATTTGGCCGTCGAAGGCCTCTTGCCAGAGTTCGCTGTACGCGCTGGTCAAACAGTTGAGTCGTAACACACGAAATCCTGCTAACGATCGCCAGATCGCCCGATCAAGTCGTGGCAATCGCGACACGGTCGTAGGCGAAATAGTTGCTTTAGGCGCTGAACGAACAGCAAAATCCGCGACTAACGAAGATGCGATTGCCGCAGTTTCGACGAGCCCACCCGCCTGACCGGGGATTCCAGCCGAATAAATACCGTGAATATGGGCTGCACCCGGCGGAATAATACTTGAGATCAAGGTCCTCTCACCAGTATTAGCAGCCATCATCCTCCAAGCCACTCGATAGCAATCCCGAGCCCGAACAGTCTGCAAGATTCCGTTCTCGTCCTCGACTTCCCACGAGGTGTAACCCCCGTCGTACCGCGCCCGTCCACCCACCGGTTTGTACGATGTCGCGGGAATGGCCTCTGCAGGGAGCGATTCGAGATCAGCGCTGGACCAGTCGAGGTTATTTCTCATCGTTTTGTTGGGAGACTTGTAGAACGGAGTGCTGACATGCATGTGCGGGCCTTGCAGGATCACCTCATCCCAGCTTTCAGGCACCCCCCACTCCGAATCAAAGAAACCCCTTGTTCGATCGTTCTTTTCGTGCCAGCCACTTGAGAATTGCAAGCCCAAGTCCCCAATTCTGGGAGAACTTGCAAGCTTCTCCAGGGCGCTAGCCGCCGATCGGTTAACCGTGTACACCATTCGCGTTTGATGGATGGGCGTTTCTGGTGCCTCTAGAACGTCTTTCCAAGATTGCAACACTGCATCGTCTACTTCGATGATACGACCCTTGTGTGGCCGAAGATCCCAATTGCCTTCCGGGTCTTTCAAGCCAGGTTCGGCACCCGATCCGTCGTGCACGAGCGACCTCTCGACGGTATCTGGGTGATAGACCGACGTGGCCGAGAGAAACTTGGGATCCCGCTTCGAGCCATAAACATGCACACCATATGTCACCAGGTGATGAATCTCGTATAGCGTCAGCTCGTTCACGAATTGCCAATGGCGCCTCAGCCGCCTGTATGACGCTTGGCGTAGAAGCCCAGCCTTCTCGTCTGTGAAATGCGATTCCGGGTGAATTAGGGTAGCGACACCCAACTCTGATTTGCTGCGCCAGGTCTGCTCCATGAAGCATCGATAGAGATCAGGCTGAAGTCCCACAAGATGTGGGTACTGCCTAGCATCACCGACGAACGCCGCAGTTGCTGCGATATCAGATGTACCCCCGAGAACCAGGTCGCTGATACCTTCGATATCGAGTGTGGCCTTGAGCTTTGCCTTGTACTCCGCTTGAGTCGCCTTGACGGCCAGCTGGAACCACGGGTCGCCCTCCGAGAGAAGTGCATCGACGTCTGACCTCGGACGAACCCAAGGCGGGTTACCGACCTGAAGGTCGAAGCCTCCTCGAGAGAAAACAGCCGCGAAATCGAGTTCCCAATGGAAGAAGCCCTGGCGAGCGGCCACGCGCTCCGCAACCACCAGCCAGGGCGAGTTCTTCTTCAGCTCATCAACTTTGGCAGCTTTCGCAAAGAGCAACTCGTTGGACTCAACGGCCTCGAGCTCATCCCAGGACTGAATTGTGAACAGATTGAGCTGCCCGTGCTTCTTCTCCGGCTTCGACTCTCCGATGGGAGTGCCGAGCAGACCGGCCAAAGTGTCGATCCACTGATTCAGGGTCGGCGGCTGTACGAGATCGTCATTGACTGTTGCGTCGTCGTCGACCAGCGGCCAGAACCACAACGCGCACCACGCGTCCATGACCCGACGCAACCGCCGATATGCGCCATTCTCGTCTGCCAACGACGCTTCGATCAGATCGCGCGTGACAACGGTTTCTGCGCTCTCGGTTTCACGTCCCCACACTGGAATCGGCCGACGGATCTCCCGCTCGGCGATCTCGAGGCGCTTGTGCGCCAGCTGCCACAAGGTCTCCACACGGCCGGCGAGCTCTTTGAGTTTGCGAACCTGGGCAGTAGTCGGCTGCGGCTTGAGCTCTTTCCGCCATGTCTTCAGATCTGCCAGAGCGTCCGGCGCAAGCTCTCTTGCTTCCTTGGCCTCGACGGTCGAACCCCAGCCGCTGGTCGGAATCAAGAAGTGGTGGACACCGTCCACCACGTAAATCGGCTTGCCCAGCGGGTTGTCCGCAAGGCGAACGTCGATCGGAGTGGCATCGAGCCATCCCCGAGACTTCAATTGCCCACTCGGAGTGAGAGCACGCCTGGCACCGATGAGTGAATTGCCACGCTTGAGATGCAATCCGAACCACGGTGCGTCCAGATCGCGCGCCATGGTGTCCAACCATAGCGAGATTTCGGCGAACTCAACGGCAGTTGCATTGAGGTCCACGCCGTACACCTGATGAAGTGCTATGTATGCCTTTGCACGTTGCAGTTCAGTTGGATACTCCTCGGGGTCAATGCGCTTGCCCAGCTCACGCTGCCGACGTGTGAGGTACTGATCGGCCAGCTGCCGCACTGCTTCGATAGCGAAAGCTCCTGACCCCAGGGCAGGCTCGCACACAGTGAGATCAAGAATCTCCTCAGCGGAAGTGATCGTTCCATCCTGATCGAGCAGCTCTTCGAGGGCCTGCCCCACCGTGAACTTCGTCAGCACCTCAGGGGTGTAGTACGAGGCCGATTGCTGACGTTCGCGGCCTGCCAAACGAAACACGAAGGTGCCCTGCTCATGTCGAACCTTGGTCGGCTCCCCGGTGAGCTCATCCTTCACAGTGACGAAGTCGGACTCGGCAATGCCGTCGATTCGCCCCTCCGGCACCACCCATGATCCTTTGGAAGAATCCCCGTTCTTCGCAACCTCGTACAGCGCGTCCTTCGCGAAGAAACCTGTGTAACTCATCAATCCCTCGTACACCGCGCCGAGCTGATTGATACCGAGGTCTGCATAGGAAATGAAGCCGCGATCACTTCCCCGAGATTCTTTGCTCAACAACAGATTCCGAAGCACTTTCTGCACGGCGGAGTTACTCAATTTGACTTCGTCGATGAACGCCGTTGCGATCGGTCGAAATAGATCAGCCTTGAGGTGTCTGAAGGTGAGCCCTTCAGTTCTCGATGCATCACCGGCCAACCCGTCGTGACCTGTGTCTACAAGTTCGAACAAGGTGTGCAACGAATCGTGGAAATGCGTACCGTTCTCGGCCCGAGGTGTGACCAGCTCGACGAGTAACAGCTCTCGGAGACGATCAAGGCTGTAGCCGCGCTCATACGTCTGCTCACCTGTTGGTAGTACGCCGAGCTCGGGCCGAGCCTCGGCGTACAGCAGGAACAGGATGCGGTAAAGGTAGCGAAGCGCTTGTCCCGCAAGTTCTTGCGCGTCCGAATCCGGCAGTGCAGAAAGTCCTTGCGCGGCTCGCCGAGTGACTACGTCGTTGGCGATAAGTTCGATCGACAGCCGAACGCCCTCGCGCAGGTCCTTGGACACTCCAACGGTGTGCTTGGCGGACTCGTCGATCACCCCGGCCCACCAAATATTGCCTTCGGCATCGGGAGCAAGCGAGTCTGCCGCCAAGCAGGTTAATGCTCGGTCCGTCTCACCACCTCGTTTGTCATCATTTCGCTCGCAGATCAGTTGCAGGTCGACCGCGAGGTAGCGACCTTCGAGCCAGCGGCTTCGTTCGGTGATCAGGGCCTGGGACCCAGCGAGAACAAGAATGAATTGTGGACCGTCTTCCGCCGTCGACAGGTGGGACAGCAATTGTGCCACTGACGCCAGATCTTCGCCGGGAACGTCCTCGTCGCCAGTCCTGAAAACTGTTCGCAGCGTCTTCTCGTCCTTGGCGATCAACTGCTCGACGCTGAGCTCCGCCCTACCTTCGACGATCACCAACGGTGCAGGCCCGGTCAATCCGCGAGTACGGACCGCAAGCGCCGGCCCCGATTCGGTGTCGGTTCCACCAATTCGCACAATCTCCCAGCGCACACCTTCGTACCCGAGTACCGAGCGAAGGTTCGAGTAGAGCTCACTCAGCGTTTGCTGGTCCGCAGCTTCACCCAAGCCCAAGAAGTCTCGCGTCAGATCACCACGTTGCGCGGTGAAACGCGAACGCGCAGTTGGTTGCCCGTCGGCCTTTTCAGACTCCCATTGCTTGCGCCGATCGATCACTCGCGCGTTGAACGACTGAGATGTCGCGTCGGTGGTGAAGTAATGCTCGCTGACAAAATCCTCGCCGACGATCAGGGCATCAGATGTTGAACTCACTAGAGACTCTTCCCTGTCGTCGTTACATTCCGACTCGTCGAACTGTCCGGCACCGTGACGAGTAGCGGACGGACAAGTCGGCGGTCGGGATTCATGGATTGGGCGACTTCTCGCTCGTGTGACACTCGATCTGCCCGTTGACGTAACTCGTCACGTTGGATCAGCGCGTCAGCTTCGTGGGTCCACCGTTCTGCACGTGAAGTCCATTCACTCACTCGTTGCCGAGTCTCGTCCCTGATCGCGCCTGCGTGTTCTTCGGCTGCAGAATCTGCGGCACGAACGGCTGCAGCAACCAGTAGCTGCAGGGCTTCGACGTTGCCGAGAGCGGCGGTGTTGATATCAGCGAGGCCAAGTGCCGCAATTGCATGAGCCACGCTTGGGTGCGGCGATGCGAGACCGAAACTTGGATTGTTCACATCGGGGAATGCCACGGTGTAGAACGACGCAGCGACTACCTGCCCACGTGTATTCGTTTGCGTTACCTGGACCAGCACCGTCGTATCCGGCACTGCCCCGCAGACCGCGAAAATCTGCCGTCGACCCAGATCTGCGAGCGACCGATCTGCAGCCCAATCAAGAATCGGATGAAGGGGCGCAAGGAAATGCGCCTCGGGCCACGTCGACGTCGACTCCCCTGCCCGCGCAGCGCGCAGTTCTTCCTCGCCCCGCAGTGCTGTGAGCGCCAGCTTATAGGTCTCGGTGACCGACCGCGCCCGAAGATACGACTGCGGCAGAACCTGCAGTCGCTGCTTCAGGTCACGCGGCGGGGTGAGACTGGCAATCGACTGCGCCTTGTGCACAGTCCAGGACACACCATTCGGCGCTGGTTTACTCGGCGTTCCGACGAACTCCTCCAAGGCATCAGAAAGATACTCGAACTCGGACGAATACAAACTGGTAGATGCCTCGCCGCTTGTCGGCGGCTCGGTGGGCACCGGCGATGACGATGCGTCCAGGCTTTCACTGGCAGCACCAATTTGGGCAAGAAGACCACTGAGGCCACCGCCTGAGGTCACCTGATCGACGGTCTTCACCACGGAATCCAGGGACTTCTCGCCGGCGAGAACTTGACGAATGGCCTCTTCCTCCGCTGCAACGTCGTAAGTTCCCATCAGCGAAGAAGATTCGCCCAGGGCCTTGTGCGCCTCGTGTTCTCGCTCCACCAAGCGCGTCAGAACTCTCACGTCACCCGCAAAGTGCTTCGTCGACGGTGTCAGTAGCAAGGTCACAATCCGAGGGCGATGCCGTTGCCCGTACCGATCGATGCGCCCGTTGCGCTGCTCGATTCGAATCAGGCTCCAGGGAATGTCGTAGTGCACCATGTCGTGACACTGCGAGTGTAGGTTGACGCCCTCGGACGCAACGTCACCCGTGACCAGAATTCGAATGGGTGAAGACTCGAGTTTGAATGATTCGACGATGTCCTGCTGCTCGACGTCGCTGAGTCCACCGTGCAATACCGTCACCTGACCAAGGTCGCGCCCCTCGGTGAGAGTCATCTTCAGGTCCTTCGATAGGGCCTGTGCAAGTGCCTTCAGCGTCGCGACGCGCTCCGCGAACACGACAACGCGGGTGTCGCCGTTCTTTTTGACGCCGATTTCCGCAAGATAGTCGAGGAGCTTTCTGTACTTCGCAGACTCGCGCAGTGGTGTAGCGGCCACCAACTCGCCGAGATGATCGAGCGCCACGATTTCCCTTGCTGCACTTGCATCCTCCGGGTCCAACCGCTTTCGTCGTTCGACGATCGACTGCGTCAGCGCATCCGGAGACGAAAGGAATGCTTTCGCGAGCACCCACGGAAACAACCGCGTCGAACCCGAATACGGCGACTGCCCCTTTTCAGGCCAGAGCCACACATCTTCGAGTTCGCGGGCTACTGCGTCTTCAGCGGCCGAGGCATCCACCGTGATATTGCGTGGTGGTTGACGTTCCGCCCAATCCGAACCGACTTCGCTGGCAACATCGGGATGATGGCGATGGCGACGAATGACAAGCTTTTTGACCTGCTCGGCATCCAACTCACCTGACGGGGACACGGCACTGGGGTCCAACATGCGAATCAGCTCGGCGAACGATTCGGCACGACCGTTGTGCGGTGTTGCCGACGCAAGAATCAACGCGTCAGTCCGCGACGCCAACAGCCGGGCGAGTCGGTTGTTTTGAGCGGCAACATTGGTGACGTTGTGGGATTCATCGATGACCACCGCGTCCCACTGCTGCTTACGAAGGTGGTTGAGGTAACGGTCGCTCTTGAGGGTGTCGATAGAGATGATCACCCGTTTGTAATAAGTGAACGGGTTGCGAGTCGCAGGAAGGATCTGTCGAATGCGTTGAATCCCAGCAGAATCCAACCGGACGAACGGCAGAGCAAACCGAGTCCACAGCTCCATCTGCATCTGCTCGAGGACGTGTTTCGGAGTCACGACGAGGATGCGATCACCACGACCACGCCGGACCAGTTCCGACAGAATCATCCCGATTTCGAGTGTCTTCCCGAGACCGACAGCATCGGCAAGCAGTATGCGCGGGCGAAGGTTGTCAGGATCGAGTGCCTGACGAACAGCCTTGTACTGGTATTCGAGTGGCCGGGCAAGTGCCTTGTGCGCAGTCGTGAGGCTGGGATCGGCAATCGCCACCGGGGTCTTGCGGAGCATCGATTCGAGCCACAACCGTGATCTACGGAATTTATCCGAGGTATCGGCCACCACCGTTACGTCTGTGGGATCGACCGGCACAATTTCATCCAGTGCAGTCGAAAACGATGCCTCTGTGTCGCGCACCAAGTCGGAGAGACCCAACACGTGCACTACGTATCCGTCTGACGTCGGTTCGACGGAGGACACCAACCATTCCTCATCCCGAACCTCCACAATCGAGCCGGGAGCAACGTTGAATGAATACTCGCCCCCGGCTGCTGAGCCGACGACGGGGGTAGCGCTGATTGTCACGCGTGGTGGTCCTCTCACTTCGGGCCGTGCCGGCTCGAAATCCAACCATAACGGTCGGACGGTTAGTGCGCCGCTGTTCCCTACCTACTCTGGAGTCAGACCGCCACAGCGGCACCAAGATCCAGCGCACCTTCCATCCCCAGGTCAGGAGCTACTGTTACAACCGGCGTGTCGGACACTCGTGATCGCATCCAGGACTCCTCGATCTTGCTGTCCAGCTGCGCAGTCACCGGAACGCGACCAAAGGCGGCCGCGAGCGCATGAACAGCTAACCTGGGCGGCATAGCATTCCCCACCTGCTGAGCCCAGCCTTGCCCCGCCCATTTGTAGTCGAGGGGGAACGTTTGCAGCCGACCAGCTTCGGCGGGAGAGAACCGTTCCTGTTCGTCCCCCATGTGGTCGACAATGCGGTTACGCGAAATCTTGCCGGTCACCGTGGCCGACGGCTGATCAGAAGTGCGCCGCCCACGCGCGGAGGGAATTCCGCCCGAGCCGTAGTTGGACACAACCTCGAACCACTCGCCCCGCTTCAGCGCCGAACCCATGGTTTCCCATGGCAGCAAATGCGATTCTCCGGTTCCACGCACCATTCCCGCTCGGTACGCCTGGTGCGTGGGCACCGGACGGATCGGCGAAACTGTCCGGTTGGCGAGCAGCACTGCTCGGCGGCGGGTCTGCGGCACACCAAACTCTTCGGTTCGTAGAACTGTGCACACAACTTTGTAACCGAGCGACTCCAGAACCGGCTTCATCGCCTCCCACACGGGTAGGACCGTCTGAACCTGTTCGAGGACCACCGCTTCGTACGGTCGGCCGGCACCGTGCGCTTCGAGGACCCAACGCAGCGGTTCGAGCACCAGTCCGGTGCGCTCGTCATCGAGGCCCTTGAGCGAAGATGACACGTCTTCAGCCCGAGCCATGCGATCTACCAACTTCAGCACATCATCGAGAGCGTCCCGGCCGCTACCGGATCCCGCCACTGTGAACGTCTGGCACGGGGGCCCACCGGCAAGAATGGTTGCATTGGGGAATTCCTTCGGACCTAGCTCACGAACATCACGATGGTCAGTATCCAGGCCGGCCTCGGTACGTGTTGCATGCGCATCGTCGTCCCATTCGACTCCGTGGGTACTCATTCCGAGCCAGGTCGCAGCGACATCGATGCCTCCGGGACCGGCAAACAGGTCGACAACCGAGTGCGTGGACAGATCACACTGTGCGCTGCGATTGTCTTCCATAACGGCGAAGTTTACGACACCGATGGTCGACTCCAGCCACCACACAGCCGCATTGTCGCCTGGTCATCGTAGAGTCTGCGTCGAATGCGAATTCGCCCGTGACGACCACCACCGCATCCGAGATGTAAGGACCGACGCACCTCATGGCCAAAGTAATTGCGACCATAAACCTCAAGGGTGGCGTCGGAAAGTCCACAATGACCGCCGCACTCGCCGAGTTCATGGCGGGCATGTTCGGAAAGAGTGTTCTCCTGATCGACCTGGACCCCCAGACCAATCTCACAACGATGATGATCGGGACCGAACACTGGCACGAGCTCAACAACTCCGGTCGCACGCTGAAAGCACTGTTCGAACAGGCCCTCGATTCGCAAGCGCCAAAGTTCGACATCGACGACGCGATTCAACGAAACGTGTCACCGCTGGCGAAATTGGCCGGTATCGACCTCCTGGCGTCGTCACTAGACATGATCGAGATCTCCGAAGAAGTCGCAGCGTGGCAATATGACGAGCCGGATTCGCTGCAACCGCTTCTAGTTCTCAAAGAAGCTGTCGACACGGTGAGAGACCACTACGACTACATACTCATCGATTGTCCGCCTAATATGGGGATCATCACGCGCAACGGACTGATGTTGGCCGACGCGTACGTAATTCCGACGATTCCCGATGTGCTGTCCACGTACGGTATTCCGCAGATTCAGAAGCGTGTGCGGATGTTCTCCGAAAAAACTGGACATCACGTCCAAGCCCTCGGACTGATCATCACTAAGTATCGCGCGAACACCAACTTGCACCGAAACACCATCCAGCGGTTGCAGAACGCGGTCCTCGACTACGACGCATTGCCTGCTGCAGAACGCAAGCTCATCGAACGCCCACCCAATGTCATCCCCTATTGGATACCCGAAGCAACGGACATCGCAGCGGCAGCAGAGTTCTTCGACTTCGGCACCTTGAAAAACCGATACGGCGGAGGCAAGAAGGTTGACGATCTGAGAGACCTCACATCCCACGTAATGACGAATGTGGAGATCTACACGTGACACCAATCAACGACGAACTCGTCGCCGCCCAGACGGCGTTCGAATTGTCGATCAGCAAACTGGCAGCTCAGGATCCGAACGCCGCGATCATTGTGCTGACAATGGGTAAACTCGTCGCAGAACATATTGCCGTTGGGGATGCCCGCCCTAGCGCCTCGCGGACCATTCGAACGGAAACCAAAGCCCGAAGAGTCAGCACACCAAGGGCACCAGCAGTCCTTGATCCCTTCGCAGCTTTTCGCAGCGACGGGGAAGATGGACTGCGCAAGGAACTGGGTGGTCTGGATCTCGAACAACTCCGAGACATCCTGCACCAATACGGGTTGGATCCCGACAAGCGCTCGATGAAGTGGAAGACGGCCGGCAAGGTCAGGGAACGCATTGTCGAGCGCGTCCGTGCTACGAGCACGCGCGACAACGCATTCCGCTGATCCAGTCCTCAGATCGACTCCAGGGCCTCGCTGAACAATCCGCGATCTTCATGACCGTCCTCTGGCGTTCCGAAAAGCAAGGCTCGGTCCAGATACCGGTTTCCCAACTCGCATGAGGTTTCCGGCAACAGAACGCAAGCGTGGCACGCAGCCAGATTCATCGCATCGGCGCCCGCACCCTGAGATTCGATGCACACAGGATCGGCTGAACACCAGGACATTCGAGCCAAACCCTCTGCGAGAGCTGGGCCCAGCCGTTCGGTTTCTGCCTGCGATGCCACTCCACCGAGGCTGCCTGCGGAATCGGAACTTGCGGTGTAGATCAACACACCAGCCATGCCCGTATCGTCAACATAGAGCCGCTCTCGCAGTGACGCCGCCGGATACCCTGCTTCAAGCGACAATTGGTCGATCACCACATGCGCAAACGTATGAAGTGCAACACGAATCAGACCCGTCACAGCTCGTTCGTCGGGTCGCTGCAACGCGGGACCGGCAACCTTCTTGAACAAGCTCCACCGTTCGACCGGAAAACTCTCTTGTGCCCAGTCCTCCAGGGCATCTCGATGAAAAGCAATAAAGATGCCCTCGCCGATCACCTCGATCGCGGGCAGCCAGTGCGTCTTGTCCGGCGACAATGCGCACAGATTCTCTTCGTTGTCATCAAGCCTGGTAAAGCCATAGAGCGCGCGCACTTCCCGTAACCGAGTCACCTTGCGAACGTCGGAAATCAAGTGCTCGAAGTCGACGGGCACATCTCTTTCCAGGCACACAAAATCATCGTCAAGGCTCTCTTGTTCGCGGCCTTCGACAAGAGCGGCATATTCCTGACGACGGAGTGCCTCCTCGGTAAGCAGGTCGTCGAACGCTTCGCCTCTGCGCCGTTCCAGCTCGGCCTCGATCTGCTGCACCGAGAAGCGACGAGAGTACTCGGCTAGGTTACGCAGAAGTGCCGGTGTCACTGCCTCCGGGTCTCCGAGCGAAACCCAATGGCGGTCAACAAACTTGGCAAGTGCTTGAGAATACGGCGGGATCGAAATTGCCGATCTGACGGCAGGCAACCAGACGTTGGACGCACCACGCTGAACAGCCCGAGGTGTCTCTTCGCAGTGCTGGGACTCGTCGGGCCCCAGCCATGGGCGACGACCGGCACACTTACCGAACTCGGCCAGTGCCATCGGACCAGCTGAACCGTCGAGGGTCCTGGGTTGCACACCACAGGTACAGGTCAATTCCAGGTCGGCGAGCGACGAAGTCCGGCCCTGGGCGCGCAGGTGCATCGTGTGCTCCGATCCGCCATCTTGGCCCTGATGAAGCCATCGGAAGTAGGGGAATTCGTCGATATGCCCACGCGTACAGGCAATAACCAGACGGAACGGGCTCAGTTCCGTTCGCTTCTCACACGAACAGCGAGCAACTTCTCGATCGTTGGACAACTTTCCAATGGAATCGATTCGCCTGCACGACGGGCAGACCTGTGTGATGGGAAATCGAATCACCGGTATGTCGCGCTTGCGCTTCGATCCTGCTGGGGGAGCTTTCAGCTCAGACACTCCGAGACTTCGCGCAAGACGCGGTTCACTGATGAGGTCCGCATCACGCGCCTTCCACTCATGAATACCGGCAATCATGTAACTCGTTGTCTCCGAGGGGAACAGACTCCCGACGCCGTACGTACTCAGCAGCTGAGTACGGCGAGCTTTCGCGACTGTCATGACTGGCTCCTCATTCGGATCGTGTACAGGGCGCTCTCCGCGTCGACATCGCGCAAACTCATCAAAGTGGGCCAGGGCGTCTCGGTTTGGGTGTATTCGATGTTGTCATCAGTGAGTGCAGACGAGGGCTCGACCAGAAGCGCGTCCATCGAATTCTTGCGATCCTGGTACTTCATGGAATCGCGGGACTTCGCCTCCTCGATCCATACCTTGAGCATTTCGTTCAACTGCTCCACGGTGTCTTCGCTCTCGTCGCTCGATGTCGCTTCCACCCGTCGTTCGATGATGGAGATCAAGTTTCGAAGCTCTTCCTCATGCGCAGGCGCAGCATGCGCGCCCCCTTCGCCCGACATCGGACCGATCATCATCCGCGCGAGGGATACAAAGACCCCGTGCAGCCCTCGATCTCGCGCACGCGCAGCGAATGGAGTAGCGCTCGTAGCTTCTACGGCACGGTAGAGGGCCTGGTGAAACGGAACAAAATTCTCGAAATGCGACCGATCTCGCGAACGAGCGGAGTTGAAGATCGTGACAACCAACCCGGGATACTTCCTACCCACGCGACTTGTAGCTTGGATGTACTCGGAGCTCGACTGAGGTTGTCCCATGACAGTCATCAACCCGAGCCGATCGATGTCCAACCCGACCGAGATCATGTTCGTGGCCAGAACGATGTCATCGGCGGTCCCCGAATCGTATTTCCGCTCCAGACTCTTGAGCCGCCTGGGGATTTCCGCTGACGAAACGCGGCTGGTCAACTCATTCGCAGACTCCAGCCGGCGCGCCTCAGTGCCGCCACGCCTGGATACGACGCCCAGTCGCTCACGAACGTCTCCTTCGACCTGCAGCATGGCACTGCCGAGTACTCGCAAACTGTTGAAGTATCCCAAGAGTGTCCAGTAGGGATCCCGAGTGGAGTCCTCGGACTCGATGTCCTGCGCTGCCTGCAGCAACGCACCATACGTCCTCACGAGGAGAGTCGCGTGGCTCGTGCCCGGACTCATCACGCCTACGTACATTCGAGTTCCTGCGGTGTCGCGCGGCGCCGGCTCAGCAAAGAACGACTGATCGGGATCAATTCCTGGGGGTGGGAATTGGCGCGACTCCCGGTCGAAGACCATCTTTATCTGCTCATCAGACCGACGGATGGTGGCCGTCGACGCGATGATCTTAGGTCTTGATCCGGGCGCTCCATCCTCCCCAGGAACCGAACACGCGACATCCACTGCCGTCTCGTACAGACCGACCATCGACCCCAAAGGTCCGGATATCAGATGGAGCTCGTCTTGGATGATCAGATCAGGCGGGCTACCAACTCCGTCTCGCGCGAAGAGCTTTCCGACATCGGAACGCCAGGCCATCATGGCGAACTTGTCTACCGTGCCGAGAATCAGCTCGGGTCGATATTCGTAAATGTCCTCATCCACAACATAAACCGGCAGTCCGGCCGCAAAGTCGCATGCATTGTTGCGACAAGCGATAACGAGCTTCGGCTCAGGACTGGCAACGACCGAATATTTCGTGTGATCGAGAGTCTTTCCACACCAAGGGCACTGCGTCAGCTGGACCGGATTCGCCTCGGTGATCTCGGTTTCCGATCGCAGAGACCGCAACGATTTCTTTGCCTCGAGGAGCGTATTCGGTGTTCCCCCCCGACCTACCCACAAGCCGATCGAGAACGGTCTCGCGCCCAAGCTGCCGTCTGTAATTCGAATTCGTTCGAGAGCGCACATCAACATCGTCGCGCGTTCGAACTGCTGAATTGTCAGCAGCCGCAAGGTGTACCGCATGATTACAGCTACGCCAATAGCGGTGTCATCGCGAATTCTCCTCAGGAGAACGATGAACGCAACCAGTCCCAGGTACGCTTCGGTTTTTCCGCCACCGGTAGGGAACCACAGCAAATCCGCGACGCCGCGCTCCGGGTGCTCTCGGTCGGAGATGCTAGGGAGATTGAGCAGGATGAACGCGATCTGAAACGGATACCAACTTTGATCAATTCCGTCACCGACAGGACCAGTGGCATCGGCACGAACCCAGACCTGTCGGGCACGCTGGGTTTGCATTGCAGAGTTTGCCAGGCGAAATGCCCGGAGAACCTCGGAATCTTTGTCGAGCAGCTTGATTCCCGCTTCGATGCGATTCGCGGCCTCGCGCGCATTCTCGAAGTGAACGTCTGCGGTGCCATCGAGCGATTCAGGAATGTTCGTCTTGCCGGCCTTCACCGACCCTTCCAGCTCGCTGATCCACTCCCGATATGCGGTGACGAGCTTGCCCAACGTGGCGACCAGAGTCGCCTTGTCTGCTTCCGCGAGAAAAGACATTCTCAGATCGACGTCGGGTCCGACCTTCCCAGGCCGGGCGCGGGAAACCTCGTGCGTAGGCAACAGCGTCGTGGCGATGCGATCGGTGGTCGCCTCGACTCCACTCCAGGTGACGGCGCATCCGTGCCCGATGCCGAAGTTGCGTGCATTGCGGTACATCAATTCCGCCGAGAGCAAGTCCCCCTCGCCGCCGAGCCTGTTCGGCGCACTACGGTCGACGATCGCAGGCACTTCGGTTGTCACGACAAGTTCGACCTGGAACCAGGCACTCGCGTCTTTGAGTTCACCTTTGTTCACCGAAAGCTTGTTCCGGAGAACGGCGGAGACCGTCACCTTACCGTCGCGCGGTGTCCGAGTCAGAATGTACAGCTCCAAGCCTGGTGCAACATGCAGCTTCACTGCACCCTTCGTGGCCAGTGAATGGCGCACTCGTTCTGGCGTACATGCCTCTCTGGTCCAGGCGGTAGGCCGACTCCGTCCTCTGCGGCGTTTGCCACCCTGGTCTTGGTCGTCGAGCGTCTCGGAAGGTCTGTATCGTGCTGCCGACACATCGAAAGACACCTCGGATACCAGACCAACATCGACTGTGAACGTCAAACCCATCGACGAGGGGTAGCGCATCAAGGATTGTGCAACAGGTGAATCACTTTCACCTTCAATGGAATCCGCTTCGGCACTGTCGGGTTCCGGCTCCTCCTGCAGGGGCTCATCCGTCGGCCACAGCACGCCCACGACGTAGCGATCCAACGGTGGTTCTGCGAGCACCTCCGACGCGCCCTCTCCCGGACCGAGAAGATCGAGTTTGAGCTCCTCGACCATCTCCGCACGGAACCCGTACATCGCATCCAGCTCGGTCATGACGGTTGTCAATTCTTTCCATCCCATCTCGTGTTCCAGTCTGGTTGGACAAGGCCGGCGAGCCGGGGTACCAGCCAGATGCCGGAATCACCAATTCCCAATTCGTCGCTGACTTCGGGTGAACCTGCGACGGATTCAATCGACATCGTCGTTGCACCATTCAGAATCGTTGGCCAACGGGCATTTCCAATCATGAAGATTCTCCTGATATCTCGCCCGAACTGCTCGGATGTACGCGCAAATGCGACACCATCGGAATCCTTGACCAGATAGATTGGCGCATCGCGATGGGTCCACTCCAGGTCCAAAACCAGTGTCACAGTTTGGCCGACGAGAGTACCGGCGGCAAGCAGACTCTGAACAGCAGGAGCGTTTTCGCCGCATTCGAAGGGTTCGTCGGTATTCATGTCATTGAACCTGATTTCAATTGCACGGGTTCGCTTTCCGCCCTTGCCGAATACCTGTTCCGTCCAGCGCCCAACAGATGCCGTGTCCTTCTTCATCCACGACTTCGTCGCTTTTGGTGCGCAACGTACGATTTCGTCGCGCGCACGGCTCAGCGCGACATAGTTTCGCCGAGCGATGGCGAAGTCGTCGTCATCAGGTTCGTAGTCTGTGTCGAACAGGAAAACTCTGTCGAATTCGAGGCCCTTCGCACGATGGACAGTGGACACCACAACGTCCTCCGTGGCATCTGCCAACAATGCCGTCGGGATGCCGTATCCACCGATGACGCGCCTGATCCTCGAGAGATCGAGATCGTTCGGAAACTGCGTCCGACCTTCGGATTCCTTGAGCAGATTCCATGCATCGATCGGGTCAATCACCGACGTATTCTGCAGTGCAGCAATAACATCCTCACGGCGGTTCATGTTTCGCGGAAGCTGCTGAGCAAGCTCTGCAACCCATGCCCGAGCGCCGTGCTCTTGTGCAGTACGCCGCAGTGTATGACGGATGTTCAGGGCGGTGAGCTGTTGGGACACGCGCAAAGCGTCCCCGTTGGTCTTCGTCAGGATCGCGGTGCTTCGTCCAGCGCGGTAAACATCAGTGAGCCACGCCGAGGAATCGACGCTTTCCAACCGGGAAATGAAGGCATCAACCTCTTCACGTGCTCGCGCACCGCTGTCCATCTCACGGAGGCGAGACCCTAGCTCGACGACAGCAAGAGGGTCTTTCCCCCGCGCACGGAAATTACGTTGCAGACCCGTCGATTCAACATTCGCGAGACCGCGCAGCTCGCTGATCACGTCCAAACGCTGGGTTTGTTCTTCCGGAGAAAGCTGGAAATCGTAGAGCGCCTGATTCGGATCGCCGAGCGCAGTGAACCCGACCTCGTCCCCAAGTCGATCGATCAGCGCCAGCACGAGCTTCGCACGCTGCCCGACGAGGTCCTGTACCTCGTCGAGAACGACATGCTGAATGTCTTCCAACATCGGCAAATCAGCGTCTTCATCAGTCAAAAGCCCAACAGCACGTTCGATTCTTGCGTCGAAGTTGCCTTTTGGATCCTCACCCGCGTCGATGATCACCCGGTTGGCAAACGAGTCGAAAGTACGAATCTCGGCCTGCGCCAATACCCGTGTTTCCAATCGACTACGAACAGCGGATACTGCTGCTCTGGAAAAACTCAGAACGAGCACCTCTGTCGACAGCGATAAGTCGCACTCCCTTGCCAAGTGATCAAGTCTGGCAGCAACAACTTCGGTTTTTCCCTGCCCCGCCCCGGCAACTACCACAAGACGGTCTTCAGTGGCCGCCTCAACTACTCGGCGTTGAAGTTCGTCAAGACCGGTAACCGTTGAACCAGAATCGATCTCGAGCGATTGCGAAGGGCCTTCGCTCGCATCGATCGAGAAAGCGGGCGCCACAACCGACGCAGCCGCCGCAGCGCGACGGCGGTCACGAAAACGGGTAAGGATGTCGACGGGGTTCGCCCGCGCCCTGAGCCGGTCGCGAAACTTCGGTGTGTCCGAAATCGTGACAACGATTGAATCTGCTGCGACGTCTATCGGCTCCGTGCCGGTTGCGGCAGGAAGCTCCAGACGAGCGATCAGTTCCGCGAGTCGTTTTTCCACCAGGCTGCCCCAGCGGCCCCTGGTCACGTCTGAAATTTCAGCCTGTGTTTGCTCGGCGAGGTCGGGCCAGGGCGCCAGTATCGTGGTCACCGCGTCCTTCAGTCGCTGAATTTCACTCTGGTCCTGTTCCGCTGAGGATTCTCGAACCAGAAGTGCAGGGCTCATCGTGAGCGTCCACGCCACGTCGCTTCCCCATTGCCGATGGAGAGCCCTGGCAACTGCCGGACGGACGTCGTCGAATACACGGCTACGAACATGCGCGCCGACCGGGAGATCGTTCCGTTCGAGGACACTCGTACGGAACTCGAGCGACTCACCACCGTCTGCGGTCAGCCCGGTCGATCCAAGTTCGATGAACATCGGTTCAGCAGGATCGATGGTCAGAGCAATCCCACGCACATCAGTACTCGACGCCGTTTCGTCATCCCCAAGGTCGCCTTCAGCACCCTTTGCGATGATCCGCACCAGTCGCGCCGAGCGGAATGCGATATGGGTGTCAATTCCGTGCTCAGGAACGACCAGACGCCACGCTGCGATGACGGTATCGACCGTCCGAGCAGACAGCGAAATCGCAGTCTCGAGCTCATCAAGCACGTCGTACAATTCGGCGCTCTCTTGAACACGGCGCTGGAAGCGCCTCCACGTGTTCCACGTTCGGCGGTACTCACCGAACAACTCACTCAGGTCGAGGCCGTATTCGCGATAATAGAAGGGGGCGTGTGTATGAACTTCGCTCAAATCAACGACCAGCCCTTCCGCCGACCAGTCGCCCAAGTCGGAATCGTCGATGAGCTCATCCAACGGCCACGGCAACGGTGGGGGAATCTCCGTGGCAACGGTGTTTCCGCGCACAACCTGAATTCCTACCGCCGTAGCAGTAACAAACGCGGCGAGTTCACCGAAGGAATCCGTCAACGGGGCTGTGAACGCATTCGAACCAACGCTGTTCACCAGGTTGCGTCGGCCCCGTTCATCAGCAGCCCGGGCTTGGACGAGAATCGCACTGAGCGACGCCACCGCGTCTTCTTGTACTCGAGAACTCACCCGGCACTCCTCTCCACCGCCAACCGAATAGCACGATAAGAGACTATCCGTCCGGTTTAGGCGTTCGCTGGTAGCCTCGCAATTCGCCAGGAAGACGAATGACTTACTGAATGACCTCGAGCGAGACTTCACGAAAAATCGCGCGCACGCGGTCGTCCAACTGTTCGTCGCTCAATATCGAGAAGTCGATGAACGCCATCAACCGACGCAGTCTGGGCACAGCGTCACGGAGAACCTTTCTCTGTCCTCCACCTTCGATCAAGATGCGAGCGATCGAACGAGCAAGAGGAGTTACTCCTGCTATCGACCTGCGTTCGGTAATCTGGTTGAGGTCACTCTCCGAGAGTTTGCGCAGGAGCGAGTAGTCCGCGACGCCGTCGACCACTGTCGCGAATGTCATTGCCTGCCACCACAAGCGAGCAAACATATGACGCGTCAGGTCAGTTGCGATCCAACGTTCAATGTTCTCTCCAGGGAATCGCCATCGGGTGATGTCAGGCATCGCCACGATTGCGAGGAAGTTCCACACTCCTCGGTGAGCTGCCTCCACCGAAGTGATCTGCATAGTCCGATGAATCTCTTCTGCAGCAACGCGATCAAAGCGAATCAGGTCCGCGTTCCCTACCTCGCCCGGATATCCGCAATCATGCGCAATCGCTCGAATCGAGTCTGCCAACTCTTGTACACCAGACTCGCCGATTCGCTTCCCTCCACTCGCTGCATACGTCATCTGCGAGTGCGTAGGACGCGCCGCCCGCGCCATTTGTGAAGGATCTCCATTGAGCTTTTGCAATTCAACTACTCCCGACGCAAGACTCAATCGGGGCCACAGCTCGGTCATGAGAGCAACCTTCCAAATCCAATCGAACGTGCACCCGCCACAATCGAACTGTGCAAATCCATTGAGGAGCCCAGGATTGATTCGGCGGTCCACGCAGTGGGGTCGACAAGCACCCTGAGAGCAAGAGAACGAGCAGTGGCGCCGAATGATTCGCTATCACAACCTTCGAGCTCATCCCAACGCGCCAGCGACCATCGGACGATTTCGTCCACCAGGCCTTCTTCCATCTCTTGAATGAGTACCAATTGCTCGTCCGTATGGTTCCTCTCCCTCTGGACTGCCTTGACCAGCTTCTTGTCAAGCGGATTTATCAGGAGCAACAATGCCCCCATCGCAGGCTCGTCCGGACTCAGTGGCATTCGAAGATGCCAGCTGGCTCCCTCGTCGATGCCGAATGCGTCGAAATCGACAACCTCGGTAGGAAACATCGCTGCGGAGCCGGTGAGACGAAGTGCTTGCTCGTCGTTCCAGAGGATTGAGCCCGCGTGGCGCGCTTCTCCCACGAGCGGACTCAACCGATCCCTTTCGAGAACCAATTTCCTGGTCAAAGCGATAGTTGCACCGGCATATTGCGGATCGACTTCAATCTCGACATCGAACCGCCCGTCCGCGAGGGGTACGCGCTTCGCCGGTCCGACTAGGTAGGTGTCCAATGCTCGCCACCCGAAGTAGAACGCCAATGGCGAACCATCATCAAGCCTCGTATGCGCGCGGATCATCAACGGATCCGCATTTATGGTGCAGCGCAAGCGGAGTCCTGATCGATAGTCCCAATTCTCGACAGCCTCGCCCAGTGGCTCCCACTCACCTTCAACCATCCGTGACCAGATCGACGGCTCAATAGTCCCGGAACTCGGCACCAAATACGGACGAACGTCTCTGGCGGCCATCAGCTTTCATCCTCTGCAACAAAAGTTAGCCGCACAACCGCGTCCCGAGGTGGACGGACGGAAACTACCCATTTCCGAGGGTCTGCACGTCCAACAGAAATCTGACTTCCTACCCGATGTTCGCCCGTTTCAAGACATACCCAGCCCACGACCTCCGCCGGTTCCAGAAGTCCCCGTAGCTCAATGCCACCATCGATCACAACGATAGGCTCCGCAACCACCAATTTTGTTGTGGGCCAAGCGGGTAACTCGACCGTAGCAACCACGAGCGCGTCGCCGCCACGCACGATCAGTTGCGGGCCCTCCACGATCCTTGGCTTGACAGCCGAACGACTGCCGGATCGACCTGACCGACGGCTCCCGTTTCGACTTGGTTGCCCTGCGCCATCGCCGGATGCACCTGCCACAAGTCCTGACAGGCGACCCGCGAGCGGAGCCAACGCAGCTTCGTGATGCAGATCAGCATCGACATCTCGAACCGAGGGCTTGAGCTTGCTCTTCACGTAAGTGGCTCCGAGACGAACTACACCCAATGCTGTGCCATGTAGCCCACTCGTCACCCAATCGTCGTGAGTGGGGGGCTCAGCATCCGAGAAATACCGATCGGCATCGATGCCGGCTTTGAAGACTGCGCCATACTGAATCGCTTCATCCGGATGAGGATCTCCAGATACATAATTCACGACCAGATCGGCTTGGCGCATTCGCGCGCAATGATGTGCGGCACCACTGAATGGGGCTGCCAGAGACAGCAGATAATTCTGCTTGATGGGTGCCATCGACTCGACCTTCGCGAAACGACCGATCTCCTGAGGCTTAGCCCTTCGAGCCGGCACATCGTATTCACCGTCCAGCGATAGCTTTCGATACGCATCGACGAACGGCTTCAATTCGATTGTTGCAGCTGGATCAGGTATCTGGACAGAGAACCCTTCGAACTTCACTGAACACCGCAAGCGGTTTTCCACCCCGTCAATCATTTTCGGCCACAGATTCCACAACATGGTCGAAGCGATGAACTCGGCAGCCGACTCTGGTGTGCGTTCCTGCTCTACGTCGCCATTTCGAACGGCTCCCAGGTCAATATCGATGATCGCTACAGTCGTACCGGTTTGCCCCTCAGCGAACCTCGGCAAGCCAAGGGCAGTTGCCATCTCTTCGGCATCGTCATCTACCAGTGCCTGCGCGATTTCACCTTCCAGCACGCCTAGCCAATGGCGTCCGGTGTAGCGAACGCCCTTGTCTTGGAAACCATCTCCCATGGCGGCACCGATCAATCGACGCTGCGGCTTACCGCGAAAGATGCAACGGCTGTCAGCGACGATCACGTGACACCGACTGACGTTGTACAGAATTCCTTTGCCAAATCCGTAGGAGCCCCCACCCAGGTCGACTCCCTTCCTCTCACCTACATTTCTGATGAACTTGACGAAGTCCGCTCGCTCCCCTTCGAGTGGAGGTTCATCTGCTCGTAGAGGACCACCAAGGCCAGTCGTGCCACGATCGGAAATCGTCAAGATGGTCGGCTGTCGGTCCAGCGCTTCAGCCAGGCCGAGGGACGCCCCTACCGGCCCTGGGAGAAGGAACTCCCGCCACCGTTCGAGCCTATTGCCTGTCAGTTGACGAATCTGCACATTGAAGTCAACCTCCCGGCCCGGAAGCGCTGCATCGCAGCTATTTTGAGCCGCTTCGCGAATGAGCACGGTGAGCGGATCCAGCTTGGGCTTCCCGAGTTGTCGACGGATACCTTCCGAAGCGGTAGATCCCTCAGCGGCGACCCGTTGTGACCACCACTGTGATCGCTCCGCAGCCTTTGATTTTCTCAATTGGACCCCGCACCTACCAGCTCATCGAGTTCTTCCTGATCAGATTCGATCTCGGCGTCGGTCAAATCGACACTGACGTACGTCTGGGCAACCGGGCTTGTGTCGTCAGCAGCACCAGGGAAGACGAGAGCCACGCCGATGACGTCTTCAACCGCGTTCAGCGGCTTCCTTGAATCCTTGTTCTGCTCCAGCGGTTCTGACACCGGATCGATCGGATACAAGAGAAGTAGGCCCTTCCGGTGCACGGTTGCATCTTTGTCTCGCGCATCCATCAATGCGCCTTCACTGAGCTTCCTCGCGACAGTCTTGGGTATGAAGTCAACCGCACGATGATCCTTCGACATCAGAGTCTTGATATCAGCCCGCTCGAGACCGTCATCTTTGAGCTGAGATCGAACGATCCGACCGAAGTCGAACCCACCCAGCCTGACAAATCCCTTCTCCTTCCCTGGCTCTGCAGCCAAAATTGCCAGGTTCCATTTGTCGAGCCTATTTTTCCGTCTTTGCTTCACGACATACTTGGCGATCAACTCGGCGTCGAGATCGGGCGAATCCTTATGCACGTGGTAATCACTCAAGAAGGTCAGCACATCGTCCGCATCGACATCGCGAAAAAGTACGGAGCCGGAGTCCAGGATGTCGCCTTGAATTCCCTTGGTACGAACTCGCGATACGAGACCGTCTGCAGCATCCTTGTTGTGTAACAGCCATTCCGAGTCCTGCGTGCGGAAGTAACGCGTCTGAACCCTCCTGCCGCCGTACGACGCATACGCGGGAATAGCGGCGCCCATCTTCGCTGTAATCCGGAGTGTGGGATGAGTCCTGATTCGAACGCCGAACTCCGTCGGTGTCAGATTCTCGGACTCGTACCTCTCGATGTCCAGTCGAATCTCACGCTCCACCGTCGCCAAATGACGGAACCACTGCCGCAGTTCCTCGGTCATCCAGATCCTGGGCAAGTCTTCGTAGCCTGGCCTGAATCCGAACCACCGTGCCATCTGCAGCAACGTGTCGTAGGCACCGGCTGCGCGGACGAAGTAACTGACGGTCAGCCCCTCCAACGTCAGACCGCGACTGAGAGTGTTCCCCCCGACCGCGATAGCGATTTGACCGTCAGTGGAGTAGTCGAGGCGGTCATCGCTTCGGAAATTGTCGATGACGATGCGACAGACCGACAAGACATCTTCGACCTTCGCCGACACTGCATCGAAATCGATTGATTTCAAATCGAATTCGGAGGAGTGCACCTTCCCTGTCTCGGATTCCCATAGCGCTCGCAAGCGATCCTTGGTCGATGCATCACCGGCAGTCCACCTTTTTGAAAGCCTCTCCACGTATGCATTCAATGGCCCCTTGAACTGGCGATGAATGTCCGTCTTCACCGAGGTGTGGATCAACATGGTCGAATGCCCGGCGTCACCGCGTGCGCGTCGCGCAGCCGTCGAGAGCACAAACCAATCGAGCGCATTCTCGAGGGTGGGCGGAATCGAAGGAATGAAGGACGCCGTCGCGGTCTTCCCCAGCGGACGAACGTCGTCTACGTCTTCGTCGGGAATGATCCGCACCATGTTGGAGCCGTCGAGGTCTTTCCCGTTCGCCTCGTCGCCCTCGACCGCATCTCGACCGAAGATTTTTTCAGTGCCGAAGTATCCCTTTGGTTCCGGGAGATTCAGAATGAAGTCCTTCGGGTACAAGTCGCCCCCGGCAGGATCGATCAGAATGTTTGCAAATGGCGTTGCTGTGTAGCCAATATAGGTGCTTTTCGGCAGCTTCTCGATGATGCCCCGAATCAGGGGGTTTATGGTTCGAGTCTCCACACTTGCCTGATCTGCCTCGTCGTCGATGATAAGAGTCGGCACATCGGTGAGAGCTCGCTGTTTTACTGCCGGCTGTAACCACTTGTCCAAACGTTTCAGGACCGCGGCATTCTTCTTCACGACGGCAAGGATCACACCACTGTCGTCGACATGCAGTAGAGCCGTCGACTGCATGGCAGGCGCGCGAAAATCGTCATCCGCATTCGTCAGCTGCTTCCACTTGGTAGGCGTGAGCATATGAAGCTGCTCATCGAGACGCTCCTGCGTCTGTTTCCGTAGCCCGTTGTGAATTCCCGACAGCACAATGACGAATTTGTAACCGACATCCGCAGCCTTTGCGATCACAGCAGTGAAGTTGGTGGTCTTACCAGATTGCACATAGCCCACTACCAACCCCTTCGCATCCCACGATGATTCGTTAGGACGCGGCGTGTAGGCAATGACCTTATTGGACGAGCCGTCCAAGGACTGGATCCGATCATCTGGCCACGACAGGTCGCCTCGGATGTAACGCTCGAGAGCAGGCCAATAAGTATCGGCGCTGGCGTTCGGCCCCGCATACCAGGGCTCACGCGGCCCGTGGATGATCGGCGGGCCGGCGGTGATCACACCGGAGAGGTGTCTGCGATACTCCGCTTCGAATTCATCGAGTTCCTCCGCGGTGAGCCTGCCTTTGAAACGCTTGAGAGCTGATTCCAACGACGTCTTCCTTGCCCAACCCGCAAATACCTCGTAGAAATCGTCCATCAACTCCATACCTCCGTGTCGCCTCGCGACTGAACGGTAGCGCAGAAATCGAAAAGGTTGCGTTAGAAACGATCCGTTCGGTCTTTCGCAGGCGAGCGACTTCGACCGGGGTTAGCTGTGGAGAGCCGAAACTTGCCGAAAACCTATTGCATAACCGACGCAGCACCGCGTCTACCAAGAAGGATTCGGCGTTGTCGAACCCTTCCTAGAATCCAAGTGATGGCTGGGAATAGTTGAGATCTGAGCTGGTTGGCACGTCGGGGACGAGGCAACCAGCTCAGTGCGAGCGGGCTCAGCCGCCGTAGACCTCGGGGTCCAGGGTGCCGATGTACGGCAGATCGCGGTACCGCTCGGCGTAGTCGAGGCCGTAACCTACGACGAACTCGTTGGGGATGTCGAAGCCCACGTCGCGGACGTCGACGTCGATCTTGACTGCGTCAGGCTTGCGGAGCAGGGTGACGACCTCGAGCGAAGCGGGATTACGTGTCTTGAGGTTGCGCATCAGCCACGACAGCGTGAGACCGGAGTCGATGATGTCCTCGACGATCAGCACGTGGCGACCGGCGATGTCCTTGTCGAGGTCCTTGAGGATGCGGACGACGCCCGAAGACGAGGTCGAGGATCCGTAGGAGCTGACGGCCATGAATTCCATCTGCGACGGGATCGGCAGGGCGCGGGCGAAGTCGGTCATGAAGAAGACCGCTCCCTTGAGGACGCCGATCAGCAGGAGATCCCCTTCGGGGGCGCCTGCCGGGTAACGCTTGGCGATGTCCTCAGCCAGTTCCGCCGTTCGTGCACGGATCTGTTCTTCGGAGATCAGTACCGATGCGATGTCGCCCTCGTACACGCGTCAAACCCTTCGTCGGTCTTCGAATCCGAGGATCAGCCTGCCACGTCGCCGGGCCGCCACCAACCTCGCCTCCGGTGTTCCGCCCCCGATCGCGACGCCGCCTTGCCCCCGCCAGTCGGTCACCAGGGCGTCGACCGCCCGTAACTGTTTGTCCGTCAATGCTTTTGCGCCGCCCTGCAGCAGCCAGGCTCGCAGAGCGCGTCGGCGGATTGCGGTGGGCGCTTCGGCAAGTGTGTCCACTTCCACTTCTCCGTCGACGACAACCGGTAGGAGTAGGGCTTCGGCGTACTCGTCGAGCGCCTCGCCGTCTTCACGCAACTGCGTCGCGGTTCGGGCCAACGCTTCGGGAACTCCCCCGCCGAGAATTTCTTCGAGCAGCGGCAACGCCTCGTGCCGCAGACGTACGCGAGTGAACTCGGGATTGTTGTTGTGCGGGTCCTCCCACGGCGTGATGCCCAGGTCGACGCAGGCCGCCCTGGTCACCGATCGCCGGATGCCGAGTAGCGGCCGTCCCCAGGGAGCGTCGAATGCAGCCATACCCTGAATCGATCGCCCACCGGACCCGCGGGACAGTCCGAGAAGGACGGTCTCTGCTTGATCGTCGAGCGTGTGTCCGAGCAGAACCGGGAGGTCAGTCCTGGCGTCGCGCAGAGCGCTGTACCGAGCCTCACGCGCGGCGGCTTCGAGACTCCCACCTTCGGCTACGTCTACGGTCAGCACCGTCGCGGTCCGGCAACCCAGCGCCAGCGCCTGGTCTGCGGCCGAGCGCGCGACGGCATCCGAACCATCTTGTAGGCGATGGTCCACGATCAACGCGTCGACCGAATCGGTTTCCGCCACCGCTGCTGCGGTCAGCGCCAACGAATCGGCTCCCCCGGACAGGGCGACGACCACCCGGCGCCGTGGCTCGAATGCGACCGTCCACGCCCGCACGGCCTGTCGCAGCGCCAGGAGGGCAGGCGTCTCAGGCAGCAGCATCTAGCCGAGAACGCGCTTTACCCACGCGTCGGGATTGTCGATCTCGTCGAGCAACGGCAAGGTCTCGGGCCCGGTCCAGATGGTGTTGAACTGCTCCATGCCGACCTTGAGAACCACCGCGTCGACGAAGGCCTTGCCGCGTACGTACTGCGCCATCTTGGCGTCCATGCCGAGAAGCATCTTGATGATCCGCTGCACGGGGTTGGACTTGCGCTGCCGACGCTTGTCGAAGGCCGCGCGGATCGTTGCCACCGACGGCACCACGGCGGGGCCGACGGCGTCCATCACGTGGTCTGCATGCCCTTCGAGGAGGGTGCCGAGTACAAGCATCCGATCCAGCGCGTCACGCTGAGGTTCCGCCTGCGAAGCGCGCAGCAGGCCGATGATCCCGCCCGCCGTCGCACCGTCACTGGAGTCGGGTTCCTTCCGCGAGCGCAGCTCTGCAGTAAGGCGCCCGACAACGTCGGTCATCGACTCGTCCACCGTCGCACCGAGCGTTTCGACGGATTCCTTCATGTACTCCGCGAGCCACGGCGAGGACGAGAACTGGACCCGGTGCGTGACCTCGTGCAGGCAGACCCACAACCGGAAGTCACTCGGGTTCAGCCGAAGGGACCGTTCGACGGAGACGATGTTCGGTGTGACCAGAAGCAGGGTGCCGTGCTCGCCGGTGAACGGGTCGTACTGCCCGAGGATCGCCGAAGACAGGTACGCCAGCATTGCACCGGCCTGCAGGCCCGCCGGCTTTCCGACGATGAGATTGCCACTGCCGTCAGGGTCGGCGCCGGTGAGATGTGCCATCGACCGCGAGGCCGCCGTGATCCACCCGGCCCGGTCAAGCACGTCAGCAGCCGGGACCGGTAGACCGTCGGCCAGCCCGGTCACTTCACGAACCGGCAGTTCGGCGCGCTCGGACGCTTCGGCGAGTTCTGCGGTTGCCGTCTCGGCCGTGTAGCGAGACATCGCGGGGCCGCCGCGCGCCAGTTTTATCCCGGCTTTGGCGGCAAGACTCCAGTCGACGGCACCACCGAGCGGAGCCGAGGCTTCATCATCTTGTGGAGTCTTTTCGGCCACTATTGGCACCCGCAATTCCTCAATGCTCCGGCAATCGCGTCCAGGGCAGGACGGCTCACTTCTGGCGGCCGGTCATTGGACATCAGTGCGAAGGTGAGCACTCGCCCGTTCTGATCGACCACGAACCCTGACAACGCGCTGGCCGTCGAGAGAGTTCCCGTCTTGGCCCGCACCCAACCCGCACCGGTTCGGTTTCCGGACGCGTAGCGGTCGGACAAACTTCCTGTTCCGCCGGCCACCGGAAGGTAGTCCAGCAGCGGACGCAGTTTCGGATCACCGTCACCGGCCGCAGCCGTCATGACGCGATCGAGTACCTGAGCGGGAATGAGATCGTCGACGGACAGTCCGCTGGAATCGTGCAGCGATACACCGGTGTAGTCGAACCCGGCCGCCTGCAGGGTCTTGCCGGTCGCGTCGACGGCTCCGGTGAACGAGGCTTCGATTCCGGAGGCAATCGCGACCTCACGCCCGATGGTCTCTGCGAGCACGTTGTCGGAATGTTCCATCATCTGCAGCAGCCGGTCGCTCAGCGGCGCCGACTGCACGGTGGCGATCGGCTTGGCACCGGCAGGCGCCGCGCCGAGACTCACGTTGGCGGGATCGACACCGAGCGCCTGAGCGAGCACCTTGCCCGCGTCCAACGCGGGAGTTTCCGAACGCGGTGACTCGTCTTGAGTGCCGTCGTACCGACCACCTTCGATCATCACCGATTCGATCGGGGTGATGTAACCGGCCGCGATGTCCGCGGGGAACCAGCCGGTGGCCATGTTGTCGCCCTTGAACAAGCTCGAGTCCACCACGACGCTGTTCACCGGCGTACCGGCAGCCTTGATCTGGTCGACGAGATCCGCGATGTGCGCTGCGTTGGCGTAGTACCCGCTCTGCCCCTTCGGCGTCGCCGTCAGCGTCGGGTCACCGCCGCCGACCAGAACGACCTGCCCGGGGCTCGTTCCGGGCACCACCGTCGTGGACAGCCGGTGGTCGAGCGGCAACTTCAGCAGTGCCGCCGATGCGGTCAGCACCTTCGTCGTGGACGCGGGCGTCATCGGCGTCGACGGGTCCGTGCTCCAGAGAATGTTTCCGGTGAGCGCATCAGCGACTACTCCGGTGAACTTCCCCAGATCCGGGTTGGCCACGGCCGGGCCGATCGCCGCTGCGATTCCCGACGCGCTCGGGATCGGTGCGTCCGTCGGGACGGGCACCACCTGGGGTGACGGCGTCACGAGCGCAGGCTGAGGCGACGTAGTCACGGTCGTGCTGCCCGCGGTGTCGTCCGACGTACCGAGTTTCACGACGACAACTCCGGCGACGGCCAGTACAACCACTGCACCGACCGCCAGAAGGATGCGGAAGTTACGCCGTCGACTCTCTTCCAACGAGCCGATCTTCTTCTTTCCTTGGCCCGCCAACGCCCCTCCGTCTGTGCTCTGCCTACTGGGTGGTCAGGCAACCTTATCCTTGACCCGATATCCTTCCGACGAATCATTACCGACACGACAGCGAGGAATCGGCGTGGAGTTCGACGTCACCATCGAGATCCCCAAGGGTCAGCGCAACAAGTACGAGGTCGACCACGTAACCGGTCGCGTCAAACTCGATCGCTACCTCTACACAGCTTTCGGCTACCCGGCCGACTACGGCTTCATCGAAAACACCCTGGGTGAGGACGGCGATCCGCTCGACGCCATGGTCCTGCTCCCCGAGTCGGTCTTCCCCGGCGTCATCGTCGAGGCTCGCGCAGTCGCGATGTTCAAGATGGTCGACGAGGCCGGCGGAGACGACAAGGTCCTCTGCGTTCCGGCCGGCGACCCCCGCTGGGATCACATCCAGGATCTGGGTGACATCTCACAGTTCGAGCTCGATGCGATCAAGCACTTTTTCGTCCACTACAAGGACCTCGAGCCGAACAAGCACGTCGAGGCAGCCAACTGGGTCGGCCGCGCCGAGGCAGAGGCCGAGATCGAGGCTTCGATCAAGCGTCTCGCTGCCAACGGCGGTCACTGAGCTCGAGTTCTCAGGCCTAACGAAAATCCCCGCACATCGGAAGATGTGCGGGGATTTTTGTGCTGTTTTTACTCGCCCTTGCAGTTCCTACTCACCCTTGCAGTTCCTACTCACCCTGGAAGACTGGCGGGCGCTTCTGGAAGACGGCGGTGATGGCCTCGGTCAGATCCTGCGAAGGCAGGAACGCCGCGTTCCAGGCTGCGACGTAGCGAAGGCTGTCGTTCACGCTCGCGCTGCGGGTGTGATCGAGCACGTCCTTGATCCCGTGGACGACGAGCGGCGGGTTGAGCGCAATCTCCTTGGCGGTCGCGCGCGCCGCTGCCAGTACCGCGTCGGCATCTTCGAAAACGTCGTTGACGAGACCGATCTTCTCGGCGCGCGCTGCGTCGATGTCCTTGCCGGTCAGAGCCAACTCACGCAGGTGTCCGTCGCCGATGATCGCGGGCAGACGCGCGAGGCTGCCCATGTCTGCGACGATCGCGACCTTGACCTCGCGGATGCTGAACTTGGCATCGGCACTTGCGTAGCGGATGTCCGCCGCCGTGATCAGGTCGACGCCGCCGCCGATGCACCAGCCCTGCACAGCTGCGACGACGGGCTTGCGGCAATCTGCGACGGCATTGATGCCCGACTGCATGCGCTTGATCATGTCGTGGAACTTGGTGCGCGGGCCTGCCTGAGCCTTGTCCGCGAGGACGGCACCGAATTCACCGCTCATCGCCGGCAGGTCCAGTCCGAACGAGAAGTGCTTGCCGGAACCGGCGATGACGATTGCACGCACCTCGGGGTCGGCGTCGAGGTCGGCGAAGATTTCGGGGAGTTCACTCCAGAAATCCGGCCCCATCGCGTTGCCCTTGCTCGGCCCGATCAGCGTCACCTGGGCGATGTTGTCTTCGCGCTCGACGGTGAACGCATTCCAGCTCTTCTGTTCAGTCATTACTCAAGAGTAACTAAAGGTCCGGCTCAGCCGAAGACCGCTGCCTTCATCCGAAAATTCCTGCCTCGTCAAGTACCAGTACGACGAGGGTGACGGCCATCAGGGCGAACATGATGAGCATCGCCATCCTGGCCGCCCGCTCACTGGTCGGTGGGAAAACGCGCTGCGCCGGATGCTCGGCCACGTACTCGGACAAGGACATGGTCCTGGCACGTGAGCGTGTCGGATTCTGTACCGCTGCTGTTGTAGCCATGTCGGTGATCCTTTCAACTACGCAATCTCAGTCAGGTACCCCAAAGGTGAAGTACCCGACTGAGTTCGACTTCTCCAATGTAGACCCGCAGATCGAAGAAGTCAGCGTGAGTTTGGTGCGAATTACCTGAGAGTCAGTCCACACAGGGAATGCCGCCATTCGCGTCGGCCCGGATGGGTGATCCCTGCGCTCCCGTATCGGGAACGGTGCCGGCGGATACCGACGAGTCCGACTGCGCCGGAGCGGCCGAGAACACGGTCTGCGCATTGTCCTCACCGATCAGTACAGACACTGATTCGGCCGCTGCCTGCTCGTTAGGCACTGCGGCCACGCCCAACTGCTCGGCCAGCGCCTCTGCGACGGCTTTGGCGCCGACTCCATAGCTGACCACCGACTTTGCCGTCGCAACTGCGGTGCTCACCTCTCCGACTTCGACTCCCGACGCTTTCATCGCCGCTGCCAACGCGGCGCCCAACCCGTCCGTCGCGGTTCCGTTGCGGATATCCACAACTTCGTTCCCGGTCGAGACAGCAGTGTCCATCGCAGGTGCAGATGCCGAGTCACCTCCCGCGAAGATCCGCGACACTTCACTACGCAGACGCGCCGGATCGACCATGTTGACGTCCTGGCCGTCGACGGTCTCGTATCCCTCGATGGGCAGGGTGTAGAAGTCGATGTTCCCACCTGCGAGAGCGCTTGCCTGAGAAGCGAATCGGACGGGATCCATGGCGGAATCGATCACCACGTCCTTCTTCACCACGTCGGCCAGTGCCGTCATCTTCGGAATGTTTCCGATGACGCCGGAGCCCTTCAAGTTGGCGATCACCGCGCTGATGAAAGCCTGCTGCCGGTGGGTGCGATCCAAGTCCCCGTTGTCCAGGCCGTGGCGTTGACGGACAAACGAAAGTGCCTGTGACGCATCGAGAGTCTGAACTCCGGCCGGGAAGTTGGCGCCCGAGAAGTCATCCTGCACCGGATTGTTGAGGCACACCTGAACGGGGCCGATAGCCGAGACGACGTCGTAGAAGCCCATCAGGTTCACTTCGGCAAAGTGATCGATCGGAACCTTGAGCAGATTCTGCACGGTGGTCAGTGTCGACCGCCTTCCGACTTCACGCGCTTGTTGTTCTCGTGCAGCAGGATCCGTCACACCGTCCGCTATGAGTTTGGCGTCCGCATCAGCCTTCGCCATTCCGTACGCTTCCTTGATCTTGGCCATTCCGTAGCCGGGTACCGCGACGTAGTCGTCGCGTGGGATCGCCACTGCACTGGCCTTGCCGCCATCGCCCGGAACATGGAGCAGGATAAGCGTGTTCGTGTTGTATCCACCCACATCACTGTCCCCCGCATGCAGCTTGTCGGTGACGAACTCAGCCGGCAGGTCGCTGCCGTCCATCGCTTTACGACTGTCGAGCCCGATCAACAAGATGTTGGTATCCCCGTCGAGAGAACTTCCGGCGTCCTCACCGAGGGCGGAGAGCGCATCCGACCGGTACAGCCCCGACGTCAGATCCGACTGCACGTACCACCCGATTCCGACGCCCACCAGAATCGTCGTCGACAGGGACGCCGCCGCCAGCTTGCGCCCCACCGAGAGCGTCGACCGCTGCGGTTGACGCCTACGCCTGTGTCTGGTTGCCGAGTGTCGAGGTCGCGGTTCCACGGCCGACACGCTATCCAGCGTTCCTGAGTAGAACCTGTCGATACCGGACACGGCTGGTCATTGGCTGAAAAAACGCTGAGAATGAAGTCCGAATAGGGCAAATCTGCTCTAGGCTCCGCCCTGTGGACCGCCGACGCTTCCTCAGTGCCCTCGCAGCAGCAACTCTGACCGGAACCGCCGCGGTGACCATGGGAACCGCTTGTTCGTCACGTTCGGTCGGGACGGCAATCGCTGCAGCCGACGAACCAACCGACCCCGTCCCTGTCCCGGATCTCCCGCCTGCCTTGTTGCCGCCTCCACCGCCGTCTGCCCGGGTGCCGCTGCCCGCCGGCGGATCGTTGACCGCGTTACCCGGCGGTGGGGATCTGTTTGCCCTGACGGTTGACGACGGAGCCAGCTCCGAAGTCGTGCGCCTCTACACACAGTTCGCAAAAGACACCGGCATCCGTTTGACGTACTTCGTCAACGGGCAATACAACTCGTGGACCGAAAACGCCGGACTTCTCAGACCGCTGGTCGAGAGCGGGCAAATTCAGCTCGGCAATCACACCTACTCGCACCCGGATCTGACGTCCGTGTCGAAGCAGCAGATCGCAGACGAGCTGACGAAGAACGGCACGTTCCTGCGCAACACCTACGGCGTGGACGCGGCGCCGTACTTTCGGCCGCCGTACGGAAGGCACAACGCGACAGTCGATTCCGTGGCCGCGAGCGTCGGCTACACCGTGCCCACCCTCTGGTACGGATCACTGTCGGATTCTTCGTTGATCACCGAGGAGTACATCCTCCAAATGGCGAACCAGTACTTCAATCCGGGGGCCATCGTGATCGGGCACCTCAACTATCTGCCCGTGACCCACGTGTATCCGCAACTGGTGGACATCATCCGGAGCCGAAACCTGCGGACTGTCACGCTCAACGATGTTTATCTGAAGCCGTGACGCCGTGGTGACCGCAGCCGACAACGAGGTCCCGGCCGACAACACGGCTCCGTCTGTGAAACAACGCACCGAGGCCTGGCTGCTCGCGGACATCACCGAGGAACCAGCCGGACATCTGGGGCCACACCGGATGGCGCCGAAGAAGGAGAAGCGCCACCCGTGGTGGAAGGTGATGTGCCTGACGGGTGTCGATTACTTCTCCACTCTCGGTTACCAACCCGGTATCGCGGCACTGGCGGCCGGCACGTTGGCTCCCATCGCGACAGTCGTGTTGATTCTGCTGACACTCTTCGGCGCTCTACCGGTCTACCGGCGAGTGGCTCGCGAGAGTCCGCACGGCGAGGGTTCGATCGCCATGCTCGAGAAGCTGCTGCCAAAGTGGCGCGGCAAGATCTTCGTTCTCGTGCTTCTCGGCTTCGCGGCCACCGATTTCCTCATCACCATGACGCTCTCGGCTGCCGATGCCACGGCGCACCTCGTCGAGAACCCTTTTGCTCCAACCTTTCTCTCCGGACACACCGTCGCCGTCACCCTGGTTCTGCTCGCGCTCCTCGCTGCGGTCTTCCTCCGCGGATTCACCGAAGCGATCGGTATCGCGGTCGGATTGGTCGCCGTCTACCTCGCCTTGAACGTGGTGGTCATCTCCGTAGGTTTGTGGCACATCGCGACCGCGCCGTCGTTGGTCACCGACTGGACGCGCGCCATGACCACCGAGCACGGAAACCCGGCGATGATGATCCTGATCGCGCTGATCGTCTTCCCGAAGTTGGCTCTCGGTCTGTCCGGCTTCGAAACCGGCGTCGCGGTCATGCCGCAGATCAAGGGCGATCCGCACGACACCGAACAGAATCCACGTGGCCGCATCAAAGGTGCGCGGCGCCTGCTCACCACGGCGGCGCTGATCATGAGCGGATTCCTGCTGACGTCGAGCCTGGTCACCACCATCCTGATCCCAGAAAACGAGTTCCAACCCGGAGGCGCTGCCAACGGTCGCGCGCTTGCCTTTCTCGCCCACGACTATCTGGGTGAGATCTTCGGAACCGTCTACGATCTCAGCACGATTCTGATCCTCTGGTTTGCCGGTGCATCGGCAATGGCAGGGTTGCTCAATCTTGTTCCGAGGTATCTCCCCCGCTACGGCATGGCGCCGTCGTGGGCCCGCGCCGTGCGTCCGCTGGTCCTCGTGTTCAGCGTCATCGCCATCACTGTCACGATCTACTTCGACGCCAATGTCGACGCTCAGAGTTCCGCGTACGCAACCGGTGTCCTCGTGCTCATCTCGTCGGCGACCGTCGCCGTTGCACTGTCCGCTCGTAAGCACGGTCAGCGAAAACTGTTCGTGGGGTTCAGTTTTGTCGCAGTTTTGTTCGTCTACACGACGATCGCGAACATCTTCGAACGTCCAGACGGTGTGAAAGTGGCGTCGTTCTTCATCGCCGCGATCATGGTGGTGTCCTTCCTTTCCCGGATCTCGCGAGCCTTCGAACTACGGGCAACCTCCGTCGAATTCGACGAGACCGCGCTGCAATTCATCGCCGAGGCAGCCGAGAAGGGTTACCTCGCGATGGTGGCGCACGACGTCGACCGTCTCGACGAGGACGAGTATCGGCAGAAGGAATCGCAGCAGCGCGCCGAAAGCAACATCCCGGAGGCGGAGTCGATCATCTTCATCGAGGTCAACGTCACGGACTCCTCCGAATTCAGCACCGACCTCCTCGTCCACGGCCGACAGCGCGGTGTGCACCGGATTCTGTGGGTCGACAGCCCGGCCGTCCCCAACACCATTGCGGCGGTTCTCCTGCGGACGAGGGACATCACCGGCGTGATTCCCGACGTCTACTTCGAGTGGACGGAGGGAAACCCGATCATGTACCTGCTCCGCTTCCTGTTCATCGGTGAGGGCGAAACCGCTCCCGTGACCCGTGAGGTCCTCCGCCGCGCCGAACCCGACCAGTCCCGCCGGCCACACGTCCACGTCGGTTGACGCGGCAAACGATGAGCAGAGGGTTGGTCCAGGCCATGCACCAGGGAAGATCGCACAGAAAGAAGTGCTGCGTGCCTATATTCAGGCGAAACTCGCGGATATCACATCTTGCGTGCGAGGCTCGCCCTGAAACCCATTGCGATGGTGCGGATCTATAGGACGATCGGCCCCCGCTGCACCCACACGTCGAAGCGACTGGCTATCGCAGGTTCGATTCGTCTGTCACCAAGCGATAAAGAACGTATCCAGAAAACACTATTATGGAGACGACGCAGAGTACGAGCATGATGTCGAAGAAGATAGTCATGTTTCCCCTCATGGGTTCGACCAGAATCGATTCGTTTATCCCCGCGAAAGTTTCTCCGTGAAAATGTCCTGTTCCGCAGCTCCAATCGTGTGAAGGCGATAGCGCCTCACCACCCGAGGCACGGCTCAGCACTCCTGTGGAGTCGGATATGTGGCGGCATCGTGAGCAGAAGCAATGGGCGAGGTTCCTCCGACAGTCAATCGTTCACCGTTTCGCCGCTTCCTCACAGCCGCGGTGATCAGTTCGGCCGGCTCGTCGGTGACAGCGGTGGCGATGCACACTTGGGGCGCGCACCTCGTCTACAGCCCAACGCGTTCCGGCTTGGACCGCTTCATGCTCGGTCCCGCCGAACACGTCGGCCAGATTCTTCCTGCCGCCCACAGGACGGCGCGCCGCGACAGCAACACCCACCACTAAAGCCAGTGCCGTATAGAGCGCGATCACACCATGAAGGCCACCGCCGATCTACCGGGAGCGCCCGACGCGAACTCCGCTCTTGCCGGTCTCGGCACTGAACAAGTCTCAGCCAACCAACGGCACTTCGGTGATGGCGTCGGCGGTCACGAGCATGTCGATCTCGACGCTGTTGGTTCCGCCGGCAACGGGGACGCTCACAGTAACCCCAGAGCCATTGGCTGTCGTGCATTTTCGCCCAGAATGTCAATTCAGATAGCGACTTCCATCGAAACTGGTTGTTGCACAGTCATTTAAGAAAAAGAAGTGACATAACGTGAAGTTGCTGGTGAGATATTTCGACTGGAACCGCTCTCGATCCCGGCAACAACCACGGACTATCGGATCCCCGTCGCACAACGAAAGAGGTGCGGGCCAATTCACATGATCAACTGTCTGCGCCGCCTCGGATGTCGCCGCGGTGCAGGGACGCGAGTTCGGCGAGGTGAGTTCCGACCCGATCAAGCGGGACACCGACCGTGACGAGATCGCGAGAACCTCGTCCTGCACCTATCCCACCGTATAGGTCGGCAGATGCACACAATGGCCTAACGTCGACCACGTCCAGCGCCGTCGTCTCGACAGCAGGACCCACACCACCATCAAATGCCGAGAGCTGCGTGCATGGTGCGATATTGAGCGTCCTTTTCGCCCTTCCGGACTTACCCGTGGACGTGCAGACTCATACAGTTACTGTGGACGCGTAGTCACACTTAGTTTACTGTGGGCACGTCTGAGATAGATGCCACAAAGGAGCCCGAAATGCAGTTCCTAACACCTCGTCGCACGCGGCGTAACGCGCCACCTGTCCGGTTAACTCCGGGGCGCAATACCGTCAGCGAACATCGCGATTACCACGACACTCTGCGCACACTGTCCGAGGCATCCTCGACAGGGCTCCACTTCGAGGCGTTCAAAGACATCGCCTGGAATTCGCCCGAGTTCGCCGCCCCCGCGGACGACCCAAGATGGACACTCCCCGCGGTCGACCCCTTGTCCCACACCGACTGGTACCGCGCGCTCTCACCCCAGGAACAACGGCGGGTTGCCCGGATTCGGCTCGCATCTATAACAAAGACCGGCTCCCAGTTCGAGCAACTGCTCCTTCTCGGCGGTACCCAGTTCTTGATGGGCCTGGCGAACGAGAACCCCGAATTCCGCTACTTCATGCACGAACTCACCGAAGAGACGCACCACATCCAGATGTTTCAGGAGTTCACCAACCGGGTGGCTCCGGAGGTCCACGGTGCCCCAACGTGGCTTGTCAAGGCCTTCCCCCTGGTCGGTTCGCTGGGATCGCTGTGGCCCAGTTTCTTCTTTCAGATCATCCTCGCTGGAGAGGAGCCGATCGACCACATCCAGAAGAGCATCATGCGCGGCGGTGGCATTCACCCGCTCACCGACCGCATCATGCAGATCCATCTCGCCGAGGAAGCACGTCACATCGGGTTCGCCCATGCATGGTTGCGCCATCACGCTCCGCGCATGAGCCGATTCAACCGCCTCGCACTCGGCCTCACCACGCCTGTAGTCATGCGCATAGGGTTTTGGTCCATCGTCGTCCCGAGCCGGCAGGACGCGACGTTGCTGGGTATCCCCCGCAATGTTCTGCGCGAGACCTATTCGATGCGCAACCCCGATTTCCGGCGACTCCTTGCAGAGTCCTGCGCAGACGTCCGGAGCCTCGCCGACGCCAACGGAATGCGCACCCGGCTCACCCTCTGGTCCTGGCGGCTTACCGGAACCGACGGCCGACTGTCGCGTTACCGCAACGAGCCGTCGAGGGCCGCGGCTTGACGATCTGCAACCCGCGACGCAGCTGCCCCTCTCCCACTTCGACAGACAGCTGCGTTACCCACTCACCGCGGTCGAGGCAATGGCGCACAGATATCAGCGCGCCAACCACAGGCCCACACCCGAATCGCCCCATCGAATTGTAGGAAGCACATCCATCGAGGCCGAACCGGCGACATCAGTGCCGGCGAAGACGCAACATTTCCAATGACATAGCGAATTCACTTTTGCTACTACAGGTTTCGGCACACCGTACTGCGAGCGACGTTCAGCACTTCCGCGATTCGGTCATGGATACGCCGTCGCCCTTCATCTTGGTCCGGCAATAGAGTCACAGCCCGACCACGCCGAGCAGAGCTTCTCCTGGATCGACGACGGCAACAACGGCCGCAACGAACAGCAGCGCCATCGCAATGGTCATCACAGCACCGAGCGATCCGAGGGCGACGAACATCCGACAGTGGGCACCGTTGATCGTGTCCGACGACCTGTAGCGTCGGAAGGCGATGCGGGTTCCGGTTGCGACTACAGCGATCACCACGGCGGTAGCGACAATCGCCGCCCAGTTGTAGTGCTCAACCTGTGTGAGCAACTCGAGCAGTGGCGGCCCGGAGTCTCCGCTCTGCACACCGTTGTCGATCAGAGACTGCGCTGTCTGCCCGTCCGCGTTGTCAGCGGAGAGCATCGGAAGCAGCGCGACTACGGGTGCGACCGTCGACTGGATGTTGAGCACAGCCACAAACACCGAAACCAATGACAGCACAGTCGTAGTGGCCGCCGCGACCACGCAACCTACGCCGGCCGTCAGAGATCGCCGCCACAGAGTCGCCGCGAGCAGACCCAGAACCGCGGTCAGCAGCACCGAGATGACGATCTTGATCGCGTGCCACTCGAACCAGTAGTCCACCATCTCCGCCAAGCCGGGAGGATAGGTGCGGACTCCGCTACCCCAGTAGTCGACCAAGCCGCGGCCGAGCAGCACACTAATGACGGATTGATCTTGGAACTGCGGATAGCGTCCGCGTAACAACGCGGCCGGGCCCAAAACGAACGCGGCCACCAATGCCGCTCCGGCGCATGACAACGCAACGATCGACCAGCGGCTTCGGTTGACGGACGTGCTCATTGACGACTCCCTTCCGGGAGAGAGTCAATCAGCAGGTACTCGACTGCACATCCATCTGCAGTACTACATCTGACGAACGAGGTACCAGCTCAGGATTCGATACTCGATCGCCGGCCGCGCCGGACTCTGGCAATCGTCACCGCGGCCAGGATCAACCCTGCAACCGTGATGAAGTCGGATTCGGTCACCCCGCGCGAAGGCCACGCTTTCGGCCGCCGCCATCGAGGGTAGGACCGCCTTGGTGCTGGCCGTGCTTAGTGGACAATGCGAACATGACGACCTGCGCTCCTGCTCAAACCGTGCACTTTCATCAGAAGCATTACACGGCAGTGGTTTCTGGCGCGAAAGTTTCCACCGTCCGCTGGCGCGAAGACATTCACGAAGGGCCGGCAATTTTCATCTTCGATAAATCACCCGACCGCCCGCCCCCTTTCAGGACAGGTCACCGCTGTAGAAACGTACGATCTCGCTCATCTGTCGCCGCTAGCAGCCCGCCAGCCACCCGGCACCGACATGACGAATTTCGCAAGACAACTCCGGGTCAACTACTACCCCGAGATGCCTGAAGACGCTGTTGTTCAGGTGGTCGTCATAGCCACCGGTCACCACGGGGATTCGTCACTGCCCCCGACGTAGTGCAACCGAACTCAGCCATCGAAAACGTCTGTTGTACTTCCGTGTGCGTCGAGGTCTGCACTGCCGGCGCCGATCAGGTAGTTGCGGCCAATTCTGGCTGGGTTGATCGGTCCAGGCGCGCTGGCACTCGTCCGGGGTCAGCGTTGTCGTGGATCCTCTGCGACAGGGCCGCCTTCGTTTTCCCACCGATCCAGTGCGCGTTTTTCCTGCTTGGCGGCGGTGTCTTTGCGTGGTCCGAGTGATTTTACGGACTTGAGTAGTTCTGTGAGTCGGCCCATGACCGGACCATACTCGACTTTCCGGCGAAGCTGACCCAGGGTTGGACGTATCTCCATCTGAGATGCCATAGGAGACTTCGACGGCGTCGACAACCACGAAACCTCCGCCCCACCCTGCTTGCACTACCCGCACGAGAACGCACGATCCGGGTGCAGGGCGGCGAATTGCCAGCGGGCCAACTCGGAGTGCGATTTCGGGACCGAAATGTTCGCGGCCAAACCGCGAGCACGACGGCGGCGACGCTTCGCACGACATCGCCGCGACGTTCGGCGAGAATACTGGACCTAGGCCGGGAAAATCGGGTGCTTCAGCCGTCGAGATAGGGATAGGTTGTGGTGCGTGAGCGCACAAGTGATCATTCTGACCGGCCCACCAGGGGCAGGGAAGTCGACCCTCGCCGCGAAACTTGCCCGCGGTTACAGCAAAGGCGTTCATCTGCACACAGACGACTTCTGGCACTGCATCGTTTCGGGCGCGATACCTCCGTACGAGCCCACGTCCGATGCGCAGAACCAGACTGTCATGGATGTGATCGCCGGCGCCGCCTATACCTATGCTCGCGGCGACTTCACCACGGTGATCGACGGAATCATCGGGCCGTGGATGCTCCCCCACTTCCGAACACACGCGACACAGCACCCGAACTTGGCGGTCCACTACATCGTGCTCCGGCCGCAGCGCGACATCACGCTGAAGTGAGCCCAAGCCCGAACCGCGCCAAGCGCCTTGATCGACGAGGGGCCAATCCTCTCGATGTGGGATCAGTTCTCCGACCTCGGCGAGCTCGATGATCATGTACTGGACACGTCGGGCGACGAGGAAGAACAGAGTGCCCAACAAGTGGCAGCGGCCATTCGCGACGACCGTTTCCGACTCTTTGCACAGTAGCGGCTCAATCCGCCGGAAACCGTCTTGTTGCAGGCCATCTCGCGGGCCATACGAGGCATACCAGCCAGGGACCCTTCAACCGGAGTGGAAAGCCCTCTTTGGTTCGCCGACTGCGGTCTCGGCTTTCGCTGTCAGTCTCAGAATCGGCCGTGAACTGTTGAGACCAAGGCTGTTTCTGAGGCACCAGAGGATGAGACATGTTCCCGTATGTGACTGAGAAATGAGTGCAGACCACCAGCTAACCCTCGTCCGCCGACAGAAAACGGTTCCGGAGCGAAATCGATTTCAACAGTTGTCGAATCGACAGCGTGTCCGAGAAACCCGTCTCACCTTGTGGGGAGTTCATTAAACAGGTCTGACAATTCTGATTCGGGAATTTCATGGCCTCGGGCGGCCTCGCGTGATCCGGTGACTGCAGCTCAGGAACCACCGTCCGTCCTCGGTGGTGTCGAATCCTTCTGTGAGGGAGCGGAATGCGATGCCGCGCCCGCCGAGTGTGTGGACGGTGCCGATAACGTGGCGGACACCGCTTCTGTTTGGGCGACGAATACCGATTCGAGTATGTTGCACCCGAACCGACCTACACACGGTCTACCGATGAATTTTGTCGAGTTGACACTATCGAAGGATGACCCTTGGTTTTCGAATCCAGCCACCCGATGATGATTGCCCTCGACATTGACGGCACCCTGCACGTCGCGGAGGACACGAATCCGCTCGCGCACGAAACGATCAGCATCGCAGTGAGATCGGCTGTGCGGGCAGCTGTTCGATCCGGAGCCCACGTCGTGCTGTGCACCGGCAGACTCGCCCCCGCCACACGACCGTTCCTACTCGAGCTCGACATCATGACGGGGTTCGCGATCTGTTCCAACGGGGCCGTGCTGATCGATGCCGCAACCGGGAAAATCGCGGAGCAAGTGGTCTTCGATTTACGCACTCCCATCGCGGCACTACGCGAACAACTACCCGGCGCGATCTTCGTAGCCGAGAACCCGGGCATCGGGGTCAGAGCAACCGGCCCTGTCGACGACGCGGATATGCACCACGGCGAGGTCGAGCTGGTCGATATCGACGAACTTGCGACCACGCCGACCACCCGACTAGCGATCCACTGGCCTGGACGCAGTGGGCAGGAGCTGACCGAAATCTTGTCTACTCTCGACCTCCCCGGCATTCGAAGCCTGTGCTACGAAGACGAACCACTGGCCGACTTGACCGCAGCCGGCGTAAGCAAGGCTGCGATGCTGGAAAGGCTGCGCATCGAGCTGGGCGTCGCCGCAACACGGACCCTAGCCGTCGGTGACGGCATCAACGATCTGGAAATGCTGGACTGGGCAGCTCACGGCGTGGCCATGGGTCACGCACCCGCTTCCGTGCTTGCCGCAGCCGACCAGATCTGCCCACCAGGCACCGAGGACGGTCTTGCCACCGCATTGTCGACATGGTTCCGATAGAACATCTGGGCTGTGCGCGGCGCGTCGTGGACGCCTTGGATCTCGGTCATCAGATCGTCGAAACGGAACATCGGCGCTGGGCGGTCGTCCCAGACCCGCTTGAGTGCGCCGGGTTTCATCTGCTCGAAGCCGACAGCCAATGCGCATTCGACGGTGCCGCTGGCGACGGCTTGGCGTGCGAGGAAAAGGGCCGAAGATCCTGTGGCGCCCTGACATCCAGCGGTGGAACATGCCTTGGACGTAATGGGTGAAGCACTCATTCTCGTACCCGTCGCGTTCTTCAGTGCGAGGTATCACGAAAATGCTTGCGGGAGAGCCTGTTTCGATCATGGTGATGCCTTCCCTCGAATCGGTAGAGTCGCCCCCCCTGTCGCCATGTCGAGTACTTCTGTCAACTTCGCAATGCCAAACAACCGTCCCGGGCTCAGCACCATATCGGGCGTGCTCGACTACAGTTCCCTTCATGGGACGGACCTGCGGAGTCGGACATGTGGCGGCATCGTGAGTAGAAGCGATGAGTGAGGTTTCTCCGGCCGTCAATCGTTCATCATTTCGCCGCTTCCTCACGGCCGCGGTGATCAGTTCGGCCGGCTCGTCGGTGACAGCGGTGGCGATGCCCATTTTGGTAGTGCAGCTTCTAGACGCGACGCCCTTCGAAGTCGGTATGGTGAACGCGGCTCAGTTGATTCCTTATGCGGTGCTCGGGTTGTTCGCGGGGGTTTACGTCGATCGGTGGCGGCGCAAGCCAATCCTAGTGTGGGCCAGCGTCGGTCGAGCGGTAGCACTCGGCACTGTTCCGCTTCTGTGGCTCGCCGGCCTTCTGCACATCTGGGTCCTGGTCATCGCGTTGCTGTTGTTCGGCTCCTTCTCGGTGTTCGGCTTCGCTGCGATGCAGTCCTTGTTACCCCGGCTGGTTCCACGCAGCCAACTGGTGAAAGCAAACGCTCGACTCGACCAAGCCGACGCAGCAGCAACGACATCGGGGCCAACGGTCGGGGGCGCACTCGTAGGCCTGCTCGGCGCTCCCGTGGTGATTGCCGTCGACGCAATCAGCTATCTCGCTGATGCCGCACTCAATTACGGTCTCGACGTAGACGAGCCGCGACCCGCTTCTCGCTCCCGCAACCTGATGAACGAAGTGCGTGAGGGTCTGAGATTCACCTACCGCCACCGCACTCTCAACCCGCTCGCAATATCGACACACGTGTGGTTCCTCGCCAACGGAGCCGCGTTGACTGTGCTGTCTCTCTTCGCCCTCCGCTCACTCGGGTTCAGCGCCTACACATACGGCCTGCTTCTGACGACGTTCGGTGTCGCAAGCCTCCTCGGAGCGTCCAGTGCACATGCGATCGGCACGCGAATCGGACCAGGACGAACGGTCATCCTCGCCCGCTCGCTGTATCCCCTCACCTGGCTTCTCGTTACCTTCGCGACCGACACACTTGTTGGCCATCTCCTTCTCTTCGCAGCTCTTGGCCTGCAGGGCTTGGCAGCAGGCACGGAGAACGCGAACGAGATGGGCTATTGGCAAGCGCTCACTCCGGATGAGCTTCTCGGGCGCGTGAATGCCGCCCGGCGTTCCGTCAACCGCACCATGGCCGCCCTCGGTGCCGTGACAGCAGGCCTGTTGGTCGGCGCGATCGGCGAACGCCCCACCCTGATCGGCGTCACCATCGTGTTCGCCATCGCGGCAGGCACATTGGCGTTCTCGCCGCTGCGACACTCGGCGCGGGATCTCTGACCTCGACGTTCATCGCAGGTCTACCTCCGCGGCGGCCGAGTTCTCTGACAGCGTGTAATTCCTAGGAGCGTCCGTTCCAGGTACGGGTCATGTTGACACTCGCAGATAGCATCCACGCATGCACGTCGACATCGAAGGCGCCGCCCGCATTGCCCGCCTCGCCGCAGAATTCAACTGGACCTGGGCCGTCGACGACCTCGAACCCTTCTGCGCACAAGCTGGATGGGAGCTCGTTGAATCGGATCAAACCGGCGCCTCGATTCGGACCGGCCTCCGTGTCGGTCAGCCCGAATCGATAATGTTCGGGCGTAACCGTTCGATGCGCTACATCTCAATCTTCGTCTCGGACGTGGCAGATGACGCTACGCCCATGACAGTGGTGCGCCCGCTGCTGGTCGAAGGGTTCACGAACCTCGATGTGGCATTTACCGCACTCCTGGGGACAGCCACGAGCGCCAAACCCGAACCAAAGGCAGCTCTCAGATGGGACCTGCCGAAAGCGGTCATCACACTGAACCGGGGTGTCAGTGCGATCCACCTGCGTCTGAAGAGTCCGGAATATCAAGCATGGATGGATGAGCCTGAACCGGAGTAGGAGGACGAGGACTAGCGACCTAGGCCATCTCCTGACCAGGTTCAGTCGAATTTTGTTGCCAGGAAGAATATTTCAGCAGAACGGTCAAAGTCGGTTCGCCTGGTCGCATCGCACTGTGGCTGGAATGGATCGATGCCGTCGACGGCCTCCGAGCAGTCGAATTCTTCCTGAAGACCGGCGAGGTGGGGCGGTGCACAAGTATGCGCGGATAGGGTGGCTGTAGCGATATCTGCGTGCTACACCTCCTCGTCGGGCTCTAATTGACGATGTACTCGTCGATTTTGTCTTCTTCTGCTCGGTATTGAGGGCTTGCAATGTTCACGAAGTTGTCCCGCTTTCCCCGATAGGCAGTAACCACCACGGTAGACAGGTCCCACCGCATCCTGTCCTCCCCACGACGAGTAGGTAGCCCAAGCTCAGTCAACAATCGATGAGGCAGTCCGCTGAACCACACCCCTGGCAGCCCGCTGGATTCAGCTTCCTGTGTACCCAAGCGATCCGTAACGTCGAAGTCGATCGCCTGGACGCTGTACGTGTCTAGATCCGCGGCCCCCAGGACATGCGATGTTGAGGTCTATGGTTATTGACGCGCCTCGCTCCCGATGTTCGGTGACGGTCCAACCTGCGGCGGGGGCAAGAGCCTCGACGCCATAGCTGCAACGCTCGGCTTCGGCAGATCCTCGGTCAGCCGCGCACTCCTGACGGTGCTGAGAAGATGAAAAGTGGGTCGGACAGGCTCTCACGAAACGCATGATTCACCTACGGCTGGAAGAGATTCCGGACGAAGGAGAGGCTTTCGGGGAGCGCTGCCCGCATCGTCTCGATATGACCGTTCGGATATGTGCGGAATGTAACTGGCTGGCGGTTGGCGGCGAGTTCGGCCGCGAGTTTCAAAGCCAGCGGTGCCGGCACCATCTCGTCCGTCAGCCCCTGCCCGAGGAACACTGGCCGGTCGTACCCGGTCGTCGGGATCTCCAGCATGCCGCGAGCAGCAGCCAGCACCGCGGGATCGTCGAGGGGCCGGTTCACCAGATCGCCGATCGTGACGTCGCCGAGGCCCGATGCCATGTCCTGGTAGCAGTCGGTTTCGGCTCGGGCCAGGGCATCCGTGCCGCGTGGTGTCAGGTAGCGATCGATGTCGAGATCGGGTCGCGCCGCCCGGAGTCCGGCCAAGAGGTACGAGACGAACACGGTGCTGCCGGTCAGTGGCAAGCGGGGAAAGTCCGGCCCCACGAGTGGTGCAAGGTTCTCCAGATTGGACGGCGCCCCGGTCGCGACCGCGCCCCGGTAGTCCAGTTCGGGTGCGTACCGTGTGGCGATCGCTGCCGCGACCATAGCGGCCTGCCCGCCCTGAGACTGTCCGAGTGCCAACCACCGCGGTGAGAGCGACGGTTCGACCGCACGCGCGGCACGCACCATGTCGATCACGCTGTGCGCCGCCGACGGTCCGTCCAGGTACGCGTGGATTCCCGGCGTGCCGAGCCCCACGTAGTCGGTCGCGACGATCGCGTAGCCCTGCGAGAGCCAGTTCGTGAGGTACGGACTGCCAACGGTCCCGGTCACGGTGGGAGCGCACTGGTCGGAAATACCTACAGTGCCGTGAGCCCACGAGATGACCGGCCAGCCGCCTTCGGGTGGGTCGCCGGGGGGCAGGAAGAGCGCGCCCGTACTCAACGCGGGCCGGTTCAGCGGTCCTGTGGACCAGTACGTGAGCTTTGATGCGTTGGCGGCGCCGGGAATCCAGAAGGAGTGCGGCAGGGAAGTTGCCGCGGTCACTGTGCCCGGCGTCGTGATTGGCGCCGGTTCCTGTGCGTGGACGGGCGCGGTCGAGACGGCCGCGAAGGCGAGCGCGATCACCATCAATACTTGGCCGAGCCGTCGTCGGATCATTGCACCGCTCCCCGGATTCATCCGCGTGTACGCCGACTACCATTCTGCGCGAACCGAGGGTGCCGGTACACCGGTTCGACCATCTTCGGGTGCCGCTCCTGCAGTCGAGGGGCCAGCGGACTGTGCGCGACGAAGAACTTCAAGCCGAGGTCAGCCGTGTGCATACCGAGAATTATTCGGTCTACGGTGCACACAAGGTGTGGCTGGAAATGCGTAGTGAGGGCATTGATGCGGCACGGTGCACGATTGATGGGTGTCTTCGGGCTCGAATGCGCACGAAGAGGCATGACCAACCAAGCGCACCGCCATCGCCGATCCACAAGGACATCGCGCGGACGATCTGGTGCAGTGAGGTTCAACCCTGTGACGCCAAAAATGTTGTGGGTGAGCGCTTCAAGTGTTCGGCGACTCGGCCTGAGAGGAGTGAGTATTCATAATCGAGCCGCGTCCAACCCGTCGGACGCGGAACATAGACACCACCGATCACGCTCTCCTGCACCGAAAATTGTTCACGCGTGAGATCAATCGCCGACCCGTCCGGTAACCGGTTCCACCAGTGAAAGTCCACTCGTTCACCTCGAACGTGCACCTCGCCGCGAACCAGGTCACCACCGAAATAGTCGTGCACCACCACCGCAGTAGTCGCACATTGCCCGCGCGCGGGATTCTCCTCCGACCAATCCCCGATGTCTTCTGGAGCGCACGTATCGGGTCCCCATGCAGCGTTCAGTGCTTCGGTCACGCGGACCAAGGAGACGGAATCCATCGACGAAAACTACCATGCAACGTGAACGGCATTTCCTTAGGGAATTCAACTCTGGCAGAGAACAATTGCATCCGTTGCACCTTGCTGCGTCTGCTCCCTTAATGCCGAAATCACAGCTCGCGCACGATAATGGACGACATGGCGCAGTACTGGAGCGAGTATCCATTGTCCGAGGTCGACGGTCAGGTGCCCAGTGCCCTGCCTGTGGGTCGCTACGTCAGCGTCATTTCGAATGGACACGGAGCGCTGACCGCGTGGGTTGCGGGGCCAAGCAGGTGCTACAGGACACCGCATCCGGCATCCGCGCACCCGCCCGTACGGGTTACTCGCGGTGACCCGAGCAGGGAACCCGAGGAAGTCTGGTTCGAGCCATACACCGAAGAAGACCTGCGGATGGTCAACGACGACGTCAACTCCTACCTCGCGGAGGCCGGAGTCCGGTTGCAACCCCGGGGGTACAAATGGCACGTGCTGGTGCCTGAAAGCGTTCGCGATGGCGAAGAACTGGAATACGCGCTGCGTGAGAAGAACCAATACATCGAACCGGCCGAAGTCCTAAGAGCAATAGAGCGATTGTACGAATCACTGGTCAGCCAGATACCGCCGACTTCCTGACCAGTCTCGCCGGTCTACGGTCTCAGCCAGACCAAATCTGTTGCACGATCATCCACAGCCACTCACAGGACAGCTTGGTGAGCGCCTCGCTCCTCTGAATTCCGACACATGCTTCTCACCAATCGAATTCATCGAAACGTCTGATCCGGCACCCGACATCGAACATCGACTACCCCAACGTAGTTCAATGCCAACAAGAGCCTCAGCGCGCACAAGCCATGAAATCGATTCCACACCAATCGAATAGCTTGTTCTGTTGAGAATCCAGGACATTCAAAGCCGTTACACAAAGCCGGCACAACCCCCCCCAACTCACCGTCGGCAAAACGCTAAGCTCGGCGCCATGGTGATCTCGGTACTGGGTGCAGGAATGATCGGCGAAGCCCTCATGTCGGGCCTGCTGCACGGTGGGCACAAGCCCGAAGATCTCCTGTTCACCACGCGTCGGGCCGACCGCGCGCAACAGCTGACCACCAAGTACGGCGTGAAAGTTGTCGAGACTTGGGAGGCCGTCGAGCAGGCGGACGTGCTGGTCGTAGCTGTGAAACCGCAGGACATCGACGTGACGCTCGAAGAGCTGAGCATCGGAATGACAGCCCACAAGCTGCTGGTGACCGTGTGCGCCGGTCTGCCGACGGCACTGTTCGAACGTCGCCTCGGCGACGTTCCGGTCGTGCGGGCCATGCCGAACACCCCAATGGTGGTGGGCGAGGCGATGAGTGTTCTCGCCGCCGGCCGGTACGCCACCGCCGAACATGTGGCCACCGTCAAGGCCATGTTCGAGCATGTCGGGGAGGTCATCGAACTGGCCGAGCCTCAGTTGGACGCCGTCACAGCGCTGTCCGGGTCGGGGCCTGCGTACTTCTTCTACCTCGTCGAAGCGATGGTCGACGCCGGTATCCGACTCGGTCTGCCGCGAGCGATCGCCGAAAAGCTGATCATTCAGTCGGCCGTAGGATCGGCAAAGATGCTCGACGAGTCAGACGACAATCCGAGGAGTCTGCGCGAGGCGGTCACTTCGCCCGGAGGGACGACGATCAGCGCGATCCGTGAACTGGATAGTCGCGGCGTTCACACCGCCGTGCTCGCGGCGATCGAAGCCGCTCACGACAGAGCCGCAGAGCTAGGCAAACAGCACGACAACTGAACGTCCCCCACCGCCAAGTTGGCGCGGTGACCGCGAGTTCGCCCAGGCCGAAGCCACCCATCTGGGACAGGGTGAGTGCGCTAGCGGCATCTGGTCCACAAGTACGGCAGTTCATTGAACCGACAGTTCCTGCGCGGTGGCGCATAGCTCGCAATAGCGTGGGACTCCGGGGAAACAACAGCCTCTGCATGGGCGTCACTGCCTCAATAGTGCTGTTGCACAGACTCAATGACGACCTGGCGGGTTGCTGGGGGCATGTGCAGTATTCGAAAGGTGCTGTATTCCGGCCGACGATGGACACTCAATCATGCGCCCACGCAGTGAGGACCGAACGTCAGTCGACAAAGCCAACAGGGTGCTCATGTGGCTACTGTGGGGATGGGGCGTGGGCAATGTTGCTGTGTGGTGGATCCACCTCGCCCGACGCAGCAGTCGTGAAGTCCAGGTGTCGCTGGTAGCCCAGGCCCCTTCGGTGAACGCACCTGGGTTGATATGGGAGGCTTCCTCGCCTACTGCTCGCTGGCATCCCTCTTCGCAATCCTGATCCGGTACATCCTGGCTCACAGATGATGCCGTCGTTTCCTTATCCCGAGACAACACACCACGGGGTCTGTAGTCCGAAATCGAAAACCCGCCAGACGGAAGTGTCTACTGTTCGCCATACTTCGTGCATGCGCAAAGGGAGCCGGCTGTGGCCGGCGAACGCCGTCGCAGCGTTCGTCATGCTTGTGATCGCCGGAACACTCGTCGTGGTGTCCATCTACGGCGGTCTCTACTACGCGCGTCACCGGACACCCGCTGACGAATTCCCGATCAGTCTCACCTACCGTCACCGGCACTACAACCGCAACGGCGACCCCGTCGCCGACATGCCACGATCTGCGAGTGGATACGACTACTCGAAAGTCGACCACATCGACGACGAGAACATCGACCTGTATGCCGCAATTCGGCCGGGACGGCCCGTCACCACCAGCCAACCCGTCACCGTCCTTGCGCAAGGGGCGAACGGGATGTTCGTCCCGTACACGCTCCAAGGCGGTCCCTGAGAACTCGACGAAACGAACCGACGGTCTACCCCACGGCGCTCTCCCAGCACTCACATCATCCGGCCGATTGCCGCGGGTTCAGGATCCGGGTGAAGTCCTCGATCGGCGTTTCGGCGGCACATCCGTGACAGATGAATCGGTTGATTTCGGGCGCTACCCCATTCCCTGACTGACAATGAGCCAAGGGTCACCGTCAGACTCGCGGGCGAGCATGTACCCCCACGAAGTAGCGCCATTGTGCATCGACGCGACAGTCCGCTGTTCCAAGTCGAAATGAGTCAAGACTTGAACGCCCTGCTGGTACCCGGACATCCCGTTACCCTCGGGGACCTGAGGCAATGGATCCCCGACCTCGATGTTCGTGATGCTGACGATGTTGGTGAACCAACTATCCGCAGTGCTCTCGAACCGCTGCTCGAACTCAGGACTCAGCAAACGCTTCGCCGCCTCCACGTCATGCGCATTCAACGATTCGAGAAAGGCCCGCACAATGCTGGTGGGCGACGCGGACCGAGGGCCCGAACTCGTGACTGTTTCGGGCGCCATTGCGTTGCAGGCGCATATCGAGACTGTGGCGGCGAGCGAAACAACCGCACCAACAACCGATCTCAAGGTCCACCCATTTCTGAAAACCACCATCTCCGATCGCTCACTTCTCAGCACGATGTCGGCGACCACTCGTCAGCAAGCACAGCGAATACCACCGTGTCCGTCCACTCGCCCTTGACCCACATATCTTCCCGGAAATGGGCCTCCCGTCGCATTCCCACACGACGTGCGAGCCGAGCAGAAGCATCGTTTCGCGCATCCATCTGCGCCCTCACCCGATGCAGCGACGGTGCTGCGAACACGAGATCGAGCAACGCGGTCACCGCTTCCGTCGCGAACCCCTTCCCCGCAACCTCCGGGGAAAACACCCACCCGAGTTCCGCAGAGTGTTCGGTCCCTTCGATCAACCATGCCCCCACATTGCCCACCACCCGGCCCTCGTATTCGACGACAAGCGCCAGATGACCGTCGCCGAGGCTTCGGCACAAAACCTTCCGCTGCACTACCTTCCGCGCATGGTCGATTGTCCACGGATCGTCAAACAGAAAACGACACACCTCATGACGGCTGTAATAACGCAGCAGATCGTCCACGTCATCCGCGCAGTAGCCGCGGAGCACCAACCGCTCGGTGCTGACCGGCTCGAATACCTCGGACACTGTCATTACGCCACCTTCCCCCTCGCTTCCCACACGCCCCCGGTCAGAGCACAGAACTGGCGGCGTGATGCCGGAGCCCTGATAGAACTGTCGCATGCCGCTTTCTGCAAAGTTGTTCGCCGTGACCGTCGACTGCCCGCAGCCCAGAGAACTAGCCGAGTTTTATCAGAAGTTCCTTGGTGGACAACTTCGTTCAGGTAACCCGGATTTCGTTGTGCTCACGAGTGAGCAGGATGTCCGCATTGATTTCCAACGCGTTGACAATCATGTGCCAGACCGGTGGCCCAACCCGGACGCGCCTCGTCGACTTCACCTCGACTTCAGTGTCGACAACCTTCCTGAAGCTGAACAGCAGCTGTGTGATCTCGGTGCAGAACTCGCTTCTCACCAACCGGGTGGTCAGCGGTTTCGGGTCTTCTTCGATCCCGCCGGGCACCCGTTCTGCGTCACCTCGTCTCAGGTGGCAGCAACGATCCCACCCCGCTCGGACCCGAACGAGTGAGCTCGAACAACCGATCACGATCGCATGCGCACGATAACCCCCCCGACGCCAGAGCCCATCTCAGTCACAATTGTCGACGTGACAGAAGTCGAGGTCGTCGTCGCCCATAACGAGCGCGCGACTCTGCGGGTCGGCGAGGTGTTCCTCAAGATCGACGCCGATCAGTCGAATACCGACGTCGAGGTCGAAGCAATGCTTCGAGCCCCAATCCCCACGGCGCAGATTCTGTGGCGCAAGCCGCCCGTGCTCGCGCTCGCCGCACTGCGGGGAAACGCGCTCGGTCGCCTCGGCGAACCGTCGACCGCGTCTTCAGCGGCGTGGGCCGCAGCAGGTGCCGCCGTTCGAATGCTGCACGACGCACCGTTGCCGCCCTGGCCCGGCCGTAGTCTCGACGACATCGCCTCAGAACTGGACCGCGAATGTGCATGGCTGACCAGGAGCGGGGCCGTTGCCACCGGCGTGATTGCATCCAACCGTCGGATTGCCGAGATTGCGCTCAGGTCGTGGACTCCGGTGTTCACACACGGTGATCTCCAAGCCTCCCATATGTTCGTCGCCGGCGACGAGGTCACCGGTGTCATCGACTGGTCCGAAGCAACCCAAGGTGATCCCTTGTACGACCTCGCAACACTGACCCTCGGCCACCCGGAACATCTCGATAACGTCGTTGAGGGCTACGGCGCTGACGTCGACCTCGAGGTCATCCAGGCGTGGTGGTCGTTGCGCAGCTTGAGAGTTGTCCGTTGGCTGATCGAGCACGATTTCAATCCAGCCGCACCGGGCTGCGAAGTCGACCTGCTGAACCGACAAGCGATACGCGGATGACGAGAACCGAATCACCAGGATAGTTCTGCCGCGCTTCGATTGGACCGCAATTGCACTGTCGCACCGACTCACAATGACGACCCTGTGGGTTGACTGCGAATGCGCAGCATTCGAAACGTGCAGTATTCCTTCACAGCAATTGCGGCAACTCGAATTCGATCGTTGTCGGAGCCAGGCCGAACTCGGGATATGCCACGGTGATCCACAAGGGCCCCTGAGGTGGCGGGCTGAGAAAGTATTCGCCGCCGGTGGTGATCCCGAACAGGTTCTCGGCGATACCACGCCACGAACGGCCACCGTACAACCAAGGCTCATTCGGGTCGTCGGGGTAGTCACCGGGGTGGGTCGAGTTCGCGAGAATCGGCCCGGTGATGGTGTCGACAATGAGTCTAATTCTGTGCGGTTCACCGGGTTTGATCCGGGATCCGAAATTCATCTGCTCGTTGCTCGGCTGGGCGAGGGAGGGCATCTCCTCGGGCGTAGGTTCGTGCGCTACGACATGGAATGCGAGCCCAGTACGAAATAGCTGCAGGTTGGTCAACCGGAGATCGAAGCAGGGGTCGGCGGGGAACGGTAGGGATATGTCGTATGAAGCGCGAAGGTTGGAATCGGCTTGCGGGAGTCGTCGCCAGTCGGGGAGATCTCGGCTACGAATCAGTTGTTCGGTGCGTGATCGTTCAGGACGATTCAGGGCATCCAGCTTCTCCCTCAATACCGGGTCCGGAATTTGTTCGACAGCCAGCCGCAAGACCTGACCACTGCGCAGTACGTGCGCATCCCACTGCGGGGTGGACCGTACGTAGGCGAAATTGATGCGTTCCGACATCTTGTGATCCTCTCGCCCCGGGTGTTACAAGATCGTATTCCGCCGCCGACCGGCCGCAGACTCAGCCAGACCAAATCTGTTCCACAATCATCCTTTCCGTTGGAGGACCATGGAAGGATGATGAGATGCGTACGTTGATCGCAGCGGGGGCTGCAACCTTCTTGATTGGGGGTCTTATCTGCGTTGGCTTCGTGCTTTGGTGGCTCGGGCAACCGACCCATTGCACTTCGTACGCACCTCTGACATCACAGATCACGGATCCGACTAACTTACCTACGATCTCCCTCTGCCCTGGCAGTGATGAGAGCCCGACGCTGTATCTCATCGTCGGGCTGCTGGCCAGCGCTGCGGTCGGAGCGCTCACTGGGTTCGTTGTCTGGCGCAGCGGAGTTCAGTTGTCGCGCACCCGGTAATTTTTACCCTTCTCACTACCGACCTCGCGGCCTTGTGCTGAAGCGGCATGTGCTTCACCAACCCAAATTCACCACGTATGGAAGCGACACCGCAGGTTGTCGACTCGATGCGCTCGGCGACGACCTCGACGAACTGCTCTCCTACCTAGACGCCTGGTCCGAGGCGATCGTCGATGCCAACTCCTATCCCAAGCGGATTTCCGGGATCTACTACCTCGGCGGTGGCCCGCATTTCGGTTCCGGGTTGACCATAAATACCGCAGCTGATCTGTACGAGGGCAGGGCGTGAATGATGGCTATGACCCATTCTCAGCTAGGCCAAACCTGCTGCACGATCATCCACAGCCACTCACGGACCGGCTGCGGAAACGGACTCCAATACAACCACCAATTGTCCATCTGCGAATCCTCCTCACCTGCACTGTTGCACTGACTCAGTGACGCCCCGGCAGGTTGACTTCGTCAGCGGACTTGTCGGGCGCAAACCTTTGAATGCTGGGTGTCTGAGTCCGCCGTCGGTGTACTCCCGGTATTCCACATCGCACACCAAAAGCGGTCCACATCCGCGTTACCAGACCAGCGCGGCTCACGGATGGACGGACGTAGCACGATAACGGTAGCCATCCTGGTGCGCGTCGGAACCGTACTGCGCAACGAGATCCTCGTATTCGAGGTCCACTAGCTGGCCTGGAGTCAGGACGCGGTACCCAGTCGCCACAATCTCGGAGTAGAACACCCAACAACCGCCGGGAATTTCGGCGGCGTCGAGTACACCCCAGCCCTCATCGGCGTGGAACTCACGGACGACCGCGCTTGCCCGGAGCGGCGGCGGGTCCTCAAATGTGGTTTCGGCAACGAGGTCCGAATCCGTAATCTCAGTGATGGTGCCGTCGGGATCGATGTTCCAGGCTTTGACCCCGGTGAATGTCGGTTCTCGCCCTGGGAAGCTCTGTGGGCCGAAGACCGAGATACCGGCTGCGACGACCGCCAATGCCGTCAGCGCATATCCCCATCGCCGGGAATCCCGAGAGCCCATGGCATGGACGCTACAGGCACCACTACGCCTAGTAGGGGCTGCTCGAATCGTGGGTCGTCGAGCACGGCATCGATGCTGCACTCGACAACTCTGAGCCTCGCCGGTTGCCGCTCGTGGGTTCCTGCGTTGTGTGGGTCAGCTCATTACGCCGCGTTAAGAACCTGAAAACTCGGTGAGCAAACCTTCCTTTCCCAGGTGAAGCGGCGGATTATCGAATTGGCCGCACATCTGGTTACCGTGCGGCATGTCGAGCGCGCCTGAAGGCACAACGGGCCGGGAGGTCACATGCTGCTACATCAATCGATCGGGTTGGAGCGCTTCAACGAACTACCGCGACAGAAGGCGGTTCACGCACTGTTCGAGTGCTGCTGCTCGCTGACGTGGGCCGGGTGGGTCAGCGACGGACGTCCGTTCGCCAGTCACGCGGAGATCCTCTCGCGAGCCGAGGACGCGATTCTCAACCTCTCGGACGTCGACGTCGAACGCGCCCTGCAATGCCATCCACCGATCGGCGTGCGCAAGAACAGCGTGCCGTCCCACCTCGAGCAATGCTCGATCTGGGTTCCGGACGACGCCGTCATGGCCACCATCTATCGCGCCGGCGAGGAGTACGAGCGGAACTTCGGCTTCCGGTATCTGTGGTGTTCGCACGGCCACGACGCCGACGACCTGCTCGAGAACATCGGCCAGCGCATGTCCAACGAACGGTCCGTCGAGCGCAAGGTCTGCGTCGACGAGCTCGCCAAGATCACGCGGACGAGGATCGAGCGCATGCTGGGACCCGAGGACGGTTATCCCGAATACTGAAAAGAAAAGCGGGTGCAGCGCTTTCGCGCCGCACCCGCTTTCATGCTCTGAATCGATCAGAGATCGAACTCGGCCGGAGAGATTCCGACTGCAAAACACATGTCGCGTACGACGCCGCGCTCGTGCTCGTCGAAGTTGCCGTCCGCGCCGCCGATGATGATGCCGATCTGGATGACCGCGCGGGCCTGATCCTGCTTCGACTTGAGCTTGGCGATGGTCGCGGTTGCCTCGACCTTGCCGAACTCGTAGTCCGAGGACAGCTTGCTGCAGTACCAGTCGAACTGCTCACGAAGCTCGTCCGGCGAGAAGACCGCGAGCGACTCGTTGCTCATGATCAGCGCGGCGGTCTTCTGACGCTCCGACGGATCGATCGAACCGTCTGCGGCGGCGATCAACGCGCACATTGCCATGCTCGCGTTCTTGAATTCCTTGTTCTGGAACTGGCTGGTCTTTGTCTTGAGCTGGCCGTTCATCTCCTGAGCCTTAGCCTTCAACTGATCCCAGAATGCCATGAGTCTCCTCGAGTATTGCCGCCACACACCGCGCGTGGTCGTACCACCACTCTGCCTGTGCGCTCGGCAATCCGCCATCGGCCACTAGGTGCGGTCGAACACTGCCAGAATTCGCGACTCGGAGATCGGGTCGAGCACGTCCGGGGTGAAGTGCCATTGCGTGCGGGTCCACGGATCGTGAACCTCCGTCTGCCCTGCTGCCGAAAGATGTTGGCACCCCTCGGACAGTGCGGCGACGGATTCTTCCGCGAAGTTCGACTCGTCCTCTCCGACAATCAGTATGGACAAACCGATTCCCGGCCCGCGTTCGGCGAGGAACATGATGGTCTGTGCGTCTTCGGCGGAGTATCCGTGCGGGAAATCGCTGAGGATCAACAGGCGCAGGGAACTCGGCCCGTCGGCGACGCCACTCATTCGCGCGAGTTCGCCCATGTCGACGGCCTCGGCCAGTGCCCGCAAGCGCGCCGAGATCTCGGTGTGAGCGGTGATGACCGGGCCCGCGAGCATCGGTGCCAGTCGGTCGGTCAGTGGCGTCAGCGAGCCGGTCAGATCGACGACGTCGAGTAGCGGCATCGGGCCGGCGGCCATGACACGCACGGTGACGGCACTGATCAGACCGAGCGCTGCTTTGCTCGACGTGCTGTCCACCCAGATCGGCCGGCGCAATGGCAACGGGACGCAGTACGGAACGGTGAGTGTGCCGCGGTCCGGAGCCGACAGCTCGCCAAGACGCATTCCGTCGCTGACGGCTGTGATCTGGGCCGGATCGGTTGTACCCGCCCACGACACCGACTTCCACGACGCCATCGACCGTGGGAGCACGCCGTCGATCACACCGAGTTCGTGCGCAAGCTGAGCGCTGTCGCGGGCGTGGTTGTCCCGTGCGAGTGAGACGAGGTCGTCGTGACGCTTCTGTGCGGCGTCGCGCGCCGCCACTCCCGCTGCCGAGTTCCGCAACGACGGATCTGCGACGGCAGCGGTCAGATCTTCGTCCAAACGGGCAAGCGCGTACTCGCTGCTGGAGACGAAGGAAGCGGCAGATCGTGAGGCATCCTCGAAGATCATCCACGCGCGCTCGAGGCCTCGGCCCACCTCCAACGGCTCCACTGCGGAGTCCCACGCGGGCGCGGCTGTCGGAGCTGGTTGTGCCGGCTCGTCGTCCACCTCGACGCCGTGCACCGAGATCAGTTCCGCCAGACCACCCGCATAGCCCTGCCCTACGGCCCGAATCTTCCAGGCACCGGACTTTCGGTACAGCTCCCAGCAGATGACCGCTGTCTCGGTACCTGCGGTGGGGATCGCGAATTCGGCCAGGACCGAACCGGATTGATCGCTCAGGGTGGCGGAGAGCCCGGCCGTGCGAAAGGCGCCCGCGGCCGTCGCTGCCGGATCCACGCTGACGATGCACAACACGGCCGCGGCATCGGGGTGAAGTCGATCGAGTTCCACCCGGATGCCGCTCTGGTCGAGTTGCACTCCAGCGGTGGATGGTTGGTTGTAGAACACGAAGTCCGCGGACGTCAATGCCCGCAGGTTCGCGTCCGCTACCAGCGCCGACACGTCGAACGGCGTCTGGCTCTCGGCTCGAAACGTCACCACGGGCGCCTGCAGCGGCGCGTTCTGTCCGGGAACAAAAGTCATACCCACAGCAGCGAACTATGCCATGACCGGGCTCTCTCGGTCAGCCTTGCACGTCCGCCACCACTAGATCGGCCACCGCGGTCATCCCAGCGTCCGTGAAGTGCAAGCGCTGCGCCGTCGACTCCGAGAACAGGCCTTCGAACCAACGCTGATCTGCACTCGCACATGCGTCGTGCCCGCCGGCGATGCTCGCCGCCGCAATGTCGACAGTGCGCACACCGTGGGCGTGGGCGACCTCGTCGAACTTCGTGTTGTAGCGAGCGAAGTAGTCCATGAACCAGGATGCGTCGGCGTCTGAGAACGGAATGTTCGGCCAGCATCCGCGAGAGGAGATCATGCCGCCCTCTCCGATCAGGTAGATGCGAGCGTTAGGCGCGCGCTGCGTGACCGCAGTCAGGATGCGATCCAATTCTCCGGCAGCCCGGTCGATTCCGGATTGGGCGACGGAATTCGCGAGCGGGTCGTACCGGCATCCACGATCGGTTCCTGGCCCCGGAGCGACGCACAGGGGGCCGAGGAAGATGCTGTTGGAGTCGTTGCCGCCGATCGAGATGGTGATCAGGTCGGTGTCCGGGTGAACGGCATCGAGTTGGACAGGCCAGTAGTTCGGAATCAGCTGTGGAGTGTCGATGATGTTCTCGGCGCGTGCCGCGCTGCAAGAGACGTCGGTGAACTCCGCGACCTCGAGTGCCCGAGAGATCTTGCCCGCGAAGTTCTCGTACGAACGCGAACAGGCGTCGGGGTACATCGGTTCCAGCCTTGGGCCGGAGGCGCGGGAGTCACCGAGGGCGACGTACTTGATCCCGGTGCCGGATACACCTGACAGCGTTTCCGACTGCGGCACCGAAGCCTGCGCGATCCCGGTGCTCACGAGCGCCAGCACAACGCCTGCGACAGCCGCCGCCCGACCGAGAAGTTTCCCTCGAATGATCATCTACTGTGCCAAGTCCTCTCGCGCACGGCCGCTCGACTGACGGCTCGACATGCCGCATGAGGTTAACGCACAGAGGGTGAAACGATGTCCGGTTCGACGGACGGCGATCGAAATCACCTACCGCCGAACCGGATTCATCTCGACTATGCAGTCTCGACTCAAGCAGTGAGGAAACGGCCCAGCTGCGGCGCAGCTTCTCCTGCGTGCTTGGCCTGGATACCTTCACCGATGGCCTGCAGCTTCCATTCACCGTTCACGCGGTACACCTTTGCCATCACCATTCCGGTGAAAGCCATGCCGCCCTGGAGCGTGTATCGAGCGAGCTCGGAATTGGTGGTGCTGTCCACGAGACGGCAGAACGCGTTGGAGACCTGCTCGAACGTGTGTCCGCGGTACGAGGTCACGGTGAAGATCACGGTGGTCACGTGAGCCGGGACCCGCTGCAGATCGACGAGCATGACCTCGTCGTCGCCGTCTCCGTCGCCGGTCAGGTTGTCACCCATGTGACGGACCGAGCCGTCCTTGGACGTCAACTGACCGTAGTAGCAGACGTCGACGAGGTTGCCGTCGGCGTACAGGAGTGCCGAAGCGTCGAGGTCGACGTCGGCGGTACGGCTTCCGAACAGGCCGCTCTTCTTGATCGGATCCCAACCCAGACCCATCTGGATCATGGTGAGCGCGACGCCGCCCTCCTTGCGGAGTGTGACCTTCTGTCCCTTGGTCAGGCTGACGGGGCGTCCCTTGACCAGGCTCACCTCGGGCTGCTGGGCCGGCGGCTGGTTCTGCACGGGAGGCGCCGGGGGCGCCTGGTTGTACGTCGGCTGCTGGTTGTACGCAGGCTGTTGGTTGTAGGCAGGCTGCTGCGCCGGCGGGTAGGCCGGCGGCGTCGGTCCCTGGTTGTAGGCAGGCGGCTGGTTGTACGCGGGCGGGGCCGGCGGAACCGGCGGCGCGTTGTACGAAGGCTGCTGCTGCGGCGGCTGGTTGTACGCCGGCGGTGTAGGAGCGACGGACGAGGGCGGGGTGATCGGCGCCGGAGCCGCGACCGGAGTGGGCGGCGGCGGCGCGGGCGCATCGTCGACGGACACACCGTGATCGGTGACCAGCGCGGCAAATCCACCCGCGTACCCCTGGCCGACGGCGCGCACCTTCCATGCACCCTGGCGTCGGTACACCTCGAGCGCGATGACGATGGACTCGGTGGTGAGGCCGTCGATCACGTACTCGTACAACACGTTCCCGGCCGCATCGGAGACCCGAGCGGTCGGTGCAGCAGTGCGCCCGAAGTTCGACGAAGCGTCGTCGAGCGTGATGACGGCGCGAACCTGCTCGATATCGGCGGGTACGCCGGCGAGTGAGACTCGGAGTGAGGCAATGCCACCCGGGTTGGGTACCAATTGCACGCCGGGTCCGGTCGGCTGGTTGAAGAAGACGAAGTCGGCGTCGGAACGAACTTTTCCGTTGCTCGTCACGAGGAGTGCAGACAGGTCAGCGGCCGCAGCCAGCTGAACCGAGACAACTACATCCGAGACGTCCAGCGGGCCGTTCTGCCCTTTGGCAAGCGATACAGACAACTAAATCCCCTTCATAGAGAGCGTGTATTACCCGAGCGCGGAAGAGAACCACCGCAAGATCTCCGCGCTCGCTGCGATACCGGACCTTTCTGTCACAGTAACGGTCGGCCGTTGCCAATTCAGTTCTTCCAGCTCACCGTGCCTGGGCCTGATCGCGAAATCGGAGTATTCGAGCATGTCCGCATCCAATGCGCCGTCACCAGCCGAGATCACGACGGCGGACTGATCCAGATCACCCGACTCGACCAGTCTGCGGCGCACCTCTGCCAGCGCTCGTGACTTCGAGACCGCGTCGGGCATCGTGTAGATCTTGCGGCCTTGACGCGAGACGTTCCAGCCCCGCGTCACGCACCACCCATTCCATTCGGTTTCGAAATCACTCGGCATCACGGCCAGATCGACGACCAGGTATGGAAACAGGTCGTCGGCAACACGGATGGAGCTGACCCAGCTCGAGTCGATCCGCGATTCCAGTTCCGCCTGAACCTGCGGCAACTCGGCGCCGGACTTACGGGTCGAACGGTCGATCTCGTTTCGCCAGTCGCGATCGGCTTCGCCGTCTACGAGGATGTTTCCGCCGTTGCTCGTGATCGCGTACTTCCACGGTCCGCCGGGAAGATCGATCCGCTGGAACTGCGCAATGGTCCTGGTCGTCGTCGGAATTACCGGAACCCGCGAGCTGAGCGCGGTCAGCAGTTCGATCGATTCGACGCTCATGTGCGAGAGCGGACCGCCGTTGTAGTACTCGACGCACAGCGGGCTCGGTGCCGAATCCAGGTCGGAGCCACTGGGATCGCCGCCGATCGCGGCCTGCGAATAGATCATCGTGCGATCCAGATCCGTGGCGATCAGGACCTGGGACGCAGCGGTGTCCACACGGCTCACGTGATGTCCTTGATCAGGCCGACACACGAGTAGGCGAGATCCGGGACGACCTCGACCGGGACCCCACGGGCCTGTGCCAACAACCGGATGTGTGCGTGCTCCGGGGCTTCGAGTTCGCGCACCAGAACCTTCCAGGGAAGCCGGCGCAGCAGCACCCTGGTTGTTTCTCCGACACCGGGTTTGACGAAGTTGACCGTCGAGATCCCGTACTCGGCCTGCACCTTCTCCACCGACTCCCAACCGGCCCAGGTCGGCGTCCGATCGGAATCGAGCACTGCAGCAAGAGAATCCGCTGCGTCGCCGCGAACCGAATCGAACTCGGCCGAGACCACGTCGAGCAACCTGTTGGAAACGTCGACGTCGGCGAGGTCGGCGTAGAACTTGGCGCCGTGGAAATCGCCGGGCCCGATGAGGGTGTCGTTGAGGACAGTTCGTGAGACCAAGCCGGACACCGTCGAATTGAGGCACGCCGACGCGATCAGGAAGTCGTCACGGGTCCCGTACGTTCGCACGCAGTGTCCGGGGTCGGCGAGAACAGCCAGATCGGAGTCGAACTTCGCTCCGCCTGCCTCGTGGTACTCCGTCAACGCTGCGTCGAGTTCGCGGGCGATGGCGCCCTTGCCCGTCCAGCCGTCGACGAAGACGACGTTCTCCGAGTCGTGATGGTGCGCAAGATAATCGAGTGCGACGGAATCGATTCCTTTGCCACGGACGATGGACACCGCATAGTGCGGCAACGTCAACCCGCGGGTCTGCTGGGCCCAGCGCCGCATCAGAATCCCGATCGGTGTTCCGGCCCGGGCGAGTGAGACCAGCGTGATGTCACTCCCCCGCTCGGCCAAGACCAGGTCCATCACGGTCCCGACAGCGCGCGCCAACCGTGGAGCGCTCTCGGCGAGCACCGTCTCGAAAAGATCCCGGTATGCCTGATCGGGTTGGTACTCGATGGGGAGAGACTCGGCATAGTGCGCCTCACCCGACTGAATACGCTTCTCGCGCACGGATACATCCGCTTCGAGATCCACGTGCGAGAGATCCTTGAGCAGCCACTTCACTTCGCCCGGCGCGTACGAACCGAATTCGGGCCCGACCAATGGTTCGTTCATGACGAGCTCCCTGCTCTGGAATCTCGCAGCGCCGACGGATCGGCCCCGCGAACGGTGGCGACCAGGACGTCGGTGCCGGAGTTCCGCAACACCTCGACCACTCCGTCCATCGCCGTCAACCGATCGGTGTCGGCGGGCTCGTCGATGACCAGCAACGCAAGGGCGTCGACCGCCGCATCAGGCCACTGCGCGTTGTAGACGTATCGAGGGTCGTTCTCACCCAGTTCGGGCGCCGGAAAGGTGAACCCGCGACGCAGCGGGTATCCCGGCACGTCGACGACGTACGCGGGTGAGCGAGTTGTGGTCTGGTAACGAACTGCTCGCCCAGAGCTTTCCAAGCCCGCAGCGATGCGCAGTGGCAGGTACATCAACTCCTCGTGACCGATCACGATCACAGCACGCGACGCGTCGATCGACGATCCGAGAATGGACACCGCTGCCTCGACGGCTGACTCGAATGCCGCGGTGTCGCCATCGAGAAAGCCGTGCCTGCCACCGTCGGGGACATGTGCCGGCCACGGCAGATCCATCTGAGACAGCGTGCCGCGGCGATCACCGATCGGATTGAGGTCCGGAGCATCCAGAGCCGTGACGCGCTCGGTCAGGCCGTCGGGCAGAACCGTCGAACCCGAAGCGAGAGAGACGTAATCGATCCGCACACCCAACTCTGCCGCCGCGGCTTCGCCGGCGACTCGGTGTTCCTCGGTTCTCATGTCCACCAGCGAGGCCACGACGTAGCGGCTTCGCGGGCATTGCCCGTGCAGCGCCCGGATGGCATCGATCGCGGTGGCGCCGGTGGAGATCTCGTCGTCGACGAGGACCAGAGGCAGGTCGTTCTCGAACAGTTCGGCGGACGTCGGCTGCATCAGATGGCTCGTGGCGTGCGAGTGCCCCTCCTCGAATCCGGCGAGCGTCGTAGCCCCTGGTACGTCTCGGCGCGTGGAGTGCAGGTAGCAGTGAGCGTGCAGGCGAGCTGCGACGCAGTGGCCCAAACCTGTTGCGGTTTCGGCAAACCCGAGAACGACGACGTCGACACCCTCACCGAGGGTTGTCCGCACCAGATCGCCGAGGTCGTCGGCAGCGCCGATGACCACGGACGGCTCGGTGGGCACGTGCTTTCCCAGCACGGTGGACACCAGCAGATGAGCGCGACGCGGATTCCGCCGAAGTCCCGGGATCACCAGATCGGGCACCGAATGCCCGAGTGACGAATCACCGTGAACGAGGTCCAAGCCGAATTCTGCTGTAGCCCAGGGAACGTCCTTGGACTGGACAAGCTCTGTCATCGATCGACCAACGCCGTCAGCAACTCGACGAACGTGATTCCCTTGTTGGTCACACCGAACACGTGAGCTCGGAGCGCAGTCTGATGGGCCCAATTGCGGTGCGGCTTCATCTCGTTCATCTTGTTCCGGTAGCCGGACGCCTGAACTCCCCCGGCGTCGGCACCGAGAATGTCGAGGGCATCGTGATATTCCTCGTGCGTGACAGCGGACAGTGCATTGACCGCAGCGACGTGCGACGGGTGGATGACCGTCTTGCCCTGGATTCCGTTGGCTCGGTCCAGCGCGATCTCACGGAGCAGACCGTCGAGGTCGCGGCTGACGAGATGCTGACGGAACCGGACGGCGTCGTGTTCCTCGAACGGGGTGGCGCGCAGCATCGGCCGGAACATGCGTTCGTGATCGGCGAAGTACTCCCACACGGGCCCGGTGATGACAAAACCCGAACCGTCCGCGCGCCCGAGATAGTTGACGATGTCGGCGATGACGTCGACCACCACGCGCACGTCGTAGATGGTCAGATCGCGGTCACGACGGATGCCGAAGGTGCTGCACATGTCGGTGGCGCCGATGCGGACGGCAAGGATGCGATCGCGGTGCTGCCCGAGAATCCCACTGATGGTGCGCAATTCGAGATCACGCGTATCGCGGTGCACCAGCGCGGGTGATTCGAGTACCGGCATCGCGTAGAGATGCTTACCCAGCAGTTCGGATGCGTCCGCGACGGCGTCGAGAAACACGGGGCCGGACTCGCTGCCGAACTTGGGGATTACGAACCCGGTGAGCGCGGCGCGCCCCTCGGTCAACGACGCGGCGACCTTGTGGATGTCCGCGACTTCACGGACCCGTACGAACAGCAGCATGCCGACGGCGTCGGTGGACGCGATCTTGTCGAGAGCTTCGACCGCGTTCGCTCGCGCCGATTCGACCTCGTGATCGGCGACGGCATCCTCGAGATCGAGCACCATCGAGCTGACGCCCTCGGACGCACGCTTGCACACGATGTCGGCCAACCCGGCCCGGGTGGCAGGAACGTAGAGAGTTGCACCCAGAGCAATCGCGAGCAGATCCCTCTCGTCGGAATCCGCGAACGATCGAGGCGCATGCAGGAACAGTTGCTCCCGCACGTCATCCTCGAGATGTTGAAAGTGCTGCATTTCTCTTCTCTCTGTAACCGCAATCAAGTCCATGAAACGACCCCCTGTGACAACGCGTCGGGCAACTCCGATCCCCCGATCGGCCCGACCATTCAGTTTTTGCCGGCTCGCGCCCGCATCTTCTCGACAACTTCGGTGATGAACGTCGATACCGAGTCCAGCTGTAATACATACGACCAGTAGTCCGGATGAGTTCCCGACAGTGACGCACTCGCTCGCTCGATCCTTGCTAGTTGAGCATCGAGTACAGAGCCCCACTCCGCCACCAACCCTTGGTTAACAGCGAACATCTGGGCGTCTTTCAGCCGGAAACGAACCTCACGTTCCTTTTGGCTCGGATCTGCCCGGACTGCACGCAGAGTAGCGAGACGGTCCGTCACGGCGTCGGCACACGCTTCGGCGTCGGCGAGGTGCACGCGGGCTTCGGCCATCAAAGCCAGTGCATGTTCGGGGTTTCCCGCAGCCAACGACTGCTTCGCTTCCTTGAGATCGATGTCGGCCTGATCGATATGTGCTCGGCTGCGACTGCTGTTGTCGACGAGGTCAGCGGAACTCGCGGCGTTGAACTCGCGCAGCAATGCGGAGTACGCCGGATCCAGGCGGTCCACTCGAGTGCGCACTGCCGACAACCTGGTCGAGACCGAGGAAATCGTCATCTCGGCACGGTGCTGGGTCGACGGGGCTTCTGCCAATGATTCCTCGAGCGCCGATACCGCTTCGCGGACACTCTCGGCCCGCGTGCGGACTGCGTCGGCGCGACCGGATGAGCGCGCATTGTCGAGCGCTGCAACCGCGTCGTCGAGGTGTTCGGAGGCCGTCACCACCGACGGGTACTCGCGATAGCGCTGATCGGTGGCAGCCAGTTTTTCCCGGACGGCGTTCGCCAGGGTTCGGGCCTGCTGGCCGAGGACGGGAATGGCGGACATCGTGACCGTCGCCTGCTCGAGGTGCGCACGATGCCCGTTGTAGAAGGCGTCGACGCCCTTTGCCGCCTCGACGAGTTCGGCTACCGACTTTTCGAACGCCGCCCGAGCACCGTTCGGGTTCTGGTGGAGTACCTGATCGTTGCCATAGCGCTCGGATGTGTCGAGGTAGTCCGACGCAGCCTGGAAGCACCGATCCCGAACGGGTTCCCACGCAGCGCGCAGCCCTCGCTCGGGGTACAGCTCGGCGGAAGCGTCGACTGCTGCCGACGCGATGGTCTGCCGCTTGTCCATGTCGAGGAACGCCGAAACCATGGCCGTCTGCGCCTCCCGCGCACGACTGACCGACTCCCCCACTCTTGCCCCCCGATTGAAGCGCTCCGACCATCTTCCCACCACGATTGAATCCTACGGGTCCAGCACTTCGCTTCTCGGTTCGTAATTCTGCTGTTACGGCGAACACACCGGAACTGCGGTTAGGGTGGTGGAGGTAAACACACTCCCAAGACGACTTCGCGTCGTAGTGGGCCTTGTCTCTCCTCTTGAAAGGACCCCTGAATGGGCGTCAGCTTGACCAAAGGCGGCAATGTCTCTCTCACGAAGGAGGCCCCGAACCTGACTGCAGTGGTCGTCGGCCTGGGCTGGGACGCACGTTCCACCACCGGAGCTGCTTTCGACCTCGACGCCAGCGCAATCGGCGCAGGCTCGAACAAGAAGGTCCTCTCCGACCAGCACTTCATCTTCTTCAACAACCTCCGTTCGCCCGACGGCTCGATCGAGCACAAGGGTGACAACACGGACGGCGAAGGCGAAGGCGACGACGAGCAGATCGACGTGAACCTCGCAGCGGTTCCTGCCGAGGTCGAGAGCGTTGTCTTCCCCGTTTCGATCTACGACGCAGAAGCTCGCTCGCAGTCCTTCGGCCAGGTCCGCAACGCGTACATCCGCGTCGTCGACAAGTCGAACGGCAACGAGCTCGCTCGTTACGACCTCTCCGAGGACGCTTCCACCGAGACCGCCATGGTCTTCGGTGAGCTGTACCGCAACGGTGCAGAGTGGAAGTTCCGCGCAATCGGCCAGGGCTACGCGTCCGGCCTCGCGGGCATCGCGCGCGATTACGGCGTCAACGTCTGATCTTCGCTCTCGACGAGCTGACTCGGGGAAGGTTCCGCAGTAGTCTGTGGAACCCTCCCCGTTTTCACGTTCGGATGCGGTGAGAGACCGCTTGCAGTAACCACTCTGCATTGACCAACTAGAAAGGGCCACGCTCCGTGGTACTGCGAATATTCGGTTTATCCATCGCAATTTCGATCCTCGCGATGATCGTTGCGTTCATCTACGGCGGACCCGAGGCACTGTTCCTCGTCATCATCCTGTCGATTCTGGAAATCTCGCTTTCCTTCGACAACGCCGTCATCAACGCCACTGTTCTGCAAAGAATGAGTGAATTCTGGCAGAAGATCTTCCTCACCATCGGCGTCATCATCGCCGTCTTCGGTATGCGTCTGGTGTTCCCGCTCGTGATCGTCTGGGCTGCATCCGGTCTCGGACCCGTAGCTGCACTCGACCTCGCACTGAACCCGCCTGCGGACGACGCCGCGTACTTCGCCAACGGCGAGCCGAGCTACGAAACCATCCTCACCGACGCTCACCCGCAGATCGCTGCCTTCGGTGGCATGTTCCTGCTGATGCTCTTCCTCGGATTCATCTTCGAAGAGCGTGAGATCACCTGGCTGTCCTGGCTGGAGAAGCCGCTCGCTCGCATCGGCAAGCTCGATCAGCTCTCCGTCGTCGTGGCCGGCATCGTCCTGGTTCTCAGTGGTTCTTTCCTCGCTGCTGACGACAAGGTCTCCACCGTCATGATCTCGGGCGTTCTGGGCATGATCACCTACATCGCGGTCAACGGATTGGGTGAACTGTTCAATCTGCCGGAAGAAGGCGAAGAGGAAGAAACCACCAAGTCCGGCGGCCCCACGCAGCTCGCGAAAGCGACCGGTAAGGCCGGCTTCTTCCTGTTCCTCTACCTCGAGGTCCTCGACGCGTCCTTCTCCTTCGACGGCGTCATCGGCGCATTCGCCATCACAGCAGACCCGATCATCATCGCCCTCGGCCTCGGCTTCGTCGGCGCGATGTTCGTCCGTTCCATCACGGTCTTCCTGGTCCGCAAGGGCACGCTCTCCGATTACGTCTACCTCGAGCACGGTGCGCACTGGGCCATCGGCGCTCTGGCCGTCATCTTGATGGTGTCCATCGGCGTTCACATCAACGAGATCATCACCGGCCTGGTCGGTGTCTTCTTGATCGGCGCTGCTTTCATCAGCAGCCTCATTCGCAACAAGCGAATCGCGAACGAAGATCCGAAGTTGGACGAGAACACTCCGGCAACTGTCTGACGTTCTTTTTCACGAAACGCCCGCGACCAATTGGTTGCGGGCGTTTTGTTTGTTATGCCTGAATTGAAACTCTCTGCATTCCCAGCCGCGCGCCAATTGTTCAGCCGCGCGCCAAATTCAGCCTGCGGCTGAACAATTGCCCTGCGGGTGCGAAAAACCTATTCGTAAGGGAAACCATGAACGAGATAGTCATAGAGCGCGCAACGGACGAGGACGCCGCGGAAATCCTTGTTCTACAACGCTGTTGCTGGGTCTCGGAAGCAATCTCCAACAACAGCATGGACATACCCCCGCTCCACGAGGACCTACCCACGGTCCGAGCCTGGGTTCAGGAGTCGACTGTCTGGACCGCACGACGCGGCGGCCGGCTCGTCGGGGCCGTGCGAGGAACCGCGGACGGAACCGCATGGCAGATCGGTCGCCTCATGGTGGCACCGGACTTGGCGGGCAACGGCCTCGGCCGACGCCTCTTGCAGCACGTGGAACAGAACGCTCCGGAGCACATCACACGTTTCGAGCTGTTCACCGGAAGCAGGAGCCTGCGGAACATTCTCCTGTACACCCGAGCGGGCTACTCCCAATTGCCGCCGGACCCCAGCCACATCCCCGGAGTCGTCTACCTGTCCAAGCCGAACGCCATCAACTCCGACTGAACGGCGATACTGACTTCTGTGGTGAACATTCGCGTCGCAGCGCAGACAGACTTGCCGTTCTTACGTGAGCACGACTCGCACGTCGCTGCCGAGGAACTCGCGTCAGTGGTCCAACGCGGCCGGATACTCATCGCCGAGGACAACGGTAATCCAATCGGATGGCTGCGCTGGGGCTTGTTCTGGGACGAGATTCCGTTCATGAACATGCTGACCGTCCTGTCTTCGAACCGCGGCCAAGGCATCGGGCGCGCTTTGGTCACAGATTGGGAAAAACGCATGAGCCGCGCGGGACACTCGCAGGTCCTCACCTCCACACTCGCCGACGAATCAGCCCAGAACTTCTATCGCGCAATGGGATACACCGACGCGGGAGTTCTGTTACTCCCAGGCGAGTCCTCCGAAATCTTCCTACGTCGAGACCTCGATACGACGACCGATCTGACCGATCCCCACATTACCCACGAGTAATATATGGTGGTCGTCACACCACGATCTCAGGGTGGGGCGTGGCACACCAATGTGGAGGACGAGTATGTCGTCAAGGGTCTTATCTCGCGCAGTTGTCGGAGTACTCGCGCTTGCACTGACAGGCGTCGGCGCACCGGTAGCGCTCGCGCAGCCAGTCCTTGCCAAGTCCCCCGATGACGGTTTCTACAGCTACGACGGCGCGGCACCCCTCTCGTCGTACGCCCCGGGTGCGGTACTCGAGACTCGCACCGTGCCGTACACCGTGCTCAACATCCCGACCCCGATACAGGCAGTCCAGGTTCTCTACCGATCAACCGACGCCCTGGGACAGCCGTCCGCCAACGTCACCTCGATCCTGCGCCCGGCCAACGCCCAACCGAACAAAGTTGTTTCGTACCAGTCCTTTTACGATTCGCTGAACCCCGACGACAGCCCGTCGCGAGCCATCGCGGGTAACACCCCGATCGGCGACTGGACTCCCAGCGGACGCAACTTCAACATCGGCGGTACCTTCACGTCCATCGAGGCAGCCTTGTTCGGGCCGCTCTTCGCATTGGGCTACACGATCGTCGTCCCGGACACCGAGGGCCCGGATGCAAACTTCGCTGCCGGACCCGAATACGGGATGATGACGCTCGACGCTCTGCGTGCCGCCCGCGATGTCCCGGAAACCGGAATCACCGACGACGCAGAGATCGCGCTGATGGGTTACTCCGGCGGAGCGATCGCCACCAACTGGGCTTCGATACTCGCTCCCGCATATGCACCGGAGATCAACGACAACTTGATCGGTGCCGCGCAGGGAGGCGTGCTGGTCAATCCGGCCAACAACCTTCGCTACGCGAGCGGAAGCATCGGGTGGGGCGGCGTTGTCGGCATGGCAGTCGTCGGCGTTGCGCGTTCGTACGACATCGATTTCGGGAAGTATCTCAGCGACCGTGGACGCGACGTCATGGCTCGACTCGAAGACGCGTCCATCGGCAATGTGCTGGCACAGTATCCCGGACTGACCTGGCAGGATCTGGTCAAACCCGAGTACGCCGATCCCAATACGGTTCCCGAGTACGTCGATGTCGTGAACAAGATCAACATGGGCACCGCGGCGACACCGACCATTCCGATGTTCATCGCGCAGGCGGCCAACGGCACCATCGAGGGCACCCAACCCGGCGGCCCCGGTGTCGGAGCGGGAGACGGCGTGATGATCACGGGCGACGTCCGCACCCTCGCACGCAAGTACTGCGACGCCGGCCTGGCGATTCAGTACGACCAGTACGACACCATCAGCCACTTCCTCGGCGCCATGCTCTGGCTGCCCGGTGCGCTCGCCTGGGTCGACGACCGCTTGAACGGCAAGCCTGCACCGTCCAACTGCGCGAACATTGCACCGGGGAACTCACTTGCGCCGCAAGAACATGCGCGCTGACTGACAGCGACCCCGAATCTACTTCGACGGCTCCACCTCCCACCGAACGTGAGTCACCAACGGTTCAAGGCTAAGCCGGCTGACGGCGGATTCCAGGAGTCCGTCGTCACGCTCCGCGGCAGCCAGTTCGGCCACCACCCGCACGCGGTCGCTGTCCGGGATGTCGAAGGACTGCACTGACCGGAGCTGAAACTCGGGCCTCGAAATGGACTGCACGGTAAGACCTCTGATGTGAGCTTCGGCGTCGCCGTGACAGGTCACCTCGAAGGTGTAGTCCGCGGGCGGTTCTTCGCGTCCGGTTCGGGCAGGCTGGTGATCCATCATCCGACCCAACGGCCTCAACAGCGTGTTCGCCAACATGATTGCGCCGGCACCGAACACCGCGACCCAGTACATTCCGCCGCCTGCCAGTGCGCCGACGGCGGCAGTGGCCCACAGAGTGGCGGCAGTGTTCAGGCCGGTGACCGACGCACCCTGCTTCATGATCACTCCAGCACCGAGGAAACCGATCCCCGAGACGATCTGCGCTGCGACGCGCGTCGGATCAGCGTCCGGGCCCTGAAACCCGTACGCGCCCATGATGACGAAGAGCGTCGCACCCAAGCTCACCAACGCGTTGGTTCGCAGACCCGCCATCCTTGCGCGCCATTGCCTTTCGATCCCGACGGCAGCGCCGAGGACGAGCCCGAGCGCTATCCGCACAAGGATGACGTGGATTTCCACGGTGAACTCCTAGAGCCAGGTCGCGAATCGACGGATGAACATTCCTTTGGCCACCTGCGTGACGACGCAGTATGCCCCGAGGGTGAGGACCAGCCACGGGAAGTAGTTCCACGGCAGTGAAACCAACCCGAGGGAATGACCCCAGGACGTGAACGGGAACACCAGCGCGAAGACGCAGGCGGCGCCTGTGCTGAGCAGTACCGGCAGCGATGCACGCGACTGGATGAACGGGATCTTGCGGGTGCGGATCATGTGAACGATCAGCGTCTGAGAGATCAATGACTCGATGAACCAACCCGATTGGAACAGCGCTGCATGCTCGGGAGAGTTGGCGGCGAACACGAACCACATCAGCGCGAACGTCGAGATGTCGAAGATCGAACTGATCGGGCCGATGAACACCATGAACCGGCGAAGGCTCTTGGTCTCCCACTTGCGGGGCTTCGCGAGGAAGTCGTCGTCGACACGGTCCCACGGGATCGTGAGCATCGAGAGATCGTAGATCAGGTTCTGCAACAACAGAACTACGGGAATCATGGGGATGAACGGCAGCAGGGCGCTGGCGACGAGCACCGAGAAGACGTTCCCGAAGTTCGACGACGCAGTCATCTTGATGTACTTCTGGATGTTTCCGAAGGTACGACGCCCTTCGATGACTCCTTGTTCGAGTACGCCGAGGTCCTTCTCCAGCAAGATGATGTCCGCGGATTCGCGGGCGATGTCCGCCGCTGTGTCAACGGAGATGCCGACGTCCGCAGCCCGCAGTGCGGGTGCGTCGTTGACACCGTCACCGAGGAAACCAACCGTGTGGCCGACCCGGCGCAGCGATTCGACAATGCGTGCCTTCTGCATCGGATCCGTCTTCGCGAATACGGTTGTCCGCTGCACCAACTCGTCGAGGGCGTCGTCGCTCAACGCTTCGATCTCGGCGCCGGAGACCACGGTCCCCACGTCGATACCGACTTTGCCGCAGACGGTTTCGGCGACCAGTTCGTTGTCACCCGTCACTACCTTGACCGCGACTCCGTGGCTCGCGAGGGCTTCGATCGCCCCGGCCGCAGATTCCTTCGGCGGGTCGAGGAATGCCAGCAGACCGACCAGGGTCATGCCCTCTTCGTCGGCCGTCGAGTACTCGCGGCGCTGCTCTTCGACGACTGTCTTGGTTGCCACCGCAAGCACTCGCTTGCCTTGACCGTTCAGCTCCGCGACCAGACGGTCGACTCGGGCCAGCCATCCCGGTGTCAATTGGTGGGTCACCCCGTCCAGTTCCACCGATTCACAGACCGAAAGGAGCTCTTCCACTGCACCTTTGGTTACGATCAGATCGGCGTCTCCGTGGTCGACCACCACGGAGAGTCGACGGCGCTTGAAGTCGAAGGGAATCTCGTCCACCAACCCGTGCCGACGCGAGATCTCCTCGACCACTTCGGGACCGGCGGCCTCGATCACCGCGTCGTCGAGAAGACTGCGCAATCCGGTCTGATTCACGGAATTGACCGCCGCTAGCCGCAATACGTCCTCGGACTTACGTCCGGCAGTATCGAGATGCTCACCGAGAACGATGCGGTCCTCGGTGAGAGTTCCGGTCTTGTCCGTGCACAGAACGTCCATGGCACCGAAGTTCTGAATCGCGTTGATCTGCTTGACGATCACCTTCTTGCGCGACATGTGGAGCGCACCCTTGGCCAGGTTCGCCGTCACGATGAGCGGCAACATTTCCGGAGTCAACCCCACCGCGGTGGCGACGCCGAAGAGTAGTGCTTGGCTCCAGTCCTTGGTCAGTCCGTTGATGATGAACACCGCGGGAACCATGATCAGCATGAACTTGATCAGCAGATAGCTGACACTGCGCACCCCGACGTCGAAGCTGGTTTCGGGTCGCTTGGACGCCAATTGTGCTGTCATGGCACCGAAGTAAGTCCGCTTGCCGGTGTGCACCGCAACGGCGGTGCCACTGCCCGACACGACGGAAGTACCCATGAACCCGATGTTCTCGGCTTCGAGCAGCCGATCGACGTCGATCCCCGACGACGGGTCCGCCGACTTCTCGGCCGGCATCGATTCACCGCTGAGCATTGACTGATTGACCTGTAGATCCTTGGCCCGGATGATGCGGACATCGGCCGGGATCATGTCGCCGGCGGCAAGCTGGACTACATCACCTGGCAGTAACTGCTCGATCGGAATCTCAGCCGTGACCACGGTGTTGTTGATCTTGCGGGTGGCCGCGACGGTCGTCGTAACCATCGCCTTGAGCGCCTCGGCGGCGCGGCTCGAACGGTATTCCTGCCAGAACCTCAGTGAGACACTGACAAAGATCATCAACCCGAGAGTGATGATGCCCTCGTAGGAGGGACCGTCCTCGGGGTCCGCCCAGACCACGTCGGTCCCGACCATGATCAGGGCGAGGAATACCAGGATCAGGATGAACGGGTTCTTGAAGGCTCCCGCGAACTGCACGATTGCCGGCGCCGGGCGGTCGTGGCGGACATCGTTGCGCCCGTATTGCCGACGAAGATCGTCGATCTGATCGTCGCGAAGGCCGTTGGCCGTCGTGGTCAGATCGGCGAGGACGGTGCGCGTGTCCGAGGCCGAGTAGTCGACCAATTCCTGTGCGCTTTCCTTTGCCAGGACTGTTGAATGTGTTTGTTGTGCACTATTTCTCGTGGGCCGTGGCCGCAATGCGAGAACGGAAAATGACATGACGAATCTCCTCGACTGCCCGGACACGCCGGACCATGCCAGTGCATGAGGGCAGCAGAATGCGCTGAGCGACAATGGAAGTCGTCAGCGGACGCGGCAAAGCCGCGCAAATGAAGCCGAGGATGCAAAGAGTCAGTGACTGAAGAGCAAAAGACCGGGGTGAGCATCGTCGGCAAGAACAGAAGGATGGGTCGAATATCGACTCGGCGGGTCGTCCACGATGGTCACCTCCTGAAAGTTCGGGGCGTCCGATGACGCCACACAAGTACATGCGCACAGCACACGCCAGGAGAACCGAATATCGACGTACTCTCGCCTTCGCCGGAAGAAACCGGCATCAAGCTGCGAAAACACCTCCACGTCCGAGTTTTGGCACTGCACGACGTGTCCCGATCAAGACCGGGAAGCCACTTTGGATCACCCCTTAAGCCGGGGAGATCTGTCCTAACCTTGGGCGTCTCTCGACGTCGTGAGATCAGTGGCCTGTGTTCGTGCAGAAGCCTCACCTAACGAGGTACTGCACCCAGAGGGTAGTTCTCAAATCTGTTGCCTGTCAACCGAGCAACTCAGACGGAGGGCAATCCTGCCCGTGCGACGGCGCCGGCGAAGAGTGCTGTCACGGCGGCACCCATCACGCTCTGATCAACTTCTTCCGGATCCACCGAGTGCTCGAGAACGAGCCCGGATATCAAGGCCATCAACGAGATTGCAGTGGTCCGCACATCGAAGGAATCATCCACTCCCCATTCGCGGGCACGTTCACCGATCAACTCCACGAGTTGACTGCGCAAGTGGCGACGCTCACGTAAGTACGCCTGAGCGATCTGCGGATCACGTCCGGCGAGCACTCCGAATTCGAGGACGAGCAGTGACCACCCCGGGTCGTCGACCATCCACGTTGCAATGGCCTCGCCACCTTTGCCCGCCGCGTCGGCGGGGTTCATCCCGGCGATCTCGGCGAGCACACGGCCGGCCAGTTCGAGAGACCGTTGCGCGAACAGTTCGGCGAACAGATCTTGTTTCGACTCGAAGTTGGAATAGACAGCCCCCTTGGTGAAGCCCGCGCGGCGGGCAACTTCAGTGAGACGTGCAGCACTGAATCCGCGCTCCGCAAACTCTTCCGCCGCAGCGTCGAGCAGTCTTTGCCGCACCACGTCACGTCCGGGGCGGGTTACCGGCGTCCAGTCCGGTTGACGAGATTCAGTCACGATACCTAGAGTATTCAATACCTCGGGTATTGACAAGCTCTTTACTTTCGACAAGATCAGGACTCTTTCGTGACCACTACGCATCCGGCACACGCCGCACCAGACAACAGCTCCACCCACGACGAACACCACCACGACAACCTGCTGGTGAAATACGGCGCACCCAAGGTGATGGCTGCGCTGTTCGTCGGCGTGCTCCTGCTGCAGATGGGCTTCATCCTCAGCTACGTCGCCGCCTTCCATCAGCCGACTCCGCGAGACATCGAAATCGCGGTCATCGCCGATCAGGGCACACCGGACGGCATGGATCAGCAGATCGCCGACAAACTCAATGCCATCGACGGCAGCCCGCTCGACGCTCAGGTGGTCGACAGCACGGCGACCGCTCGCCGCATGATCAACGACCGAGAGATCCAGGGCGCGTTTGTCATCAACCCGGCCGGGCCGGACACCCTGATCACCGCGAGCGCGGGCGGCAGCTCCATCGCGACGTCACTCGAAGCGGTGTTCACGAAGGTCGAGGCGACACAGGACCGACAGTTCGTCGTCCGCGACGAGATCCCCGTCGGAGCCCACGACAACCGCGGCCTCTCCGGCTTCTACCTCTCGGTCGGCTGGGTCGTCGGCGGCTATCTCCTCGCGGCAGCCATCGGACTGTTCATCGGTGCGCCGAAGACTCTCCGCCAGGCAAGCGCACACACGGGCGTGATCGCGATCTACTCGATCATCTCGGGAGCTCTCGGCGCCCTCATTACCTCACACGTACTCGGAACTTTCGCGGGCCACTGGTTCCCGCTGTGGATCCTGGGAACAGCCGTGGTGTTCGGCACCGCCATGTTCACACTCGGATTGCGCGCCGCCATCGGCGTTCTGGCAGTCCCGCTGGCTATCGCCGTCTTCGTGATCCTCGGCAATCCCAGTGCGGGAGGCGCATTCGGCTCCAACGTGATTCCCTCGTTCTACGCCGCCATCGGCCGGTGGATCACACCCGGCGCCGGCACCGAAGGCGTCCGGAGCATCGTCTACTTCAACAACGTCGGCGTCGGCCAGCCTGCTCTGACGCTGTTCCTGTACGCGCTGATCGGTGCGGTCATGCTGTTCGGCTTCACGATCCGTCGTAACCGAAAGTCCACCGACACGACGCCGACTCCAGCTGTGGCGAACGCCGACTAGTCCTAGTCTGAACTCATGACGAGCCTCCTCCACCCCAACGCCTCGCACGTCGCCGAAACACTGATCTCGCGGGGTCACCACGGCGTCATCGTCACGCAGCCCGACGCCACGCACACCGCGGCCGAGGCAGCGGCGGCCGTCGGGGTGGAGGTAGGCGCGATCACCAAGTCACTGGTGTTCCTTCTCGACGACGATCCGGTCCTGCTGCTGGTCTCCGGCGCACATCAGGTGAATCTGAAGGCCACCGGCGAACGCCTCGAAGGCAAGCTCACGCGGGCGACGCTGGAGATGGCGAAGTCCGCGACGGGCCAGCCGATCGGTGGGGTCGCTCCGCTCGGGCATCCCACCAACCTGCCGACGTACATCGATACCGCTCTCGAGCAGTACCCCGAGTTGTGGGCAGCCGCCGGGCACCCCAACACGGTCTTTCGCACGACGTACTCCGAACTCCTCCGAATCACCGCCGGCCTCGCCGTCGACATGGACTGAAGCACTTCAGCCAGCCCGGTCCGAAACCACTCAGACGTGCGTCCACCTATAGTTGGACGCACCATGTGCACTGCAACCAGGACCCCGGCCGGCAACCACTGGCGTCGACGGCACGTAGATCTGTGCCGCACCGACGCATGTCTGTGTATGCCGAGCGCAGTCACCTCGACCACACCGCACACCTCGAGTTCCAGCCGGAGAGTTCCCGTTGTCTGACAAGCCGAATGCCGTTTCCAGCCACACCACCCCCGACGTCCCCGAAGTAGCGGCGACGCCCGAGTTGTCCACCGGCATCTGCGCCGGTGACTACCGCGCTGCGCTTCGCCGCCACCCCGCCGGTGTCACCGTCGTGACCCTCGATTCGGGTACCGGCCCGGTGGGTTTCACCGCCACCTCGTTCTCGTCCGTCTCCCTCGAGCCGCCGCTCGTCTCGTTCAACATCGCGGAGACGTCGTCGAGCATCAATGCACTCAAGGCAGCCGAGTCCTTGGTGATCCACCTTCTCGGCGAACATCAGCAGCATCTGGCCCAGCGCTTTGCGCGTAGTGCCGATCAGCGTTTTGCAGACGAGTCACTGTGGGCAGTGCTCGACACCGGGGAACCGGTGCTGCACGGCACCCCCAGCTGGATGCGCGTCAAGGTCGACCAGCTGATCCCTGTCGGCGATCACACGCTGGTCATCGGACTCGTCACGCGGGTTCACGCCGAAGAAGACGACGAATCCGCTGCCGCACCGCTGCTCTACCACGAGGGCAAGTACTACCGCCCCACTCCGTTAGGTCAATAGACAACTGTGCGCCTTTATTAACCGCCCGCGGTTAATAAAGGCGCACAGCAAGTTAGAGCGCTACGTACTTGGTATCGAGATACTCGTCGATACCCTCGGTTCCGCCTTCACGGCCGAAGCCCGATTCCTTCACCCCACCGAACGGCGCGGCAGCATCGGAGATCGCGCCGCGGTTGACGCCCACCATGCCGGTGTCCAGCTTGGCCGAGACGCGCATCGCACGGTCGATGTCGCGGGTGTAGAAGTACGCCACGAGGCCGTATTCGGTGTTGTTCGCAGCCGCGATCGCTTCGTCTTCGGTGTCGAAACCGACCACTGCCGCAACGGGTCCGAAGATCTCTTCCTTCAGCAGGCGCGCATCGGCGGGCACCTGGTCGAGGACCGTCGGGGTGAAGAAGAACCCGGGGCCTTCGGGTGCCGATCCACCGGTGCGAACGCGAGCACCCTTGGACACGGCGTCGTCGACGAGTCCGGTGACGGTTGCGAGCTGCTTGGTGTTGATCAGCGGTCCGATGTTGGTGCCCTCGGCGTCACCGGCGCCCACCTTCAAGGCCGCAACCTTGGCGGTGAACTTGTCGGTGAACTCCTCGCGCACCGAGTTGGCGACGTAGATGCGGTTGGCCGCGGTGCAGGCCTCGCCGCCGTTGCGCATCTTCGCGAGCATTGCGCCGTCGACAGCTGCGTCGATGTCGGCGTCGTCGAAGACGATGAACGGCGCATTGCCACCGAGTTCCATCGACGTGCGGAGCAGCTTGTCAGCAGCATTGCGCACCAACAACTTTCCGACGCCAGTGGAGCCGGTGAAGGTGACCTTGCGCAGACGCGCATCTTCCATCAGCGGTCCACTGATGGAGGCCGCGTCGGACGTCGGGAGGATCGAGAGCACACCGTCGGGCAGACCGGCATCGGCGAACACCTGACCGAGGAGCTGCATGGTCAGCGGCGTGTCCTCGGCGGGCTTGACGATGATGGTGCAACCGGCAGCCAGCGCCGGTCCGATCTTGCGTGTGCCCATGGCGAGCGGGAAGTTCCACGGGGTGATCGCGAGGACCGGTCCGACGGCTTCCTTGGTGACCAGGATGCGACCGTTGCCGGCCGGAGCCTGCGTGTAACGTCCGCCGATGCGTACTGCTTCCTCGCTGAACCAGCGCAGGAATTCGCCGCCGTAGTTGACCTCACCGCGGCTCTCTGCCAACGACTTACCCATTTCCAGGGTCATCATCAGCGCGAAGTCCTCGGCGCGGGCGTGCAGCAATTCGAAGGCGGTGCGCAGAATCTCGCCGCGTACACGTGCCGGAGTGGCCGCCCAGTCTTCCTGCGCCGCAGCGGCGAGGTCGAGCGCACGGATACCGTCGGCAGCGGTGGCGTCGGCTACCTGGGCGAGTTCCTCACCCGTTGCCGGGTTGTAGACCGCAAAGGTCTTCTCGGCCGGGACGAGCTTGCCGCCGAGCCAGAGACCCTTGGGTACCGAGTCGAGAAGATCCGAGACGTTGGACATGTCAGTTCCCCTGTGCTGCAGTGCGGATGGCGGTCTCGAGGACGGTCAACGCGTCGTCGAGCAGCTCTTCGGAGATGACCAGCGGCGGGAGTAGACGGATGACGTTGCCGTAGGTACCGCAGGTGAGGATCACGACGCCGGCAGCGAGGCATTCGGCGGCGATCTTCTTGGTGATGTCGGCGTCCGGCTCCTGCCCACCGGGCTTGACCAGCTCGATGGCGAGCATGGCGCCGCGACCGCGAACGTCGCCGATGACGTCGAGTTCCTTTGCCAGTGCGTTCATTCGGCCGACGACGGTCGACTCGATGGTGCGTGCGCGGCCACAGAGGTCGAGCTCACGCATCTGGTCGATGGACGCCAATGCAGCGGCGCAGGCGACGGGGTTACCGCCGTAGGTGCCACCGAGGCCGCCGGGGTGGACAGCGTCGATGAGCTCGGCGCGGCCCGTGACAGCGGCGAGCGGCATGCCGCCTGCGATGCCCTTGGCGAGCGTGACCAGGTCGGGCACGATGCCCTCGTGATCGCTGGCGAACCAGGCGCCGGTACGAGCGAAGCCTGCCTGAACCTCGTCGGCGATGAAGACGACGCCGTTCTCCTTGGCCCACGCGACGAGCGTCGGGAGGAAGCCTTCTGCGGGAACGATGAATCCACCCTCACCCTGAATGGGCTCGATGAGGATGGCGGCGGTGTTGGCAGCGCCGACCTGCTTCTCGATCATCGTGATGGCGCGCTGTGCGGCCTGCTCACCGGTGATCTTGGAGCCGTCGACATTGAGGCCCTCGCGGTACGGGTAGGACATCGGGACGCGGTAGACCTCGGGGGCGAACGGACCGAAGCCGCTCTTGTAGGGCATGGACTTCGAGGTCAGTGCCATCGTGAGGTTGGTGCGGCCGTGGTACGCGTGGTCGAAGACGACGACTGCGTCGCGACCGGTTGCGTGACGGGCGATCTTGACTGCGTTCTCGACAGCTTCTGCGCCGGAGTTGAACAGCACGGAACGCTTCTCGTGGTCACCGGGGGTGAGTTCGGCGAGACGCTCGGCGACCTCGACGTAGCCCTCGTACGGAGCGACCATGAAACAGGTGTGGGTGAAGTGCGCGACCTGATCCTGAACTGCGGACACGACGGCCGGGTTGGAGGCGCCGACGCTGGTCACCGCGATACCGGCACCGAGGTCGATCAGCGAGTTGCCGTCGACGTCGACGATGACTCCGCCGTCTGCGTCGGCGACGTAGACCGGGAGGGTGGATGCGACGCCGGCGCCGACGACCTTCTTACGGCGTTCGGCGAGCGCAGCCGAGCGCGGGCCCGGGAACTCCGTGACGATGCGACGCTCCTGCGGAAGCCGGTATTCGATTGCACTCATGTGACCACCCTCTCGGTTGTGTATTGCATTCGAGTATGCGACGCGCGAAGCATCGCAAGCACTGCCGAAATGGATACCCGGAGCTCCAGGGCTACTCCATATCGGCAACGACAGCTAGCCTTGATCAGGTGACGGTTCCGATCTCGTGGCTCTTGCGCCAGAAACACCTCTCGCTGGCTCTGCTCACCGACCGAGCAGCTGCCACCCACCCCGTCACGTTTGCGCAGGCCACAGAGCTGACGGACCCCACCCCGTGGCTTTCCGGCGGCGAATTGGTGCTCACCACCGGGCTGGCACTGGTGGGCGCGGACGCCACCGACTACAGCGAGTACATCGACCGTCTGGCCGCCGCAGAAGTATCGGCTCTGGGTTTCGGGACCGGCCTTTCCCACGAGAGTGTGCCCACAGACCTGATTGCCGCCGCCCGCAGCCGCGGACTCCCCCTGCTGGAAGTGCCGTTCACGACCCCGTTCGCGGCAGTCACGCGCGCGGTGATGACCCGTCTGAGCCAGCAGGAGTACGAATCGGTACTCCGCGCGGCAGAAGTACAGACGCGCATCACCCGCGTTGCACTGCGCGGTGGCGTGTCTGCCATCGTGCGCGAACTGGCCACGGCCACAAAAACTTCGGTGGCGTTTGTCGGAGATCGGATCACCGCGGTGCATCCGGCAAACCAGAAGTCGTTGATCACCGAGGTTCGCGCGGTCGCGGCGACCACCCGCGATCCCAACGCTCCGGCGTCGATCTCGCAGAGCACACCCGAACGGACGCTGACACTGTCCCCCGTCGGCGTCACCGACAGCTGGCACGGCTACCTCGCCATGGCGGGCGCCGGGCCCCTGAGCAATATCGACAGAGTGTTGCTCGGGCATGCGGTCTCGCTGCTCACTCTCGAACTCGAGAAACCGGTTCGACTACGGGCCGAGCGAACTCGACTCAACGCCATGGCTTTCGGGCTCTTACTCGACGGCCGAATCCCCGAAGACAGTGTGCCGTCGTACTTGGACGAAGCGAGCGACACGCACGGCAACATTCGTGTCGTCCACGTTCGCGGATCCGGACTCGGCCCCGTTCTTCGCGAACTCGACAACGCTCTCGCGCGAGCAGGCCGGCCGTTGTTCGCGCAATCCGAGGACGGTTCGCTGACCGTCCTCCTCCGAGGAACCGACACAATCGACACCGCCAAAACACTACTGGCGCAGCTCTCCCCCACCGAAGCGAAAGCCGTGCGTGCCGGAATCAGCACCCCTCACCGTCTTCTCGACGCACCCCGCGCACTCGTCCAGGCCCGCGCCGCGGCCAACCTCACGACGGCTACGGCGCGTATTCTCGAGTTCGACGCTCTGAGTGGTTCGACGATTCTGGCATCCGAGTCTGCCCGTGAGGCACTGATCGCAATGGCTGCGGACACCATCCCGGTGTTGACGGAACACGACCAGGCACACGGAACCGCACTGGCCGCGTCTTTGCGCGCCTATCTCGAGGCAAACGGCCAATGGGAATCGGCCGCAGCCGAACTCGGTGTTCATCGGCACACCCTCCGAGGTCGCATCGCACGCATCGAGGAACTGCTGCAATGCGACCTCGGGCAGGCCAGGGTCAGAGCCGAACTGCTGCTATCGCTACTCGCCTGGGAGGGCCGCTGAACCCTCCGCGGCGTCTACCGAAGCGAAACTGGACGCACCGCGAACGAGTAGTTCGAGTTCGGCGTCGACCGTGCAGAGACGGGCGGTGTCCAGCGCTCCACTGCGGCTCACACTCGACATCAAAGCCGTGAACCGGCGCACCGCTTGCGGATTGGCGGCGGTCCACAGCTCGACGACCTCCGGAATACCTTCTCCGAGCGCTCCGGACACGAGGTCTGCGAAACGCGCCGTCAACCTGGCGTGGACGGCAGCGCTGCCCATGACCTCCCAATGCGAGGCACCGACGGCGACGTCGACGCCGCCGAGAACATCGCCCAGGTCGAGAGCGTCGGAGAGTTCCCGATAGATCGCGGCTGCGGCCGCGGCCGTCGTATTCTCCTGCAGTGCAATGTCTGCCAGGGCGAGTGCTCCGAAAGACGCCTCGATGCGCTCGCTTGCCGACAAACCGTCGGTGAGTTCCCGCACCGGGGCTGCCCACCGATCGATGTCGGCGCGCGGGTTCACGGTGAACCGGCCGGCAGCACCCGGGCGGCGCAACACCCAGCTCATTTCGGATTCCAACAGCTGCTGCAAGCGATCGAGAGCCTTCAGCTGTTCGGTGGCACTGAGATCGGAGTTCAGGATTTCACGTCGAAGGTCCTCCGTTCCAAGCACTTCGCTGACTACGGCGTAGGCCAGAGCCGCTTCCGGACTGCGAACTCCGAGGTGTTCCTCGAGCCGGAACAGCACGCCGGGGCCGACGCGGTTGACCAGTTCGTCGACCACCGAGGTGATGATGATGTCGCGGCCCAACCGATGTGCGCGGACTGCGTCCGGTGCGGCCTCGACGACGGAGAGCGGGAAGTACTGCGGGAGACGATCGGCGAAGATCTGATTGTCCGGGACCGTCGATGCGCCCAGTTCCGCAGTCAGTACGTTCTTCGACTGCGCCACCAGCACAGCAAGTTCCGGCCGCAGGAGACCCTGCCCGGCACGCGCCCTGACCGCCAGCGCCTTGGCGTCGGGCAGAGATTCTTCCAGTCGCTTCATGGCGCCCGCCGAGACCAGGTTCTCGATCAACCGCTCGTGCTGATCGAGCAGGGCCGGTGCGCGGTGCTCGGCCAGGCTGATCGCGAGGGTCTGATCTTCACTGGCCTCGAGCACCGATGCGGCCACCTCGTCCTGGGCCGCCGCAAGTAGTTCATTGCGCGAGGTCGAGTCCAACGCTGCGAGTGCGATCTTGATGTTGACCTCACGGTCCGAGGTAGCCACGCCGGCCGCGTTGTCGATGAAGTCGGCGTTGATTCGGCCTCCGCCAGCGGCATATTCGATGCGGGCACGCTGGGTGAAGCCGAGGTTGCCGCCCTCACCGACCACCGTCGCACGCAACGCGTCAGCGCTGACGCGAACTGCGTCGTTGGACGGATCGGCCGCGTCGACGTTGCTTTCGGTCGACGCTTTCACGTAGGTACCGACGCCGCCGTTCCACAACAGGTCCACCGGAGCACACAGGATCGCTCGGATCAGTTCCTGCGGGGTCAAGTTCTCCTCGGTGATCCCGAGGGCCGCACGCGCCTCGAGCGGAAGGCGGATCGACTTCGCGCTCCGCGGCCAGACGCCACCGCCCGGCGACATCACGGTGCGATCGAAGTCGTCCCAGGACGAGCGCGGCACGGTGAAGAGGCGAGCGCGTTCGGCAAAGCTCGTCTCGGTGTCGGGGTTCGGGTCGATGAAGATGTGGCGGTGATCGAATGCCGCGACCAGACGGATCTTGTGCGAGAGCAACATTCCGTTGCCGAACACGTCGCCGGACATGTCCCCGATACCCGCGACGGTGAACGGATCGGTGTCGACATCGAGGTCGCGCTCGGCGAAGTGCCGTCGTACCGCCACCCAGGCTCCGCGAGCGGTGATGCCCATCGCCTTGTGGTCGTATCCGGCCGAACCGCCAGAAGCAAAAGCGTCGCCGAGCCAGAAACCACGCTCGACGGCGATGCCGTTCGCGACGTCCGAGAACCGCGCTGTCCCCTTGTCTGCTGCCACGACGAGATAGGAGTCTTCACCGTCGTACTCGATTACTTCTGCCGGGTGTACCGCAGCGCCGTCGACGATGTTGTCCACCACGTCCAGCAGGCCGCGAATGAAGGTGCTGTAAGACTCCTGCACCTGCGCCGGAGTCGGTGACGACGTGCCCCGAACCACGAACGCGCCCTTGGCTCCCGAAGGAACGATCGGCGAATTCTTCACGCTCTGGGTCTTCATGAGACTCAGAGCCTCGGTGCGGAAGTCCTCGTATCGATCCGACCAACGCAGGCCACCACGGGCGACGGAGGAACTACGCAGATGCACGCCTTCGACATTGGGTGCGCTGACGTAGATCTCGCGGAAGGGAACGGTCTTCTGCGGAGTGGAGAGCAACTGCGAGTCGATCTTGAACGACGCGTACGGTAGCGGTTCGCCGCTCTCACCGCGCAGGTACCAGTTGGTGCGCAGAGTCGCCTGCAGGAACGAACGCACGCCGCGCAAGACGCGATCCTCGTCGAGAGTGTCTGCACCGTCGACTGATTCGTCGATAGCTGCCGTTGCGGTAGCCACAGCTGTCTCACGCACACCCGCCACGGCGGGGTCGAAACGCGCGGTGAAAAGTTCGATCGCCTGCCGTACGAAGAGTGGCTTCGCTGCCAACACTCCGACGATGTAGCTCTCGGACAAACCGATACGAGCCTGAGCGAGGAAACGGCACGCAGCGCGCAGCAACTCTGCATCGCGCCAGGTGATGTCTGCTCGTCCGATCAGACTGGAGAACGCATCCATCCGGGTCTGTCCGGCGATGACGGCTTCGAAGGCGTCCGCCATCTTCTCCAGCGCACTGCCGTCGAAGGTGCTCGGCTCGAAGGTGAAGTAATGCGCCGAACCCAGAACGGTCGGAAGCGGGCGGTGCGTCGAAACTCGGAGTCCGAGAGACTCGAAGTTCTCGCACAGATCGGAGAGGGAGGGCTCTCCGGACGGCCACAGCACCACGCAGGTCAGATCGTCACTGTTCAGGTTGTCACCCTGACGGAAGACGAGTCGCTGGCCCGCTGCTGCCAATTCGGCGACCAGTTCGAGCGCCGGGTCACCGGATCGATCACCGCCTGCCGGTCTCGATTCTGCAGCTGCGGTCTTGGTCGCCGATGATGTGCTCGCCATTGAACACCCTCCTGGAAATTATTGGATCCGAACACTTTCCAGTGTTGCGTGGATCACCGGAAAGAGGTCGTGCCCGATAGGAGTACCAACCCCCATCGGGCACGACATTTCGGCAGTTGCGGTGAGCTCAGTCGCCCAACCTGATCGGAGCAAGCTCCTCGAACACGTCGCCGGGTCCGGGATTCTCGGCAGGCGCAGCGCCGCCGAGATGGTTGACGACGCCCCATACCGCGTTGATCGCGGTCTGGATCGCGCCCTCAGCCCAGCCGGCGGTCCACGACACGTCGTCACCGGCGAGGAAGATTCCCCGATGACGCGGTTCGAGATCATTCTGCACGAAGTGGGAGAACAGGCGCTCCTGGTAGCGGTAGTGCCCCGGAAGGTTCGCCTTGAATGCGCCCATGAAGTCGCGCTCGGTTTCCCACGACAGCGTCACCGGGCTCGAGATGATGTGGCTGCGGAAGTCAACGCCGGGGTAGATCTCTTCGAGAGAGCGCAGCATGATGTTCATGCGCTCGGTGGCGTCGAGCGCCAGCAGCTTCAGCGAATCGTCCGACCAGGTGTACGACAAGCAGATCAGGCCTGGCTTGCCCTCGCCTTGATCCAGCAGGTAGGTGCCGCGACTCATACGGTCGGTCAGTGTCATCGACACCGAATCACGGCCGGTCACGGGGTCCTTGTCCTTCCAGAACGGGCGGTCGACGAGAACGAACACCTTGGTCGAACCCATGTAGTGAGTTCGCTCGATCGCAGTCCAGTGGTCGATCGGGAACAGATCGTCGTCACACCTGATATTGTTCAGCAGCATCCAACTCTGCACTGTCACAACGGCACTCGCATACGTGCGAATGAAACCTTCGGAGTCGGTGACCGTGATGTTGCCGGGCTCGGTACGCCGGAGTTCGGTGACGCGGGGACGCGTCTCACCGTCGTTGAGCGAAGCGACCGTAGTACCGGCAGGCCAATGCGCCATGTGCGCCGGGGCGCGGTTCCACAACCGCATCGGCAGCTGCTGCGATCCACCGACGATGCCGCGGTGGTCGTCGTCGGCGGCCGTGATGACCACACGAAGGATTTCGAGGATCGAATTGGGGTAGTCGGTATCCCAACCGCCCGTACCGAATCCGACCTGTCCGAACACTTCCCGCATGTGGAAGGACTTGAAGTGCTTCGACGCGGCGAGGAATCCGTAGAACGTCTGGTCGTCGTAGCGCACCACGAGGTCGTTCCAGATCCGCTTGATTTCTGCGGTGTCGCGGTCACGAATGGCCTGCTGCAACGGAATCAGATCGGCATGCTCTTCGAGAGTGCGCTGCCAGGCCTGCGCCACCTCGGTGTAGATCGGCGGCAGATCCTCGAGAGTGTGCGCGTAGTGGCTCTCGCCCTTGAGATCGATGACGGTGCTCGGCGTGACCTCGGCAAGGGGATTGGGGAACTCTTCGGTCTGCAGACCCAGTTCGTTCAGGTAGTGGAACAACGTCGTCGACGATGGTGGGAAACGCATTGCGCCCATCTCGGCGACCACCCCGGGGTGCCCGTCGAACTCGACCGACCGCATCCGGCCACCGATCTGATCAGCTTCGTAGACAATCGGTTTGAGACCGATCTTGAGCAACTCGTAGGCCGCGATCATGCCGGAGAGTCCGCCACCGATCACGGCAACCTCGGTACCCAGTGCCAGGTCGGGCACCGAGCCGAGTCCCGCCGGACTGGAAACGTAGTCGTCGTACGGGAACGGAAAATCCGGTCCGAACATCGTGAGGGGCGGCTGCTTGCCGGGTTCCGAGGAACTGTCCGGAGCTACTGGGATGGTCATCTACGGTTCTCCTTGGAGACAGTCGTGACAGGAAGGTCTGGATACAGATCGAGGCGTCGATCGTCGAGATGTGTATTGAGAGTGCGCGATTGCGCGACGGTGGCGGCGGCGATGTCCGCGAAGAGCAATTCCTGGTCGCCGCCGGCCCTCGCCAACTCGGCACCGTCTGGTGCGATGGCGCACGAGAGACCGCAGTAGGTCAGCTCGGTTTCGGTACCGCAGCGATTGACGTAGGTGACGAACATCTGACTCTCGTAGGCGCGGGCCGGAACCACTTGCTGCGCAATGTGTTCGTAAGGAGTCATCAAGCCTGTCGGCACGATGAGCCATTCGGTACCGGCGTCGGCATGGGCCCGAACCGCTTCCGGAAATTCCACGTCGTAGCAGATCAACAACCCGCAGCGGATGCCCTCGAAATCGAACCCGACCACCAGGGTCTCACCTGGCCGGAAATGTTCGCGGTCGAGCGTGCCGAACAGGTGCGTCTTGCGGTAGTGCGCAAGCGAAGTGCCGTCGCGGTCCACCACCTGCACACTGTTGTAGACATCTCCCCCGTCGAGTTCGGGGTAGCCGTAGACGACTGCGATGCCTGCACTTCGAGCAATCGCGGCGACGGAATCGAAGATCGGGCCGTCGGCCGGTTCCGCGCGTAGCGACACCAGTTCGCCGATGTCGTAGCCGGTTGCGGACATCTCCGGCGTCAGCAGGATCTTCGCACCGGATGCTGCAGCCTCGCGGGCAGCAGTGTCGATTGCAGCGAGGTTGAACTCCACCGACGCAAAGGTGTCCGGGGTGGTGAGCGGACCTTGGAACAGGCCAACTCGAACTGAATCGACATGCATGGTGCGCTCCTTCAGGAGTTCCGTGACGCCAATTTTCGACGGTGTGTGTGACGGGGACAACTACCAGCGTGACGGGTGCCGCCAATCATGTCAACTCTTGTTTCCTAAGAATCAACATTCGCGGATTCGAGTCTCACGAAGACGACGCGCGGGGCCCTTCCGGCAATGCCGGATTCAAGACCCACAGAACCTTCGCCAGAACCGAGCCTTCGGCCTGAAAACTATGGTTGTGCGTCGGCGTGAATGTGAAGGAATCGCCCGCCGCAAGTACGACGTCTTCGGCATCGACGGCCTCACCGTTCGGATCCGTCCGACCGCCCTCGAACGAGACCCGCAAGCCGCCCTCGAGCACGTGCACGAAGTTCACGTCGATCGGCAGACTGTAGAACTCCCGACCACTTCCGCCGCCTGGTTCCAGCTCGCCGAGCAGCACCTGAATTCGACGCTCGTTGGTAGGCGTGAGCAGGTACTCCGTCATCTTTTCGCCACCGAAGCTGATTTGCGGCATGGCGTCGGCGCGGACTACTTCACCGGCGGACGCATTCTCGAACAGGGATCCGACGGGGATCTCGAGCACCGCGCACACCTTTATCAGGGTCGCCACCGACGCGTTGACGTGATCGCGCTCGAGTTTCGAGAGATACCCCTTGGTCACACCACAGGCCTCGGCCAGGTCGTCGAGGGTCAACCGCTTCGATTGACGTGCCGCCTTGAGCCTCGCCCCGATGCGCGGTCCGACCGGCTCGACCGCTTCCTTCGCCTTGGCCACTGAACCCACTCCTTCACGACCGCCGTGTCCCTTTCAGGAAACAGGGGTTGACAACCGAGCCTCTTGAAGAAACCATACTTGCTCAGAGAGCTACATCACTGAAGGGCGCCCGGTGTGCGCCGAATCGAGAGCAGGGACCTCTGCACATGGCTACCAACAACCCCGGATCGTTCATCGGACCCGTCGACGCCACGCGCGTCCCCCGCTACGCCGAGCCGACCACCTTTGCGCGTCTCCCGCGCCTGGACGAGGTCTCGCGCGCCGACGTGACGATCCTCGGCATCCCCTTCGATTCGGGTGTCAGCTACCGCCCCGGTGCCCGGTTCGGTCCGGGGCACATCCGCGCTGCGTCGAAGCTCCTGCGTCCGTACAACCCGGCGCTGAAGGTCTCGCCCTTCGCCAACCAGCAGGTAGCCGATTTCGGCGACATCGGCGTCAACCCCTTCGACATCCAGGAAGCTCTCACGACGGTTCAGTCCGCCGTTACCGACCTGCGCGCCGACGGTTCCTCCGTGCTCACGCTCGGCGGCGACCACACCATCGCACTGCCGATCCTGCGCTCACTGGCCCGCGATCACGGCCCGATCGCCGTCCTGCACTTCGACGCTCATCTCGACACCTGGGACACCTACTTCGGTCAGCCTTTCACCCACGGCACCCCCTTCCGCCGCGCCAGCGAAGAGGGCCTGATCGACATGGAGCGCTCGCAGCACATCGGCATCCGTGGACCGCTCTACAGCGAGAAAGACCTCGAAGACGACCGCGTCCTCGGTTTCCAGGTGATCCGCAGTGACGACTACGAGGTCGACGGCGTCGCCAGCATCGTCGAGCGCATGCGTAAGCGCCTCGACGGTGGCCCGGTGTACGTCTCCGTCGACATCGACGTACTCGATCCCGCCCACGCTCCGGGCACCGGAACACCCGAAGCGGGCGGCATGACCTCTCGCGAATTGTTGAACACACTGCGTGGGTTGGTGGGACTCAACGTGGTCGGCGCCGACATCGTCGAGGTAGCGCCGGCGTACGATCACGCCGAGATCACCGGTATCGCAGCGGCTCACGTCGCTTACGAGTTGCTGTCGGTACTCGCACTCAATCGCTGAAGCAGCACAACGGTATCCGTCGTGTGATGCATCTCGGGGTTCGCGGGAAGATCACGTTCCCGCGACTCCGAGACCAACACCTTCCAACCATCGGTAAACAGCGACTCCACGTATTCGGGTGTATGGAGCATGGCCCGATGGTGCTCGGTCGGCGACTCGTGAGGTGAGTGGCCCACGATCAGCAAATGCCCGCCGGGCGCGACCAGATCTCCGAGAGCACGGAACAATTCCCCGCGCGCGGGTTCGAGCATGTGGAAGAACTGCGCGGACACCAGATCGAACGAGCGCCCCTGCGGATCCCACTTCGTCAGGTCGGCTTCCAGCCATTCGATGTCGACGCCCTCGCCCTCGACGTGAGCCTGGGCGCGGCCGAGCGCAACCGACGAGATGTCGGTGCCGGTGACCTTCCACCCGCGACGCGCCAACCACAAAGCGTCGGCACCTTCGCCGCAACCGACGTCGAGTGCCGTGCCCGGTTCCAGGTCGGAGGCTTCGGCAATCAACTGTGGGTTGGGATTTCCGCTCCAGCGCGCGGGGCGTTCCTCGTACAGCGAGTTCCAGAACTGTGCGTCCGCCTTGGCGTACGGATTCTCGGTGGTATCGGAGTTTTCGTGGTGATTGTGGTGTTCGTGGCTCATGCACCCAGGATGAACGACCTTCCACAACTCACGCAACCATCTTTGCTGAAACAGCAACTTCTCCATTTCGACGCCCTGCTAACGTCACGTCGTGGCCGGTGGATTTCCCGTGTTTCGTCTCTACTGCAACTCAGCAGGCCCATACGTTTTGTGTTGTGCGCATTTCCCCGAGTTCACCGGTTCGAACTCGGACGAAGAGTTCAGCGTCCAGCAGAGCTTCGACCGCGCAGTCGAGAAGATTCTGCGCGATGCATCCTTCGAACCGACTACCTTGACTTTGGTCGGCGAGCAGCAGGGCTATCCCGTCGGAGACCGACTGTTCGATACGACAGTTCCGCGTACCGGAACCGTCTCGTACGCGTTCCAAGAAGCCGGACCGCCGTGGATCGTTCTCGGCCTTGATGTTTCGGCGGACGAATTCTGGTCCGAAATCGACGACGACGCAGACCTCCACGGTCTCGGCCCCACCTCCCCGTTGAGGTCAGTTCCAGCAACCGTGCTGACGGAGACCGGGTGGCCACGACGAAGTGACCTCGACTCCCCGTGAACTGAACCAGAACTCCAACCTTCGTGAAATCGAACAAAAATCCGCCCGATTTTCGTGAGGATCGACCGAGATGCCCGTCACGTCCTACGCCAAGATTTAGCGGTCACACTCGACTGCGCCCTCACGATTCACTCCCGGGCCCCGGCTCCTTCACGGAGGCACAATGAAACACCGCTCCTATTCGACGCTTGCCGCGACCGCGGGGCTCGCGCTCGTATTGTCGGCTTGCAGCTCGGGAGGCACGTCCTCGGGCTCCGGCGGCGGTGAGCCTCTGACTGACGGAACCTTCCGGTACGCGTTGCAAGGCGATCCAGGTGCACTCAACCCGATCATGTCCGGCTCTGCGGCAACCGCGGAAATTTCGAAGCTGGCGTACGACTCCTTGGTCTACCAGGATCCTGAAACCAGTGAATTCAAACCATGGTTGGCCGAGAAGTGGGAAGAAACGCCGACCTCCGCGTCCTTCACCATTCGTGAAGGCGTGACCTGTACCGACGGGTCGACGCTGACTGCGCAGACCGTCGCGAACAACATCAACTTCGTAGCCGATCCAGCCAAGGGTTCACAACAACGCGGCACCACAGTTCCCATCGGCGCTTCGGCCACTGCCGATCTCGCCACCCGCACCATTACGGTAACCACTCCGGCGCCGACCCCGTTCCTCCTCCTCACCATCAGTCGCCTCCCGATCATGTGCGATGCCGGACTCGAAGATCCGACCGCCTCGAACAACAAGTCGCTGGGCTCCGGCATGTTCGAAGTCACCGAAGTCTCGGCCAATGACCACTACACGTTCGAGCGTCGTGACGGTTACAGCTGGGGGCCCGACGACACCACCTCCGACACACCGGGTGTCCCCAAGACAGTCATTGCTGTCATGGCACCCAATGTCAGCACCGCAGCAAACCAGCTTCTCTCAGGCGAACTGAGCGCATCTCCGATCGCCGGTCCGGACAAGGATCGCATCGATGCCGCCAATTTCGACTCGGTCCAGCGCCCACTTCCCGCCGGTCAGATGTACTTCAATCAGATTGCGGACAATCCGACCAGTGATCCCGCCGTTCGAAAAGCTCTCGTCCAGGCTGTCAATCTCGACGATCTCGCTGAGGTCATCACCGGCGGCCAGGGCACCCGTGCAACAAGTCTTGTCTCCGTCGAGCCCCGAGCCTGTGTGTACGACTCTGTCGCAGGCAACATTCCGGACTTCGACCTCAGCGCAGCAAAGGCAACACTGGACGCTGCAGGTTGGACCGCCGGCTCCGACGGCAAACGAAGCAAGGACGGAAAGCCGCTGACCCTCCGCCTCTTCTACGCTGCCGGCGAAGATGCGCGCAGCGCGGCGGCCGAGCTCACCCAGTCGGCATGGTCCGACCTCGGTGCGACCGTCGAGGTGACAGGAGCCGACCAGACCAAGGTTGTCGACGTCATGCTCAGTGGCAAGGACAACAACCAGTGGGACATCGCGTGGATCCAGATCAACAATTCGGTTCCCAGCGGGTTCGTCCCGTTCTTCTCCGGTCCTGCTCCGGCAGCAGGTAAGAACTTCTCTTCGATCAACAACCCCGCCTACGAAGCAGCCGTTGCCAAGGCATCCGGCTTGACCGGCGACGCAGCGTGCGCGGAGTGGGCGGACGCCGAGTCACAGATCACCAAAACGGTGTCCGCAGTCCCGTTTGCAGATACGGTCTTGAGCTTCTACTTCAACAAGGCCGGACTCGCATTCGGTAAGACCTTCATCGGTTCTGCGTTGCGCCTCTACCAGTAGGCCGGTCGACCGAACGCGGTGCGTCAACGAGATACGTCAGATCATTGTGATCTGACGTATCTTGTTGCCACACCGATCGTCTCGTTGTCGAGTTCGACGTAGGTCAGCTGAGGAATGCTGGAGGCAAGTTCAGTGAAAGCCCACTTCGAGACATTCTCGAATGACGGACGGAAATCGAAAATCTCCGGCCAGGCACCGCTCGCCAATTGCTCGGCACATCGATCGACGGACTCGTCCAGAGCGTCCGTGTCGACAAACCATCCACGTTCTCCGAGTTGGTCGTCCTCGAACGAGAACGCCACTCGCATCGTCACGCGAAATCCCTCGGCAGGCATCAGCGGCGGCAAGTTCTTCGCGTCCCGCACCGGTGCCGGAAGCCCCTGCCTCACAGCGAATGTACGACGGATCTCGATACTGAACATGCGCACCAAGGTATCAATGTTCATCACAATTCTATGAGCGGACCAATCGCGCAATCGCGTCGTTCGCTTCTTTGATCTTCGCGTCCGCCTCGGGCCCACCGGCAACAGCGGCTTTGACGACGCAGTGGCCGATGTGGTCCTCGAGCAGGCCCATGGCCACCGCCTGGAGGCCCTTGGTCATCGCCGACACCTGCGTCAGGATGTCGATACAGTACTTGTCCTCGTCGACCATGCGCTGCAGGCCGCGAGCTTGACCTTCAATGCGACGCAGACGCGCCAGGTAGTCGCCCTTGGCGGTGATGTAGCCGTGCGAATCTCCCGTGCAGCACACATCGCCGGTCGCATCACTGCCTTGGACACTGTTTGGGGCACTGCTTGGAGCGTTGCCCACTTCTGTCGCTTCCGACATTCGATGTCCTCCTGTTCGTCAACGCGTGACTTCGCAACAATTCTCGTTACCGGGGCGATGTGCGGCGACTCTTCGACTTCCGTTGCCTTGCAGAGCAATCACTGCGCACATCGCCACGCATTTCGCTACTGCACGAACAGATGGATGCATGGCGATTGCCCATGCCCGTTTTCCCGTTGCTGCGAAACGCATTCGGTTTCAGTGCCCGTGGTGCGCGTGGCTCGAGTGTTCGGCCCCAGGCGTGGTCGCATTGTCGGCCGTCAGCGTGAATTCCGCCGTACGCACCACTCCGCCGTGCTTGAAGTCCAAAAACAACCGGTAATCCTCGGCGCTCGGCATGTTGGCGTAGAAGGTGATTGCCGGTCCGGCCGGCGTGAGACCGTCACCGGGGTAGCCGTCCGGATGGACATGGAGATAGGCGAGGTCGGAGGCACGCAACGCGACCAGATGCCCGTATGCGGCAAGGTAGGGCTGCAAGTCTGTGACCGGGATTCCGTCACGACTGACCGAGAGCGTGAGCTTCGATGTCTGGCCGGCATGGGCCGCGCCTTCGAGGGAGACGGTATAGCCGTCGACCGTCGTGGCGGCAGTAGCGGCGGGCAACGGCCGAGGATCGTAGGATCCGGCGACGCGCACATCCGCACTGAGCGTGATTCCGTCACCACCGTCCGGAGTGAAATCAGCGAATACTCGATAGCCTCCCGCATGATCGAAATCGACTGACACATGCCAGTTTCCGTTCTCGTCCAATTCGGGATGCACGTGCTGGAATCCGGTCAGGTCCAGACCGACCACGATCAGATGCAACTGCTTGTCGTGGGTGTCCGTGTACCGGATCAACGGAGTTCCAACCGGATCCAGGATCCGGAACTGCAAGGGGACATGGTTGCCGACGGCCGCCTCCGACGTTGCCAATTCCAGTGTGTAGCCGTTGTCGCTGAACATCTTGCCCTCCAAAGTTTGGGTCGGCAGCACTTTCGTTGCCGTCTGCGTCAGGTTCTGCACTCCTTGACATCGAACCTGTTGCAATTTGTACCATACCCCCCTAGGGTATGCAACGAACTACTCGAACACCCTGAATTCACTCGAAGGAGATCCGATGCGCATCTACGCAGAGCGCCGGCCGAATGAGTTCCAAGAGCAGCATTTCCCCGTGCACCCCAACGAAGCGCTGCACCGATGTCACCCAGGCCCGCTTACGACACCCCTTGACCACACAAGCATCACCTATACCCCGTACAGGTAAGGAACTCAGAATGTCCACACAACCGAAATCCACCCGTAAGTGGTGGGCGTTGGCGTTGATCGCCGCCGCTCAGTTCATGGTCATCATGGACACCTCCATCATCGGCGTCGCTCTCCCCCAGATGCAGAGCGATCTCGGCTTTTCCCAAGAAGGCCTGACCTGGGTCTTCAATGCGTACGTCATCGCGTTCGGCGGGCTACTCCTCCTCGGGGGCCGCCTGTCCGACCTGTTCGGCGCCCGCAGAGTGTTCTCTGCTGGTTGGCTGATCCTGCTGATCGGTTCCGTTGTCGCCGGTGCCGCCGGTAACGTCGCCGTCGAACTTGCGGGCCGTGCAGTCCAGGGCGCAGGCGCCGCACTCATCGCACCATCGGCGCTCACCTTGCTGATGATGCTGTTCGGCAGCACACAAAAGGAAATGACCAAGGCGCTGTCCATCTACGGCGCTGCCGCCCCGGCCGGCGGTACGGCCGGCGTGTTCCTCGGCGGCGTCATCACCGAATACACCAGCTGGCCTTGGGTGTTCTACCTCAACATTCCCATCGCTGTCATCGCGCTGATCGCTACTCCCCTCCTGATGCCGAACGCACCGGCACGTACCGGGTCGATCGACTTCCTCGGCGCACTCGCTGTCACCGCAGGTCTTGCTGTCGGAGTCTTCGGCATCGTCAGAGCACCTGACGTCGGATGGGGATCCGGGCAGACGTGGCTGGCACTCGCCGTTTCGGCCGCTCTGTTGGGTGCATTCGTGTTGATCCAGTCGAAGCGTCGGGAACCTCTGGTGCGTCTGGGAATCTTCAAGGCGCCCAACCTCGGTGCCGCGAACATCGCTCAGCTCGTGCTCGGCGCCGCCTGGATACCGATGTGGTTCTTCCTGAACCTGTACCTGCAGCAAGTGCTCGGATACAGCGCCTTCCCGGCCGGTGCGGCGCTGCTGCCGATGACGATCTTCGTCATGCTCGGCATGGTCGTCGTGGCACCACGGGCCATGGCGCGCTTCGGCGCAAAAGCAATGATCGTGACCGGATTGCTGGTACTGGGAATCGGTTTGGGTTGGATGTCGTTGATCCGGCCCACCGGCAACTTCTGGGTCGACGTACTGCCGGCGTCGCTCGTGGCTGCGGCAGGTATGACGCTGGCGTTCATTCCCTCACTCGGTACGGCGATTTCGGCTGCACGCCCGGAAGAGGGCGGATTGGCTTCCGGCATCGTCAACGTCAGCTACCAGGTCGGCTCGGCTGTCGGCCTCGCGGTGATGACCGCGATCGCAGCAGTGTTCGGCGCTGATCAACTCGGTGACCTGACGGAGTTGACGAACGGTTTCTCCGCCGTGTTCCTCGGAGCAGCCGCCATCGCAGTGGTTGGCGCAGCAATCACCGCGATCGTGATGCGGTCGACCAAGGTCGACGATCCTCGACCCGTTCAATCCACCGTCAATTCTTGACCAACTCCGGTGGTGGGTTCGGCCGGCTGTCACCAGCCGAACCCACCACCGGCGGAACCACTTAGGACTCGTTATGTCGCGCCTTGCATCTCTCACGCCCACCACCGCTGTCGGTGCATCTAAAGACCTTCTCGCCGAACTCGTGAACCGTCACGGACAGGTCGGTGACATGGTCGCGGCGATGGCTCATTCGCCCGCCGTACTGGGTGGCTATCTGCAACTCAGTCGGGCAATGAAGCGAGCGAAACTCAGCCGCAAGATCACCGAGCGAATCTCTATCGCTGTGCAGGTCCAGCAAGGTTGCGCTGTTTGCCTCGAAGCCCACGTCGCCGCCGCGCACGCCAACGGCGTCGAGGCGGACGAGATCGAGCGTGCCCGCGCGGGCACCTCGGCCGATCCCGCCATCGCGGCAATGATCGACCTCGGACTTCGCGTCTATCGGGAGCCTGCCTCGATTTCAGACGAACACATCACGGGCCTTCGAGCGCACGGCTACGGTGATCGCGAGATCGCCGACGTAGTCGGAATCGTCGCCCTCAATGTCCTGACCGGAGCTTTCAATCTTGTCGCGGGAGTGAAACCAGATGAACCGGATCGCTAAGTCCGCACCGGAACGGAACAGCCTGCGTCTGTTCTTGATTCGCGACTATCGCCTGCTCTTCAGCGCCCAGATCATCGCGCTGTTCGGCACCGGGTTGGCGACGGTTGCCCTGGGTCTACTCGCCTACGAACTCGCCGGACCGAGCGCCGGAGCCGTGCTGGCCACCGCGCTGACGATCAAGATGTCCCTGTACGTCGTGATCGCTCCACTCGCGGCGGCGTACGTAGACCGGTTGCCGAGACGGGCTTTCCTCGTTGCCCTCGATGCCATTCGCGCAGCGGTCGTGATCGCATTGCCCTTCGTCAGCGAGATCTGGCACATCTACGTGCTGGTGGGCGTTCTCCAAGCTGCGTCGGCAGCGTTCACTCCCACGTTCCAAGCGGTCATCCCTGACATCGTGACCGACGAGGCCGATTTCACCCGCGCACTGTCGGCATCGCAGGTCGCCTACACGATGGAAAGCCTGCTCAGCCCTGTTCTTGCCGCAGTCGCACTGTCCTTCATGACATTCAACCTGTTGTTCGTCGCCACCTCCGTGGGCTTTGCAGTCTCGGCACTGCTCGTGCTGGCCACCCGAATCCCCAACGCTCGCCGAAGTACTCACCGCAAGGCGTGGGATCGGATCGCGTCGGGGGTGCGGATCTTCGTGACCACGCCTCGACTGCGCGGCATCATGGCACTCAATCTCGTGGTGGCAGCAGCCGGATCGATCGTGGTGGTCAACACCGTCAACTACGTCCGCGACGAGCTCGGTGGAACCCAATCCGACGTGGCGTGGATGCTTGCCGCGTCAGGCACCGGCACGTTGGTGACCGCGCTTCTTCTTCCACGCGTTCTCGACAGAACCGCTGAACGTACTGTGATGACAGCAGGTTCCGTTGTCCTGGTCGTCAGCGCCGGCGCGGCAGCAGCCCTCGCCGTGGCCGGTGTATTCACGTGGATGCTCACTGCCGCAGTGTGGGCGCTCGTCGGCGCCGGGATGGCCATGATCGTCACTCCGACCGGAAAAGTACTTCGACGCTCCGTCGAACCCGCAAGTATTCCGGAGGTGTTCGCAGCCCAGTTCTCCCTGTCGCACCTTGCCTGGCTTGTCACCTATCCGATCGCCGGATGGGTTGGTTCGAGCGCGGGATTTGCGGTCACCTGGAGCGTCCTTGCAGCGCTTGCCACGGTGGGAGCCGTTGCAGGATTTGCACTTTGGCCTCGGGAGACAGTTGCTGAATTGCCCGTCCAAGCGACGTACGAAACCACGCGAGGCGAATGCACCTTGGCGGCTACCCAGTGCTCGTGCGCTCGCGCCGTCTGATGTCGACGGTCCGACTGCCCCCGACAGGGCTACAACGAAAGTGGTGGTGCAGCCATCGCCTGCACCACCACTTTTCGCTCAGCTCACGTCGGCATACTTCCTGGGATTTGCGTCGAACCGAGGACCACATCCCTTGCAGCAGAACCAGTACCGATTTCCTTCGAAGTCACGAAACAGGCCTTCCGCTTCGGCACGCACCTTCTCGATCACGCTGCCCGGCATGACCCGACATTCGACGAGTTCACTACTGCCAGCGGTGAGTAGGTCTTTCCCACCGGTCGGCATCGCCGAACCGACAGCGCCGACATCGCCTTTGGCGTCAGACTTCGGGGTGTTGCCACAGCCACAACTGCTCATTGGGATTCCTGTTCTTTTGCTGGACGGATGTGGCCCGGAAAGCGAGCCCGACACAATCAATATACCCCCTATAGGTATATTGGAGATAACTTGAAGGTCTGCGCGTACAGCATCTCAGCACATAAACCATTGCAGGAGAACGAATAATGCGTCCCCAGTCTCGGATCACCTACAGGATCATGACACACTCAACCTTATACCTACCGGGGGTATAAGGTAGGTCTGGCATCGACCATCCATGTCCGCGTGGTCGTCGACTAAGAGGAGCAATGAAGAACTGGAAAGCAATCGGCAGCAGCCGATTCGCCGTAGTTGGAGCTTTGCTGTTGGTCGGCATGCTTTGGGGAAGCTCGTTCCCTCTGGTTGCTGTGGCAGCACCAACTCTCGGCGCCGTCGGCACGACGCACGGCCGCTTCATTGTTGCAGCGTTGGTTCTCGCGCTGATAACTGCTTCCAGCAGATCGACCTGGCGCGCGGTCCGTCATCGGTTTCCTGCATTCCTACTGCTGGCTGCCCTCAACGTCGCTGGGCCCCTGACACTTGTCGCAACTGCGATCGTCGGCCTCAACTCGTCGACGGCGTCGATCCTGAATGCCACGACTCCGATGTTCACCGTATTCGTCGCCGCTTTCTGGCTTCGACAAAAGATCACCTGGCGAAAACTCTCGGGGGTCGCGATCGGCATCGTCGGCGTCTCGGTGCTTGTCGGCGGAATTCCGTCAGCGATCGACAGTCGCGCAATGCTGGCCATTGGCGCATCTTTGACCGCGGCGCTGCTGTACGCAGTCGGAGGTGTCTACGCACGAAAGTCGTTCCAGGACACTCCACCCCTGACGCTGGCCCTCGGCCAACAACTTGCCGCGGTCGCCCTCTTGGTGCCGGTGTCCGCCGTCGCTCCCCCTCCGGGGCCCATAACCGTCGGCCCACTCATCGCCGTGGTAGCCCTGGGGCTGGGGGCTACCGCCGGTGGCTACCTGGTCTACTTCTGGATAATTCGTCAGGCGGGTCCAGTCGCGGCATCGGCCGTCACTCTTCTCGTTCCGATTTCGGCATCAGCCATCGGAGTGCTGTGGTTGAACGAGCCTGTTACCTTCGCGCTCGTTGGCGGTCTTGTCATCATTCTTGCCGGAGTCGGCTTGCTCCTGGATCTTCCGCCGACGCGAGATCCATTGCGCAGGGTTGCCCCGGACCGGGCGGCTAGCGCGGACAAACGGCCGGTCAGCGGCTGATCGGAGCCGTCCAAAGTCCGACCAGCGCGTCGACGAGGTCGGTCGTGAAGTCCTCCCATGACGTGACCGCGTCCGGCCCCTCTTCGGCAAGCGTGCGCTCACGTTCGGCGAACATGTGCACGATCGCATTGCGTCCGATGTCCGCGCGGGCGCGTCGAACACTCATCGGCATGTCGGCCAGACAGTCAGAGAGTCCCCGAAGCGTCTCCTGCAGGGTGGGCGAGGCCAGTACCTCGTCGTAGACGATTTTCCGCAGGACCGGGTCGGTGAGAATCTGTGCACTGAACCGCGCGTACCAAGTCGGGCCACCCATTTCGGCGTAGTGATCGGTCGACGCCCGAACCAGACACGAAATCCAGTCACGAACGTTTGTGGACCCTTCGATCTCACACAGCAGTTCGCCACGCTTCTTCTCGACCTGCTGGGAATGCTTGTTCACGATCGCGCGGACCAGATCGGTCTTGGTCCCGAAGTGGTATCCGACGGCTGCATTGTTGCCCTGACCCGCCGCTTCACTCACCTGGCGGTTCGAAACCGCGAAGACACCGTGCTCGGCGAACAACTGCTCGGCGACGGCGAGAATGCGGTCTCGGGTTGCAGCAGAGCGCGCGGAATTTGCGGCGCCGCCGACGTCGGCCGACGCGTCCTCAGTCCTCGTAGTCATGGGCACCATCATCCTCGACCATCCGAAGCTGCTCGGCACCGGAGATATTCGTCACGATCGGAGGCGCACCCTTCCGTTAAGTCAGTCACTTGATTTAACTTTAGTTCAATCAACTGACTTAAACCATTATTCGTTCTTCCTCCGATGGAGTTACCGCAATGTCGTCAACCACTTCTCCACCACCGACAACGCCGCCACAGACAACGAAGTCGCCAGCCACCACCGCAGTGGTGGCTGTTCTGGCGTTTTCCGGCATCGTCGTCTCGCTCATGCAGACGCTGGTCATCCCGATCATCCCGCATCTGCCCGAGTACCTGAACGCGCCGGCGTCCGATACCGCGTGGGCTGTGACCGCCACGCTGCTCGCAGCTGCCGTCGCCGTCCCGACCATGGGCCGCTTGGGCGACATGTTCGGCAAACGGCGTCTACTCCTGATCAGCATGGCGCTGTTGGTAACCGGTTCGGTGGTCGGAGCACTCAGTTCGAGCGTTATCCCCCTCGTTGCCGGCCGAATCCTGCAGGGCCTTGCTGCCGGCGTCATTCCGCTGGGCATCAGTGTGATGCGCGACGTGCTTCCGCCCAAGAAGCTCGCCGGCGCTGTTGCGATGATGAGCGCTTCACTGGGAGTCGGTGGCGCTCTAGGTCTTCCGATCGCGGCTTTGATCGCCGAGTACGCCGACTGGCACGTCCTGTTCTGGGCGTCAGCCGTGCTCGGCGCTCTTGCGGCCGTTCTTGTTGTCGTCCTGGTCCCCGAATCGACGGTTCGCACAGGTGGCACGTTCGACTTCGGCGGGGCAATCTCGCTCTCAGCCGCCCTCATCGCTCTACTACTGGCCATTTCCAAGGGTGGCGACTGGGGTTGGACGAGCACGCTCACGCTTTCCCTGTTCGGCGCCGCGATCCTGATATTCGGATTCTGGGCTTGGTGGGAACTACGCACCCCCAAGCCGCTGGTGGATCTACGCGTATCCATCCGCCGCCAGGTGCTCTTCACCAACCTCGCATCGATCGTGTTCGGGTTCGCGATGTTCGCCGCCAGCATGGTCTTTCCCCAGGTAGTCCAGTTGCCTGAAGTCACTGGTTACGGCCTAGGCGGTTCGATGCTCACCGCGGGTCTGGTCATGGCTCCCTCCGGCATCATCATGATGCTGATCTCTCCGCTGTCCTCACGTATCACCAATTCGCACGGCCCCAAGGTGACGCTCATGCTCGGCGCCGTTGTCGTCGCAATCGGTTACGGCATCGGCATTTTCGCCATGCACTCGATTTGGGAACTGATCGTGATCGCCGTGATCATCGGCGCCGGTACCGGTATGGCTTACGGCGCGATGCCCGCTCTCATCATGGGGGCTGTTCCTCCGTCCGAGACCGGTGCAGCCAACAGCTTCAACACCCTGATGCGCTCCCTCGGTACATCATTCGCCAGCGCCATCGCGGGTGTCGTCATCGCCCAGATGACCATGTCCATCGGTGGGGCAACGCTGCCGTCGGAGAACGCTTTCCGCGTCGTCATGGCCCTCGCTGCCGGATCCGCCGTCGTCGCACTCGTCCTGGCCGGTTTCCTCCCTCGGTTCAACAGCTCCAACTCCCGCAAGGAGATTGGTAGCCAGCACACCGATACGTCCCCGACCACGTCGAAGGAATCCGTTCCGACACACTGAGCCAGCGCGCAATACACACTGCGCTGTACACACAGCCCGGCCCCGGCGGAGTCCAACTCCGTCGGGGCCGACGCGTTTCACACATTTTGCTGTTGATACACCTGCGGACGACAGTTTCGTGACATGCTCCGTTGAGATGGGTGCTCGTTCGATACTCGGGGAAAGGATGCCGCGATCGCCGCTCCTCGTGCTGACGTAGCCCTTGCTGTCGCCGCCGCTGCCGTCCTGGGCATAGGCGTCGGTGTCCTTCTTGCCGATGTCGTCGCCGGCCTGGCTGCAGGTGCGGGTGCTGCGGTGGTATTTCGGTTTGCTCTTCGGATGATCAATACCCGAAAGTGAGCGTTTGCCGAGGGTCCTACTTCAGGACACGGATCGCCGAGCCCGGAAGGATTCCGCTCGATGGCGGATAGATCGACGTTGCCCCGTTGAAGAACATGTGAGCGGGAGTCGTGGATACCGGCAGCAGGTCGACGTCCTTGAACAATGCCCGCTCACTTTCCTCCCAGACCTTGCAGGACTCGTCACCGGGAAGAAGCGAAGCCTCAGTGGACAATTCGATGTACTTCTTGTTGTCGAGGGAAGCGAAGTTCACCCCTTCAGGCCTCGGTGGGCCGGTGAAGTACTTCGCAAAGATACTCGGCGTATCGCTCCCCAGCGTCAAACCGATGGAAACGTCCCACGACGACAGGTCGGTGGTGCTGAATGTGTTGGCGATGACAAAACTGTAGTCGCCGCCGGTCAGTTTCACTCTCGCGCCCAGTCCTTCCCACTGTGTTGCCACGTATTCCGCGGCGGCAGAGTTCGTATCGCGTGAGTTGTTGAAAATCACGTTGAGGGCAAGCGGTCGACCGTCCTTCGTCAGGATGCCGTCGGGACCCGCCTTCCAACCTGCGTCGGACAGCGTTTTCTTTGCTGCATCGACGTCGAAATCGGGGATCGTCCCTTCGACACTGTTGTAGTCGCAGGCAAGGGGTTCCGAAACCGCGAGGGCGCGTGCGCGGGTTCCTTTACCGCCGGTGGTGATCTCGGTGTAGTCGTCCAGGTCTACTGCCTGCACGAGGGCCTGCCGTACAGCACGGTCTGCCGTGGGTAGGGCCGCGAAATGATTGAAGATGAACTCGCCGGACAACGTGGTGTAGGTCTTCGAATCCAGACCCGCGGCCAAGACTCGTTCCTCGTCCGAACCGGTGACCGCTGCGGCATTCACTCCGCCGGTGAGAACAAGATTCGCCGTCGTACTGGGATCGGTGACAATCTTTATCGTCACTGTCTTCGGCACTCCGAGAGTGTCTGAAGTGGTCTCGCCGTTCGGACTCCAGGTGTAACCGTCGCGGCGTTCCATCGTGATGTGATCGTTCGGAACAACTTCGGTGACCTTGAACAGACCCGTTCCGTTGCTACTCGAACGGATGCTGGCCGGGTCTTCGAGCGTCGCAGCGCACGGAAGCCGCAACGCGCCGATTCGAGAGAGCAGGAAGGGCGCTGGCTCGGCGGTAGTCACCGTCAGTTCGTCACCGTCCGCTGAGGCCGAAGTCGACATCGGCACAGTGGATCCGCGTAGCGGTGAAGCGTTTTCAGGATCCATGACCCAGTTGATGTCATCGGCCGCGGTCTGTGCGGTGAAGGAAGTGCCGTCAGCACAAGTGATGCCCTTCTTGAGCACGAACTTCAGCGTGTTCCCTTCTTCACTCCAGCTCTCCGCCAGATAGGGACGCACAGTGCGTGTTTGCGCGTCGATGTCGATCAACGAATCGTACGAGTACGCGTTCACGATCTGAGTCGACGTAAGGTTGGTGATCAGAGGGTGCAGATTTCCGGGATCGGCGTTGATGACAGTCGTGAAACTGCCGTCCTTTGCATACTCACCGACTGAACCTTCGGGACTGGATGCGCCGCCACACCCGGCCAGGGTGAAAACGCCAACGCTGATAACTGCTGTCGCGGAGACAGAACGGGCTTTCATACGAGCCGCCATCTACTAGGAGTTGCCATGGCGACAATCGTGCGGGACTGACGTGGTCTGTATCTCGTTGAAGTTCCCCATACAGTCGGCCGTACTCTGTTCGATTGTCACTATCGACCGGGCAAGCGCAGACGCTAAGTACGACGCTGCCGTTGACGGTGATTCGCGACGTTGATTCGGTTGCCGCACAACGCCGGCATGCAGTATCGGCGTCGCCCTCCCCTGCTCGTATCGACAAACACCCCGTTGCACGTCGGCGATGCGCATGGACGGAATCGTTCGTACCCCAATGTGCGCAGAGTCCCCAGCAACGAGTATCCGATCAACAACGTGAGTTCACCCGCGAGATCGATTGTGTTGTCCGGTACTGCATTCCACCGATAGCCGTTCTGGGAATCTGGCGTAAGTCGAACGTGATGCGGGACGGCCTGGAGAAGTTGATGAGTGCGATCGACTAGTTCGCCGGCAGTCGGAGCATCGAGAACCGAACGAATTTCCTCTCTGAGCCCCTGAACGTCCGCAAGTTCACCGCTGGTCGGCCCGCGTCCGTTGGTGAGCGCATCCGGCGAGAGTCCATGTTCGTCCAGTAGATCGTGAAGCGTCTGGGAGTCTGGCAACGCGTCACCAGCCTCCACCCACACTCGGGGTGAGGTGTTGACCAGGTCCGTCGCAAACGACGCACCGGATACGTAATCGTCTAAAACTACTTGCATCCCTTACCTCCCTGCTTTACCGTAATTGAATAACCTAACTTTACACCTTACGGAGGCGGCGGGATGGAACACTGCGCAGACCACGGACTGCCCGAGATACTCCTCGACACCCACAACCGATTACGCCGCGCCGGCACCGTGGCGTCGGGGACACCCGTCGTTGCAGCCGATCTCTACTGGTCGATCGGAGCGCTCGCCCAATGCCTGACCGCGATGGACGAGGTCATTTCACAACTGGGAATCAACGCCCGAAAGCAGTTGCGAGCTGGAAAGTTCGATGTCGAGAGCGGACCGTTCGAAGGACAACCCGACGCTGCCCTGCTCACCGCAGTTCTTGCGCTCGCCCGAGCATCGAGCAGTTGTGAACCAGTTCAGACGGCAATCGGCAATGCCCAGATCGCGGTGAGCGATCTCGTCGTCTCAAGGCCCACCAGCGCTTGACGCCCGCGCTCGCAGCCTGTCCCAATAGAGACTGTATGGTTGGTTTTCAGGCAGCCATCGAGAGCATCGACCAGCAGGAACCGGGTTATCACTGTGAGTGCAGGAACATCGACAATCTACGAGGACCGAACCGTCCGGATCGACGATCAGGGCGTCACGATCCGCCACTACTACTTCCCGTTTGTCAGCAAGTTCGTCCCGTACTCGCAGATCGAATCCGTCGACCTCGGAGTCATGTCATGGCTGAGCGGACGCCTACGAATCTGGGGAACAACAGATTTCAGCTCGTGGTACAGCCTGGATCTTTCACGCCCGTGGAAGGAGACCGCGGTGGTACTCACTCTCGCCGGCCACGGATCGCCTTCGTTCAGCCCCAAGGACGCCGATCGCGTCGAGACCGAAATCCGCAGTCGCATCGGATCACACGCCGCGAACTGACTAGCGGAACTCGGATTCGACGGTGACGATCTCACTCCAGTCGGTTCGATCGAACAACCGCGCCAGCGCAGTGAACAGAACTTCCGGGTCGACGACGCTCTCGGGTGAGTGCACACCGATCCGATCCGAAATCGTTCCGTCGGCGAGCCGGGACACCACCTGAGCAAGGCCGAGCGCCAAGGGGATTCCGGTTGCACCGGCCATGTCCGACAGCAACTCCGACACCGGTGAATCGTCTGCAATCCGGGCCACGACGCGCATCGCTCTTCCGTCGAACATTCCTGTCGCCGAGGCGAAGAACAACGGCAGGGATCCGTGGCCGGCGCGCGTGAGCATTCGAGGCGCAGCACGGATCATCCGTCCGAGCGAAGGCTTGCCCAATTCTTCGGCGGCCGAGTCGAGATCGATTCTCCCCTTGTCGATGTCGGCGCGGAGAACGTCGAGAAACGCCACGGTTTCCGGTGTGATGACCATCAGATTTGCCGAATGCCCCGCAGGATTGATGGTCCGATGAAACATCACCGGCTCCGGATGCCCGACCACGTAAGCGTTCCCCCGACGTCCGCCGGGCAGTTCGAGTGCGATGGAACGCAACGGTTCTTCGTTGACGATTCGCCCCGCACGAACCACCGGAACCTGGCCGCTGATCTGTTGCATCCAGTGAACGGCGGCTGCACTCAATGTGTCCACCGACTCGTCCTCGCCCTCGACATCAACCGGCCAGGCTGTATACAGATCGTCGACCACGTCCAATCGCGAGACTGCCATCGCGGCCAGGAGGTTACTCATCCCGGGACTTGCGCCCATGCCGACTACCGCACAGATTCCGGCTCCCCTCGCGGCACAGTCCAATTCCAGCATGTCGACGGCCGGCTCCCAGTCGTCGCAGATGTCGAGATAGTGAGTCCCGGTCTCGATCGCTGCCTGGAGAATGCCGACGCCGAAACGGAAGAACGGTCCGACCGTATTGACGACCACGTCTGCGCCGTCAAGCAATTCACGTAGCGTGCGACCGTCCGTGACGTCGATGCTGCGCGCCTCGACTTCCGCTGACGCCTGCGCCAGTTCAACTGAAAGACGCTTCGCAGCATCGATATCGCGATCTGCGACTACTACCTTGCCGATTCCCGGCAATGTTGCGGCCAGACGAACTGCTGCCGAGCCCATGGCACCGGCACCACCCAGTGCGACAACCGTGATTCCGTCAGCCATGAATTCCCTCCAAAAATGCAGTCTGATCCGCTAGATAGCCGGGAGCGAAGATCGAACGGGGAGCAAGAACGGCCACCAGAGCCGACATCAATTCCGAGTCTTCGAGGTCCTTCTCAACAATCGAGTGAGTGGCGTCGGGGTACTTCTTGACCACCAGTTGCCCTGGCGAGTCGAGTAATTCGCGGTACACCCTTTCGGTATCAGCCACGTCGACGTTGACGTCTTGTCCGCCGATGATCAAGAGCACCGGAACCTTCACGGTTTCGAGATCGGCTCGCGCATCCGAGAGGTAGTTCTTTCGGATGAAGTTCCACCGGTCTTCGGTGAGACCGTCGGCCTCGCCGGAGGCCACGAGATCGTCGAACGATGCATCACGGGCCAACTGATCCAAGTTCTTCGCACGATCGACCCGCGCTTTCTCGAACTCGTCGGCCGACGCATTTCTCTCGGAAAGTTCGGCTAGGGTATTGAATTCGCCTTGTTGGAGCCAGTTGATCGCGGGACCCACGGCAATGACGAACGCTACGTCCGGGTCGAGGTTCACCACCTTGGGCATCACCCACCCTGCCTGGCTTGCACCCCACAGACCGATCCGAGACGGATCGATATCCGAACGTCCCCGCGCCCACTCGATTGCCGCTTCCGTTTCTGCCGCGCGATCGTCCATGCTCTGGTCGAGCCAATTGCCCGGTGCCCCATTCACCCCCGGCTTGTCCCAGGAGAGTGACGCGTACCCCGCCTTTGCGAACGCCTCCCACACCGGTCGATAGAACGTCTCATGTGTTGCATCGACCGGGCCGTCTCCGTGGACGAAAACCACGAGCCCGAAGGGACCGTCACCGTGTTCGGGCAGTGCAAGGACTCCCTGGAGCGGCACCGATCCCCCGGTGATCGTCACTTTTTCCTCACGGATGTCATAGGTGTTCTGGTACAGCGTCCAGCCCACCAGAGTCGCGATCAGAACAACGACCACCGCCAGGGAAGTAACCATCCACCTGCGTAAACGAGGCTTACTCTTGCCCTCGCTCATCGATTCCGCTGCCATCTTCCCGCCCTAACGTACGAATTTGAAACGATCGTATTGCATTCGATAGTACAGTTGTGGGCGAAGATGTCGAGAAGCGAGGAAAGGACATGGCGATGACCGACAGGGACGTCGATGTACCCACGAGGATCTTGATCGAGGGACTACTGCGCACGGACGGAACTGTCGACGGGCACACCCTCTATGCCACCGCCGACGCCCTCGGCAAAACTGATCAACAGGTTCGGCTGTGCATCAAGCGGTTGGTCACCGAGGGGAAGTTCACTCAGGAAGGTCGCGGGCGACAGGCCACGCTACGAGCAACGCCGAAAGCCCTGCGCGAGATGGAACCCGACGTCGAATTCGTTCGGCTGGCCTATCGACAAGACCGCGACACTGTGACGCCGTGGGACGGGTACTGGCACCTGGCCGGATTCGCAATTCCGGAGTCGTCACGGAAAGGGCGAGATGCGCTGCGCACCAGGGTCGTTTACCTCGGCGGCGCGCTCGTCCAGGGCGGTCTGTACGTCTCGCCGCACGCCTGGGAACCGTATATTCGCGATGCGGCCGCCGAACTCGACGTCGAACAGCACCTGTCTTCTCTCACCACTCGAGATCTGAAAGTGGGCACTCTCGAAGACCCCGTGAAGATTGCCGCGCAGTTGTGGCCACTGGACCAGATCGCTGACGGATACGAACGGCTACTCGACGTAGCGACCGCACGCCTGCACAAACTGCAGAACAGTCCGGGTACCGATGCTGTCACGATGACCATCGAACTCGCGGCGGAATTCACGCGAGCCATGGAACCGGATCCGCTGTTGCCGCCGGAACTACTGCCCACCAACTGGATCGGCACGAGGGCTCGGTCGATCACTGCGCAGTGCTGGACGCTTCTGGCACAGGTGGACGGTGCCGACGAATTACCGTCGCTATTCCACCTGTACGCAGATGCAATCGGTGACGATCAGGACGCAAGCGTGCGCTGACGGGGCGGCAGTCCGAAACGCCCGAGAACCTCGTCGACTGCGGTGGACGGTGTGACAAGTCCGCGATCCTGAAGCCACGGAATGGTGCTGTCCACCAGATGCTCGAGCGTGCGAGGCAATGCGAGAGGCAGCAACGTAACGCCGTCGGCGACCTCCGCAGCTCGGATATCGGCGATCAAACTGCCGAGACCGGAAGGCGTTCCGACGTAATGAAGCGAAACGGGAACCCGCGGCGAGGTCAACGCGCTGTCCAACTGCGCAAGCTCCTTACGAGCGGAGCGAGCCTCCGGCGCGATCAGAATCTCGAGATCGACCAGCACTGCGACGCTGTCGGGATCGCGTCCTTCTTCGGCGACGGCAGCGCGTATCCGTGCGCGTTCGAGCTGTGCCTCACGCAGATCCGCAGCGCGAATCCGAACCACATTGGTAGGGAATGAAGCCAAATCGAGAGCCTTTTCACCCTCGGTGAGGTCCACCCAGTAGTCGCCGCCGATGATGGGCAGGTTGCCGGGTGCGCCCTCAGCGGCCGGATGGTGACCGGATCCGGTCAACTCGACCGCTACGTGCAGAGAATGCGAAGCGAGTGAAGACATGTGAGACCTCCGAAAATCAGAAAAGTATGGGATGAGCGAGACGAATCGTCAGCTCGAACACATTCCTGAAGAGGTGCGGCACAGATCGACATGGCGACGGCACCACTGACCGAGAGTGATGCTCACTCTCGAAGGGGTGGCGGGAAAATCCGCTGGTGCCATGGCTGCCATGCTAGTTGTCCGTTCGAGTTTTCGGGGACCGAGCTCAGCTCAGACGCACTCGGCTGCGCCGGCATTGTCGTCTGCGGCTCCGAGGAAGGGGCGGGTCTCGGGCACAGGGTTCCACGCACCTGCCGTCTTCGCGTACTTCCAATCACGCTGATTCGAAACCAGGATGTTCACGGCGTCGACCAACCGCGTCACGTCGTCCGAGCTGCTACCGAGGCCGAGGCTGGCGCGAACTGCACCGCCGGAGAGGCCGAGGCGCGCGAGAACCGGATGTGCGCAGAAGCGACCGTCGCGAACTCCGATGCCGTGCTCGGCGGAGAGGAATGCGGCGATCTCGCCCGCTTCGAATCCGTCGACGGTGAAGGTGACGATTCCGACGGCGTCGGGAGCGTCGTTCCACAGTCGCACGAGTGAGACGCCCTCGATGGCGGACAAGCCGTCAGTGAGCTGGGCGGTGAGCGCCTTCTCATGCTCGGCGATCACGTCGAAGTCCAGGGCGTGCAGGGTTTCGCAGGCGGTCGCGATGGCTGCCGCACCGAGCACGTTGGGGGAACCCGCCTCGTGGCGTGCGGGCGCGCAAGCCCACTCGGTGGATTCGATGGTCACCTCACGCACGGCGCCGCCGCCGGCGAGGTACGGCTGAGCTTCGTCGAGCCAGTCACGGCGGCCGACGAGAACGCCGGCGCCGAAGGGCGCGTACAGCTTGTGGCCCGAGAACGCTACGTAGTCGACGCCGCATTCCTGCAGGTCGATGCGACGGTGGGGAGCCAACTGAGCAGCGTCGACGAGGATACGTGCGCCGCAACGGTGAGCGATGTCAGCCAAACGTGCAATCGGCAGGATCTCACCGGTCACGTTGGAGGCCCCGGTGATTGCGAGCAGCGCGGCAGGCTTGGTGCACAGTTCACCGATCAGACGCTCGATCGTTTCTTCGATGGTGTCTGCGGCGGTGACGATACGAGCGTCGTTCCACGGCAACAGGTTTGCGTGATGCTCGACGTCGAGGACGACGGTGCTGCCGGGGACGCACTGCGCAAGCAGGTTCAGCGAATCGGTGGTGTTCCGGGTGAAGACGACAACCTGATCGTCGGCACAGTTCACGAAACGAGCAACGGATTCACGAGCGTTCTCGTAGGTGAGCGTGGAGATCCGGGACGCGTAGCCGGCACCGCGGTGGACGCTGGCGTATGTCGGCAGCAACTCGGCGATACGGTCGGTGACCTGGGCCAATGCCGGCGCACTCGCGGCGTAGTCGAAGTTGGCGTAGGAGCATTCACCGCCCTGAACCAATGGAACCTGCAGGTCGGCACCCGAAACCTTGGCAATCGCGGTGGTGCAGCAGGTGTCGGCACTCAATACAGCAGTCATCGAAGACAATCCTCACGTTCAAGGACTCGTTCGTCGGGAGATGGCCCCGGAAGAGTCCGCGCTTGCCGCATTCGTTTTCGAACGCAGCCGGGTCGTCACCCGGAGCACCCCACCGCGGAGGAGGGTTGCCGACCAGCAAGCCGGGGCTGAACACTGGTACTCGTGACCTGGCAACGAGGATGGCAGGAACCTCCCGCGCTTGTCAAGACGAAGCTGCGAAGACCGTCGTCACGGCGCGATCGTCCGGCAGGCGAGGTGGAGCGCAAGCCTAGTTTCCGGATCGGCCAGATCGACCGAGAGAAGGCGCTGAATTCTATCGATCCGACTCGATACGGTGTTGCGGTGCAAGCCCATTCGGGTTGCGGTGTGAGCCAGAGACGATTCTTCGTCGAGGTACGTCGACAGAGTCTCGAGCAACTCTCCATTGGAATCGCGTAGCGGTGCGAGCAATGCCGCGGCCGCAGGCTGGAAGGTGTCGGTTCGCGTCCACGCCAGCAGCAACTGCGCCAGCCCGAGGCGGTCCACGTGCAGGAATCGACCTGTTTGAGATCGGGAACCGGCGAGCCGAGCGGCATCCCCGGCCTCCGACAGGGACGAACCGATTCCAGCCGGACCGTCGTGTGCGCGTCCCACACCTACCCAGGTCTCCATCGTGGGTTCCAACCTGGCCTGAGCTGCACGGATGCACTCGGCGATCCTGGTGATCGCCTCCGGTCGCGGCTCGCCTGGCAGAGTCGTCCACGCCGCCCAGCCGTCAGCCTGTTCCACGACATTGGCGTCGATTCCCTCGGCGGCGAGAGCATCTGCAACCTCGCTGCGTCTTGCCACCAGGTCGACCTCACCGACCGCCAGGACTTTGATGCCGATGTGCCATCCGTCCAGCATCCAACCCGCGTCGAGTGCGCGCCGGAGCAGTCCGGGTGTGGCGTCTGCTGACGTGTCGATCAGTTCACCGAGCAACGCGCTACGCCGGCGCGCTTCACGCTCGTCGACCATGCGCGCAACGGCCAGTCGGTGCCCGGCAGCCAACGAGGCCACGTCGAGAACCACTGAGAGAGAAGCCTCTTCGACGCTTTGACGCACCGGGAGCAGCACCGCCAGCCAGGGCTCTCGGGCTGCGCCGGACATCACCGGGCACGCAATCAGGACCCCGCCGGAGTCCAATTCGACCGTGGTGGGCGCCCCACGACCCGACAACATACCGGCAGCTGCTCGATCAGCGTCTGACAACAGGTCGGCGCCGGTCATCGGACGTCCGGACGTGTCCAGGAGAAAGAATGAACGCTGAAAGGTGTTCAGTAGCACCGACAGAAGATTCTCGACGCTTCCTCCGGCTCGTTGGCCCGCGTGTGTCGCCCGCAGTACTGCGTCGGCCATCACCGCCCGCGAATTCGAGAGAAGATCACGAAGATCCACGCTGAACTGCCACGGGTCGGATACTCCGAGCACCACCAGTCCGAGCCGATCGGCAAGCAACGAGAGATTCGCATCCTCCGCCGCAGCGCTGTGCACAGCGACCACCTGGCAGCCGGTCGCCGCTGTGCGCCGAAGGAGAGCGTCGAATCTCCACTCCCCGATGTCGATTCGATCGAGAATCACCAGAACTGATCCTGAACTCGCCGCACCCGACACGGCCTCGGCCGACTGTGCCGATTCCCCGGTGAGTGCTCCCACTGTCGTCACGACGGGATCACCCTCCCCGGCAAGTCGATACAGCCCGACAAAGGCCGGGTTGTTCAGCAACGCCGAAACACTCGCGCTCATCGCGCCTCCATCAGCACTGCGTCGTGGTCGATCCCGAATGCCCGCGGGCCGACAACTTTCAATCTGCCCACTTCTTCCGCCCACCACTGTGGACCGGGAAGAACCAACACGGCCACATCGTGCCCCTGGTGCACGGATTCACACGAGACGAAGGCGCCGGTCCGCACGTCGAGCAACGTCACGATGTCCGGGCACGTTGCAATCATCTCGCCGTCCAACGCGACGGTCAGGAACTCACTCTCGAATTCGACTCGTATCACCGCAGAACCGTGCTCGAGAATCACGCTGCCCCGACGATCTCCGGTGTCCGGACGACTACGACGCACCGCACGCACCCGGCCTGCCCCCAGTACTCGAGCCCCGGAGCTCTCCGCGATCTCCTGCCAACTGCCCAGGGCCCCGATGTGCTGACCCAGTTCGTATGCTCGGGAGAGAGTTCCCGGAATGCACGCCTCCTGCACCGTCCGCGCATCGATCGACGCGATCGCCAGAGCGCCCCAACCGCTGGTTCTCCCGATCAACGACCGCACTGCTACCTCGGCGCCGAGCACATCCACTCCGTCGACGACGGTAATGAGGCCGCCGGGCTGGGCGAGTGTGACCGGGCACAATTCCAACCCGGCTGCGGCGAGAGAGAAGTGATCGAGCCGCGGCATCGCTCGACCCAGCAGGTCCGCGTCGACCACGGGAATTCCCAACGCCAACGCCGCCGCAATGCCGGAGAGAGCGTTGAGCCCACCGCCTTCGAAAGTCATCACCGCGGTCGGACGCTTCCCGGTCCAGCGCGTCAAAGCTGCTGCAGTATCTGCAAACTCACGCCCGGAGGGCAATTGCTCCTCCAAGGCCAGGGCCGATCCGACGATTCCCACCGGCATCACCAATGCCTCCTCCGGCAACTGGTCCGGCGCGATGACCTCCACCGAAGTAGACGTCATCAGTGGACGCAGCAATTCCACGAACAAGCGTGGATCGCCGCCCCGCCGCAGCCCAGGACCACCGCCCCCGCTGCGATCGCGTCGAGGTCGGCCTCCCGGACCGCGTGCAGCCTGCTCACGGCTCGCTATTCTGCCAGTACAGGTTGCTCGAGTGTCTCCACCGGCAGGAACGGGCGATCGAGCCCGAAGCTAGCCGGACCGAACACCGCCAGTGCCTCCGGGGTTCTCATGATGGGTGGGGTCGCGATCCCGATGACCGCAACGCGCTGCCCGTACCGCAAGCCCTCGGTGGTGATGGGTTCGGCGGTATCGGCCTCGACGATGCAGATCAGGTCTGGCACGATCGCCACCATCACTCCGGATTGCACGGCGATCAGATTTTCGTTCTGGAACTGAACCTCCAGCTCTTCGTCTCCGACGCCGGCGATCCGCACCGAACCCCGAGCGAACCCCTCATCGGTTCGCCGGTCGACATCGATCACCTTGCCGTGAAAGAGAACTCGCCCGTATCCGTAGAGCGTGTCGGCGAGACTGTCGACAAGCGCCTGCACCGAGTCCACCCGCTGCTCACGTGAACGCCTGATGGACCGGCCGATGGTCATGGCCAACGACAGAGTCCGTGGGATCGCCGTCCGCTTCACATCTGCACCCGTCATCGAGTACTGCGCGATGTGCGCCATCCCACCGAACCTCGACGTCACCCCGCGGGCGAGGCCCTCCAATCTGCTGTTGTCACTTCCGGTGTCGAAGATCGCCACCTCGTCGTGCTCGTTCGCCATGGCGAGCGGACTCGCCGAAATCCCGTACACCGAGAAGGTTTCCATCTCGAGCTGAGGAAAGGCTCGTCCCATCCCGTCGGCGTCGACAACCGGCAGGCCGCGCCGCGCGGCCACCAGCAACGGAATCATCGAATTGATTCCGCCGCACTCCATCGGCATCGTGGCATCTGCAGTTCGACCCGTGTGCTTCTCCAACGTGATCAGCGCCAGCTCGGGTTCGGTTCCGCGCGGCATCTTTTCGACCACGACGGTCGGGGCACCCATCTGCGCGACGGGAATCACCCACGCGTCGTCGTCAAGCTCCTCCGGATCGAGAATTGTGATTTCACCGGCCTCACCGAGCGCCTGCGTGACCAACATCTTGCCGACGAACGGATCTCCCCCGCCGCCGGTGCCCAACAAGGCTGCGCCCCTGGCGAGGTCGTCGAGGTCCGCCGTTCGTAGTGTCCAACTCATCGTGAGCCCTCCTGACCGATGGAGACCAAACCACTGTGCAGTGCCAAGTCACCGACTGCCTTCACTCGAATACGCGTTGCGTTGCCCGGCAGATACGGAATCGGGACCTCGTCGAACTCCACGATCTGCACCGACTCGGGCCGTGCGCCTGCTGCGACTGCCCGATCGATCGCCTCCTGGCGAGCATCGTCGGCAAAAACCTGCCGGTGCCCGTCCCGCACCGCTTCGACTCGATCTACCTCACCACTGACCTGCGCGATCGCAGCGCCGATCGCATTGGCAACATCGAAGCGCTCAGGACGAATCACCATTCCCAGGCCCGGGAGTTCACGCTCCAGCAGTACCGATCCCCCGCCAACCGCCACAACGGGAAGTGGGTCCGACGTGGTCCGCATCTGTTCCACGGCGTCGGCGACTCGGCGCGAGATCCGGTCGAGTGCCGTCGACACCAGGCCGCGGTCGAGGTGCGCCACCGCACTGCGATCTCCGACGTCGGCCAAGCCTGCCGCGACGGCTATGTCGGTGGCCGTCAACGTGTCACCGCCGAATACGAGTGCCCGTGAACCCAATTCGTATCCCACAGATTCGGGTCCGACTGTGAGTCCGTCTGCATCCACCAGCGAACCACCACCGATACCGATCGAGAAGACGTCCGGCATACGGAAATTGGTCCGTACCCCGGCGACCGTCACCTCCGTGGTGGCTTCTCGCGGGAAACCGTTGGTCAATACGCCCACGTCGGTAGTGGTACCTCCGATGTCGATCACCGCACAGCTGGCCAGACCGGACAGCACAGCGGCGCCTCGCATGGAGTTGGTCGGCCCCGAAGCGAAAGTCGCCACCGGATAACGCCTCGCGTACTCGATGTCCATCAAGGTTCCGTCGTTCTGGCTCAGGTACAGCGGCGCGACAATGCCGTGCTCGACCAAAGATCGGGCAAGACCGTCGACGATGTGATCGGCGAGCTCGCGCAGCGCAGCATTGATGATGGTCGCGTTCTCCCGCTGAAGTAGACCCACTCGACCGATCTCGTGCGAGAGCGAAATTGCGACGTCCGGGCCGAGTTCCTCACGCACGATCTCCGCGGCGGCCGCTTCGCATTCGAGATTGACCGGAGAGAACACCGAAGATATTGCGACCGAACGAGTACCGCTGCGAGCCATATCGGCGGCATGGCGGCGAATCTCGTCGGGGTCCAGCGACGAAATACGACGACCGTCGAACTCGTGCCCACCGTGAGCGAGGTAGCGCCTTCCTTGCACAGCGGAGACCAGGTCTCGCGGCCACCCCACCATCGGCGGAAGCGCCGCGGTCGCCGGAAGCCCCAATCGCAGAGCCGCTGTCGGTGCAAGTCCGCGTTGCTCGATGAGAGCGTTGAGAAAGTGCGTCGTGCCGATCATCACTGCTTGAACAGCGCTGGGAGAGAACGAGAACTGCTGCTGCAGCGCCGTCAGAGCTCCGCCGATTCCGCCGGTGATGTCCTTGCTGGTCGAGTGTTTGACATGCCCGATGACGGTGGTCCCGTCCATCAGGACCGCATCGGTGTTCGTACCACCGACGTCGATTCCGATTCGCATCGCGAACTCCCTTCTACAGTGTGTGCCGTGCTAGTGCGTGAGCGCAGATTTTCCCGAAGTCTCTTGCGGCGCTTCGGTTGCGGTGCGTCCGACTCCGCGAATCAGGCCGAGTCGACCCGCGACGACGTAGAGAACGAAGGCCGAGGCCACCGCGTTGATCGACGGCAGGCCGAAGGTGCTGTAATGACCGATCAGCGCCGAGACGATCCAGATCACCAGCGTGGCCGGTACCCAAGTGGGTGCCGAGTTCGGGAGGGTACCCGCAGCTCGACTCTCCTCCAGATCCTTGCGCCATGTCTTGACGATGAAGTATTCCGCCACCATGATCCCGGCGATCGGCGGGAATCCGACGCCCAACAGGATCAGGAAGTCGGTGAACGAGTTGAGGATTCCGGCAGCCGCGAGGACCGAACCGGTGATGCCGACAACTGCTGTGACAACTGCGCGATTGATCCGTCGACCGAACACGACGTCGATGAAGTTCACGACGCCGAGCCCCGAGCTGTACAGGTTCCAGTCGTTGATCTTGAAGGTGCCGAGAACGATGATCAGAACGCCGACCCAACCGACCGACGAGAGAATGATCGTGGCGATGTCGGAACTGCGAACGGCATGGGCAAGAAGAACACCGGTCAGCCCGATCACGTATTCGCCCAACGTTATTCCGACGAGCGTCTGCTTCACGACATCGCCTGCCGTGCGGTTGAAGCGCGTCATGTCAGGTGTGATCACTGCTCCGGCAATGAAACCGCCTGCGACGATGGTAGTTCCGGCGAGGAAGCTGAGCTCCGGCCCGGCTGGAGCAGATGTCATCAGATCTGACAGCGAGTGATTACGCAGTTCGGCGACGACGGCCCAACCGACCAGGATCAGGAACAGCGGAACGGTGATGTTGGCGATCAGTTGCATGGATCCGAACCCGCGAAGGACTATCGCGGTAATCAGGAGACCGAAGGCCAAAGCCCACGCCCACTGCGGCAGAAACGGCATGATTCCGTGCAAACCTGATGCAGAGACAGCAGATTGAATGCCGAACCAACCGATCAGGCTGACCCCGATCACCAAACCGATCACCGCGGAACCTGCGTGCCCGAATCCACACCAGCGTGCGACCACCGATGTGTTGAGCCCTTCACGAACCCCGATGATGCCGATGAAAATACAGACGACCTCGAGAATCACCGCCCCGACTGTCAATGCCCAGAAGGCATTCCAGAACGTCATACCGTAGCCGAGCGTCGCACCGAGCAAGAACTGTGCGAGTGCCGATACCTGACCGAATCGCTGTACTGCCACCGAGAACCACGAATATCGTGCTTCGTCGGGAACGCGGGTGAGCGCGTAGTCGTCACCGTCGGACACTTCACCGCCGGCGGCGGTCGTTGACGTGTTTTTCATGACGGACTCCTCGAATAGTTGGGAAGTGTTCTCGGAGAAGACGGTACGAATGTGGCAGGGGTCACGCCTATGGGCGAATTGGCGTTTCTTCGTGTTACGACAATGCATTTCGCACAGTCGTCATTTCACACAGTCGCCAAATGGCACGGGTCTAACGCAACGCGTACCCGCCGTCGGGGTACAGCGTGGAACCCGTTGTGTACGTGTTGGTGAAGAGATAGAACACCGCTTGTGCAATCTCGTCTTCGTTCCCGACGCGGCCGAGCACGTTGTTCTCGGCACTCCAGGTGAACGCGGCCTCCCGAACCTCCGCCGGGCGCTGAGCCCACAGATGCCCGTCGATGGTTCCGGGAGCGACAGTGTTGACGCGGATCGGCGACAGTTCGACCGCCAGCCCCCGCCCGAGCCCCTCGATTGCCGCGTTGGCTGCAACGTATGCCGCGGCAGCTGCGGGTGGCCGCACACTGGCAGCGCCGGACATGAGGACCACCGATGCGGTGGGTGCCAGCTTGTCGAGCGCAGCGTGCACGACGCGGTACTGCCCCCAGAACTTGGAGGTGAACGGCGACGCCGCTTCCTCGACGCTCTGTTCACGGAACGAGCCGACCTGGTAATCGGCAGCCGTCGTGAAGAGAGCGTCGACGCTGGGGATGTTGGTGAAGAACGCTTTCACCGAGTCGTCGTCGGAGGTGTCGACGGTGAACCAGTGCGCAGCCTCACCCAGCTGCGCGGCCGCTGCTTCGAGCTTGGATGCGGTTCGGCCACCGAGAACTACCTGCGCGCCGGCGTCGACGGCAAGCTGCGCCACTCGCAGCCCGATGCCTGTTCCGCCGCCGATCAGTACGACGGTCTTGCCTGAGAGAGGAGAAGGTGTCGTTGTCATGCAGCGACTGTAGGGCTCACCTAATTGTCCCGAGATGTGCAGAATGCACAGATTTCACTACGGCACAGTGCTAAGTATCGAGACTTAGCTGTTAGAGGACACCGCCCCCGGGGATCTCGCTTGACGACGTTTGCTGCGTCGAAACTGCCTTCGCATGTACCCCTCCTTCGAGTTCGCTTGTAACAAAACAACTCCCACGACCGAAAATGTCGGTGAACCACAACAGCGAAGGGAAGTAACGACTATGGGATCAGCAGACGTCATGGCCTGGCTCGCCGAGGGTTACCTCGCCGGCGATCCGATTCGCTATCCGCTCTACGTCGGATCGATGTTCCTCGCGATGCCGTTCCAACTGATCGGCGTAATTCTGGGTCACCCCTTCTGAATCGTCACATCAGGCCAGGGCGGTCGACGTAGAACGGCCAGAGTTGCGATCACTGCGGCCGCCAACCCGATGAACTCCCCCATCAAAGCCGCCCTGGTGTGATCGACGGCCGGTGACCACGACGGCTCACCCTCGTGGATCGAGAACACTCCCACTGGCACCGGTATCGGGTCGCGGCGCCACCGCCGGTGTAGACGCGAAACCGTGATGATCGTCGATCCGTCGCTGGTCTGGTGCGGTTCTCCGAAGATCGTCGAGGTCCCTGATTCCCCTCGAAATCGCTCCACCGCATCACGAATCTCCATGATCTCCATCGTCGCATCGAAACCGCAGCACTGTGCGAGTATCGATCGATGGCCGAGTGGTGGAATCCGAGCAGGCGCGTCGAGCGATGGTGGCAGACGATTGGCCTCGTCCTGCTCGTAGTCGTAATCGGTCCGAGCACCATCCATACAGTGACCACGGAACCGACAACCGGTAATTGGGTTCGCCTGGCAATCTGGCTTTTCGCGACGGCCGGATTTGCCTACGGCACCGTCCAAGCCTGGCGAAACAGGAACAAACCTCAGTCGGTGTGGTGGGAAGGGACAACTGCCCCACCGAAATACCCGCCGACGACGTCCGTAGCGCACTCGCGTCGACTGACGACCGCATTCCGGCAATCAAGGCACTACGCGAACTGCATCCGGGCTTGGGTCTGAAGGATGCGATGGATCTGATCGACGCTCAGCGGGGCGAACAGGGCCCGCATCACTGATAGTTGCGACCATCACAATCACAGTTAGGTATCGACACCTGACCGCCACGATCGGGCAAGCACACCAGGAGTTAACCACCTGACAGACAGGCTGTTTCGCCGAGTTTGACAAATGTGGTCAATCGGTGAGCGTCGACTCGACCGATTCAACTCACCGTACCAATCGAATTCGCCGTTCAGCATTCCACTCATGGCCCAATGCCACTATTACCCAACGATTTACAACCGGAACTACGGTATCCAGTGAGAACTTTCGCGACAGTGCAGCATCTTTCGTCCAGTTGAGTTGACCGAAACTTGACGTTACGTTGAATTTCAAAGCAATAGCCCGGTCTTGACCTGCGATGGTGTGAGCGCAACGCCCACCTACGCGTGACACGTGGCTGCCCGTATGGGCGCTGTGAATGCCTGAACGTTCGAGGAGTGGAATGACTGCGGTCAAAACTGCGTGGCGTGAACTACGGAAACCCGTGTTCATCCCCGCGTCGATAGTGATCTTTGCCCTGATCGCCTTTGCCGTGATCTATGCGGGAACCGCTGCGGATGCTTTCGAAACTCTCAACAACGCGATCAGCGACGGCGTCGGCTGGTGGTACATCCTCTCGGCTACCGGTTTCGTGATCTTTGCGCTGTACTGCGGAATCAGCCGCATCGGCAACATCCGATTGGGGCGCGACGACGAGCAACCCGAGTTCGGCATGCTCTCGTGGTTCGCGATGCTCTTCAGCGCCGGGATGGGCATCGGCCTCGTGTTCTACGGAGTGGCAGAACCCCTTTCGCACTATGTGAACCCTCCCGTCGCCGGGCAGATCGCGGGATCCACGGACGCCGCAGCCAATCAAGCGATGGAACTGACGCTGTTCCACTGGGGCCTTCATGCATGGGCGATCTACGTCGTCGTCGGCCTTGGTCTGGCGTACATGACCTACCGCAAGGGTCGTCCGCTCTCGATCCGTTGGTTGCTCGAGCCGCTCCTCGGACGGGCTCGCATCGAAGGAAAGATCGGCCACGCCATCGACGTCGTCGCCATCGTCGGCACGCTGTTCGGTGTCGCGACGTCGCTGGGCTTCGGTGTCCAGCAGATCTCGGCCGGCCTCGACTACCTCGGCTGGGTGGAGACCGACAACTGGTTGGTCATCACCATCATCGTCATCGTGACGGGCATGGCCACCTTCTCGGTCGTCTCCGGCGTCACGAAGGGCCTCAAGTGGCTCTCCAACATCAACATGATGCTTGCTGCCGCGCTGGCCCTGTTCGTCCTGATTCTAGGACCGACATTGTTCCTGATGCAGTCGTGGGTGCAGAACCTCGGCGGATACGTCCAGGCCTTGCCCGAGCTGATGCTGCGCACGTCCCCGTTCGCCGAAGACGGCTGGCAGGGTGCATGGACCATCTTCTACTGGGGTTGGTGGATGAGCTGGGCACCGTTCGTCGGCATGTTCATCGCGCGCATCTCACGCGGCCGCACCATCCGCGAATTCGTCTTCGGTGTGCTGCTGGCCCCGACGCTGGTTGGTTCGTTGTGGTTCACGATCTTCGGTAACTCCGGCATTCTGCGTCAGCGCAACGAGGGCACGATGCTCGACGCATCCGGCGCAGTGGACACCAACACGTCATTGTTCACGCTTCTCGACGGACTTCCGCTCGGAACGATTTCGAGTGTTCTCGCGATCGTCGTGATCGTGTTCTTCTTCGTCACGTCCGCGGACTCCGGCTCGATCGTCATCGACATCCTCGCGACCGGTGGCAGCTTGGAGACCTCCAAGATCACGCGTGTCTACTGGACGTTCCTCTCCGGTGCCGCGGCCGCAGTTCTCCTCATCGTGGGTGGCAGTGGATCGCTCACGGCGCTGCAAACCGTTGCCATCGCCACGGCGGTACCGTTCTCGGTCATCATGGTGCTGGCATGTCTGTCGATGCTGAAGGCGTTCCGATACGAGGTCGCTTCGGCACCACGCTACCTGCGGGTTTCTACAAATGCCTCGGCATCGACCGACGTTCCGCAACCCACCGAGAAGCGGCTCCGCGATCTGAAGATCTCGTCGACCTTCGCCGGGCTCACCCCGTCACAAAGCGGAATCATGACGGATCCCTCCGACGCCCACATGCTCGTCGCGGTCCACGAAGTTCCCGCCCATGCGGTCAACATCGACCCGGATACCGGCGCCGTCGACTTCTCCGAGGAATCGAAGGTCGTCGATCCGCTGGGCGGAGAGGTGTTCGACACACCCGAGTTCGCCGACTCGGCAGAAGGCCACGCGCAAGCTGCCAGTACGGACTGACCGGCACGTTCGGCATGTTGCATTAGGCATATCTGTTCACCAACTCGCAAACTTGTCATGAGACTTTCAACTCGACAGTTCGCAGGACTCTAAGTTTCGTGAGTAGAACAGGACCAACGGGTTTGCCACTCCAGTCGCAGTCGGAGACGGAACAATCTTTCGGGATTCCGTCCGTATTCCTACGGTCGGCGCATGCACCTGCGCCGCGCACGCTCATCGACATCGTGCGGGCCTCAGCCGAGGCCAACCCGGAAGCACCTGCCATCGACGACGGCGACACCACACTGTCGTACTCGGAGTTGCTCGACGAGATCGAGCTCGGTGCGCGCTGGCTCGGTGATGCCGGCGTCGGCGCAGGTGACCGCGTCGGAATCAGGATGCCGTCAGGTTCGCGTTCGCTGTACGTCGCGATCCTGTCGATCCTCGCGGCGGGCGCCGCCTACGTTCCCGTCGACGCCGACGATCCGGAAGAGCGCGCCGAGTTGGTGTTCGGCGAGGCGCAGGTAGCGGCGATCATCACCGGCGACGGAATCCAGCCGGGGACGGCGCCGAAGCGGCTCGAACATCCACCGGTTCGCGAACCCGAACCCGAGGACGACGCCTGGATCATCTTCACCTCAGGATCCACGGGCACCCCGAAGGGCGTCGCGGTCACTCACCTCAATGCCGCTGCCTTCGTCGACGCCGAGGCGCGCATGTTCCTCCAGGACGAGCCCATCGGGCCTGGTGACCGCGTCCTCGCGGGACTCTCCGTGGCATTCGACGCGTCCTGCGAGGAGATGTGGCTCGCGTGGCGTCACGGCGCCTGCCTCGTCCCGGCGCCTCGTTCACTGGTTCGCAGCGGCATGGACCTCGGCCCGTGGCTGGTCTCGCGTGACGTCAGCATCGTCTCCACTGTGCCGACGCTTGCGTCTCTGTGGCCGGCCGAGGCCCTCGAAGCCGTTCGACTCCTGATCTTCGGCGGCGAAGCCTGCCCACCCGAACTGGCAGAGCGCCTGGCCGTCGAGGGCCGCGAGGTCTGGAACACTTACGGCCCCACCGAGGCAACCGTCGTCGCCTGCGGCGCACTGATGGACGGCAAGAGCCCCGTCAGCATCGGCCTCCCCCTCGACGGCTGGGACCTTGCCGTCGTCGACGCCCAGAGCAATCCCGTCGCGGTCGGTGAGGTGGGCGAGCTGGTGATCGGCGGCGTCGGCCTCGCCCGTTACCTCGATCCCGCGAAGGACGCCGAGAAGTACGCGTCGATGCCCTCGCTCGGGTGGGATCGCGCCTACCGAAGCGGCGACCTGGTCCGGCTCGAGACCACCGGCCTGATGTTCCAGGGCCGCGCGGACGATCAGGTCAAGCTCGGCGGCAGGCGCATCGAACTCGGTGAGGTCGACAACGCCTTGCAGAACCTGCCGGGCGTGAGCGGCGCTGCCGCAGCCGTGAAGAAGACTGCAGCCGGCAACCAGCTCCTCGTCGGATACATCGCCAGCACGGATCCCGACTTCGATCTCAAGGCCGCTCATGCGCTGCTCAGCGAGCAGCTACCAGCAGCCCTCGTGCCGCGTCTGGCGTTGATGGACGAACTTCCGACGCGTACGTCAGGCAAGGTCGACCGCAATGCGCTGCCGTGGCCGTTGCCCGGCGCCGGTGAAGATGCGGGGGCCGCGTTGGGCCTCGACGGCACCGCTGCCTGGGTTGCCGGTCTGTGGGGTTCGATCCTGGGCGCGCAGATCACCGGACTCGACGACGACTTCTTCGAAGTGGGCGGCGGATCCCTCTCTGCGGCTCAGCTGGTAACCGCCCTGCGCGAGCGGTTCCCCGAAGTGACCGTCGCACAGCTCTACGACCACCCACGGTTGGGATCGCTCGCCGAATATCTCGACGAATTGGCACCCACCGAAACTGTGGAGCCGCGCATCGTCGCTCCGACACCCTTCAAGACTCAGCTCGCGCAGATCGCCGTCACCGTTCCGCTCACGACGCTCACCGGACTGCAGTGGGTGACGTGGCTGGCGATCGCGAACAACGTCCTCGGCTGGTTCGTCGACGTCAGCTGGGCGCCCACGGTCTCGTGGTGGTGGATCCTGTTGGCATTCATCGTGTTCATCACGCCGATCGGGCGCATGACCATCGCTGTCGTCGGAGCGCGCCTGCTCCTGCGCAAGCTGGAACCGGGCACGTATCCCCGAGGCGGTAGTGAACACCTGCGTCTGTGGATAGCGCTGCGACTCACCGAAGCCAGTGGCGCAGCCAACCTTTCGGGCGCACCGTGGATGCTCTACTACGCCCGCGCCCTCGGCGCCGACATCGGCAGCGGCGTCGATCTCCACACCCTTCCTCCCATCACCGGCATGCTCGAACTCGGTGACGGCTGCTCCGTCGAACCCGAAGTCGACCTCTCCGGCCACTGGATCGACGGCGACGTCATTCACATCGGCGAGATCAAGATCGGTGACGGCGCCTCCGTCGGTTCACGCTCGACGCTTCTGCCCGGCGCGCGTATCGGTCGCGACGCCGTCGTCGAACCCGGATCTGCGGTGTTCGGCCGAGTGAAGGCAAACCAGCAGTGGGCCGGCTCCCCCGCCACCAAGGTCGGGAAAGCGAATCATCCTTGGCCTGCCGAACATCCGAAGCGTGCACCCGGCTGGGTGCCGGTATACGGCGTCACCTCGGTCTTCCTGGCCGGTATGCCGATCTTCGCGCTGATGGCCGGGATCGCATTGATCGGTTGGTGGATTCGCGACACCGACACGCTCGCGAGCGCAGTGCTCCAATCGCTGATCATGCTTCCCGTCGCGACCATCCTGAGTTTGCTCGTCTTCGCAGTCGTCACCCTTGTGGCCGTTCGTCTTCTCTCGATCGGGCTGACCCCCGGTTACCACCCTGTCCGCAGCCGCATCGGCTGGCAGGTGTGGGCGACCGAACGCCTGCTCGACTCGGCCAGAACCTTCCTCTTCCCGCTCTACGCGAGCCTGCTGACGCCGGGATGGCTCCGCCTTCTCGGCGCCAAGATCGGCAAGAACGTCGAAGCATCCACCGTGCTCCTCCTTCCCAAGTTCACGACGGTCGCCGACGGTGCATTCCTCGCTGACGACACCATGGTTGCGAGCTACGGCCTCGGCGGCGGCTGGATGCACATCGAACAGGCGAAGATCGGCAAGCGCGCGTTCCTCGGCAACTCCGGTATGACCGCCCCCGGTCGACGCGTCCCCAAGAACGGTCTGGTGGCGGTTCTGTCGGCTACCCCGTCCAAGGCCAAGTCCGGATCATCGTGGCTGGGTAGTCCACCGGTACGTCTGAGAAGGGCTGCCGGAGACACCGACGCCGCCCGCACGTTCAATCCGCCCATGCGCCTCAAGATCGCCCGCGGAGTGGTCGAAACCTGCCGACTGATCCCCGTCATGGTCACGTTCGGCATCGGTCTCGGTGTTCTGTTTGCACTCGAAGCACTGGTCGGCGCAGTCGGATTCTGGTTCGCGGCTCTGCTGAGCGGCGTAATTCTGCTCGTCGCCGGAGCAGTGGCGGGCGCGATCACCATCGCCGCCAAGTGGATCGTCGTCGGACGCATCGCCAAGGTCGAGCATCCGCTGTGGAGTTCGTTCGTCTGGCGAAACGAGGTAGCCGACGCCTTCGTCGAGACCGTCGCGGCGCCGTGGTTCGCTCGCGCGGCGACTGGTACGGCCGTACTGAACATCTTCTTGCGTGGACTCGGGGCCAAGATCGGTAAGGGCGTTTGGTGTGAGTCGTACTGGCTACCCGAGGCAGATCTTGTGACTTTGGGCGACGGAGCGACAGTGGAACGGGGGTGCGTCGTGCAAACTCATCTCTTCCATGATCGGATCATGTCCATGGACACCGTCACTTTGGGAGCAGGAGCAACGCTGGGACCGCACTGTGTCGCGCTACCCGCAGCCGGCATCGGCGCGGGAGCGACGGTAGGGCCTGCATCTCTGGTGATGCGAGGTGACACCGTTCCGCCCTCCACCCGCTGGCAGGGCAACCCGATTGCACCGTGGGTGGCGTCGTGAAGCCGAACCGAATGCTCGAGGAGCCGATCGATCCGTACCTGCCGCTCAACGGCAACCGCGGGTACCGCCTGTCCAGGTACGAACTGGAACTGACGTACAAGGTCTTCAGCAACCGTCTCGCCGGCAAAGCTGTCATCACCGCTGTCACCACCGAGAGCCGATCCAAGTTCAGCTTCGACCTCGCGCAGAACCTGCAGGTGTCCAAGGTGTCCGTCAACGGTGCCCGCGGCACCAAGTACGCGCACTTGAACAACAAGCTGATCCTCACGCCGTCTACCAAGATCCCCGCGGGCGGTGCCCTGTCGGTCACCATCGCGTACAGCGGCAACCCCGAGCCGATCAAGAGCCTGTGGGGCGAAGTCGGCTGGGAGGAACTCGACGAAGGAACTTTGGTCGCAAGTCAGCCCAACGGCGCGGCGTCCTGGTTCCCGTGCGACGACCATCCGATTTCCAAAGCGTCGTACCGAATCTCGATCACCACCGATTCCCCGTTCTATGCCCTCGCCAACGGCAAGCTGATCCGCAAGCAGACCCGTGCGAGTCAGACGACGTGGGTCTACGAGCAGACCGAACCGATGGCAACCTACCTGGCAACCATTCAGATCGGTCAGTACGAGCACCGGCAGGTGAGCGCCGGGCCGGTACCGGTCTTCGCCGTTCACCCACCTCGGCTGCGAGCAGCGTTCGACGTCGACTTCGGGCGCCAACCCCAGATGTTGGAGGTCTTCGGAAAGCTGTTCGGGCCGTATCCCTTTGCCGACTACACCGCTGTGGTCACCGACGACGAACTCGAAATCCCCATCGAAGCGCAGGGACTCTCGATCTTCGGAGCCAACCACTGCACAGGCAGGCGCGGTTCCGAACGTCTTGTCGCACACGAGCTTGCCCATCAATGGTTCGGCAACAGCCTCACTCTCGGGCAGTGGTGCGACATCTGGCTGCACGAAGGCTTTGCCTGTTACGCGGAGTGGATCTGGTCCGAGAATTCCGGTGGCCCGTCCTCGAACCAACTCGCGACAAACGCCTATCAAGGGCTCGGGCGTAAATCTCAGGACTTGATCGTCGCCAATCCCGGTCCTGCCCTGATGTTCGACGATCGAATCTACAAGCGGGGCGCATTGACTCTGCACGCCCTGCGCGGCGTTCTCGGAGACGAGAAGTTCTTCGAACTGATCCGTCAGTGGACCACGAAGCATCGACACAGCACGGTCAGTACCGAGCAATTCACCGATCTCGCTTCACGTTTCACCGACACTCCATTGCGCCCACTGTGGGATGCATGGCTGAATCAGCGCTCCCTGCCCCGTCTCTGACGCTCTCTCACCGCGATATCACCACGCCGAAACATTCCGAATGCGCCGATTATCTTTGTCTTACCTTTACTATAGAGGTGGGCCGAGGGACGACCCCGACAACACAATTCTCAGGGCACGCTTCCTCGACAGGTAGATCGGGGGATCGATGTTCGTTGTATTCACAATATGTTTCGTGATCGGGGTCGTGGCCCTGGTCGGAGCCTTTGCCGTCGGCGAGGTTGCAGATCTGGGCGGCGGCCACGCAGACGGGCTGCCATTTCTGAGCCTGACAACCTTGGCCACAGCACTTTTCGGCTTCGGCGCCGGCGGCGTAGCTGCCACTCTCGCGGACGCTCCGACATTGGTAGCGGCGATTGCAGCACTCGCACTCGCCGCCGTTCTCGTTGTCGTCACGCGCGGCCTACTTCTCCCCTATCTCCTTGAACAACAAGATAATTCGCACATCGGACGAGCTTCGTACTCCGGGCTGTTGGGCACCGTCACCCTCACCATTGCAGCCGAAGGTTGGGGAGAAGTCTCGTTCGTCGACGCCGAAGGCAATCGCGTGCAGGCCAAGGCCGTCAGTGCACAGCCGATGGCGCTCACCACCGGCACCACCGTCTACATCGCCGATGTAGACGATCAATACCTTCACGTCGTCACGGTTGACGACGCGATCTAAGGACTCGATACATGCTGCCAATCATCATCATTGCGGTTGTAGTCGCAGTAATCATCTTCATCGTTCTCCCCGCGATCTACGTGAAGAACTACGTCAAGGTCCCGCCGAACGAAGTGGCGGTTTTCACCGGACGAGGCAAGCCGAAAGTCGTCCGCGGCGGAGCCCGGTTCAAGATTCCGGGAATCGAACGCGTCGACATCATGTCGCTCGAGCCGTTCAACGTCAGCATCAATCTCAAGAATGCGCTCTCCAACGACGGTGTTCCGGTCAACGTCGAGGCAGTCGGCCTGGTACGAATCGGTTCCGCCGACGAAGCGGTTCAGACAGCGGTGCAACGATTCCTGACCTCCGACCTGGACGAACTCCAGCAGCAGATCAACGAAATCCTCGCCGGCAGCCTGCGCGGAATCACCGCGACCATGACGGTCGAGGATCTGAACTCCAACCGCGATTCGCTCGCACGCAGCGTGGTCGAGGAGGCAGGCGGCGACCTCGCACGCATCGGCATGGAAGTCGATGTCATCAAGATCGCGGGAATCTCCGACTTCAACGGCTACCTCGAATCGCTCGGTCAGCGCCGCATCGCCGAGGTCAAACGTGATGCCGCGATCGGAACTGCTGAAGCAGAGCGTGATTCGCAGATCCAGTCGGCAAAGGCGCGACAGGCAGGCTCCGTCGCACAGGCCGAGGCCGACACTGCGATCGCGAGTGCAAATCAGAAGCGCGACGTCGAACTCGCTCGCCTTCGAGCACAGACCGAAGCCGAGAACGCCGAAGCCGACCAGGCCGGACCACTCGCGCAGGCAACGGCCGAGAAGGCCGTCGGCATCGCACGTGAGCAGGCCGAGGCGGCCCGCGTCGAAGCTCGCACCGAGGTCGAGCGTCGTCGCGCCCAGCAATCGGAAGCGGCATTGCAGGCAGATGTCATTGCACCGGCCGAGGCCGAACGCCAAGCCTCCATCGCACGCGCAGAGGGTGAGCGACAGGCCGCGATCCTCCGCGCCCAGGCACAGGCCGAGTCAGCAAGGCAGGCCGGCGGGGCTCAGGCCGATGCACGAAAGCTCGTCGCCGACGCTGTTCGCTCCGAGCAGCAGGCTGATGCCGACGGCCTTCGAGCACGTCTGGAAGCCGAAGCTGACGGCCGCAAGGTAGCGGCCGACGCCGTTCGCGCCGAACAGCAGGCCGAAGCGGATGGTTTGCGCGCCAAGCTCGAAGCCGAGGCTGCCGGTAAGCGTCAGATCGCCGAGGCGCTCAATTCCTACACCCCGCAGGCCGCGCAGTTGCTCACTCTGCCTGACGTTCTGGCAGCACTGGTCGACGCCACCGCAGCAGCAGCGAAGCCGGTCGGCGACATCGATCGGATCTCCATCGTCGGCGGAAGCGACGGGGCGCAGGGTTCGATCGGCTCGATCCTGGGCATCAGTCCCCAGGTGATTGCCGGTGTCATCGAAACTCTCGAAAGCTCAGGCGTCGATATCACCGGTTTGCTCAACGGCCTGAACAAGACCGCATCGGTTCCGGCTGGTTCGGTACACAATTCGGTCCACAATTCGGAAAACGGTTCCGCAACCGTAGACGCGTGATTTCGCCCCGGTCCGCCGACTCTCGCAGGAGTCGGCGGGCCGGCTTCACGCGCTCGGAAGATGTGAACGCGACTTGAAGAGAATCAGAATCAAGCAGGCAGCGGCGGCGGCTGATCCGAACAGCAGAGTCACCGTGTAGCTCAGTGCCGGAATGCTTTCCGACAGCATCGCCAGCAACGCAGGCACCGCGAACCCGATGTAGGTGATCGAGTAGAACACCGCGGTCAATCCTGCCAGATCGTCCGGCCCCGCGATTCGCTGGATCTCCAGCAACCCGGACACCAGTGCCATGCCGTACCCGCAACCGAGGATCGCTGCAGCCACGATCGCGATCGCCACGGTCAGCGTCGACGCAACCAGAGCAGCACCGGCCATACCGACCACCAGAAACACCAGAGCCACAACGGCGCCACGAGCACTGCGGTCGGTGTCGATCTTGCGCCCCAACGACTGAATCGCGAATCCGCATGTCAGCGCGACCATGCACAGCAGAGCCGAAAAGGCCACGGGCGCATCGCCACTGTGCCCGGTCATGAGCGCCGGAATAACTGCATACGCGACACTGGCGGCACCGAACACCCACGGCGCCAACGGAACGACGACGTAGAGGAATCTGCGGTGACCTGCCGAGGGGATCTTGAGGTCGTCGATCAACCTGCGACGGTCGGATTTCGCCTGTGCCGGTCGTGTTTCGGGCGCACGCCACAGCGCCATGGCGGCGAGGACGGTGATCGCGATGTGCAGCACGTACGCCAACACACTCGGCATGGGCGCCCACTGCGCCAAGATTCCCGCAGCACCCGCTCCCAAGGCGAAGCCCGCGGTCAGACTCATCGCTGCTCGCCGAGCACCTGCGCCTTCCGACGCCGTCGGGTCCCAAGGTTGCGTGGACAACTCCTTGACCCAGGAGCCGCCGACGGCCATACCGATCCCCAAGGCGATGCCACAGAGGATTCTTCCCAGGATGAGAGCAGCGGCGGAGTCCGCCCCGAAAGCGAGCAGCGTCGAACCGGCGATCGCGATGATCGGCGCGGGGAGCATGATCGGGCGTCGACCCAATCGATCGGACAGCGGGCCGCCGAGCAGCAGGGCCGGCACAATTCCGACGACGTAGGCGAAGAGGAAGAAATCGACCATCACCGGCGAATAGCCGTGGTCGAGTCGGTACATCACCAGCAGTGGGGTGAATTCGTTTCCGCCCCAGGCAGCGGCGAACATACTGGCGGCAACGGTCAGCCACAGCCACTTTCCGCCGGAGAGGCGTTCACCCTCGAGACGAGTTTCGGCCGCGGTCCCAGCGCCGATCGTTTGGGTGCTCATCACAGAGTTCCTTCGAAGCCGAGGCCGTGGACCTGGCGCATGTGTGTGAGGACGGCAGTGTTGTATCCGTCGGCATCGCCTGTGTCGACGAGGTCGGTAAGCGCGGTGTGATCGGCAAGGATGCGCGAGAGTTGGCCAGGGTCGCGTGAGATCGACCGGGCTGTCATCCGTCGTTGCCTGTCGCGCAGACTCGCGTAGAACGAGTCGAGCAAAGGGTTCCCACCGGCGGCAACGATCATCTTGTGGAAGTCTGCATCGATTGCGCTGAACGCGGCCACGTCCCCGCGATCAGCAATCTCACGTTGCTCGATCAGATTCGCGCGCAACGCTGCGACAAGCGCTTCCCGTGCGTGCGGTCGGACCGACACCACTCGAACGCTCTGAGTCTCGACGAGCTGTCTGGCACTGACTACGTGTTCCGCTTCCCCATCCGCGACCGGGACGATCAGCGCCCCCTTCTTCGGATAGAGGCGCATCCAACCTTCCGATTCGAGACGCAGAAACGCCTCACGCACCGGCGTTCGGCTCACATTGGTCCGTGCAGCGATGTCACCCTCACTGATCAGCTCCCCGCCGGCGAGCTCGCCGGAAAGGATCAGCTCCTTGACTTCGCGGAAGACGGTTTCGGAAGCGGAATACAACATAGACACAAGATGTATTTATACTCCACGCTGGCGCAACGCAGACATCCGGGTCACCGATCCGAACATCTCGGTCCGATGCGGCATCGATCCAGTTAGCATTGCAAGGTGCCAGACAGAAGAGGAATCAGTTCGCGATGAATGGCGCACGCTCCAGCCTTCGAAGACTGATGCACTCATGACATCGCAGATGAAGTCGATGAGGACGCTGACCCGCGAGTGGTTGATTCTTCCCGATCAATACGACCGCTTCACTCGCTATCTCCGCGACAACGGCCTCACGACCGCCACCCGGCTATTACTTGGCATCATTGTCATCGGACTGGGAGTGTGCGCACTACTGAACAGATTCAGCCCTGCCGGTCCGACAAGCACGATTGCGCTGTTCTTCAATACTGTTGTCGTGATCTCGTGCTTCGTAGTCGGAGTCTCATGGTGGGTCTTCGGCCCCACAAAGCGTCGCTCGTTCGGTTTCGTGGTCTTCTGCGACATCGCGGTCACGATCTCCGTCGTTGGAGATTCCTCCCAGCTCGCACGATTGCTCACCTGTGTCATTTTTGCTCTGGTCGGCATCTACATCGCCTACTTCCACAACCCGAAGTTGCAGATCGCGCACATAGCTTTTTCGCTTCTTGTGATCGCGGTGGCTGCGCAGCCAATTCTGTTCGGGCCGGATCGCGATCCAGCCCTTGGTGTTTCGAAAGTACTGGTCGTCATCACCGCGTTGGTGGTCTGCGCATTCATCTCGCAGATCGTGCTGACGATGCTCAGCATGGATGCTTCCAGTTCCGACCTCGATCCTCTCACCGGCCTCTTGAACCGTCGTGGCCTCGACCGCCACGTCGAGAAGGTACTCGAGGGGTTCCAGCGTCAAGAATCTGCGGCACTACTCGTGATCGCGATCGACATCGACCGGTTCAAGACGATCAACGACGTGCACGGCCACGACGTCGGCGATCGCATCATTCTCCGGGTATCGCAGCGGTTATCCGCCTGGGCACACGCCGATGCTGTCGTCGCGCGGGTCGGTGGCGACGAATTCATCCTCGTCCAAAGACTTTCCGTGCCAGCCATCGGACCGATGCTCAACTCGATCGGACCGGCAATGCACTCGAATACCGACGAGATACCGTCGACTTCGAGCATCGGAATCGCCGTGCGTACCCACAAATTCGTCGCCGGAGAAGACCGCGCAGCAGCGTTCACGGACATGCAGAAAGTCGCCGATTCGGCGATGTACGAAAGCAAGAGACTCGGCGGCGGACGCGTTCACACGATCGTCACCACCGCCGGCAGGTAGCAGTACGCACAATTTCAGTAGTAGACCGGCCCTGGCACTCCTCCACCCGCTGCCACTGCGTCACCGGTGATCGCGATGCTTCGCGGCGATGCCAGGAAGGTCACGACGTCGGCTACTTCTTCGGCATCGATGATCCGATGTATCGAGTTCGTCGCGATACCACGCTCCACCTCTGCCTGCGAGCGGCCGGATTCTTCCGACTCGCGCGTAATCCGTGCGGTCAACCTCTCGGTCCTCGTCACGCCCGGATGGACGACGGTGACGTTGATTCCCTTGGGGCCCAGCTCGTCTGCAAGATTCTTGGTCAGTGCAGACACACTGACGTTGCGGATCGTGTGGGCGATCGAAGTTGCCTGTCTGGCACCCAAACCGCTGATGTTGATGATCCGACCCCAACCCTGATCGATCAGATACGGCGCTACAGCGCGCGCAGTTCGCAGGTACCCCAGCACTTTCACTTCGACTTCGTCTCGCACGACGTCGTCGGTGGTCGCCTCGAAATCCGTCGGCTTTCCGGCGCTGAACGGCGTCGCTGCCGAATTGACAAGAATGTCGACACCGCCGAACTCCTCTACCACTTGCCGCACCGACGCCTGAACCGCGTCGTCGTCTCGCGTATCCGTCACGACTCCGATCGCACGAATTCCGAACTCCGAAACCAAATCTCGTGCAACGCTTACGACGGTTCGCTCAGTGCGCGCGAGTATCGCGATGTCGACCCCTTCAGCGGCCAGACCTCTGGCGATTGCCAGACCGATCCCCTTGCTACCACCGGCAACGATCGCACGCTTTCCAGACAAGTGAAGATCCATACCTGCGACACTATCCAACAGGCGATCCCCGATCGCTACGAAGAGGGATCGGGGACCGTCGGAATCATTCCTGTGTCTCAGAGCATCAGATCCGCGTACAGGTAGACGTTGTCGGCGTAGTTGCCCACACCGTCCGCGAATTGCAGTTCGCCGCCGCAGGTTACGACTGCCAACTTACGAGGGCCCTCCGGGCCGGCCAGCACGCTTTCCTCCACACCATCGGCCTTCGGGCGCGTCGTCACCGCAGTCACCTTCCACGACGTGCTCTTACCCGTCGCGTCGGATGTACGGATCACTTCACCCGGCTCGATCGTGCCCAGGTCGAACAGCGCGCCGTTACCCTGGCCGGTCAGATTGACGTGTCCGGCAATCAAGGTCGTGCCGGTGGCGGAATCGAGAGATGCACCGTCGAGCCAGATTCCGACGTTCTTGACGTTCTCCGGCGGAGTGAGAACTCCTTCCGGCACGGTGGCGTCCACGATCGGCGCCTGAACACCGACCGGGTCGAGCGAAAGGGTGTTGGGAGTCATCAACGCATCCGTAGGCGTTGCCGGATTCGCGGAGTGCGACATGACAACTCCCGGACTCGGCGGGATCGCAGCATCGTCATCGGAGGATCGCAGGCCGACGAAGGCCATGGAAGCACCGGCGACCAACACCGCGATGAGAGCCAGAATGAACGCGACACGACGCCCTTTGCCTGGACTCGCGGGCTGATCGTGGTTGGGATCGTCGTATGGATTGGATGGATTGGGATCCGACTCGTACATGGTCATCGAACTGTCTCCTGCGGGATGAGGCGCCCCCGGCACCTCGTGCGAATTGACGCCCCCTGCGTCTGATCAATGTCGGCACCGATCACACGAAGCGTGATCGGTGCCGACGTCTACTACACGTGCCTGGTGTCAGGATCGCTTGCGGCGGAGAGCAACTGCTCCGGCAGCAGCCATTCCGACAAGCCCGAGGCCCGTCACTGCGACGGCGACGTTGCGGCCTGAATTCTGTTCAGCAGCACCACCGTCGATGGCAACCGGGCGGGGGCCAGTGGCCGGCTTCGGAGCCGACGGCGCCGGAGTTGCGGGAGTTGCAACCGGCTGCGACGGAACAGGTGCACCCGGAACTACAGGCACGATCGGCACAATCGGCACAATCGGCACGATGGGCACGATCGGAACAATCGGCACGATCGGAACGACCGGGGTTGCAGGCGTCGTGGTGGCCGGTGTGGTCGTTGCCGGTGTGGTCGTTGCCGGCGTGCTCGTTGCCGGTGTCGTCGTGGGTGCTGCTGCATATCCGACGCTGGCAGATGCATTCATCGAAGCCGGCCGAACGGTGTCGAACGACGCGAAGATCTGGCACTGTGCGCCTGCCGTGTTCCAGTGCAGGTTCTCGACCGAATCCGGAATGACGCTTGCAGTCACCGAGTAGTCCCCGCCGGCCGCAGCGGTGAGGCAAAGATCAACAGCAGTCGGTGCGTCGCCGCGGCCGTCGACCGTCAGTTGATTTGCAGACAACGTCGCCTTGGCGTTGTCACCACAGACGGTCAGTTCGGTGCCCGCCGAGGACTGAACAGTGATCGGCTTCCGGTACATATTCGTATTCAGGGTGAAAACGGCAGTCTCGCCGGCCTTCAGAGTCCCCGTCGCGGGTGTCTTGCGAACGAGGTCGAGCGTCTGCGTGACGTTCATGATCTCGACGATGCGAGCTCGCTCGTCGTCGCCGATGTTCCTGTCGCACAGGCTTTTGAAATCGGCCATCAGCGGATTGTCGTAGTCCGAGACACACCACACAAGCGTCTGCCGCGCCGAACGTGCATCCTCGCTGCCATTTCCCGAAACGACACCGTCGAGTTTGGCGGGATTCTGCAGCAACCAACTGATGACAGCGAGATCGTCGGCTGACAGATCGGGATTGCCCGAAGACGGCACCGTCGCACCCATCTCGTCGTTGTGCTTGTCAACCGGCAAACCGTTCTCGTCGACACCGGCACACGGATCGAGATCGAAGTCCGTGCAGTACATCCATTCCGACTTCGCAATTCCGTCGACATCGCGGACACCGCAGACCGGAGCATCCACCGCGGCCGAGGTACCCCGATCGGTGGTGCCGTACATCGGCACGATGTTGCCGTCGTTGTAGTGATCCAGCCGAATGCCGGAGATGTCGAGCATCTGCTCCGAGGGCGTGTACTCGGTGCCCTCACACAACCCGGCGGTGAACGCCGGAGCGGCCGCGGTTCGCACCGGCATCGGCGCGGACACAGCTGGCGAAGCAAAAGCAACGCTACTACCGGCGACCGTTACGGCAATAGCTGCAGTTAGCGAGAGCCGGAGAACAAGCGGCCTACGCCGTGAACCAGACACAGTCATCAAAGCTTCCCTTTCAAGACATTTCGGTAGCGGGACGGTTGCCTGGATTCCCAATACCACGCCACCCAGCGCTCACTTCCGAGAGGATCAGCCGATCACTTTTGGCAATCAGCCAGTTACTGAATGGCAATGTAGTGCATGTTTCAAGAAAGATCACCCAATCGTCGAGCACCCAGGGCGCAGCTTGGACATTCGGATGACGAGTTAGCCATGAAGGTGACTGAACCTTTGTCCAACCGCACAACAATCGCGATCCCCCCAAAATCTGCTCATCCAACCGCGACGTTCCCGACATTTCGCCAACGCTAGCCAGTCGGTAACTTGGACATTCTGGGGAAACTCACAGGAAGGGGCGTTTTCAGCTCGCGCGCAAAAGAAGGGGCCCGCTATGCGGACCCCTTCGCCGGAAACTTCCGACCGAGACTGCTTTGTCGGGATTCGGGCAACTTGTAGATGACCCAGAACAATCTCCACTCACATTATGTGATTTGCCTCACATTCAAAGAATCTGTTGGTTTTGTTCACACCCTGAACCAATCTTTTGGTCCTCTTTGCGCCGATTACCCAGATCTCCGACGGCGGAACCCTGCCCTGCCGGAGAGCGGAGCACGAGCCTCGGATCAGTCTCGGACCGGAGGCGCCTTCCTCGTGGTAACCGCAATGCGATTCCACGCATTGATCGTCAAAATGACGCTGATGAGCTGAGCCAGTTCCACGTCCGAGAATTCGCCGGCAGCCTCGCTGTACACCTCGTCCGGAACGAAACCGTCGGTGAGGACTGTCACGGCCTCGGTCAAGGCGAGCGCGGCACGTTCACGATCGGAGTACATCCCTCGCGCTTCTTCCCACGCGTTCAGTAGGTAGAGCTTCTGCTCCGTCACGCCGACCTTTCGTGCGTCGCGAGTGTGCATGTCCAGGCACCATGCGCAATGATTCAGCTGCGACGCACGCGTGAGGACCAGCTCGACGAGCGTCGGCTCCAGCCCCTTGCGTGCAGCGGCATCCAACGCAATCATCGCCTTGTAGACCTCGGGCGCCAGCTTTGCGATATCCAGTCTTTGTCCTGTTGCTGTAGTCATAACTCAAACGGTAATCCCGGAAAGACCCGGAAACATGGTTCAATCCGGTGGTGAATTCGTGGGCCAATCTTGGGTTCGATCTACATATCGAGCTGCCACAGGGAATCGGGGTTCGCGCTGCACTGCTTCAGACCCTTCGCGACGCGATCGACAGTGGACTGCTGAAGCCCGGCACCAGACTCCCACCTTCCCGCACCCTCGCGCTCGACCTCGGAGTTGCCCGAAACACCGTTGCGGACTGCTATGCCGAGCTCGCCGCAGCTGGGTGGCTTGTCACACGGCCTGGTTCCGGGACCCTGGTCGCCACGCTCGCCAGCACACACACCCGCGAGGTCGAGCCATCACCGACTCGACGACGCTGGACCTACAGCCTTCTCCCTGGATCGCCCGACGCGTCGGCGTTTCCCCGCACTGCATGGATTTCGTCCGCCAGACGTGCTTTGACCACCGCGCCGACCGACGCGTTCGCGACTACTGATCCCAGAGGCCGAGTCGAACTCCGAAACGCCCTCACCACATACCTGAGCCGCACCAGAGGCGTTCGCGTCGATCCGAACTGCATTGTGATCAGTGCCAGCTCGGGTCACGGGATCTCCCTCCTTGCCCGCGCACTCGGAGGAACGATTGCGGTCGACGCTTTCTGCCTTCACCTGCACCGGCAGTTGCTCGCCGACGAAGGGCTGCTGACAGTTCCCATATCGGTTGACCAATCAGGCACTTGCACAGACGAATTGGCGTCTACTTCTGCTGAGAGTGTTCTGCTGACGCCGACCCATCAGTTCCCTCTCGGCGGTCCCCTCACACCGGCGAGGCGCGCGACCGCTCTCGAATGGGCCACGACTACGGGCGGCGTCATCATCGAGGACGACTACGACGGCGAATTCCGTTACGACAGAAAACCTGTCGGTGCACTCCAAGGAATCGCACCGCAGCACGTTGCGTACCTGGGCACTGTCAGCAAGACACTGTCGCCGGCCATTCGCATCGGATGGATGGTGTTGCCGGACAGGCTGATCGAACCTGTCCTCGCGACAAAGGGACCCTACGAACGCTGGGTAAGTTCAACGGATCAATTGACCTTGGCGGACTTCATCGAATCCGGAAGATTCGACAGCCATATTCGAAAGATGCGCACCTCGTACCGACGACGACGCGATCAACTGGTCGCGACACTTGCGCAGCAAGTACCCCAGGTCAGGGTCGAGGGGATCTCCGCGGGACTTCACGCTGTGATCCGTCTGCCCTCCGGCACCGAACAATCTGTTCTTGCAGCGGCCCAGGCGCGCGATCTCGGGCTCGAAGGGCTGTCGGTCTTCCGACATCCCGACGTGTCGTCAGTCGGCGGTGACGGCATCGTCGTCGGCTACAGCACGCCGACGCAGTCGCAGTACTCGAGGACGCTGGACGTGCTCTGCGAGGTGCTGCAGGCAGCTCTGCCATAACGCCTGTCGGATCTGCCCATCCGCTCACCTGCCCTGCCCTGCCCTGCCCTGCCCTGCCCTGCCCTGCCCTGATGGAGTGAACGTACCGTTCCCCTCGTCCAAGAGGGTGAGCGTGTCGTTCACTCCATGCCGGGGTGCCGGCGGCGTGCCCGCCCTTGATGGTGTGAACGGTACGTTGGGTCGATCTGGGGCGACGAAAGTGCCGTTCGCTCGAAGTCGGGGGCCGGCGAAGGTACTTTCGGGTGTTGGCGGGGGGGTGTTTTGGGTACGAGAAAGCCCCCCAACCATGACTGGTTGGGGGGCTTCTCTACATTGTGTTCGGCGGTGTCCTACTCTCCCACACCCTGTCGAGTGCAGTACCATCGGCGCTGAAGGGCTTAGCTTCCGGGTTCGGAATGGGACCGGGCGTTTCCCCTTCGCTATGACCGCCGTAACTCTATG